>TARA_R110002124_G_scaffold105523_1_pt1 | contig 139430 bp, 106 predicted proteins | sample TARA_R110002124 | Tara Oceans TARA_R110002124 (sample SAMEA4397445) | marine metagenome | biome: Polar Biome; feature: [SRF] surface water layer (ENVO:00010504); material: water (ENVO:00002006), including particulate matter (ENVO:01000060) such as... | depth 5 m | reverse complement strand
AGCTACGATTGAAAAATAATAATGTATTAGACCATATATTTAATCTGTTTGGTGTTATTGACCATAACAGGGAAATCGCAAAATGAAGAAATAAGCTTAGCCATAATAACGTTAACTTTATCTAATCTTACAATTGAATCCAGCAATATTAAGGTTATCTTTTCACTAGACATAAACTTAAACTTAAACTTAAACTTAAACTTAAACTTAAACACAGCACATGCAGCTGGTGAAATAGAAATTATAACTGTAAGTGCTTAGAGATATCAGCGACCTGATTATCACAATACTTTAGCTCATATTAGTGTAGGCTCATATTGTGGTGATGACTCAGAACAGTTAGAACGAGCACAACGTCAAATGGAAGAGGATATAGCCGAAGTTTTTAGTTTGCAGCCTAGCGGTTGTGACTTGCATAATTTACCTCCACTGGCTCCTGATGGTTGCAGTTCAGAATTTGGCGGGGTTGACTTTTTTTAATGATTGGGACAGTATTTTTGTATCAGCGTGTAACAAACACGATACCTGCTATGTCACAACAGATAGCTCTTTCAGTTCATGTAATGAGCCTTTTAGACAAGATATGCTAACAATATGTTCACAGGAAAGTACTGCTGCAATGAAGAATGGGACATATTAAATTAGAGCTTTATAGCGAACTAAATAGCTCAATACAAATATTCGCAAATGCATTAAAAATAAATATGAGGTAAGGCTTTGAATATTACTTATTGTATTAACGTTTTGAAAAGAACACTCTATGTATTGCTTTTAGCCCATATCCCTTACGTCCTGCTTCTATTAGGAATAGAATTTATTCCAATTGTGCTTTGGGTTGGATTAATTGAAAATATCCCTTTACTGTTTCTAGATATAAACAATTTTGATTCGTTTAGAGTGAGTGAGTTTGGAATACGAAGCTACTCATGGCAAGGTTTTTTAATTTCTATTATATGTAAGTATATAGTCTTTTTATTGCTAGTATTATTATTTGATATATGTTTTAAAAAAAGAAATTCAGCTAATCGTTAGTGTGAAAAATTATGCTCGGAGGCTGGATAGGTCAAATAATAATTAATGAAATAAATCACTGGTTTTGTCGGTAAGCGTATAGGGAACGGCACCTAGTTGCGCTCAATATTCCATGGTAACAGTGGTTCAAGATTGTTTGGTTGCTCGGCAATATACTGCAAGCATTGTGATATATACTCATGCACGACTAGGTCATTAGCCTTAGCTATTTCAACAAGGCTATAAAGAATCACACTCACATGAGCACCATTGCAGGTATTTGAAAACAGCCATGCCTTTGCCCGATAACAAACGGCTTTATTGCTCGCTCGGCTAGTGACTGCCGGATGTTGAGCTTATTTTCACTCGAGTTTTCTTTAATGCACTGCTCTAATTCGTAGTGCATATCTATTGAGTGTAAGTGTACTGCAATAATACATGTTAATGATGCACTTTTTTAATAAAAGGGTAATGATGACTCGCAGAACACTTGATAATTGGAAGATACTTATTGATAAAAAGGTAGTTCGCGGTATGTCTGCTGCAAAGTTCTGTCAACAACACCAACTCAATTCTAGATATTTCTAAGGCCCTAAGTCCATCATTCATAATGCTGAGCCAAAAACTGATTTCATTCGGACGTATGTAATTAATCAGTAAACCACGCTAGTGAGTGAACACCGTAGTGCTATTATCACGCTAAAACATTGACGAGAGAACTCATAACTACTTCGGTGTTGTCTCTTGCTGCGCTACTTAATGGTTTAGCAGCTATTGTTGAACACAAATGCAAATATCATATCTTAATGGCAGTGTTTACGTATTTTGCAATAAAGTCAGTGATAAAATCAAGGTTTTATACTGGGATAAGCTAGGTTTCGCTCCGTGGTATAAACTATTTGCAAAAGACACTTTTAAATGATCTAAAAAAACATTAAATCTGACCAAGCAGCATTTACATGCCTGTTTGACGGCTTTCTGCTTAATACGTGATACTAAACAATTAAAACCCTATTTGAATAGGTACTATTTTTATAACCTGTAATACTTTTACTATGACATTATTTTCACACTGGATAAACAATGACCATTAAAAACAGAATTTTACTACTTACCATTTTACCTTTAGTTTTTGCTATCTCAACTATCATGTTTTTAGTTCATTTTGAATTAAGTGAACTTGGTGATGAACAAGTGAGAGACATTCGAAGCTCAATGATGAAAGAGAAACGTGTCATTCTTAAAAATTATGTAGATATTGCACTTACTTCAGTAAAAGACGTTGTTACTAGTGGAAGTTATGATAATGCTGTGATTAAGAGTCAGGTGGCAGGTCAACTAAGAAGTATTTTGTTTGGTGAATCAAAAGATGGCTATATGTTTGTTTATGACTATGAGGGAATAAATATTGTCATGGGGCCAAAGCCAGAATTGGAAGGTACAAACATGTATGACCTAAAAGATTCCAATGGTGTAAATGTAATTAAAGATCTGATCAGTAGTGCAAAAAATGGTGGAGGATTTCTTGAGTATAGTTGGAATAAACCATCAAAAAATGCCAATGCACCCAAATTAGGTTTTGCAAGAGCAATTGAACAATATAAGTGGATGGTTGGAACTGGCTTTTATATCGACGATATCGATGATGCAGTTACTGTTGCACGTATGGAGATTGATAAAAAAATAGATCGTGCAATGATGTTAATAGCCGCTGTTGGGTTGGTTTTAATTGTACTGGTTGCATTTATCAGTTTATTTGTCACTGGCCGAATAACAAAGCCTATACAAGATACCGTTTTAGCGCTTAACAATATTAGTCATGGTGAGGGGGATTTAACTAAACGATTAAAAGTATATGCGGATGATGAAGTGGGTCAGGTTTCAATTAGCTTTAATCACTTTGTTGAAAAAATTCAGAACTTAGTTTTAGCAATAAAAAGTAGTGTAGGCGACTTAAGTCATTCAACTCAACAAATGAACGTTGTTGTAACCAGTACTAATGAAAATGTAGCTAAGCAAAAAGATGAAACTATGCATGCCGCAACTGCAGTACATGAAATGGCTGCAACCGCTGAAGATGTAGCAGGAAACGCTTCAAGAGCCGCTGAAGCAGCACAGCAAGCGGATAGCGAAACCGCTTCAGGGCAAATTATTGTTGAAGATACTATTGTTTCGATATCTCAGTTATCTGAAGACGTAAACCGTGCAACAGACGTTATTAACCAATTGAGTGATGACGCTGAACAAATCGGTGATGTGATTAATGTTATTAAGGGCATAGCGGATCAAACAAACCTGTTAGCATTAAATGCTGCTATTGAAGCCGCGCGCGCAGGTGAGTTAGGTCGAGGCTTCTCGGTTGTTGCTGATGAAGTAAGGACACTTGCAAATCGTACACAACGAAGTACGGAAGAAATTAATCATATGATTGAATTGCTTCTAGGGCGTGTAAAAGAAGCGGTAGGTGTGATGAATAATAGTAGTAAACAAGGTGAGAATACAGTGATACAAGCTCAAAAAGCCAGTGACTCTTTGAAAACAATAACGGAGGCAGTGAGCACAATTACTAATATGAATACTCAAATCGCAACTGCAGCTGAAGAGCAAACTGTTGTAACCGATGAAATAAGTAAAAATGTACAGCAAGTTGCTGATATTGCTGAAGACTCTTCAATAAAGGCCTTAGAGCTAGAGAGAACCTCTGCAGAGTTAATGGCTCTGGAAAATCGTTTAGCTGCAGTGGTAAACCAATTTAAAGTTTAAGTGTTGATAAACTGTACGACTTATTTTATTAGCAGTCTTACACTTAAGTATATCTGTGCTTTGCTCTTTAATAATAGAAAATCCAGCGATAGCTGGATTTTTTAGTTAATATTTTTACTTAATAGATTCTACCTATTTGCTTTATTCTACGATATCCATTTCTTCGATTAGATTTGTTGCACCATCAACATGCTCCATCACCCAAAGCATGTATTTAATATCAACATGGATTGAACGATTCAGTTTTGTGTCATAATCCCAATCACCAATAATACTTTCATAAACACCATCAAATACTAAACCAACAAACTCAGCTTTATCGTTCAACGTTGGAGAGCCAGAGTTACCACCAGTAATATCTAGTGTACCTAAAAAGTTAACCGGTACAGAGCCGAGTCCTTTTTTAGCGTATTCACCGTACTGCTTCTCTTTGATCAGAGCAAGTTGTTTCTTAGGTGCATCAAATGGGGTAATGCCAGTGTTTTTTCTAACAATACCTTCGAGTGTTGTAAAAGGTGTTGCCACTAGGCCGTCTTGAGGCGAATAGCCTTTTACATTGCCGTATGTGACACGTAAGGTGCTATTAGCATCAGCATAAACAGGTAGATCTTTCGCGTTGAAATACGCAATTAATGCTTCCATATATTTAGGTCTATATGACTGAATATTACCAGAAAGCTCTTCGTTAGTTTCTTCAATTTTTTTACGTTCTGTGTAAGTCTCTACCGCTAACTGAATGAAAGGATCACTGCTCTTTGTAAAATCTACCGGCGCTTTATTCATCCACGCTAAGCGAGTTTCTTGATCACTTAACTTTGTTGCTTGATACATTTTTGCTAGTTTAGCTTGGAATTGCTGTTCATTAGTGTTTTGCTCAATATTAAAGAATTTATCAAGTGATGCTAAACGTTGTGATTTCGGCAATTCAATATAGTGCTTAAACATAGCCAAGAGAATTTTTTGGTCCATTTGAGCATCGTAACGTCGATTAACGGCTTTCATGCTTTGCTCAAAACCAGCAATATCTCGCTCTTGATAGCCACGTTTACGTTCGACATTAGGTTTTTTATTCTCAAGTGATAAGCGATGTAAACGTGTAGCTGTGCTTAGCATTTTACTATAATTCATATAGCCTAAGATTAGATCTCTTGCTTGGCTTTGCTGATCTTGTTCAATTAAGTTGTTTAAACCTTTTAATGTACCACCGTATTTAGCTTGACGTTTTGCTGAAGCATTTATCCATTGATTAAGTTCAGACTCTAGTGATTGCTTGCGCGCTAAAGTTGTCCCTTTATTGTAGCTCTCGACCATGCTGCCATAATTTTTTGCGTAGTTCGCAAGCCCAGCTAATGTACTTTCATATTTAATTCTTGAATCGCTACCAGGAGCTGAGTTTTCGTGAATAATGTCGATTATTTCTTCACGGTACGCTTTAGCTTGTGGGTAAGTCCAAGTAAATTGATTTTCTACTTCTAATGCTGTTCGATAACGATTTGTTCTGCCTGGGTAGCCTAACACCATGATGTAATCATTTTCATCAACGCTACTTTTATTCACTTTTAAGTGATGTTTTGGCTCATATGGCACGTTTTCAACATTGTAATCGGCTGGTTGTCCGTCTTTACCAACATAAGCTCGATAAAAACCATAATCACCGGTATGTCTTGGCCACATCCAATTGTCGATATCTCCGCCGTATTTACCAATGCTGCTGGCAGGAGCATGTACTAAGCGTACATCGCGAATAGTTAATTGTTTAAATAGGTAATACTCTAAACCGCCATGAAAGTTAACCACACTACAGCGATATTTACTGTCACTTTCGCATTCAGCAACGAGTGATTTAGAGCTAAGGTCGATACTGTTAAAACGTTGTGAGCCTGTCATATCTGAGCTTAATGCTGCTTGAATAATATCAGTTACAGGGGTTATTTCTTCTGTGACATAGATCCTACTTCCTGGCGTTGCAGGTAGCTCTTCTTTAAATGATTTAGCTAAGAAACCATTTTTAAGTAAGTTATTTTCTTCAGTAGAGTTATATTGTACTGAGCCATATACACAATGGTGGTTAGTTGCTACAAGCCCTTTATCTGAAACGAAAGAGGCAGTACAGCCGCCTAAACTAACGATAGCGCCCATAGGAAAATCGGTTAGGTCGGTTAATGATTTAGGGTCAAGTTTTAGCCCCGCATCAATCAGTTTTTCTGCGATAGTGGGTAATTGATGTGGTTGCCACATCCCTTCATCAGCTATTGTTGCTGTTGATGCTAATGCAAAGCATAGTGAAGCAAATTTTTTCATTGTTGTTATTCTCAAAAAGTTAATATTTAAAGCTAGCAGCAGTGTGCTGTATCACCGATAATTAGTCAAAAATATTCGCTAATTATCTCGGCTATAAAAAGAAAATATAAAATGAGCCAACTATTTGATTAAAAGCATTAAACAGTGAAAATTAATTGTTTAATGCTTGTTGAACGTAACTTGTTTCTATAGTCTTACAGTTACTAGTAAATAAATTTCTACACTTTTATTTATCTAACTATAAACACTACCTAAATAAAGAGACTTTTAAGGAGTATTTGTGCTTATTAAAGATAATTTTGATGAGGCATTAAAGTTCAGTGAATCAACCAATGAATTTTTATCGCATTATCAAATTCCGCCTAGCCCGGTAAATTATTCGGTTATCTATCTGCATGTCAGTAAGCGTAATGAAAAATTAAGTGTAGAGTTAGACCGCCATGTTCAAACATATCAAGAAATCGATTTAATCTTTATCGAAGGCTTATTTGAAAAATATATTTCTAATTCTCATACTATTGACAAGCAAATACTTGATCCTATTGAAAAAGCCTTAACTTCTACCTTAGAAAAAATAAACCTGCAAGTTGATAGTGATAAAACGGTGGCATCAAATCTAAAAAAAGCTGAGCAAGCACTATCAAAACATGAATACCATAAGTCGATGCAAAGTATTGTCGCTTTTTTAATGAGCAGTATAACAACATCTCAACAACAGCACGGTGACTTATCTTTAGAGTTAACTCGAGCTTGCGGTGAAGTTAATTTTCTCAAGTCTAAACTTGAAGCCGCACGTCATGAAGCAATAGTAGACTCCTTAACCGGGTTATATAATCGCCGAGGTTGTGATATTAAGCTGCAAGAAATAGATATTGAGCAAGTTCATTCTTCATTAGCCATTGATATTGATCATTTTAAGAATGTTAATGATCAATTTGGCCATTTTATTGGTGATAAGGTTATTCAGCGTATCGCTAAAGTAATTAAAGCGACTATTTCAGATCAAGATATTGCTGTACGCTTTGGTGGTGAAGAATTTGTGGTTGTTATGGTCAATAAAACTATGACACAAGCACACGAAGTGGCAGAAAAAATAAGGTTGGCAATATCGCAATTAAAATTGATGCAAAGAGACTCTCAAGCCTATTTACCTAAAATTTCAGTGTCGATTGGGATTGCTCAGCGACAAGATGAACTCAATTGGGCTGCTTTGTTCGAACAAGCTGATACGGCTTTATATCAGGCTAAGAATAATGGCAGAAATAGAAGCGTTTGTTTATAAACGCTTCGTATCATTATATTGAATTTATTTTTTCATAACTTTATTCAGCTAGAATGAGGCCATCTCATTTTACGTACTAAATGATTGTGGGAACGTCTTATGTGACCGCAATGCTTTAATTAATGCCTGTTCGGTTTCGTTACTGGCATGTTGCCCCCAGCCATTAAAATTAACTAGTTCGTCTATAGGTTTTCTTGGTAACCAGTTGGCAGACTCCAGTTCTGGCTTTTCATGAAAATGACTGACATAACCAAGACATAAATAAGCGATTGGCACTACAGAGTCAGGTAAAGCGAGTGTTTCTTTTAACATATCCTGATGAAGAATTGAAACCCATCCAACGCCTAAGCCTTCTGCACGAGCCGCAAGCCAAAAATTCTGTACAGCACATACTGAACTATATAAGTCCATTTCTTTCATATGAGTTCTGCCAATGACTGTTTTTCCTGTGCGGTTGCGATCACAAGTAATACAGATATTGATAGGCGACTCAATAATGCCCTCAAGCTTTAAGTTTTTATATTTGTCTTGTTTGTCTTTTTCAAACATTGCTTGTGCTTCTTGGTGGGCAAGGGTAAAGCTTTGGTGAATTTTACTTTTGATCTCTGGTGATTGAATGACAATAAAGTTCCATGGCTGCATAAAGCCAACAGATGGCGCATGATGAGCAGCATATAGTATCCTGCTTAGCACTTCATATGGGATCTTAGTAGCTAGAAATTGCCCCCTAACATCTCTACGATTAAAAATAGACTTATACAAGCCATATTGTTCCTGTTCACTAAAATGATGCTGTGTTTGAGATTGCTCTAAATTTTTTTCGAATAAATCCAAAATATTCCCCTTCTTTTATTCTAACAGCGATCGGCCTTTCGCTTAGTGAATATTGTTAGGCAGGTCTTCTGACTAAGACATAAAATTTATTTGCGATAAATTAATGTTTGATACCTTCCCAGCGTTATCGCCAGTGGTTTTAGTACTTGTGTCATTCGATATACATTCAAAGAGTGCATTCTGATGGCAATGAGTATTTACAAACTGATATGTCATTACAGCGTTGGGCACGTATTGGATTTTTACCAATTTCCCTATTCTCTTATGATTTACTTAAAAGCACGTAAATCGAAAGCACCTAAAAATGATTTTCGGCACTATAGCATTCGCAGTATTGATTGGACAATGTATCTTAGCGTTAGGCAATTATTTATCGGATATAGTTTGATGTTGATTATTTATAGAGGTATATAACCCGTGCCGATAAAAAAAGGGAAAGTACTTGCGTACCTTCCCTAATTACAACACTAGCTGGGAGTTATTCTAAAGCTATTATGGGTTGTATGTTACGTCTAAACTTACGCCACTTGCAGCAGAGTAGCCATAAATACCAATGTGCCATGTATCAGCTACAGGGTTAGTAAATGGACATGACTCTGTGTTACCAGTTTTGTATGGACGACAATCATATGTAGACGTAGTAGGCTGTGCACCACGACGAATGTACATGTCTGCATCACCTGAACCGCCACTCATATTAAAATCAAGCGTAGCCATACCTGCTGGTACGTCAATTGTGTAATAAGTCCATGCACGAAGACCTACGGAGATATCAGTTATAGAAGCACTTCCACCTGTAACGCCACCACCAGTAGAGCCTTCGGTGAAGCTACCGGTTAAATTAACACCAGTAAAGGCAGAGTAACCAATAACTTTCACATGGTAGGTTCCTGCTTGCGCTGTGGTAATTGGACAAGACTCGGCATTACCGCCTTTGTATGGGCGACAATCATAGCTAGACGTTGTTGGTGCAGAGCCAAACTTAACGTAAAGATCTGCATCACCGGTACCACCAGCCATGGTAAAGTTAAGGTCTGTTGCCCCAGCTGGCACTTCCATTGTAAAGCTTAGTTCTTCAGCGGCAGCGCCAGATAAGTTAGTTTTAGCAACGCCGTTATCTAAAATGTTGCTACCACCGGTTGGAGGTGTTGTTGTCGTACCACAGCTTGCCGCTAATGCGTCAGAAGCTGATTTTGCTTGAACTAAACCATAACCGGTTTTGTCATCACGTCCAGCAATATCTAAATCAATTGCTGTAGATTTTAATGCGTTACGTACTTCTGTTGCGCTACATTCTGGATTATTACTCCAAACAATAGCGGCAACACCAGTAACGTGAGGCGTTGCCATCGATGTACCGTTGTAATAGGCATAATCTTGATTACCGACAACATTTAAATTGGCATTTAAACCTAATTGTCCCATTAGTTGTAAACCTAAAGTGCGGTTTACAGAAACAGTAGGAACTGTTACGTCTGAATTAGCATCGACTAGAAAAGGGTTTTGTAGGCCAGGGCGAGTACTATTACTGTAAACAATTACGCCAGATGCACCTGCGTCAGCACATGCTTTAGCTGGGTTTATTTCTGGGTAGTTGCTACCTTTTTGGTTATCATTACGCTCGGCTAAACAAATATTTCCAGCAACATTTGAACAGCTATAGCTACTACCAGAGAGAGTACATGCTGACAAAACACCGTTGGCTGAGCTATTGATATTACTTACTGTAAAGCTTGTGCCACTTTGAATGTAATGCGTTTGTGGCACAACTTCATCATTACCATAAGAGGTAGAACCTAGCGTGATGTAACCTAGACGGCCATCGCCAGCAACGGTAGATAAAATTGCTTCACCAGGCGCTGAAATTTCAACTTGAGGAGTATACTGAGAAAACTCTGCGTGTTGACGACCTTGGTCTAAAGCGCCAACTGCCATCACTGCATCGTAAGAGGCAGGGTAAGATAATGTGGCATCGCCATCATTACCCGATGCAGCAATTAATAAAACACCAGCATCAGCAGCTGCTTGTAATGAGTTACGCTCAGCAGTACTTGAACCAGCACCACCTAAGCTCATATTGATCACTTTAGCACCATTATTTACACAAGTATCGACTGCATCAACCAAGTCGCCGACGTAACCCCAACCAGCTTCATTGAACACTTTAACAATATGTAAATTAACGTTAGTGTTTGGTAAAATACCAACAACACCTTCAGAGTTATTGACGCCAGCGATAGTACCAGCAACGTGAGTACCGTGAGAGCCGCCATTTTGGTACCAGTTACCTGTACCTGAATTGTTTGTACCTGAGGCATTATTGGCATTTAAATCAGGATTGGAGCGCTCATAGCCTGAATCTATAATACATACCGTCATATTGGCGGCATCATTATCTGAAACAAGATCAGACTGAGTCTCTGCAATACCCCAAGGTTGATTTTGAGCCATTAAATAACGTTTGTAATCTGGCTCTGCAAACTCTACATCAGCGTGGCTATTAAGCTCCATAACCATTGCTTTGACTTCATTGATGTTTTTTTGCTTACCTAGAGAGATAACATGACGGCCATTTTTCAATTTTTTCAAATGCTTTAGACTATGTCCTGCCTTTTTAGCTAAGCCATTTGGTAGGGCTTTTTCTGAAGTGAAACCATTTAAAGATTGTGCTTCAAAACCGGCTTTATACTTAACAATGATACGGTCAGTAAAGTCATGACTCTTGAATCGCTGTTCGTCACGCCACAGGCTAAAGTCGGCATTAACTGCTGTTGATTTTTCATTAGCACTAATAAGAATTGGCTGAATAATTTCAGCTGCTTCAAACGTTTGTGCATTACTGACATTGCTAGCTGCCATTATTGAAAGTGTTAGTGCACTTAAGCCTAGTATTTTCTTGTTTCTCATCTGAGTAGAACTCCAATTTGTTTTACGCTGAATGAAGCAAAGTAGTGCAACATCGGACGTATTATTTTTATCGTTGGATGATTTGTCATCGTTATTAAGCTTGTCGTTTTTAATGATTACTGAATAGTAAATTACAGACTTTTTTTAATAAAATCACGACAGGATTGTTAATGCTAAATTTAATTAAATAATTGTTATTTATGGAGTTAATTTGTTGTTGTCGTTTTTATATTAAAAAATGTCGCTTTTGTGCTAGGGGGATTTGACGTAACTGTTAGTATCGAGAAATATTCAAGGTAGTAAGCCCTGAAGTTAAATAACTATAATCATAAAAACTTAAAATATAAGCTGTGGAGCACCTATGAAACTATCTAAATTTACAACATCTATAATCGCCATCGCAGTTACATCAGCATTTTCTGCGCAAGCAACAGAAGACAGATACATTATTAAAGTTGACCCGAGTAAAAAAGGTATAGTTAAAGCATTAGCTAAAAAACTAAATGCTGACATTAAAGTAGACGGAAACGGTTTTTTTGCAGCATCTTTCCAAGGTAAAACTTTAGAGCAAGTTAAAGGTTTGATGAACAACCCACACATTCAATTAATTGAAGAAGATCAACGTCGTAGCGTATCATCTTTGTATAACGACGATGCAGGTAATGCGATGACTGAGCAGTTAACCCCCTATGCTGTTTATCAATCACAAGCAAATCAAGTAACTTTTAACGCTAGTGCCGGCATGAAAGTTTGTGTGATTGACTCAGGTTTAGATCGCTCAAATCAAGATTTTGTTTGGAACAATATTACTGGTGATAACGATTCTGGCAGTGGTAATTGGGATGAACACGGTGGCCCACACGGTACCCATGTTGCCGGTACGATTGGTGCGGCTAACAATAATGTTGGTGTGGTTGGCATGGCTCCAGGCGTTGATATGCACATAGTGAAAGTATTTGATGCGGCTGGCTGGGCATATTCTTCTGATTTAGCTTTTGCAGCTGATAAATGTAGTGCAGCAGGCGCTAACATTATTAGCATGAGTTTAGGTGGTGGTGGTGCTAACAGCACTGAAGAGAATGCGTTTAAAGCATTTACTGAAGCAGGTGGTTTGGTAGTTGCCGCAGCAGGTAACGATGGCAATAACGTACGTTCATACCCAGCGGGTTATGCTTCTGTAATGATGATTGGTGCTAATGATGCCGATAATAATATTGCCGACTTTTCTCAGTTCCCAAGCTGTACAGTAACCTCTGGTCGCGGAAAAAATGCTACGACTACAACAGATGACGCTATTTGTGTTGAAGTGACTGCCGGTGGCGTTGACACGCTGTCAACTTACCCTGCAGGGCTTGCTACCAGTGCGTCTATGAGTGCAGACGGTCTGGCTTATGCTTCATCGTCAATGGAAAATACCGGCAACGCGAGTGGTAATACCTATTATATGGGAACGGCTGAAGCAACTGACAATGGTGCAAATGGCAATGTTTGTCTCATCGACCGCGGCGTGATCTCATTCCATGATAAAGTGCAAAACTGTGAAAATTCAGGTGGTATTGGTGCAATCCTTATCAACAATGAAGCTGGAATGTTATACGGCACATTGGGTGATACTAACGCAACAACGATCCCAGCAGTAGGTGCAAGGCTTGAAGATCGCAGTGCATTAATAGCAGCATCAACGGCTATTATTGCTATTGGTGCTAGTGATTATGGCTTTATGAGCGGTACATCAATGGCAACACCTGCCGTTTCAGGTATTGCAGCATTAGTATGGTCTAATCATAACGAATGTACGGGGACAGAAATTCGTGAAGCTCTGAAAGCAACAGCTGAAGATAATGGTGCAGCAGGTAATGATGATTACTTTGGTTACGGTATTGTTAAAGCCGCAGCTGCAGACGCATACATAACAGCAAACGGTTGTGGAGGCGGTGTAACACCACCAACAGGTGGTGATATTAGTTTAACGACTAACGGTTACTTCTCTAAAGGTAAAAATAAAGTAGACTTATCATGGTCTGGAGCGGTAACAAATAGTGTTGATATTTTTCGTAATGGTTCACTAAGAACAACCACTGTAAATGACGGTGCCTACACTGATAGCTTTAAAACTTCAGGTACTTTTACTTACAAGATATGTGACCAAGGTACGAACAACTGTTCAGTTGAATCAAGTGTTTCATTTTAATAAATAATGAGTAGGTAATTAAAATATCCAATTTTTAAGGTTGGATATTTGGATTTTATATAAAAGTAAATAGATAGTTAAAAATTGTTATGTGGTGTGATAGTGTTTGCTTGTAGCTTTAAAAGCGTAGGCCTTTAAAAAGTGATGTTGACATGATTTCGGTCGTTGTTAATAGCTGTAAAACATAAGAAGTTACTCACCCTAATGTTTTAAAATAACTTAGAAATATCAAGAGCAAATGGGGATAAAAATGTTGTTCACTTCAAAAATAAATAAAGTAAAGCTGTTATCAATCTGTAGTGGATTATTTCTTGTGGTTTTACTGATGGGTTTTAAAGCCTCAAGTAATACCGCAGTTGATGTTCAGTCGTATATTATTAGCGCAAAAAACTATGCGCTATTAAAAAGTAACTTAAAAGCCTTAGGCGTTAAGCCTAGTCATGAGTTAACTATTATTGATTCTGTCGCGGTTGAGTTAACCCAAGAGCAGCTTAAAGCACTACAAAAAAAACAAAAAATTAAGTTTACAACTAATCATAAAGTTGAGCTTAGCGGCTTAGCTTATGGGCAACGTAGATGGCAGCCAAAATCTGTGGTAACTGAGCAAGTGGATGCTACGTATGTACACTACAGTGGCAATTACGGTGGTGGAGTTACCATCGGCTTTCTTGATACTGGCTTAGATCAGTTGCCAGGTATGTCAACCGACTTAAATGGCAGAGATAAAGCCTGGGGCACTTATGATGCGATTAACGATACGGTTAGTAATGACGGTATCGAAGAAAGTGGACATGGAACCCATGTGGCGAGTATTGCAGTGAATAGTGATTTTGATAGTAATGGTCAAATCTATGGTGTGGCACCGAATGCTGCTCATGTAGGAATAAAAGCTTTTGATGCTGAGGGCAAGGCAACATATGCTGATGTTATTCGAGGTATTGGTTGGGCGTTACAAGTTAAAGAGCAAATTAATTTACGGGTGTTAAATATGTCATTTAGCGGTCCTGTTCGCTCTAATTATTGGGATGATCCGTTAAATAAGGCCGTTATGAAAGCATGGCAAGCGGGCATTGTTGTTGTCGCATCAGCTGGTAATAAAGGCTCAGACCCTATGAGCATTGGCGTGCCAGGTAACGTGCCTTATATTATTACCGTTGGGGCGATGACCGATGATTATACGGCATTTAATTATTCTGATGATAAAGTCGCATCTTTCAGTAGTGCGGGACCAACGCCTGAAGGTTTTGTTAAACCAGATGTTATAGCTCCTGGCGGGCATATTTCAGGTTTAATGTCATTTGATTCACAAATTGCTACCGAGCATCCTGAATATCATGACGGTGGTCGTTACTTTGAAATGTCAGGTACCTCGCAAGCGGCAGCGGTTGTTTCAGGTGTGGTTGCTTTATTATTAACGGATAACCCTGCATTAACACCAGATCAAGTGAAATGTAAGCTCATGGCTAGCGCATATAGCGCTAACAACGAAGATGGCACCAAGCGCTATAGTGTTTTTCAACAAGGCGCCGGGTTGGTTAGTGCATATTATGCCTTAGCTAGCGAAGCCGATGGTTGTGCTAATAGCAATTTAGATATTGCCAAAGACCTTAACGAAGAAGCACACTTTTATGGTCCAGCCAATATTAACGAAGATGGCAATTTTTATGTTGAAGGCCTTGGGCAAGAATATGTGTGGGATGTAAATGATCCAAGTGTTACTGGTGATGGTATGTTTTGGAGAACCTCTTTCGAAGCTCAAAGCGCTTGGCAGGATACTGCAACCACCGATGGTTTTTTCTGGCGAACCAACTTTGAAACTGATGGGTTTTTCTGGCGAACAGATGTTGGTACTGATGGTTTTTTCTGGCGAACATATGTTGAAACAGATGGTTTTTTCTGGCGAACAAATGTTGGTACTGATGGCTTTTTCTGGCGAACTGATGTTGGTGTTAATGACATTTTCTTGAGAGAAAATTTTGAAACAGATGGTTTTTTCTGGCGAACAGATGTTGGTACTGATGGTTTTTTCTGGAGAACGTCAATAGGCATCAATAATTGGGTTGAGCCGCAGTAATCATAGATTAATAAAAAGCCACCTCGATTAAGCCGGTTAAATGCTTAACGAGGTGGCTTTTTCGTATAAATAAGTAAATATTGTACTTTCTATAACTAAAACCAAATGGTAAATCAGGCCGTGAAGAAAACACTATTATTACTCATATTATTAACTCACTGCTTTTCGGTCTTTGCGAAAGAAGTAAAGCTATTTAAAAGCTTTGGCATCGACAATCCGATGTCGTATAAATTTGTCATGACAATCGCGCAAGATAAAAATGGCTTTATGTGGTTCGGGGGACAAGAAGGATTACATAGATATGATGGCCATCAATTACTTAGTTTTTACAACGAAAGAACACAGAATAATTCATTAAGTTCCAATGCTATTAGCCGTATAATTATTGATGAAAATCAAAGGCTTTGGGTTGGTACTCGTGGTGGAGGACTTAATCTTTATGAGCCAGAATCTAAAAGTTTTCGACATTTAACAACTAAGACAAAGCATGCACAAATTACTAACGATGGTATCAATACTTTATTTGAAGATAGTGAAGGTAAAATTTGGATTGGTACAGAAAATGGCTTAAATATTTTATCAATCAATGGTGAACGTTGGGACGTTGTACAAATCCGACAACAATTAACTAATAAACTTAGCTTATCCCACAACACAGTTTACTCGATTATTGAAAATGATGATAAAGAAGTCTGGGTAGGTACTAATGGTGGAGGTATTTCAGTTTTTGACCTGTCAGGTAATTTTAAACGCACAATAAAGTATGCTCCGAATAAAACTGATAACTATGTCAATAAATATGTAAATGCACTTTATAAAGATAAACAGGGAAATGTTTGGGTTGGCACAGTTGGTAAGGGCTTACTAAAATATTCTGCAGATGAAAGAAATATTTCACATTTTATGTTTAATGTTGATGATGAAAGGTCGATTAGTAGTAATACGATTAATAATATTTATCAAGATTTTGAAAATAATATTTGGGTAGCTACGGATAATGGCTTATCAATTTATGATGATAGAACTCAATTATTTGAAAGGTTTAATTATTCAGTAAGTAACCCTTATAGTGTCAGTAGTAATTACATAATAAACTTTTTTGAGGATCAAAATGGCTTGATGTGGATTGGTACAAATAATGGGCTGAATCGTTGGGATCCGTCCATGATGACCTTCCGACAATATGCAGGTAGAGAACACTCCGAGCTAGATCAACCTAATATAACTAGTTTTTCACAAGCATCATCTGAAAGCATTTTTTTTAGTGCGTATAACGGTCGAATATATCAATTAATGGTAAAGGAAGACAAAATACTACAGTTGAATTTGGATGGTTTCTTTAAAAACCTCCGAGTCATGAATTTGTTTTATGATGACGGTTTTCTTTGGGTTGGTACAAGGGCTTCTGGATTATATCGTGTTAATTTAAATACTAACTATATTAAAACATATAAAAGTGATGCTTTAGATCCTTCAACAATTTCAGCTAACAGTGTTACAGATATTATTAAAGATATGAATGGTCAAATATGGGTTTCAACGTTTGACCAAGGACTTAATAAACTAAAGATAGATGGGAGTTTTACACGTTATGTCAGTGATAAAAATACCCCTGATTTAGGACCAAATAATAATTCTATATTACATCTGTTAGAAGACGAGCAAGGAATTATATGGATTGCTACCTGGGGTGGAGGACTCAGTCGCTTTGACCCTAATACGGAAAAATTTCAACACATTATTAATGATAAAGATAATGTAGAAAGTCTTTCGAGCGATCTTTCGTGGTATTTACTTTTAGATAATGAAAACAACCTTTGGATAAGTACCCAAGCGGCTGGTCTAAACGTCTTGTCTTCTCGTGATAGAATCCAACAAAATTACCGCTTTAAACGTATTGACACTACCGATGGTATGAAGAGTCAAACTGTTTACGCCATGACTCAAGACAGGTTTAACGACATATGGTTAAGTACCAATCAAGGGATCACACGTTATTCCGTTAACTCTAACACCTTTAAACACTTTGATTTAAGTCATGGTTTAGTTGATTTAGATTATAATCATGGAGCCATATTTAAGAGCTTAAATAGTGTCATTTATTTTGGTTCTGGCAAAGGGGTTTCAAGTATTCAGCCAAGTAACAATCAGAATAAAATTATTCAGCCCCCAGTGCGATTAACTAATGTCTTTAAGTTAAATGAACCTATGGTTTTTACTTCAACATTAACAGATCTTAAAAACTTGGAATTAAATTATAATGATCAATTAATATCATTTGAGTATGTAGGTCTTAATTACTCAAGTCCTGAATCTACGCGTTATAAATATCGCCTTTTAGGTTTTGACCAAGAGTGGCTCGATGCAGGTAAATCGCGACGAGTGTCGTATTCGAATTTGCCAGCGGGTAACTATCAATTACAAATTCAAGCGGGCAATAGCGACAATATTTGGAGTGATCCTGGGCTTTCACTAAATATCGTGGTTAAACCGGCACCCTGGCAGACTTGGTGGGCTTATATTTTATATACCTTAATCGTGGCCTTGGCTTTATTACTTTATTCGCGCTTTCTAAACCGTAAATTGGTTATTGAACAACAGCAAAAGCTTTATCTAGAACAGCAGGTACATGAAAAAACCGAGAAGTTTAAATCTAAGAACTTAGAGCTTGCGCAAGCTAATAAACAATTAGAAAAAGCGGCGATTGTTGATAAAGTTACCGGTGTAAAAAGCCGGCGCTATCTAGATATTTATATCGAGCAAACTAGCCAATTGATGAATCAAATGCATCAAAATCTGTTGCCGGTGCAGCGAGATATGCTGCCACGGCTTTATATTTTAATGGTGCAGTTGAAGGGTTACCAAGATATCAGCAACAGTCAACTGATTAACCTGACTGATTTGTTGCTTTATAGTCGAAATAACGATGATCTGGTTATCCGTTGGTCAAACGATACTTTCGCTGTTATTGGTTATGAAAAGGGTAATAATGCCAATGAACTGGCTGCGCGTTTGTCAGGGCGACTGGAAAGTGTCGTTGATGACAGCACATCGATGAATATGGCTTACTCATTCTTTCCTTTTAGTCGTGAAAATCCTCTAGACTTAACTTGGGATCAAATTAGCGTGTTGATAGAGCAAGCACTTATCTTTACCGATGAAAGTAAACAACTCTCTTGGCTGGGGTTATGTGGGCCAAAATCTAATAGTTTTGATTATTTACAATTAATGCAGCAACGTAGTTTTGTTAATTTTAAAGAGCAGATCATTGTTAGATCAGGCTTATCATAATGGCGGTTGCTTTTCTTGCTGCTGATATTGCTTTGGTGTGCAGGCAAACATTTCTTTAAAGCAGCGGCCGAAATAGGTTTGTGATGAAAAGCCAACATCAAGTGCTATTCTGCCGACTTGAGAGCCATTTTGTAATAGTACTTTGGCTTTCTTAAGGCGGAATTCTTTAATGAAATTATTCGGGGTTATTCCTATCAAGGCTTTAATTTTACGCTGTAATTGTCGTTCACTCATCGCCATTCTGGCGGCTAATTGAATAATGTCTAAATCGGTATCGGTATAAACTTCAGCAGTAATAGCTTCTAACTTTTCGAGAAATTTATTATCAAGTGTTACCTCATCACTGCTAAGATGAGCAAGCTCCGCTACGTTATCAAAACTATTATTTTTTCTACTTTCCTGTAAATCTTTATTCAAGTTACTTAAATAACGCTTTTGGATTTGTTCTCTATTGCTGATCAAGTTAGCAATTCGTGTTAATAGCTCTTGATGATTAAATGGTTTACTTAGGTATTCATCGGCTTGTAAGTTTAACCCGTGCAAGCGGCTATCTAAATCAGAGCGAGCGGTTAATAAAATAACAGGAATATGTGAGGTGAGTTCATGGCTTTTTAGCTGTTTTAAAACCGCGAAGCCATCGATACCCGTTAGCATAATATCGCAGATTATTACATCAGGAATGTACTCCTGAGCGAGTGTTAAACCAAGCTCGCCACTGCCGGCTAATAAGCTATGATGATGTTGCTCGATCACTTGTTTAATATGACTTTGCATATCCAAGTTGTCTTCTATCACTAACACAACCTTTTGGCTATGATTTCTGATGTCTTTAACTGGATTGTGCGGCTCAGTTAATAACGAGGCGACTTCTATTTGAGATATACAGGTTGGTGTTGACTTCTCTTCTGTTAGGGCTGGTGCTGAAGGGATGATTAGCGAAAACTTACTGCCTTTATTGTATTCACTAAAAACGCTAATTTGCCAATGGTGAGCTTTAACAAGTTCATTAACCAAAGATAACCCGATACCAACACCGAAAACACCTTGATTTTTTTCATCATCAGCTCTTTGGAAGCGTTCAAAAATTTTACTTTGCGATGCACTATCAATACCTATGCCGGTGTCAATAATATCAAGAGTAAAATTATCACTGTCACTATGGGCAATAACTTGAATATTACCACCGGCTGGCGTGTACTTAATGGCATTCGCTATTAAGTTAAAAATAATTTTTTCAAATGCTTGAGCGTCGCAATCAAGCCATATATTGTCTGGAATGTTACAAGTTAAGCTTAGCTTATTTTGTCTGGCTAGACGGGTAAATGAATCTGCTGGCATTGACATCAGTGTTTTTAGACGATAGGTGGTGATCGTCAGCTGCGGATTGTCAGATAAGCGAGAAAGCTCTAGCAATTGCTCAACCATGCGTACTAACCTTAGGCCGTTACGTTTTGCGGTTTTTAGCTCTTTACCTTCTTCCTCCGTTTGGGCTTTGATTAGATAGCGATCTAAAATACCATTAATGATGGTTAATGGTGTTCTGAATTCGTGAGAAATATTGGCAATAAATTTATCTTTTAAATCTAAAGCTTGCTGCTCGGCAAGCTTTCTGGCTGTGAGGTTAATAAAGGTAATAACCACCAGTGGCTGTTCTTCTCTTTCTGCCCATTGTAACTCTGCTTGCACAGGAAACTCGGTACCGTCTTTACGAGTAGCAAGGCATTCTTTTGAGATACCGGTGTCTTTGCGTTGTAGGGTATAAACATTACTTTTAAAATCAAAAAAGTAATGCATTTGGTCGTCGGATGAAAAAAAGTCGCTAACACGAGTCGCGATAATTTCTCGTTCAAGGCACTGAAAAAGTTGCACCGCAGCAGGGTTAGCTGACAGTATGGTTCCGTCGATGGTCGTAGTTAATATGGCATTACTCGAAACATTAACGATGGCTTTATCTTCACTATTAAGCATGGCCTTAGTAAGTAACTGGTTAAGCTTAACTAACTCTTGTTGGGCGCTATTTTGCAACTTGATTTGTTGTTTTTTCTTATGTCCTGAACGATTTTTTCGATAAATAATAGTGGTTAACAAGGTTAAGGCGATACCAAGCCAAGTAGCAATTAATACTGATTGTAAGTATGACTCAATATTATAATGTAGCTTTAATTCAATGCCGATTAAGTGAATTAAAATTGAGCAAGCTATCAATAATATTAAATAAAGTTCGGGCATTGAAGAATGCGGTTGCTCCATCGGAGGTTGTGAAGATGTTAGTGAATTATTAGCAGCAATAATCAGTGCTGAATACGGAATAAGTACTAATAATGTTAACAGGTATGTTGGTAATGCAATGTCAGTCCAATTAGTCAGGTATTCAACACTATTTTCGATCAACATAACCGCTGCAGCGATACTTAGCATGCGGTATATTCGACACCAAAATTTACTGTGGCACTGATAATTATTTGTTGCTAACCGGATGAAAATAACCGTTGATATCAGTACATGGAATAATTGTGATGAGGCAGTTTTATCTTCAGTATTACTCGAAAACTCCACCGGGAGTAAGACAAAGTAGCTAAAACATATTAAAGTAAAAAATATTGCTGCAACACGGCTACTAATATTTTTATTTATTCTTGTTTCATTAATATGGGGATTGGTTTCTATTGCCAAGAGAATAAAGAAATAGCTGCAAAGGGTAAAGAAGTCTCGTACTAAAAGATCATGGTTGATAATGTTAAAATTAAACAACAGGTTAGAAATTAATGACGACAGTAATGCTAGGGTCATAAACTGCCAAAATAGCTTTAATGCCCGTGTTTTAATGCGCAGGTAACTCGTGGTGACTACAAAAACACTCAATAATTGTAATAATAACAATGGCCATTTTTCAAGCCAAGCATGGCTAAAAGGGAAAGTCTCATTGATTAAAAGGTATGGTAGCAAGGTTAAAATGATACTAAGTGTTAGTAATAATTTTATATTTTTTATCTGCAAATTTATAACCTAATGACAACATGTTTATTGAGGTTTACCAACTTGGTATTTATCTCGTTACTAGCAGTATACATTATGTTAATTTATTGTGAATCATCAAGTATGGATATATCTGTAGTTTATCTTCAATCTAGAGTGTTTTGATTATTACTTTTTTCTTGGCTTAAGGAAAGGCAGTTAAAAACATCTCGTTGCTAGCAGTAATAGTGCTGTTAGTTGCACTATTACTAGTCGCTAGTTCTTGATAGTAAAGGGTGCTTTATGAACGAGGGGGTAATGCTATTTGTTTTATAAAGGCGCTTTCATGTGCGATACGATATAAAACTGGCAGCACAAACAGTGTTAATAAGGTTGATGAAATAATACCCCCAATAACAACGGTTGCAATCGGCCGTTGTACTTCTGCACCTGTTCCGATATTAAGTGCCATTGGCACAAAACCAAGCCCTGCAACTAATGCGGTCATCAGTACGGGGCGAAGTCTGATCATTGCTCCTTCTATGATACCGTTAATCAGTTGGCCTTTTTCTTGACATAAATCGCGAATAAAGGCGAGCATTACTAAGCCATTTAATACGGCAATTCCCGATAGTGCAATAAAACCAACGCCTGCAGATATGGATAATGGCATATCTCGAAGCCATAAAGCGATAATCCCGCCGGTCAGTGCTAAAGGTATGCCTGAGGAGATAATTAATGCATCTTTTATGTTACCAAAAGCCATAATTAACAAGCCAAGAATTAACGCTAGAGTAACCGGAATAATGATTGTTAAGCGCTTACTTGCTGAATCCAATTGCTCAAATGAACCGCCATATTCAAGCCAATATCCAGCAGGAATATCGACCTTGTTTAGAATACTATCTTTGGCACTTTTAACAAAGGTACCTAAATCAGTGCCACGAACATTAACCGTTACCACAATACGTCGTTTACCATTTTCTCGACTTATTTGATTAGGCGCAGGCGCTAAGTTAAGGACAGCAACTTCTGATAATGGTACATATTCGCCATTTGGTAAAGCAATCGGTAGTTCGCTTAATTGATGAATGTCTTGTCTTACGCTTTCAGGCAACCTAACTACGATATTAAAGCGTCGATCTCCTTGATAAATTACGCCTGCATTTTCACCGCCAATTGCTGTCGAAAGCGCATATTGTAATTGTGAGACATTAAGCCCGTAACGTGCGAGTTCTATCCGTTTTGGCAGTATTGATAACATGGGTAAACCGGTCACTTGTTCTACTTGGATATCACTAGCACCTTCAATAGTTTCAATGACTTCTTTGATTGCATTGGCTGATTTGATAAGTTGCCCTAAATCATCTCCAATGACTTTTATGCCTAAATCAGCCCTAACACCAGAAATAAGCTCATTAAAGCGCATTTCAATGGGTTGAGTGAGTTCGAAATTATTACCGGGTTGACCTGATAATGACTCAACAATATTGGCTGCTAATTCACCATGACTTAAGCTCGGATTCGGCCATTGTGCCCGCGGTAGCAACATGACATAAGTGTCTGCAATATTTGGTGGCATAGGGTCGTTAGCCACCTCGGGCGTACCTATACGCGAAAATACGTTTTTAACTTGAGGAAACTGTTGGATTTTTAGTTCTAATGCCTGCTGCATTTCAACTGATTGACTCAGGCTAGTACCTGGAATACGAATAGCCTGTAGTAATAGGTCTTCCTCATTAAGTTGTGGTACAAATTCGGAGCCAAGGGTGGTTGATAACCATATTGTGCAAGCAACTAAAGCTGTGCAAGCAATTAAAATTAACCAACGCAGTTTCATCGCCATGATTAATAGTGCTCGATATAATGACTTAGCAGCACTGAGTACAGAACTTTCTTTTTCACTAATTTTACCATTCATAAACAGAGCAACGGCAGCAGGAACGAGTGTTAACGACAAAATGAGGGCGGCAATAAGCGCCATAACAACGGTTGCAGCCATTGGGTGGAACATTTTACCTTCAACGCCAGTTAAGCTAAATAATGGAATATAGACAATGGTAATAATAAAAATACCAAGCAGACTTGGTCTTATGACTTCATTAGTCGCAGAGTAAACCACATCTAAACGTTGTTTTCGGCTAAGAACACCGCCATGTGTTTTTTGTGTATTGCTTAAACGTCTAATTGAGTTTTCAACGATGATAACCGCACCATCAACAATTAAACCAAAATCTAGTGCGCCTAAACTCATCAAGTTTGCCGATACGCCAGCTTGGACCATGCCGGTGATTGTTGCTAACATAGCCAGTGGAATTACCGCTGCTGTGATCAACGCAGCACGTATATTTCCCAATAACAGAAATAATACTACAATGACTAATACCGCGCCTTCAACGAGGTTTTTTTGCACGGTATACATAGCTTTATCAACTAGTGTTGTTCGATCGTATACTGACTCAACAACGACGCCTTCAGGTAAAGAGCGTTGAATTTGCGCTAATTTTTTTGCTACAGCTAATGCGACAACACGCGAATTTTCACCAACAAGCATCATCGCACTGCCTAGAACGGTCTCTTTACCGTCGCGAGTTGCCGCCCCTGTGCGTAATGATTTACCAATAGATACTTGGGCAATATCGATTATTTTTATCGGAATATCATCAATCACTTTAATGATCACGTGTTCAATGTCGTTAATGCTAGCTAACTGACCAGGAGATCTTACGGTAAGTTGCTGACCATTTTGTTCAATATAACCTGCGCCACGGTTACTATTATTCGAGCGCAAAGCCATATTTATGTCTTGAAATGAGATCGAAAATTCAAGCATTTTTCTTGGCATAGGAGTGATGTGGTACTGCTTGTCGTAACCACCGATGGTATTAATTTCGGTAACACCGGGAACCAAGGCCAGTTGGGGTTTTATGATCCAATCTTGAATTTCACGTAGTTCGGTTGCGCTATATTGTTGGCCGTCAGCAGTTAAGGCGTTAGGCAAAGCTTCAACGCTATACATAAAAATTTCGCCAAGTCCGGTCGAAATAGGACCCATTTCGGGCTCTAATCCGGCGGGTATTTTATTTTTAATTACCGCTAGTTTTTCATTAACCAGATTTCGGGCAAAATATAAGTCAGTGCCTTCATCAAATACAGCGGTAACTTGTGATAAACCGTATCGCGATATAGAGCGTGTGTAAGACAAGTGCGGAATGCCGGTAAGCGCTGTTTCAATGGGAAAAGTAATGCGCTGTTCAGACTCAAGCGGTGAATAACCTAACGCGCGAGTGTTAATTTGTACTTGTACATTGGTAATGTCGGGAACAGCATCAATGGCAAGCTTTTGATAGCTCCAATAGCCCATGCCAATAAGCGCTAATATCATGGTCATCATTAACCATCGCCTTGCGATAGAAAAGCGTAAAATCGAATCAATCATGGTTCTATCCTTAATGGGCGTGAGATGCGCCAGCTTTACCTAAATCTGCTTTTAATAAGTAACTATTGATAAGCGCATATTGTTCACCGATATTTAGCCCCGAAATAACTTGGCTAAACTGACCATCTGACTGTCCAATCTTTAATTCACGTGTCTCATAACCGTCTTGATTTGTGACAAAAACAACGCGTTTACCTTCAACTTCTTGGAAGGCTCTATTGTCTACCACTAGATCGACACTGGTTTGGCTTGTTACAACACTACCTTTAAGTATTTGCCCTGGTGACCATAAACCATCACGGTTATTTAGTGGTACTCTTGCAGTCATAAATGTTTGGTTTTTATTGCTCATAAGATGGGTGATCGTTGATTTTTTTTGCTCTGATGGCGATGAAATGATCACCATTTGTCCCTTTTTGATAATGGAGGTTTGGCTTGGGAATATTTTGTACTCAACCCATAACTGCTGATAATTTTCTAAAGTGAGTAGTGCTTGTTGGTTGACTGATTCGCCAGGGTTTACATGTCGTTGCGTGACTATGCCTGAAATTGGCGCGGTAATGTTATAGTGTTTAAAACTATTATTTGACTCCACTTGCGCAATCGTTTCACCCGCTTGTACCGTGTCTCCAACATTAACCGTTAATTTTGTTATCAAGCCAGGGAAGCGAGCACTTACTTGGCTAATCGCATCGGAACTCATAACCACACGACCGTATACCGTTAGCATATTTTTTATTTCACCAGCATTTGCTGTTGCATTAATAATGCCTGCTGCTTGGGCGTTAGTGGTTGATATTTCTATATGGCCTTCCTCATGATGCTTATCGCCGTGGTCATCATTAGCGCCGTGTTTATCTTCATGTTGCTCTGAATGACCATCGTTATACTCATCCGTATGTTGTGCAGCTTCATGGTGATCACTACCAAGCTTAACAACAGCGGGTTGAGCGACTGTTGCACTAACTGAGGTGCTTAATATGAATATAAATAGGCCGATATTTTTCAATGCTGAGTGGAGTTTTTTCATGGTATGTCCTTAAAAATCTTTAACTAATGCAGGCGTCAAGCGATATTGATTGGCCGGTAATGGCTCGGCAATTAACTGTTCTATTTCTGTACCGTAACGTAAGGCTGAAGATGCTGAATCAATCATTGCGCGCTGAGCTGAAAGTAGCTCTTGGCGTACACTTAAGTAATCTAAATAACTATAAAGACCCCGTTGGTAAGCCACTTTCGTTTCATCGAGTGCAGAGCCTAAAGTAGGAATAATGCTATTTTTTAAGCTATTAGCGGTAAAAATGGCTTGTTTTCTATTGGCATAAGCGCGGTATAGTTGGTGACGTAAAGCCAGCATAGTTGCCGTTTTCTTTACTTCTACTTCATCTCGTTTAGCCTGTGCTGAGATAATAGCGCCGGTATTCCTCTTGGAGGAAAACAGCGGCATACTAAAGCCTGCTGTAAGTGCGGTTTCATTAATATCTTGTATTTGTTTTATGCCAACGCTCCATTTTATATTGGCACTAGACTCTGTTTTAGCTAAGCGAAGTTGAGCATCTCTTAATCGCTCTTCAGCAGCATATGTTAATATTTCAGGATTCTGTTTTACCTTGTTATACAAGGTGTCAAAATCAATGTCTGCAGCAAAATGATACAAATCCCCCTCAACTTGCGTAAATGAGGGGCTTGTTTCATGCCACATCATCGCAAGGGAGATTTTGCTGTAATGAAATTGTTGTTGTTCGGATGAAGCAATAAGTTTGGCATGTTCCAATGCGACGAGCGCACGCTTTACTTCTGCTTCTGGAGCAACGCCAGCTTTTGAACGTTTTTTGACTTCTTGTAAAGTGTCTTCTGCTAACAAAGTTGCTTGATTCGCTAATAATAATCGCTCTTGTGCAGCAAGGATGTCTATATATCGGCGAGTAACCTCACTGAATAAATTCAAAGCAGCCACCTTACGTTTTGCATCAAGTTGGCCACGGCGGCTTTCAGCAACGCCAATACGTGCATTTCTTTTTCCGCCCATTTCCAAAATCGAGGATAAAGATAGCGTGTGTTCTGCACTTTCAAATGTGCCGATATCACCGGTACCAGTGAAATTTTCCATTTCAAAGCCAAGTTCATAACTCGGTTTTAGCGCTTGAGTTTGTTGCTGTCCTGATAGCGCTTGCTGGCGAAATGAGAACACTTTTAATTGCGGGTTATCTTTGAGTGTTCTTTCAATCGCTGAGGCTAAAGTTAATGTGTTTTCTGAATTTTCACTCAGTGCTAAAAAGCTAAATGACCATATAGCGATGATACAAGCTGGCAAGTAGCATGCTTTCTTTAACGTGATCATTGATTTTTTGCTGCGCTTAGGAGGCATATTCATAAAATAACGCATCGTTTTCCCTGTTTTAAAATAAAATGTTAATAAGGCTTTAAAAATTTTTATACCGCGTTAGAGAAACGCTAAGGCCAAATGTTAGAACTTTGGTGGCCGAAGAAGTGAATAATAAGGCGTTTTAAAACGCGCTAGCTTATTACCATAGTAAACCTGAACAGGTGTTTTTATCTTATTTAATAGTACGATAGAAGCTAATAGAGTGTTAGCACAGCAAGAACAACAACTCGCGTCACAGTCTACACACTCATCTTGAGTACTGTCTTGCTCTATCAGGTCAGCAGATTGCATTATTACAGCATTAATAAGGGGTTTTTGAAGAGCTGGCATAACGAAAGTGTCACTGTTTTGATTTGAAATGTTATTTGTTTCACTGGCAAAAGTTGATTGCATAACTATCAAGATAATTAATAGCGAGCAGATAACATACAGGGACTTGCATCGTTTTTTTGAGTGTAAGAAAATTGATGTTCGGATCATAAGTACAGCTGTTTATGCTCTAATAAAAATACAGAATGAAAGTAGCAAGCTAGTTATTGTTAAGCCAAGCTAGTTAAGCAATATAGATTGAATAATCACTGCAATTGACGCATCATAAACCTTACTGTAAGTGTAAGGTCAAGCGTTATGAAAATCAATCAGCTATCTAAATTCAGCCAAGTGCTCAGTAAAACTATTCGATACTATGAAGATATTGCTTTGTTGCCTAAACCTGCTCGTAACAGTAATGGCTATCGAGAGTACAGTGCTGATGATGTTGAGCGTTTAATTTTTATTCGGCGTTGCCGAGAGCTACAAATTCCTATTGTGCAAATAAAGCTGTTAATACAAGTACAATCAGATAATACCTCATCATGTCATGAAGTCGATTTATTGATAGAGCAACAATTGGAAAAAGTTCGTAAAACTATAAGTGAACTAACGCAATTAGAAAAAACGCTGCACGCATTAGCGACTTCATGCTCAAAAGATATTGTGGGTGATTGCGTAATATTGAAAAATCTAAAGGGCAATATTTAGCTAAAAAACACCTTAAAAGTCATCATCTAAGGTCATATGTCTCATTACAACAATAAAATCATTATGCTAGGTGCTACAGGCGCGGTGGGCAATCGTACGGCGTTAGCGTTATCCAAAATATCGACAGTCAAACAATTAACTTTACTGGGACGTAGACCTGCTGAGCATGTTATTGGCGATGCTGTTATTCAACATCAAGTTGATGTTTTTCAACTAAATCATATGAAAAATTTATAACAGGGCATGATATCGTCATATGCACGCTTGGTGTAGGGCAGCCACCTAAAATAATTAAAGCAGAGTTTATTAAAATTGATAAAAATGCTGTTTTAGACTTTGTTTCTGCATGCAAAAAGTCAGGTGTTCGTCATTTTCAGCTTTTAAGTTCAGTAGCGGTCAGCGCGAAGCCTCCTTCATTTTATTTACGCACTAAGGAGGAGCTTGAAGAAGGTTTAAAAGCACTCGGCTTTGAGCGCTTAAGTTTATTTCATCCGTCGATGATCATGACCCCGACAAATCGTTATGGTTTATTACAAGCACTGACGCTTGCCATTATGCCCTTAATTGACCCTTGTTTATTAGATCTTTTAATAAATTTAGGAGTATTTCTGCCGCTAAATTAGGGACTGCAATAGCGATGAATATTTTTCAACAATCTCATACGGCGGCAATACAGACATTATAGTGGCATGACTTTATTGAATTATCGAAAGAGGGCTCAATAACTGAGTAGAAGGTTAGCATTAAGCTACTCAGTGGTTAATATCTTTAATTTTTGTGGATAGGAGTTGCTGAGTGAATAACTCAGCTTAACAGGTTCTGTAATTCTACTGAATACCATCAGAGCTAAGCCACTTATTGCTGCAATAAGTGGCTCGTTATCACGTTAAATTATTTTTAAGCCGTTGGGTTAGTGCTACAAAATCTTCAATTTGCGTTGCAGGAATGTCTTTTATCATTGAATTGAATACTTTCTTCTCGACTTTCTTAAACATCGTCATGATCTCAGTGCCTTGAGCCGATAGCACTAAAAATTGGCTGCGTTTATCTTTTTCATTATCAACTTTGGTAATGAGCTCCTGACTGACTAACTCTTTAATTAATCTATTAATTTGTGCTTTATCGCGGCCCATAAAATCAGCTAATTTTTGCCCAGTACAATGATCAATGAAGGAAATAACTTTTAAAGCCTTTAGGTGCATTGGCGATAAATCTAATGTTAATAATTTTATTTCATGCTTCATGTTAATGCGCACTGTGTGCACCAAACTAAAGAGTGCTTCGCTTAACTCCATTGAATCTCCAAAAATATAGGACGTAATTTAGTTGACAGTGTCAACTAAATTATATTATAGTTGACATTGTCAACTATTTAGGCGGTTTTTTTATTATACAACTTAAATAAAAAAACTACTCGTATAGCTTTAAAATATCTCACTTTTAGCTGCGCTATCACTGCTGTTTTTTAATTAGCGTGCAGAGTTGCTTTACTTAAAGCATGTTTAATTGCGATGTGTGCTCATTTTATAACTTAGTTAACCGCTAATAATGGCTAGTTATTTGGCTTAAATGCTAGTGAACACTATTGCTTAAAAACTTTCAATCAGGAGAACGTTATTATGGGTCCTACTATGCGTATGACACAGGTTTTATCAGTTGATGATTTATCGCTACATATGCGGCGGATCGTGTTAACGGGAGATTCACTCTCAGACTTTCCTGAAAATAAAGAAAGTGCTCATGTTAAAGTCATTTTTCCTGATGTAAATAGTGCGGATAAAAAGCCAAAACTTGGTCTTTATCTCGGTTTTAAAAAGTGGATGCGCTCTTATACTATTAGATCTTTTGATAAACAAAACTTAGCTTTAGCTATTGATTTTGCCGTGCGTGATCATGAAGGATTAGCGAGTAATTGGGCATTACAAGCAAAAGTTGGAGACTACCTTGGTATTGCCGGGCCTGGAGATATAAAGCACACGAACTTACTGGCTGATAAACATTTATTGTTTGGTGATATAACTGCGTTACCCGCCATTGCCGCCACCTTAGAAAAACTACCTAACAATGCCGTTGGGCATGCTTATATTCAGGTGCCTGATCAGCAAGATATTCAGCAACTAGTAATGCCAAAAAACGTTAAAGTGCATTGGTTAGTCACTGAAAATAAATTAACCGAAGAGTTTTTGTCTAGGCTTGCATCACAAGGTGATAATTTGGCGGGTACGGCAATATTTATTGCTGCAGAAGCAAGTGTCATTAAACAATTAAAAGCTCACCTTAATGCACGTTGTCGATATGATAAAGCTATGCTCTATGCTAGCGCCTATTGGAATAAGAAAAGGTAATAAAGACGAAATAACTTCAGAACACCTTCAAACATAAGCACTGACTGTCGCAGCTTTCTGCACTGTAGCGATATAAACTCTGCTAGTTTTTATCAATTATGATGGCTAGTTATACGGTTATCATCATTGATATATGCTGCCATTGCTTTCAAGCTCTGTTAAGTAAATACGGGTCATCAGTTCGAGTTGATGGTAATTGGGTAACATGTGCTCACACAGTTTATAAAACGCTTTACCATGCTGTTTTTCTTTTATGTGGGCTAGTTCATGCACTACTATCATTTGTAATAGCGCTTCAGGTGCTTTCTTAAACACACTGCCAATACGAATTTCATTTTTACTTTTTAACTTATTCCCTTGCACACGTGACACATAGGTATGTAGGCCGAGCGCGTTGTTAATAATATGAATTTTATCGTCATATTTAACTTGGCTAAGCGGTGCTGATTGCTTAATAAACTGTTGCTTGTACGCTAAGCAATACTGTCGTAATGCCTTATCTGTAGTGATTTCATGCGGTTTAGGAAAATGATTGAGCAAATAAGCTTTCAGTTTATTTTCTTTAATAAGCGTATGCACTTGTTGCTGTATATCAGCAGAGTAATGAGATAAATACTTTAATGATGTGGTCATTTTACTAACATTTTCGGTCATTATTGATGAAAGCGATTATAGCCATATTTTACGCTACTTTGCTGGCATTATTCATTATTTTATCTTGGTTTTATTGCGTGAATTAACTTTGATTGTATGATAATTGCCCTATACTATTTTTGAGTAAAGTATTTGATAACTGAAATAAAATTTATAAAAATGATATTAAGGGAATAAAAATGCAAAACTTATCCACCCTAGCTAAGTTTTTAGCTATCGCTACCGGTATTTTGGTATTATTTGCCTGTTCAAAACCACAACCAGCTTTATATGAAGCAAGCTTAAAAGCAGATGTTTCAGTGTTTCAAACTTACAGTGCAGAGGAGTTTTTTAAAACTCGTTCAGTGTTTGGCTCCTCGCTTAATGTTGATGCAACAGCTGTACTAGTCAGTGATGATGCAAGTGGCATTTATAACGCTTATAAAGTGCCTTTAGACGGCTCGGAGTCAATACAATTAACTCACTCATCTAAAGAGTCAATCTATGTTGTGAGTTGGTTCCCTGAAGATGAGCGATTTTTATATAGTGCAGATAAAGGCGGTAATGAATTAGACCATCTCTTTGTGCAAGCATCAGATGGTGCTGTTAAAGATTTAACGCCAGGCGAAGCTTTGAAGGCAAGTTTTGTTAGTTGGCATGAAAATAATAAACAGTTTTATGTGGCAACCAATGAAAGAGATGCCAAATTCTTTGATATCTACCTTTATCAGGTCGCTGATTATAGTCGAGAGCTCATATATCAAAATGACTTTGGCTATTCTCCTGAGGCCATTAGCCCTAATGGTCAGTACATCGCGCTAAGTAAAAGTAATTCCAATGCGGATTCTAATTTATATATTGTTAATTTAGCCGGTGACAAGCCTTCAACGGAATTGATCAGTGAACATACAGGTGATGTTGAGCATAGTGCTTATACCTTTACTCGTGATAACCGTGCTTTGATTTATTCTACTAATGAGTTTGGTGAATTTAATCAAGCGTGGACTTACGACTTAGCAAGTAAAGCAAAATCAGTAAACTTTGCTGTGGATTGGGATGTTAGCTTTAGTTATTTCTCTAAAGATGGTCGTTACCAAGTGTACGGGGTTAATGCGGATGCACAAACTAGAATAGATATTTTAGATTTAGTGACTAAGAAAAAATTGGCATTACCAGAAATGCCAAGTGGTGACTTACGTGGTGTAAATTTTTCCAATGATGGCAATAAAATGGTGTTCTATATTAACTCTGACACATCACCGTCAAATTTGTATGTTCATCAATTGGGTAGCGATGACTTTAAACGTTTAACCGATACCGGTAATCCTAATATTTTTGAAGACAACTTAGTCGAGGGAGAGGTTGTGCGTTTTAAAAGTTTTGATGGCTTAGAAATTCCCGGTATTTTGTATAAACCTAAGCAAGCGGTGAAACAAAAAGTGCCTGCTTTAGTCTGGATACATGGTGGCCCAGGAGGTCAAAGTCGTAAAGGCTATTCGGCGCTTATTCAACACTTAGTGAATAATGGTTATGCCATTTTTAGAATTAATAATCGAGGCTCTAATGGTTATGGAAAAACCTTCTATCACTTAGATGATAAAAAGCACGGTGATCATGATTTAAAAGATGTGGTTTACAATAAGTACTATTTACAATCGTTAGACTGGGTTGATGCCGACAGAATTGGGGTTATTGGTGGTAGCTACGGTGGCTATTTAACGATGGCCGCGATGGCCTTTACTGATGAGTTCGACGTAGGCATCAATATTTTTGGTGTCACCAATTGGGTGAGAACATTAGAAAGCATTCCACCTTATTGGGAAGCCTTTCGCCAATCACTTTATGATGAACTGGGCGATCCCAGCACAGATAAAGAACGTTTACATAATATCTCCCCGGTATTTTTTGGTCACAACGTTAAAAAGCCAGTCCTTGTTGTACAAGGTAAAAACGATCCTCGGGTGCTGAAAATTGAAAGCGATGACATGGTTGATTCTATTCGCTCAGGGGGAACTTATGTCGACTATTTAGTCTTTGATGATGAAGGACATGGTTTTAGTAAAAAGCTCAATCGCATTAATGCATCGAATAAGTATTTAAGTTTTTTGCAGGCGCATCTATAGGCTGAACAATGATTACTTTAGAAGAATAGTGAACTAAATGTTCGCTATTTTTATTTATCGCTTGTAAATGTTATTGAATAAACGCTAATTAAGCTAAATGCAAGTTACTTAACCTCAGTTCGGGTTAATGAATGCTTACCAACCTAAAAATAGAGTTTAATATCAAAAACTTAATTCATCATGATAAAATATCTCTATCTCTATCTCTATCTCTATCACTCAACATTGATAGTTTAGTGTATATCAAGGCGGTTCTGCGTATCCAATAGCTGGCTATTGGTAGCAGATCCAACACAGATAGGCGCTAAAATAGCTTGTTGAGTAGCTTTGCTTATTCCGAACTGAGGTTACTTAGTGTGGCTTTGATAAAAATTGATTAAGCCAGTCGTTGAACTGTCGTGTTCTTTACTTATCACACCAGACGATAACTCTTCCTGAATATTATTGGCTAGGCCTTTACCTAGCTCTACGCCCCATTGATCAAAAGAGCAAATTTGTAAAATAATGCCTTGAACAAATATTTTATGTTCATATAAGGCAATTAAGCTACCCAATGAACGCGGTGATATGCGTTTCATTAAAATAGAGTTGGTTGGTCGGTTACCTTTGTGCACTTTATGCGGTGCAACTTTATCTATGTAGTCTTGTGTTCTACCTTTTGCTTTTAAATCAGCCCGAACTTGAGTTTCGTCAACACCTTGCATAAGCGCTTGGGTTTGAGCGAAGAAGTTTGCCATCAAGGTCTCATGATGGCCTTGCACTGGCGTTACGCTTTCCACAGAGCCAATAAAATCTGCCGGTACGATATTATTACTTTGGTGTAAGTATTGATAAAAAGCATGTTGACCATTAATGCCTAATTCCCCCCAAATAGAGGGAACGGTTGGGTAGGATATCGGTTTTCCATCCCACGTTACTGACTTGCCATTACTTTCCATCTCGGCTTGTTGCAAATAAGCCGATAGCATATGCAAAGATTGATCATAAGGTAATATAGCCTGAGATTGTGCGCCAAGAAAAGTACAGTTCCAAACACTTAATAAAGCTAAAATAACCGGGGCATTTTCGGCTAATGGGGCATTGCAAAAGTGTTGGTCAATTTCATGAGCGCCTTCGAGTAGTTCGATAAAGCGTTCAAAGCCTAAATCAATAGCGATAGGTAAGCCAATAGCGGACCAAAGTGAGAAGCGACCACCAACCCAATCCCACATATCAAAAATGTTTTCTTGTGCAATACCAAACTCAGTGGCATTTTTTTTATTTGATGACACAGCAACAAAATGTTTAGCAATAGCCGATTGATCGAACGATGAAGCCACTAACCATTTCATTGCTGTTTTAGCATTGGTCATGGTTTCAGTAGTGGTAAAGGTTTTGCTTGAGACAATAAATAACACTTTTTCTGGATTTAATGGCCTAAGCACATTGGCTATTTGAGTACCATCAACATTAGAAACATAATGAACATTAACACTGTTGTCGCTGTATTGATCTAATGCTTCAGTTACCATTTGCGGGCCTAAATTAGAGCCACCAACACCAATGTTAACAACGTCAGTAATGCGTTTTCCAGAATAGCCTTTCCATAAACCTTGACGAATTTTATTACTAAAGACTTTCATCTTGTCTAAGGCGAGCTGGACATCAAGATTAATATCCTTACCGTCTAGCATGATAGGGGTTTTACTGCGATTACGCAGTGCCGTATGCAATACGGCACGCTCCTCGGTGCTATTAATACGTTCACCGCTGAACATTTTTTCGCGCCAAGCTTCAACGTCACATTCCTTGGCTAAGTTAATGAGCAAATCCATGGTTGACGTTGAGATAACATTTTTTGAATAATCGACAAGAAAGGGGGCAAGTTGAATAGAAAACTGCTGAAAACGCTTCGGGTTTAGTTGAAATAACTCACTCATATGTTGCTGTTTCATTTCATCAGCATGGTGTGTTAATTTTTTCCAGCTCGGTAGTGAAGTTCTATCTTGCATCTTTTCTCCAATCAGGTATTTGAATGTAATTATGGGGTCATAATTTGATAAGCGTCGCAACGCCCTCTGCATAATATTACTATATTCTGTAGAATTACTAATAATTAATCGATCTATTGATCTGTAAATTAGTTGTCACTTGACCAATTGGTCGGTTTTTTATTGAACTTATGATAACTAAAGTTTATAAAGGCTAATTAAAGGTGCTGATTTCAATTGTTTAGATAATTAACAATATCGTGTATTTATTATTTTAAGTATATACTGGCGTAACAAATAGGTAATAAAGCTACTATAGTTTCTCAATATGCAACAATATGATTTAATCGCACTACGCAGTTTTATTTCCGTGGTTGATACCGGCAGTTTTAATCAAGCGGCGCAATTATTAAACGCCAGCACTGCCGCGGTTAGTCGACGGGTATCAGGTTTGGAATCGGCGCTTGATGTCCACTTGTTAAACCGAACCACACGCAGAATTGAACTGACCGAAGCAGGTCAACAGTTTTATCAAGACGTGGTGAATATCTTTCAGTCCTTAGATGAAGCACAAGAGCGTATTCAAACGCGTAGTCAGCATCTTAAAGGCAACTTACGTATTTCGGCGCCTTTGAGTTTTGGTATAACTTCTTTAACGCCTATTCTAACCGGCTTTATGAAACTTCATCCTGAACTTAACATTCATTTACAGCTAGAAGATCAGCGAACTAACTTTGTCGCTGATGGTATTGATGTTGGCATTCGTGTTGGCCGTTTGGAAGATTCCACGTTAGTGGCATTACCGATAACAAAAATTTCAGCCATTTTTTGTGCCGCACCGAGTTATTTGACTCAATATGGTGAACCCAAAACCCCAGAAGAACTGATTAATCATAACTGTTTGCGTTATAGTTTAGTGAGTCCGAAATTTTCTTGGTCAACGCAGCATGATGGTATTGAGCGCAGTATTGATATTGATGGTACTTTAACGTGTAATAATGGTAATGCCTTGAAAGAAGCCGCCATTGAGGGGCTTGGAATATTGCAATCGCCAATGTTTATTGTAAATGATGCTGTTGAGAGTGGGCAGTTAGTTGAAATTTTAGCCGCATACAAACCTGAGCCTTTTGGGCTTTATGCGATTAAATTATCTCGTAAATTTACCTCAGCGAAAGTAAACGCCTTTATTGACTATCTAAAAACGTATTACGCTGAGTAGGCACTACTGCTCAATACTGTTTTTATTTGCAAAGCCGAACCTTACTCAAAACAGTTAAAAGGCAGGTTATTATTTCTTAAGGCGAAGTTGGAGCGGTAGATGCTTTAAATACCGCCATTAAATTTTTGATGAAATCAATGTTGTTTTGATCTGTTGCTGAAACGGTAATACCAAAAGGAGCATAATGTATTGTTTCTGCTAAGGCTTCTGCTGATAAGCTTATTTTACTGAGTGTTAAACGCTTTGCCGCGACTTCTTTTTCGATTCTGGCTTGAATGCTGCTTTTAATTAAACTTTCTTCTGCTTGGATCAAATCTTGACAAAATTCTTGCCCTGCATGAATTAAATCTGCTCGAATTAAGCTACTCGATACATCATTAAATAAGCCTTCGCACCGTTGCATGATTAATGCATAAGTTTCCTGCCAAAAATTTTTTTCAGAGATACAGTAGCTATTAATAAAGATATTATTTTCTTGAAAATGCTTACTAACCACGGCTCTAAAAAGCAGTTCTTTTGATTTAAATTGTTTATGTATAGTGACACGAGATATACCCGCGTAACGGCTAACCATAGATATATTTGAAGTACCGTAGCCGTGCTGAAAAAAGCACTCCATGGCGGTATTTAGGATTTTATCTGTAGTGCTTTGCAAAATGTAGTCTCTTAAAATAACAGACTACATATACTAACTTGAGTGGATATAATAAACAATAGGTTTACAGTAGTTGTTAACATGTAAACCTGTGCTATAGTTGTTCCAATATTTTATTACTTTTTCATAGCTATTGGATTAACGCTTGTTTAAGCATTTATTTAGTTCAAATGTTATACCTTAAATCTTGGAGTTCATGTGAATCGAATCTTAATACTCGCAGTAGTTTTTATATTGCAAGCCTGCTCTGAATCAACAGAGGTTACGAAAGCTGCAGCACCTGTTGTTGTGCAACTATCATCTGCTCAGTTGACCAATTTAGCCAATGATTATGAATTTCCAGCAACGGTTTCAGCAGTGAAAAGTGTTGATCTTAAGTTTGAAGTATCAGGACGTTTGATTTTTGAAAACCTTACCGAAGGCAGTTCAGTAAAACAAGGACAGATTTTAGCTAAAATTGATCCGGCGCCTTTTCAGCGTAAAGTTGAGGAGAGCCGTATTCGTCATCAAGATGCCCAACGAGATTTAAAGCGTATTAAAGATGTTTTTGAGAAAAATGTTGCTTCACAGCGTGATTATGATGAAGCAAAATCACAGTTTTCGATTACTAAAATAGCCTTAGAGAATGCCGAGCAAGATTTAAGCTATTGTACTATTAAAGCGCCATTCGATGCTGTTATCGGTGCTCGATATATTGAAAATAATAGCTTGATTCGCACTGGCGATACGTTAGCTAATCTGCAAGATCGATCTAAGCTCTATTTTACTTTTGAAGTACCAGAGCGGATCATGACCGCTAATGCTGGCAAACGTGATATTAAAGCCAGTGCCCATATTATTGGACAGGAAGATAAAGTCTTTGATATTCATTATGTTGAACATAAAACTACTCCCGATCCTATCACGCAAACCTATGGTGTAACTTTTGCGCTTGAGGGGGAAATAAGCAATTTGTTTTATCCGGGTTCAAGAGCCATTGTTAACATTAAAGAGACCCATAGCCAAATACAGGCATTGGTTATTCCTTTAAATGCCCTAATGGGTAGCCGTGATGACGGCTTTAGTGTTTGGCGGTTAAATCAAGCAGAAAATAGTATTTCGCAAGTTACTGTTGAAGTATCTCAACTACAGGGGGAATATGCTTTGATTTCTTCGGGCTTAAACAATGGTGATAAAGTTGTTTCTGCTGCGGTAGGTCAAATGCGTGAGGGCCTGAAAGTCAGAGAATATGAGGCGACATACTAAAATGGATATTGCACATTATTCGATAAAAAAACCGATCAACCTTTGGCTATTGTCACTATGTTTTATCATTGGTGGCATTTTGGCTATGAGTAAAATTGGCCGTTTAGAAGATCCGGCATTTACCATTAAAAAAGCCGTTATTTTTACTTATTACCCGGGGGCTAGTGCGGAAAAAGTAGAAAAAGAAGTAACCGAGCAAGTGGAAATAGCGCTGCAACAAATGTGGCAGCTTGATGTATTAGATTCCGTTAGTAAGCCTGGGTTTTCGAGAGTGACAATGGAAATACAGCCACACATTGATGGCCCGTTGTTACCACAAATTTGGGATGAGCTACGTAAACGATTACGCGATATTACGTATGACCTGCCACTGGGCGCAAGTGCTCCTGTGGTTATCGATGACTTTGGTGATGTTTATGGTATTTATTATGCGCTATCCGCTCCGGATTTTAGTGCCCACCAAATGCGTGAATTTTCACGTATTATTCGTCGAGAAATACTCACCGTTGATGGTGTGGCTAAAGTGCAAGTGGGCGGCATTTTAGAAGAAGAAATTGTTGCTGAAATAGACAGCTACCAAATTGCTGGTTTAGGGTTGTCCTTCCCTGATATTCAACAAGTGTTGGCCAGTAACTTAAAGCCATTTAGTGGTGGTCGATTGTATGTCGGTGATAAGCAAATCAGGATCCCTGTTGAAAGCTCAACCAATAAAATTGAAGAAATAGAAAACTTACCAATTGTTATTCCGGGTAAAAATGCCTCGATTAAAATAAAAGATATCGCACAGCTCAGCATTCAACCTGTTGCTATTCCCAGCGGTTTAAAGCGTTTTAATGGTGAAAGTGCGATTACACTCGCGATATCAGCACAAAATGATATCAATATTGTTGATGTGGGTGAGAAAATTGAAGCTAAATTGGCTGATGTATTAGCCAAAATGCCAGCCGGCATCGAGGTATCGTCGATTTACAACCAAGCCAAAATTGTTGATAAATCAGTTGATGGCTTTATTTTTAACTTGGAAATGTCGGTTGCTGTCGTCACTTTAGCACTTTGTTTATTTATGGGCTGGCGTTCAGGTATTGTTGTTGGTGGTACTCTATTAATTACCGTATTAGGTACGGTATTAATTATGTGGCTGTATGACTTACAGCTGCAACGTATCTCTTTAGGTGCCATGGTTATCGCTATGGGCATGCTAGTTGATAATGCCATTGTGGTCGCCGAAGGTATGATGTTGCGCATGGAAAAAGGCAAGTCAGCATTGGAGTCAGCTAGCTTTATTGTTAAACGCACGCAGTGGCCACTACTAGGAGCAACTGTTATTGGCATTGCAGCATTCTCTGGTATTGGCTTGTCAGACGATGCCACCGGTGAGTTTTTATTCTCTTTGTTTGCCGTGGTATTAATATCATTGCTACTAAGTTGGGTGTTGGCAGTAACATTAACGCCATTATTAGGTAAATATTTTTACCAAGTAGGAAATAAAGCCGGAGCGGAAGAGTCACACTCGCTATTTCATAAAGCTTATTTAGTTGTATTGCGTAATGCTCTGCACTGGCGTGGAGTCACCTTGGCGATATTGGTTATTATTACCATTGGTGCTTATGCGAGTTTTGGTTTCATAAAACAAGGTTTTTTCCCTCCGTCAAATACACCGGTATTTTTTGTCCATTATTGGGGCCCGCAAGATTCGGATATTCGTGCCACTGAAAAGTACATGAAAGAAGGTGAGAAATTGATCCTTGAAACCGAAGGTGTTGAGTCACTAGCAACGTTTATCGGTGAAAGCTCAGAACGTTTTACCTTAGTTTTTGCTCCAGAATTACCGAATGAAAGTTATGGTTTATTTTTGGTGCGAGCTAATAATGCTGCTGAAATTCCCCGCTTGGCAAAGGAAGTTGCCGATAAGTTAAGGAAAGCGAATACTAAAGTAAATTTCTATGCTGAAATTATGCAGTTTGGTCCAGGAGCTGGCGCTAAAATTCAAGCACGCTTCTCGGGTGAGGATCCTGAAATTTTACGAGAATTGGCCGCGCAAGCAAAAGCTATATATGCCGAAGACGGTAAAATTCGCGATATACGAGATGACTGGCGAGATAAAGGTATTGTATTAGCACCCGCATATGACGATATTGCCGCTGGTATTGCTGGTGTATCACGCAGTGATTTTAGCCAAGCCATCAAGTTTTATACTGATGGACTACAGATTGGCCAGTTGCAAGACGGTGATTACCTTTATCCGATCATTGCCCGAAATAGCAATACTAACGCTGATCAACTCGTCGGGTTAGAAAACAGTTTAGTGTGGAGCAGTAGCCAACGAACATACGTACCTTTTAAGCAAGTTAGCGGTAAAATGAACTACTCAAGTGAAGAGCTGTTGATTAATCGGCGAGATAGAGTAAGAACCATCACGGTAAAAGCTGAGGCAGGGTACAATGAAACTACCGGTGAAGCTTTTAATCGTACGCAAGCGAAAATTGAGGCTATTAGCTTACCTGAGGGTTACAAGCTAGAGTGGGGCGGTGAATATGAATCTTCACGTGATGCGCAAGCAGCGTTAGGGCAAGGTTTGCCACTTGGCTTTTTAGTGATGTTCTTGATCAGTGTCTTGCTTTTTGGTCGCGCCAGACAACCGATTATTATTTGGTTAATTGTGCCTATGGCTGTTGTTGGTGTTGTGGCTGGTTTGCTATTGGCTGATTTACCGTTTGGTTTTATGTCATTACTCGGCTTTTTAAGTTTGTTTGGTATGTTGATAAAAAATGCCATCGTACTTTTGGAAGAAATAGACTTACAGATTATTGAGGGTAAAGAAAAAGCTGTTGCTATTGTCGAAGCAAGTTTAAGTCGTTTAAGGCCGGTTTCATTAGCAGCAATCACCACTATTTTAGGGGTAATGCCATTAATATTTGACCCATTCTTTGCTGATATGTCAGTAACTATTATGGGCGGCCTCGCGTTTGCAACTATTTTAACCATGGTTGCTGTGCCGGTGCTTTATAGTGTCTTCTATAAAATAGAAGTATCTAAAAGTTAACAGACGGAAGTGGCTAGAAATTTAGGCGTTCACCCCAATATGCTTGGCCGTTGGATAAAAGAATCTGATAATGATGACGGTCATGCTTTTTGTGGTAATGGCAAACTCCTTCCTGAGCAAGAAGAGATCCGAAACTTAAAAGCGTAAGTAAAGCGTCTCTAAATGGAGCGCGAGATATTAAAAAAAAGCGGTCTTCTTTGCCAAAGAGACTTAGTATAGTAATTAAAAGTATAAATCTAGTCAGCCTGATGATTTAGTTCATCAATAAATGCTCAGGCTGGTCAAAGATATTGCTAAATTCAGTGACAATACTTACGGTGTACGGCGTATTCAAAAAGTATTAAGCTTTGCTGCTAGTTGAGGAACAAACAGCAAAGCTAATGCGAGAAGCAAATGTCAGGGTTCGCTATAAAAAGGAATACAAGGCGACAATGAGCAGCGATCATAACAAGCCAATTTATCAAAATGAGCTTAAACAGAACTTTGCGGTAGCAGCGCCAGATCAAGCTTGAGTAGGCGACATCACCTACGTTTGGACAAGTGAAGGCTAGTTATACTTATGCATAGCCATTGATTTATATTCACGTAAAGCCGTTGGTTGGAGTATGAGGCCAAGAATTAAAAATGGTTGCTTAACTAGGCTGGCTGAGTTAATTAGTCTATACCATGATAAAGCTATTCAATTTCAATGCTTGTATATTTTTGATATACAATTTGAATATCAAGGTCAACGGCACCTATTCTCAATATATTACTCCAACCTAAATTTGTATGGTCGTATAGACAATGATATGGCCAACAGTGAAACTCATCTTTCATCACATGCCAATCCCAATGTTGAAATTCATGATGACTAACGCCATGACGAAAAGTTGCATTTATAGGCCTAACTTTATCTCCATATTCATTTAATTGCACCAGAATATTGTTTTCATCCTTATTGAAAGCAATATCATTTTTTCTCAGTACAAAGTTTAGATAACACTCTACTTCAAAGCTTTGGATCCAACCACTAGGATCATCAACCCTTCTTTTTCCAACAGAAATCAGCTTTGTCATTCACTTTCAATAAGACCTTTCATAACAACTAATTCAGAATTTAATTGTGCGAGTATGCTAAATTGATGAACAGATAAGTCCTCAGCTTTTATTTCTAAATCTACCTATGGCACATAGTCTTTTATTGGGTACCTCATAAGTTCAACTAGCTGATTTTTCGCTAAATTATTCACGAGTTCTCTTTAAGTAGAAGACTAACAAAGCCGCAATGATGAATTTAGCTGCTTAGCAAGGCATTTTGACCAAGCAATAGCGAGCTATTGGACGTGAAAATAACACTGGTAGGCGCTTAAATAGCCTGATGAGTAAAGTAGCTTAACCTGAACTGGACTTAACTTAACTATACAAATCAATAACTTCAACAACTTATAACAGGGTGATTTAAAAATACTCTAAAAGCGCTCTAAAAACACTCTAAAAAGGGGCGTTGGAGTATATTGTTAATAATTATATGGTTTTTTCAAATAAATATGTAGATAGTACTTATTTGAAAAAAGCTTAGACTTGAAAAATCGAGTCGTTGATTTTAACTGCTACATTCATCATTTATTGGACTAACTATGATACGAAAAATTTTTACCACACTTATTGTCATATCAACTTTATCTCTTACCGCCTGTGGTGGAGGTGGCACTGCTGAGTCAACACCAAAGGTTCCCCAACCCCCCTCCGCACCACTAAATATCACGGTAAGCGCAAGCGATTTATCGGTAGATGAAAGTACATCAACTCAAATTACCTTATCTTATGCCAATGCTGATGGCGATGTAAGCCTAACCGTTGATGGCTTTGTTAGTGACTTTACAAGCGAACAGTATACTGTGAACGTTGATAATGTAGGTAAAACAATTACCGTTGTGATGGGAGATATTTATGTAGATGGTAACTTATCATTTACCATCACAGGTCAAGATAATAGTGAAAGTGACGCAGTGAATGTCACTTTATCGGTGGTTAATACCTCTGTCGTTGCAACACTTGATAAATTAACAGTATTAACGACTTCATTTAATAATCTCTCAGGTGCTACTGAAGAACGCAATATATTGTCCCGATTAAACGATCTTTCTGTTCTTTTAGGGGTAATTACAGAATCAACTGCTTCAGCTCGTATGCAGAGTATCGATTCGCTTTTAGATGAAACTGCTTACTCTATCTTATCAAATGCATTAGAGCAGAAAGATTATAGCGCTTTATATCAAACAGGGACTGATGAAGAAGTACTTAATGAAGTATTGACTGCAGTTGAGAAAAACTTGTCACTTTATAGTGGACAGCTTTATTCCTTGCTTATTGATGCTCAGCAAGTGTTAGGTGACAATATTATTGCTACTTTCCCTGAAAATGCATTCTATTTCGATGTTGATAATAATACCGTTTCTCGGTTTTGGCAGAACCCGTCTCTTGGCCAGGTTGTTGATGGTTCATATTCATTTAATGATGAATATGATTATTTAGACGCAATATTGTTTCCTGAATCACAACTTTGTAATCAATAACTTGAGAAATTAAAGGATTAACATCATGAAAAAATCATTTATTACAATAGCGACTTTAGCCTTAATAGCCTCATTTGCCAATGCAGAACAAGTACGCGTTGTTGTATCTCAAGACAAGGTAGATAACTCATTATTTGTGTCAGCTAAATCTTCAATGGAAAAATCACTAAAAGTACGCTCTGAAAAAACATGTTTGATGACAACCGACGGTTTACGTGAAATTTGTGTGCCTACGCCAAATTTAAGTCATGTTCTATCTAACAGTACAAGTACAAAAGTGCCGAAACAGGAATATAAAACTATTACGGTTGATGCTGATAATATTAATCAAGTGATTGACACCTTAAATAGCACGGGTTGGTACAATTCAGTTGAGGTTGATGTTATCGTTAGTAGTAATACCAAACCCGCACAATTAGCTGATAATGCTAATAGTATTGGTGCTCAGTCTTACGATGAACCCAATGATCCAATGTATGGAAATCAAACTTATCTACATTCAGAAGATAGGATCGGTCTTGAGGGGCGTGTTCATAGTAATATTACACAAGCTCGTAGTAATATTATCAATAAAACAGCAGAATTGGGTGTTGCAGTACTTGACTCAGGTTTTGCCGAAAATGATGAATTACAGTTTACTGGCGGCTATAGTTTTGTCACCGTTTCTGGTGAGACTAGGGATGATGATTACGGTTTGAATGAAGGTCAAGACCCTGCGGCTTGTGGCATGCATGGTTTCGGCGTATCAAGTGCTATGCTTGCCACTTTTGATGATGCTCAAACCATAGCTGGCATAATCAATGGTGTTAATAGTTATGCATTACGAGTAATGAACTGTGGTACGGGTTACTTATCTGATACTGCAGCAGCATTAGACTATCTTGCAAAACAAAATGTTGATGGTGCACCAATGTTCACAGGTAGTGTACAGGTTGCCAATCTAAGTCTTGGCGGTCAAGCTGCTGAATGTCCAAGCTATATACAATCAGCAATTGATAATGCTAATGAAGCCGGTATTACTGTAGTTGTTGCTGCAGGTAACGACACCATCAATGTTTCTGGTTTTACACCAGCTAATTGTAATGGTGTTGTTGTGGTTAGCTCGGTATCAGATTCAGGCGAACTCTCTTCATTTTCTAATTATGGGGATAATACATCTATTGCAGCACAAGGTGAAAATATTTTAGGCTTTGGCGATGATGAAAAAAGAATTTATTGGTGGGAAGGAACAAGTTTTGCTGCACCACTGGTCAGTGCCTCAGTAGCTCTCGCAAAACGCGATGCGCCAAATTTATCGCCAAGTGTAATGCGCTGGCTAATAAAAAACACCACATCAGTATTACCTGATTTATCTGGTGAGTGTGAAACGCTTGGCTGTGGTTCTGGACTGCTTGACGCAAATGCACTGGTGCTTGCCGCTCAAAAAGCAGAGCAAGGCGATTTAAGTTCAATTCGTCATGCATTATCAGGTAAGTCTATTTGTGATCAACAGTGGTATGCCGATTATTTTAATGCAAGTGCTAAATTATGTAGCATGTATCGTGTAAATTTCTTTGATGGATTTACCAAAGCAAACACTAAATTCAAACTAATTAGAGTAGTTAAAGGTGAAAATTTTGAAGCAGGTGAAAGCATTTTACTAACTGAATTATCATCGGTATTAATTCAGGATATTGACACCGACAGTTATGATTATGGTTTCAAAATATGTCTAAATGGTGAATGTTCTGTAGATACATATACATTCGATATTGATGCAGAAAAAATGACGACACCTAGCGCTTGTAACTAAGACTTAATAAATAATAGCGTGCTCCAGGATCTGCAAGGATTCTGGATTTTTTGTCTGCTAAAATAAGACCAAGTTTATTAAGTGTGTTCCCACTTAGCGCTTACCAGCGTTTTGGAACAACGATCATTTTGTGAATATAGTTATTCTATATGAAGGAAATTATCGGCGGTTATCGAACCGCTGGTAAGCTCCCAAAGGGTGATTTTAAAAGGCCTACAGACCGTGTTATTGATTTTGACTAGGTTCTCACAAGGATGTGAGTCATTAGAACAACGCAGGAGCAGTTGTCGAGAGTAACCATTATCTTCAATCAATGCCTTGCCAACATGGATGTTGGTACTTAGGTTCAGTCTGGAACTGTGAACCTATGCCGCTAAACCTTTTAAATTTCACTGAGTGGGAAGAAGCTTAGTAAAATTGGTATAACGATAAAGCACATGATTCAGTGATGGTATAATGAATAAAATAGAGAACAATAATGACAAAGCCGCGTTGTGTTTTCCGCGTAGTGAGCAAGTTAATACGTTTGCTATACAACAGCTAATATGTACTCTTGATGCGAGCCGCTTTTTTTAAAGCCCAGCAACCAATAATAATACTCATCAATATTCTGATAGGGAAGTAAGCAAGAGCTGGAACCGAAAAAAGCCATCCGGCAAACCCCTTTGGTATGACCGCAAAAGCGATACTTTTAACCCAATATATAAAGTTAACGTAGTTTTTAAGAAACAGGTCCAAAGAAATTACCGCTTCAACGACATCTGATGTCATGGCAAGCCAAAGCACATATAAACCAAGAGCGCCATCGGCAAAGCTGCCAATTATGGAAGACCAACCTATAAATAATAACAATGTTCGCATGGTCGTTTTCTTCCTAGAATCGTATCATTGACTGATAAAAAAATGTTTAACCGTAGTTTGCTATAAAAAAACAAACTATACCCTAGTATTACTTTTTATATCTCATCGATGTGATAGTTATTAGACAAGTGGGTAATACAGGTAATGGTAAAAAATATAAACTTGAAAATCCTGTAAACGGATTTTATATAGAACCACCGTATACTAAAGTCAAGCTGGCCGAAAAATAAAGTAAGACTGAAAAATAGTATCTAGCCAACTAGTCAGAGTAATACCAGTTCTACTAAGTTTCTGAGTGGAAAAAATTTAATAGACTTGGTATAAGTTTACCCAATAAATATCTAATGATTAAAACTAAAAGACCGAAGCTTAAAAATTGCTGAGCTAGCAATAATATAATCACTCCAAGCTCAGCAAACAGATTGTTCTTAAAGCTAAAAAATATTCTTTAGGTAGTGTGATAGCGACGACATAACCCATTAGCTGTACGCCAATTAAACCCAAGCCTTAATCCTGATGATACTGAGATAGGGATAGCTTTACTTTGATTCATATAGGCTCCTTCCAATAGAGATATAGACAGACATTTAAGGGGGCTGATCATAGTTCACTGAAATGTTGTAGTACCAAGCTGAAAACTATTTTTAGTTTTACTTCATTGACTTGATAGGTACGCCACCCAATTTATAAAAAACCAACCCCATCACTGCACCAAAAATAATATGTAATATTAGTGTTATCAAAGGAGCCATGATCCCCAAAGATAAACCAAATAGTCCGGCTCCGCTCATTGGCATAGGACCAATCATCATTAACAACCAAGCAGCTAGACCCAAAGTTATTCCTTTTATTACTTGTGAGCGACTAGGTAATAAGCCATTGAAAACAGCAAAGGCAACGCCCCAAGCCACTGAACCAATAATAAAGTGCAAAATCCAGCCGATCGTCAAATTAATTTCCATGCTCATTTTTTCGGCAACCATACTAGACAACATGTGTACTGGATCTAACGAGGGCATTACACCCATAGACTTTTTAGCCATCATTAGACCTGTTAACACCAGTGTGCCAATAAGCCCTGCAATAATACCTTTAATAATTACAGATAAGTTGAACGACATAGTTATAGCCCTCTTAGTTTAGTTACATTATGAGTTTTATTTTCATTTGAGCATTGATACATCATAGGAGCCTTTAACATTAAGTTAACCTAAGTAAGCCCCGTTTGGGTTAATCTTTTACTTAAAGAAATATAGTGAATAATTTAACCAATAACACTATAAATCAGTTATTTATAAAGTCTATTAACCCGAGTTTAGGTTAAATATGGAGTATCTTCAGTCTAATAGGCAACACTTTTACCTAATCTGGTATTAATGTGCACTTGGAATTAAACCATCAATAATGATTATTAATTTGGTTAATATAATATTTTTAGTGACTTACCAGTCAATTTGGTATGCTCGGCTTCAGCTATGAGTTCAGATTCTGGGGCAAATATATTGCTCTGCAATTAATTTAACAATAAAAGTCACTTATTTTAAAAATATAGCAAAACAGGTGACGCTAAAGTTTTTAATATGCACTTTAAAATCTGGCTTATGACATTATTTAATGACCATAATGATGGCTTTATAGCATGATTAAATTGTTGCGTTTAACGTAATTATTATTTACTTGAACATATATTTATTACGCTTGTCGTATTCTATAAACTTAACATATCTTAACATTTGATGAATAAAGCTATGTGGAAAAACACGGAAGAAAAATTCGGTTTAATGAGTAAATTGTTTCACTGGCTCAGTGCTATTACCGTATTTTTAATGTTTGGCTTAGGTTTTTGGATGGTGGATTTAACATATTATAGTCAATGGTATAAAACTGCGCCGCATTGGCATGAAAGTGCCGGAGTACTACTGTTTATAGTAACAATACTGCGCTTGATTTGGCGCTTAATAAGTACTCAACCAGAAGCTATTGCTAGTCATTCCCTACCAGCAAAGCAAGCTTCAAAAATTGCTCACTTTGCGCTTTACTTACTTCTGTTTGTATTAATGACCAGTGGCTTTTTAATGTCTAGTGCTGATGGGCGCTCTATCGAGGTTTTTAATTGGTTTAGTGTTGGGGGATTGGGTGACTTGATGGAAAACCAAGAAGATCTTGCCGGTTTAATTCACCAATATACGGCTTATTTTTTAATTGTGTTGTCTTTGTTACATGGCGCTGCAGCAGTCAAGCACCATCTGGTTGATAAAGATAAAACCTTAAGCAGAATGTTAAAATAGCTTTTATTCACATATAAATTTTATGTAATTAATTAACTAAATTTTGGCAGTAGCCATTATACAACGGCCTTTAAGGCAAAAGGATATACCATGAAAAAATTACTTTTAGTCACCACATTATTTGCCTCAAGTGCATTATTACCAGCTTTTGCAGCTGATTATAAAATTGACCATGAAGGTGCTCATGCGTCAATTAATATTAAAGCGAGTCATTTAGGCTTTAGTGTTTTAACTGGTAGGTTTAACAATTTTTCAGGTACGTTTTCTTATGATGAAAATAATATTTCAGCAGCAAAAATAGTGGTAAAAGTAGATACTTCAAGTTTTGACTCTAACCATGCCTTACGTGATAAGCATGTACGTTCAGATGATTTTCTTGATGTTGCTAAGTTTGCCCAAGCTACATTTACTAGTAATAAAGTTACCGCTAAAGCCGACGGTAAACTGGTCATTAATGGCGACTTTACATTACATGGTGTCACCAAACCTATGACTATTGATGCCGTTAAAGTAGGGGAAGGTAGTGATCCTTGGGGAGGCTATCGTCTAGGCTTTAGTGGCACTACTACTATTAGTATGGCTGACTTTGGCTTTAAACAAGATTATGGCCAGGTTGATCTGGAATTACATATTGAAGGCATTCGCCAATAATTTCATTCACAACTCACTTTTATTGCCATTACGTAAGTCGCTAGTATTATTTGCAGCGCTTTAATGGCAATAGACTTTAATTGGGTGATAATAAATGGCTGGTGTTAAGTGAGCTTTGCGATTAGGTTTTAATACACACTCAATATTTTACCTGCTATTAAGCCTTTTTATTTTGTGCGCTAATTGGCGATTATTTTTATGGTATTCGATTTTACGCCTCGGTTTTTAGCCAATACACCGTCACCACACTAGCAACGCTTGTTCGATTTTTAACGCATAAAATTTAGCCATTATGTTTATCTAATTATGTTTATTAAATTATGCCTACGATATTGACGCATGGTTAAATTCATTATTATAGTTTCTAATTGACTGATTCTATGTGATATTAGCTTCAGTTGAAAACTCGCCTCAAATGTCTGTTGTTAATAAACAGCATCTGCGGGGGAGAGTCCAAAAAGGAATTTTTATGAAACGATTACTGTTGGCTTTTACACTTACCTTTACTATATCACTGAGTACACATGCCGCTGATCTGGAAAAATTTGCACAACGCTATTTCAAAGTGATGACTGCAACTCAAGCACCAAATGCAACTAAAGCTGATTTAGAGCGCTATTTTGAGCTACTTGTTGATGATATTGGTCATTCACACTTACCATGGCAAACAGATGATTCTAGATTACCTAGTGGTAAAGATGATATGCGTAAAGGTATGTTGTTTTATTTAGGGGCGCATAGTGAATATAAGGCTGAGCTCTTAGATGTTTTTATTTTTAATAACTCAGCGATCGCTATTCGTTATAAAAGTAGTGCAAAGGGGATCCACCCAGAAAATAATCAGGCGATTGACTATACCCAAACCATGATGGAAGTACTGGAAATGGAAGATGGTAAAGTTGCTGTGATCCGCAAATATCATGAATGATTTGGTTTTACTTAACGACTCTACATTTCTCTGCTACCACGTTAACTTGTTTATAGGTAATGCTAACCAGTGTCTCTTTGGTAATATATTCATCAATAATGGGAGCTATAAGTAGTTTGGCATTACTTTCTTTGAGTATGTTACAGATAAGTACTGAGGTATCTGAAAATACCTCAAAAGCATTATTTGTATTTATAAAAATACTCACAATGATGATTTCAGATTGTTGCCAGTCAGTTGTTAAGTTGTTTGCTTTAGTCAAATCCTCTGCAGTGTATAAACTTGTTTGATAATAACCTTTACAGGCCAGTGCGAGCTGGTAATCGGTTCGACAAGTGCTTTTAAGGCTATGATTAGGTTTATTGATAAAACAGAATAATCTTTATCAAGGCGATGTGGCATAAAGTATTCGATCATTATGGGGGTATTGATAAGTGTATGCTCATCTATCGGTATAATGATTGCTGTTTTCTCAAAGCTGCTTAATTGTGTGGAGGACTTTGCTTGCTGCGAATGTTGAAAAGCCAATTTCATTTTATCGATGGCATAAATTAAGACCGGCACATTAAGTGTTTGTGCCAAATCTAGGATTAATTTTACCTCGCTAGCTTGTGAGTATTCATCCAAATCACTAACCACAATAACTAAATCAGCGGTTTGAATTATTTCTGTTAACGCACTTTTGTCATATGTATTTATATACCAAGCTATGCTTTTGACATCATCGTTAATATGGCGACAAATTTTCTTATTTTCATTTCCTATGGCGAATCCATAAAAATTAGCTGCTTGCACTTTGCTTTTTCCTTTTAGCTAGACCATTAAATAAAGTATCTAATAAATATACAACTAATATTGTCGTCATCCACGATGCCGGACTAGGTCATGTACATTTACTGTATGTTATAGGAAACAAGCAGTTAGAAAAATAGCGAAAGATATAAATTAAGTAAATCCATGAGCTAAATTGTATGATTAATAGTGATGACAATAATTGTCGTGGAAATTATGCGTATAGGGAGTGATAACTTAGATTTTTGCACACCGTTACTGCCGAGCAGTGAAACTAATGGCTGTTTTTTATTGTTGTTGAATTGAAAATATCAAGGTGTATTTCAAATAATGAATAGGTATGATGAAGAGAAGCTAGTACCTTAAAAATATAAAAATAAGTGGGTATATAAAAATGAAACTTCCAAAAGTTGGGCCAGCGTTTTTAGTGACGGCCGCATTTATTGGTCCCGGCACGGTTATCACGGCTTCAATGGCCGGGGCAAATTACGGTTTAACCCTGATTTGGGCGTTGCTATTTGCGATGATCGCAACGCTTGTTTTACAAGAAATGGCAGCACGTTTAGGTATTATTACCCAACAAGGGCTAGGGGAAAATATTCGCCAAGCGATTTCCCAGCCATTTTGGCGAACACTGACCATCTTGTTAGTCGTTAGCGCGATTGTTATTGGTAATGGTGCTTATCAAAGCGGTAATATTTCAGGGGCGAGTTTAGGTTTGGCTAGTATCAGTGAGCAACTTTCATTGTCTATTGCCTATACCAATGTTGTTTTTCCCGTATTAATCGGCAGCGTGGCATTTATATTACTTTATACCGGCAGTTATAAGTTGATTGAACGGGCACTTGTGGTGTTAGTAGGATTAATGAGTATGGCTTTTCTCGTTAGCTTTTTTCTTACTAAACCTGATTGGGCAGGGCTTATATCAAGTATGTTTGCCTTCGAATTACCTACAGGAGCTGGCTTAACTGTGATTGCGCTTATTGGTACCACTGTTGTACCTTATAATTTATTTTTACATGCTGCTACAGCCAGTAAAAAGTGGCAATCGAGTAGTGACTTAACCGAGGCAAGACAAGATTTATTTATTTCTATCCCGTTAGGCGGATTAATTTCAATTGCGATTGTTTCGACCGCAGCGTCGGCGTTTTTTGGTCAACAACTACAGCTACAAAGCGCAGCAGATTTAGCGCCATCCTTACAACCATTATTTGGTGATTGGGCAAGTATATTTATTGCTATTGGGCTGTTTGCTGCTGGAATTTCTTCTGCGATAACGGCGCCTTTAGCGGCTGCATTTGCCTTAAGTGGTATTTTAAATTGGAATAAAGGTCTCAACGCGTTGAGCTTTAAAATGACTTGGATGACAATTCTTGTCATTGGTGTAGTAGTCGCTAGTTTAGGCTACAAACCTATTGCTATTATTTGGTTTGCTCAGGTTGCAAACGGGATATTATTACCGGTTATAAGTGTTTTTTTATTATGGATCATGAATAGTCAAGTGCTAGGCGAATATCGTAATAACCTTTGGCAAAACATCGCTGGCGCGGCTGTTATCTTTATTACCTTGATGTTAAGTGCGCGGAGTTTACTGTCTGCTTTTGGTTTGTTGTGATCGTTAAAAACGCTAAACGTTTACAGCAGCATAAAGCTTGCGTTAGTTGTTGATTTTTATTCTTCTGCTACGCGTTTACGTACCATATTAGCCTAAACCATGCTATTGAGGCATGCTAAAATGTAGATAAACCCTATAACTATTCAGGCTGTGTTACCGCTATTTATTGCTGTCGAAAGCTGATTTTAAGTTGTTAGCAAAGGCGATAAATTTTTCTTTAATGGTTTTTTTCACGGTAATATTTAGTGAGCCTAATATCACTTTACCCTCAATAGTAATTATTGGCGCTTGTCGGCTTGCCATGGAAGGTGCTTTGTTTTCTATACTGCTGATAATGCCATAACTTTTACAAACAACATTAATATTTTCAGGCACATAAATTTTATTACTACCTAAAACACAGTTTAGCTTAATGGTGACATTTTGATGTTGAAATACCGCATCTGTAAAGTCGAGTAGGGTTTCGCCTAACATGTTGTTGACCGTGATAGTTTTGGGGACATACCACTGACCGCTTCGCTCAATATTGCCTAAAATACTTTGCAGGCTCAAGGTATTGTCATTATCAGCGTTACTATAGCTTGGCGTAAATTGGTGCTCTTTATTACTGGTGTATTGTTTATCTGCTTTTAGCGTTAAATCAGCCACCAAATCGATAATCTCTTGATGATTATCACTACTCATTGCTTGATCTAACCTACGCTCAAATGCTTCAGCAGATATCACCCCATGGCTATAATTAACAATTAGTTGATCGATAGTTTCTTCACGCACTTGTTCGATTGGACGATCTTCAAGAATTACTGACATGGGTCACTCCGTTGCTAATGTTGTTTATTATTTTTAATACCTGCTAGGTAAATAGTAGCAAAGATAACGCCATAAATTTAATTTAGTAAATACAAAGGCTTAACTTTAATCATGTTTTGTTTTTTGTTAAATTCACCATACATGGGTGAAAATAGATAAAATATAGTTACTCTTGTCAGCGAGTAACTATTTTATGTTAACTTACTCGATATTTAATACTTTCTTCAATGGTGTTAGGTGTTGCTCAAAATGTCGCCATTGTTCAGTAGCGCTTTTATAAATGGGTTGACGAACTTGTTCAGAACTTGGCGTTTTAATAGTACGTTGGGTTTTATGAAAATCAAGACATGATTGTTCAAACTCTAAGCCACAAAAATCAAGCATTCTTCTGACTTGGTGCTCTAAGTCGTCGACAATATCTTCATGATTGACAGTTAAAACGAAATCAGGAAGCACCGTTTGCCAATGAGTCATTAGCTTGAGGTAAGCTTGGTAATAGCGACCAATATCTTCAAGGTTGTAGCTAAAATCTTGTCCTTCAGCAAATAACTGTTTAAAGCCACTAAAACAACAAGCCATAGGGGCGCGCCTAGCATCGATAATCTTAGCATTGGGCAGGATTAATCGAATTAAGCCAATGTGGAGGAAATTATTTGGCATTTTATCGATAAAAAACGGCGCTTGTTCTCGGTAAACGCGAGTTTCATCAATAAATTGCTGACCAAAGCGTTGAAAATACTCAGTTTTGATCTCAGCAAGATTTTTAGGGTATTGGTTTACTTGATTTGCCGGGTTACGGCCACGTAATCGGGCAGCTAAGCCTAAGATATTGTGTAGCTCCATGGTGCCATCAATTTGGCTATGTGAGGCTAGTATTTGTTCAAGTAAGGTTGAACCTGCGCGCGGTAAGCCAACAATAAAAATGGCATCAGGTGCTTTTAGCCCTAATTGTCCACGGTTTTGGAATAGCTCTGCGCTACAGTATTTTATTTGTTCATCGACTTGTTGTTCAATTTTTCTAATGTCAAAGCCATTGTGTGCATGCTGTAAATCATTACCTTGTTGGTATGCTTGAAACGCCTGGTTGTATTGTTTTCGATCTTCAAACGCTTTGCCTGTGGCAAAATACAGCTGTACTTTATCCGCTATGGCTAAATTTTCACTTGCTTGCTGAGTTTGCATTTGCGCTATTTCGTTATCGCTAAAACGATACGTTTTAGTATTCGCTAAGCTCCAAAAAGCATCACCGTAGTTTGGTTTTAACTGATAAGCTTTTTGATAAGCCTTAACCGCTTCATTAATGTTGCCTTCAGCCTTTAGTGCATGGCCAAGTTGCAAATGAAAGCCTGCCGTACTTGGGTCTTCTGCTATTGCTTGCTCATATAACGTGATGGCTTGCGCTATTTTCCCTAAGCCTGTTAATGCATTGGCTTTAGCCACTTTAAAACTAATGTTATTGGGTTGCTCAATGAGCAGTTTTTCAACTTGTTGTTCAGCGGTTTTGTATTTACCTAAGCGCAGTAATAAGTTGAGGTATTGCGAGCGAGCGTAAACGTGGTTAGGTGCAAGTTCAAGCGCACTTGCAAGTAAAAATTCAGCATCATCGTATATTTTCAACTCAATGCCAATTTCGGCCAGCAAACACATGCCTTCAATATGACGTTTATTTTGTTGCAAGAAGTGTCGGCAAATTTGCTCCGCTTTTAATAACTTACCTTCATGCATTAATTCGGTAACGGCAAGTAAAGCCGGTGGTAAGCTTTTAAGTTTAGCCATAGCATTAGCCACCTGTTGTACTTTATCCATTTGCTGTGCATGACGATATAGCTCAATAAGCTCTTGCCAACTAGCGAGCAAACATGGATTGAGCTCTGTTGCCTGTTCAAACGCGGCTGTCGCTTGTTGTGGTTTTGCTAGTGCAATATAGATATGACCTTGCTCTTGATATGCTCGGCTATATGACGGATCAAGCTCCAATAGTGCTTCAATACTGGCGAGTGCTTGTGAAAGTGCTTTTGTGTAACGCTGAGCAACAGCGATTAAGTACCATAATTGTATTTGGTCTTGGCGATCGCTTGTTTGTTGTTGCAGCTGTTTTGCTTGTTTAATCGCATCGTCGAATTTCGCTGTTTGAATGAGTTTTTGGATCGACTTTAACTGGGATTCAGTGACAGAAAGAGGGGCTTTTTTCAACGATTTTACTCCAAGATGACGCGACAGATTTTTTTTTAACTAAAAGAGTCTTGTACTTTAACAATAAAAAACCGCCTGATAAACATATCAAACGGTTTTTAAACGGGCTAACCTATTAAGGTTAAGACTTAATAAAAGTCATAAGAGAATCTAAAACCAATCGTGCGAGGTCTATTAGTGACTACCTTAGGTGTAAATTGTTGGGTGTCGATATAGAGTATGGCACTTTTATCGGTGATATTGTCGATGAAAATTTCAGCCTTCCATTCATCGTTAGTTACACCAAAACTTAAGTTAGCAACCACATAACTGTCTTGCACATAACGCCCACCAGCGAAAGTTTGACCATTACTGTCTTGATAATTGACACCAGAATATACCTCAGCTTCTTTTTCAATGCTTAAGCCTGAGCCAGTACCATAGATTAAGTTAGTGGCATCTTCAACAACATAAGCGTCCATTGCCATACCCGCTAATCTGTCGCCCGTATAGCTAATTGAACCGTTGACATAACCTGTCATGTCTTGATCAATATTATAAAAATACTGTGCTTGTAAATTGCCGGAAAACTTAGCTGAATAAGGCAGTCGACTACCAGCTGCAGGGGCAATACCATCAAGTTGTGCGTTAACTGAGGTTAATTCTGTATCAAGGAAACTAAAGGCACCAGAGATAACTAAGTTATCAGTTGCTACCCAAGTAAAGTCACCGTCAATACCTTTAATTTCAGCCTCTCCGACATTATCGGTAAATACTAAGAAACTAATATTGGTAGGGTCATAGCGTGATGTTTGTAGATCAGATATCTTGGAATAATATGCTGTTGCATTCAGTCGTAAGCTTTGATCAAACAACGTTGATTTAAAGCCTAACTCAATATTATCTAAGCTATCAGTCGTTGAATAGACCGGAATGCGAAAACCATCAAAGGCACCTTCTTGGTTTTTAGCTAGGCCGCCGCCAACACGGTTAGTAACCGGTGGTCTAAAGCCTTCAGAATAAGAGGCAAATACCATCATATCTTTGTTTATTTGCCAATCAAGTGATGCTTTGATGATGGTGTCATCAACCGTTAGCGTACCGTCGCTATCAAGTAAACTTGTGTCTAATTGGCCACTGGCAATAGCGGCTTGGGTTGCGGCAGTTTCCGCTGCAGCTTGTTCTTCTGTCATCCCGGTAGTGATAAAGTACGCGGTTAATGCTTCATCGCTACCGTCGCCAAAGGCTTGTAATCTGCCACTAACATCAACGGTTGTCGTTGCCCCTTTATAAATATCATCAATTTGATACCAACGAGCACCAAAACTTGCCGTCACCGTATCGGTAATGTCAAACTCTAACTGACCAAATACTGCGATTTGATCTATGGTATGTGTAATATCGTTTACAAAGCTAACCTCTGATGGGAATGGGCCACCATTGCTATTTGTACCATCACTACCCTTTAGTGCTCGGGTACTTTGTAAGTCTGGGAATTTTTCTGTACTGGCAATTTTAAACTGGCCTACGGTTGATAACTCTTGTGAGTCATAGAACACACCCGCAGTGACACGCCAGCGATTTTCAGCCGAAGTATTGAGTCGTAGCTCATGAGTAATACGCGAGGTACTGGTAGCTTCTTTATAAAATTTAGTTGGGTCGAGACATTTTTGGTCTGCTTCAGGCACGCCTGAATAGTTACAAACATAATAAGCTGAAAATGAACCGCCATTGGTGTAACCGGTATAATCAATGGTTGAATTGATGTCTCTGTCTAAGTAACCACCGGTGTAAACAACATCAAGATGTTCAAGGCGACCTTCCAATGTCCAAGTGGTTAAACCAAAATCATCATTGTTGTTTTCTGGTGTAAAGCGGTTTGTTGATGATTCACCTTCTAGGTTAGGATCGTAAGCAAAAACACCTTCAGTATCGAGAGACTGCTGGGTATGTTGCACTAACAGGTCCCAGTCATTATTGATTAAATAAGATAAGCCAAAGCGAGCTCCAGCATAATCAGCGGTATTGAAGTTTTCTTCTACTAAGGCATCATTTTGTGGTGCTGTTACTGGAATATTTTCAGGGTTTGTTAATACGCCACCTGAAATTCTACTGATAACTTCAGCACTGCCAGTATAACCGCCGTTACTCGTATCGTTTAATATATTATCTATCCAACCACCTTGATGGTCATTATATGCCGCAACACGCACAGCCACTGAGTCCGTTAACGATAAATTAAAATAAGCTTCAACAGAGTTGCTCATATCGCCCCCCTTAGTTGTGCTCATACTGGTATCAAAACCAGCAGCAAAACCGTCATGGCTTGGTTTATTGGTAATTAAGCGAACCGTACCTGACTGAGAGCTAGCACCAAAAAGTGTGCCTTGTGGCCCTGGTAAAACTTCTATGCGTTCAACGTCGGTAGCGTAAATATCTAAGTTACGGCCTTGCATTGACACCGGTTGCTCGTCTAAATAAAAGGCAACAGAAGGTTGTAGTGCTTGAACAGATGAAACGGAAATATTGGTTTGAGTCGTCGCTGCACCGCGAATATATATTTCATTTTGTCCTGGGCCTGTGCCCTGAAAAACTACGTTTGGTAAAAACTCAACATATTGATCAAAATTTGCCACGCCCAGTTTTTCTAAGCTATCTCCGGTTAATGCGGTGACAGTAACGGGTACTTCTTGGATGGATTCGGCACGTTTCGTGGCGGTAACTTCAATGACTTCTATCGAGGCTTTTTCTTGCTTTTTAACTTCCTGAGCATAAAGAGAACTTGATGCCGCGATGGCTGTTAACACAGCACAATGCAGCTTAGTGAATTTCATATTGATTATCCCTTGGCTTTTTAATTATATTATATTTTATATTTTGAGTTGATATTATTAGAGTTGTAACTATATTTTCTCGACTATAGCTTAGCAATAAATCACTTTTATTTCAAAAAAGCTCATGTTCTCGTTATTTATCAAATATTTTCCTTGTCGACTCTGTTGTTTACAGCATGGTTAAAGCAGATATAATATCAACACAAATTAAAACTAGGGGAATGACTTGCCTACAAATGTTAAAAGTCAATTAAATAAAAAGGTATTTGTAAGTGCCTCAGCTATTATTATTGCACTACTGCTTTATACCGTGGCGTTACCAGAGCAAGCACAAAGTTTATTTACGCTGATTCAGTCCAGTATTGTCGATAATGGTAGTTGGTTTTATGTGCTGACCGTGGCATTTATTTTCTTTTTTGTGATTTTCTTAGGGCTCTCACGTTATGGTGATATCCGTTTAGGGCCTGATCATGCTACCCCTGATTATTCTATGCTAACTTGGCTGTCGATGTTGTTTGCCGCAGGTATGGGCATCGGCTTAATGTTTTTTGGTGTTGCAGAGCCTTTAATGCATTATTTATCGCCGCCAACGGCTGATAAAGGTAAGGTTGAAGCCGTCCAAGAAGCGATGAAAATGACGTTTTTTCATTGGGGATTGCATGCTTGGGCTATTTACGCAATTGTTGCACTGGTATTAGCTTATTTTAGTTATCGCCATAGCTTGCCCTTAACACTACGTTCGGCGTTGTATCCTTTGATTGGCGATAGAATTTATCAATGGCCAGGACATTTAGTGGATGTATTTGCTGTGGTTAGTACCGTTTTCGGTGTGGCAACTTCTTTAGGTTTAGGCGCATCACAGGTTAATTCAGGCTTTGGTTATTTATTCGGTATTGACGTTTCGGTGACCAATCAGATTGTTATTATGACTGTTATTGTCGGGCTCGCTGTTATCTCGGTAGCAACTGGCTTGGATAAGGGCATAAAAATACTTTCTGAAACCAATATGGTGTTAGCGGTTATTTTGTTGTTACTGATTTTTGTTTTGGGTCCAACGGTATTTCTCTTGCAAGCTTATTTGCAAAATATTGGTGACTATATTGCTGATATTGTTCATAACACCTTTAATTTATTTGCTTACAAAAAGACCGATTGGATAGGCGGCTGGACCATATTTTATTGGGGCTGGTGGCTTGCTTGGGCACCTTTTGTTGGTTTGTTTATTGCGAGAATTTCGCGTGGACGAACGATTCGAGAATTTATTATCGGGGTTATGTTGATACCAACCGTATTTACCTTATTCTGGATGACTATTTTTGGCAACAGCGCCATTGATTTAGTGCATAACCAAGGTGTGGTTGAATTGGGCGAGATGGTCAGTAAAGACTCTTCAGTAGCATTATTTGTTTTCTTAGAAAACTTTCCGCTCAGCACGGTATTGTCATTTTTCAGCGTCTTGATGATCGTGATATTCTTTGTCACGTCATGTGACTCTGGCGCCATGGTGGTTGATATGCTGTGTTCTCATGGCAGTAACAATACGCCGTTATGGCAGCGAGTTTATTGGGCTGTTGGCATTGGTGTCGTTGCGGCAATATTATTATTAGCCGGTGGATTAAATGCACTGCAAACCATGACAATTGCCAGTGCTTTACCTTTTGCTATTGTGTTATTACTCGCAATTGTCGGCTTAATTAAGGCATTACGGGTAGAAGCTTTCAAGCAGGAAAGCCAACTTATTGCTGCTGTACCTCATGCCGGTAATGAAAATAATGATAGCTGGCAAGTGCGATTGAAAAATATTGTTGATTATCCAAACAAAGCTAATGTTAATAAATTTATTAGCCAGACGATTGTGCCGGCTTTTGAATCTGTCGCGCAAGAGTTAGAAAAAAATCAAATTAGTGTACTGGTCTCGCATGAAAATGGTTTGAGCTTAATTGTTGATCACGGTGAAGAGCAGAAATTTGTTTATCGGGTATTAGCTCGTAAACATTCACAGCCAGATTTTGTCACAGAAAGTGATGACGATGAACAAAGCTATTATCGAGCGGAAGTACATTTAGAAGAAGGAGGTCAGGATTACGATATTATGGGGTGGTCAAAAACGGCAGTGATCAATAATATTATTGATCAATACCATAAACATCTACATTTTTTACACTTATTACGTTAGCTCTTAGGGGCGTCAGTTTTAATGATACTACTGGCGCTCATTGCATTAAGTTCTAATAATGGCGCAGCATCTATTTCATTGGCATCCATCATCTCCGATAGACGTTCCATCGAGGACAGCAGTTGAGATTGCTCCCATTGGGCTAAGTTAGAAAACTTATCAATGAAGTGCTCTTGTAGCGCTTGCGGCGCTTTAACTAATAGTGCTTTGCCATTGTCAGTGAGGTATAAGCCAACTTTACGCTTGTCTTGTGTGTCACGCACTCTGGAGATCAGGTTCTTATTTTCTAACCGATCAAGAATGTTGGTCACGGTGGCCGCACTTAAGTTAACACTTTTAGCCACTTGACTTGAATTCACGCCTGAAACTTTATCTATTTCTAACATGATCAATAATTGTGGACTGGTTAAGCCAGAGGTTTTGCTGAGATGCTTTGAGTGCAAATCTATTGCCCTGATCACTTTTCTTAGCGCAATTAATAATTCTTGATGTTTTTCCATGACAATATGCTTTTAATTTTTAATACCCCTAGTCTAATCAAAATTAAAAGTAGCGCCTAGGTAAATTATCGAAATATGCATTATTAATCCTAATGAACGTAAAGATTGTTGAGCATATAGCCGGCAAAGCAATTAAAAAAAGCCGTTAAATCATTTGATTTAACGGCTTTTTATTTTATCTTGCTCTCATGATTAATAAGTTATCAATCACCTTAAACTCAAGTTAAGTCGCTAGAAGCCACATTGCTTACCTTGGTTTTTCTCTTTTAACCAAGTGTGCAGTGGCGCAAAGTAATCAATAATAGCAGTAGCATCCATTTGCTCATTACCGGTTAATACTTTGTACGCTTCTTGCCATGGTTTGCTTGAACCCATTTCTAGCATGGTATTTAAGGCTGCACCGGCGTCTTTGTTGTTATAGATAGAACAACGGTGAATAGGATCGGTATTACCTGAAATTTCACATAAGGCACGGTGAAATTCAAATTGCTGAATGTGTGCTAAGAAATAACGTGAGTAAGGCACACCACCAGGGACATGATATTTAGCACCAGGATCAAAAGCATTAGCGTCACGATCAACAGGAGCGCTTACGCCTTGATATTTTTCACGTAGTTCCCACCAAGCTTTGTTGTAGTTTTCTGGTGTAACTTCACCGGAGTAAACTTTCCAGCGCCATTGGTCAACCATCAAGCCAAAAGGAATAAAAGCGATTTTCTCTAATGCCATTTTCATTAATAAACCAATATCTTTTGATTCATCAGGAATAGTGTCAATTAAGCCAATTTCTTTTAAGTACTTAGGTGTAACGGATAGAGCGATAGTATCACCAATGGCTTCATGGAAGCCGTCGTTAGCACTATTTTGATAGTAAACGGGTTGGTTCTGGTAAGCGCGTTGATAAAAATTATGACCAAGTTCGTGATGAATAACTGAAAATTCTTCACCAGTTTTTTGGATACACATTTTAATGCGAATATCATCTTTGGCATCTAAATCCCATGCTGACGCGTGGCATACGACATCGCGGTCTGCAGGCTTAGTAAATAATGAACGTTGCCAAAATGTTTCTGGTAGAGCGTCAAAACCAAGCGAGGTAAAGAAGCCTTCAGCGCCTTTGACCATTTTAATTTCATCGTAATTGTTAGCAGCAAGTTGCTGAGTAACGTCGTAACCTGGATCGGCATCTTCCGGGGCTACTAGGTCATAAATGTTGCCCCACGATTGTGCCCACATATTACCTAATAAATGTGCTGGAATAGGTTGGTCTTGTGGTACTTTGTCTTCGCCGTAAGTTTCGCCTAATTCAGAGCGAACATAACAATGTAAATCGTCATATAATGGTTTAACTTGTCCCCATAAGCGGTCAAGTTCTTTGGCAAATTCATCAGCAGGCATATCATAGTTAGAACGCCACATAGCACCTAAATCAGGGTAACCTAAACCTTGTGCGCCTTCGTTACCAAGCTCAGCTTGTCGAATATACAATGGTTTCATTTCTGGACTGATGGTGCGCCAGCCTTGCCACATCTCCAATAGTTCGTCGTAGTCACGAGATGTTGCCATTTTAGCGGTCATTTGACCTAGGCTTAAGGTTTCACCGTCTTTAGTGGTGTAATTGCCTTTACCGTACATGCTATTTAATTCAGCGCCTATTTTCGCTAGCTCTGCTGATTTAGTGGAATCTTGCGGTGCTGGCATAACTAAGCTTTGCTTTAAAATATTGAGTTTTCGGCGTTGATCTGCACTAACATCAACATGATCAAATTTAGCCGCGGCCATGGCAAATCTAACACCAGCTTCCGTTGATTTTTGATCGGCTGCGGCAGCAAGTGCCGAAGTATCTTCAGTAATGAAGTTTGAATTTATCCAAGCGGCACGACTTCCCTCAAGGTTCAATTGCACCATCTCTGTTGCGGTAGTAGCCAAGAATTTTTCAGCGTCTTGAGCCGTTAATGCTTGGCTTGCTACGCTGGCAGATTTTTCATCATTTTTTGCGGTGTTATCACCATTACAAGCACTTAGACTTGCGGCAACTAAAATAGCTACTGTAGTTAATTTAAATGTTGATTTCATAAATATCCGTTATTGTTTTTGTTAGCGCCAAATTTGCGCTTTTGTTAACGTAATACCATTACTTAAACATAGAATACTATTTTTAAGTAATTTTGTTTGTCCTCGCTCATCGATGAACAGCTAACAAACTGACGAGAATTGGTATAATAAAAGCTCTTGGCTAGTTTAGATTGAGATGAGGTTATTGGCAACAGTATTGGCTTTTGATGTTTTGGTTTAATGATGGTTGACAAATTTTAGGCAAAAAAAAGCTCAGCGAAAGGGTTGCTGAGCCATCATATAAAATATACTAGGGAAAGTATGAAACTTGCGTTTCAAGAGTCTCTTCTTGAAACGCATGATTATAATAGCTAAGTAGGCTGTTTTTAACTGTCATGATTCTGTAACAGTTTGTAATGGGACAGGGAGATAAATTTTTGACAAAAAAAAGCTCAACGATAAAAGCTGAGCCGTTAAACTATCCTAGAGAAGATACCAAAATAACTTTTCAAATTTGGGGGGGATGAAAAGTTGAACTAATAATAACGCTGTTGATTGTTTTTTACTGTGTTGATTAGGTAACTATTTGTAATAAATTTAATGAAATACCTGCGGTTGTCATGGGAAATTTTGGCAAAAGACTCAGAATAAATTTTGCACAGTAAAAATAAATAAAAAGCGCAGCAAAACTGAAGCATTAGCTGTCTAAACGTTGAGAGGGAATAAGATAATTTGTGCTGCATTTCTACTTTGTTTGCAGGTTAAGTGTTTGCAAGCAGTGCTAGCATATTTAGTTTTTGTTGGTATATGGCTTTAATGCTAGTTGCGTTATTTTAAACGCTTGTTTAAACTGCCTGTATTAATTTTATTGCTTACACTAGCACTACGGCGTTATTTATCCATGAGTACGAAGAATAAAATATTAGATGCTGCAGAGAATTTGTTTGCAGATAAAGGTTTTAACGGCACATCTTTACGTGAAATAACCAGTCAAGCAGAAGTGAACTTAGCGGCGGTTAATTATCACTTTGGTTCAAAGAAAGAATTAATTAAAGCCGTAATGTCTCGTTATATGAACGAGCTATCTCCACGTTTAGAGCTTGCCTTAACACAGGTTTGTGATACTGACTCGCCAAGTTTGATTGATGTATTTTCTGCTTTTATTGATCCGTTATTATCATTAAATGAATTTAAAGATAATGGTACTAGTAATTTCTTACAGCTTTTAGGTCGAGGTTATACTGACAGTCAGGGCTTTTTACGTTGGTTTTTAACCACGCAATATCCTGAGGTTATTGATAACTTTGTTCTAGCGGTACAAAAGGCCTACCCTGAGTTGACTGCTGAGGAGATGTTTTGGCGATTACATTTTACCATGGGAACCGTGGTATTTACCATGTCCTCAAGCGATGCTTTAATCGATATTGCTAAAAGTGATTTTGAACGTAACTTACAAATATCTGATGTTATTCGTAATGTTATTCCCTATGTTGCCGCAGGTGTTGGTGCACCTATGCCAATACTTAGTTAATAAAGTCACTATTATCAATAAATACTTAATATTTTTGGTAATAAGTGTCTTTGTTTATTGATGTTATTTAGGTAGAGTAGCCATATTATAATTTTTTAAAGTGTTGCTATGGGTCCAGTCATGCTTGATGTGCAAGGCACATCATTGTCTCAAGAAGATAAAGAAATCATTCAACATCCACTGGTCGGTGGATTAATATTTTTTACCAGAAACTATCAATCACCTGAGCAAATTACGCAGTTAAGTCAACAAGTTCGTATAGCAGCTAAGAAATCGATATTAATTGCTGTTGATCATGAAGGTGGCCGTGTACAACGCTTTCGTGATGGCTTTTCTGTGATCCCCGCCATGGGACAGTTATGGCAAATGGCTGAGCAAAACTTAGTTTTAGCAAAAGAGCTTGCGAAACAAAGTGCGATATTAATGGCATTAGAAGTACAGGCTGTCGGTATTGATATTAGCTTTGCACCGGTTTTGGATATTAATAATATTAGTGATGTTATTGGTGATCGTGCTTTTCATCAGCAATCTGACTATGTGACTGAATTAGCTGATGCTTTTATCTGTGGTTTACATCAGGTTGGCATGAAAGCTACTGGTAAGCACTTCCCGGGTCATGGCAGCGTGAAAGCTGACTCTCACATTGACTTACCCATCGATAAACGCTCAACAGCTGAAATTTTTCAACAAGATTTAATGCCATTTAAACAACTTATTGCCAGAGATAAGGTGGACGCACTTATGCCAGCACATGTTATTTTTCCTGATGTTGATAGTCAAGCCGTTGGTTTTTCACATCATTGGCTGCAAAATATTTTACGTCAACAATTAGGCTTTAATGGCGTTATTTTCAGTGATGATTTGTCCATGCAAGGGGCAGCAAGTGTTGGCGGCTTTATTGAACGTGCTGAAGCGGCACAATCTGCCGGTTGTGACATGTTATTGTTATGTAACAACCGAAAGGGGTGTATTGATGTACTTGATAATGCCAATATTTCAGTTTCATTAACTTCAGATCAACGATTGAATAATTTATTAAAAACAACAAATAAAACGAATGCTTGGCCAGCATTAAAGCAAGATGTCGCATGGAAGACAGCGAGTGAAGTACTTAATTCTTACCGCTAATGTTTATGCTATAAACGTCGCGAATATTTGCCTGTAGAATGTGGTTAATCGAAGCAAGCTAAGTTAGGTTAATATTATATTTCATTTACATTGTTATTGTTATTTTAGTTATTGCTCGCATTAAATACCGAGTTTTACTTAGTTGATATAACCAATGCTCAAAAGTATTGGTTATATCAATAAGGTAATTAAAGCTTTCTTTGTTTTTGCAAGCGGACCAATAAAGCAATAGTAAATACTGCACTATAAAACCCAAATATTAAGACCATAACTTGTGGCATGGTAAAGCCTAAAAATTGCCATTTAATATCACCACAATCACCAGTTGCTTCAAATAAAGCCGGTAGCCATTGATGTAATGGTGCCCAAGTTGGGAAGTTTGGAATATATTCACAACTGAATAAGAATGACATGGTTGTTGATTGCATATCGACATGCTCTAAAGCAAGCATGAGTCCCCAGACAGCCCCCGTTGCCCACAAACCATAAGCAACAATACGCATTAATATAAATTGGCAGCCTAATGCTCCTACCACACCAGCTAAGAATATTGCCCAAATCGCGGTACGTTGATAAATGCACATAATGCACGGTTCAAGCCCCATAACATATTGAAAGTAGAGTGCGATTAATTCAAAACATAAGGCACTAACAGCAAGTAACTGCCATGCACGTTGATTAAGAGGTAATTGGCTTAAAAAATTCACGGAATGTCACCTATGACTGAGTAATTGTTATTAGTTATTTTATACATGCTAACAATAATCAAAAAGCGCCACAAGGGCGCTTTTATTTGATTTTATATCAGCTTATTGTTGATATAAATCGTATTAGTGTCCACTAGGCGCTTCAGTTGTCGGCTTAGTACTGTGGTGCTGAATAAGATTCGAATCATAAAATGACTGAGTAAACTTGGTTAGCTGACCTGTTGAAATAGAAAGTAAACCAACAAGGGTTAACACGATAGTATATGGTAGAGCCATAATAACCATACGGCCATAAGACAAACGAATTAATGGCGCTAATGCTGAGGTTAATAAGAATAAGAAAGCAGCTTGACCATTTGGTGTTGCGACACTTGGTAAGTTAGTACCGGTGTTAATGGCAACAGCAAGTAAATCGAATTGATCACGAGTTATCTGTCCAGCAGTTAATGCTTTTTGAATTTCTGTAATGTATACCGTGCCAACAAATACATTGTCACTGACCATAGATAATAAGCCATTTGCTAGGTAAAACATCACTAATTGCATGTTACCTTCAAACGTTAATACCCAAGTGATTACTGGGGTAAATAAAGATTGATCAACAATTACCGCCACAACGGCAAAGAATACCGCAAGTAAGGCAGTAAAAGGTAAAGCTTCTTCAAAGGCATGGCCAATTTTGTGTTCTTCAGTGATACCGGTAAAAGCTGTTGCGAGGATGATAACGGATAAACCAATCATGCCGACAGGCGCTAAATGCAGAGCTAGACCGACAATTAACCAGACAGCAATGACACCTTGGATAACAAGTTTGACGTTGTCGAGTCTGTTACGTTTTTCACTTTCGGTGATATCATATTCGTTTAAAACATTATAAACGTTTTCAGGTAAAGCAACGCCGTAGCCAAACCATTTTAGTTTTTCTAAAAGTACACAAGTCAACATACCAGAAATAAATACTGGAATGGTTACTGGTGACATACGGATAGCGAATTCAAGGAAATCCCAACCGGCTTGTTGACCAATAACTAAGTTTTGTGGTTCGCCAACGATAGTACAAACACCACCTAATGCGGTACCAACACCGGCATGCATCATCAAATTACGCAAGTAGCCACGAAACTGCTCTAAGTCAGAACGTGAATACTCAGCTAATTCGGCATCAGTGGTATGGTCATGATCATGGTCAACAAGCACTTCTTTACCTGAAGCTACTTTGTGGTAAACCGAGTAAAAACCGACGGCAACACTAATGATAACGGCAATAACGGTTAAGGCATCTAAAAATGCCGATAGAAAAGCACCTGAAAAACAAAATAGCAAAGAAACCATTATTTTAGAGCGAACTTTAGTGACTATTTTTGTGAATAAAAATAGTAATAAACTCTTCATAAAGTAAATACCAGCAACCATGAAGATTAATAACAAAATTACTTCAAAGTTGAGGACCATTTCATGCATGACTTGATTGGGACTTGTCATACCAATAGCGACAGCTTCAATAGCTAACAAACCACCAGGTTGCAATGGATAACATTTAAGTGCCATGGCTAAAGTGAAGATAAATTCAATAACCAATGCCCAACCAGCTATATAAGGGTCAACAGCGAAAAATAGTATTGGATTGATAATTAAAAATGAAATTATTGCGAGTTTGTACCACTCAGGCGAATTGCCGAGAAAGTTTTTATAAAACGCACTCATAAATGATTGCTGCATAATGAACCTTTTAAAAAATTTTAAGAGCTAGGGTCAGCAGCTGTTGAGCTTTCAAGAATAATTGAATGAATTTTAACCATGAAAGGTCAATAGCCGCTAATGTTTATTTTTATGTAACTATTATTTTTATGTAACTATTATTTTTATATAAATTTATGACTGTTCAGCAGTTTAAGCCCAAACCTTGCTATTGTAAATATGTCACATTTAATATCAGTAGCAATGAAAAACAACTCTATTAGGTTAAATTGCAGTTTAATAAGCTAGATCAAATTTAGCTGTAAAAATTTAAAAATTAACTCACCTTTATATTTCAAAATAAATATAGTAAGAAATGATTAATGTTGTCATCTGTTTTTTACAAGATAATGTCTACTCAGGGTACTTTATCGAAATGATGACCATAAGCAGGCGCAGAATACTAATACGGTATAAGCTTGTAGCATATCTGAATAATTTAAGCTTATTAGTCAGCACTGACGGTTTTTAGTTCTAGATAAACATTAAATAACCCCAGTTCGGGTTAAGCTACTTTACTCAACCAGGCTATTTAAGCGCATATCAGCGTTACTTTTACGGCCAATAGCTCGCTATTGCTTGGTATAAGTGCCTTGCTAAGCAGCTAAATTTCATCATCGAGACTTTGTTAATCTTTTACTTAAAGATAACTTGTAAATGATTTAGCCAATAACGCGATGAATCAACTGGTTATAAAGTCAATTAACCCTGACTGAGGTTAAATACTTAGATTTATTCAAGCAATGTTGCTGAGGATAGAAATGATGTTATTAACGTATCTAGCTTACTCTAAGTGTCAGGTTATTTAGAGCCACCGAGCTTGGTAAAGGAAATGTGTATATAGTTGTAGGCATGGGAGTCATTATGCGAAAAATAATATTTTACAAGGTTATTAGCGGGTTATAAAAGTGTGCAATGTAGTTAGCTACTTTAATAATTTTCAACGATGTTAGGTTGAAAATTAGCCATAGTCCCTTGGGGGAGGCTTGAAAAAGCGTCAATCTTTGTTGGCTACGGGAGGCAAGTACTTAGGGTGAGCAGGGGGCGGTAAGCCTTGTTTAATATGCCTTTGGAGCAAGAGAATATTATATGAAGCGCCTTGATTGCCAACTTTTTCATGTGCAACAGAGCTATAAAGTGAAAGATCAACAGCCCCTAGTTTCTAATTATTAACAGGGTATTTTATCAGGCTATAATTTAATCTGGTTTGACCACTCTTTACATTTAGCTTTAGCTATTTATAATCATGTATCAATCTAAATGATTGAAAGATATATGCGAGAGCATAAAAACTTATTTATTTCAGAGGTGTCTATGTACAACCTACCATTAACAATAAAACAAAAAATAATAATGGGGTTCACGACAATCGGAGTTTTATTAGTTGCAGGAAGTATCTTCTTCTATAACTCATTAACCCAAATAAGTAAGGCTAATAGTAATGTTGAATTATTAGCCGTACCGGTACAAAAGCAAAGTAACGCCTTGCAAATAAAGTTACTTAATATGATGAAAGTAGGCGCATTGGGCTTTACGCAGCAAGATACTAACGACTTACTGCAAAGTGAGCAGGAGTATGCGCAGCTAAATCAGGAGTTTCAATCAGCGGTAAATATTTTACGCAGTAAAGTGATGGACCAGCCAAAAATGTTGCAAGCTTTAAAGCAGGCTCAAACTCATTATCAAAATTATGTTTCTCAAAGTGAACGTTTTTATTTAGCGAAAAAAAATGTTGCTGTGGCTAATGAAGCATTCGATGTTAACTACCAAATGTTTAATAAAAGCCGTGATCAAGCGAGCAATGATATGCTTGATCTTGAGCTCCTTGAATTACCCGGTAACGGCCAACTGCTCGAAGATATTATTGGTAACGGCACGCGTATAGATGATATGTTATTTACCCTAAAAAATACCATGTCAGGGTTAAAGCAGGTTGCTGATCTTACAGTGTTAGCCCAACATAAAGAAGATGTTGGTTTTTTAGTGACTAATGCAAAAAATAATTTTGATTTTATGCATCAGCTCTTTGATGGTATTGAAGATAAGGCATTACTTGAAGATTTTTCGATTAATTTTGCCGTGTTAAATGACTTGTTGGTTGAACCAGGAAAGTTATATCAGCAAAAACAACAGGCGCTTAATGATGCTATTAACGCTAATGATGCCTATAAAGGTTCCGTGGCTAGTTTTAATGCGACATACCAACAGCTAACTTTGTTGTTATCACTTGCAGAAGCACGTTTTGATGAGCTACAACTGACAACGAAAGCTAAAGTTGCGACTGGAGAAAATCTCGCTATCTATATGGCGGTTATTTTTCTCGCTTTAGCGACTTTTATTGGTGTGGTAACAACTCGAGCTATGCTAGGACCATTAAGAAATGCCAATAAGTCCTTGGCTTTGATTGCACAAGGTGACTTAACGCAAAGATTAACCATCAAAAATCAAGATGAATTTGGTGACTTATTTAAGAACATCAATAAGCTTAGTGATGATTTAACATCACTGTTAAAAAATATTAGTCAAAATGCTTATTCGCTCGATGAATCAGCCAAAGTAACGAGTGAGCAAAGTCACCGTATTGCGCAATCTACTTCAGCACAAATTGCTCGAGTGACCAATGCCAAACAAATTGCTGAAAAAATGTTCCTTAGCTCATCTAGTGTTACCGATGAAGCAAACTTAACCGCTAATAATGTTTCAGAAGCTTCGAAACACAGTTTTGAAGTGCGCTCAATTGCTGATGATAACAGTAATCGTATTGTATCTTTATCAAGCCGTTTAAGTGACTCAGTTGAAGTAATGTCTCGATTAAGTAAACACAGTGATAGTATTGGCGGTATTTTGGATACCATTGGTAGTATCGCAGATCAGACCAACTTATTAGCATTAAATGCGGCAATTGAAGCAGCAAGGGCAGGTGAACATGGTCGAGGCTTTGCCGTAGTGGCCGATGAAGTGAGATCATTAGCGTCACGTACACAAGCATCAACGGCTGAAATTCAACATATGATTGATGCACTGCAAAAAGAAACCCAAATCGCTGAGTCGGCAATTTCACAAGGACAAAATCAAGCTGCTGAGTGTGTATCACAAAGTCAAGAATTGAGTAATGCGATTAAACAAATTGAAAGCGCGTTGCATACTATAGATGAAATGAGTAAAAGCATTAGTGTTGCCTCTAATGAACAACTTGGCTTTAGCCAAGATATTGAAGCAACAATGAGCGAAGCCGCAGACGCGGCAACTCATAACGCGGCAGAGTCTCAAGACTTATCTAACCGAAGTGATGAGGTCAATAAATTAGCGGACTCGTTAACGGCTTCAGTTGCCCGCTTTAAGCTTTAGTTGTTACTTCAAGCTCTTGATGTGTAAGGTGAAATCACTAAGTGACATGTATTGTTTAGGCTTTTTTAATTAACATAATAAATAGCGATTAACGAGGGGCATCAGCATAAGGGTCAAACAGTTTATGCTCGTTAGTACCATTATTGTCTCTCGGGCTTTTACCTTCATGGCTATTATCTTTTTTATATGACTTTTTATGTTCAGGTTTAGAGCGATGTGTTTCTTTAAAGCTATCTTTGCTTAACGGTACAATCGCTTCACCTTTTACCAATACTTTGGGTTCTTTGGCTTTAATATGTAATGGAATTACGCGCAGGCGAGGTGGGATCTCAAATTCGTCGTCACCAGATTCAGGCAGATTTTTAAAACTGTAAAGATAGAAACGCTCAAGTGTTTCTCTTGCCCAGTCAGTTTTTCGCAAAAACTTTATGCTTGACACCATACTCGGATTATTCTTGAAGCACTTGATTCGAGTGTACTCTGCCAAAATATCAAAGCCATAATGGGTGACTAATTCGTTTAGTAATATGTCTAGCTTTAATCCGTGTAAGGGGTTGTTTAATTGTTGGTTTTCTTGACTCATTATTAACTCGTTTGGCTTAGTTGAACTAACTTACTTACTCGATATTATACACCTAAATGATAGGGTGATAAGTCTTGATTTAACTTCTCTGGTAAACTGTTGGCAAATAAAGCTTATAAAGCAATGCCGACAAATTTGTTAAATGTTGTACACTTGCTTTAACAAAATAATACTTTATTAAAATCTACGGAAATCATTATGAAAAAATTAATTGTTCTATTGACCATCTCAACGTTAAGTACATCTGCTATTGCACAAGAAACAAGTTGGTTTGATAGTTTAAAAAACCTGGTTGGTTTAGGTGATAAAACAGAGCAAACAGTTGAAGCGAAAACCTCTACTATACCAAATACTGATGGCCTAGTTAATATGCTTACAAGCTCTTTAGATGTTAACGCTGATCAGGCATCTGGTGGTATGGGGGCTATTTTTAATTATGTGAAAAACAATGTATCAGTTGAGCAGTTTAGTCAATTAGCTAAAGCGGTACCTGGCGTGGAAGGGCTGATAGGGCAAATGCCAGATACCAGTAAACTTGATTCAGGCTCAGACTCTAGTGCTGGTTTAGGTGGCTTACTTGATAAAGCTTCGCAATACAGTGATTCATTAAAGTCGATCAATAAAGTGAAAAAGCAATTTGAAGCTTTAGGCTTAAAACCAGAAATGATCACTAGTTTTATTTCTACAGCACAAACTTATTTAGACACTGAGCAAGGGCAACAAGCGAAGCAAGTATTAACGGCAGGTTTAGGTAAATTGTTAGGTTAATAACTATTGAGTTAACTGACTGTTTTTACAAAGCATAAGTTAATTCGGCGCTAAATTTAAAGCACTTAAGGGCAATAATGTTAGGGGCTGTTGATCTTGCACTTTATAGCTCTGTTGCACTTGAAAAAGTTGGCAATTGAGGCGCTTAATATAATGGTTGCTTGCACCCAATGCATATTAAGCACAGCTTACCGCGTCCTGCTCACGCTAAGACCTGCCTCCTGTAGCCAACAAAGATTGACGCTTTTTCAAGCCCCCCAATGGGCTATGGCTAATTTTCAACCTAACATCATTGGAAATTGTTAAAGTAGCTAATTACATTGCACACTTTTCGCCTTGTTAGCTCAAAAATTAGCTCATAGCAGAGACTAAAGTAAAAGCTCAGCCCCCTAACCGAGAGAGCTTTTATTTGGAAATTTACGTCGCTAGCACAAGTAATTTATGCTAGTCGTTTATTGTCTTTCAAGGTATATTTACGGCATAAATATATAATAACGTTGTTAATAAAAATTAAGGCTGTGTTATTAAGTGTTAGCTAGTTTAAGATTAGGTGTTTTTTAATGCGGTTAATAAATCATCTATTTCAGCTTTTAAATCTTTATCTGCAATTTTATTGCTGTTGATTTTAGCGCTTTCTAAGTGGTTAATAGCACTTTCTTTATCACCTAATTCAACTTGTAGCGATGCTATGGCAAACGCAATTGATGAAAGAAAGTCTTTTGAGTTAATTGCTTGGGCTTTTACTAAGGCTTTTTCGTAAATGGTAATTGCTAAGCTTAAATCGTCAGTAAAGTCAGCGAGTGTTTCCCATTGCACGGGATGGTCTTTATCAGTATCTTCATTATCCTCGCAAACTTGCTGTAACTCTCGGTAGTACTCATCAAAATTAGCTTGGTTTTTTCTAACAGAAGCTTGCAATAAGTCTTTAGCTAAAGCATGTACGTGTTTATATATCTTAGTATTCATTTTTACCCTATGATTTTTTGTCAAATATAGCAGGGATTATAGAGCTTTTAGCACAACTAAACAGGCTACGACTACGATTACTGATAATTTAACTATCGTTAATGGTGTTTTGTGCAGGATTTAGCGCAAAGGTTGAGAGCAATTTTCATGATAAGTATTTATTGGGCAATAAATACATGAAGTAAAGACTCAAACTTTGCTCAAGCCTTTATGGTGATTTATCTGTCTGTCGTACTTTTCAGGTTAATTAATTTTTTACTGCCCTAAAGTTCATCTTGAAAGATGTCTTCGATAGGCATTTTGAATAACCTTGCTACTTTAAAAGCGAGTGGTAAACTGGGGTCGAATTTACCTTTTTCGATAGCATTAATGGTTTGACGAGAAACCTCTAATGTATCTGCAAGTTGTGCTTGTGTCCAATCTCTTTCAGCGCGCAGTATTTTAAGTTTATTTTTCATTGGTATTTTCTATTGCCAATAAAAGTTGCGGTTAAATAGGTTAAGCTCATAAAGATAACTAAATGAGAAATCTCTGCATGGAAGCTGATTAGGTGTAATACATCTAAATTTGAATAGGTTAAACCCACCACTAAACTCAGGCCCAAAGTTATTCCCATAGCATTTAGTTGTATGCGTTGCTGCATCTCATCTAAACCTTTTATATGTTGTATATTAGCGGCGACCATTTTTAAACCTAGCACTAGGTTGATCACTACTGCGCCTATCGTTAAGCTTGTATCCGAATCCCAAATAAAATGCGGGCCAAAGTTAGTTATCGCCATGCTGAGCACCCAAATGGCGGTCCAAAATCCTAAGGTTACGGTATTGCTTTTATTTTTCAGTTGCCATGCAGTTGATTTATCCGTGGGCTTATTACCTACATCATTATTATCTGCTGTCATTACCATCACTCCTTGTATGTGTTACTTTACTAAAAGTTAAGTTTACTTTACTTTTATTAGGTTAGTTTAATGTATAGTTAATGTCAAGTTCGCTTTACTTTCAGTTGACTAAAAAGCTGATACTTTAAAGCTCAAGAGCTAATCACTGAGGTCTGATAGTGAATTGACAGCGTTACTAGGGATAATTAATGAGGCTTGGCTTATCAGAGATTTGATAACTGCCGATAATTTCCTTCATATAGAATAATGATATTCAAAAAATGATCGTTGTTCTCAAACTGCTGGTAAGCGCTGAGAGAGAACAAACTTAATCGGTTTGCTATAAGCAAGGTTCACATCGTAAAACGTTAGATATTACTTATACTTATATTTCATAGTGTCGAGGTACTTAATGACTTACTGTTTTATAAATTATCTATAGTATTAATAATTTTCATAGGTTTCTTGTTGTAAGCTACATGACCACAATCTTGGACAATCAAATTTTCTGTATAACCAGTGGTATTTTCAGTGATAAAATTAGGGCAAGTAATACGACCGTATTTACCTTGATCGCCATGTATAGTGAGAATAGGGTGAGTACATCATGAATGCAATACTGTCAGTTCCATTTGTAAAATATAGATAAGAGCTAAGCAACCCATCATCTATCCCGATATTAGTTATTTTATTTCCGATATTTTTTACACTAAGGAGCTATAAATCACCGCTTATTTAAAATAAAAAAAGATAGCTATAGAGAAAATAATCATCCGTTAATGTCAGAACAATAAAAAATGCTACAGTATTCATTGCGTAATACATAGCTAGCCTTAAATTCTCAACTTAAGTGACTGCGGTCACAAAAATGTCTGGATTTTATTGCGCTTGTGTCAATTGCTTGTTCTGGTACAATCAGTTTCAATTATAGTCAACCCAAGCGATGTGGAGCCACATGGTCATAAAAGCGCACAGTCCAGCAGGATTTGCCGAGCAGTATATTGTTGAATCTATTTGGAATGGTGGATTTCCACCGGGTACTATATTACCCGCTGAACGTGAATTGTCAGAACTGATAGGTGTCACAAGAACGACGTTAAGAGAAGTGTTGCAGCGATTAGCACGTGATGGCTGGTTAACTATTAAACATGGTAAGCCGACTAAAGTGAATAATTTTTGGGAAACCTCTAGCCTTAATATCCTTGAAACCTTAGCGCAACTTGATCAAGAAGGCATCCCGGACTTAGTTGATAACTTAATGTCAGCACGTACCAATATTAGTGCTATCTATGTCCGTGGTGCGATTAAAAATAATCCTGAAAAAACTATTGAGCTATTATCAGCAATTGAAGATGTAGAAGATAATGGTGAAGCTTTTGCAGAATTTGATTATAAACTCAATAAGGAATTGGTTGTTGCATCAGGAAATTCTATTTATTTGTTGATTTTAAACGGCTTTAGAGGCTTATACTCACGCTTAGGTAGTTTGTATTTTGCCCATCCACGTGGACGTGAAATCACCCGTATCTACTATAAAAACCTTATCGAACTCGCTAAAGCCGGTCAATTTGATGAGTCGGTATTTGCGGTGAGAAAGTACGGTGTAGAGTCAGGTAAACTTTGGCTTGAATTAAAAGATGAAGTATTAAAAGAGCTTGCTGAATAGTTAATGAGCCAATGTTGACGTTATACTGTCAAGCAAACAAGGCAACTAAATAGTTGCCTTTTTTTTCGTCAATTCATCGGGCTTTGGGCATTGAGCAATGATTTGGTCGACGCCTTGCTTATCTTCTTGTAGTAGTTTTACCTCAAATTTCCACAGGTAATACAGGTGCTTCAACACTTCATCTCTAGAGTCAGCTAAGTTTACTTGCTGATGTGGGATATAGCGTAGCGTTAATGAACGGTCGCCACTAATATCGGCATTAATGATTTGAATATTCGCTTCTATATTACTTAAATTATATTGTTCAGATAGCATAGTGCGAATTTTCTGATAGCCACTTTTATTATGAATAGCTCCCACTTCAATGTAGTTTTTATCACTGTCATCATGTAAATGGAATAGTTTGAAGTCACGCATTAATTTTGGTGATAAAAATTGACTGATAAAGCTTTCATCTTTGAAGTTCTCCATGGCAAAATGCACAGTATCTAGCCAATTACTGCCCGCTATTTCAGGAAACCAAATTTTATCTTCCTCACTTGGGTTTTCACATATTCTTCGAATATCGATAAACATATTAAAGCCGAGCGCATAGGGGTTTATCCCTGAATAGTAACGACTATTATATTCAACTTGCGCGACAACATTAGTATGATTATGCAAAAACTCGAGCATAAATTTATCTGTCACTAAACCTTCATCGTATAAATGATTTAAAATGGTGTAGTGCCAAAAGCAAGCCCAACCCTCATTCATCACTTGAGTTTGCTTTTGCGGATAAAAATACTGTGATATTTTCCGTACAATACGTACTAACTCCCGTTGCCAAGGTTTTAATAAGGGGGCATTTTTTTCGATAAAATAAAGCAGGTTCTCCTGCGGCTCTGACGGAAATTGCGCTTTTCTGGCTTTGCTTTCACAGGTACTATTGGCAGTCGTTCGCCACAGGAGATTGACTTGTGATTGTAGATAAGACTCTCGTTCTTTCTGGCGTTTTATTTCTGCTTCAATTGATATCTTTTGTGGTCTTTTATAACGATCAACACCATGGTTCATTAAGGCATGACAGGCATCAAGACAAGTTTCAACATCTTCAATACCATGCTTATGTTCGCAGTCAGCAATATATTTTTTGGCAAATAATAAGTAGTCAATAATTGAGCTCGCATCGGTCCATGATTTAAATAAATAATTGCCTTTAAAAAATGAGTTATGTCCATAGCAAGCATGCGCCATAACCAGTGCTTGCATGGTGATAGAGTTTTCTTCCATTAAGTATGAAATACATGGGTCTGAGTTTATGACGATCTCATACGCTAAGCCCATTTGTCCGCGTTTATAGTTTTGCTCAGTTTGAATGAATTTTTTGCCAAAGGTCCAATGATTGTAACCAATAGGCATACCGACACTTGCGTATGCGTCCATCATTTGCTCGGCAGTGATCACTTCAATTTGATTGGCGTAAGTATCCAAACGATAATGTTGCGCGACCCGAGCAATTTCAGTTTGGTACAATTCAAGTTTGGCAAATGTCCAGTCACTGTCATCGTTAAGTGCTTTACGCTTAGTCATAAAACCTCCAATCTATTGAAAAGTGTTAGGCTGTCTGGATATTCTTCTTCTTAAACAATGCTCTAAACACCGGGTAAATATCTTCTAGTGTTTTAATGTGCTCAATTGAGAAGGCATCATTGTGATCAGCAATTTGCGCATATTGCTGCCAAAGACTTTGATGTGCACGCTGGCTAATTTCGATATAACTAAAGTAGCGCGTTTTCGGTAGGATATGCTCGCGCATTAATTGTTGGCAACGCGGTGAGTCATCAGTCCAATTATCGCCGTCAGAGACCTGAGCGCCATAAAGATTCCATTCTTTTTCATTGTAGCGTTGGGCTATAATCTCAAGCATCAGCTCTAACGCACTTGATGCGATAGTGCCCCCAGTTTCTGGCGAATAAAAGAACTCATGCTCGTCAACTTCTTTTGCTTTGGTATGATGACGAATATAGACCACGTCAATAGTTTCATAAGTACGGGTTAAAAACAGATATAAAAGAATATAAAAACGCTTGGCTATATCTTTCGTTGCTTGATCCATTGAACCGGATACATCCATTAAGCAGAACATTACCGCTTTGGAAGTGGGTACCGCCTGTTTAGCGTAATTGCGATAACGTAAATCAAACGAGTCAATAAAAGGGACTCTATTAATTTTATCTTTAATGATATCAATATTCTTTTTCAGTTTGTTTTTCTCACGTGTGTTTTCGTGTCGATCTTGCTCTAATAATATTAACGCTTCTTCTAAGGCTTTAAGTTGACGTCGCTTATCTGCTGTCATGGCAATTCTGCGTGCTATTGAGCCTTGTAATGATTTTACAATATCAATATTTGATATAACGCCTTTTGGACAATAACCCGAGCGTACAGTTTTATAATTAGTCATCTTATCTAACTGATTTTCTTCTAGATTTGGTAGCTCCAGGTCTTCAAAAAGTAAATTTAGGTATTCATCTTTGGAAATAGAAAAAACAAAATCATCACTGCCTTCACCTGAATCACTGGCATCACCTTGTCCGCCGCCTTGGCCTTGCTGCTGAGGAGGACGGGCAATACGTTCGCCGGTGGTAAATTGGTCATTACCTGGGTGAACACGATCCTTAATTCCACCAGTACCTTGATGAAAAATGGGCTCAGTTAAATCTTTTTTAGTAATGGTAATATTTTCACCACTGGTAATATCGGTTACACCACGCTTATTCACGGCTTCAGAAACCGCTTTCTTAATTTGGCTTTTATAGCGCCTGATAAAGCGCTGACGGTTGACCGTGCTTTTGTTTTTACTATTTAAGCGCCTATCGATAAAGTTGCTCATACATGCTCCTAGCTTAGCCATGACGGGGGCTAAGTACTAGCTAAGATGATTTTCTTACCCGTAAATACCATTCAGAAAGCAATCTGACTTGTTTTTTTGTGTAGCCTTTGGTCATCATACGTTCAACAAAGTCATCATGTTTTTGTTGATCGTCGTTGGATGTTTTAGTGTTAAAGGAAATAACCGGTAATAAGTCTTCAGTATTTGAGAACATTTTTTTCTCGATAACCGTACGCAGTTTTTCGTAGCTGGTCCATAAGGGATTTTTACCGTTATTATTGGCTTTAGCACGCAAGACGAAATTGACAATTTCATTTCTGAAATCTTTTGGATTACTAATCCCAGCAGGTTTCTCTATTTTCTCTAATTCATTGTTAAGTGCTTCCCGGTCAAACAATTGTCCGGTTTCAGCATCACGGTATTCTTGGTCTTGGATCCAAAAATCAGCATAAATCACATAGCGATCAAAAATATTTTGGCCATATTCAGAATAAGACTCTAAATAGGCGGTCTGAATTTCTTTACCGATAAACTCAATATATTGCGGAGATAAGTAACCTTTAATAAATTCTAAATAACGAGCACTGACTTCGTTAGGCAATTGTTCTCGCTCTATCTGTTGTTCAAGGACATAAAATAAATGTACCGGATTTGCCGCAACTTCTAAATGATCGAAATTGAACACACGGGATAAAATTTTAAAGGCAAAGCGTGTCGAAAGTCCTGACATACCTTCGTCGATACCGGCATAGTCTCTATACTCTTGATAGGACTTTGCTTTCGGATCGGTATCTTTTAAACTCTCACCGTCGTAGACACGCATTTTAGAATAGATACTAGAGTTTTCGGGATCTTTTAAGCGTGACAGCACCGAGAATTGCGCTAAGGTTTCTAAGGTGTCTGGTGCGCATTGAGCATTATTCAACTCACTATTGGTGAGTAGTTTTTGATAAATTTTAACTTCTTCTGACACTCGCATACAGTAGGGGACTTTAACAATATAAACCCGATCTAAAAATGCTTCATTATTTTTATTATTTCTAAAGGCTTGCCATTCAGACTCATTGGAATGCGCCAATAATATGCCATTAAATGGCAGAGCAGAAAGCCCTTCGGTAGGATTGTAGTTACCTTCTTGTGTTGCCGTTAGCAGAGGGTGTAGCACCTTGATCGGTGCTTTGAACATTTCAACAAACTCCATTAATCCTTGGTTGGCTCGACATAACGCACCTGAATAGCTGTAGGCGTCAGGATCGTTTTGGGCAAAATGCTCTAATTGACGAATGTCTACTTTACCTACTAAGGCTGAAATATCTTGGTTGTTATCATCGCCAGGCTCGGTTTTAGCGACCGCAATTTGGTCAAGAATAGAAGGGTAAATTTTTATCACTTCAAATTTGCTGATATCGCCTTTGAATTCATGCAAACGCTTTGCGATCCAAGGTGACATGATAGTACTGAGGTATCGGCCTGGAATATTGTATTCTTGTTGCAAAATTTTACCGTCAGTATGAGCATCAAATAAGCAAAAGGGATGATCGTTGACCGGACTGCGCTCGCCGTTCGCACTCAGCACATAAATGGGCTCTTGCTGGATTAAGGCTTTTAATTTTTCAGCCAATGACGATTTCCCACCGCCAACAGGGCCGAGTAAATAAAGAATTTGTTTCTGTTCTTCTAAGCCCTGTGAGGCGTGAGTTAAATAAGCAACAATTTGCTCTATTGCTTCCTCCATGCCATAGAATTCTTTAAATGCTGGGTAGCGGGCAATGACGCGATTGGAGAAAATTCGGCTTAAACACGGTTCATTCGAGGTATCTATCATTTCTGGCTGACCAATGGCCTTTAATAAACGTTGCGCGGCACTTGCGTAAGTCATGGGGTCATTGCGACATAAACTAAGGAAGTCTTGTATTGAATAGCACTCTTCTTGTGCCTCATCGTAGCGTGATTGGAAATGTTGGAATATGCTCATAACCGCCTCCAGAAAATAATTCGTTCTGACTGAGCTGATAATTAGATCATACGAGAAATGTGACTTATCAAGCTCGATATAATAATTAGACCGCCTTTTACCTATTATCACTTTAAGTTTAGATGTAAATTTTAGAATTGGTTAAATAATAGTAAAGAAATTGTCAAAAAATATTGTTCAAGATGAAGTTATGTTATTGAATTTACATTTTAATTAAATGTCCAACGGTTGAAATTTAGGACAAAAAAAAGCCAGAAAAAAATTCTGGCTTTTAAAAGTAGAATTACACTACATAAGCAATATTAAGCGAAGTTTGCCGCCGCAAAATCCCAGTTAGCTAGTGCCCAAAAACCTTCCATGTAGCTTGGGCGAAGGTTACGGTAATCAATGTAGTAAGCATGTTCCCATAAATCTACTGTGATCAGTGGTGTAACACCTTCATCAGTTAATGGTGTAGCTGCATTTGAAGTATTAACGATAGCAAGGCTGCCGTCAGCGTTTTTCACTAACCAAGTCCAGCTAGAACCAAAGTTATTGATAGCGCTATCAGTGAATTTTGCTTTAAATTCTGCAAATGAACCAAAGTTTGCATTAATAGCGTCTGCTAATGCACCTGTTGGCTCGCCGCCGCCGTTAGGGCTTAAGCTATTCCAGTAAAAAGTATGGTTCCAAATCTGTGCAGCATTATTGAAAACACCTGCAGAAGATGATTTAACGATATCTTCTAAAGACTTTCCTTCGAAATCAGTACCTTCGATAAGACCGTTTAATTTTACAACATACGTGTTGTGGTGCTTACCATAGTGAAACTCTAAAGTTTCTTGTGAAATATGTGGTGCAAGTGCATCCATTGCATATGGTAGTGCGGGTAATTCGATAGCCATTATATTCTCCAGAGAGTGATTATAAAAAATTATTCTAATGCAAATTTAAAGAAGTAGTTTGTTTTTTTCTAAAACCTAGTAAACTACTCGGGTATTAAAGCTTACATAGTTTACTCAAGTATATAGGTATTACCATAGGTTTTATCAAGGCTATTATGTTTTAATATATAAATTTTTTGCTTTAGTATTTATTGTTCTGTTTATTTTGTCAGTTTTACTTTAAGTATTGAGCACCATAAGTATTAATTTTTGAGGTTATTATGGACACTATCGAACGTATTAAAGAACAAATCAGTGACAACACTATTCTCCTTTACATGAAGGGTTCACCAAAGTTACCTAGCTGTGGTTTTTCTTCACAGGCTTCTCAAGCGCTAATGTCGTGTGGTGAAAAGTTCGCTTATGTTGATATCTTACAAAATCCTGATATCCGTGCTGAATTACCAAAATATGCTGACTGGCCAACATTCCCACAACTATGGGTTGATGGCGAGCTTGTTGGCGGTTGTGACATTATTATGGAAATGTATCAGCAAGGTGAATTACAAACCTTGATCACTGAATCTGCCGCTAAGCATGGCTCAGAAGAAAGTTCTGAATAGCTATTGAATTATCACTTAACGCCACCATACTAGGTGTTGTTAACGTTAAATAACCCAGGTTGTTTTGAACTATCAATATCTGACTTGTGTTAGATTTGAACGTTCGATAAACCTAAACAATTATTTTAAAAATTGGAGAATATAATGAGTGTATTAGTAGGTCGTTCAGCACCAGACTTTACCGCAGCAGCAGTTTTAGGTTCAGGTGAAATTGTTGAAAGCTTTAACCTAGCACAAGCTATTAAAGGTAAAAAAGCCGTAGTATTTTTCTACCCACTTGATTTTACTTTTGTATGTCCTTCAGAGTTGTTAGCATTCGACCATCGCATGGAAGAATTCAAAAGCCGTGGTGTTGAAGTTATTGGTGTTTCAATCGATTCACAGTTCTCTCATAACGCATGGCGTAACACAGCGGTAAACGATGGTGGTATTGGTCCAGTTCAATACACTTTAGTTGCTGATGTTAAACATGAAATTTGTAAAGCGTATGACGTTGAGCATCCAGAAGCTGGCGTTGCTTTTCGTGCTTCATTCTTAATTGATGAAGAAGGTAATGTACGTCATCAAGTGGTTAATGACTTACCACTAGGTCGTAACGTTGATGAAATGATCCGTATGGTTGATGCTTTACAATTCCATGAAGATCACGGTGAAGTTTGTCCTGCAGGCTGGAACAAAGGTGATAAAGGTATGACAGCAACTACTGAGGGTGTTGCAGCTTACCTTACGGATAACGCAGATAAGCTTTAATATTTCAGCAAAACTGTTTGTTTTAAAAAGCCGCTTCTTGCGGCTTTTTTGTCTTTGCAATTTATTGGAAGCTCTATGAATTCATTGAAAAGTTGGATTTTATGACTATGCTAAAATAAAGCGCATGGTTATTTATACCAAGTCTATTAAGTTTGTTCCCACTCAGCGCTTATCAGCGCTTATCAGCGTTTTGAGAACAATGATCATTTTGTGAATATAGTTATTCTATAGGTAAGAAATTATCGACGGTTATCGAACCGCTGGTAAGCTCCCGAAGGGTGATTTTAACAGGCTTACCGGCCGCGTTATTGATTTCGATAAGGTTCTCACAGGGATGTGAGTCATTAGAACAACGCAGGAGCAGTTGTCGAGAATAACCCTTACCTTCAATCAATGCCTTGCCTCTAAACCTTTTGAATTTCACTGAATGGGAAGAAACTTAGTAGAATTGGTCTTAGTCTATCTATCACTTAATGTCGTTTACGAGAGTGAGCTTAATTTGTTTAGTTTTGCTATCAGACAGACGATATGCAAGCGAATTAATACCATAAGGAATTAAGGTGTTTTATCCTAAAATTATTTATGAAAACTTACCTTACTTATGCTGTTTAATCAGTGCTTATCTGCTAGCGTTTTATGATACTTGGATGGTGTATACATCGGCGGGGATATTTTATTCAGTTGGCTGTCTCATGTTAGTTCAACGCTCAAATTATCGTCGAGTCGATCGCTATAAAGATAACCCAAATTGTCAGCAAACTCTTCCTGTGCTTGTTTATGAATATTTACCTTATTTGTACGTTGCCACCGCTATGATGTTATTGCTAAAAACTGAACTGGCGATTTTACAGTTTTTAGCCTTATGTTTGATGATTATCGCCTTAAGAAATTTACTCTTTAGGAGTAATAACCGACGAAAAGCTAAGTCGTTATTTTAAGTGCCTAGCTTCGTTGTTTTAATTTTTAGTGGTTATTGTTCAGTGCTTAACCTTGCGATTTAAGTTGTCAATGTTGGGGTTTCGCTATCGTCAGCAATATCAGCTAAAGGCCAGCCGCCTAATTGTTGCCACTTATTGATAATATAACAAAATAATTCGGCAGTTTTTTCTGTGTCGTATAACGCTGAATGGGCTTCATTATTATTAAAATCTATTTGTGCAGTAGCACAAGCTTTTGCTAAAACTGTTTGACCTAATGCCAAGCCTGATAACGTTGTGGTGTCAAAACTGACAAATGGATGAAAAGGTGAACGTTTAATTAAGCAACGCTCGATAGCTGCATTAACAAAACCTAAATCAAAAGAAGCGTTGTGTGCCACCATAATCGCGCGTTGGCATCCTGCCGCTTTCATTTTTTTACGAATAAGCTTAAATGTTTCGGTAAGCGCTTTTTTTTCATCAACAGCACCGCGCAATGGGTTTGTTGGGTCGATGCCGGTAAATTCTAAAGCTGCTGGCTCTAGGTTAGCGCCTTCAAATGGCTCAACATTGAAGTGTATGGTTTCATCTAAACTAAACTGCCCAGTATCTTCATCTAGCGTTAAAGTTGTTGCTGCTATTTCTAGCAGCGCATCGGTTTGGGCATTAAAACCGGCAGTCTCAACATCAATAACGACAGGGAAGTAACCTCGAAAGCGTTGAGAGAGTAAATTTTTTTCAGCTTTGATATGAGTAGTTTTGGAATTATCAGACATAAAGGCGATGAGTATGAGTTGGCAAAAATAATGTTTGGGATTATCGCAGAAATCAAGCTATAAGACATCACTGAAATTAAGTGTCGTGAAATTAATTTTGGGTTAATTTTATTTAACTGTTAAAGTTATTAGAGATTTTGTCGATAGTAAAAGATGTCGCTATTAAACTTAGATTAATTGACATGAAAATTATTCTTATGAAAAAAATTATTACACTAGTTATTTTATCATTATTTACTTTGCATTCACATGCTGGAATTAGGCAGTATCGTGCTGATATTGAAAATTCAACTTGGCAATTGACCGATGATTCTCGACTGCAATGTACCTTGTCACATCAAATTCCACGTTACGGCGAAGCAAAATTTTATAGCTCGGCAAATCGTAAGATGAATATGGAATTTGAATTAGAGATGATGCGACTGCCAGACAGCTACTCTTTAGCTGAAGTTCGTTCAGAGGCGCCTAATTGGCGACCTGGCGTTGCTGGCCGAGTACTTGCTGATATGAAATTACATAAACAGTTTTCTCCTAGTTTACCGAAAAAAATTGCTTGGAATATGCTGAATGAGCTTGATCAAGGCATGAGTCCAACATTTTATTATAACGACTGGTATAGCGATAATGATAAAATCACCGTCGGTTTGTCTACCGCTCGCTTTCAGAAAGCTTATCAAGCGTTTGTAAGCTGCGTTGGCAACTTACTTGATTTTAGCTTCGATGATATTTCTTATACCGTACTCAATTATCAATTTGGCTCTGATAAGCTGACGAAGTCGTCGCAAAAGCGCATGAATATGATTGTTGAGTACTTGTCACTTGATTCTGAACTTGAATTGGTATTAATCGACGGTTATTCAGATAGTTATGGTGGAAGAAATACTAACTTGAAAATGTCAGAACGTCGGGCTAATAAAGTTAGAGAGCTGATTGTCAGTCGTGGTATTGATGCCAGTAGAATTGAAGCAAATGGCTATGGTGAAAAACGCCATGTCGCCTCTAACGCCACAATTATTGGTCGCAGTAAAAATCGTCGCGTTGTTATCCGTATGGAACAGCCTTAAGGTTTTTAATTAAACGCTTTCAAGCTGATATTTGAAAGCGTTTAGCGTCATATTATAAATAGCACTTGAAGAGGCCTGTCGATTCACTGTAATCTACAGGCCTTTTTAGTTTGGGGTACAATTTATGAAAATTTTTATTCGTCTTGTCGCCATATTGTGCTGTGCTGTGCAGCTCACTTGGGTTCAATTAGCCTCCGCGCAAGTCGCTGACACATTAACTTATGCAAACTATGATCAAGTAAAAGTTAGTCATCTTTACTTAGATCTTGATGTTGATTTTGATGAAAAGTCATTAAAGGGCTTTGCAGAATTAACGCTGAATTGGCTTAACGATGATGTTGGTGATGTTTATTTAGACACACGTGATTTAGAGATCCATCGTGTGATGGCAAAAAATGCTAATAATCAATGGGTAAAACTAAACTATAAATTGGCTAAGCGTGATGATGTTATGGGGTCAAAGCTGACTATTAAAACGCCTTTTCAAACGCCAACCATTCGAGTTTATTACAACTCATTACCGCAAGCGTCAGGGCTACAATGGTTAACTCCTGAGCAAACTGCCGGTAAAGATAAGCCATTTATGTTTAGCCAAAGCCAAGCAATTCATGCCCGTTCTTGGATACCGATACAAGATACACCAAGTGTGCGTATGACATACAATGCCCGCATTACCACCACTGACGACTTGCTGGCAGTCATGAGTGCTGACAATGCACCTGATACTGCGCGTGATGGCGATTATTCTTTTTCAATGCCGCAAGCTATTCCTGCCTACTTAATTGCGATTGCTGTCGGTGATTTACAATTTAAAGCTATGAGCAAGCAAACCGGTATTTATGCTGAACAATACATTTTAGACAGAGCTGTCGCCGAGTTTGATGATACACAGTTGATGATTGATGAAACGGAAAAGCTTTTTGGTGCTTACCGTTGGGGTCGTTACGATTTACTTATTTTACCACCAAGCTTTCCTTTTGGCGGCATGGAAAATCCTCGATTGTCTTTTATTACCCCAACAGTGGTTGCTGGTGATAAAAGTTTAGTGAATTTAATTGCTCATGAGTTAGCTCATTCTTGGTCTGGTAACTTGGTGACCAATGAAAGCTGGCAAGACTTATGGTTAAACGAAGGTTTTACCAGCTATGTTGAAAACCGTATTATGGAAGCGGTATTTGGCGCCGATAGAGCGCTAATGGAGCGCGCGTTAGATGCACAAAACTTAAGTTATGAAATTGCCGAGTTACCGCCAGGTGATACACAGCTATATATCGATCTTAACGGTCGTGATCCAGATGATGCATTTTCGGGTGTACCTTACACCAAAGGACAGCTGTTTTTAGTGTATTTAGAACAGAAGTTTGGCCGTGAAAAGTTTGATACTTTTATCATGCAATATTTTGATGATCATGCTTTTGAAAGTTTAGGTACGAAAAACTTTGTTAAATATTTAAAAGCTAATTTAACCGACAAGTACCCTAATATTGTTAGTGATAAAGAACTTAACGAATGGATTTATGAGCAAGGCTTACCTAGCTATACCCCTAAACCACGTTCTGATGCCTTTGTTAAAATTGATAACATTATTTCGAAGTGGACCAGTGATCAGCTTGAGTTAGCGCAAATTCCAACTAAAAATTGGACACTACATGAATGGTTGCATTTTATTAACAACTTACCATTAAACATTGCTAACGAACGTATGAGTAACTTAGATCAAATGTATAACTTAACCAACAGCACCAATGCTGAAGTGGCGCATGCGTGGTATTTATTAGCGTTACGTTCAGGTTACGACGTTGTGTATCCGGCTATGGCAACTTATTTAGAGTCGATTGGTCGTCGCAAGTTAATTGTGCCTTTGTATAAAGAGCTTGCTACATCAGCTAAAGGTAAAGAATGGGCACAAGTGGTTTATAAAAAAGCGCGTCCTGGCTATCATCCATTAGCGCAAGGTACTGTTGACGCTATTTTGCTCAACTAGTTACTGTAAATACTTTTATTATAAGCCGAGCTATTTAATGCTCGGCTTTTTTATGTCTATAAAATGAAGTTAATTAAGTTTAGGTTCAATATTTATATTGGTATGGAATAAGTTACTCGGATCTACTTTTCCTTTGATTTTTTCTAAACGTGCTTTATTTGCCCCGTAGGGACCTATTTTTCTAATTTCATCATTTTCAGGCACAAAATTGACATAAACACTGCCTGTTGAGAATATTTCTACCTGATTAAATAATTCTCGCACCCAAGCGATAGCTTCGTCATCAAGTGCTGGTGATTGCCAACGGCCATGAATATTCATGGTGTATGCTGTTGAGCGATGCGGATACGCCATCGCGCTTGATGGCACACGGGACGCTGCCCCACCAAGTTGTGCAATGAAAATTTCACATTCATTAGACGGCAGGTTAGATGCGGCAGCGATTAAAGTATCAATGAGCTGCTCTGATATATCGGTAAAGTCACTCGACTTCCAATAATTACGAGCCCCAGCTGCTAATAAGGGATCAAATGCTGCTTGCCAGCCTTTATAAGGACAGGCACCAACAGCATCGGCGAGTGGCTGACCTAGTGCGCGCAAGGGAGCTAATGCTTTCTCGCCTTCTGCTATATCGCCAACATAGGACATTGCCAATATTAATACGGTTTGGCCATGATAACTTTGCTCAAGAAAGGGAAATGCTGGTGCTTGGCGAATAACAAACCAACATGAGGCTTGGTCGGGTAATTCACGTGCTAAATGACGATATTGCTGCAATACCAGCTTTGCTTGCGCTATTGGAAATATCACTGGACCACTGAGGATCGTAGGGCCAACCGAATGCAACTTAAAAGTAAAGTTAGTTACCACGCCAAAATTCCCACTGCCACCGCGAATAGCCCAAAATAAATCGGCATTTTCGTGTGCCGATAAGTGTAAAAAATCACCCTTTGCTGTGACGATATCAGCCGATAAAATATTATCAACGGTATGGCCAAAAGCTCTGCTCAACCAACCATAACCGCCTCCTAGGGCAAGTCCAGCTATACCCGTGGTTGAATTTATTCCTGTCGGAACCGCTAAGCCAAAATGCTGGGTTTCATGATCGATGTCGCCGAGTAATGCGCCGCTTTGTACTTGTACCGTCCGGCTTTTAACGTCAACTACCACACCGTTCATTGCACTTAAATCTAGCATTAATCCTCCATCGCAAACCGCACTGCCTGCGATATTATGTCCGCCGCCTTTTACCGATAGCAATAAGTTATGGTCACGAGCAAATGTTACTGCTGTCACCACATCTGTTGCCCCTGTACAACAAGCAATAAGCGCAGGGTATTTGTTAATCATGCCATTCCATACTTGTCTGGCTTGTGCATATTTTGGCTGTTCTGTACTTAATAGCTCGCCGCGTAAACTGGCTGAAAAACTGTCAATGATCTCGGCTGCCAAAGAGATACTTTTTCCGTCATTACTATTTATTTGAATACTCATGGTTGTTGTCCATTTTATTCCACTCTCTCTCTAAGTTAGAAGTAACCGCTGGGCTTGTCTAGTGCATGGTATGGACTACTAGGTACATAAAATTCACTGCCTAGCTTGCGCGAAATGTAATAGCCGTTAGACTTTAATGAGTGCTTAGACCAAGGAAAAAAAAATGAGCTCGACATCTTATGGACAGTATTGCCCGTTGGCGATGGCATCAGAATTTCTTTGTAATCGGTGGACATTACTGATATTTAGAGAATTGTTGTTCGGGTCAACCAACTTTAACGACATCAGTCGTGGTGTCCCGCGAATGTCGAGAACCTTATTGTCGACTCGCCTAAAAGAGTTAGCACACATCGGCTTGATCATTCGCCATGAAAAACGCTCTACGGGTCAAATAGAGTATGCTTTAACTCAAGCAGGGCAAGCGCTTGAACCGATTGTTTATAGCATGGCATGTTGGGGGCAAGAATGGTTGGAAACTGAACCATCACTTGAGAATCTTGATGCTAGTTTTCTGATGTGGGACATTCGGCGTAATATAAATATTCATCCCGTATTGCCTGATCCATTTATCGTCCATTTTTTCCTTACTGACGTTGCTGAAAATAAAAGTGAGCATTGGTTGATCTTTGAAAATAATGAAATTGATCTCTGCTATATCAACCGAGGTTTTTCAGCTGATGTCAAAATTGAGGTCTCAGCTAAAACACTTACCAAAATTTGGATGGGCTGGGAAGATTTTGACCTTGCGATAAAAGATAAATCACTAAAGCTTAGCGGTAATAAAGAGTACACCGATATCGCGGCATTGTGGTTAGGTAGCAGCAGCGTTGCACATATAAAAAAACGTGATGAACAATTACAAGTTAGAGGGCACGTTAGTTAAGTGATAATTTAGTACGATAGATATAAAGCTTTTGAAGCGTGAATAGGTAAACATTGAGGGCTTTTTAGGGGGATATGTTAATGCTGGTAAGATATTGTCTTATAACCAAGCTAGCCCATGGTTTCTCATCAGCTTGGTTCAATGCTACCAAGCTGAATTATTACTTTTGCATACTTTTTTCAACAAGCACGTCAACTTGGCGTAAGTTGTTTTGTTGAGAAATAATCACACGTATTTGCTGTTGTGTTTGTTGGTAATTTAGAGTTAAACGGCCGCGCTTACGTTCGCGTTTAACCGGTTCACCGTAATTCTTGTTATAAAAATTGATGACAGCATCTTCCGTTAATGGAGTAAAATAATTAACCACCGCCGGCATGTTTTCATCAAATTTTGCAAAGATGCGTGCATCTTTCACAATCGCAATATCAACGTTTGCCAATGCACTTTTTCCGCCATTAATTGTTTCTGCACGAGCGCTGTTTGTATTAAAGGTGAAACTGATGGTAAGCAGCAATAGCATGCTAGATGAAATTGCATTCTTAGCTATAAAACGCAGTGCTTGCATCACTGGATCCTTATTAATTGTTAATGTAATACACAGGTATTTAGTGTGCACCTTGATTTTTTTGCTGTCAAACTTTAGCTAAGATGGTTGTTTTATACACTGATGAGTATTTCATCAGGCGTGCGAACAAGCATCAAGATTTGTTTGATGCTTGTTCGATTTGTTTAAAGCTTAATAACATATTGATTGTTATTTGATTTCTATGAACGGTCAACAAATTCATCGCGATAATGATCGACCCATAGTGCTGTAGCACCACAAATAGCGACCGGCATAACCACTAAATTTACGATAGGGATCATGGAGAATATTGCCGTTGTAATACCAAAGCTATAGCTTAATCCTTGACGTTGCTTTAAAGCTTGTCGCATGTGTGTAAAACTAATTTTATGGTTATCAAATGGGTAGTCTTTATATTGTACTGCCATCATCCAGGCCAGAAACAAAAACCACAGTACTTGGCCAATAACGGGCAGTATCCAATAAAGTAAAAAGAAACCCATAGCACGAGGTAGGTAATAACCAAGCTTACTAAGCTCACGGGAAAGCGTTCGTGGAACATCCTTAACCACATCAAGAGCACCACCACTATCTAATGGTTGATTAGTTAATAAAGCTTCTATTTTTTCTGATAATAAACCATTAAAGGGAGCGGCTAACCAATTGGCAACTGAGCTGAAGATAAATGAAAAAACAATTAAAATAAACAGCACTGCCAATGGCCAAATAAAACTACTTAGCCAAGCAAAAGACTCACCAAGCCAAGTTTCCAGCGTCAGCATGTAGCTTTCTAGTTGTAGAAACATATAATAAAAAGCATAACTAAAAAGCAGTAAATTTACCGTTAATGGGATAAAAACAAAGCGGCGAATTCCTGGGGTGCGAATTAACTCAAAACCTTTGATAAAATATCCGGCACCGCCGTTTGCTAAAGGCTGGGGTCTGTTATTGTTCATTGCTGATTTATTAACCTAACTGATTGATATTCATAGCTCGATTATAGGATCCTTCGCATGATATGAACAGTATTGTGATGTTACAAAATACATCAATCTCTGGTACAGTGGCGGCAATTACACGGGTTTTAATTTATTTTTTTCAATTGTGCAAAATTTGTAAGTCATTTACTTAGGTTTTGGCAATCGATAGCAACAATTAGGTTATTCGATTTAATGCGACTCAAGCATATAAAATTGGCAGGTTTTAAATCATTTGTTGATCCAACAACTGTGCCATTTGAACAACAGATGACCGCTATTGTTGGTCCCAATGGCTGTGGGAAATCAAATATAATTGACGCTGTTCGTTGGGTGCTAGGTGAAAGTTCAGCGAAGAACCTACGTGGCGATGCCATGACTGACGTTATATTTAATGGTGCCGCAACACGAAAGCCTATTGGTCAAGCCAGTGTTGAACTAGTCTTTGATAATACTCAAGGGCGTATTCAAGGTAATATGGCCGACAGAAGTCAAGTTTCGGTACGTCGAGTGGTTAACCGTGAAGGGATAAATAACTACTTTTTAAATGGCACAAAATGCCGACGTAGAGATATTACCGACATTTTTCTTGGCACCGGCTTAGGTCCTCGCAGTTATGCGATCATTGAGCAAGGTACTATTTCTCGATTAATTGAATCAAAGCCGCAAGAGCTACGGGTGTTTATTGAAGAAGCTGCCGGCATCTCAAAATATAAAGAACGCCGTAAAGAAACCGAAAACAGAATACGCCACACCAGAGAAAACTTAGCCAGATTAAGTGATATTCGCCTCGAACTTGATGTCCAGATTGACAAACTTCATCAACAGGCCGAAGCTGCTAAGCGTTTTCGTGCTTTAAAACAACAAGAGCGCAAATATAAAGCTGAATTAGCCGTGTTACGTTGGCAAAAATTTGATCAGCAACGTCAGCAACATCAAACTCGTATCTTAGCACTAGAAAATAAAATTGAGAGCCAGAACACCCAGCTCAGTCAAAGTGATTTAGTGATTATCGAGTTGAAAAATACGCTATTGCGCTGCAATGATACTAGCCAAATATTGCAGCAAGAAAAGCTCAATCTAACGCAAGATATTGCCCGAGCGGAGCAACAAGTAAAGCACTTAAAAGAACAAACAGAAAAAACACAGAGTGATAATAAGTTGACTCAGCAGCAGTTGCTCAATGCACAACAGTTGATTTTAGCCGAGCAAGAACAATTGCAATTAGGTGACCAAAAATTAAATGAGCAACAGCCACAACTACAAAAAATAGAAATTGAATTAGCGTTTTGTCAAACAGAATTGAAACAGCAACAAGTTGCGCAAAAGCAATTACAAAGCCAGTGGCAACAACAGCATCAGCGACGTACTGAGCTGCAACAAAAGAAACAGACGGTGCATGATAATATCACGCAGCAGCAGACCATTCTTGAACAGGTTAAGCAGCAAATGATAAAGCTACGTGAACAAGTTAGCTTGTTACCTTTAGCTGATTCGCTCGTTGAACAACAACTTCAACAACAAAAAAATACAGAATTAAATGCATTACAGCAAATGCAAGAGCAGCTGACTTTACTCGATAATCAAGCCGGCGGTTTGCAAATTCATGCTCAACAACTTCATCAACAACTGGCCGTAGTTTCGGGTCAGTCGACCGTGAAAAAACAAGTGATTGATGAGCTACAAATAAAACTCGCTGATAAATCGCCCTGGAGTGAAAAACAAGCCAAATGGTTTAGTGCCCAAGGCATAACTGATGTTGTTTCGTTGCAAAGTCAGCTAACTGTTGCGCATGGCTGGGAGTTGGCCGTTGAGGCTGTGTTATCGCATTGGCTAGCAGGTCATGTTATTGCCACCTTACCTGTGGCCGATATTGACGGTAATTTACCTGCTGATAATTTATGTTTTGTCTATCAAGCAGTAGAGCAGGCTAGTGCTAAGGATAATATAGCCACAGTTAAAGTAAACACTTTAGCCAGTAAAGTTTCGGGTCTAACGACGTTAAATAGCTATTTTAATAGTATATTGATTGCTGAAAGTTATCAGCAAGCTAAACATCAGTTAACCACGTTAGGTGCCGATGAAAGCATTATTTGTCCGGATGGTACTTGGTTAAATCATCATAGGCTCAGTAAAGGCAAACTTGAGCAAGGTTATGATTATATAAGTTTACAGCGAGAGCTTGAAAATGAACAAACTGCACTACAGCAGTTACAACTGCAGCAGCAAAAGCTCGAGCAGAAGCAGGATAATTATAATCAACAACTTAAGTCTATCGCCATAGAGAAAAAGGCTCAAAGTGAATATTTAGCATTACAGCAAGATAAACTGAATACACTAGAAAAAACGATTTCATCGGGTGAGCAAGACAAGCTTTATCAACAAGCTCAGCACAAAAAGTTAACCGCAGAAATTGCTGAGTTGCTACAAAGTGAGCAGCTTGCCAAACAAAAGTTAACTGATTTTCAAACACAATTGCTGCCATTGCTTGACGATAGTGAACATGATCTTGATGGCTTTGCTCAACAGCAAACGCTATTGCAGCAGTCAATTGAAGAAATTCAAAGTCGTAGTCAAGACTTACATCAACAGCGACATCAGCTGAGTTTAGTCGTTGAACAACTTAAAAGTCAACGCCTACAGCGCGAGCAAGGTATTCGAGCTAATCAAGAAAACATTAATTTATTGACTCAACGATTGAGCAATAACAGCCAAGTGTTCAGTGATAGCAGTAAACCATTGCAAGAGTTTGAGCAGCAGCTTCCACAATGGCTAGACAAGTTAGCCGAAATTAATGAAAAACTGCAATTTAATCAAAAAAACCTGAATGACAGCCAAACTCGCTTAGCAGAAGTGGAATTAGGTCAAAAAACCAGTCAAAATAAAATATCAGTGCTTAATGAGCAGCTTGCCCGCTTACAATTAGACAGTGAAGGTTTTAAATTAAGAGCTGAAAGCGCATTAGAAGTGCTAGCAGAGTTGCAGCAGAATATTGATGATGTTATTGCTACTATGCCAGAAAATGCTAAAGAAACATTCTGGCAAGCACATTTAATTAAGCTGGCTAAAGACATACAACTGCTAGGGGCGATAAATTTAGCAGCCATTGAAGAATATGAAACACAGTTTGAGCGTAAAAGTTATCTTGACCAACAAGATCAAGACCTTAATAATGCCATAACGACATTGGAAGCAGCAATAGCAAAAATTGATAAAGAAAGCCGCCATAAATTTAAGTTAACTTTTGATCAAGTTAATAATGATTTACAGTTACTGTTTCCTAAGGTGTTTGGTGGCGGTCAAGCGTACTTGTCATTAACAGGTGAAGACCTATTAGAAACCGGGGTTACTATCATGGCTAGACCCCCAGGTAAAAAAAATAGCACAATTCATCTATTATCTGGTGGAGAAAAAGCGCTGACCGCATTATCATTAGTGTTCGCGATTTTTCGATTGAACCCTGCGCCGTTTTGTTTACTTGATGAAGTGGATGCACCTTTGGATGATGCAAATGTCAGTCGTTTTTGTAATCTAGTGCGAGAAATGTCGCAAACAGTGCAATTTATATATATAAGTCATAATAAAATCGCTATGGAGATGGCGTCACATTTAACCGGTGTTACTATGTTTGAACCAGGTGTTTCACGTATGGTAGCGGTTGATATTGACGAAGCAATCGCTATGGCAGAAGTATAAGAATAGGCTAGGTAATGGAAGATAATTTCAGAAATACATTAATTATTATCAGTGCTCTCGTAATAGCAGCTATTTTCATTCATGGTTACTGGACCATCAGGAAACAAAAAAACCCGTATAAATTAAAAACCAAAGAAGAACCCGTGGCTCCGAAATATCGTGGTTTCGATGGTTCAGGTTTTGATCAAGATGGAGTCAGTAAACCTAAAGTTGTGGGCGCAAATCCGGTTCGAGATGATGTTGCAGTTAAATCACATACACTTGAAGATGATGATGAGTTTCATAGTGATGTCCCTATGCCCAATCATATTCCGCCTGCTGACTTTGAGGAAAACCCCTTAGATCAAAGCCTAAACTTTGGTGCTTTGCTCAATGATACTGAAGAAGTTCCTGCGCATTTAAAACAACAAGCTTTATCAGATGTTGACAGTTACGCTGATGAACAGAACTATCAAGAAAACGCCTATACTGAAACAGCTGTTGCTGAGCCGGTTGAGGATGAAATGAGTACGAAGGAAACAGTTCGATATGAACCGGTTTATCAACAACCTGTAACCCAAGCAAAACCAGAAGTTTTGCGTAATAAGCCGTTAGCACGTAAAAAAAATGTCCGTCAGCCTAAAGTTAAACGTAACCAAATGGAGATTAACTTTGGTGATGAAGCGGTTAAGGATATGCCAAGCCTGTCGGCGACAGAGTCAAGTAAAAAAACCATAGCTAATGAAATTGAACCACAAGTTATTGTGCTTTCTGTGGTGATGCCTGAAGGGCAGGCTATCTCAGGTGCTGCGTTATTGCCGATATTACTTACCTTAGGCATGAAATACGGTGAAATGAACATATTTCATCGTCATCAAGATAATGCCGGCAACGGCAAGGTAACGTTCAGCTTAGCTAATATGCTTAATCCTGGAACATTTAATTTAGATGATATCGAAAATTTTACCACACAAGGTATTACGCTATTTATGACCTTACCTAATGCTGGCGATGCCTTTGAAGTATTTGAACAAATGCTCAATGCCGCTAAACAGCTTGCTGTGGAATTTAAAGGACAATTATTAGATGACAAGCGCAGTGTTATGACTAAGCAAACCGAACAACATTATATGGGTATTATTCGTGAGTTTGAACGTAAGAGCCGTATCGGCTCGCTTTAACCTCTCACCTGCAACAATCATAATGCTTCGTTAATAAAGTGCAGTAGTATTTTTTAGAGCTGTAATAAGTGCAGTAACGACCACGCTAATCAGTATTAGCCGTACTTTATTGACGATAGCACACTCACTTTCAAAGTAATCAAAACCTATGTCTGAAGAAAATATTATTAATCGTATCGCTGAGATATGTCAGTTAATTAGCCACTACAATCATCAATATTATGTGCTTGATGAACCGACTGTGCCTGATGCTGAATACGACCGATTAATGCGTGAATTAACTACGTTAGAGACTGAACACCCGCAATTCAAAACCCTTGATTCACCTAGCCAAAAGGTTGGTGGCGTGGCGCTTAAATCATTCAGCCAAGTTGTTCATCAGCTTCCTATGTTGTCGTTAGATAACGTTTTTTCAGCACAAGAATGGCAAGCTTTTGTTAAGCGATTAAAAGACCGTTTAAAATCATCGTTAGACTTTGCTATTTGTGCCGAGCCCAAGCTCGATGGCTTAGCGGTAAGTTTACGTTATGAAAATGGTGTTTTTGTTCAAGCAGCTACGCGTGGTGATGGCACTGTTGGTGAGAATATTACCGAGAATGTCCGTACAATAAAGTCGATCCCTTTACGCTTGCAAGGCACCAATTTTCCTGATGTTTTAGAAGTTCGTGGTGAAGTGTTTATGCCAAAAGCGAGCTTTGATGCCTTAAATCAGCAAGCAATAAAAAAAGCGGAGAAAGGCTTTGCCAATCCACGCAATGCCGCGGCGGGTAGCTTAAGGCAATTAGACTCTAAAATTACCGCCAAACGAAATCTCGCTTTTTATGCCTATGGCATCGGTTTTGTTGGCGCAAACGAAGGCGGTAATGGTATTGATGAACACTGGCTGGCAGATTCACATTATCAGCGCCTTTGCCAAATAAAAAACCTGGGCTTACCTATGTGTCCGGAAGTTAAGTTACTGGAAAATGCCACTCAGGTTGAAGATTTCTATCAAGATATTTTGCAGCAGCGAGAAAAATTAAGTTACGAAATTGATGGCACGGTATTTAAAGTTGATGATATTGCTTTACAGCAAAAACTTGGCTTTGTCGCCCGAGCACCACGCTGGGCCACCGCCTATAAATTCCCTGCACAAGAAGAATTAACGGTATTGGAAGCCGTTGACTTTCAAGTCGGGCGAACAGGGGCAATAACACCCGTGGCTCGCCTTAAACCGATATTTGTTGGTGGTGTCACGGTTAGTAATGCCACCTTACATAATCAAGATGAGATTGACCGCCTAGGTATAAAAATAAACGATACCGTAATTATTCGACGTGCAGGGGATGTGATCCCGCAGATCGTCAGTGTTGTCGTTGAGCGCCGACCCGCAAATGCTGAAGTTATCACCTTTCCAACCGTATGTCCGGTGTGTGGATCTGCGGCAATGAAAGCTGAGGGGGAAGCTGTGCTGCGTTGTACCGGCGGTTTATATTGTCAGGCGCAACGTAAAGAAGCGATTAAACATTTTGCGTCGCGTAAAGCACTTGACGTTGATGGCTTAGGCGACAAATTAGTTGAACAACTCGTTGATGAGGGTTTAATAAAAACCCCTGCCGATTTATTCAAGTTAACCACACTTGATGTCAGTACGATGGCAAGAATGGGACAAAAATCAGCTGACAATCTGATCAAGGGCCTTGAGGCTGCTAAAAATACCACCTTGACGAAGTTTATTTATGCTCTAGGTATCCGAGAGGTTGGTGAAACTACGGCGTCAAATTTAGCGCAGTATTTTCTTACTTTTTCAGCAATTAAGTCAGCCAATGAAGAGCAATTACAGCAAGTGCCTGATGTAGGTGTGATTGTAGCAAAAAATATTGTTAATTTTTTCGCGCAAGATCATAACGTGGAAGTGGTGGAAGAGTTAGAAGCGATAATGTCTTGGCCTGATATCGAAGTGAAAAGTGACGACGAATTACCGCTTAAAGATCAAACCTTTGTATTAACGGGTACCTTGAGTAAAATGGACCGAAATGAAGCCAAGGCGGCATTGCAAGCTTTAGGTGCAAAGGTGTCGGGTAGTGTTTCAGCAAAAACGCATTATTTAGTCGCAGGCGAAAAAGCCGGGTCTAAATTAGTTAAAGCGCAAGACTTAGGCGTCAGCGTATTAACTGAAGATGAAATGATTGCACTGTTAAATAGTTAAATAGCCGCCGCACTTTACTCGGTAATGTTGGTCAAGTGATGGTTTGGATTTGAAAAATATTGTTGAGGTAGTATGACGGAATTAGTTATTAATGTTGGTCAGTGGTTTCGTGGTTATCAATATCAAACAGCTATGGCGATTGTCGCCACAGTACTGGTTATTTTTGGTAATGACATTAATAGCGCTGTACGTAAGCTTGTTGCTAAACAACATTTTATTATTCGCTGTATCACTTTTATTGTGGTTTGTGCGTTTGGTTATGGCTTGTTAACGGTTTGGTTGACTCGGTTGCTATCTCAACAATTATCACAAGTACCTAACAGTTATGTTTTACCTTTGATTGTGGCTATTTTTAGCGTTTTAGGTGTTTATGCACAAAAACGTCGGCATATTTAAGCTGATGAGGTAGATAACTTACTTTATAAGTTGTTTATATACGGATGAAGGCATAGAAAAATAGTACTATGGGTAAAGGCAGTAATATGGCAAACAGTATGGTTTCACACCATTCAATCGTGCGATAAAAACGATACCAAGAGGCGTTTTCTTCGCGAGTTGATGGCAACACTTGAAAGAAAAAAATAAATGCTGAAACCACTAAACTCTCAATGGCCATAAATAAAATAAGTATGGCTAACCAGACCAATACGCTGGGCGTTTTTAGTTGAATTTGTGCTTGTAAGCCGATAAAAAGTACAAAAAAGAAGACGCACCAGGCTAAAAGTTGCCATTTAAAACGAGCGAAAGTAATAGCAATATAATTAAACAGCTCAGGACTGATTGATAATTTCATTAAGTGAAAAATAACTCCAACGGGTGATTCAATGACTAAGGCGCTAGTAAAACACAGCAACAATTGCTCTTACACTGTTCATCATAACGCTATATTGATTAATGTGAGCAAATATCAGTGATAGCATGACATTAAACAATTTCAACTGCCAGTATAAAGCTACGTTATAACCAAGATCATTTTTGATATCGACAATTTTAATTGTTAGCCCTTTGCTAAATGGCTTGGCTGATGGCAAGGTTATTTGTCATACTTGCTGACCACTGTGGTTAACATTAATCTTAAAGTTATCATCAATTAGGAAACCGAATGAATAATAATATGAGCCGAATTTTTAGCGTAACCGCAGTGATGACATTTATCATGACTCATTCTGTCATGGCTGCGAATATAGTCGATCATGTAGCAATGACTACAAAAAATATAGCCGTAACTAACGTAAGTAAAGCGACACCTTTAGCGAGAGTCATGTTGCAGTCATCAAGTGAGCCGCTTGATGAAATTAATGTTGATAAAAACTTGCTATTAGAAATTAGTGAACTCAAAGACAGCAGTGGATTAGTTTACTTTGGCGGCAAAGTGTCTGATGCCGACCTTAGCCGATATTTAGAGCAATTAAAAGATGAGTTAGGTGAAGAGCAATATGCTATCTATAGACAGTATCAAGCGGCGCGAGATCACCAATCTTTTCATGTAACCTTAATTAATCCATATGAATATCAAACCATTGATAAAGAAAAACTTAATTTATCAGAAAAATTTCGTGTCACTTTACATGGTTTAGGTAAGGCCGAGAAAGCTGAGAAGAGTAGTTATTTTGTTGTGGTATCATCAGCAGATGGACAATTTATTCGTCAAAAATTATTGTTAAATAATAAAGACTTTCATATAACACTCGGCTTTTCTCCTGCGGATGTATTTGGAGTTAGTAAAGGCCGAGACACGCTAATCAAGAAATAAATTTCATTACTTTTCATTGATAAACTTGTGATAGATTTGTGATAACTCTGTGAAAGTTTAGCCATGTTTGCTTTGCATACTGAATGCGAAATCATTTCGTCATCAAGGGAAACTTATGAAACTTATTAAAACAGCATCAGCGATAGCATTAGCGCTTTCGAGCTCAGCGTTAATGGCACAAGAATTAGAAATAAAATTTACTAACCTCACCCAAGGTATTTATTACACGCCTATTTTAATGTCAGCGCATAATGACAGCATGTCGCTATTTAGTGCTGGCACTGCTGCAACACCAGAATTACAAATGATGGCTGAAGGCGGCGATATTTCAGGTCTAGTTACTTTACTCGATGGCGTTAATGCTAATAATGCGGCAAACCCTGCAAGTGGCCTACTTGCACCAGGTCAGTCAACAACTGCGATGCTAAGTACTGATGACAGTAATACTTATTTGTCGATTGTAACCATGTTACTACCAACCAATGACGGTTTTGCTGGTGTAAGTAGTTGGAAAATACCGACTGAAGCAGGTAATTATACTTTTAATGTTAATGCATACGATGCCGGTACTGAAGCAAACAACGAAGTGGTTAATGGTGGTGGTGCTCCTGGTGCTCTAGGTATTCCAGCTGCTCCGGGTATGGATGCTGGCACAGGCGGTACAGGTGTAACGACTGAAGAAGTGAACAAAACTGTGCATATTCATCGTGGCAGTTTAGGTGATGATGACTTAACGGCCGGTAAAAGTGATTTAGATAATACCGTACATCGTTGGTTAAATCCGGTTGCACGTGTCACTGTTACAGTAAAATAGGGGACTATTATGACTATTTTTTATAAAAATCAGTTTGCCCGTAAAGGTATCTGGTCGGCACTAGGTTTTACGGTTTTGCTGTCAGCCTGTGGTGGTAATGATAATAATTCAACACCTGAGCCAGTAACACCTACACCGCCAACACCGGTAACCTATACTTATGAAGTTAGCGTAACTAACTTAACTCATGCACAACCTTTATCACCTGTGGCTGTTGTTTTACATAATGAAGGGGCTTTATTTGAACTCGGTGCTAGCGCGACAGTGGCATTGGAAAATTTAGCCGAAAGCGGAGATAACTCACAAGTTCTGGCACAAGACATGGTGTTAGCGGGCGCAAGTGGTGCTGGTGTTATTATGCCTGGGATGAGCGAAACGGTATCTGTCAGTCTGGTTGATACAAAACCTATGCTGTTATCTGCTGCCACTATGCTAGTAAATACCAATGATGCTTTTAGTGGCATCAACGCTATGTCGTTGGAAAATATGGCTGTTGGCGAAAGTATTTCATTGCGAACAAGTTCTTATGATTCAGGCACAGAGAAAAATAGCGAAACAATGGCAACAATACCGGGTCCTGCTGCTGGCGGGGAAGGCTTTAATGCTGAACGTGACGATGTCGGTTTTATCGGTATGCACGCGGGCGTGATCACTAGTGACGACGGCTTAATGCAGTCAGTATTAATCCAAGCGCATCGTTTTGATAACCCTACCTTAGCGATATCGGTTACTCGTGTAGAGTGATCATTAACGCTAAGTCATGATGTTTACATGATGGTTTAGCCGCTACTTTTGTATCTGTGCTTCGTTCTTGTCAATAAAAGATAATAATAATGGAGCAAAGCATGGATACCATACTGGTGGTTGAAGATGAGCAAGACATTGCCGACTTGGTGGCCTTAACTCTACAAGAAATTGGCTTAACGGTTGATCATTGTTTGTCAGGTGAAGTCGCCTTAGAAAAGTTAAAAATTAATCAATACGACTTAGTGATGCTTGATGTTATGTTGCCAGGAATATCAGGTTTAGATGTTTGTCGGCAATTACGCGAGCAAAAGCCGGAGCAGGTGATTCTAATGGTAACCTCAAGAAATAGTGAAATTGATCGTGTGCTGGGCCTTGAGCTTGGTGCTGACAACTATATGACTAAGCCGTTCAGCGTTCGAGAATTACAAGCTAGAGTACGCAGCCAGCTCAGACGTGTGCACTTATTATCAAAAATAAGTCAGCAACAGTTAGCGCAGCAGTCACCGGAGCATTATCTGACCGTAGGGACTTTACAAATTGATAGCATTACCCATAGTGCTACGCTCAATGGCAAAAATATTGATTTAACCTCAACTGAATTTGATTTGTTATTCTATTTAGCCTCTCACCCTGAACAAGTATTTTCCCGTGAACAACTGTTAAGCTCGGTATGGGGATATCACCACAGTGGCTATGAACATACGGTAAATTCACACATCAATCGCTTACGTAATAAAATTGAACGTAATGCCACTAAACCTGAAATTGTACAAACAGTTTGGGGCGTGGGTTATAAGCTTTGTCGTCAAGGTGTGTCGGCGTGAAATTTTCGCTTTATCACCGACTATCATTATCGTTATTCGTAGTTTTTGTGGTTATCATCAGTGTATTTTTTATTTGGGCAGAGCATTTAGAGCAGACCACACGCTATGAGTCTGAGCAACACTTACACCTTTCACTGGCGGCTAATTTAGCTCGTGACAATCCTTTGTTACAAGAAGGGGCTTATGATCACCAAGCCTTAAAAAATCTTTTTCATACCTTGATGGTTTTAGGACCGGCATTCGAATTTTATTTTGTAGATGCTAATGGTGTTATTTTAACCCACTCTATTTCTCCAACGTTGATAAAACGAGACCGCATTGATCTCACGCCATTAATTCAATTAACACAAAACAAAGTAAGCTTGCCTATTTATGGTGATGATCCTCAACACTTAGATCGCAAAAAAATATTCTCTGCAGCGCCGGTATTTAATGGCAGTAAATTAAGCGGTTATTTATACGTTATTGTTGCTGGCGAGCGCTATGAGTCGGCTTACAATCGCTTAGAGTCTGCTCGTCAAGCTGAGCTCTCTATGGTGTTACTTGTAGGTGCCTTATTATTTCTTTTTATCGTTATGCTCGGTATTTTCTATTATTTTACTCGACCGCTTCGTCGTTTAAATTGTGATATTCAACAATTAAAAGCCGTAGGTTTCGATAAATCGCAACTTAATTTAGCCCCGTGGATGCCTAACAGCAGTAATGAAGTACATCAATTGGGCAGTGCGTTTGAAGAAATGGTTAACCAAATTAATGCTCAACTAAGCCTATTACAACAAAGTGATGTCCAGCGTCGAGAATTGCTCGCTGATATTTCTCATGACTTGCGTACGCCTTTGTCTTCACTACAAGGCTACCTCGAAATGATCGCCCACAAAGGCGAGAAGTTAACAACACAAGAACGCGAAAAATATATCAACACCGTGTTGAAAAATACGCTGCAGTTGAAGTTACTTATTGACCAAATATTTGAACTGGCCCACCTTGAAGGCGGACAAGTATCGCTAAATTTTGAAGCCTTTAATCTTGCCGAGCTACTTTACGATGTAGTGGCAAAGTTTACTTTAGCGGCAAGTGAAAAAAATATTGAAATATTGGTAGAACCTAAATGCTCATACACTCAAGTACACAGTGATATTGCAAAACTTGAACGGGTGACCAGTAATTTACTCGAGAACGCTATTCGTCATACGGGTGAAAATGGTAAAATTGTTTTTGCTATTGAAGAATTCGACAGCAATCAATGCCGGCTAAGTATTACAGACAATGGCACAGGGATAAAAGCAGAAGAGTTGTCTTACATTTTTGATACCCGCTATCGGGCTAGTAATGCCATACAAGACAAAAATAAACATACTGGTTTAGGTTTAGCCATTACCAAGAAATTATTGGAATTATTAAAATCTGATATCAAAGTACAAAGTACCTTAGGCGCCGGCAGTTCGTTTTATTTTAACTTAAGACGAGTAAAGCATTAAAATAGTTAGGATTAGTTTTTATTTAATAAGCATAGATATTTATATTTTCATTATTTAGAATAAGCTAACAAGGATATTATTTAAGGAAATCAAATGAAAATTAAATTAGCGGTTTGTCTTGCTGTTATGACACTAGCGGGCTGTACAACCTCTTCAACAGGTCGTTCGCAGTTAATGATGATGTCTGCAGATGAGCTGAATAAAATGGGCGCGGCCTCATTTGAAGAAATGAAAACAAAAGAAAAAATTAGTCAATCACCTGAAGTTAATCGTTATGTGCAATGTGTCGCCAGTGCTATTACAGAAAATGTGCCTAAATCTGCCCATGATGGTGAGTGGGAAGTGGTGGTTTTTGACTCTGAACAAGTGAATGCCTTTGCCTTACCCGGAGGTAAAATAGGGGTTTACACCGGTATATTAAAAGTTGCTGAGACCCAAGATCAACTGGGTGCTATTATTGGTCACGAAGTAGGACATGTTATTGAGAGCCATTCGAACGAGCGCTTATCATCGAATCAAGCCAGCCAAATGGGTTTGTCATTAGTGAATGTTTTACTTGAAAGTCAGAATATCGAAAGCCGTAATACCGTGATGGCGGGCTTAGGTTTAGGTATGCAATATGGGGTGTTAATGCCTTATGGTCGTAGTCATGAAAGTGAAGCGGATATTGTTGGCCAAGACTTAATGGCAAAGTCCGGTTTTGATCCAAAAGCAAGTATCAAGCTTTGGCAAAACATGGCTAAACTGTCAAATGATGCACCAGCTGAATTTATGTCGACCCATCCATCAAACGCTACGCGTATTAAGCAGTTAACTGAACACTTGCCTAAATCAACGCCATTTTTTACACAAGCAACAGCGCCTAAATGCGTTAAACCCGTTATGTAGAGTGACGCGAGTATTACGTAAATTTAAGCCCGTTGATACGGGCTTTTTTATGTTTAATCATGAGTCATCGATGCGTATGGAAAATATGGCCATTAACCTACTGGCAATAACTCACTAGAATTAACTACAGCTACTTTTTCGTAGATTGTTGTTTGGTGATACGCCAAAAAGCAAAGCTGGCTACTACAAATAAAATCATCGGATAATAAGCATTTGCCACCACTTCTATCGGCGATATTTTTAAGGTCGCACCCAGTAATAAAGCTTGTGCGCCATAAGGTAACAAACCTTGGTTTATGCAGGCAAAAATATCTAATAAGCTTGCTGAATGCGCAGGACTAAGTTCGCCATCTTGTGCTAAATCCTTTGCTGTTTCACCGGTGACAATAATAGAAACGGTATTGTTAGCGGTAAAAAAGTTGCAGCAAAAGGCTAGTGCGCCAATACCAATGCCAGCGGCGCGCTTTTTATTATTTGGACTGATTTTACGGGTCAAACGCTCAATACTTTTGGTTAGCGCACTTAGGCCACCTTGACGCTTAATCAATTCACTTAAGCCACCAATGAATAATGACAAAATAAAGATATCCTGCATGCTGGCAAAACCTTTATTAATATCACTTACCCAACTCGCCAATTGATAACCATAATTTACCATGCCGATTGCTGCAGCTAAAACAATACCAATAAGCAAGACCAAAAACACATTTACCCCTGAAAGTGCTAGCACCAAAATAACGATATAAGGCAAAAAGCCGATCACATCGAGTGCTTGGTTAACGTCGTGATTAATTGTTACGCCATTGACGGCGAGAATTGCTAAACAAATTAATGCCGCTGGCACCGCAAACTTAAAATTGACTCGAAACTTATCTTTCATATGAGCACCTTGGCTGCGGGTTGACGCTATGGTGGTATCAGAAATTATCGACAAGTTATCGCCAAAGATAGCACCAGAAATAATACAGCCAGCAATAAGGCTAGCGTCAACATCGGCTGATTCAATAAAGCCCAAAGCAATCGGAGCTATTGCTGCAATGGTGCCCATCGATGTACCCATGGCGGTAGCAAGAAATGCCGCGACTAAAAAAAGACCGGGCAATAAAAGGTAGTCAGGAAATATTGATAGACCAAGCTGCACACTAGCATCAACACTGCCAGTGGCTTTTGCAACTGTTGCGAAAGCCCCTGCCAAGAGGTAAATAATACACATAGTGATAATGTTTTGATGGCCAGCACCTTGTATAAACTGACTTATTTTATCATTAACACTATCTCGCCCCATATAAACCGCTAACAGTATGGCTGGAATAATAGCAATGCTTGCCGGTAATTGGTAAAACGCAAACTCAACACCTTGCAAAGTTAACACAATGCCAGTGCCAAGAAATAAACCGAGAAAAACGCCGAATGGTAATAAGCTTTTTAAGCTTTGCTCTGAATGATGTCCAGTGACTTTTATATGTTCTAGTGGGTTATTCGATGTGCTTTCTGAATTTTTAGAGGTCATTAATAGATTCTTTTTTAGTTATTATTTTAATTATTTCTAAGCAAACAATAACCTTATTTTCTTGAATGTCTAGGCTAAATTGTATTATAGAGGCTTAATACTTAATGTCAATCTAGACGTCTAGAAGTTTGTTTTGATGTATTTAGTTTCAAGTAATGTATTGAAGGAAAATCTAGTTTATTAGTTATGGACTTTTATTGTACTCGAATAATAATCTGAACCGCAGCATGCCATTAGGTTTATTCTCATATTTGTGTCGTTGTTCATTCATCAATTGACAAGCTCTGCGAGAGTCATAATAGTCATTTTATCCTAAAGTCCTCATGAGCTTTGAAAAATGAGAAAAAATCCTAAAATTCTTTGAAAAAATAATAATGCTTGTATTAATTTATTTTCAAACAAGGATACTTGGAATGGCACTATGTGCATAAAATTTTTAATACAAAGTGAGTTAAGCATAACTAAAATATTGGGAGCTCGACAAATGAACCTTTGTTAAACTCCCAAGTAAAAATCAAATATTGATTACAAGTACTTAAAAAGCATCCAAATGCCAGCTCCGATCATAAACAAATTCTCCGTTAATGACACGAACCCGAGGGGCACATTACTGTCGCCTCCGACACAAGCACACTTAAGTTCACGCTTATCAACATATACGGCTTTGTATACCGAAATGGCACCCACAGAGCCAATAAATAATGACACTGGGCCAACGATTAAACCCGACAAGCCTGCAATCATGCCGATGCCTGCGAATGCTTCTGCAAATGGATAAACATAGGCATAACGCAAGTGCTTCATGGCTAATAAGTCGTAAGTGATAAATGAGTTTGAAAACCCGTAAAGGTCACGTAGTTTTTGAATTGCCAAAATAGTCATACTAAAAGCAACAAACAACTCAATTACCTTGAATGAAAGCACATGACCTGAAGAGCTAAAAACGGCTGCCAATGCCATTACAAAAGCGGTGGCAAAAATAGCTAATACCGGAGTATAAGTGGTGCCTGTTTTCACGGCGGGTGGCATATCAAAATGTTCTCTTAGTGCATCGTATCCGCCCACGATTTGGCCATCGATGAAAGTTTGAGGGGTAGTGTCAACATTATGCTGTTGCTTAAATTTGTCCGTTTCTGCACGGGAGTTTAACTTGTGATCTTCGACTTCAAAGCCTTTTCTTTCAAGTAAGTCTTTTGAGCGCAAGCCATAAGGACATATATGTTGATCCGTATGCATGCGATACAGTTTGGCGGTATCTTTCATACTTTTCTCCTAAAGGTTAATGAATAAAAGTGTCAAGTTTTTACTATTTTTTTTGACTGAAATCCGGCATAGGGCGCATGTCCGATTTTTGCTCGGTATCTGCAATGCCATTGGCTTTGATGTCCTCCAATAACCATTTCATTTCTTTTATCTCTCTCTCTTGGGCTTTTATTATCGCGTTGGCTAATGCTTTAACACGCTTATCTTCAATATTTGCTCTGCCACTGGTCAATATAGCGATGGAATGATGTGGGATCATGGCACTCATCCAAGCACTGTCGTCGATGGTATCTTGAGAGCGAACTAAATATACCGAGACGACAAAAACCACTGCAGCGCCGATTAAGATCATCCGATTTTTGGATTTATCCTTGTACATATTGAGCATAAATAGCAACATCACGATTGCCATAATAGCGCCCATGTAAATGGCCATGTAAAGCCGAGTTTCACTGAAAAATATGTGCTCCCACGCGTAAGTATTGAAATACATTAAGAGCAGCATAATTGCAGTAGACGTAAGGATCATGATAAAAAAATTTGTATATTTAGACATATTATTTCCCTTTGTTTCTCAATTTTGAATTATTCATGATTTTGAAACCATAGATACTGTGCAACTGTGCAGTAAAAATCCGCTTATCGCCTCTGATCCCTTTAATAATAGCTATAACCGACTGGTTCAATTTGAGCCAGTCCCAAGCTGGTAAAGTTGATTAAAGGAAAATAAAAAACGGCAATGAGGCCAATGCTCGGGGGGGTAAAATGCCCTAAGCCTAAATATATGGAAACTTTGAATGCCATAGCAAACCAAAGTGCATATAAAAGTTGGTTAAGGCTTATCCGGTAAAACACTGCTAAGATGCTGGTGTATTTCGACAGAGCATTTTTTATTATCCCGTTTCTGCACCCGACCTTACACCAAGTAATGACTAGTAATAGCAGCAGCTATTGCTACAAATCCGGTTGCACTAGCAGAGCCACCTTCGAGTCGGGCTTTATCGGCACTATTACCTAATTCACAACATTGACCTTTACAACTTTGATGATAGTCGTGAGCATTAAAATGAGACAGATGAACAACTTGCTCAGCTTGATTTATCGCAATTATTGTTGAAGATGCATTGCCCTCACAGGCAAGAGAAGATTGACTAAAGGCAATCAGTAAAATAATTACTATGCGCTTTAAAAACACTGTCATTGTATAATGATGATTGCCAAATTTAGCCATGTTAAAGTCGTCTGCTTTTAGGTTAAAAGTGTTAAATAATTTACTTTTGTGTGTAAATACTGCATAGAACACTCATTTGATGCTTAACATTAAAGCAACATTAGAGTGTCTATAAAACACTAGCAGATAAGTCTATTTTTTCAAGCTGTTATTGAGAACAATAAATATATCAAAACAGTAAGACATAACAGGTTATATAGTAGGCTACGCGGACAATAGCATTGATAAAATTTGACTGTGATATGAAAATAAAATTAGCCCATGTAAAAATTTACTTACTGGGCTAAAATTTATTTTCTGATGTTACTTTAACTGATGCTGCGTCTTTTTCGACAAATGCTAATCAGACCTTTAGTCGAACCATCCATATCAAGCGGTATATCGGTATTAGCAAGCTTGCTAAAAATATCATTACCGAGGGCTTTACCTAGCTCAACACCCCATTGATCAAAAGAGTTTATTTGCCAGATAACGCCCTGAACGAATACCTTATGCTCATACAAAGCGATCAGACTTCCTAAAGCCTTTGGTGTCAGTTGTGGCATTAATAGCGTGTTGCTGGGTTTATTACCTTTCATGACTTTATGAGATGACAAATAGCTTATTTCATCAGTGCTGCATTTTGCTTTTGTCATTGCCGCTATGACTTGCTCTTCAGTTTGGCCTTCCATTAATGCTTGGCTTTGTCCCAAACAGTTGGCAATTAGCATGTCATGATGATCACAAATATCGGCATGCGGATTAAGCGGTAGAATAAAGTCGACTGGGATAGGCGTTTTACTTTGATGGATCAATTGATGAAACGAATGTTGTCCATTTGTGCCTTCACTACCCCAAATAATTGGGCCAGTATCGTAGTTGGTTTCTTTATTATCTAAATTGACGGACTTACCGTTACTTTCCATATCAAGTTGTTGGATATAAGCCGGTAAACCACGTAAATAATGATAATAAGGTAATAGCACTTGTGACTGTGCGCCATGAAAGTTTCGATACCAAATGCCTAACAATGCCATGATCACCGGCATATTTTCTTCAAAAGGGCTTTGTCTGAAATGTTCATCCATTTCAAATGCGCCATTTAAAAACGCCAAGTAATTATCATAGCCAATACCCATAGCAAGTGGTAAACCAATGGCTGACCAAATAGAGTAGCGTCCGCCGACCCAATCCCACATTGGAAATATATTTTTCTCACTAATACCAAAACTTTTTGCTGCTTCGATATTACTCGAAACACAGGCAAAGTTATGTTGAATGTCAGCAACGTTTGCTTGTTTTAAAAACCATTCTTTAGCTGACTCTGTATTTCGCAGGGTTTCTTGAGTGGTTAAGGTTTTAGATGAAGTGATCACTAACGTGGTTTCTGGCTCTAAACCAGACAACACATCATGAATATGACAACCATCAACATTGGCAACATAATGTACATTCAAGTGCTTTTGACGATACGGCTTTAAAGCCTCAGACATGATTTTAGGCCCTAAAAATGAGCCGCCAATACCAATAGCAACAATGTCGGTAAAAGCTTTGCCGCTATAACCTTTTGTAACACCTGATGAAACATCGTTAACAAAGATTTTTATTTTCTCTAAAGTCGACTTGACCAAGGGCATAATATTTTTGCCATCAACATAAACCGGTTGCTCAGAAAAATTGCGCAGGGCAGTATGCAATACTGGGCGATTTTCAGTGGTATTTATCGGCGCACCTGAAAACATTTGCTCTATTTTTTCCTTAACGCCACATTGCTGCGCCAAATCAACAAGCAATTTTTTTGTTTCGGGGATTAAATGATTTTTTGAGTAATCTAAGGTTAACCCTGATGCTGATATGGTAAATTTTTCAAATCTATCTGGGTCAATGCGAAATAAAGATTTTAGGTGAATTGTTTTACTGTCTAAATAATGAATTTGTAAGTTTTGCCATGCCAGAGAATTAGTTAACATGTTTGTAAGCCTTAGAATAAAATTTAATGTTGTTTAAAAAATAAATTAGTTAGCCAAAATGACCATTCGAATAAACAGGCGAGTACTCTTTATTCTGTTTTAGTGCTAATTGCTTAAATATTAGTTGGGCGCTAAATTTTTTAAAACTTCTTCAAACGTCGGCGGGTGACAACCAATTTTTGATACATTTATTGCCGCTGCTAAAGCGCCAAACTTTAAGGCGTAAGCTAAGTCTTCCGGCTTTGCTGCTGGTGTTAACGCATTATCACGAAGTAATTGCGCTAGCATTGCTGAAAAGAAAGTATCGCCAGCCCCGACAGTATCTCCCATCGGGACTGCTCTAAATACATCTTGTTGAATATTCATGTTTTCGGTAATAAAGTGCGCACCGTTTTCACCTAATGTCAGTACGACCATGCCATTTGTCATGTTCTTGAGCATAGCACTTGCTAGATGCTCAGGATCACCGACCAAGTTTTGCAATAGTAAGTCCTCGTCACTCACTTTTACTATGTCTGCATAGGTAACTAATTGGGCAATGGCAGCAATATATTTAGCGTGATTAATTTCAACACCTTTACGTACATTGACATCAATGCTAATTTTTACGCCGTTAGCTTTAAGCGCTATCATTACCGGAATTAATACATCGACCATTTCTGGTACAAGTGCGAGCGAACCGGTATGAAAAAGATCTAAATCTTTTGGCAAGTTGTCTAAAAGCTTCTGTGCGTTAATATCTAAGTCTGCAACTGACTTACGATACAATCTATAGTCTGAATTACCTTGTGAGTTTTTATAAACTAATGCTAATGAAGTGGCTTGAAAAGATCGGTTATTAGCCGGTATATCTATACCTTCTTCGACTGCAGATTTATAGATTTTATCGCCGAATATATCATTCGAAATAGGTGACAAGTAACTACAGTCGAGCCCTTGTCTAGAAAAGCTTCTTGCTACATTATATGGCGAGCCACCAATAAAAGGCCGATAATCGCCATTTTCCTGCTCTATCATGTCAAAAAGAGCTTCACCGAAAACAGCTACTTTAAATGTCATTTTAATTCCTCTATTTTACCGGTCTGTAATTTATTAAAACGAGCCAGGTGGATTGTAATTTTTAACGCGCTTAGTGTTATAAAATGCGATAGAACTTAATCTATGCTCAATATACGTTCGGCGGTGTATTCATTAGTTATTAAGCCATTGATTAATTTAGATCTGAGCGCGCCTAATATGGCAAACACCTTTTCTTCGCCTGCCGCAATGGCATATACCGCTTTGTCAGAGTTTACTTTTAACGGGGTACTGGCAACGCGTTGGTTAACGGCGCAGTCAATTAAATTACCGTTGATATCTAACACCCAACTAATTAGTTCTCCAACAGCGCCCTTAGTTTGTAATTCTTTGAGTTCTTTTGGCGTGACAAAACCATCGATATGAAGTGGAGAGTTAATAGTTAAATTACCTACGCCGATAAAGGTAACATCGGCTTGCGCAGCTAGTTTTAAATTATTGGTGATATAAGGTTGCGCATGCAATTGTTCTTTTTCTTCTTTACTACTGGGCAGTACCGGCAACGGCATAGGGTAATGTTTAGCGTTAATGTGTTCAGCCATACGCATAACAACATCGTATGATGAGGCTGAGCCATCTGAAGCCATGTTACCCAGCAAAGCTACTATTTGGTGTTGCTCACAATTTAGAACGGCTAGCTCTTCCACACAAGCACGTAAAACCCTGCCTGTGCCCATTGCGATTACTTTCGGCTCCGTTGATTTTAAGTGTAGCTCTATTTCTTTAGCACCGGCTTGGGCAAGCCCTACAGTTGACGTTGGCTCATTTTTATCACTTGGTACAACAATACAAGACTGTAACCCGAAACGATTTTTAATTTTTAATTGCAGGTCCATACACTTAGCGATGGGATGTTCAAGCCTGACTTTAATCAAGCCTTCGCTAACAGATAAAGCCACCATACGTTGTGCTGATTGACGAGAAACATTAAGTTTTTTCGCTATTTCTTCTTGCGTATTGCCGGCAACGTAATACAGCCAACCTGCTTTTGCTGCATCGTCCAACTTTCTTATATCTGAATTAGATCGCTTTAACACCATTTACCTCTCGATTTTAACTGATGAACTAAGTGAAGGCACTTGCTCAAATAACTGTTTCCAATGTTCTATTGTACTTACATCGTCTAGTATTTGAGTAGCAATATCTCTATTTTTCAAATGACTAGCACCAACATATCTAATAACATGCATATTAGCCGCAAGTCCGGCACGAATACCGGCGTTTGAATCTTCAAGCACTAAACAGTTTTGCGGGGCAACACCCATTTTTTTAGCGGCATGTAAAAATAAGTCAGGCGCTGGTTTACCATGTTTGACTTCAGAGGAAGTAAATACTCTACCGTTAAAATACTGTTCAAGCTTGGTATAGTGCAGCGAGTGTTTTACTTTCTCAGGACTACCACTGGTCGCTACACAACTGGTGACATTGAGTTCTGACAATAGCCAATCTAGTTGCTGAGTTTTTTGTAACTCAGCGGCAAAAACGGTTATTAATTCGCCTCGATAGCGCTGGCGAAATTCGCTCGTTAAGGTAATGGCAAAGTCTGCAAAAACTTTTGCGGTAACATGTTCAAAATTAAAGCCTAAGAAATTGCTCAGAAAATATTCTTCTGATACCACTACGCCTATTTCTTCAAGCATACTAAGCAATACACGTTGACTTAAAATTTCACTATCTACTAACACGCCATCGCAATCAAAAATGACCAAGTTTATGGCGTTATGCTTAGATAAACCCTTAGCTTTCGTCATCTTTGTAGTTTCCTATTGTGTGGTTATTTTAAATAGTGCTTTAGGGTAGCAAGAGTACCGACATCCCAAAGCATTTCCAACCATAAGCTAAAGTTTTTACTAAAGTTGACATCATCACTAAGATCGCCAAATATATCATTCATTTGTAAAAATATTGAGGCATCTTCTTTCGCTAACTTTGCTTGAGTTATTAATCTCGCTGATTGTGGGTCATCAAGGGTAAAGTTACTTGCGATATTGCCGCCTTCAAAACAAAGTCGGCACCATAAAGCAACAACAAGAGCCAGTCCTTTGCAGTCTTTGTTGTTTTTTATGTTGGCCGCTATTATCGGTAAGATAAATTTAGGCAAACGGTTTGATGCATCCTGACAAAGCCTAGGCACTGTATCGCGAATTTCTGGATTGGCAAATCTAGATTCTATAATTGAAAAGTAATCATCAAAACTGACACCTGGTACAGGTGAGAGTGTTGGGATAATTTCTTCACTGACTAACTTTTTAAGGTACTTACTGATCAGTGGATCTGCCATCACGTCATGCACAAAAACAATATTTAATAGCGCTGCAGGGTAGGCAATAGCCGCATGTCCACCATTAAGAATACGCAACTTCATTAATTCAAATGGTGCGACATCTTCAACGAACTCTACGCCTACCTCCTCTAATGGCGGACGACCATTGACAAAGTTGTCTTCTAATACCCACTGTCTGAATGGTTCGCAGAAAACAGGAGCTAGGTCTTCAATGCCAAATAATGTTGTTAAACGTTCACGTTCTTGTGCCGAAGTTGCTGGCGTAATGCAGTCAACCATTGAATTTGGAAACGTGACATTAGTGTCGATCCAACGAGCTAATTCAGCATCAATGGCATTGGCCATTTCATTGACAATTCGTTGTACAACTTTGCCGTTATGTGGAATGTTGTCACAAGACATGACAGTAAAAGGAGGTATGTTTTGCGCACGACGAGTTTTAAGTGCCGCGATAATTAAACCAAATACCGTAGAGGGTGAATCAACATTAGCAATGTCGGCTTGAATTTCTGGATGAGCAAGGTTAAAAGCACCGGTTTTGTCATCCATAAAATAACCACCTTCAGTAATGGTTAAAGAGACAATTCTAATTTCACTTTCACTGAGCGCAGTAATTAGCGTCGCAGCATCACTTTCAATGAAATCGATCATTGATGCAGTAACTTGGGCGGTAAGGTTATTTTCATCTAATTCAACTACTGTTGTTAACCAGTCTTGTTGTTTTAGTTTATCTCGCATTACCGCATCGTATGACTTAATACCAGCACCACGTATGGCCCAGTCTTGTGCAATGCCGGCGTTAAATAATTTGTGCATATACATGGCTTGATGCGCACGATGAAAATTACCCACACCGATATGGATGATCCCTGGAGACAAAGACTCTCGACTATAATTAGGTTTTACAACCTTGCTAGGGAGTGTATCTAAGGCTTTATTGTTTAGCTTAATTGGCATAGTTATTTTCTCTTCGTTTTCAATAGGCTAAATAGAAGCAATGCTAGCGTGTTGTTGGAGTTGTTGAGGCAAAGTGACCCCTTTGGCATCAAAATGTAGTAGTTTATTTTCCATGGCAGTTAGAAAAATTTTGTCGCCATAAACAAAAGGACAATCACCACCAGCTTTGACGGTAAAGGTGCCACTGCCTTCAACATGCACATGTAAAAAGGTTTCAGAACCTAGATGTTCAATGACACCTACTTTTCCAGTCCACATACCTGCTTCCGTTGATATTTCGATATGCTCTGGTCTTATACCTAAGCAAGATGTTGGATCACCAGCGATAGGATCAACATCAACAAAATTCATTTTTGGTGAACCGATAAAGCCAGCGACGAATTTATTTACCGGGGTTTTATACAGCTCAAGAGGGCTACCAACTTGCTCGATTATGCCAGCATTAAATACCGCAATACGGTCTGCCATTGTCATGGCTTCTACTTGATCATGGGTTACATAAATCATGGTAGTGGCTAAGGTTTTATGCAGCTCAGAAATTTCTAGGCGCATATTAACGCGCAAAGAAGCATCTAAATTAGATAAAGGTTCATCAAATAAAAATGCAGAAGGTTGACGAACAATGGCTCGACCTATAGCGACACGTTGGCGTTGGCCACCTGATAATTGCCCAGGCTTACGCTCAAGATAATCAGATAAGTTTAATATCTTAGCGACATTCGCTATTTTGTTCTCAATTTCTTCTTTGCTCATTTTTGCACGCTTTAATGGAAATGCAATATTGTTGCGCACCGACATATGAGGATATAAAGCATAAGATTGAAACACCATGGCTAAACCTCTTTTAGCCGGTGGGGTTTCTGTAGCATCTTCGCCATCAATTTCTATGTTACCACTGGTGGTGTCTTCTAAGCCGGCAATCATTCTTAATAATGTAGATTTACCACAACCTGATGGACCAACAAATACGATAAACTCACCGTCTTTTATTTCTAGGTCGATGGGTTTAATTACGCTTACATTGCCGAAATCTTTAGTTACTTGTTTTAAATTAATACTACCCATTTTGAAATCTCCTATTTAACTGCGCCGAAACTTAATCCACGCACTAATTGTTTTTGACTAAACCAACCAAGTATTAAAATTGGCACAATGGCCATTGCAGACGCTGCCGACAACTTGGCATAAAACAAGCCTTCTGGGCTTGAGTAACTGGCTATAAATGCGGTTAACGGGGCGGCATCAGCGGCGGTTAAAATGAGCGTCCAAAAGGCTTCATTCCACGCTAAAATCACATTCAATAATAATGTTGAAGCGATACCTGGTAAGGCAATAGGTAATAGCACATATAATATTTCTTCACCGATACTGGCCCCGTCCATTCTTGATGCTTCCAGTACTTCACTCGGTATTTCTCTAAAGTAGGTGTAGAGCATCCACACCATGATAGGTAAGTTAATCAGTGTCATGACAATGACCAAACCTAATTTAGTGTCGAGTAAGCCAAAATTACGGAATAACAAATAAATTGGAATAAGCACGCCTACTGGTGGCAACATTTTGGTTGAAAGCATCCACATTAATAAACTTTTAGTGCGTTTAGTTTGGACAAATGCCATTGACCAAGCAGCAGGAACGGCAATCAATAAACCTAAAATACTTGAACCCAGTGAAATCACGATAGAATTCCAAAAATGGTTAAAGTACGACGAGCGGGCTAAAACGTCTTCATAATTCTCTAAGGTCCAGTCAAACATCAGTAAACTCGGACTTGACGAAATAGCTTCAGCTTCTGTTTTAAAGCTGGTGATCAAAGTCCATAATATTGGGAAAAATATTAGGCTACTGATCGTCCAAGCTAAAAAGGTATAAATTAGTTTTGATTTATTACTGTTATTTAACGCCATCACTTAATCCTCCAAGTTCTTGCCAATTAATCGCATTAAGAAAATTGCCACTATATTCGCGATAATAACGGCGACAATACCACCGGCTGAACCACCACCAACATCGAATTGCAGTAATGACTGGGTGTAAATTAGATAAGTAATGTTAGTTGACTCATATCCAGGTCCACCGCCGGTTGTTACTAATATTTCAGCGAAAATAGACAGTAAGAAGATTGTCTCTATTAAAATTACCGCAGTAATTGCTCGCCCTAAATGTGGCATGACAATGTAAAAGAATTTACTGAAAGGTCCTGCGCCATCTAAGTCTGCTGCTTCAAGTTGTTCACGGTCTAGTGATTGAATCGCGGTGAGTAAAATTAGCGCAGCAAACGGCAACCACTGCCATGAAACAATGATAATAATGGACAATAATGGAATTTGAGCAAAAAAATCTATTGGTGTAACGCCAATCCAATCGGCAAAATGAGCGAATAAACCATTGACCGGGTTCATCAACATATTTTTCCAAACAAGCGCTGAAACCGTTGGCATTACGAAGAAAGGTGCTAATACCATGATGCGGACATAGTTACGTCCCCAAATAGCTTGGTCGAGTAAAATAGCGAGACCAATACCACCGCCTAAGGTGATCAATAAAACACCACTAACGAGTAATATCGTATTGAAAAAAGAAGTAATAAATGCCGGATCTGTTAAGAAAAACTCATAGTTTAAAAAACCGATGAATTCATTATTTCCGGGGGTAAGCAGATTGTAATCTAAAAACGAAAAGTACAATGTCATGCATAGCGGAACTAACATCCATGCCAACAGTAATACTACTGAAGGAAATAACATTAATCGAGCGAGTGTACGTGAATTTGTCGTCGCCATCACCAAGACCTTTTAAAAGTAAATATTTGGGCAAGCAATTGTCACTTGCCCATTAATAACCAATGAACTATTTAGGATAACGCGCTTTTTTCATGGCACGTTTTACTAAGCGTTGAGAAGCTGCTAATGCTTCTTTCACTGTCATTGTTCCGGTTAATGCCGCAGAAAATTGTTGCCCAACTGCGGTGCCTATACCTTGAAACTCAGGGATAGCAACAAACTGCATGCCCACATAAGGAACAGGTTTTACGGTAGGGTTAATAGGGTCTGCTGATTGAATTGAATCTAAAGTAATTTGTGCAAAAGGCGCTGCAGCCATATATTTAGGGTTGTTATAGAGTGAAGCTCTTGTGCCTGGAGGAACATTAACCCAACCTTTTTTATCTGCTACTAATGCGGTGTATTCTTTTGATGTTGCCCAGCTAATAAACTTCATTGCTGCATCAGGCTTCTTACTACTTGCAGGTACTGCTAAAGTCCAAGCCCATAGCCAATTACCACGCTTTCCAAGGTTATTATGTGGTGCTAAAGCAAAACCTACTTTATCAGCGACTAAAGAATTTTCTTTGTTGGTAACAAATGCGCCAGCAACGGTTGCGTCAATCCAGATACCACACTTACCTGTTTGGAATAAAGCTAAATTTTCATTGAAACCGTTAGCTGATGAGCCTGGAGGGCCAGATTCTGCCATAATATCGACATAGTATTGTAAAGTGTCATGCCATTCTTGCGTGTCAAATTGTGGTTGCCAGTTTTCATCGTACCAGCGAGCACCAAATGAGTTAGACATAGCGGTAATAAGTGCGATATTTTCCCCCCAGCCCGCTTTGCCGCGTAAGCATATTCCATAAACACCGGCTGCTTTATCTGTCATTGCCTTAGCTGCTTTGCGAATAAAATCCCAAGTTGGGCTTTTAGGCATTTTTAGACCGGCTTTTTCGATAAGGTCAGTGCGGTACATAACCATAGAACTTTCACCATAAAATGGTGCCGCATAAAGTTTGTTTTCAACCGTTAAGCCACTTCTTATAGCAGGCAATAAATCTTCTGCGTCGTAGCTTGCGCCAAGCTTATCAAGCTCTGTTAGCCAACCTTGTTTTCCCCAAATTGGCACTTCATAAGTACCTATGGTCATGACATCATATTGACCACCACGAGTTGCCACATCAGTTGTTACACGTTGACGAAGAATATTTTCTTCTAGTGTTACCCACTTTAACTCGATGCTAGGATGCTTTTTAGTAAAGTCGCTGCTAAGCTCTTTCATGGTGATCATGTCACCGTTATTAACCGTGGCGATGGTAATAGTTTCGTTTGCAACTGCAGCGCTCATTGTCATTACGCTGCACGCGAGCAGAATTAATTTGTTCATCATCTGGCATTCCCCATATTCAACGTTAATGTCCCACCTAACGGTATTAAATGAGACTATTATTTTAATTATAATTTATCTTAGTTTAGAAAAAATAAAGCCGATTGCAATGCATCATTGCTCACCATCGAGCTTCATATTCCTAGCTTTGTGAGCCGATTCATTCGGCTGTTCACTTAAAATTTAACCGATATTTCTGAAGTAAAACCGTCAAACCCTGCGCCAATTTGGCCGCCTGAGTTAGCCCCTTCATCTTGATCAACATACTCGAATTTCAAAAGTGTTCTATCATTGAACCAGTAACCTGCTGCCACTTGAAGTCGCTCGACAGTGTTGTCATTCTGTGCGATTAAATCAGAGGTATTTTCAGCTTCTGAGTAACGAGCGGCTATATAGAACTTGTTAGGTATTAGGAATTGCTGTGCTTCAAGGACCCAGTACTCTACTGCCGTATCTCCTTCAATGACACTATTTGAGTCGAAAGTTGTTCCTGTAGGATCTGCAACTCCAGTTTGGTCGCCAAAGTAAGTAATGCCAGCTACTGCGTTACCCGCAGAGTCTGCGAAAGTAAAATCATCAGTGGACTTACCTAACATGAAAATTAGGCTGGTATTAGGGTTAGGCTGATAAGCTAAATTCAACTGAATAATTGATTGTTCAAGGCCGGGCATAACGCCAATATGGGTATCACGTTCACTTGAACCTGAAGCAGAGAAGTTATAGTTTTCACCATCACCAAAGCGATAATTAGTGGTTGTTACACCAGTAAGGCTTGCTACGCCGTTTTCAAAGCGTAATTGATCGCCTTGATTAGCTTGGAAGAAATTTAAACCGGCTTTAAATCCGCCAGCAAATTCGAGCGCACCCTGAAGTCGATAGTTCCAGCCTCGATCTTCTTGGAAAGCTTCACCAAAGCTTGAGGTAGTGATATGGCCAGCAACATTGTAGCCGCGAATTACACCGCTATTAAATGACTTGCTGTAGCTTAATTGGATACCATTTTCTGCGGTTGCATAGTCTGTCATGCCGTTACCAATCAGTGCATTACCTTGGTTGTCTGCGCCATCTTGGAAACCTTTAAATTGGAATGGGGCCGCACCGATATTACCTACGCGAAGCGTGAGGTTAGCGTCATCGCGTGCTGAATCAGAAAGGCCAAGGAGATCAAACTCAATACCGGCAAAGTCCTGATGGAATGCGAAATCTCGGTCACCGTTATTTCCGAAGTCATTCGGCTCTTCAGCGATGTCGATATCGGCTCGGATATTGTCGGTGATGTGGAACTTAAGTTGTAAATTGACTCTTAGACGACCAAAACCTGAAGACTGTTCTTCGTCTGCTGGACGGAACGCTCCATCTTTTGCTTGAATTGATTGGTAGTTTTGCAGTGCTAGGAAGTTAACTTCTGCTCGACCATCTAACCAAGTGTTAACTTGACTAGCTGGTATGTACGCAGGTGCTGATTCACTTAGCTTTTCAGCTTGTACGTATGTAGGTGCTGATGCAGCTACAATTGCTGCTAGGGTACTCAGCTTGCCAAAAGTAGATATTGATGGCTTATTTTTTTTAGTATTTTTAATGGCTGAGTTAGAAATTTTAAATTCTTTTATTTTGTCTGATGACGTTAGATTTTGTTGTATGCTTTTGAACATAATTAACCCTTAATATTTTATCTATTATTAGTAAACTTATCTTGCTTACATTATTTATATTGGTTGGCAAAAAATACTATTCGGGCAATTGCTCAACCAGTGGTCATAATCCCACGGTGAGTTTTTGTCGTCAACCAGTTTGTTCAAAAAACATGCGAAATATTGCATTTAAATTTTATTTTATTTTAATTCAAATGGTTAAGTGATTAAGCTTTTGGGAAGAAAATTAATTTTTGGCGAGATTAGTACAAAAATTAATGACTAGTTCCTTTTAAGGAGGATAAAATTCCGTATGATTTTAAAAAAGGCTGAGTAGAAATTAATAAAAGTATAGGAGGTTTTGAGAATTAATTACAAATATGTATAAAAGATTATTCTTATTGCCTTGGCAAGGATTTATCGTAATAAATTTAGTCAATTATAACTTCGCAACTAGCATGTTAGCTCATGGTTAATACGATGTTTGTGTTATTAAATAAGTGAAATTACATAAACGTATAAAGTCATGAAAGCTTTAGAACAGAGCTATAAAGTGAAAGTTCAACAGCCCTTAGTATAATTTCGTCGAGCCTAATATGGTAGAGCAATGGCAGTTGGTTATTATGTACTGTTAATCCGCTTTCTAATAACAAAAATTTATCACTTACTTGCTAGCTCTACACCATTTGGCTGTTGAGATCGAAACCACTGTTATGTCAATATTACCCGTGATTTAACCGCTAAGCGCCTGACCATTTAACTTTCTTCATGATAAACTCGAGCATATCAATTGTCTTTAAAGGAAATGTTATGCATTTTGTCATCGTGGGTTGTGGTGCCGTTGGTGGTTATTTTGGTGGTCGATTGGCGCAACACGGCGAAAATGTTACTTTTATCGCCCGAGGCCAGCAGTTTGAAAGTATAAAAACATCTGGCCTAACGATTAAAAGTATTGAAGGCGATGTACAGTTAGATAACGTTAATGTACTTGATGCGAGCAGCTTAACCTGTGATAGCTTAGCAATGCCGGCTGATGTTATTTTTCTTTGCGTAAAGTCTTACCAGCTAACGTCTGCAATCGCGCAAATAAAGCCACTGATACTAAAGCAAACTCGCATTATCTCACTATTAAACGGTGTCAATGCCGCTGAAGTTATGCAAGAGCAAGGTGTTGCTGGAGATAATATTATTGGTGGTTTAGCCAAAATCATTGCTGAAAAATCAGCTGATGGTGTTATCAATCATACTGGTGCTAAGCCCCATATTACTTTAGGAATTTTTGCCGAGCAAGAAAGGCAAAGTGAAAATAATACAAAAATATTGGCAATGAAAGTGGTTGAAACCGAGCAACTCAGCGCTATCGCTAAACGCTTGAAACTCTCTGGCATTAGTGTTGGCGTAACCAGTGATATTAATCTCGCACTTTGGCGAAAGTTTATTCTGGTTGCTGCGTGGGGAGCATTGGCTGCGTCTAGAAAACTCACTTTAGGTGAAATTCGTTCACAAAATCATGTTACGTTTTTACTCGAACGTATTGTTAATGAATACGCCGATATTGCCCGTAAAGTTGGTGTAAAGCTTGGAGATAAACACATTAAAGAGACCTTAAGTTTTTTATCGCGTTTACCTGATAATAGTGAAACCTCTCTGCAGCGAGATCTGACTGCTGGCGGTGAATCTGAGTTTGATGTGTTGATTGCTTATCCAATGACCCTAGTAAAAGCTTTAAATTTATCGGCACCGGTGTTAACACAATGTTATAAAAAAATAGTCGAAAGCTCACAGAGTTAAACAGGCTGCGGGTCATGAGTTATCAATTATCCTCAAAAATAAAAAGCTTATAATAAATAACAAAATTTGCTTTGCTAGCACTTTAGACGAGGTTAACTTTATGCTATTATTTCGCGAATTTTTATCGTATCAATTAATGTGAATATTAAATATGTCTGAGAATAAAATCGAAACAATCGAACAACGCGTAAGTTATGGTGTAGGTCGTCAATTAGGTGATCAACTACGTAATAATCCTTTTAAAGATTTTGACGTATCAGCGGTACAAGCTGGTTTAGCTGATGCAATTGCCAATGTTGCTAGCCAAGTCTCTGATGAAGACTTAAATGAAGCATTTGGTATTGTATCGCAAAAGATGCAAGAACTAGAGCAAGCAGAAGCGAAAGAAAAGTCAGCTGAAGGCGAGGCTTTCTTAGCGGAAAATGCTAAACGTGATGAAGTAACAATAACTGAATCAGGTTTACAGTACGAAGTCATTGCAACAGGCGAAGGCGAAAAGCCAACAGCTGCTAGCACAGTACGAGTGCATTACCACGGAACATTTGTTAGCGGTGATATCTTTGATAGCTCTGTTGACCGTGGTCAGCCTGCAGAATTCCCTGTTGGCGGCGTTATTGCTGGTTGGACTGAAGCATTACAGTTAATGACTGAAGGTTCAAAATGGCGTTTATACGTGCCATACAACTTAGCTTACGGTGAGCGCGGCTCTCAAGGTGCAATTCCTCCGTACGCAACGCTGATATTCGACGTTGAGCTATTAACTATTGTTAGCTAATTAGCTTATTTTTTAAAAACCCTCACTTGAGGGTTTTTTTATAAGTTTAATTTGAATAAAATTTATAAAGCCCGAGCAATATAAAGCCAATGCATCAATTAGCCATTGAACAATTATTTCAACGTTATTTAAAAGCGTTTCATCAACAAAACATGGTCGATATCCGAAAGTGTTATCAATTGCCTTGTACTTTGCACACACCAGATCAAGTGGTATTAATTGATAATGAAAGTATATTCGAACGAGAGTTCTTAGATATCTTTACCGTGCTCAGTCATGCAAAAATAACGCGTTTTGTCGCTTTAAAAGCTAGCTTTAGCGTCTTGAGCGAAAGCTTGATACTCGCTTGTATTGATTGGCAGTTTATTGACACTAAAGGTGACGTTTTCACCGACTTTTCAGCCTTTTATCATTTAGCATTAAATAATGAGCAATGGCAAATCTTTAATGTGGTCTCGCAAGAGCTTAGTCAATCAATAGCGTTAAATGAAACTTTTGATATTATTACTCCCCCTTATTAACATTACACAGTAGGAAAACGTTGCTATGAAAGTAAAAGTAGCTATTTTAGGATGTAGCGGACGCATGGGCCGTAATTTAATACAAGCGGCGATTGAGCATAAATCTGTTGAGCTTGTCGGTGGTAGTGTTCGTGTTGGTTCATCTTTTGAAAATTTTGATTTAGGTGAAATTGCCGGAATTGGTGCCATTAATAAAAAAACCACCACAGATTATCAAACCTTGTTAGCGGCTGATGTGTTGATTGATTTCACTTCAATAGAAGCGACACTTGAGCACATACAATGGTGTAAGCAACATAATAAAGCCTTAGTTATTGGTACAACGGGTTTTTCGGATTTACAAGTTGAAACCATTAAAGCGGCTGGTGAGCATATCCCGTTAGTGTTAGCACCTAATACCAGTGTTGGGGTAAATCTACTGTTCAAATTACTCGAAATCACGGCAAAAGCTATTGGTGACTATACTGATATAGAAATTTTTGAAGCGCACCATAGATTTAAAAAAGATGCTCCATCGGGCACTGCGGTAAAAATGGGTCAAGTTATTGCCGATACCTTAGGTCGTGATCTCAATAAAGTTGCCGTTTACGGTCGAGAAGGCATTACAGAAGAACGCAGCAGAGAAACGATAGGTTTCGCGACCGTGCGTGCCGGCGATATTGTTGGTGAGCATACGGCTTATTTTGCCGATATTGGTGAGCGAATTGAATTAACCCATAAAGCAAGTTCACGAATGACTTTTGCTTTAGGGGCAATGCGAGCAGCATTTTGGTTAAGCGAAGCTGATGCTGGTTATTACGATATGCAAGATGTTTTAGGTTTAAAAGATTAATCGCAAGTCATTAGTAGCTAATAAGCACATTAAATTTACATGTTCTAAGTCAGATAAGTGAATTAAAACCTGACTAATTGGTAAGTATTTTAAGGCTTTTATTATAGATAAGTATTGTTTTTGGCGTCTTTACGGCAATATCGTCAAAAGCAGAGGTTTTTCACAATTATTACTAGACGAAAGAAGCTTTCAAGCGTAAAATAAGTGGATTTTGTCAAAAATTTACAGTTCATGATGAATTGGTTAAGGTTTTTGGCATTTTTTGTACGTATCGCTTTTACAGTTAATGGTAGATTCTTAGTTGTTTACCATTAATATTCTTTCTTCTTAACGGAGGTTAAATTGACTAAATCTGCCATGTTAGTGCTTGAAGACGGCACTGTATTTAAGGGCACCGCTATCGGTGCAGAAGGGACAGCTGTTGGTGAAGTAGTATTCAATACTTCAATGACGGGTTACCAAGAAATTCTGACTGATCCCTCATATGCAGAGCAAATTGTTACCCTAACATATCCTCATATAGGTAACACAGGTACCAATAGTGAAGATGAAGAATCTAGCACTATTTGGGCTAAAGGTTTAGTTATTCGTGACTTACCGTTATTAGCGAGTAATTTTCGAAGTGAACAAAGTTTAAGCGACTACCTAAAAGCGAAAAACATCTTAGGTATTGCTGATATAGATACCCGTAAATTAACCCGTATATTGCGTGAAAAAGGCGCTCAAAATGGTTGTATCATTGCCGGTGACTTTACTGACGTAAGTGCGGAAGAAGCAAAGGCGCTAGCACAAGCACAAAGTTTTCCTGGCTTGAAAGGAATGGACTTAGCGAAAGTGGTTTCGACTAAAGAAGCATACTCATGGACTGAAGGTAGTTGGCAGCTAGGTAAAGGGCACGTTACACCTGAAAAGTCTGATTTTCATGTGGTTGCGTACGATTTCGGTGCCAAACGTAATATTCTACGTATGTTAGTCGACCGTGGTTGTAAGCTAACAGTGGTACCTGCGCAAACCTCAGCAGAAGAAGTACTAGCCATGAATCCTGACGGTATTTTCTTATCAAATGGCCCTGGTGACCCTGAACCATGTGATTATGCGATCAATGCAATTAAAACATTCTTAACTACAGATATCCCGGTATTTGGTATTTGTTTAGGTCATCAGCTACTAGGTTTAGCTAGTGGTGCTAAAACGATAAAAATGAAATTTGGTCATCATGGCGGCAACCATCCAGTAAAAGATTTTGCACGAAATGTGGTGATGATAACAGCCCAAAACCATGGCTTTGCTGTAGATGAAAACAATTTACCTGAAAACTTAAAAGTGACACATACCTCACTATTTGATGGTTCAATCCAAGGTATTCACCGTACAGATAAACCGGCATTTAGTTTTCAAGGCCATCCTGAAGCGAGCCCTGGACCAGCAGATGCTGCACCTTTGTTCGATCACTTTATCGACTTAATCGTTGCGGCTAAAAAAGCTTAGAACCTAGACAAGAGAAGAGAGATTATAAAATGGCAAAACGTACTGATTTAAAAACTATCTTGATCTTAGGCGCTGGCCCAATTGTTATTGGTCAAGCATGTGAGTTTGATTACTCTGGCGCACAAGCTTGTAAAGCACTGCGTGAAGAAGGTTACCGAGTTGTATTGGTTAACTCAAACCCAGCAACGATAATGACCGATCCAGAAATGGCTGATGCGACCTACATCGAACCTATTCACTGGGAAGTTGTGCGCAAAATTATTGAAAAAGAACGTCCTTGTGCGGTGTTACCGACCATGGGCGGTCAAACAGCATTAAACTGTGCACTTGAACTTGAAGCAAAAGGTGTATTAAAAGAATTCAACGTTGAAATGATTGGCGCGACAGCTGATGCAATTGATAAAGCTGAAGACCGTAGTCGTTTCGACAAAGCAATGAAAGCGATTGGTTTAGAAACGCCACGCGCTGAAATAGTGCATACCCTTGAAGAAGCACACGCGGCAAGTAAAAATTTAGGTTTTCCTTGTATTATTCGTCCATCATTTACTATGGGTGGCAGCGGTGGTGGTATTGCTTATAACCGTGAAGAATTTGATGAAATTTGTACGCGTGGTTTAGATCTTTCACCGACATCAGAATTATTGATCGATGAATCATTAATCGGTTGGAAAGAATATGAAATGGAAGTGGTACGCGACAAAAATGATAACTGTATCATTATTTGTTCAATTGAAAACTTCGACCCTATGGGTATTCATACCGGTGATTCAATCACCGTTGCACCAGCACAAACCTTAACCGATAAAGAATACCAAATCATGCGAAATGCCTCGATTGCGGTATTGCGTGAAATTGGTGTTGAAACCGGTGGTTCAAACGTACAGTTTGGTATTTGTCCTGACACTGGCCGTATGGTGATTATTGAGATGAACCCACGGGTATCTCGTTCATCAGCGCTTGCTTCAAAAGCAACCGGCTTCCCCATTGCTAAAATTGCCGCAAAGCTAGCTGTCGGCTACACGCTAGATGAATTAACCAATGATATTACTGGTGGTAAAACTCCAGCATCCTTTGAGCCGACTATCGACTATGTTGTCACTAAAATACCTCGTTTCAACTTTGAAAAGTTTGCTGGCTCAGAAGATCGTCTAACCACGCAAATGAAATCTGTCGGTGAGGTGATGTCAATTGGTCGTAACCAACAAGAGTCATTACAGAAAGCTTTACGAGGCTTAGAAGTTGGCGTAAATGGTTTTGACCCAATGGTTGATGTTACGCAGCCCGGTGCTAAAACCAAAATAATGCATGAGTTACAAGAAGCGGGTGCCGATCGTATCTGGTATATTGCCGATGCTTTTCGCCTAGGCTTAACGGTTGACGATATTTTCCGTTTAACGAAAGTTGACCGTTGGTTCTTAGTGCAAATTGAAGACATTATTTTAGAAGAAGCGAAAGTTACCGAAGGTGGCTTAAAAATATTAACACCAACTTATCTACGTAAATTAAAACGTAAAGGTTTTGCTGATTCACGTTTAGCTGATTTGATTGGTGTCGCTGAAGCTGAAATACGTAAGAAACGTCATAATGCAAATATTTTTCCCGTCTATAAACGTGTGGATACCTGTGCGGCTGAGTTTAGCTCAGACACTGCTTACATGTATTCTACTTATGATGAAGAATGTGAAGCTAACCCGACAGATAAAGAGTCGATCATGATCTTAGGTGGCGGTCCAAACCGTATTGGTCAAGGTATTGAGTTCGATTACTGTTGTGTACATGCTGCGCTTGCTTTACGCGAAGATGGTTATGAGACCATTATGGTTAACTGTAACCCTGAAACAGTTTCAACGGATTATGACACTTCAGACCGTTTATATTTTGAGTCGATTACTTTTGAAGATGTATTAGAAATTGTCCGGATTGAAAAACCTAAAGGTGTCATCGTGCAGTATGGCGGTCAAACACCCCTTAAATTAGCTCGTGCGTTAGAAGCTGCAGGTGTGCCAATTATTGGTACTTCACCCGATGCCATTGACCGCGCAGAAGACAGAGAGCGCTTCCAACAAGCCGTTGATCGTTTAGGTTTGTTACAACCGGAAAATGCGACAGTAACCTCTATAGATGAGGCGATGGCAAAAGCAGAAGCTATTGGTTTCCCACTGGTGGTTCGTCCGTCTTATGTTTTAGGTGGTCGTGCCATGGAAATTGTTTACGACCTCGATGATTTACGCCGTTACATGACTGAAGCGGTAAGTGTATCGAATGACTCGCCAGTATTGCTTGATCATTTCCTTGATGATGCTATTGAAGTAGATATTGATGTGGTTTGTGATGGAGTCGATGTGGTTGTTGGCGGTATTATGCAGCATATCGAACAAGCCGGTGTTCACTCAGGTGATTCAGCATGTTCATTACCGGCATACAGTTTAAGCCAAGAAGTACAAGATGTTATGCGCAAGCAAGTGACCGATCTTGCTTTTGAGTTGGGTGTTATTGGTTTAATGAATACCCAAATGGCGGTTAAAGATGGCGAAGTGTACATCATTGAAGTTAACCCTCGTGCTGCGCGTACTATACCGTTTGTATCGAAAGCAACAGCGGTGCCTTTAGCTAAAGTAGGTGCGCGTGTAATGGCCGGTAAATCGCTGAAAGAGCAAGGTATTATAAAAGAAGTTATTCCACCGTATTTTTCAGTAAAAGAAGTTGTTATCCCATTTAATAAGTTCCATGGCAGTGATCCGTTAGTCGGACCAGAAATGCGTTCAACCGGTGAAGTCATGGGTGTGGGGGATACCTTTGAAGAAGCTTATGCCAAAGCTAACTTAGGTGCTGGTGTTTCAGTACCTAAAGATGGCCGCGCGTTAATTTCTGTACGTAATAGTGATAAAGGCCGAGTTGCTGATTTAGCTCGACAAATGGTGGCATTGGGTTATGAAATTGATGCCACGCACGGAACGGCTATCATCCTAGGTGAAGCGAACATTCCTTGTCGATTAGTGAATAAAGTACATGAAGGTCGTCCACATATTCTTGATAGAATTAAGAATGGTGAATACAACTACATTATTAATACTACCGAAGGTCGTAAAGCGATTGAAGATTCTAAAGTATTACGTGGTGGTGCTTTACGTTACAAAGTCGCATATACTACAACATTGAACGCTGCGTTTGCTGCTTGTCAATCACACTCGGCAGATGACCGCAATATTGTAACGTCAATACAAGAGCTACATAAGCGTTGTAAATAAAGCTATTTGAGTGATAAATTTGTTCTTATAAAGAGCTAGTTTTCTCAAGTTTTTATTTTAGCGAACTATTTTTTGAAGGTGGTTACCTAGTTTTTAACATAGGTTAGCCGCCTTTCTTGTTAGTAAAAGAAGAGTAAAATGATAAAATATCCGATGACATTGCTTGGCGCTGAGCAATTAAAAGAAGAATTAAGAATTTTAAAAACAGAAAAACGTCCTCGTATCGTTAAAGACATTGCCGATGCTCGTGAGCACGGTGATTTAAAAGAAAATGCAGAGTATCATGCGGCTAAAGAAGAGCAAGGTTTCTGTGAAGGACGTATTCAAGATATTGAAGGCCGTTTATGTAATGCACAAGTTATCGACGTAACTAAAATACCAAATAATGGTAAAGTTATTTTTGGTGCCACAGTAACCTTATTGAATATCGATACTGAAGTTGAAGTGACTTATAAAATTGTTGGTGATGATGAAGCCGATTTTAAAACTGGACGCATCTCGTTAAACTCACCGATTGCTCGTGGTTTAATTGGTAAAGAGGTTGACACTGAAATTGAAATTATTACCCCTGGTGGCGTGGTTGAATATGAGATTGTTGCAGTAGAGCATATTTAATATCAATTTTACTAAGTTTCTGAGTGGGAAAAAATTTAATAAACTTGGTATAACTGTCAGTCATATTTAAAATTGGACGCACTTAATGGTAAGGTAAGTGCGTTTAGTCTTATTTAAGCCGGTTATTTATTTCATGTATGCTACTGTTTTTTTTGTGCCTGAAGTACATCGTGGTGTTGACAGCTAATAGCACTAACATTTTGATAGCCAATGCGCTGTAGTTGTTCAGCAGCTAAGGCAGCACGCCCACCAGAAGCACAGTGTAAATAAATTTTCATCTCTGGATCGGGACAGTGTTTGGCAATAGTCATTTCCAATATGCCACGAGGGATATGTATAGAGTTATCAATTGGCGAAGCGTTAAATTCTGCCGGTTCTCTGACATCAATAAATGTCGCATTTTTGTTTGTAAAAGCATGTGCCGCGCTAACACAATTAACTGATTTTTTAGCCAGTGCAACTAATTCCGGTACTGATAAAATCATTTTATAATCCATAGAAATATCGAGTTTGTATTTCATTCTATGATAAAGATAAAGGCTTGTATATTAGTTTTTTCTAATGTAGAGGTTTTGATGTTGTTAGAATATGAAAAAAGGGCAGAAGCCCTTTTTTAAATATCCAGTTAATTAATCAGTTATGATCATTAAACTTTAGGTATGCGAATTTTCTTTTCTTCAGATTGGCGATAAATAACTAAGGTTTTACCGATCACTTGCACTTTAGTTGCCTTTGTTTCACGACAAATGGCTTCAACAATAAGTGCTTTTGTTTCACGATCATCGGTAGGGATTTTAATCTTAATTAATTCGTGATGGTTTAAAGCGAAGTCGACTTCGGCAACTACCGCTTCGGTAAGACCGTTGTTACCTAGTAATACCACGGGTTTAAGGCTATGTGCTAGGCCTTTTAAATACTGAATTTGTTTTTTATTTAGGTTCATTAACAATTTTCGTTACAAGTTAGCTTGAATTATCGCTATTTTACCTCCATCTAGTTTGTAATACTAATATTGTTTACAAAGTGATAGCTTTTTAACGTACTTTTCTGCTTTGTTTTTGGTTAATATAGACCTGACCTTATTTAGACAGTAAATAAAGTTAACGAATATTCGAAAGTTAAGTAACGTTTAATAGCATAATAGATAAGTGGATTGAATGAGTAAGAATAAGGTCAGTGTCAGTAGTGCTCGGTGGTTGAAAGAGCATTTTGATGATGAATATGTAAAAAAAGCGCAAAGGTTAGGGCTTCGCTCACGCGCTGTTTTTAAACTTGAAGAGATCAATAAAAAAGACAAGCTGATTAAGTCAGGCATGAAAGTGGTTGATTTAGGTGCAGCTCCAGGCGGCTGGTCTGAGTACGCAACGAAAGTTGTTGGTGATAGCGGACAAGTGATCGCCTGTGATATTTTAGCTATGGATCCTATTGCAGGAGTTGATTTTCTGCAAGGTGACTTTCGTGAAGAAGCCGTACTTGATGCGTTATTGAACCGAATTAATGGTAAAAATATCGATGTTGTTATGTCTGACATGGCAGCAAACTTTACCGGTAATGATACCGCAGACGCGGCACGAAGCATGTATTTAGTAGAGTTAGCGCTTGATATGTGTAACCAAGTTTTAAAGAAAAATGGCGCTTTTGTAGTGAAAGTGTTTCAAGGAGAGGGCTTTGAGCAGTTTATGAAAGATGCTCGAACCGCATTTAAAACCGTTAAAACTCGCAAGCCAGAATCATCGCGTGCTCGTTCACGTGAAGTTTATCTAGTGGCGACCGGCTTTAAATTGTAGTAAATTAGATGGAATTATTTCATCGCACCATTTTGAACATTAGCAAGAGGTCATTAAGTTGAGCGATATGGCAAAAAATCTTATTTTATGGTTAGTTATTGCAGTTGTACTTATGTCTGTTTTCCAGAGTTTTACTCCTGGAAGCGGCAATGAACAACAAGTAGATTACACACAATTTATCCAAGACGTACGTCAAGGGCAAATTAGAGAAGTTGACGTTGATAGAAATGGCGTTATTAATGGTATTAAACGTAGCGGTGAGAACTTTGTTACAGTTATCCCGGGTGGCTATGATCGTGATTTAATCAATGATTTAGTTAAACAAGGCGTAAATGCATCCGGCGAATTACCAGAAGAACCTAGTTTCTTAATGACTATCTTTGTTTCTTGGTTCCCAATGATATTGCTTATTGGTGTCTGGATTTTCTTCATGCGTCAAATGCAAGGTGGTGGCGGTAAAGGCGCGATGAGTTTCGGAAAATCGAAAGCGCGCTTATTAGGCGAAGATCAAATTAAAACTACCTTTGCTGATGTTGCAGGTTGTGACGAAGCAAAAGAAGAAGTATCTGAATTAGTCGATTATTTGAAAGACCCATCACGCTTTCAAAAACTTGGTGGCCGTATTCCATCAGGCGTATTGATGGTGGGTCAACCCGGTACCGGTAAAACTTTATTAGCAAAAGCCATTGCCGGTGAAGCTAAAGTTCCGTTTTTTACTATTTCTGGTTCAGACTTTGTTGAAATGTTTGTTGGTGTTGGTGCCTCTCGTGTGCGTGACATGTTCGAACAAGCGAAAAAATCAGCGCCTTGTATTATCTTCATCGATGAAATTGATGCTGTTGGTCGCCAACGTGGCGCAGGTATGGGTGGTGGTCATGATGAACGTGAGCAAACACTAAACCAAATGCTAGTTGAAATGGATGGTTTTGAAGGTAATGAAGGCGTTATTGTTATTGCTGCAACTAACCGTCCAGACGTGTTAGATCCGGCATTACTTCGTCCTGGTCGTTTTGACCGTCAAGTCACTGTTGGTTTGCCTGATATTCGTGGCCGTGAACAAATTCTTAAAGTACATATGCGTAAAGTACCATTAGGTGACGATGTTAAAGCGTCGGTTATTGCTCGTGGTACCCCAGGCTTTTCTGGTGCTGACTTAGCTAACTTAGTTAACGAAGCGGCATTGTTTGCAGCCCGTTCAGCACGACGCGTTGTGGGTATGGCTGAATTTGAAAAAGCGAAAGATAAAATCATGATGGGTTCAGAGCGCCGTTCAATGGTAATGAGCGAAACTGAAAAAGAAATGACCGCTTACCATGAAGCGGGTCACGCTATTGTTGGTCGCTTAGTACCTGATCATGATCCAGTTTACAAAGTCAGTATTATGCCACGTGGCCGTGCGTTAGGTGTCACTATGTACTTACCTGAACAAGACAGATTTAGTCATAGTAAACAGCACTTGGAAAGTAATATTTCATCGTTATACGGTGGCCGTATTGCTGAAGAAATGATTTACGGTTTTGAAAAAGTGTCAACAGGTGCATCAAATGATATTGAACGTGCCACGCAACTTGCCCGTAAAATGGTAACACAATGGGGCTTTTCTCAAAAAATGGGTCCTATGCTATTTGCTGAAGAAGAAGGTGAAGTATTTTTAGGCAGAACATCGTCTAAATCACTGAACATGTCTGACGAAACAGCACGCGCTATTGATGAAGAAATTAAAGACTTTGTTAATCGTAACTATGAACGTGCAGCGACTATCTTAAAAGAAAATGAAGATATTTTGCATGCGATGAAAGATGCGTTAATGGAATATGAAACTATTGATGCCTTGCAAGTAGATGATCTAATGAATCGTACTAAAGTTCGCCCACCGGCTGACTTTGATGGTAGGAACTCTGATGATAAATCAGATAACAATGCTGACTCTAGTAAACCATCAGCAAAAAAAGATGATGAGAAAAAGGAATCAACTGAATCTTCAAGCTCAACTGAACCTTCAGATATTCCTGCTAAATAAATAGCATATATGACATAAAAGCCTCAATGGTTAAATCATTCGATTTATCAGCTATTGAGGCTTTAACTTATGTAAAGTTTGAACATTATTTATCAACAAAATTAATAAAGAGCATATGCAGGTAAATTATCTTAATTGTCCAAACTCAAGCCTCGACTTATCGACACCGCAAGTGATGGGTATTCTTAACCTTACCCCAGATTCATTTTCAGATGGTGGCAAGTACATGCAACTTGAACATGCGCTTGCACAAGTTGAACGTATGATTGCTGATGGTGCTAGCATTATTGATATTGGTGGTGAGTCAACACGACCAGGTGCTGCGGAGGTCAGTGAAGCCGATGAGTTAGCGCGTGTTATTCCAGTGCTTATTGCCATTAAGCAACGCTTTAATATTTTAGTGTCGATTGATACGAGTAAAGCAGCGGTAATGAACGCGGCAATAACTGCCGGTGCTGATATGATTAATGATGTTGCAGCCTTACAAAATGAAGGTTGTTTAGCGGCGGTGGCGCAAAGTAATATTCCGCTTTGTTTAATGCATATGCAAGGTTTACCTCGCACCATGCAAAACAATCCCAGTTACCAGCATGTGATTAACGATATAGTAACGTTTTTTCAACAACGAATTGAGGCTTGCCTTAGTGCAGGCATCGCGCGTGAGCGCATAATTTTAGATCCGGGTTTTGGTTTTGGAAAAACACTTGCGCAAAATTATCACTTATTAGCGAATTTATCTGCATTCTCTCAGCTAAAACTACCTTTACTTATCGGTGTTTCGCGTAAATCTATGATAGGAAATTTATTAAATCGAGATGTTAAACAACGTCTTGCCGGTAGCTTAAGTGCTGCCATTATTGCCGCCCAACAAGGAGCCAATATTATTCGTGTGCATGATGTTGCTGCAACCGTGGACGCATTAACAGTATTACAAGCCGTAACTGATAATCAGTAAACAGCTAAGATTAAAAAGCTAATAGCAAAGCCATTAGCGCAATGGAGAAACTCATGTCAGAAAGAAGATATTTCGGTACCGATGGAATTCGTGGTTTAGTCGGACAATACCCAATTACCCCAGAATTTGTTATGAAGTTAGGTTATGCCGCAGGCCGCGTTTTAGCTGCACAAGGCACTAAAAAAGTACTTATTGGGAAAGATACCCGTATATCAGGCTACATGTTGGAATCAGCATTAGAAGCAGGGTTCTCTGCTGCCGGTATTGACATTGGTTTACTTGGGCCAATGCCAACGCCAGGCATTGCTTATTTAACTAAAACCTTTCGTGCGGAAGCTGGTATTGTTATTAGTGCGTCGCATAATCCATTTTATGATAATGGTATTAAATTTTTCTCACAAGATGGTCAGAAATTACCAGATGACGTTGAATTAGCTATTGAAGCTGAGCTCGATAAAGATATGGGCTGTGTAGAATCTGCGCATTTAGGTAAAGCCAATCGTATTGCTGATGCGGCTGGGCGCTATATTGAATTTTGTAAAAGTAACTTTCCAAGCCAATATTCTTTAAAAGGTATGAAAATGGTAGTGGACTGTGCCCATGGTGCAACCTACCATATTGCGCCTGATGTTTTTCGAGAGCTGGGGGCTGAAGTTATTGAAATTGGTACCTCACCAAACGGCACCAATATTAACCATGAATGTGGCGCAACATCTATGGCAGCAATTAGCGCTGCGGTAGTTGAACATCAAGCGGACCTTGGTATTGCTTTAGATGGTGATGGTGACCGTTTAATGATGGTAGATCATACCGGCTATGTTATTGATGGTGATGAGTCAGTTTATGTTATTGCTTGTAACGATTTGAAAAGTGGCAATATCGATGGTGGTGTTGTTGGCACATTAATGAGTAATATGGGCCTAGAACTAGCGCTAGCTGATATGGGGGTTCCATTCGTTCGTAGTAAAGTCGGTGACCGATACGTGATGGAAATGCTCAAACAAAAAGGCTGGCAATTAGGTGCGGAAAACTCTGGCCATGTCATCAACTTAAACCATACATCAACAGGTGATGGTATTATTGCGGCATTGAATGTTTTAACGGCTATTTGTAATACCGGTAAAACCTTATTCGAATTACGCCAAGGCATGACCAAGTTACCACAAGTTTTAGTCAATGTTAGATTTTCGGGTGATAGCGATCCTTTAGTTAATGATGAAGTTGTTGCTGCTGTTAAAAAAGTGAATGAAACATTGACCGGTCGTGGCCGTGTGTTGTTGAGAAAATCAGGCACTGAACCACTGATCAGAGTTATGGTTGAAGGCCCTGAACACGATGAAGTAACAGCCTTAGCTCACAATATTGCTGACGCCGTTAAGCTTGCATGTTAGGGGTAACTATTCGACCATTTCATCATGTCGAATAAATATTAAGCAATTGAACAAGATATTGCTTGAAAAACTTGTATCTTGTCGACAGGTTAGTTAATATCTCGCCGCTTTGATTTAGGAATGAAAAATGAATAGACGCGCAATAGTTGCAGCAAACTGGAAAATGAATGGCAGTTTGGCATTAGTCAACTCAATGGTTTCAGAGTTAAACAGTTTAACGTTAAATGAAAATGTTGAAGTTGTTGTCTGTCCTAGCTTTCCTTACTTAGCGGCATTTAGTTTAGTCAGCACTGAGCTGAAATTGCCGAAGGTATTCAGCTTAGGCGCTCAAAATTTAAATGAGCATGCTAAAGGTGCATTTACGGGGGAAGTATCCACCTCAATGTTACAAGAAGTTGGTGTCAATTATGTCATACTAGGACACTCAGAACGTCGTAGTATATATAAAGAATCAAGTTCATTAGTTGCACAAAAAGTTAAAGCTACGCTAGCGGCAAACTTGAAACCTATTTTATGTATAGGTGAAAGTGAAGAAGAGCGAATGGCAGAGCAAACCGAAGTCGTTTTAGCCGCGCAATTACAGCCGGTGATTGATGAAATAGGTATTGAAAATTTTAAAGATGTTGTTATTGCGTATGAGCCAGTTTGGGCAATAGGTACAGGAAAAACAGCATCGCCAGAAATGGCACAAGCAACACATCACTTTATTCGTGAATTTATCGCGAAAATTGATGAAAACGTCGCAGTTAAAGTGCCATTGTTGTATGGTGGCAGTGTCAATGCGACAAACTGTGAAGAATTATTTGCACAAGCCGATATCGATGGTGGATTAATCGGCGGTGCTAGTTTAAAAGCTGATGAATTCAAAGTAATTTGCTCAGCAGCAAAGGGATAATAAAATGTTGTATCAAGTGTTAATTGTAGTGTATTTGATCGTTGCTTTATGTTTAATTGGCTTAGTGCTTATTCAACAAGGTAAAGGTGCTGATATGGGCGCATCATTCGGTGCTGGTTCATCAGCAACTATTTTTGGCTCAAGCGGTTCAGGTAACTTCTTAACTAAAGCGACTACTTACTTAGCGATTGCTTTTTTTGTTATTAGCTTAGTGTTAGGTAACTTAACCGCTAATCGTGTTAAAGCGACGGATGAGTGGAATAATATTGACACTCCTGCGGGACAAGTTGCTCCTGCAACTGATGCTATTCCAACTGATAGTGTTGAGCCTAAAGCTAATAATACTGATGTGCCAAGTAGTGATGTTGCAACAGAAAAAGATAGCGACGTACCAGGCTAGTTTAAAAAATTTGCAGATATGGCGGAATTGGTAGACGCGCCACCTTGAGGGGGTGGTGCCTTAGGGCGTGAGAGTTCGAGTCTCTCTATCTGCACCAAATACAGGTTCTAATAGAACCCATAAAAAACCGGAATAACCTATTTAAACTAGGTGTTGCGGTTTTTTTATGTCTGAAGCATTTTGGTAAAATCTGATGATTTTAGTAGCAATAAAGCTAACACTCATTATTTGTTGATAAGAGAATGTTACTAAAATGGCTAAAACGTCCTAACCATTAACCAATACAGAAGTAAGACAAGCAAAGTCTAAAGACAAGAAGTATAATACC
>TARA_R110002124_G_scaffold17532_2_pt1 | contig 146763 bp, 117 predicted proteins | sample TARA_R110002124 | Tara Oceans TARA_R110002124 (sample SAMEA4397445) | marine metagenome | biome: Polar Biome; feature: [SRF] surface water layer (ENVO:00010504); material: water (ENVO:00002006), including particulate matter (ENVO:01000060) such as... | depth 5 m | reverse complement strand
AGGGTTCGACCTGCCTGCCGGCAGGCAGGTTTCCGCCTTGAGTACTAGAATTAATTTAAAAGGTAAATATAAAAACGAGTTCCCCTAAAGGAACTCGTTTTTATATTTAATAAAAATTTACTCTTTAATTAGCTTATATGTGGAGCGTGTTCCTTGCTCATTTGCAATTGAGATAATATACATTCCCTTAGGAAGATCTCCAATATAAACAGAGCGATCGTTCAATAACGTTCCGGACATAATATTTCTACCTAAATTATCGTACAAGCTATATGTACTGGCGTCTCTCGCTGTTGTAAAAACATAATCGTTAGCCGGATTTGGATATAAGCTTCCTTCTTCTAGATTATTATCGATAATAGTTAATGTAGTGGCGCAGTCACTTATAATATATGGAAGATCCGTCGCATTAAATGGGAGATTATCATCTATGTAACTCGTCAGAGCCGTTATTACCTCCACCGGATCAAAATTCACCGGATTGACATTGATAGAAAGGTCAATTTGATCACATTCATTTACTTTATTCACAGGAGTTTTAAAGAGATCTGCTTCTGTAAAGTTTATAGCCGGATCTGTTTTATATCCAACATGATAGTAATTAGCTTCACCGGCAGCATTGATGGCACCAAAGCTGATGTCGGGATAAAATATAAATGGCATCTGACCATTCCAGAAATTGAATTCGTCACCGGAGGGTTCAGAATGCTGAACAAGATATTGGTAGTTTGTAGCAATTGGATTACCGTTACTCTTATCAAATTCATAAACGAACAGATTGCTTTGTCCGAAGTAATTACTGCCTGAAGCAGTCCAGTTTTCATCCCTGTCGTATCCTGTTATAACCAAGTTATTCGGATTTTGACGTGATTCCATGATCGTAAATCCGTACCGATTAAGTTCGTTGGCAACTGCATACCAAGATTGGGGGAAACTAATAGCTCCGGTTACATTATCGAGAACAGTTACACCAAATAAATGTGTGACCGAATAATTAGAAAGCATATAAATTTGCTGACTGGCCGTATCGAAATATGCGTCTACACTCACATCCTGAGAATTTCCGAAGACATGACTTCGATTCCAGATCATGGTACCTTGAAAATCGATTTTCTGTGCCAGAATTGAAAACTGACTGGTAGCAACGTGGTTGGTACTTCCTGTGAGAAAATACCCATCGTTAGTTTCAGTAATACTATTTACGGCATCAAAATCCTGATTGGTAGATGCACTGTTAACTTCCGCTACCCAAAAGACACCCAGGGTGCTGTAAACACGCAGTACAAATCCTGTATTCCTCGCGGTTGTGGATAAATTATAAGAATCGCTGTAGAAACCACCTACCACAAAGCCCTCTTCATTAATTCCATCGCCGTTGGCGTCATTGAATACATATGAAATATGTAAGCCAATAGAATTTAAATTTGGTGAAGGAATTGCATAGTTTTTTGCTCCGACCAATGCACCCGTTACAGCGTCAATTTTAGCAATAAAAACATTTTTTACGCCTCCAACATCAATTGACCCAGTAATTGCCACTTCGTTTGGTAAACCAAGGATCCTGTAGGGTTGAATGTCGAATATTCTTGCATTGGGAAGAGAGGAAGTGTAAGTTTTTAACCATATAACATTTCCTGTATTGTCTAACCTTTTTATAAAGGGTGTATAGATTTGCATGGAAGAATCGAACAGATTTCCGGCTACAAAATAATCACCGGTACCATCATTTGCGGGTTCGGTGTTGAGATCGTGAAAGTGTCTTTGGTCATTAGATGAAACACTTTTCTGATAGGTTTGTGCGTCAATGCTAACTAAGCTAATTACACTTAAAAGTAGAAAAAGTAATATTGTTTTCATGTTCGTTGTTTTAAAAACTGCCTACTCTATTCTGGCTTTTCGACATCCGCCTTCGTTTAACTTTATATACAACAAAAGCAGAATTGTTACCTTTTATAAAGAGCTTGGCGATAGTTGACATATTTTTAAATGTTGAGGTAGAAAATTGAAATCCATATGGTGAACTGCGTTTTTAATTCCGTGCTCTAAATTGTTCTTCAAGATTGAAGTGTCAATACTTTTAAATTTTCTTTGATTGTAATGAATTGTAAGTCAATTGTTAAGACTTAAATTTGTTTAGAATGATTCTACTTAACTAAAAATTCTATATGTTATTCTTATTTAGAATAAATAAAAATAACTAGTTTTGTGCTCACAATTTAAAACAACAAATGCGAGCACATTTTTTATTTATTTTATGTTTTTCCAGTACTATTTTGATGGCTCAGGTGGAAGTAAAGAACGATTCGCTTGTTCCCGAAAATCTTGAAGAAGTAGTAATTACCGGACAGATCAATCCACAGTCGGTAGAAAAGTCGGTCGTAGAAGTAAAAGTCATTACTCGTGATCAAATAGAACGTCAGGCGGGGAATACACTTGCCGATGTTTTAAATACAACTCTCAATTTAAATATATCACCAAATACATCAACGGGGAAAAGTGGAGTTAGTTTGTTTGGGCTGGACAGTCAGTACTTTAAAGTTTTAATTGATAACATTCCTGTTATTAATGAAGAGGGTGTTGGTAACAACACAGACCTTACTCTTATTAATTTAGATGATATTGAACAAATTGAAATTGTTGAAGGAGCTATGGGTGTGCAGTACGGCTCAAACGCCGTTTCAGGAATCATCAATATTATTACCAAAAAGTCTTCCCGTAACGATTGGGAGATCAATGCATATATTCAGGAAGAAACAGTTGGAAGTGAATACGAGTGGTTTCAGAAAGGACGCCATATTCAATCACTTAAAATTGGACATAATTTTTCAGAAGAAATATACGCGAACGCCGTATATACACGCAACGATTTTGGTGGCTTTTGGAATGATAAAAATGGAGAGGATTACAGTTTAAACGACGGTTTAAGAGGTCATGAATGGTTGCCAAAACTGCAACAGAACGCAAAAGCTTTATTGTCTTACGAAAATGAAGATTTCAATATTTTTTATCGATTCGATTACCTCAACGAGCGTATTGATCGCTATAATGAAACTGTAGATCCTAATGAAAATCCATCTACAGGGACTACTAACCCATCGGCATTGGATGAAATTTATACTAACAACAGGTTTTATCATCATTTAAATGGCTCAGGTCGATTATTTGAACAAGTGATGTACAATGTTTCACTTTCATATCAAGAGCAGACCAAGGATCTAGAACGATATACTTATTTTATTAGAAGTGGGGAGAAGCTAAATTCAGAAAAAGGTGAATACCAAAGTAGAAGCGCTTTTTTCTCTAGAGGTACTTTTAGCAATATTATCAATACTAAGAAGGCCAATTTGCAACTAGGTTATGAACTAACTAATGAGAAGGGAAGTGGTTCGTCTGTATCGATCGATATTAGTCCCGGAAGTGACGAGGTAACCCAAAAGTTAGATAATTACGATTTTTTCGCTGCATCAGAGCTGCAACTCTTAAAGAATTTTTCGTTACGACCCGGTTTTAGAGTATCGTTCAGTAATTTATTCGATACGCAATACATTGGTTCCTTAAGTGCAAGACAGGCACTGGGTGAAGACTGGGAATTACGAGCGGTTTTAGGGTCTGCTAATAGAACGCCCAATTACAACGAATTGTTTACATTTTTTGTTGATGTTAATCATGATCTACAGGGAAATCCAGATTTAAATCCTGAAAAAGGAGTTTCGGCGTTCTTTCATATTAAGAAGAAAAGCGCTATGCTCGACGGGTCTCTTAGGCTGAAGAATAAGCTGAGCTTTAATTATTTGAATCTTCAGGATAGGATTGAATTAATCGTGGTGAATCAAAGTCCGTTAGCCTTTCAGTATAATAATATAGACAAGTTCAGAGCCATAGGGGTGTTTTCAGAAAATGACATCTACTACAATAATTTTAAAGGCCAATTTGGGGTGACCTTACAGGGAATTTCTAAGGTTTTAGATAGCAATACGCAGAGCAATGATGACTTCCTCTATAATTTTCAGTTAAACGTAAATCTCGCGTATTCAGTTCCTAAAATAAACACAACATTTTCGGTATTCTTCAAGCATATTGGAGAGCAGCAGCAGTTTGTTGAGAAAACGAATTCAGAAGGAAATCAAGAATTCGTACAAGGAGCTACAGATCCCTATAGCTGGATGGATGCTACAGTAAACAAATCTTTTTTGGATGGATCGCTTATTACCACTCTAGGGTGCAGAAATATTTTCGATGTAACACAAATAGACAGTACCGCTTTTGAAGGGGGTACGCATAACGGTCCGCCCACCCAAATCCCATTAGGGTACGGACGATCATTTTTCTTAAAACTAGCATACAATTTGAAACTTTAATTATGAGACATTTAAAAACCCTAACTAAAATCACCCTATCACTACTCTCTTTGTTCATTATAAACGCTTGTAGTGATGATGACACAACTACACTTTCAGGGGAGCCATTTGTGGTTGCTTTCGAAAACCTTTCGGCCAACCTCAGCGACATAGAGAACACAGTCGACATTAATTTGATTTATTCTGAAATACCTTCCCAGCAAGGAACCGTTATCGTACAAGTTGAAAGTACGAACGCAATATATGGACAGGACTTTACAACTGTTCCGGCGATGGAAGGAAATAATATTACACTTTCAATTGCAGAGGGTGAATCGAACAAGGTTATAACCTTCAATAAATTAAACCCGGGTTTGGACGAATCTGTAGAAATTGAATTCAGTATTATAGAAATCGATTATCCAAATGCCCAAATACAAGGAAACACTACCTTTTCTCTAAATAGCACTGCTTCTTTAGGGCGTGGTTTTGAGCCAACAGTTGGCGGACCAAATCAACCAAACCAAGTTTATATAGATTTAAGTACCGAAGATCAATCTCAGGTAAAACGTGATTCCTGGGATCTTAGTTTTTATTCGGGAAATGAATTTCGAGTAGGAATTAACGGCTCAATTTATATGGCAGCGGCTCAATTGGAAGCAACAGATATCGATGCGATTTCTGAAGCGGATGTCGTTTCAATTCAGGAGCAGGTTGCCGTAGGGACTTTCGACCCAACAAATGTAGCTTACATTGATTATCCCGATGGTAATATCTCAAGAACAGCAATTGATGAAATTAGTTTTAACGATACCGATAATAAAGTTTACTTAGTGAACCTGGGATATGAAGTAGGTACCGAAAATCCCGAACCCGGAAGTGTTGCAATCGCCGGGAATGCCAGAGGATGGAAAAAAATAAGAATATTAAGACAAGGGGATAACTATTTACTTCAGTACGCTAATTTAAATGATAGTTCGCATCAGGAAGTTGTTATTGAGAAAGAGTTTACTCACAACTTTACTTTTTTCAGTTTTGATTCTGATACTACGGTTTCGGTAGAACCAACCGCTGAAAACTGGGATATTAATTTCACGGTATTCACAAATATTATTGATGGTGCGGGGTCTTACGGTTTTTCAGATGGTGTTTTACACAACAGGAATGGAGGTGTAGTAGCATACGCAGTTTTTACTGAAGATTTCTCTTATGACTCTTTTGAGTTAAGTAATGTTGTGAACAGCAGTTTTTCGCAAGATCAACGAATTATTGGGAGTACATGGAGGGATGTAATAAACGAGGATAAAACATTAGTAGATAACATCTTCTACGTTATTAAAGATTCTAACGGAAATGTATACAAACTTAAATTTACCGCATTGCTTAACAATGCCGGTGAACGTGGTTATCCCAAATTTAAATACAATTTATTACAATAATACCAACCGTATAAAAACTAAGATATGATAAGAATAATTTTCACTTTTATAGCAATGAGTGTAGCATTTTCTGTAAACGCTCAGAACAAAAAGGAACAAGATGCTGAAGCAATAAAAAAGATGTGCGGATGTTTTGAAGTGACTTTTAACTTCGCTGAAACCTTCAACTACAGCAATGATTCTTTGTACAAACCTTCAAAGACTAAAGTAGACAAAGGATTAGAGTGGGCAGGTTTGATAACCGATTCAGACAATAAGATCTCTATTCAGCATATCCTGCAAGTTGGAAATCCTTCAGACCCAATGATCATTAAACACTGGCGTCAGGATTGGTTGTACGAAAATACAAACTTGTACATCTACGATTCAAATAATGTATGGACCTTTCAGAAGAAACCTGTTTCGGAAGTAACAGGACAATGGACACAAAAAGTGTATCAAGTAGATGATAGTCCGAGATACGAAGGTACCGCTACCTGGGTGCATGTGGACGGTAAAAGCTATTGGGAAAATACAACCGATGCGCCCCTACCAAGACGTGAATATACCACTAGAAGCGATTATAATCTAACAGTGCGAGGCAACCGACATGAAATCACAGATTTTGGCTGGGTTCATGATCAGGACAATGAAAAAGTTATTCGGGAAACCGGAAAAGATGATGTTGTTTTAGCCAAAGAAAAAGGTTATAACACCTATGTTAAAGTTGATGACAGCCGATGTGCTGCTGCGGCAAAATGGTGGAAAGAGAACGATCAAAAATGGGCAACAGTTCGTTCAAAGTGGGATGAGGTTTACGCGCGCAACAAAGATCTTGTTTTGGAAGAAAAAGTAAAAAACAAAGTACTCTATAAATATCTTTTTGATGATGAATATACGGAAGAAGCTAAAATAGAAGACGTTATAGAATCTTTTGTAAAAAAGTAGATCAATTATGAAAAAGGAATTAACAATATTGGTTTTTTTATTGGTATGCTGCTTCGCCGGAGCACAAACGCAGAATGTTCTTCTCGATCGTTCCTTCTGGAAGACCAATCCCGATTTGCACACAGTGCAGCAAAAGATCATGGAAGGTAATGATGCTACCCAATTTAATGCAAATGCATTCGACGCAACAGTGTATGCTTTGCTTGAAAAAGCAGACGATGCTGTGATCGAGTATCTCTTATCTCTCGATGGGAATACGATCCATAAGAAAACTCACGATAGTAGAACATACCTTCATTGGGCTGCGTATGCCGGGAAGACCCAAATTGTTGAAAAATTATTAAAAGACGGAGCTTCGGTTTCGGCATTGGATAGCCATGGAAACACCCCATTGACGTTCGCAGCCAATAGCGGACAAATGAATACAGCGGTTTATGATACGTTTATTAAATATGGAGTAAACCTGTCTGAAGAAGTGAATGAAGACGGAGCTAATGCCCTGCTGTTATTGGCTCCTTATATTACTAAGGAGGAAACTTTCTCGTATTTTACAGATCATAATCTAGACCTGCATAGTGTTGATGATAACGGAAATGGAATTTTTAATTATGCAGCAAAAAAAGGAAATATTAATGTCCTTAAATTGTTAGTTGAAAAAGGAGTTGATTACAAATCCCTCAATAATTTAGGTGGTAATGCCTTTCTATTTGCTGCTCAGGGGACTCGCGGTCATAGTAACAGTCTTGAAGTGTACAAATATCTCGGCGAACTTGGTTTGGATCCTAATATTGTTACAAAACAAGGGAACACACCTTTGCATAGAATCGCTTATAACGTAAAAGAACCCGAAATCTTTGATTTCTTTCTAAAGGCCGGTGCGGATGTAAACCTTGCCGATGCAGATGGGAATACTGCGTTCTTAAATGCTGCATCCAGGAATACGCCGGAAATTGTATCCTTACTTGCGGAAAAGGTAAAGGATTATAACTATAGCAATCATGACGGACAAACCGCGTTAATGCTTGCAGTGCGTGATAATAATATAGATGTTGTTTCATTTCTTCTGAAAAAAGGAAGTAGGGTTTTAGAAAAGGATAATAATGGGAATAGTCTTGCAACTTATTTATTAGCCTCTTTTAACGAACGAAATACTTTTGAATTTGAAGCCAAACGCAAATTGCTTCAGGCGAAGGGATTGCAACTCAATACAATTCAAGCCGAAGGAAACACACTCTACCATCTCGCTGCGAAAGAGAATAGTCTTCAACTTTTTAAACTTCTGGAAGGTCTGGATATTTCGTTAAATAAAAAAAATGATGAAGGATTAACACCTTTGCACATTGCAGCGATGAAAGCTACCGATGATGCTATCATGAAATACCTTGTTTCCAAGGGTGCAGATATAGCCATAAGAACCGATTTTGAAGAATCTGTACTCGATCTTGCGAAGGAGAATGAGATATTACAACAGCAAAATGTACAACTCAATTTTTTAAAATAATATGAAAACTTTTTTAAACCTTGTTTCAGTATTAGTCATTACGAGTTTCGTAATAACAGGATTTACAACAGTAGATACTAAGGCTTATAAGTGCCTGATACAGATGACAAATTATACAGGTGAAGGAGCTTATTTAGTGGTTTCTTTGCTCAAACCTAATGGAGAATATGAAGAAACACTGTACGTTCAAGGCAAGGATAGTGAGTGGTATAGTGAAATTCCGGAATGGTGGGGTTTCTACGGAAAGTACCGTCCAAATATTGATGCCATATCGGGTGCAACCATTAGCGGTGGCGAACGCGCAGTAACGGTATTGCAAATTCCATCGGATAAAATTGACAAAGGTTACAGCTTGAGATTTGAAACATCTGTAGAAGATAATGAGTACTACAAAGATGATATTGAATTTAAACTTACCACAGAGAATCTTAAATCGAAACAGGAAGGAAAAGGCTTTATTCGCTACATCCGCATGCTCCCGAAATAATCTGTAAACTATGACAATTTCCATTTGGAGGTACAGTCATTTATTACTGGCCATTATTTCATCACTTTTCTTATTAATTGCTTCTATAACAGGGGTTATCTTGGCAGTTGAACCGGTCGCTCATCAAGCTAAGAGTTTTGATGTGCGTGATCTGGAAAAAGTATCTTTGACGACTACTTTAGAGGCAGTTAAAAGTGAATATGATGAGGTTTTTTCGCTTGAAGTGGAGTCTTCCGGTTTTGTAAAAGCATCGGTGCTAACCGCAGATTTTGAGACAGCTAACTTTTACATAGATCCAGTTTCCGGCAAAGCCCTGGGTGTAGTTCAGGATCGTCCGGTGATTTATAACTTTGCTACTAATTTACATCGTTCCTTATTTCTGAAAAGTGTTGGACGATTTTTTGTTGGCTTTGTTTCCTTATTGCTTATTCTTATAGCAGTTTCCGGAAGTTTTTTGTTGATTCAGAGACAGGGAGGAATAAGACGCGTATTTTCGAAAGTTCAGAAGGATTATTTTGAACTAAGATACCATGTTATTTTAAGCAGATTGTTGCTTATTCCTATTTTAATAGTCGCAATTACCGGCGTTTATCTTTCAGCTGAAAAATTCAATCTCTTACCTGAAGCCTCCGTAACTCACACGAATACCACACTTTTACCAAATTCTGAAACTTTTCAGGATCCTTCAGAGTTAAAAGTATTTAAAAGCATTACCCTTAGTAATGTAAGAAGTGTAGATTTTCCATTCTCTGATGATCCCGAAGATTACTATCAAATTGCTCTTAATGACAAAGAAATTAGGGTAAATGGACAGACGGGTGAGATTATGAGTAGTGTTGACTATCCATTTGTTGCACTCGCTTCAAGATATAGTTTAATGCTACACACCGGTGAAGGGAATGTGTTATGGTCTTTGGTTTTGCTCATTGCAAGCGCTTCTAGTTTGTTTTTTATGTATTCGGGTTTTGTGATGAGTCTAAAGCGCTTAAAGAAGAGTAAACATTTAAAAATCTCACATAAAAAGGAAGATAGTGAATATGTTATTTTGGTGGGGTCGGAAACCGGAACGGCATACGAATTTGCAAATAAACTATTTAAGAGTTTAACATCCTTGGGAAAAGCTGTGTTTATAACCGAGCTTAATAATTATGCGAAATTCGAAAAAGCAAAACACTTAATCGTTGTTACTTCAACCTATGGCGATGGAGATGCTCCTACAAATGCCAGAAAATTTGAAACGAATTTTGGTGCTATCGAGCAACCAAACAATATTTCATACTCCGTTGTGGGTTTGGGGTCAACTTCATATCCACATTTTTGTGGGTTTGCAATAAAAGTAGACAGTATTTTACAACAAGCAAAAGGCTTTCACCCTTCGCTTCCTTTGCACAAAATTAATGATGGCGATGCTTCAGCACTTGGCAAATGGACTCAGGAATGGAGCAAAGAGGTGGATCTTCCAATACAAATTTCGAGTTCAGAAGAGCAATTAAGAGAAGTAGAAAAGATGTCATTTACTGTTGTGGAGCGAACTGAAATCAATCTTGATGATACATTCTTACTACTGTTAAAGCCAAATAGGAATACAAAGTTTACATCGGGGGATCTGTTATGTGTTTTTCCTGAAGAAACCGGTTATTCGCGACAGTATTCTATTGCGAAAATTGGAAATAATATTCTGTTGAGCATAAAAAGACACAAATTTGGAACGTGCTCATCTTACCTGTCAAAACTAGATGAGGGGGATCAAATTATGGCGTCTATTGAGCATAACGATCAATTCCATTTTCCGAAGAAGGGAGAGTCGGTAGTCTTAATAGCCAACGGTACCGGGATTGCCCCATTTTTGGGTATGTTAGCAGAGAATAAGACAACAACTACACATTTGTTTTGGGGTGGGCGCACCTTAGAATCAGTTCACATTTATAGTGATTATTTTAATAAAATAACTACTCAAAATAATTTAGCGAATTTGCATAAATGCTACTCCAGAGAGGAAAACGGAATGTACGTACAAGACCTGATTACACAAAAAAAGGATGTCATTCTCAATTGCATTAATGCCTCGGGTACCATAATGATCTGTGGTTCTTTAGCCATGCAAAACGATGTATTGGACGCACTTGAAGAGATGTTAATATCGACTCCCGATTTGGATGTTGAATCCGTAAAACGGTCTGGCAGACTGTTAATGGATTGTTATTAGGCTATACCTTAATCTTTTATAAATTTCTGAATACTTCTTCCTTCTTCTGAAAGGATTTCTATAAAATACATGCCTTGTGATAAGTTGGAAACATCAATAGCGTTAGTTTGTTCTGAAACTTCTATTACTTTTTTTCCGCTTAGTGAGTAAACAAATATTTTTTGGTTTGTGATTTCTTCCGAAGCAATAGAAAGAGTTTCTGAAACAGGGTTAGGGAATATGGTTATAACGCTCTTGTTGTTTTCAGACAAAGATAAAAGCGAATTTCTGTAGACAACAGTAGAAAATATTTGGTTATCCAACCGTAAAGTTTTATCACCATTCATGTCTGTAGTGATCGTATAAAAATAATCGGATTCCTCAATAAAAAAACTGAAATAACTGTTTTCTAAATCAACATGCGATGGCGGGGGATTGTTACACGTCCCGCATAAACAGGGTGCGAACATAGTTAAATACAGGGAATCGTCTACAGAATTATAGCTCATTTCACCTCCGTACTCATTACAAACGATTCCGGAAATAATTAAATCTTCATTGATATTCATGGTAGGAGAAATGGGAGGATCAATCTCCGAAATTATAATTTCATCACCCAATTCAGGATAAATCGCTTCGAGATACCAAGTGTCATACAAATCCGGATTCTGAGCAAAACCCTGATAACCTAAAAATAACCCCACTAAAAGTAGTAAAATTTTCTGCATAACGTTAAAATTAGAGGGGGAGTAACAATAAAGATATGAAATTTTGAAGTCTTTTCCTACCTTTACGAAAAATCGATAAATTCCCCTTTTCTACATGTCCGATTTCTGGCTATATTTTAAATTGGGTCTGGAGCACGTGCTCGACTGGAAGGCCTATGATCATATTCTCTTTATCATTGTTTTATGCGCTGCATATACTTTCGATTCGTGGCGTAGACTCCTAATTCTTGTCACACTGTTCACCTTGGGACATACCGTTTCACTCTTGTTGGCTAATTATAATGTAGTAAGCGTTTCCAGCGCCTGGATCGAGTTTTTAATACCGGTGACAATTCTCGTCACGGCACTGTATAACCTCTTTACTGCAGGTAAAGGTAGTAGAGCGGATAAACTCGGACTCTTTTATATTGCGACAGTTTTCTTCGGACTCATACATGGTTTCGGATTTGCTACCTATTACGGAATGATAAATTCGGATAATGAGATCTTACCCCTTCTCGAATTCGCATTAGGAATTGAAGCGGCACAGATAATTGTCGTACTATTGGTATTATTCTTAGCATTTATTTGTAAAACCGTATTTAGGTTTAATAAGCGCGATTGGACCCTTGTAGTATCGTCTATTGTTATAGGAATGGTAATTCCAATGCTCATAGATAATTGGGTGTTTTAAATTCTGAAACTTTTGTATACATTTAACACCCGCATTTTTGATAGGGTGTAACTTCCTGTTAAATTCGCTACTAATATCATGTGACTGTTCTGAATGCGCTAAAAAACAGGGATTCTTTGTTCTATGACTCAAAAAAAACAACAAAAATACGACCTGGCCTATCTTAAGATGGCACAGGAATGGAGTAAGCTTTCTTATTGTAAACGTCGAAAAGTTGGCGCGCTAATTGTGAAAGATAAAATGATTATTAGCGACGGATACAATGGAACCCCTACCGGATTCGAAAATTTCTGTGAAGATGAAGAAGGGTACACTAAATGGTATGTTCTTCACGCCGAAGCAAATGCGATCTTAAAAGTGGCCTCCTCAACACAATCCTGTCACGGAGCAACACTGTATATTACAATGTCACCCTGTCAGCAGTGCAGCAAATTGATTCATCAGGCCGGAATTAAGAGATTGGTGTATTTGGAAGAGTACAAAGACAATTCGGGAGTGAAATTTTTAGAGAAAGCAGGCGTTAGTATTACACATGTTCAAGATTTAAAAGTAAAATGAAGTTTAAAAAAGCATATGTTCCTTTAATTACAGGTATCGCGATCGCGATAGGAATTTTTATAGGTTCAAAACTTAACTTCAATGACACTACAGAAAAGATCTTTGCTACAAACTCTAAAAAAGATAAGTTAAACCGTCTTATAGACTATATAGATTACGAGTACGTAGATCGTGTAAATACCGATAGCATTGTGGATGTAACCGTAAATGGAATCCTTGAAAATTTAGATCCGCATTCCGTATATATCCCCAGCGATTCGTATCAGGAAAATGCCGATGATATGCGGGGTAACTTTACGGGTATTGGGATTAGTTTTTATCCCTATAAAGATTCTATAGCAGTAATTAGAGCGATTAAAGGAGGACCCGCAGCAAAGGCCGGGATAAAAGGGGGCGATAGAATTTTGTACGCCGATGGCAAAAAACTCTTTGGCGAAAATATTCATAGAGATAGTATAAGCGAATACCTTAAAGGCGAAATCAATTCGAAAGTAGACCTGCAGGTGTATCGCAAAGGAGAGCCCGAATTACTAGATATTAAAGTGAAGAGAAAACGAGTGCCTTTAGTGAGTGTCGATGCATCCTATAAATTAACCGATGATATAGGTTATATTAAAGTGAATCGTTTTTCAGAAACCACATACGACGAATTTGAAAATGCACTTGAAACCTTGATCGATAACGGTATTACCAAGTTAGTTCTGGATCTTAGAAACAACCCGGGAGGTTATATTTCTACAGCCGAAAGAATATTGGACGAATTCCTGGAAGATGACAAACTAATGCTTATTACGAAGAATAAAAATGGGGATGAAAATAAATCGTATGCAACAAGAAGAGGCGATTTTGAAGATGGAAAGCTATATGTTTTGATCAATGAGAATTCTGCTTCGGCTAGTGAAATTGTGGCGGGTGCTCTGCAGGATAATGATAAGGGAACCATTATTGGCAGGCGTTCCTTCGGAAAAGGACTGGTGCAACGTGAAATGGCATTAGGCGACGGAAGTGCCGTAAGACTGACCATCGCCAGATATTACACCCCTACGGGAAGGTCCATTCAGAAGCCATATGGAAACGGAAACGACGCGTATTACAGTGATTATGAAAAGCGTTATACGAATGGTGAGCTCATTAGTGCCGATAGTATTAAGGTTGCAGATTCGTTGAGGTTCGTAACCCCAAAGGGCAAAGTGGTGTATGGAGGTGGTGGAATTATTCCCGATATTTTTGTGCCAAAAGATACGAGTGTGGAAAATGAAACCCTTCAGTTTGTGTCTAGAAATGGCTTTATGAGTTTTTTCATCTTTGAACATCTTGAAAAGAACAGAGAAATGTTTGAGGGAATTTCATTCGAGGAATTTTCCAGAAGCTACGAGGTAGATGATGATCTTTCGAAGGCTTTTATTGAGTATGCTAAATTTGATCAGGCACATATAGACCTTACTAATTATTCGAATACATTAAAGAAAGCCTTAAAGGCAAATATAGCACAACAGCTGTACGGACCTAATGCGTACGAAAACATAATGAATCAAGATGATCAAATGCTTCGAAAGGTGTTGGAGTTAGAATCTCCAAAACAAGAAGAGCCAACCCTTCCAAATTAAAAACTATTGCTTCTTTTTAGCAATTTTTTGCGATACTTTCAGAATAACAAGTAGAAGAATTACACAGGCAGAAGCCAAAACTCCAATTAATGCTACACTGCTATCTCCTTGTAATAAATTGTCAAAATCTAAGATAGTAGCATTGTAAATAATTAACGCCACGGCAATTGCTATTAGAATATACGTGAAGATTTTCATTTTTCTTAATTAAATAATTCTTGAATATTTGAGGTAAATAGCTTTACGGCGATCGCAAGAAGAATAACTCCGAAGATCTTTTCAATGATGGCGATCCCGCCCTTCCCAAGAAAACGTTGCAGTTTTCCTGAGGTTCGTAATACAATAAACACGACCACAATATTTACCAATATTGCGACAATAATATTTTCGATAGAATATTCGGCTCTAAGCGACAGTAAAGTTGTTAAACTACCCGGTCCCGCCACTATTGGGAAGGCAATTGGAAAAACAGTCGCCATACCTAAATTTTCTTCATTCTGCTTAAATAAGGTAACTCCAAGAATCATTTCTAGCGCGATAAAGAACAGTACAAAGGCTCCTGCCACTGCGAATTCGTTTACATTTATGCCAATAAGTTTAAGGATCTCTTCCCCTATAAAAAGAAAGACGATTAATACGATCCCTGCAATAATAGAAGCACGCCCACTTTTTATATTCCCCGATTTTTCTCGTAGAGAAATGATTACAGGGATACTTCCTATAATGTCTATTACCGCAAAAAGCACCATAGTTGCGGTCGCAATCTCTTTGAAATTTAAATTCATTACGCTATTTTTTCGTGTTGCAAAATTAGTGATAATGGCTTGGATATATACTTTAAATCTAACTTTAATTTATGAGTAATTTCTTCGGAAAAGGACGCGGAAACATATTATCTTTGTCGGATGTTTCAACTTGGAAAGACTATTGTTTCGGAAGACCTTATTGAAAAAGAGTTTGTCTGTAATTTAGGGGCCTGTAAAGGGGAATGCTGCATTGCTGGTGAAGCCGGAGCACCTGTTACTTCCGAAGAAGTAGAAATTCTTGAAACTATCTATCCAAAAGTGAAGCCTTTTCTCAGGTCTGAAGGGATCGAAGCTATCGAGGCTCAAGGTACTTATATCACTACTTCTAATAACGAACTGGAAACACCACTGGTAAATGGGAACGAATGTGCATATGTTACGTTCACTGTAAACGGAACGGCGAGTTGTGGAATAGAAGATGCATATAACGCCGGGGAAATCGATTTCAGAAAACCCATTTCTTGTCATTTATACCCGGTTCGAGTAGTAGATTACAGTGAATTTGCTGCGGTAAACTATCACAAATGGCCTATTTGCAACGACGCGTGTATCCTTGGGAAAGAATTAAAGGTACCTGTCTACAAATTTGTGAAGGACGCGCTTATTAGAAAATTCGGCAAACACTGGTATGCCGAACTTGAGAAAGTAGCAGAGAAAATGTAGTTTTTTAGTACTTCTTACAAAGCTGTTGATTAGTTATTTGATTATCATTATCTTAGTTGTTGATTAATCCACTATTTTGCCAGCAACTATAACTAAACAATTATGAAAAAAGCACTATTATTATTCGCAGTTCTTGCAGTGACATATGCCTGCGACAATCCTGTTTCAAAAAAAATTAAAGAAACCAAGGAGAATGTTTCTAATACCACAAATGCGGTAAAAGAAATGACCAAAATGCAAGAAGATTTACAAGAACTACAAAAGGAAGAGCCTCTAACCAACGAGGAGTTAAAATCCTGGCTTCCCGAAGAAATTGAAGGTATGAATCGCGTTGGTTATAAAGCCGGACAGATGGGTATGGCGCAAATAGCCTCTATTGAAGGTACCTATACCAATGAAGATAAGTCGAAAAAATTTAGAATTTCAATTATTGATGGTGCCGGACAAATGGGTGCCGCTGCTACCGCAGGATTGAGAATGATATTGTCACAGGAATTTGAAGAAGAAGATGAAAATAAATCTCGTCGAACTGTTAAGAAGGATGGGGTAAAAGCAATTGAAGAATATCGAAAGAAAAATAATAACAGCACCGTAGAATTTATGCAAGATAATAGGTTCTATATAAAAGCCAACGGTACGAACATGTCGATTGATGAAATGTGGGACGCTATTGATGATCTCGATATTGATGATTTAGGATAGGGAACAACCATTAAAATATTTTAAAAAGGCTGAAAACATCAATGTTTTCAGCCTTTTTTTTACTGTTACATATGTGGTAGAGTTTGGTACATTAGTCATAATAAATAAGAGTTTACTAGTATAAATTTGCTGTAAATAGACCATGTGTCTTAAGGAAAAGCTCCCCTTCCGTATAGACATAAGTCTAATTCAAACCATTAGAAAACTTAAAAAATGTAATTATGAAAAATGTACTTACTTTATTAGTGTATGCTCTTTTCGTTACAACCGGGGTAGCACAATCTGATGTTGATCTTTCAATATCTAACCCTATGTTGAATTCTCCGGAGCGAACACCGGTGCTTAACGCGTTATACGAACAATCCAGATATCTGGAAACTCACGGTACTGTTGCCGAAATTGAAGCCAACCGACTGGCAATTAAAAGTGAATGGCAAGGTATAGACCCCGCTATAGCTGCATTGTACAAGCCAGTGGACAACGGTGGAGCACTGCCGGAAATTGAAGAAAATGTTGGTGTTAACGGGGTGTCTATACCTGCTATAATTCGTGAAAGAGAAGAAATACCACAAAACAGAGACTGGATCGACGATCGTTTAATTAGAAACTTGTGGGTAGACGGAGTCGATATGGATGTTACTGGAGTAGGGGATATCTATATTTCAACTTATGTAAATTATATTAGTACCGGGAGTACCCGAGATTCTATAGCGATCTATAGATCGATAGACGGTGGCGCTAGTTTTGATCAGTGGAAAAGAATTGCAGTAACCGCTACAATTGAAAAGGTACAATTGATCTCATTTGATGGATCAGGTGACGAATATATCATCGCTTATGTTTTAACAGATACGGAAACATTTCAAGCGTTTAGATGGAATGTAGCCAATGGAAATTTTGACGCTCAGGTGATCGCAACCGGGGTAAGTGATTTTGGGGTAGATAGAAACTATCCGGGAACTACGGCAACGCAAAGAGCTTTTGCTACCTATCAGAAAATGACTAGTTGTACAAATGTTCATTCGGCAAGAAGTACCTCCGGAAGTTACGGGTTTGATTGGGTTGATGAGGTTACCACCAGTTCTACCTGCGGACTTCAGGTGGAATATGCCTATGGCCTGAATGGCAGCGGTTATGTGACATATACTGGAGCTAGTTCCGGCAATTTGTATGCAAATGTAAACAGCAATTATAACGACCCCGCCTCGTGGGGTGCCAGAGAGACTCTTGCTACCGGTGCTTCGATCGAAGTATTGAATCCAAAAATTGCTGCAGCAAGGAAAGCACTCGCTTCCGATGAAGTGATAATACTGTGTAATTCGAGAACTTCGGGCTCAACGAACCCGTTTAATCACACGAGTTACAGACGTGAAAATCAAGCAGCGTATGCGTTACTATTCGATGGAATTCCTTTGCCAAATAACAGTATTGGAGAGGTAGATACATGGATTAGAAAGAATAACGGCACCGAAGTGATTAGAACATCATATCTTCTTGATATTGTTGATAACAGTACCAGTGATGCCTGTCGCTCTTATACCTACGACGGTTCAAATCTTGTAGATAACGAGTTGGTTAGTGATCCATCGACCGATGTATGGGAAGATTTCCCTGCGGCAATTGCCGAAACAAATGACGATATGCCATGTATGGCGTTTTCGGGAACGAGTGCCGGCGGAACTTTTGGCTTCGGACTCTACTTCGATTCGAAAGCGGGGATTCTGAATACCCAATCTAATACAATTGAAGAATTGACTTATTTCCCTAATCCCGTTTTAGATAAGGTGAATGTTAGTGGAGTTAAAGTCATCAATTCTATCACTATATATAACCTTCTGGGTCATGTTGTGCAGTATGTGAAGCCTAATTCTGAAAGAGCATCGATAGATATGACGACCAGTTCGAAAGGCGTATATATTATGGAAGTCGAATCTGAAGGTGAGAGAGGATCTTACAAATTAATCAAGCAATAGGAGTATTTTTTTTTCAAGTTTGATTTTTGGGAGAGGTTGTTCATTAATTTGAGCAGCCTCTTTTCTTTTTTATATTTTTTCTGAAAGGTTTTAGAGCAATTTTTGTCTTAAACAGAATTTTTTTGATAATAAGTTTTGTTGAAAATTAATGTGAAGGATTGGTCGTGAAATGCTTCTTTAAGTACCGTAAAACGGAAGCCTGTAAGGCTTTTCAACGACAATTATTTATATTGTTAATAATCTTTACTTTGCATACATAAACAACTGAAAAACAGATAATTAAAGTGTTTGTTTAACAAAATAATAAGAACAGTTTAAAATGCTCTATGTTGAAAACTTTGTTGAAAACCTAAAGTGATTTTCCCGGATTTTACTTCAAATAATTTCCATATTTGTTAGTCCCTAGTAAGTACAATTAATACGAATTAAAAAAGCAAAGGACAATGAGTAACGTAGAGCCAATTTTGGAAGCAAATGAGAATAGATTTGTAATATTTCCTATTCAACATCATGATATTTGGGAATGGTATAAGAAATCGGAGGCAAGTTTTTGGACTGCCGAAGAGATCGATTTGCACCAGGATCTTACAGATTGGACTACAAAACTTAATGACGATGAACGTTATTTCATAAAGCACATTTTAGCATTTTTTGCAGCTTCAGATGGAATCGTAAACGAAAATTTAGCCGAAAACTTCGTAAATGAAGTTCAGTATAGTGAAGCTAAGTTTTTCTATGGTTTTCAGATAATGATGGAAAATATTCATAGTGAAACCTATTCTTTGCTTATCGATACGTATGTTAAGGACGAAAAGGAAAAAGATCAGTTGTTTAACGCTATTGAAAACTTTCCGGCAATTAAAAAGAAAGCAGATTGGGCATTAAAATGGATTGAAAGTCCAAGTTTTGCCGAAAGACTAATCGCTTTTGCCGCAGTAGAAGGAATTTTCTTTAGTGGTGCATTCTGTTCAATTTTTTGGTTGAAAAAGCGTGGTTTAATGCCGGGATTAACTTTTTCAAATGAATTGATCTCCCGTGATGAAGGTGTACATTGTGACTTTGCTGTTCACTTACACAATCAACATTTAGTAAATAAAGTTCCAAAAGAGCGTATTCGCGAAATTATCGTAGACGCACTTAATATTGAACGTGAATTTATTACCGAGTCGCTTCCTGCAAGTCTAATAGGAATGAATTCAAATTTAATGACTCAATACCTCGAGTTTGTAACCGATCGCCTTCTGGGAGAACTGGGATGTGAAAAGGAATACAATACTTCCAACCCATTTGACTTTATGGATATGATATCTCTACAAGGAAAGACGAACTTCTTTGAGAAGCGTGTTTCAGAATATCAAAAGGCCGGAGTAACCAATATGGATAAAGAGTCAAACAAAATTAGTTTCGACGCAGATTTCTAAGATTCTTTTTCGCAACTAGCGAAACAGTATTCAATATATAGCTGATTACGTGAAAGTTGCGACTTTCGCCTTAGCACCCTTTTTCAGAAAATAATATAACCTCATAAATAAAAAATAGATGAATGTAGTTAAAAGAGACGGCCGGAAAGAACCTATAATGTTCGATAAAATTACCGCACGAGTACGTAAATTGTGCTATGGTTTAAACGAATTAGTAGATCCTGTAAAGATTTCGATGCGTGTTATTGAAGGTCTTTATGACGGTGTAACTACAAGTGAGTTAGATAATCTTGCAGCCGAAGTTGCCGCAACGATGACTACTTCTCATCCGGATTATGCACGCCTTGCAGCTCGTATTTCGGTTTCTAACCTGCACAAGAATACAAAAAAGACTTTTTCCGAAGTAATGACAGATTTATACGAATATGTAAATCCGCGTACCGGAAAAGACGCTCCTTTGTTGAGTGATGAGGTTTATAAAGTTATAATGGATAATGCAGATGAGCTCGATTCTACAATTATTTACAATCGTGACTTTGGATACGATTATTTTGGTTTTAAGACATTAGAGCGATCTTATTTACTGAAACTAAATGGGAAGATCGTGGAGCGTCCACAACATATGTTGATGCGTGTTTCTGTCGGGATTCATTTAGATGACCTCGCAGCTGTGAAAGAAACGTACGAACTTATGTCTAAGAAGTACTTTACTCACGCAACTCCAACATTATTTAATAGTGGTACTCCAAAACCACAAATGTCTTCTTGTTTCCTATTAACAATGAAAGACGATAGTATTGACGGTATCTATGACACACTGAAGCAGACTGCAAAAATCTCACAATCTGCCGGAGGAATTGGATTGTCTATCCACAACATTCGTGCAACTGGTTCTTATATTTCGGGAACAAACGGAACCTCCAATGGAGTCGTACCTATGCTTCGTGTGTTTAATGATACCGCGAGATACGTAGATCAGGGAGGTGGAAAACGAAAAGGCTCATTCGCTATTTACGTTGAACCATGGCATGCCGATATTTTCGACTTCCTAGACTTAAAAAAGAATCACGGAAAGGAAGAAATGCGCGCCAGAGATCTGTTCTACGCAATGTGGATCCCGGATCTATTTATGAAACGTGTGCAGGAAGATGGGGAATGGACTTTAATGTGTCCGAACGAATGTCCCGGACTTTTCGATTGTCACGGAGAAGAGTTTGAAGCGTTGTATGCAAAGTATGAAGCTGAAAATAAAGGTCGTAAGACAATAAAGGCGAGAGAGCTTTGGGAGAAAATAATGGAATCTCAAATAGAAACAGGGACGCCATATATGCTCTATAAAGATGCAGCCAACCGTAAGAGTAATCAGAAGAATCTGGGAACGATCCGCTCTTCAAATCTTTGTACCGAGATCATGGAGTATACTTCTCCAGACGAAATCGCGGTATGTAATTTAGCTTCCATAGCATTGCCTATGTTTGTTAAGAACGGTGAATTTGACCATAAAGAGCTTTTTAAAGTTACAAAACGAGTAACTAAAAACTTAAATAGAGTTATTGACCGAAACTACTATCCGGTAAAAGAGGCCGAAAATTCAAATTTCCGCCATCGTCCGGTTGGACTTGGGATCCAGGGACTCGCAGATGCATTTATTATGATGCGATTACCGTTTACTTGCGACGAGGCAAAAAAGGTGAATCAGGAGATATTTGAAACACTTTACTTTGCAGCAGTCACTGCATCTATGGAAGAGGCTAAAGCAGATGGGCCATACCAAACCTATAAAGGGTCACCTATTTCTGAAGGGTTATTTCAGCACAACTTATGGGGAATAGAAGATAAAGAATTAAGCGGTCGTTGGGACTGGGGGAAACTTAGAAAGGATGTGAAGAAACACGGGGTTCGAAACTCATTACTGGTAGCTCCAATGCCAACTGCATCTACTTCTCAGATCCTGGGTAATAACGAAGCTTTCGAACCGTATACTTCAAATATCTATACCCGTCGGGTACTTTCAGGAGAATTCATTGTGGTAAATAAACATCTTTTAGAGGATCTAGTAGGTCTGGGCTTATGGAACGAAGATCTTAAAGAAGAAATAATGCGTGCCAATGGGTCTATTCAGGATGTAGATATAATTCCGCAGGAATTAAAAGAACTCTACAAAACCGTCTGGGAGTTGAGTATGAAAGATATAATCGATATGTCTCGCCATAGAGGTTACTTCATAGACCAATCTCAATCCCTGAACTTGTTCATGGAAAACGCAAATTATGCAAAACTTACCTCTATGCATTTCTATGCGTGGAAGAGCGGGTTAAAAACTGGAATGTATTACTTAAGAACTAAGAGTGCTGTAGATGCTATCAAGTTTACTTTAAAACAAGAAGTTAAAAAGGAGCCTACAGCTGCCATGGCAGAGGCGAAAGTTGATGCAACTTCTGCCGAATCTAACAAGCCAATGACGCCACAGGAACTTCGTGAATTGCTAGCCAAATCGAAAGGTGCCGATGCAGACGACGATTGTTTGATGTGCGGGTCATAAATTGTGAACAAGTGTTATATGAAGAAAGGGAAGGCGAATGTCTTCCCTTTTTATTTTAAGAAATCTGTGCCTAAATACTTATCATCTTTATTGTAGTACCAGGCGCGATTTTTAGGCATTTTTATACCTTCCACTTCAAATTCTCCTGTTAAAAGGATATACTCACCCGTATTTTTACCTTCTTTTTTTGGATCGCCTTTAAAGAACTGATATACTTTCATGGCATATGTTTCAGGATCAAAATAGAAGAACCACACGTCGTTTCCAACAGTTTCAGCATAAGTCACTTTTAAAACCAAATATTCCTTCCCCTTAAATTCTTTCCGAAGAAATGTATCAGCAATAATAGTCCCCGGATCCTTAAGCTTCATTGGCAGTCCGTACAAATAGGTATAGTAGTTTTTATACAGCATGGCTCTTTCGCAGCTTAGATTGTGCTTTTCTTTAATGTCTTCGGAAAGGTTAGCGCGCTCATTTAATCGTATGGTACAATTGTTCTTATTTAGCTCATATTCTGTTACAGTAGTATCGCTCACTGCTTTTACATAGAAATACTCTTTAGGGATGTCGATCTTAATTTCACTTTTACGTACAGGATTATTGGGCGTTTCCATGTGAATATTTAAAGTACCATTAAAGTTGTTCCAATTACCTGAAGGGTCGTGATAGGCTATCGCCCGGTTTAAAAGTTCTTCGCCACTCAAATCCTGACCGCTGCAGGTAAATACCATTAACAAGAATACTAATAGGAACTTCATACATAAACGTTTTGGATGTACATAAAGATAGAGCTTCTGTATAAAAAAACCTCACTATTATACATCAGTACAACAGTGAGGTTATATAAGATCAAAAAATAATCTTATTCTTTATTATAACTGGAATAATACTCTTGCATTAAGTTCATTACTCCGGTCACAAGATCTTTGGTCTCTAGCAATAAATTGAAGTATAACGTAGTGTTCTTAGGACTCGATTCTTCGGTGCGGGTTCTATCTATTTGCTTGTCAATTTTTTCTGAAAGTACCGTAAATATGGCCTCTTTCTTATCCAGAACAAAGCTTATTCTATCAAATTTTCGATCGTTAAAGATCTCTTCGATCTCAACGAATAACACATCTAACAACTCATCTATTTCTTGAAGATCTTTAATCTGACTAAAGCGTAATGCCTTATGATTATTATTTATGTGCTTGTAACTTTTCTTAGAAATAAATTCGAGTGATTGAGCGATATCTGTTAAGTACCCTAAAATAGTAATATAGAAGCTACTTCCACGTACACTCGTTTCATCTAGTTTTTTAATGAAGTAGAAAATATTATCTCTCAATTCTTCTATTTCTTCGTCTAATTTGGTGATACCCTTCTTACTTTTCTTCAGTTTAGAAAGATCTTGCTTAGACAAACCACGCAATACATCTGAATAGATCTTATTTGCGCGGGAAACTACATTAACAATGTTATCTGCACTTTCTTCAATAATTCCCTGAACCGTTTTACTTTCAGATTTTTTCAATCCGGATTTTGTGAGTTTCGCGATGCCTTTCTTTTTATGAGAAAGGTAGTTTCTAACTAATAATCCAATAGCTAGTAGCAGTAAGATCGCGATAGCAGGTCCTTTGCCCAAATAGATGATATAGGCTAACGTTCCTGCGGCTACAAAAGCGCTAAATGCAGTAAAGAACCAACCTCCAATGACATTTAATACACCTGCAACTCTGTAAACGGCGCTTTCTCTACCCCAGGCTCTGTCTGCCAGGGAGGTACCCATTGCCACCATAAAAGTAACATAGGTAGTAGAAAGAGGTAATTTCATCGATGTAGCAATGGAGATAAGTATTCCTGCAACAACTAAGTTAATAGAAGCCCTGATCATATCGAATGCAGGCATATCGGCATTACTTCTTTGATCCATTGCACTTACCGGTTTCTCAAAACTTTTGTTTATGGCATCCTGAGTGGCGTTTGGGATTATTACCCCTAAGCCTGAAACCAATTTAGTACTACCTTTAACAACCATTCTGGACAAGAGGTTCGGATTAAACTTCTCGTGCCCTTCACCTTGTCTGGATAGTCCAATTTCTGTATCGGCAACAGTACGAGCCTTTTTTGAGAACCATAGCGTAAGAACCATGATACCACCCGCCATAAACAGAAGTAGTGGTTCTGCCGGAACTTTATTTTCAAGAACGTTCATAGAAAAGGTCGTTGCGGCCTCTCCCGAAACACTCCAGGCTTCATACGAATGGTATGCGGCCATAGGAACACCAATAAAGTTAACCAAATCATTTCCGGAGAAAGCAAGCGCTAAACCAAAGGTTCCAATAGCAATTACGATTATTAAGATACTTTTCTTAAATATTTTCATAAATAAGTAAGAAAAGAGCGTCCAGAATACAAAGCTACCCAGAACTAATAATAATGCCTGATTTTCAACAATTTCTTTCAGATCTCCATAATAAGGAGTTCCTTTAAGGCCTTTCATAAATATAAAATATCCAATAGCCGTTAAAGCGACCCCTCCAAAAAGGGCCCCGAAGTTTCTAATTTTTTTCTCGTAATGAAATGTGAATATCAATCGTGATAACCATTGTACAAGGGCACCAACGGTGAACGCAATAACGACCGAGAGCAGAATCCCTGAAATGATTTCAGTGGCTTTTGCGGTATTAATATAGTTTCCTATATCTGCAAATGTTTCAGAATTAGACTTTCCAATTTTTATCAAAGCCATGACTACCGCGGCACCTAGTAATTCGAATACGATAGATACCGTAGTAGAAGTTGGTAAACCGAGCGTATTAAAAAAATCTAACAGCAATATATCTGTGATCATAACCGCCATAAAGATGATCATGATCTCATCGAAATAGAACTCACCGGGCACGAAGATACCTTTACGTGCCACTTCCATCATACCACTGGAGAATACAGCGCCAATAAAGATCCCCAAGCTGGCAATGATCATTATCGATTTAAAGGAAATAGCTTTAGACCCTATCGCCGAATTTAAAAAATTCACTGCATCATTACTAACACCAACCACAAGGTCTGCTATGGCTAAGATAGCCAAGGCAACAAGCATTAATACGTATATATTTTCCATTATTATTCTTTATTAAAGTGTTGCAAATTTCTCAATAAAGTTGAGTTTAATTGTTATCTAAATGTTATCTATCGTGCTTAAAAGTGCAAATCAAATCCTATGCGAAATTCAATTCCGTGATGTTCTGCATTCGCTGTATGATAGCTAAGGTCACTTTGAACCTTCAACTTGTGACCCACAATATACTTAGAAACACCCAAAGTATATTCATCTCGATCTGCGTTCTGGGTTACAGTGTCATAATCGATGGTTGAAAAACGACCGGCTATTTCATAGTTATTTTTAAACAGGTACCCCACTTGTAAGTTAAATGCATTTCCTACTTGTACTATATCGCCCGTTTTGGTCCCGTCTGCTTCGGTTGCAATAGGATCGTCTGCAGAACGATCGGCAAATTCGCCCATAAAAGAAAATCCGTTGTATTTTAGCATTGCATCAATGAAGATGGTTGAGATATCCGTTTCGTAAAAACCATTGGAAGTTTCCATATACGATCCTTGATTGCTTCTGTTCTTAACTGCATCCTGGTTGAAATCGTAGGTAACACCTATCATTAGTTTTAAAGTTTCTTCTCTTTTCAGATCTGCCTGCACATAATCACCTTTGCTTTTGAAATTCCCAAAAGGAAGAGCTTCGATTCTTCCGGTAAATTGATGACCTCCAAGATTGCCGCTGGTAATATTTCTACCTTCTCCTTGGGAGATCGCTATTTTTTCGCGTAAAATAAAGGATTCTGAAAGGGCTGTGTGGTGACGAAGTTGAATTCCAATATCCCGATCTATATTAAATCGACTATTTAGAATGGATCGATCGATCAATTGAAGGTTTCCCGATGAAACAACACGCTCAATATTTCCGGGAAGTTTAGTCTGTCCTACCCATAGCTCAAAGTTCTCATAGAAATTCCACATCACCACCGCATCGAGAATATATCTTGGAGCGTTACTGGTAAATTGATTTGCACCCGAAATATCCCGGTTCGATAAACCGAGTTCAATTTTGTATTTAAGCCTTGGTGAGTAAGCGAAGCCGCCGAATTTCAAGCGGGCTCTTCTTATTAAGAAGTTATGTTCGGGTTTGCCAAATTGATCCTCTTCGTAATCCCATTGAGACATAGCTCTAAACTGAATTCTTGGGGCAAACTTGATGCTCCACGAGCTGTCCTTCGCAACTAAATTAAGCATACCTTTCCCAAACTTAGTATCTGTTTCTTCTTGTGAAATTGCAGAAATTGAAAAGCACAATAGTATTAGAAAAATTACATGGTGTAATTTCATAAAATCGTTTTAAGTTTTTGTCGGTGCAAATAACTTAAATCAATGTTAAGCTAATGTTTCCTAATTGTTATCTTTAACTTCTTTCAAAAAAAAGAGCTGTCCTACAAGACAGCTCCTGCACTGAAAATCTAGTCGACAAAAACTAAACGATTTTATAAAGTGCCATACAAATTAAGTGCATCGATGTAGTATTAACATAAATACAATATTAAATAAACATTAAGAAAGCTTCATTTTATAAAAACTATGCGCTCAGAATCTAAAAAATATAATAACCTGAAAAACAGAGCATTATAGCTGCAATGTTAAATTAACGTTACGAAAAGGTTTAATTAAGGTAAATATTTATATATTTGTATAGTAATCAATGATAAATGTATCTGTTATGAAAAAAATTCTTTTATTAGTCGTGGTTTTTTTGAGTGTGAGTTTTGCTCAGGCTCAAAATGATAAAAATGAGTATGTTGTAGATGGAGATTTGATCAAAGCGACTTTATATCATTCAAACGGAGAAGTAGCTCAAACAGGTTATTATACTAAAGAGAACAAGCTCCATGGAGAATGGTTAAGTTTTGATACCAATGGTAATAAAACCGCAACTGCTCAGTATAATAATGGCGAGAAAGTTGGTACGTGGCAATTTTATCAAGGTGAGGTTATGAAGGAAGTTACTTATAGCAATTCAAAAATATCTAAGGTAAAAACTTGGGAGTCAACAGATACTCGTATAGTTTCATATCGATAGAGATAATTAAAGTTAACACATAAGAAAACGGGTCAATATTTATTGACCCGTTTTTCTTTTTAAATAATATTCTATTTGTGCTGTTAAAACCTTACACTATAGCTGAGGCTTATATCCTGACCCGGATTCCATCTTGAATAGTTAGTGTCTTCGGCTCCAAACGATTGGTAAACACTTTCGATATCATCGTTCAAAAGATTTTCAAACTTTAAAGAAATGGTTGAATTATTATTTGCTCCAAAGCTTTTTGAAAGATTTAATTTCACATTGTGAAAAGGAAGGGTAAATACGTCGGCTACATCACCGGCCCCTACAATTTGTAGCGTTTTCCCCTGCGAATTATAAAAAATACCACCGGTCCATCCGTTATCTTCATAATTAAATCCAACATTTAAAAGATATGGAGATTGACCTTGAAGTTGTCGTGTGTCGTCTAACGTTTCACCTTCTCTTAAGTTATCTTGTCGTCCTTCTCTTTCATCTTCACTGTATTCCTGTTGTGATTCTATGATGGACAGATTTACATTAAAGTTTAAGTTTTGAAGTCCGTTGATAAAACCAAGATTCTTTCTAACTTCAATTTCACCACCAAAAACTTTTGCGTCTCCAAGGTTTAAGGGTGTGTATTGCCCATAAGCTCGTCTAATAAACGAAAGTTCGATGGGGTCTTTAAACGATTTGTAAAAACCGCTTAAGGCGAAGAAATCACCAGACTCTCCATATTGCTCAAATCGCAAGTCGAAATTGTTGATATATGTAGGTTGCAAATTGATATTTCCTATAAACGTTGTGCTACTTATAGGATCAAATATCTCTGCTAGCGAAGCTTCTTTAAACGAAGGTCTTGCGGTAGTTCTTGCAAAAGATGTTCTAATTTTTTGGTCGCCATCTTCATTCAAATCAAAAATAAGGTTAACAGACGGGAAGAAATCAGATTTATTTAAAACTTCAGCCGCATTTAGTGTTGTTCCAAGTTGATCTTCTCCCGTGTATTTCAGAATGAATTGCTCATACCTAACTCCCACTATAGAATTAAGCCAATCGGTAACTTTAAATTCTTCGGAAATATAACCCGAAGTAATAGAAATATCAGAATCGAATGAATCTGAATCATTTGAATCATCTCTTATAAAAAACCCGCTATTTGTGGTTGGATCATAAATATTCTCATCGGCCAGGATCAAATCAGGATCTCCATTTAGGGTAGCTGAAGGAAAGTTCAATAAAGGAATTGAAAACTTTAAAACATCAAAAGTTCGGTTTTTAAAAGTGTAACCTCCTCCAAATTTTGCTTTAGCCTCAAAACCAAATAAAGAATGCTTTTTCTCAATATCTATTTTTCCTGCAAGATTTATTTCTTCCAGATCTCTAAAAAACCTGGAAGGTATACCAGACTCACTTGGTTCAATTGTATATACCTGCTCTCCAGTATCCGGGTTTGTAGTTACTCTAAACGGAGAAACTCTAAAATCTTTATCTTCTATTTTAGCCAGAGAGGGCGATAGAGACCATTCAACATTCCAGTCATTTTCACTTCCCAAGGAGTGTTTTCCACTTAAAAGTCCATTTGTTATAGATCTTTGTGTGTAAATCAAGTTGTCTTTTAAGACATTATTACTACTAATTATAAAGTTACTTTGTCTAAAAATTGAAGCCTGCGATTCACCATTTTGAACATGCAGAACATTAAATCTGTACTTCGATTTTTCAGATTTTAACGATAATCCCGCCAAGGCGCTAATTAAAACATTATTGTTCCCCAATTCGCCATTTTGTGTTCTGTCTGCCAAAAGTTCGAAGTTAGATTTGTCGGCTTCATCTTTTCTGTAAATCTGACCGTCGATATACTCATCATAATATGAAGTTTCATTTCTATAAGATAATGATGCTAAATACCCTAACTTTTTTTCTCCAATTTCGTACTGGTTACCGGCAGTTAATGAAAAATTATAATCTAAAAAACTAGTTTCACGTTGAGCGGCCATTCGTTTTTCAAATCTCTGTGTAATTAACGACGCCACTTCTCCATTTTGCTGTGGGAGAGGAACAATTTGATTAGAAGCTAACGGATTGTCTCTCAATCCATCATCAAAGCCTAGGAAGTCGGTCGAGCTTCTATCTGAAGCTAAATAATCATCATTAAAGTGAAAATCTGAATTATAAGTTGCTCCAACAGAAACGCTATATTCTTCACGTGTGGGAATGTCCTTGGTTACAATATCGATAACCCCACCGGTGAAATCTGCAGGCTTATCTGCCGTGGCAGCTTTAACAACTATGACGTTCTCAAGAATTTGTGTTGGAAAGATGTCAAGTTGAAGGGTGTTTCTATCCGGATCTAAACCAGGGACATCTACTCCATTTAAAATAGATTTTGTATATCGGTCACCAAGACCACGTACATAAACGAATTTTCCTCCTTGTATCGATACCCCTGGAACATTTTTCACCGCACTTGCAATATCGCTAGCTCCGGTTTTTTTTATAGTTTCAAGTGAAAGACCATCTAATAAATTTACTGAGTTTTTTTGTAAACTAAGTACCGCGGCTTCGGTGTTTTGACGTGCGGTTGTGGTAATTACAACCTCATCGAGCTGACCGGCACTCGCATTTAAAGTTACATCGGTATTGGTGAACTCTCCTTGAGTGATCACCACACCTGTGATTTCTTTAGTTTGATATCCTACAAATGAAAAAACCAGAGTATAAGTACCGGGTTCTAACTCTAAACGATATCTACCTTCAAAATCTGAGGTAGTTCCTGTTTGTGTATCTTTTATAACAATATTTGCAAATGGAAGTACATCATTAAACTCACCGTCATTTATAGTTCCTGAGACACCTGTGGTCTGACTAAAAACTACTTGAAAAAAGAAAAATGCAACAATTGCGTAAGGGAAATTCTTCATGTTTATTATTTATATAAACTTGCTCGTCTTAAAATTTTAAGACGAGCAAGTTGGCTAATTCAATTCAATAAATAAGATTGTTTAGTGGGTTACTTAAAAGGCTCCTTGTGCACTTGCAAGGGTCCATCCAAAAACACCTGTGTTAGCACCACCACTAGTACCAGTAGTTGTCCAGCTAGCAGCTCTTTCGGCAAACGTAGGGTCAAGGATTATAAGATCTTCAAAAACATCGTTATTAGGATCGTTGTCATCACAATTTGCGATACATCCACCTTTTTCAACAAAGACAGTATTATCAGCTCCATTTAGAACCCAGTTCTGGAAAGTTATTTGTCCATCTAGAAAGTTCTGAGAAACTTCGTTATTATCTAATTCTACATCTGCAGAAGTTTTAAATCCTGATGCGTATACATTACGGATAGTACCCATGGCGTTATCTCTCCAATCTGCATATTCTCCGTTTTCTGTTACTGTATTACCAATTAGTGTTAATCCATCAATAGTAAATGAACCTTCTAATGAACCGGCAGGACCATCAATTTCAAGAGCATGGTCAGAAATATCACCAAGAATTACTAAAGCATTTGAAATAGTTCCAGAGTATGCTTCATCGATATCTAATCCATCATCACCTTGAGCCCAAACTAATAAGTTTGATGCATTTACTGATCCACCGAACCATTCGATACCGTCGTCTAAGTTCCCAAGAACTTCAATGTTGGAAATAACAGTTCCAGAACCAACACCTCCTAAGGTAAGTCCGTTGATCTCGTTACCATCACCAATAGATGTTCCTCCATGTCTAATAGAAACGTAGTTTAAAGAACCAGAATTATCAGCGTTGTCAGTTCCACCGTATAATCCATTTGTATCACTTGCAGGAATTCCTTCAATTTGGTTTTCCAATGCATCTCCTGATAAGGATGCTCTTGCGTATCCTAAAACAATAACTCCTCCCCATAGATTTCGATCGTTCTGAGAAAGATTTGTTCCGGCTGTTTGTCCTACCTGAATATTGTCTGTACTAGATGTAAAGATAATCGGTGCATCTGAGGTTCCATTCGCTTGAATTTTACCACCACGAGCAATAATTAATACTGAAGCATCTGCCTCTTGACCTGGTAGTGCCTTTATAATTGTTCCGGCTTCAATAGTAAGTGTAGCTCCACTGGTAACTGTTACACGACCGTCTAAAGTCCATATAGCGTCACTAGTTAAGGTCATATTTTCTGTAATTTGTCCTCTAAGAACAGTATCTACAGGATCCGGATCGTCATCTACTAGAATAGGATCATTGTCATCACTTCCGCAGCTTACTACGAATAATGAGAGTGCTACTATAGCAATTTGAGAAAGAAAGAATTTTTTCATTTTAAATAATTATAAGAGTTAATTTTCTTCGGCAAAGAAACTGACATTATCACGAGGTTTAGTTATCTCAATGTTACGGTTGTTTTAGTTTTCTGTAAGCTAAGTGTTACCTTAATGTTATCCTGATTCATAAAACCACTAATGCAATAACTACATTATATATAATGTGAAGATCACGAAAAGTAGAAGCATTTTTGCGGGAGTCACTTTGCAGAATTTGGTATCTTGCATTTCAAAATTTTCGATAAAATGATGCAATGGGAACAGCTTCTTTCGCTAAAAAAGCAGGGAGTTACTAATAAAAGATTACGAACTGAAGAAAACGAAACCCGTTTGGGATTTGAAGTAGACTACGACAGAGTTATTTTTTCTTCTGCTTTTCGAAGTTTACAAGATAAGACACAGGTTATCCCTTTGTCCAAAACTTCTTTTGTTCATACCCGTTTAACACATAGCTTAGAAGTTTCTGTGGTGGGGCGTTCGTTAGGGCGATCTGTAGGGCGAGCATTACTGGAAAAGCACCCACACTTAAAAACGGTTCACGGATATCAGTTTAATGATTTTGGTGCAATCGTAGCAGCTGCATCTTTAGCACATGACATTGGGAATCCTCCCTTTGGCCACAGTGGCGAGAAAGCAATAGGTGATTATTTCGCCAATGGAAATGGAAAACGTTTTAAATCACAATTGTCTGATAAGGAATATCAGGATTTGGTTGATTTTGAAGGAAATGCAAATGGATTCAAAATTTTGACGGAGTCGAAGAACGGCGTAGACGGGGGCTTACGTTTAACGTATGCAACCTTAGGTGCATTTATGAAGTACCCGAAAGAATCCCTTCCAAAGAAACCTACGAAACATATAGCCGATAAGAAGTACGGTGTGTTTCAGTCTGAAAGAGAGTTCTTTCTGGAAGTAGCTGAAGAACTTGGGTTGTTAAAGCGCGGGGCTTCAAACGATCTTAGCTTTTGCAGACATCCATTAGCTTATTTGGTCGAAGCCGCAGATGATATTTGTTACACGATTATCGACTTTGAAGACGGAATTAATCTAGGGTTAATTGAAGAAGAATTTGCTCTAGAATATTTAATAAAGCTTGTTAAAGACCGTATTAATACTGAAAAGTACACACTTTTAACGGAAGCTTCAGATAGATTAGCATACCTTCGGTCTTTGGCAATAAACACATTAATTGCCGAAGCTTCCAGCATATTTCTTGAGAATGAAGAAGCTATATTGAAAGGAGATTTTTCCGAAGCATTACTCGACAAAAGTAAATACAAGGCTCAAATAGATGATATTATAAAATTGAGTGTTGAAAAAGTGTATCGAAGTACCGAAGTAATAGATAAAGAATTGACCGGCTATAAGATATTGTCTAATTTATTGGAGGTTCATAGTACCGCCTTCGAGAACTATTCGCTTGATAAAGTTCGACATTATGATCAACTTATTCTTAGGAGATTCGAAAATAGATTAGATAAAAAGCAGTCTATGTATACATTATTAATGGAATGTTGCAACTACATTTCCCGCCTAACAGATGGCAATGCTTTGCAGATATTTCAAAAGATTCAAGGAAATTTGTAATTATATATACCTTAAATTTTAGTTCTTTCCGGATTGATCGATCAGTTTTTCCAGAGTTTCTTTTATTTTTTCTGAAGAAATTCCCGCCCAGTCATGGAGTTCGGGCACCGTACCATGTTCGGGGAAAACATCGGGAACACCTAATAGCAACAACCTGTTCTGATAATTGTTTTTAGAGGCAAATTCGGAAACAGCACTTCCAAATCCGCCGGCGACAACTCCGTCTTCAATAGTTACTATGGTTGAAAAATCTGCGAAGATCTTGTGAAGTAATTGTTCGTCTAATGGTTTGATAAATCGCATATTATAGACCGCCAATTTTTCCGAAGAAGAAATAGAATGCAATGCAGTTAACGTATTATTTAACATATTACCAATGGGAAGAACTGCAATATGTGAACCTTCTTTAATTAAAGTTCCTTTACCTATGGTTATTTCTGAAAAAGGGACCTGCCAGTTAAGGATCGTACCCCGTCCTCTCGGATAACGTATTGCGATTGGGAGTTTTAACTGCAATTGTGATGTATACAGAATATTGCGAAGTTCAATTTCATTAGCGGGAGCGCAAACTATTAAATTTGGTATGCATCTTAAATAGGCGATATCGAAAATACCGTGATGTGTAGCTCCATCTTCACCAACGATTCCGGCTCTGTCGAGACAAAAAATTACCGGAAGTTTTTGCAGACAAACATCGTGTATAATCTGGTCGTAGGCTCTTTGTAAAAAAGTAGAATAGATATTGCAATACACCTGTAATCCTTGTGTTGCTAATCCTGCTGCAAAGGTGACTGCATGTTGTTCGGCGATACCTACATCGAACGCCCTGTCGGGAAAAGCTTCCATCATAAATTTCAGGGAACTTCCGGTAGGCATAGCGGGGGTTATACCTACTATAGAGGAGTTTTTTTCGGCAAGTTCAACAAGAGTTTTTCCGAAGACATCCTGAAACTTAGGAGGCAACTTCTCGGCTGATTTTGGCGGTAGATCGCCCGTTTGGGCATTAAACTTGCCCGGAGCGTGATAAGTAACCTGATTTTCTTCTGCTTGCCGTAATCCTTTACCTTTTTTAGTGATTACGTGTAGTAATTTGGGACCTTTAACCGACCTTAATCTTGTGAATTCCGAAATTAATGCGTTTACGTCGTGACCGTCTATAGGGCCGGTATAATTGAAGTTTAAGGCTTCAAAAATATTATCGGTATCCGGGGCGCCATCGAGGTTTACTTTAGTGAAATACGCTTTAAGTGCGCCAACACTAGGATCAATTCCTATAGCATTATCATTTAATACTACCAGTAGATTTGTATTAGTTACACCTGCATGGTTTAAGGCTTCGAAGGCCATGCCGCTTGCGATAGATGCGTCACCTACAACGGCAATATGCTCCCTTTCGGGATCACCTGTCAATTGCGAGGCAATTGCCATTCCCAGCGCTGCCGAGATTGCCGTGCTGCTATGGCCGGTTCCAAAAGCGTCGTATTCGCTTTCACTTCTTTTTGGGAAACCACTAACGCCTCCCAACTGTCTATTAGTATGAAAAATATGCTTTCTTCCTGTGAGGATCTTATGAACATAGGCTTGATGACCCACATCCCAAATTAGAATGTCGTTTGGCGTATTGTATACGTAATGCAAGGCAATTGTGAGTTCTACCACCCCCAGACTTGCCCCTAAATGCCCTTCTTTAGCTGCTACAATGTTAATTATGAAGTTCCGTAATTCGCGTGCTAACTGCCGAAGGTCTTTCTTCGGAAGTTTTCGCAGATCTGCGGGAAATGTTATAGTATCGAGAATAGTTTTTGACACGAAACAAAGATACGTTTATTAGTGATTTACTAAATAAGTTATTTAATTTTGAAAACGTAATACATAAGATTTACTATGCTTACACCATTTGATGATACCTATTTTATGAAACGTGCTTTTCAGGAAGCTGAAGCAGCATTTAACAAAGGAGAAGTGCCTATAGGGGCGGTAATAACCGTCAATAATCAGATAATTGCCAGAGCTCATAATCTCACCGAAGCTCTTAACGATGTTACTGCTCATGCAGAGATGCAGGCAATTACGGCAGCGGCAAATTATTTAGGAGGAAAGTATTTGCACGATTGTACTTTGTATGTCACCATCGAACCTTGTCAGATGTGCGCCGGGGCCCTTTTTTGGAGTCAGATCTCAAATATTGTCTATGGTGCGAGAGATGAACAGCGAGGCTGTATTGCGCTTAATACTAAGCTTCATCCTAAGACTAAACTGCTTGGAGGAATAATGGAGAACGAATGTTCTCAGCTCTTAAAGAGATTCTTTGTTGAAAAACGTAATTTAAATTAAAAATCCTCCGTCGCTTAAAGCGTTGAAGGATTTATAATCTGTAAAAGTATATATCTTCTAGTCGTGGATCTTGCGAACTTGTGCCGCTACCATTCCTTTTCTTCCTTCTTCTTCTTCGTACGATACTTTGTCACCTTCGTTTAGGGCTTCCCCGTTTAAACCGGTAACATGTACAAAGATGTCTTTTCCGGTTTCATCGTTAGTGATAAAACCATAACCTTTAGATTCGTTGAAAAACTTTACTGTTCCTTCCATTGTAAAAAATATAAATTAATAATTGAATACAAATTTAATATAATTGAGTTTTTTCTGTTAAAAAAATCTAAAAATTTTTAAAAACACACTGACTCATAGTTTCTTATCATCTCTGTATTGCCTCATCTTTTCAATACTCTCTTTGGTTAGCATATAGTCCTTTACACTTCTGTTTTTCCAACGATGATATATGAAAACAGGCATTGTTACAAAAAACAATAATACTACAGAGAGCCCTATAAACAAATCACCTTTTTGCAGATCATCGGGTCTAATGTAAAAACCGTAGCTTGCACCAAGAATTGAGATAATTAAAAGAATTGATAAAACGTATTTCACTATTACTATAATTAAGTATTAATATTATCTGCCTGAAAAATCAATTAGTTTTCTTCTATAGGCAGTCAACAGTTTCGACTTCGAAACAAAACCAAAATACACACCATTTGAGATTACCGGAAGATTCCACGCCCCGGTATCCTGAAATTTTTTCATAACATGGGTCATTTTATCATTATCCAGATCGATCGTATCCGGCGCGTTTTGCATAACATCTCTTGCGGTCACTTCTTTGTATAGGCTTTGGTCGAACATGATTGGCCTTAAGTCGTCCAGTAGGATTATACCTTCTAAGGCTTCGGTTTCTTTATTAACAACAGGAAAGATGTTGCGGTTAGATTTTACCACGGCGCTATGCACTATTTCCCCTAATGTCATTTCCGGAAATACCGCAATAAAGTTACGTTCTACTACTGTTTTAATATCCATTAAGGTTAATACAGCATGATCTTTATTATGTGTGATAAGCTCTCCTTTTCGGCCCAATTCCATAGCGTACACAGAATGTGGTACAAAATATTTCGTGATCGTAAAGGCGATCGCAGCAGTGATCATTAAAGGTAAAAATAACTCATACCCTCCGGTCACTTCTGCGATAAGGAAAATTGCAGTTAGGGGAGCGTGCAACACTCCTGCCATTAAACCTGTCATTCCTACAAGAGTAAAGTTACTTTCTGAAACATTAGTTGAAAGAATACCGATATTGTTAAGAATTTTTGCGACCGAAAAGCCCATGATGCTACCCATAAAAAGCGTAGGAGCGAATATTCCACCCACGCCGCCGGCTCCAAAAGTGAGGGAACTTGCTATAACTTTAAACAGTACTAACCCAATTAACAGCGTGATCATGATCCAGGGATTAGAAAGATCTAGATTAAATATATTATTCTCTAGGGCTTTCTCAGGATTCCCCTGAACGAGATTATTAATAACGTCGAAACCTTCACCATAAAGAGGGGGTATTAAGTAAACAAGCACTCCAATTCCAATTCCTCCAATTATCAAGCGTTTTATTGGGGATCCAATTTTTTCAAAGAATTTCTGAAAGCGTTCATAGGTTTCGGTAAAATAAATAGACACAAATCCTGCGATCACTCCTAAGATGATATAAAAAGGAATATCGGAAATTGTAAATTCATCCTCTATACTGAATGGCAGTAGAATGTCATTTCCGAAGAAAAAATACGACGTAATAATGGCCGAAACAGACGCAAGGAGTAAAGGGATCATTGACACAAGTGTGAGGTCTAAGCTAAATACTTCAACGGCGAAAATAATTGCAGCTATGGGAGCTTTAAAGATCGAAGACATTGCTCCCGCAGCGGCACACCCAATTAATAATGTTCGGGTTGCCTGATTCATATGCAGCAATCTTGACAAATTGGAGCTTAAAGCTGCGCCAGTAGCCACGGTAGGTCCTTCCAATCCTACAGATCCACCAAATCCCACCGTAATTGGCGCGGCCAGGAGGCTGCCATACATCTGAAATTGCTTCATGATCCCTTTGCGTTTGGAAATTGCAAAGAGTGTTGCCGGAATTCCTTGTGTTGGACGGTGTTTTATAATGAATTTAATAAGCAAATAGGTAAGTGACAGGCCTATGATTGGAAAAATAAAATAAAAAGCACTGTGATATTCTTTTATCAATTTTCCCTCAAGCAGTAATTGTATAAAGTGAGTGCCATTTTTAATAAGAACGGCTGCCATTCCGGCAAGAAAGCCTACTACAATACTCACAATGTATATAAACTGTTTGTGTGAGATATGTTTTAAACGCCAAATTAAAAAGCGAGTTAGTAAGGTTCTTTTTTGAGCCGGCATATTAAGATTAAAAATCCTGCAAAAGCAGGATTTTAAAGTTAAGATTTTAAATTGAGTTGTAGAGACAATTCTTTTAATTGATCTTCGTCAATAGGTGCCGGGGCATCTATCATTACATCTCTACCTGCATTATTCTTAGGAAATGCAATGAAATCTCTAATGGTTTCTTGTCCGCCGAGTATCGCCACCAACCTATCTAGTCCAAATGCGAGTCCGCCATGTGGTGGAGCACCATATTGAAAAGCATCCATAAGAAATCCGAATTGAGCTTTAGCCTCTTCGGGGGTGAATCCCAGATAGTCGAACATCATCGCCTGTGTAGATTTATCATGAATCCTGATAGAGCCTCCACCAATTTCGTTTCCGTTTAAAACCAGATCGTATGCATTGGCCTTCACTTCACCGGGACTAGTGGCGAGAAGTTCAATCTGTCCGGGTTTTGGTGCAGTAAACGGGTGGTGCATTGCATGATATCTGTTGGTTTCTTCATCCCATTCCAGAAGCGGAAAATCAATAACCCAAAGGGGTGCGAATTCATTCGATTTGCGCAAACCTAGTCTCTCTGCCATTTCCATTCGCAGGGCACTGAGTTGTGCTCTTACTTTATTTTTTTCTCCTGAAAGTACACAAATCAGGTCACCTTTTTGAGCGCCTGTGGCTTCGGCCCATTTTGCCAGATCTTCTTGATCGTAAAATTTATCGACTGAAGACTTATAGCTTCCGTCATCATTACAGCGCACGTATACCATTCCCAGAGCCCCAACTTGCGGGCGTTTTACCCAGTCAATTAATTTATCTATTTCTTTTCGTGTATAAGTATTTCCGCCCGGAACGGCTATTGCGACCACCAGTTCGGCATTGTTAAACACTTTAAATTCTTTGTGTTGAGCAACTTCGTTCAATTCGCCAAATTCCATTCCGAAGCGAATATCGGGCTTATCGTTGCCGTATTTCTGCATCGCATCATCATAGGTCATACGTGGAAAATCACCTATTTCCACTCCGTTGATCTCTTTAAGCAAATGACGGGTTAAGCCTTCAAATGTATTGAGTATATCCTCTTGTTCGATAAAAGCCATCTCACAATCAATTTGTGTAAACTCCGGCTGTCTATCTGCTCTAAGATCTTCATCCCGAAAGCATTTTACAATTTGAAAATACTTATCCATTCCTCCAACCATTAATAGTTGTTTAAAGGTTTGTGGCGATTGTGGGAGTGCATAGAATTCGCCTTCATTCATACGGGAAGGAACTACGAAATCACGAGCCCCTTCGGGAGTAGATTTAATAAGATATGGCGTCTCAACCTCGATAAAATTCTTTTCCGACAGGTAATTACGAACTGCCATAGTCACTTTATGACGAAATACAAGGTTTTCACGAACAGGGTTTCGTCTTATATCCAGATAACGATATTTCATTCTAAGATCTTCACCACCATCAGTTTCATCTTCAATTGTAAACGGTGGGGTTAGTGATTCATTTAAAATATCGATCTTGGATACGAGTATTTCTATATCTCCGGTTTTTATATTAGGGTTTTTAGACTCCCTTTCTATTACTGTTCCGGTGACTTGAATTACAAACTCGCGGCCCAGTTTTGATGCAACTGCCATTACTTCTTTCGAACTGCGCTCTTCATCGAAGATTAATTGTGTAATTCCATAGCGATCACGTAGGTCTACCCATACCATAAAACCTTTGTCCCTTGTCTTTTGTACCCACCCCGAAAGTGTAACTTCTTGGGAAATATGAGTGGCTCGTAGCTCGCCATTAGAATGAGTTCTGTACATATATATTAGTTTAGTTTCTGTTTTTTATACGAAGGTGCAAATTTATAAAGATAAAAGAAGCTATGCATTAAAAATCGATAAAAGAATAAAGGCTTTTAATGCAAGATATTTTAAGAAATGCTGTGTTAATGTGAGTACAAATGTTAAGAAATCGTAAAATCTTTATTAACTTCGAAGAAATTATATAAAAAAACTACATTATGAAACAAAACAACTTTAATCGCAGGTCCATCCTGTTATTACTTCTTGTTTTTCCCTGTTTTGTCTTTGCACAGACAACACTGACGGGAAAAGTAAACAGCGAAAAAGGGGATACAGTACCCTTTGCAAATGTGATCCAGAAAGGGACCACCAATGGTACAACTACCGATATAGACGGTAATTTTACAATTGATGTCCCCAGTTTACCAACAACATTAGTGTTCTCCTCGTTAGGATATGAAACGGTAGAACGGAATGTAACATCTGCTACTCCCCTAAGCATTACGATGGGTGAGTCTGCACAGGCTTTAGAAGAAGTTGTAGTCACGGGTTTAGCCACCTCGATTAAAAGATCTAACTCGGCAAATGCGGTAGCGTCTATTTCTTCGGAAGCGCTTACCGGTACAACGCCACCTCCAACTTTAGATGGTGCGTTATACGGTAAATTTGCGGGTGCAGTTGTTAATCAGAACTCTGGAGCTCCGGGTGGAGGTATTTCTGTAAAGCTTCGTGGTGCCACGTCATTACAGGGAAACACTCAGCCACTTTATATTATTGATGGAGTCTATGTTGATAACTCGTCTATCGCCGCAGGTTTAAATGCAGTTTCAGCGGCTGCCGCCGGAGGAAGCGCCTCAAATCAGGATAACGCTTCAAACCGTATTGCAGATATTAACCCTGAGGATATTGAAAACATTGAAATATTAAAAGGAGCTTCGGCAGCAGCGATCTATGGATCAAGAGCAGCAGCAGGGGTTGTAATTATTACAACTAAAAAAGGTAAGGCCGGAGAAACCCAATTCAAATTTAAACAATCTACGGGTTGGACTGAGGTAACCAAATTATTAGGTGTAAGAGACTATAATGCTGAACGTGTTGAAGCAAGTTTTGGTGCAGGAGCTGTTCCACTTTTTCAAGCCGCGGCTAGAGAAGGGAGATTAATAGATTATGAAAAGGAAATTTACGGTGAGCACGGTCTTATTAGTATCACTAACTTCAATATGAGTGGTGGTGGTGAAAAAACCAAATTTTTTGCAGGTGTTACTCATAATAACGAAAATGGTATTGTTTTAAATACAGGATATGAGAAAACATCTCTTAGATTGAATTTGGATCATAAGCCGGCAGATTTCGTGAAATTCTCATTGAGTTCTAACTTTATAAGTTCTTCTTCAGATAGAGGATTCTTTAATAACGATAACTCAGGTACTACAATTGGAGTAACATTAACCGGAACAACACCATGGTTAGAATTATTTCCTGACGCCAATGGGGTTTATCCAGACAATCCAGCAGGAGCGTCTAACCCATTACAGACAAGAGATCTGGTACGAAACAACGAATCTGTAAATCGTTTAATCATGGGAGGAACCATGAATTTAGATATTTACAAGGCAGAGAGTTCTAATTTAGAACTTATTTTAAGAGGGGGTCTTGATTTCTACGGCCAACAAACCCGAGCGATATTCCCTAAAGAACTTCAGTTTCAAAAGCCTTCTAATGGAGGTCAGAACGGGGTTGCAGTACAAGGGGATACGCAAAATAAAAACTATAACCTATCTGCTTTCTTAGTTCATAATTATTTTACTGAAAGTGATATAAACTTTAGAACACAGGCTGGTTTAACGAACGAGTACTTCGACAGAAATACACAGTTAATTACAGCGACCGGATTAGTTGCTTCTGAAACGAACGTGGATCAGGCAACCAATACAGGTGTTGCACAATTCAGATTGAAACAGGAAGATGCCGGTTTCTTTGTTCAGGAGGAGGTTAATATTCAGGATAAAGTAATTTTAACCGGAGGTTTAAGAGGAGACAGATCTTCGAACAATGGAAATGCTAATGATTTTAATTATTATCCAAAAGGGTCTGTAGCTGTTAATATCAACGAATTCGGATTCTGGAATGACAGTTCTAAATGGAATCAATTTAAACTGAGAGCAGCTTATGGTGAAGCCGGAAACTTCCCACCATTTGGCGCACTGTTCACATCCTATACTTCATTTTCAACAGAAGGATTGTTAGGGATTAGTCTGGTTGGTGTTCGTGGAGATAGTGAGATTAATTCTGAAAGACAGAAAGAATTGGAATTTGGTACCGATGTAGGTTTCTTTAACGGACGTTTAAGCTTTTCAGGAACTTACTATATCAAAACTGTGGATGATCTAATTTTACAAGCAGCGTTACCTCCTTCTTCAGGATTTACGAGTCAGTTTGTAAATGCAGGTGAGCTACAAAATAAAGGTATCGAACTTTCTTTAAATGCAACTCCAGTAAGAAATGACAACTTTCAATGGGATTTTAATGTAAACTGGTTTAAGAATAAGTCGGAAATCACGCGATTGGATGTAGATCCATTTAATATTGGAGCATTTGGTGCTACTTTAGGAACTTTCAGAATTGAAGAAGGTCAAAGTGCAACGCAAATTGTGGGTATTGGACCAAATCCGGGCGAAAACGGATTCCAGGTATTTGGTGATGCCGAACCGGATTTCCAAATGGGCTTAACTAACAATATAAAATACAAGAACTTAGCATTATCATTTTTATGGCAATGGAAAAAAGGTGGAGACAATATCAACTTGACAACCCTATTGTCCGATCTTAATGGAACTAGCGCAGATTACGACGATGTGGATCTTGATCCGGACGGCGTATTAGGAAATGGAGATTATAGACTAAGTCAGTTAGGATCTTCTGCAGAAGTATTCGTTGAAGATGCTTCATACATTAGATTGCGTGAACTGGGATTGTACTATACACTTCCAAGCAAATTACTTTCGGGAGTTATTGGAGGAAGAATAGATTCGGTTAAACTTGGATTCTCCGGAACCAATTTAATTAACATTTTCGATTATAATAGTTACGACCCTGAAGTTTCAAACTTTGGAAGTAATGGAATCTTTACCGGTGTAGAAGTAACACCGTTCCCATCTTCAAAAAGATACTTATTTCATTTAGCCGTTAACTTTTAATAAAAAATATCATGAAAAAATACATATATAAAATACTATTCTTTGCTTCTGTCATTGGAACCCTGGTTTCATGTGAGGTGGAAGAATTTTCAGACCTAAATAATCCCGAAGTGGATGCCTTTTCAGAAAGCTTAACACGAGGTGATTTGCAAGACCTTATTGGAGGAGTTCTCTATAGTACAAGATCAAGATTGGGTACTTATTTTGACGATTGTGGAGTGATTGGACGTGAATACTGGAGATTCTCAAGTTCAGATCCGCGTTTTACAACCGATTTACTTGGAGGTGATAATGCTGTATTAGATAACAATACATTTTATATCACCGGACCATGGGCAGATAGATACAGAACTGTTAAGAATGCAAATCTTATGTTAGGTTTCTTAGACGCTCAAGAGGACGCAGGAATCTTTTCGGCAGCAGAAATTAATGCGACCAGAGGGTTTCTTAAAACTCTAATAGGATATGAATTGCTTCTGAATTTAAATCTAACCTACGAAAACGGAATTCGCGTTGATGTGGCAGATGAGAACAATTTAGGACCATTTGTATCGAATTCTGAAGCTTTGACTGCAATTAGAGGTTTTCTAGTTGATGGAGCAAGTGATTTAACCAATGGAGGAGATAGCTTCCCATTCGAATTGCCGTCGGGGTTTGATGGATTTAACGATCCAGCAGGATTTCTTCAAGCTAATAAAGCAATTTCGGCACGTGTAGCTGCATACCAAGGTGATGCTACTGCTGTTATAAGTTTCCTGGGAGATTCGTTCTTCGATTTAAACGGAAGTAATGCAACCGGAATTTATTATAATTTCTCTGCCGATGCTAATGACCTCTTAAATCCAATGTTCTTCCCTGTTGAAGCTTCTACAGCCGGTGCCAGAATTATGGTGCCTTCATTTTTAGCTGATGCTGAGGCCGGAGATTTGAGATTGAGTAAAGTTCAGCAGCGAAGTGAACCACTAACGTTAGACGATCTAACCGGAGAATATGCTGTTTTTGTATACGAAAGTAATACTGCTCCAATTCCAATTATACGAAATGAGGAGTTAATACTTTTATATGCTGAAGCAAATATTACTCTAAATCCAGGAGAAGCAGTAAATGCATTAAACGTTGTTAGAAGTAGTGCAGGTTTGGCCGCTTATACCGGACCAACTGATACAGCTTCATTAGTAAACGAAATGCTTCAACAAAGAAGATATTCTTTATATGCTGAAGGACACCGTTGGGTGGATATGAGAAGATATGGTAAACTCGATGAATTACCATTGGCTCGTCCTGCAGACGATGTGTGGACCATGTTCCCAATTCCTTTAACGGAGAATCAATAATAACTATATTCTAATAAAAGAAAACCCTTTCCAATTTGGAAAGGGTTTTTTATTTACATCAACATTTGTAGTTACTCTGCTGCTTCTATTTTTAAATCTTTGGTTTCATTAGCTTCACTTGAAGTATTTCGCTTAGAATGAAGCCACATTTTTAAACGCATTGCGATATAAAAAAGAACCGGTACTACGATTAGTGTAAGGAATGTCGCAATTATTAATCCATAGATCACTGTCCAGGCCAATGGTCCCCAAAAGATAACATTATCACCTCCAATGTAAATATTCGCATCAAATTCACTTACCAATGTGTAGAAGTTAATATTTAGCCCGATCGCAAGAGGAATTAAACCAAGAATTGTGGTAATAGCCGTTAAGAGCACCGGACGTAATCTCGCTTTACCGGCTTTTATTATACTAACCAATAAATCGTCCTTACTTAGATAATCTGTTTCATCCAGATCTAATTCATTTTTCTTTCTATCGATCAATAATTGAGCATAATCTAACAGGACAACACCATTGTTTACTACAATTCCTGCTAACGATATTATCCCCATCATCGTCATCATAATAACAAAAGACGAACCTGTGATCACGATTCCTCCAAAAACCCCGATAAAACTCAAGAAGATCGCTATCATGATAATAGCCGGCTTAGAAATAGAGTTAAACTGAAAGATCAGGATAAAAAATATGAGTCCCAGTCCGGTAAAGAACGCGCCCATAAGAAATGCCATTTGCTTATTTTGCTCCTCGATCTGACCCGTAAAATCAATTTTAATATCTGAAGGTAAATCGTCAAAATTCCGCATTTCATGTTGTATCTGACTCACAACCGCGCCCGCATCTGTGTAACCCGGAGCCAATGCCGAATAAATAGTAACTACTCTTCGGGTATCCCTGTGCTTTATTGCACTAAATCCGGAGCTATTCTTTTGCTTGGCAACCGACGAAATTGGAATCTCTCGCAATTCTCCATTATTAGTTCTAAAAGTGATACTCTGATTAAATATAGCGCTTGTATTGTATCGACTTTTACTATTAAAGCGTGCATAAATGTCGTAATCTTCACCGTCATTTTTATAAATTCCTGCCTTGGTTCCAAAAATCGAGTTTCTCAATTGTGAACCAACTTGTCCTGCGCTCACACCAAGTTCACCTGCCTTTTCACGATCAACTTCTACCTGCATAGCCGGCTTATCTTTATTCACATCAATTTTCAGCTCATCGATAGCTGCGATATTCTTAGTGTTTATAAATTCACGCATCCGCTCGGCAGTCGATATTAACTCATCGTAATCGTCACCCTCGAGTTCAATATTTATTGGAGATCCTGCCGGGGGTCCGTTGGCATCTTTTTCTACCGAAATTAAAACCCCGGGATATATCCCTACTAAGGCCTCCTGTACCTTTTGTCTAAGTAATTCACTGTCTTCACCTCTTCTGTATTTATACTCTCGCATTGAAGCCGTTATCTTTCCCTTATGAGGCATTTCGGCCGCAGAACCCCCGTCGGTTTGCGGATTTCCCGCACCTTCACCCACTTGTGAAACAGCACTTTCAACCATAAAGTTATAATCTCCATCTGTGTATGTGTCGCTGTTCAATACCGAATAGACCTTGTCTTCAATTTCTTTAGTGATAGCATTGGTTTTTTCAATATCGGTACCTTCCGGGTACTCAATATACACGATAATCTGATTGGGCTTATTATCCGGGAAGAACTCAATTTTAGTACGTTGTGAACTTACCGAAATTCCGAAGGACACAAAGGCAAGTAAAAGCAGTAGGAAGGTTCCGACAATAATTAAATAAGGTCTTTTCTTTTTAAAAGAAGTTGTTAGGTTTCTTTCGTACCAATTCTCAAGTTTTACAAGCGACTTGTTTTGAAACCTATTAGCCATTTTCCGAAGTACTAATCTGTACACCCATAACATAATAGCGGTAAACACCATAATGGTTCCAATAGCTCTGTATTCACCTCCTACCAGAAGAATAAGTAAACCAATTCCTCCCACAATTGACGATATTTTGATCAGGCGTTTCTTTGGCATATCCTTGTCTTCGGTAGTCATAAATTGAGACACTAACACCGAATTAAAGAATATGGCTACAATTAACGATGACCCTAGAACGACCGAGAGCGTAATAGGGAAATAGATCATAAATTGTCCCATTAATCCCGGCCAGAGCCCCAGCGGAATGAACGCAGCCACAGTGGTCGCTGTTGAGATAATTATAGGGAATGCAATTTCACCAATACCTTTTTTAGCTGCTTCAACCCTGCTCAAGCCTTCTTCATCCATAAGGCGATAAACATTTTCAACAACTACGATTCCGTTATCAACCAGCATCCCCAGCCCCATAATAAGTCCAAATAGGATCATGGTATTCATTGTATATCCTAATTGATTCAGAATCATTAGGGACATAAACATTGACATAGGAATCGCAAATCCAACGAACAGAGCATTTTTAAATCCGAGGAAGAACATTAAAACACTTACAACTAAAATAATTCCGAAGATAATATTGTTTACCAGATCGTCTACCTGTCCTATTGTTTTCGATGATTGGTCATTTGCTATGGAAATATCGAGATTAGGGGGAAATACATTTTCTTTGGCATCGGCAACAATAAGTTCAATTTTTTCAGCTGCGGTAACCATATTCTTTCCGGAGCGCTTTTTTACATCCAGCATAACAACTCTATGTCCAAATTCACGGGCATAGGTCGTTCTGTCTTTTTCTTTAAAGCTAACCGTTGCAATATCTTTTAAGTAAACGATATTTCCATTATCAGATTTTACTACAAAATCTTCAAGATCTGAGGGGTCTTCGATCTCTCCTAAAATTCGGATAGTACGTCTTTGTCCGCTGGTAATTAAGTTTCCTGCAGACATAGTTGTATTTCCATTACTAATTGCACTGGTGATATCCTGAAAACTCACAGAAGAAGCCATCATCTTATAGATATCGACTGCAACTTCAACCTCTTTTTCCTGAGCTCCACGAATATCAACTTGCTTTATTTCCGGAAGGTCTTCGATCTCATCCTGAAGATACTCACCAAATTCTTTGAGTCTTGCGACCGTATAATCTCCCGAAATATTAATGTTTAAAATGGGCATTTCTTCGGAAAGGCTCAATTCGAAAATATTGGGTTCAACCTTCGCTCCATTAAAAGTAGGCCAATCCTCACCCGATGTTTCAGAATCGATTTCATCCTTTACCTTCTGAAGCGCAAGTTCTACCGAGATGTCTTCGTCGAACTCAACAACGATCATTGAATAATCTTCCTGCGAAGTTGAAGTTAGCTCAACTACATTACTTACAGTTTTGAGTTTGTCTTCAAGAGGATCGGTGATAAGTTTTTCAATGTCTTCGGCTGTATTTCCGGGAAAAAGTGAACTAACATAGATCTTAGTTTCTCTAATTTCCGGAAAACTTTCACGTGGCATGCTAAAGTATGCCGTAATTCCGAGATATAAAATGAGCGCCATGATCACATAGATCGTGGTCTTATTATTTATAGCCCAGGAGGATAATTTAAACTCCTTTTCGGTGTTTTTTCTCTTTTTTTCCATCTAACTAGGCTTAGTATTTAATAATTTTCACAGTTTGTCCGTCTTCTACACTACGAGCACCTTCCACAATGATTTCATCCCCATTTTTAATTCCTTCAGTAACCTCAATTACATCCCCTTGTGTTCTCCCTGTAGAAATTATAACTCTCTTTGCCACTCCTTTGCCGTCTTCAATATTTTCTATTACATAAATGTATTGCTCACCATCTGCGTTTTCAGAAATTATACTTTGCGGGATTAACAATGCGTTCTCATTTGAATAGTCGTTGATTAACAAACGCGCAGTTAAATTGGGCTTTATCGACTTATCCTTGTTTGGCACATCAATTTCTACCTTAAAAGTTCTATTATTCGGATTTATGTAGTTTCCGGTTTGTCGTACTTTCGAGTCTATTTTCTTTCCAAGTACAGGAAAATTAACCTCAACTTTTTTACCTTCAGTTATATCATTGATGTAAGTTTCGGGAACGTCGGTTTCAATATACATATCGCTAAGATTTACGATACGAATCAATTGGGTTTGTCCCGGAGAAACAACACTTCCCTTTTCACTTATTACATCATCAATAGTTCCCGAAAAAGGCGCGCGTACATTCGATTTTCCCAACTGACTTCTCATTTGATTAACAGCTTCTTGTTGTGCTTCATAAGAAGATTTAGCTTGTAAATACTGGATCTCACTTCCAATTTTCTGCTCCCATAAACGCTTTTGGCGCTCAAAAGTGGTTTTAGCTAAATCGGCTTGGATCTGCATTTGTGCTACTTGCTGACTCATACCCCCATCATCTATTTTAGCGAGTAACTGTCCCTTGCTAACCCTGTCGCCCGCTTTTACATAAACAGCAGTTAAGATTCCGGACATTTCAGGAGTAATTACAATATTTTGCTTGGTCTCTACACTTCCTTGCAATTCCAGATAGTGCGTAAAATTTTCCTTTTCGGCCGTTAGGGTTGTAATTAAAGGCACCTTCGCATTAGGGTTTAATTCTCCTAGTTTCTCGTCCAAAAGCTTTAATTGAGCATTTACTTCCTGTTGTTGGGTTACCAGTGCATCTCTTTTTTTCTGAATAGCAGCGATATCGTTAGAAGCAATTACAGATTCTATAGATTCATTAGTTTCACCACCTCCACAAGATAAGAGTAGCAACGAGAGAGTGAATAAGGTTAGTATATTCTTCATTTTAAAGGATTTTATTGTTTTTTGAATTGATGAGTTGAAAGGTTTTATATAGTTTGTTACGTTATAATTATACATGTAAGCTCGAATTAATATTTGTTTTTGAGTTCTTCCGATTCAATTCGAACTTCCGGAATATTTAATACAGTTTCTAAATTGGCTTTCGCATTTAATACATCTAACATAGACTGAAAGTATTGTTGCTGCGCCGAATATAATTGTGTCTGCGCCTGACGAAGATCAAAACTCGTAGAAAGTCCTTCAGTAAATTTTATTTGATTCTTATTTTCTATTCGTTCTGCCAGCGCAATATTCTTCTTAGAATTTTCATAGTTTTCTATGGCGAATTGATAATTACTTTTTGCTGTGTTTAGTTCCAGTCTAACCTGCTCTCTGGTTTCTTCAAGTTCTGTTTTAGCCTGATCTAATGCTATTTTGGCACGTTGGGTACTCGCACTTCTCATTCCACTACTAAAAATGGGAACGTTTAAACTCACGCCTAGTACAGATGATTGAAACCATCTCTGGTCTCCATTGAAAAAACTAAAATCATCACTGTTGGCAGAAGTTCCATAATTTAGAAAAGCCGAAAGTTGAGGTAATGCCTTGCTCTTTTCCAATTGCATTTCAAGATCACGCTGCTCGGTAAGATTGTATGCTATTTTGTAATCAACGTTTTCTTCTATATTTAACGAACTGTCCATTAAAGTTAAGCTGATGTTTTGTTGTACCAAATCGTCTAAAGTGTCTTCAAAGATGACCTCGTCATTTACCGGAATTCCAAGGGCAGCATTAAACATCTGACTAGCAATTTCTCTGGTTCTGCGAGCATTGTTTAGCTGTGTTTCAATATCTAATAAAGTGATTTCCAGTTGCTCCACACTTTCCTGTTCGGTCAAGCCGTTTTCATATATTTTGCGAGTTTCGAAGAGGTTTTTATCCAGATTAACTCTGTTTTTTTCAAAAATTTCAATAAGTTCTTCGGAAAGTAACACGCTGCCATATGCGTTTATCACTCCTTTTCTAACTTCTAAGTTGGTTTTTTCGGCGGCGTTTTCTGAAAAATCTAAAAATGCTTTTGCAGCTTTAAGTCCAACAAGATAACTACCGTCGAAGATCAACTGATTTAGAGTTGCAACGGCCGAAGCATTTTGTTTTGTGCCAAACGTAACAGGAACAAAAGTGCCGGGTTCACCTCCGGCAATTTCTCCCGGAATTAAAGTAACAGGTTGCTTAATGTTGTTTTGATAGTTGACGGCTCCACTTATTTGTGGGAGTCCGGTGGCTGTGGTTTCCCACTTCTGTTTTATGGCTTTAGCAATATCACGACGTGCATTGAGTGCAGTATAGTTGCTGTCTAAAGCGAACGCAATAGCTTCTTCAAGATTAAAACTATGAGTTGTTTTTTGTTGGGCAAATGTCACATTGCTTATCAAAATTATGCCTGTAATGAGAATTTTTCTAAACATTCGTTAGTTCTTATTTATAAATTTTTTGAGCGTGCGTAATCCTTTTTCTGTAACAATACCCCTTAAGTGGTACTCCAGATAATCTTCCATTAACTGCACCCTGTTAAACAGATTTGATGGAAATAAAGTGTCATCTTTTATTTTAGTAATCCCCATAAAATAGAGTCTTGAGATTATCTCAACATTCATATTTACACGATACAGTCCAAGTTCAATTCCTCTCGACAGATTTTTTTTTGTGCATTCCTGCATTTTCTCGAATTGTTTCGATTTTAATTGTTCATATATTTCGGGGTAATATTTTTGTAACTGATATTGAGGAGAAGATTTTTCATCCTTAAGCCGCAGTAGCATGAATTTCTTGATTTCATACAACTCTTCAATAGGATCCTTGTCTAATGCACAAATACAATCTATTCCGTGCGAAATATTTTCAACGATCGCGAGAGTGGTCTCGCGTACTAATTCGGTCTTATTGTTATAATGTGTGTAAATGGTTTTTTTTGATATCCCCATTTCATTGGCAATATCATCCATGGTAACACTCTTAAAACCAAGGTTTATAAAGAGTTCTGCTGCTTTTTGAATTATTTTATCTTTCATAACGGTCGGCAAATATACAACAGGAAACTTTAAAAACAATTAAAGTTTCCAAAGTTTTAATGATTTGTTAACATTTTCGATTTTCGGGATGGACAACTATTATTTTTAGGAAATATTATCGCTGCATTTACTATGCTTCACTTATTTTTGTTGCAAAATTTTTTAAATGAAATTATTAGAAAAGTATAGTAGTGAACTGGATGCGGCGTTAAGAGATAGAAATATTGTAAAAGAACCTCATCAGCTTTACGATCCTATAGACTATATTTTGTCTTTAGGTGGAAAGCGTTTGCGTCCTATTCTTACGCTAATGACATGTGATTTTTTTGGCATGGATTATAAAAAAGCAATGGATGCGGCATTGGCTGTGGAATTATTTCATAATTTTTCATTAATTCATGATGATATAATGGATAATGCGCCATTGAGAAGAGGAAATGAAACAGTTCATGAAAAATGGGATGTGAATACCGGTATCCTTTCAGGGGATGCTATGTTGATTCTTGCATATCAATATTTCGAAAATTATGAACCTCTTATGTTTCAGCAGCTCGCAAAATTATTTAGTAAAACGGCCTTACAAGTATGTGAAGGACAACAATACGATGTTGATTTTGAAACTCGTGATGATGTTGTCTTGAGCGAATACATTAAAATGATCGATTATAAAACTGCTGTACTTATAGGTGCTGCAATGAAAATGGGATCAATAGTAGCCGGTGCTTCCGAAAGTTGTGGCGAAGCTATATATAAGTTCGGGAGAAGTTTGGGCATCGCATTTCAATTACAGGATGATTATTTAGATGCCTTCGGAAACCCTGAAACCTTCGGAAAGCAGGTGGGGGGTGATATAATTGCGAATAAGAAGACATTCTTGTATTTAACAGCCTTCGAAAAAGGTAATAAATCGCAAAAAGACGAACTTATTCACTTATTTAGTATCAGTCCGAAGGACGCTTCAGATAAAATTAAAACAGTAACTTCCATTTTTGAAACTTCCGGCGCTTCCGAAGATATTCAGAATGAAATAGAAAAATACACAAAACAGGCGAATCGTATTTTAGACGGCATCGATATTTCAGCAGAAAACAAAGAAAAACTTCGTGAGTTTGGAGCCTGGCTAATGAAACGGACAGTTTAGGAGGGAGAAGTAGCTATAAGTAGGAAGTTGGAAGCAAAAGATATTCTTAAAAGTATCTTTAAATCAAAAATAAACTCTCACAAAGGGTATAAAGGCACTGGCATAAACGCTTTTTGCGTCGTCATACAGTACATCATACCGCAAGCCAATTGTAAAATGTTGTTGTCTAAAACCAGCTCCTAGAAATAATGCCGGATACCAATAATTGGTTTCGGGTTGGGTAATGAATACTACTCCCGGATCGTACTTTCTATTTACATTTAGCTCCTCAAATTCTGCAGATAATTGCAATTGGGGTATCACATTGTAAAGCCCTATCACACTTCCGCCAAGTATAGTAGATTCATAAAAGTTTTTCTGTTTGTTGTAAGTTGCATTAAGACCAACTCCTAGTGAAAATTGCTCATTAAAGTCATAGATGGCGCTGGGGGCCAATGTTCCACTAAAAAAACCATCTCCGAAACTTAAACCTAATCCACCGCCAATTCGAACATTAGACCAAAATGTTGAAGATTGATCTTGAGCTTTTAAAGAAGTTGTCGTCGTAAAAAATAATAAGAGAATCATTAATTTTTGCAAATTGAAAGAAAGGACGATTGGCATTAAGAATCTTTTAAGAGTTTTACTCTATAAATATATAAAATCGAGGAATGTAGTTTACGGATTTGTTGTATTTTTGTATCGTTTTATAAACAGCCCACTGTATTCCAACTATGGATAAATATTCTTTTCTTAACGCGGTACACCCTGCATATTTAGCAGATCTTTACGATAAATACTTAAAATTCCCGGATGCTATCGAACCTAGCTGGAGAGCTTTTTTTCAAGGTTTCGATTTTGGAATTGAAAACGGTTCTCTCGAGGCCTTAGGGATTGAGCAGAATGGTGTTCAAGTTCCAGAAAATGTCTTGAAGGAGTTTCAGGTTATTAAATTGATTGATGGTTATCGCACCAGAGGCCATTTGTTTACAAGAACGAACCCTGTTAGAGAAAGAAGACAGTACACACCAACATTAGCTTTAGAGAATTTTGGTCTTTCGGAAGCAGATCTGAAAACTACTTTTAAAGCGGCAGAAGTTCTAGGTATTGCCGAAACTACGCTGGAAGATATTATAAAACACCTGGAGAGTATCTATTGCGATTCGATCGGAATAGAATATATGTATATCAGAAAACCTGAAGAAATTCAGTGGATTCAGGATAAGCTGAACATCAATGATAACCAGCCAAAGTTTTCAGAAGCAGAAAAAAAACATATTCTAAAAAAATTAAATGAGGCCGTTTCTTTCGAAACATTTTTACATACAAAATATGTTGGGCAGAAGCGATTTTCTCTCGAGGGTGGTGAAAGTTTGATACCTGCGTTAGACGCACTTATAGAAAATGCTGCGAAACAAGGCGTGAAAGATTTTGTGATGGGAATGGCGCACAGAGGTAGATTGAGTACTCTTACAAATATCTTCGGAAAAAGCGCTAAGGATATTTTTAGTGAGTTTGATGGAAAGGATTATGCGCAGGACATTTTTGATGGTGACGTAAAATACCACTTAGGATGGACGTCCAAACGTACTACCGAATCCGGTAAAGAGATTAATTTAAATATTGCTCCGAATCCGTCGCATTTAGAAACAGTTGGTGCTGTGGTTCAGGGAATTGCTCGTGCAAAACAGGACGATCACCATAAGGGAAATTTGAAAGCCGTATTGCCAATTATTGTTCATGGTGATGCTGCCATTGCAGGACAGGGATTGGTGTATGAAATTGTGCAAATGGCACAGTTAGACGGATATAAAACAGGGGGGACGATACATATTGTAGTAAATAACCAAATTGGTTTTACAACAAATTATCTCGATGCTAGATCGTCTACTTACTGTACCGATGTTGGGAAGGTAACACTTTCGCCAGTACTACATGTAAATGCTGATGATGCTGAGGCCGTAGTTCATGCAATTTTATTTGCTCTGGATTTTAGAATGGAATTTGGGCGAGATGTCTTTATCGATCTGCTTGGTTATAGAAAGTATGGGCATAATGAAGGTGATGAACCACGATTTACACAGCCAAAACTCTATAAAGCAATAGCAAAACATGACAATCCCAGAAATATATATGCCGAAAAATTATACAAGGAAGGTATAATTGACAAGGGATATACCGAAAAACTGGAACAAGAATACAAGGATAAATTAGAAGAAAATCTAGAAGATTCCAGAAAGGAAGACAAGACGGAGATCACTGCCTTTATGCAGGATGAATGGGATGGCTATATCTATGCGGAAGAGGACAAGATGATGGAAGATGTAGATACCACATTCGATCTAAACGAACTAACGGAAATCGCCAAGGTGATTACAGAGCTTCCGAAGGAAAAGAAATTCTTACGTAAAATTTCAAAACTCATTGAGGCCAGAAAAACAATGTATTTTGAAGACAATCAATTAGATTGGGCGATGGGCGAGTTACTTGCTTATGGAACACTATTGAAAGAAGGTCACGATGTGAGAATGTCCGGTCAGGATGTGGAACGCGGAACTTTTTCGCATAGACATGCAGTGGTAAAAGTTGAAGATAGTGAAGAAGAGATTTTGCTGCTTAACGAACTTGGTGGCGAGCAGGGAGATTTCTATATTTATAACTCTTTACTTTCAGAATACGGTGTTGTAGGCTTCGATTATGGATATGCAATGGCTAGTCCGAAGACCTTAACAATTTGGGAAGCACAATTTGGAGATTTCAGTAATGGTGCCCAAATAATGATCGACCAATATATTTCGGCAGCCGAAGACAAATGGAAGCTTCAGAATGGATTAGTAATGTTATTGCCACATGGATACGAAGGGCAAGGGGCAGAACACTCCTCTGCGAGAATGGAGCGTTATCTTCAGCTTTGTGCGAAGGATAATATGTTTGTAGCAGACTGTACAACCCCGGCGAATATGTTTCATTTGTTGCGCAGACAATTGAAGATAGGTTATCGAAAACCACTAATTGTATTCACACCAAAAAGTTTGTTGCGTCATCCAAGAGTGCTCTCTACTAAGGAAGAGTTTGCCAATGGTAGTTTTCAAATGGTCATAGATGATGAGGCCGCAAAAAAGAAAAAAGCGAATATTAAATCGTTGGTTTTTGTAACAGGTAAATTTTACTACGATCTTCTAGAAAGAAAAGAAGAAGATAAAAGAGACGATGTAGCTTTAGTTCGAATAGAACAATTATTTCCGCTTCCAACAGAGATGATGGAGCGTATTATTAAGCAGTATAAAAATGCTGAAGAGATCGTTTGGGCTCAGGAAGAACCTCTTAATATGGGAGCATACTCACATCTTTTATTGCATTTCGAGAAAGCAAAGACCTTTAGAGTTTGTAGTAGAAAGATGTATGCAGCGCCGGCTTCCGGTAGCAGTGTTAGATCAAAACAAAGGCACGCTAAGGTAATAGAAAGTGTTTTTAATAAATTAGAAGAATAAAATTAGCAACTCCTTACAGGAAAATAGAAGTATTATGGCATTAGAAATGAAAGTCCCATCTCCGGGAGAATCCATAACAGAAGTAGAAATAGCACAATGGTTAGTTGAAGACGGCGATTGGGTTGAAAAAGATCAGGCTATCGCCGAGGTGGATAGTGATAAAGCGACCTTAGAGCTTCCGGCAGAAGCCAGTGGTATTATTACGCTTAAAGCTGAAGAAGGTGATGCCGTAGCGGTAGGAGATGTGGTTTGTTTAATAGATACTGAGGCAGAAAAGCCTGGTGGAGGTGATGATACTACGGAAACATATAAGAATCCGGGTGATGAGAAAGGTGAAGGAAATGCCGGTCCGGATCTTGATAAGCAGAGTGCTGAAGCTAAGAATTCCGGAAAAAAGGCTGAAGCCTTAACTCAGACTCCTTCAAAATCCTCGACGCCCAGTCAAGAGCAGGACAAGAAAACATATGCTACCGGCACGCCTTCTCCGGCTGCCAAGAAGATTCTGGATGAGAAAGGAATTGCAAGTACTGCGGTAAAAGGTTCGGGGCGCGATGGACGAATCACGAAATCTGATGCTGAAAACGCGACACCATCCATGGGAACGCCCGGAGCCGGGGGTCGTGGAACCGAGCGAAAGAAATTATCAATGCTACGTAGAAAAGTTGCCGAACGCTTAGTAGCAGCGAAAAATCAAACCGCCATGTTAACTACTTTTAACGAAGTGGATATGGGACCAATTTTCGAATTAAGAAAACAGTATAAGGAACAGTTTAAAGAAAAGCACGGAGTAGGATTAGGTTTTATGTCGTTTTTTACTTTAGCTGTGGTTAGAGCATTAGATCTTTATCCGGATGTGAATTCGATGATCGATGGAGATTACCAGATAAAACATGATTTTAAAGATATTTCAATTGCAGTGTCCGGTCCAAAGGGACTAATGGTACCTGTTATTAGAAATGCGGAAAATTTAACTTTCAGAGGAGTTGAGGCAGAAGTGAAACGTTTAGCAATAAGAGCCAGAGATGGTCAGATCACCGTAGATGAAATGACAGGTGGAACTTTCACCATATCTAATGGAGGGGTTTTTGGAAGTATGCTCTCTACACCAATTATCAATCCGCCGCAGTCGGGTATACTGGGAATGCACAATATAGTTGAGCGTCCTGTTGTTAAGGATGGAGGGATTGCCATTGCGCCGGTAATGTTTGTGGCATTATCTTATGACCATAGGATCATTGACGGAAGAGAATCTGTTGGGTTTTTAGTAGCGGTAAAGGAAGCACTAGAGAATCCTGAAGAATTATTGATGCATAACGACATAAAAAGAGCCCTGGAGCTTTAGTAAATTGAAGAGTATAACAATGAAAAAAGCCCAACATAAGTTGGGCTTTTTTTAGTAGCATGGTTAATTATTAAGTTGTACTTCTTACTTACTACATATATGTTGTGAAATAATTGATTAGATTTAGTAGGACTATTATTATTGCTGCTACTACGAGCACAATTAATATTAACCTACGATTTCTGGATTTGTCTTTAATCAACACATCAGTTTTCATGTTGTAAAAATCTGCAAATTATATTTTTCATGAAATACGTGTTAACACGTAACTTTAATAAAATAAGATAATTATCGCCTTTACATGAGCTGATCCTGATGCTCTTTAGCCCATATGAGTAGGCTATTTGTTTTTGGTTCCAGATTTAGTTTTGTGATAATATTGCTTCGGTGTTTTTCTACTGTTCGATAAGAAATAAAGAGTAGAGACGCAATTTCTTTGTTCGTTTTGTCCTTCGCAATTAATTTAAGAATCTTTTTTTCAGAAGGAGTTAAACCGCTTAGAGATGTGTTTTCAAGCATATTATCCCCAAGTAATTCTTTGATCTTCGGACTAAAATAATGGTTGCCGGTTGTTACCGTTTTAATACAGTTTTCGATTTCCTCTAAAGCAAATTCTTTAAGTATATACCCAAAGATGTTCAAGTCTTGAGCTTTTTGATACAATTCTCTCTCCTTATGAAGAGTGATTAGTACTATCTTGGTCTCAATCCCATTAGATTTACATTTTTTTGCAATTTCCAATCCCGACATATACGGCATTTGAATATCAAGAATAGCAATATCCGGATTTTCTTTGGTAATTAGATTGTACGCTTCCCTACCGTTATTCCCATAACCAATGACATTGTATTTTTTTTCCAGTAAAAAATCGTTGAGTCCTTTTAATAGGAGGGGATGGTCATCTGCGGTAATTATAGAGAGTTCTTTCATTTAACAGGAAATTTATATTCTAAAAACGTTCCGGTTCCCAATTTAGACTGAACCTTCATCTGTCCTTTTAAAAATTTAGTGCGTTCTAATAGTGTTTTTAATCCTAGTGATTTTGAGTCCTGATATTTTTCGGTAAACTCAAACCCTATTCCATTATCAATGATAGAGATATTTACACTATTAGAAAGCTTTCTTACGGAAATTTTACTCGCTTCCGCTTTTGCGTGCTTTATAATATTACTCAAACTTTCTTGAACTATCCTATAAATATTCACTTCTTCTTCCGGAGTAAAGAGATTGTCTATATTATCTATTTCCGAAGAGATAAAAAGCGTTGTGTTTTCGTCAATCTGTGTTACAGTATGTTCAATCGCTTTAGTAATACCAAGTTCTTGAAGCTGAAACGGGTGTAGATCTCGTGAAATGGTACGTACTTCTTCGATCGCGTTATCCACCATCACTTTGGTGTTTTTATCACCTGTAGCAATCAGTTTGTTTTTAATTAGAAGTAATTGTTGACCTAAACCGTCGTGAAGATCTTTAGAAATACGCATGCGTTCTTCTTCCTGGGAGACGATTAATTCCTGACTAAATTTCTCCTGTAGCGTTTTATTGTTCTTTAAATTCTGTCTATTTCTATACAGTAGAATGAGTCCGAAGATCAATACAGTTGCAAGACTCACAAAGAACATTAAATTTTTAAAAGTTTCACTGTCCTTTTCTAACAGCTGAATATTAGTGCTTTTTTCTACTAATTCTTTTTCTTTCTTCTGAATATCAAAGAGCGTTTGATAATACGCCAAGGAATTTGCATTACTCTGATTGTAAAGTGAATCACGAATAGCTCCATAGGCATCTTTGTTCTCAAGACTTTTTTTATAATTACCTGATTTTTTATAAATTTTAGAAAGCAACAGATGTGAAGTCATGATTTCTTCTTCAATTCCCAGACTAATCGCATTTTCTAACTTTCTTTGAGCATAGATAAGGCTTTTCTCCAGATCTCCTGTTGCTTCCAGATACGACGCTTTTGCTTCATTGTAGTTTAATTCGGAATAAATATCTCCTCTTATTTCACCATATTTTGATTCAATTCTATCAAGATATGTCTTTGCTACTTCATAACTGCCTCTGTTGCTGTAATATTCAGATAATTCAGAATTAATAGCGATATATTGCCCCTTACTTGAGGGTAGATCCACTAGATTTTCTTGAGCTTTCTGAAGGGACGCCAATTGAAGTGAATCATTCCCGATCTTTTTGTAATCAAGCGCCTGATTGTAGTATTCGTTTGCTAGATATTTTTCAAGGTTGAGTTCGATTAGTTTTTCTATCAATTCAGTTCGCTCCCTTTTCGCAATTTCGAAAAAACCGTTCTTGCTAAACATTGTGATATTTCCTTGTTGAGCATACAACATGTATTCGTAATCCTTAAGATTTTCGTAGTAGTTATACGCTTTTTTATAGTCTTCTCCTGCTTGAACAAAATTTCCTAAGTTCGAATTGGCTTGTCCTCGAAAAAGATAGGCATCTGCAGCGTGAATAGAATCGCCGGGAGAAAAATTCTCTAAAGCCAATGTATAATCTTCAACCGCCTTTTTGGAATCGATCCTAAAATGTGCACTTCCTCTTTTTAAGTAAAGTCCGCCTAATAGAAAGCTATCACTAATCTTATATTTATGGGCAAGAACACCGTTTATTGTGGTTACCGCTTTTCGTGGATCATCACGACTATTGGTTAACGGATATTGTAGGTTCATTGCCTTTTTGGCAGCGAGTTCTATACTATCCATTTCTTTGGCAAGTTCGATGTATTCAAAGCTATAGTCTATGAAGGTGTCTTTATCATTTCTAAAACTTTTGGATAGCACCGAATCAAGAGCTTCTAATTTAACCTGCTTATTAGAAGTGCTCTTTGCAATAGACTTATAGTATTCGATATCCTGTGCGAAAAGCACAAGAGGTGCGAATAATAAAAAAGTAATGAACAGCGGGAACTTCTTGGTCATTATTAGGTTAAATGTTAGATTTTAAATGTACTAAAAATTAGTTAGAAAGATTATTGTCACCTCTTTATTTGCTTTACATAGAGGCAATTTCGGCCGTAATCAATAACACTGCGCATTTTTTTTAGAAAATCTGCGCCAATTATTCCATGAACCATATCTTCTTCGGCTTGTCGTAATGCCTCATTTACGTGTGATAAATCGAAAAGAACAAAATCCATGTTTTTAATATTCCACTTTCCAATGGCAAAATTATTATTTCTGGCCAATTTGGTGTCCATGTTTATTGCGCCTGCACCGGCGGCTTTAATTTCACTTTCTTCACTTTTTAAGGTAAAGTAAGAAACACTAATCATTCCAATACAACTCGTTGAAGCACCGGTATCTAATATAAACTCTCCTCTAATTCCATTGATCTTCGCAGTAAATTTATAGTGACCTGTGGCTAATTTTTTTAATGGAACTCTATAAAACCCCTGGGCTTCCATAAAACTTCGTAAGTTATTCACTCGCTTTTTTTTGTAAAGATAGTAAACAAAATAAGTAGCTTTGCAATCATGTTAACCGATACACATACACATTTATACAGTGAGGCATTTGACAAGGACAGAAAGGAAATGATGAACCGCGCCATTGAGGTTGGCGTTAAAAGATTTTTTGTTCCCGCAATCGACTCAAGCTACACCGAAGCCATGTACGAGCTGGAACGACAGTTTCCGACAGAAGTGTTTTTAATGATGGGACTTCATCCAACTTCTGTAAAAGATGATTATAAGAAGGAAATTGAGCTAGTTAAACAAGCATTCGAGGAAAGATCTTTTTACGCGGTGGGAGAGATTGGAATTGATCTTTATTGGGACACTTCTACGTTAGATATTCAGAAAATTGCCTTTAAAGAGCAGATTCAATTGGCTAAAAAATACAAATTACCCATCGTAATACATTGCCGTGATGCTTTCGATGAAATATTCGATGTATTAGAGACAGAGAAGGACGATGATCTCTTCGGAATTTTCCACTGCTTTACCGGAACATTGGAACAGGCAAAGAAGGCGATCTCATATAACATGAAATTAGGTATAGGGGGAGTAGTCACCTTCAAAAATGGGAAGATCGACACTTTTTTAGATCAAATAGATTTGAAGCATATAGTTTTAGAAACCGATTCTCCATATCTTGCTCCGGTACCCTATCGAGGCAAGAGGAATGAAAGTAGTTATTTACAACTTATTTGCAAAAAATTATCAGAGATCTATAATCTTTCCGAAGAAAAAATAGCAAAGATTACTACAGAAAATTCGAAAGACGTATTCGGGGTTTAAAATGGAATAAACAAAAGCATTAAATGGGGAATTCAAAATCAAATATTCTTTTAATCTATACAGGTGGAACCATTGGGATGATAAAAGATTTCGAAACAGGAGCACTTCGAAATTTTAATTTCAATGACCTATTAAAATATATACCCGAATTAAAGCTATTGGACTGTAATATTGCAACCACGAGTTTTAGTGATCCCATAGATAGTTCGAATATGAATGCCTCTTATTGGGTAGATATTGCCACAATAATAGAGGAAAATTATGAACAATACGACGGTTTTGTTGTGTTGCATGGGAGTGATACCATGTCTTATACTGCGTCTGCGTTAAGTTTTATGCTCGAGAATTTAAGCAAACCGATAATTTTTACGGGATCTCAACTCCCCATTGGAGATTTAAGAACAGATGCAAAAGAGAATTTAATCACGTCCATTCAGATCGCGGCATTACAAGAAAAGAATCACTCTAAAATTGCCGAGGTTTGTTTGTATTTTGAGTATAAGTTATATAGAGCAAATAGAACTACAAAGATAAACGCTGAGCATTTTGAAGCTTTTGCTTCCCTGAACTATCCTGCCTTAGCAGAGAGTGGGGTGCATCTGGTTGTAAATAATGAAGCGCTGTATGTACCCAACAGACGAAAAAAATTAAAGGTTCATAAAAAGATGGAATCAAATATTTTACTGGTTAAGATGTTTCCGGGAATGGATGAAACGACCTTAAATTATTTGTTTGCTTATCCTGAAATTAAGGGGCTAATTCTGGAAACCTATGGCAGTGGAAATGTGACAAATGAAGATTGGTTTATCGCAGCGTTACGGAAACTCATAAAAAACGGAATTCCGGTGATCAATGTTACTCAATGTTCGGGTGGAAGTGTTGCTATGGGGCAGTATGAAACCAGTGTAGAGTTAAAAAAAATGGGCGTTATTTCGGGAAAGGATGCAACTACTGAAGCGGCATTAGCCAAATTAATGTATTTATTGGGTCAGGAAGTATCATTGAATAGTTTTAAAACTATTTTTGAAACTTCTTTACGGGGGGAAATGGTTTAAATTTAAAGCTTGAAATGGTTGTGTCGCATTGCTTTTTTTAGGTTATTTGCGCAAAATTTAGAGAGGTGGCCGAGTGGTCGAAGGCGCACGCCTGGAAAGTGTGTATACGCCAAAAGCGTATCGAGGGTTCGAATCCCTTCCTCTCTGCGAATGAAGTTACGAGCAATAAAATTTATCGAAGCTTGCTTCAGTAAATTTTAGCGCGAGTAACTTATAGGTGCGCAGCACCGCTCTTCATTACCAGCATTTTCTATAGGGATCACCGCGCAGCGGTAATCCCTATTTTTAATTTATCGAAGCTTGCTTCAGTAAATTTTAGCGCGAGTAACTTATAGGTGCGCAGCACCGCTCTTCATTACCAGCATTTTCTATAGGGATCACCGCGCAGCGGTAATCCCTATTTTTAATTTATCGAAGCTTGCTTCAGTAAATTTTAGCGCGAGTAACTTATAGGTGCGCAGCACCGCTCTTCATTACCAGCATTTTCTATAGGGATCACCGCGCAGCGGTAATCCCTATTTTTAATTTATCGAAGCTTGCTTCAGTAAATTTTAGCGCGAGTAACTTATAGGTGCGATACTGTGTTGTTGCTTTCATGATTTTGGAATACAATATATTATAAGGTGTAACTTTACTTTCATCTAAAGTGCTATACGTAAATACATATTTTATATAATAATTTGAAATCGGATGTATTTAATTTTAAATACTTTAAAATTAAAGTGTTAGAATATATGTTGGGGACTTATATTTTGTAAAACTAAATTTCCTTTAAAAATTGAATTGTTAAATGCAAAATAATTCAGGAAATTATGATAGTTTTGGACCAGTCGAGATGCAGTTTATCCCGTTAAATTACTTTTTAACTAAAATTTGAATGTAACGCCCTCAATTATAGCAAATACAGGCTTACAACTTATTTATTCTTGCAGATTAACTAAATTATTTTATATCTTTAAACCTTAAACTAAAAACAAACTTTAAGTCGATAGCAATGAAAAAATTATTTTCTATTATGGCAATTGCCGCACTAGTTTTTGCGGGAACACTAACTGCAAATGCAGCAGTAGCTCAATCTACGCCTGCAAGCGTTCAAAATTTAGCAACTTCAGCTACAGTTTCATTTATTCAGGATGAAGCAGCGGCAACAGCCGAAGAAGAACTAGGATGGCATCAGGCATTGAAACAACGTTTTATCGAGGGTGGTCCTGGATTTATGGGGATAGTTCTACTATGTTTAATTCTTGGGCTAGCAATTGCTATCGAAAGAATTATCTACCTTAATCTTTCTACTACTAATACTCAAAAATTAGCTGAAAATGTTGAAGATGCCTTAAATAGTGGTGGTATTGAAGCAGCAAAAGAAGTTTGTAGAAATACAAAAGGTCCTGTTGCATCTATTTATTACCAAGGCTTAGATCGTGCCGATGAGAGTATCGAAGCTGCTGAAAAAGCAGTTGTAGCATATGGTGGAGTTCAAATGGGTCAGTTAGAAAAGAATGTTTCGTGGATTTCCTTATTTATCGCTCTGGCTCCTATGCTTGGTTTCATGGGAACAGTAATAGGTATGATTCTTGCATTCGATAAAATTGAAGCAGCGGGAGATATGAACCCTTCACTTGTTGCGGGTGGTATTAAAGTAGCACTTTTAACAACGGTTTTTGGACTTATTGTAGCGATTATACTTCAGATTTTTTACAACTATATTATTGCGAAAATCGATAGTATCGTTAACAGCATGGAAGATGCTTCCATTACACTAATAGACATGTTAGTGGACTACAAAAACAAAAGATAATTTAAAACATACCAAGTAATGGGTTTACATAAAATATTTAAAATAATAGCGTTAATCCTGAGCCTAGTAGGAGTTGTCTTTTTTGCCTTACTACTTTCAAAGGGAGATGATGCTGTTAGAGCAACCGGAGAAGGTCTAGATGGATTTCTATATGTTGCGTATATCATCTTTGCTTTAATAATCTTGATGGTCGTAATATTTGTATTAAAAGGGATCTTTTCAGGAGATATAAAGAAAACATTGTTATCTGTTGGTTTGTTCTTAGCAATTGTGGTGATATCATATGTACTGGCAGATGGAACAGAGGTTACAATGCGAGATGGAGAAATTCTTTCAGCAAGTGGCTCGAAATGGGTAAGTACCGGTCTATATGTATTTTACATAATGGCGTTCCTTGCAATAGCATCGATGGTATTTAGCGGAATAACAAAAATTAGAAGATAATGGCAAGAAGAGCAACACCAGAAGTTAATGCAGGGTCTATGGCAGACATCGCATTCCTGTTGCTTATCTTTTTCCTGGTTACTACAACCATTGAGAAGGATAAGGGGATTGCTAGACAATTGCCACCTAATGAAGAAATAGAAGATCCACCAATTATAAGACAAAGAAACTTATTTGTGGTTAACGTGAATAAGAATGACCAATTGTTGGTTGAGGAAGAATTGATGGAACTTAAAAACTTGAGACAAGCTGCAATAGATTTCCTTGATAATGGTGGTGCTGCAGCCGGAAGTCCTGAGTATTGTAATTATTGTAAAGGAAAAAGAGATCCGGAATCTTCAGATAACCCTGATAAAGCTGTTATTTCTGTTCAGAACGATAGATTAACCTCTTACAAAATGTATATCGCAGTACAAAATGAATTGGTTGCGGCATATAACTTTTTGAGAGATAGAGAATCTCAACGTTTGTACGGGTTTAAATTTACAGAGGTTAAAAAAGCTATGGATGAAGGTAATTATCAGGGTAACGAAGAAGCCGCTCAGGAAAAGCTAGAGACTATTCAGAAATTATTTCCTTTAAAATTATCTGAAGCAGAACCGAAAAGTAAAGGATCGTAAATTAAGAATAAATTATGTCAAAGTTCACAAAGAAAAAAGGAGGCGAATTACCTGCGGTTAACACTGCATCGTTACCTGATATCGTATTTATGTTATTATTCTTTTTTATGGTTGTAACTGTGTTAAGAGATAATGACCTTTTGGTGAAAAATACCTTACCAAAAGCAGATCAGGTTGAAAAGCTGAAGAAAGATCGTTCTGTGTTTATTTTTGCCGGTAAACCAAGTGCTAGATATCAAGATAAGTATGGTAAAGAGGGGAAAATTCAAATAGGTGACAAGTATACCGATGTGTCAAATTTAAAATTTGCCCTTACCGAAGCAAGACAGAAATTACGACCTGAACTACAGGATAAAGTTATGGTTGCCTTAAAAGTAGATGAAGAAACCAATACAGGTCTGGTTACAGATATTAAACAAGAATTACGAGACCTGAATATGTTGAAACTTATATACATAACAGCACCTGGAAACGAAGTTGGTAATTAAACTTCTTTCTAAATGATTTTTATACGCCTTGTTCTTTATTTTTGAACAAGGCGTATTTATTTTAAATCATTTTAAATACCGTTATATTTATGTGATGAATATAAAATCTAATTTTCTAATTTTCACTTTTATAATTCTGTTGTTGCCTCAACTTAATTATGGACAGGAACCTTCCTCTGAGGTTGAAGGCGATTCTTTATACCGAGAAGATCAGTTCTATATAGGCGCGACTTATAATTTGATTCTAAATGCTCCTGATGATGTAAATATACGTGGACTCTCGGGAGGGATTCAATTTGGTTATATGAGGGATATGCCTATTAATAAACGTAGAAATCTGGCAGTAGCAGTTGGCGCTGGCTTCTCGTTCGATGATTTTGGACAGAATCTATTTATAGGTGAAACTGAAAATGAGGAAACGATTTTTACCGTTCTTCTAGATGAAGAGGTGAATTATGATCGAAACCGCTTTGGTATGTCGGTCATTGAGGCTCCAATTGAATTTCGATGGCGGACTTCTACACGAGAAACATATAAGTTCTGGAGAATCTACGCCGGATTGAGAGTAGGGTATGCGTTTCGTTACAAATCGGTTTTCAAACAGCCCAATAACAATGTAAATCAAACGAAAATCCCTGAATTCGATCCTGTTCGATTAGGTGCCACCCTTAGTTTCGGCTACAATACATTTAACTTCTTTGCCTATTACTCTATCAATCCGTTCTTTAAGGATGCCGTAACAACCGATGGGCAAAATGTTGAATTCAAAACGATAAAAATTGGTCTAATGTTCTATATTTTATAACCAAAAATTAAGTAATATTAGCTGTGGTAATAAGCCAATAAAGAAACCAACTATCAATTCTGGGTAAATATGGGATTTTGTGTGCAATCTTGATGATGCAACCCATCCATTAATGATAAAGAATACTCCTATACCCAAGAGCGCATTTACTTTAAAATGGACACTTAGGGCAATTAGAAACATCGTCACTCCCGCAATTCCCATTTGATGCAAACTGATCTTAAACCTAAAGAAAACCATCAGTAAGGCGGTTATGGTAGAGAACAGTATCCCAACGAAAAAATAATACAGCTCCGGACTGTCAAATGGACCAAATACCATTTTTATGATAAGTAATAATAAGACAGATTGAATCATTAAAGGAAACTTCCGTTCTTTGACCTCGGTTAAGTTTATGGATGATACTATTGAAAGATTTTTCAGAAGGAAAAAAGTAATAAGTGGAATAAATAATGTTACAATGGCAACTGCCAGTATTCGAGCCTGAATAAATTCCGGTTCAATAAAACGTGGCGTGATCAAATAATAGGTTATAGTTCCCAACAAAGGCATGAAGAGTGGGTGAAAAAGATATGCCGCGCTACGTAAGAACCAATTCATTAGATTTCTTTTCTAAGTCTGGCGACAGGCAGATCGAGTAACTCTCTGTATTTCGCTACCGTTCTACGAGCAATGGGATATCCTTTTTCTTTAAGAACTTTAGCCAGTTTATCATCGGTTAGAGGCTTGCGTTTATCCTCATCGGCTATTGTCATCTCCAAAATCTTCTTAATTTCCTTAGTAGAAACATCTTCTCCCTGATCATTTTTCATCGACTCACTGAAGAAATCCTTGATCAATTTCGTGCCGTAAGGAGTATCTACATATTTACTATTTGCTACCCGCGAAACAGTGGAAATGTCCATTTTAATCTTGTCGGCTATATCTTTTAAGATCATTGGTTTTAGCTTTCGCTCATCTCCAGTAAGAAAATACTCTTCCTGTTGATGCATGATAGCATTCATAGTAACGTAAAGAGTCTGTTGTCGCTGTTTAATCGCGTCTATAAACCATTTAGCTGCATCCAGTTTCTGTTTGATAAACATTACCGCATCTTTTTGCGATTTCGATTTATCTTTCGATTCTTTATATCCTTTAAGCATATTGGTGTACTCTCTGGATACATGCAGTTCGGGGGCATTCCTGCCATTTAAGGTAAGATCTAATTTTCCGTCGACAATTTTTATAGCAAAATCGGGGACCACATGTTCTACCATTCTTGTATTTCCTGAATAAGTTCCTCCGGGCTTCGGATTTAAACCTTCTATTTCGTGAATGGCTTCTCTTAGTTGATCTTCGGAAATATCAAACTTCTGAAGTAATTTTTTGTAATGTTTCTTCGAAAAATGATCGAACGCTTCTTCCAGAATCAATATAGCCAAAGCAACTGAAGGTTTCGGCTCTTTTCTTTCAAGCTGAAGTAACAGACATTCCTGAAGACTTCTCGCACCTACTCCTGCCGGATCTAAACCCTGAACAATATCAAGAACCTTTTCAATTTTATCTTCGGTGGTATAAACATTTTGAGTAAAAGCCAGATCGTCAACAATATCTTGTAATTCCCTTCTTATATAACCACTTTCATCCACGCTACCAACTAAGAATTTAGCTATTTCTTCCTCCTCCTCATCTAAACGGTAGGTGCTTAATTGTTGTAATAACCTTTGATTAAACGATGTACCCGATGCGTAAGGCATTTGTTTCTCCTCATCATCGGCACTATAATTATTTGCAGATAACTTATAGCTAGGCGTTTCGTCATCGCTCAGGTAATCATCTACATTTATTTCAGTTTCAATTATTTCGTTTCCCTCGTCGTAATCATCTTCATACTCGTTATCGAATTCATCATCATACGAATCTGAATCATCCTTTCCTCCTTCAAGCGCAGGGTTTTCTTCCATTTCTTGAGAAATACGTTGCTCGAATGCCTGCGTAGGAAGTTGTATCAACTTCATCAACTGGATTTGCTGAGGAGATAATTTCTGTGAAAGTTTAAAGTTTAACTGCTGCTTTAACATCGTTATTTATACTTACATATAAAGTTAAAAAAAACTAACTACTTTATGGTTGAAGTGGCTAGTTTTAATACAAAGTTGTGAAAAATATAAATTGAGCTTAGAACTCGGCATTTCCGGGGGTACGTGGATAAGGAATCACATCTCTAATATTACCCATTCCGGTAACAAACTGCACAAGACGTTCAAAACCTAATCCAAAACCACTATGAACAGCTGTACCAAACTTACGTAATTCTAGATACCACCATAGTTCGGCTTCTTCAATACCCATTGTAGCCATTTTTTCTTTCAATACATCATATCGTTCTTCTCGCTGCGATCCACCCACAATTTCACCAATTCCAGGAAACAGAACATCCATTGCTCGAACAGTTTTTCCATCGTCGTTTAAACGCATGTAAAAGGCTTTAATCGTAGCAGGATAGTCAAACAGGATTACCGGGCATTTAAAGTGTTTTTCAACTAAAAACCGTTCGTGTTCACTCTGTAGATCGGCTCCCCACTCTTCGATTAAATATTTAAATTTTTTCTTCTGATTTGGTTTAGAGCGCTTTAAGATCTCGATGGCTTCGGTATAAGTAACCCGCTTAAAGTTATTGTCAATAATAAACTGAAGTTTCTCTCTAAGGGTCATATCACTTCTCTCGGCCTGAGGCTTGCTCTTCTCGTCCTGAAGCAGACGTTGTTCTAAGAATTCAAGATCGTCTGCACAGTTGTCTAACGCATATTTTACGACATATTTGATAAAGTCCTCGGCTAGATCCATATTGGCATCAAGATCATTGAACGCTACTTCCGGTTCTATCATCCAAAATTCGGCCAAATGGCGCGAAGTGTTCGAATTTTCGGCTCTAAAAGTTGGTCCGAAGGTATACACTTTCCCCAATCCCATTGCGTAAGTTTCGGCTTCCAATTGACCGCTTACAGTTAGGTTGGTTTCCTTTCCGAAGAAATCTTCCTTATAATTAATGCTACCGTCTTCATTTAGCGGTGGGTTCTTTTGATCTAATGAGCTTACACGAAACATTTCTCCGGCTCCCTCGGCATCACTTCCGGTAATAATTGGGGTGTGCATATAATTAAACCCGTTTTTCTGAAAGTATTCGTGAATTGCAAATGCCAATTTAGAGCGCGTTCGCATTACGGCACTAAATGTGTTGGTTCTTACTCTTAAATGAGCCTGTTCCCTTAGTGTTTCCAGGGAGTGTCTTTTAGGTGAAAGTATGGTTAACTTAACATCTTCAGGATCTGCCTCGCCCAGAACTTCAACGTCATTGACTTGAATTTCGACCGCCTGACCTTGTCCCTGACTTTCTACTAATAACCCCTTAACTTTTACTGCAGCTCCAACAGTTATCTTCTTTAAGACATCTTCTTCAAATTCTTCATAATTAACCACACATTGCAGATTCTTAATTGTTGAGCCGTCGTTCAATGATATAAAACGATTACTTCTAAAAGAACGAACCCAACCAATGGTGGTAACTTCTACTAATGACGGTTCACTTTGCAATAGCTTTTTAATTTCTGTATGCTGCATGGTTTCTATTTTGAAGGCGTAAAGATAATTTATTAGCGCTAAAGGGCAAATTCAAAATCTTGGAATTTGTGCTTATTTCCTGCTTATTTCCTCAACCTCATCTTCCTCATTATCAGGGATAATTTTAAGTGCAGGTTTTTTCAAAGTTTCTTTGTTGGCAATACTTTTTTCCAAAGAAAGCAGGAGGGAAGGAAGTAACAAAAGGTTTGCTAACATCGCAAACAAAAGGGTTGCAGATACCAGGGCTCCTAATGCTACGGTACCGCCAAAACTGGAGATGGTAAATACCGAGAATCCGAAGAACAAGACAATCGATGTATAAAACATACTTACACCGGTTTCACGAAGGGCGGCATAAACAGATTTTTTTATCTTCCAGTTGTTCGCTATTAATTCCTGACGATACTTTGCCAAAAAATGTATGGTGTCATCTACCGAAATACCAAAAGCAATACTAAACACCAAAATCGTAGAAGGTTTAATTGGAACGCCCAAAAAACCCATCAACCCTGCGGTAATTATTAACGGCAAAAGATTAGGGATCAGTGAGACTAAGATCATCCTTAAACTCCTAAACATCCAGGCCATAAATAAGGCTATCAACAAAATGGCCAGGGAAAGTGAGATCACTAGATTATTGACCAGATATTTCGTACCCTTTTGAAAAACGAGGGCTTTCCCTGTCACGGTTACGTCATACCGTTCCGGGGGGAAAATCTTTATAATTTCGGCTCTAAGATCTTCTTCTATTCTGTCGAAACGTTCGGTTTCCGTATCTTTCATGTAAGTTGTGATACGAGCAAATTGCCCAGTGGTATCAACATAGCTCGACAATAGATCTGAGCTGTTAGCACTGCTTTTCGCATACGATAAAAGAAAAGTTCGTTCCTGACTATTAGGAAGTTGGTAATATTCGGGATTGTTGTTGTAATAGGCCTGTTTAGAATATTTAACCAATTCAACTACAGAGAGAGGCTTAGAGAACTCGGGCACTTCTTTTATATATTCCTGCAGCTCGTCAATTCTCTTAAGCGTTGCCAATTTCATCACACCTTTTTTCCGCTTAGTATCTACGAGAATTTCCAGAGGCATAATTCCTTCATATTCTTTCTCAAAGAATTTAATATCTTTAAAAAATTCGGTCTTCTTTGGCATATCTTCTATTAGACTGCCTGAAATTTTTATACTGTAAATGCCAATGATACTAAGGCAGAGAAGTACTGTTGAACAAATATAAATGGCAATTCGATGCTCTTTTACCATTCGTTCCATCCAATTTACAAAAGTGTTTATCCATCCCTTATTTAGGTGCTTTAAATGCTTGTACTTGGGTATAGACATATAACTATACACAATGGGAATAATAAATAGACTAAGCAAGAATATAGCGATAATACAGATGGAGGCTACCGTACCAAATTCTTTCAATAATTTGCTGTTGGTTAGGATAAACGTTGCGAATCCTGAGGCTGTGGTGACGTTGGTCATTAAAGTGGCATTACCTACCTTGGCAATTACCCGCTGAAGAGATTTGGCCTGATTCCCGTGTTGTTTTATTTCTTGCTGATATTTATTAATTAGAAAGATGCAATTAGGAATACCGATAACTATAATTAGAGGAGGAATAAGCGCGGTTAACACGGTTATTTCGTAATGTAACAACCCTAAGATTCCAAATGCCCACATAACACCAATGATCACAGTTACCATGGAGATCAAAGTTGCGCGAACAGATCTAAAGAAGAAGAAGAAAATAAGTGATGTAACGGTTAAGGCAGCCGCGATAAACATCCCAATCTCATCAATTATATTTTGAGAGTTGAGTGTACGTATGTACGGCATTCCCGATGTATATACTTTTATACCGGTGTCGGCTTCAAAGGCATCAATGAGTGGTATAAGTTGCTCGTCTATAAAAGCTTTCCGGGCTTGCGTATTTACAATGTCTTTTTTCAGGTAAATAGCAGTACGTACAGATTGTTTATTAGGACTATAAACTAAACCGTTGTAAAATGGGAGTTTTGAAAAAAGTTCGTACTTATACCTGTCAAGTTTTTCTTTCGTTAATACTGAATCCTGAATGAAAGGAACCATTTGAAACTCTTCAACGTCCTTCTTTTTTTGAAGTTTCTGAAGATCCCCAATTGACAATGTGTGTTCTACTTCTGAAGCTTTATTGAGATCTTTAGATAGTTTATCCCATGCGGAGAAATTTTTTGGAGTGAAAAGTGTCGAGTCCTTTACACCTATTACAATTAAATTCCCTTCTTCACCAAATTGATCGAGAAATTTATTGTATTCAAGGTTAATTTCGTGATCATCCGGCAGTAAGTTTGCTTCGGTATAAGTGAACCGCATATGCTTCCACTGCATAGCAAGAAGCACAGTAATTGCTGCTATTACAATGAGAATAAAAGTGCGATTCCGAAGAATAAAGCGAGCGATTGCGCTCCAAAAACCAATACTAAATAGTTTGTTCAACAGTTGAGCCTTAAAAATCGCGACAAAGGTATGAATTCCAAAGCAGGGAGTTCCCTTTTTTATACATATTTTGGCCTGTTATACTTTTAAATAGAAGGTAAATTTGAAAGACAGATTGTCTTCAAAATCCGGAAGATTATAATAACCGTAACGATATGCAAAACTAAGTCCGAAGCCAAATAACAATTTATTTATTTCGAAACCCGACTCCGAGTAAAAATGTTCTAAAGTGTTAAATGGAATACCAAGGTGTTGGTCTCTGTTACTGAAATCACCTATGGCATGACGTGTTACAAATACAAGCTCCGGTTGAAATCGTTTAGAAATATTAAATCTTCTCAAACTATGTCTTACCTGAAGGCTAGTTAATCTATCTGAAAAAAACTCTCCAAAGTACATAGTTTCAAAACTGCGCCTCCCTGCAACCGAAAATCGCTGTAAAATTTCATCTTTAGTTGGATTATTAGGGTAGGCATGAAATAAATGAGTTAACGGAACATCCCCGGTCGCATAAAGTCCTTCCAAAAGAAAATTAGTGGATGATAAGTTGGTTCGTTTAATATAATAATCAAGCTTAAGACCAAATTTTGTATAATTAAAATCACTGCTAACGATACCTTTTACTCCTTGAGTTACCTGAGCACTTATTTTCGGAAAGCCATCAAAATACTCAACTCTTCCATCATCGGTGGTGAAGAAATTGGTCTTCGGACTGATACGTACCGAGGCAGTAACTTCGGCGACCTCGTAACTAGTGTTAAAAACTTCATTATCTACGACAAACTGATAATCCTCTATTTGATCTATTCTGCTTCTGGCAATTCTGGCTTCAGCGAGAAACTTTCGGGAAAACTCGTGTTGAATGTTGGTTTGCCAAGTGCGGTGTTTGTAAAATTGAGTAACATTTACCAATCGCGGTTCAAAAACCGAGTAAACCCTGGAATCGGTTAAATATTGAAAAGATCCTATCTCACTTATATCGTCAATATAATATAAGTTTAACCAGGTGTTTCTTTTCTCATTGAGTCTAACGCTTCCCCCAAGACTGAATTTCGCATCTTTATCTTTAAAACCATAAGCGAAGTATCCTCCGACCTTTATTTTTTCTGAAAGGCGATTGTTGGTGACGCCACCAATACCGAGGCGTAGACCTTCATAGTTATTGTATTTGATAATATACTTTAGGTCTACATCAAAAAATCCGACAGGGTAAAATCCGGTGCTGAACGGACTCTGCTTTTTTTGGGTTTTTACTGAAGTGCTGTCGGGTGAAACCTCGATTGCCGGAGTTTGCGCTAGTATGGTAGAAGTAATAAGTAAAAGTAGAATACTAAGAAGGTTGCGCATACCCGTTACGGAAAAATTTTATAAATCAAATGTATAAATAAAGCGGCTTGATTGCCGCTTTATTGTGGAATGTTTAACGAAATCGATATTTACACAGTCATTATTTCTTTCTCCTTCTTTGCCAAAATCTCATCGATTTTCGAAATGTGATTATCGGTCATTTTCTGAATGTCAATTTCTAAATTTTTCTTCAAGTCTTCGGAAATATCAAGATCCTTAATATCATTATTGGCATTTTTACGATCATTTCGTACTCCAATTTTAGATTCCTCCGCCTCATGTTTGGCTTGTTTTGCAAGTTCTTTTCTTCTTTCTTCAGTTAATGGGGGGACATTGATAATTACACTTTCTCCGTTATTCATTGGGTTGAATCCAATATTTGCCAAATGAATTCCTTTCTCAATTTCAGGAATTAAATTTTTTTCCCATGGCTGAATAGAGATGGTCATCCCATCGGGAGTACTTACATTGGCAACCTGACCTAAAGGCGTTGGACTTCCGTAGTAATCTACCATTACACCCGCTACCATTGAAGGCGAAGCTTTACCGGCACGAATATTTACTAATTTTTTTTCAAGATGACGAAGCGCATTATCCATTGCTTCTTTTGTACTATCCAGTATAAATTTAATCTCTTCTTCCATAATAAAGCGTCTTTCAAATCTTCAATAAGTTGAAGTATCTCAGTGATTGAACACTATTTAAAAATATAATTTTTTATTGACTTAACAAGTTTCTTGCCAAATTTACCGACAAGTTAAAGATTTACTTTTGTTCCAATTTTTTCTCCCGAAACTACTTTCATTAAATTACCTTTTGTATTCATATCGAAAACGATGATAGGTAATTGGTTTTCCTGACTCAAAGTAAAGGCGGTTGAATCCATTACCTTAAGGCCTTTCCGAAGTACATCATCAAAACTGATAAAATCGAATTTTGTTGCACTGGTATCTTTTTCCGGATCGCTGGAATAAATTCCATCAACACGTGTGCCTTTTAAGATCACATCGGCACTTATTTCGATTGCACGTAAAACCGCAGCAGAATCTGTTGTGAAATAAGGATTTCCTGTTCCTCCTCCAAAAATTACAACTCTACCTTTTTCGAGGTGTCTTATTGCTTTTCGTCTAATAAATGGCTCTGCGACTTCATTAATTTTTATAGCACTTTGAAGTCGAGTTGGGATTTCTTCATCTTCCAGTGCACTTTGTAAGGCAAGACCATTAATCACTGTAGCTAGCATTCCCATATGGTCAGCTTGAACCCGATCCATACCTTTACTTGCTCCGGCAACACCTCTAAAAATGTTTCCACCGCCAATTACAATGGCAACTTCTACTCCTTTATTGATAATTTGTTTTATTTCTTCGGCGTATTCCTTGAGACGTTCCGGGTCGATTCCATATTGACGCTTTCCCATTAAGGCTTCGCCCGAAAGCTTAAGAAGTATTCTCTTGTATTGCATTGTGGTAGTTTAAAGGTGGCACAAAAATAAAGAAAAATTATGTACGATGTAGTGAAAATAAAAAACCGCTCTCAAAAACATTTGAGAGCGGTTTTAATTTATACAATGCTTACTGTTTAGGCCAAAGAAACTCTTTTAAAACCAACAACTTTTGCATCACCTTTGCTTGCAACGTACTCAGCAACATTTTGCTTGTCGTCCATAATAAAGTTTTGATCCAATAAAGCCTGCTCATGATCAAGCGTAGTATTATCTGCGATAAAACGCTCCATTTTACCAGGAAGTATTCTGTCCCAGATCTGTTCCGGCTTACCTTCAGCTTTTAAATCTGCTTTTGCATCTTCTTCAGCTTTTGCAAGTACCTCGTCAGTTAATTGAGATCTTGAAATGTACTGAGGTACATTCTTTAGAGTTTTTCCTAATCTACCAAGCTCAATATTATCTTTTTCAATTACAGCTATTCTTGCTTCAGTTTCCGAAGCAACGTATTCTGGTGAAAAATCTTTATAAGATAAGGTAGTTGCACCCATTGATGCTACTTGCATGGAAACATTCTTAGCAACTTCGGCAGCATTATCTGTCTTTGCAGAAAGTCCTGTTAAAGCACCAATTTTATTTCCGTGGATATAAGAACCTACAAAAGGAGCTTCCAGAATTTCGAAACCACCGATTTCAATTTTTTCACCAATCACTCCGGTTTGTTCGATCAGTTTTTCCTCAACAGTAATTCCGTCGAAATCTGCTTTTAAAAATTCCTCTTTTGAAGATGTGTTTAATGCGATGTCGGCCATTTTACGAGCCATTTCAACGAAGGTATCATTCTTTGCAACGAAATCTGTTTCACAGTTTAACGACACTATCACACCTTTGGTGTTGTCATCGTTTACTGTTGCGATAACAGCTCCTTCACTAGAATCTCTATCGGCTCTTTTTTCGGCAATTTTTTGTCCTTTTTTTCTTAGGATTTCGATTGCCTTGTCCATATTTCCTTCTGCCTCAACTAATGCCTTTTTACAGTCCATCATTCCGGCTCCGGTTTTTTTTCTTAAGATATTTACTTCTGCGGCAGTTACTTTTACCATCGTTATAATTTTTTAATGTATTTGTATAAAAGGTCGTTTAATGTTTTTCTTATGTAAAGAAAAGAATCAAACGACCTTTATGTGTTAACTAAAGTTTATTTTATTCTTCCTCTTTAGTAAGACCTGCTTTTTCCATAGTCTCACTCTTAGATTCAAGCTTTGTAGGCTGTTTAGCCTCTTTCATTGCTTTCTTGTCTTCTGCGTCAGTCGAAGGAACTTCGGCTGTTACAGTAGCCTTTTTAGCTTTCTTTTCCTTTTTAGGTGCATCAGTATCGTTGTCATTGTCTTTATCTTTACCGGATTTTCTTTCAGAAAGTCCTTCGATAATTGCTTCTGAAACTGAAGACATGATCTTGTCAATAGACTTAGAAGCATCATCGTTAGATGGAATTACATAGTCGATTACACGTGGATCACTATTTGTATCTACCATCGCAAAAATTGGAATGTTCAGTTTTTGTGCTTCTGCCACTGCAATATGCTCTCTGGTAGTATCTACGATAAACAGCGCTGCAGGAAGACGACTCATGTCGCTAATAGAACCTAAGTTCTTTTCTAACTTTGCACGAAGACGATCTACTTGTAAACGCTCTTTCTTAGAAAGTGTGTTAAATGTTCCGTCTTGTTTCATTCTGTCGATAGATGCCATCTTCTTAACGGCTTTTCTAATCGTAACAAAATTTGTTAGCATCCCACCAGGCCATCTCTCAGTGATGTAAGGCATGTTAGCGTTCTTTGCTTTTTCAGCAACGATGTCTTTTGCTTGTTTTTTTGTAGCTACGAAAAGAATTTTTCGTCCGCTAGCCGCAATTTTCTTTAAAGCTTCATTAGCTTCTTCGATCTTAGCAGCAGTTTTGTAAAGATTGATAATGTGAATTCCATTACGCTCCATATAAATATATGGTGCCATGTTAGGATTCCATTTTCTTGTTAGGTGACCAAAGTGTACACCTGCTTTTAAGAGGTCTTTTACCTCCGCATTGTTGTTTGCCATTTTGTTTTAGTTTACGTTCTGTAATGTTTAGATGTCAATCTTCCATTTTACTCCGTAGCTTTAACGAAGAAATATTGGCTTGATTTAGATGCTAAACTAATCTCAATTCTCTGAAGCCTTGTTGAAGGAGGACGACTGATATAATCTACCAGAACTAACTCCTCCGTTAAACTACGGAGTATATTGATAACAGCTTATTTAATTAAATATATGAACTTGGTTTTCAAATATGCTTGAAAAAAATGATGCAGTGCCGCAACAAGTGCGGCACAACATACATTTGTAATTTTAACGTTTAGAGAACTGGAATTTCTTACGAGCTTTCTTCTGACCGAATTTCTTACGTTCAACCATTCTGGGATCTCTCGTTAGTAAACCTTCCGGTTTAAGAATTCCTCTGTTTTCTTCATTTAGTTCGCACATTGCGCGAGACAATGCCAAACGAATAGCTTCAGCTTGTCCTGTAATTCCTCCACCAAAAACATTTACGTTAATATCGAACGATGTTTCGTTCTCAGTAAGTGCTAGAGGTTGTTTAACTTTATACTGCAAAGTAGGAGTCGTGAAATAATTGTTTAATTCACGCTTATTGATAGTGATATTACCTTTTCCTTCGGAAAGATATACACGTGCAACTGCAGTTTTTCTTCTTCCAATTTTGTGTATCACTTCCATTACTTAGTATAGTTTAGGTTAATGGTTCTAGGTTTTTGTGCTTCCTGATCGTGCTCTGCACCAGAGTACACTTTAAGGTTTCTAAAAAGTTCGGCTCCTAATTTATTCTTCGGAAGCATTCCTTTTACTGCTTTTTCAACCAGTCTTGAAGGGTCTTTTCCAAATAATTCTTTAGCAGTTAAGCTTCTTTGTCCACCGGGGTAGCCAGTGTGACGAATGTACGTCTTTGCTTCCCACTTGTTTCCTGATAAGTTGATCTTTTCGGCATTCGTAATAATTACGTTGTCTCCGCAATCAACATGCGGTGTAAAACTTGGTTTGTGCTTTCCGCGTAGTAAAATTGCTACTTCGCTAGCAAGACGACCCAATGTTTGCCCGTCCGCATCTACTAAAAGCCACTCTTTGTTTACAGTGCTTTTGTTAGCAGATACTGTTTTGTAACTCAATGTGTCCATTTCGTTTTTTGTCAATCGTTAATAATTCATTGTTTTCCCTAGTAGGGAGCCTCAAAAGCATAAATAATTCGCTTAAGAGGGGTGCAAATGTACTATTATTTATTTGAATAACAAGGAGTGAGGATTTAATTTCTATCAAAATCATCTCAAACAGAATGAAGCACTCGATTGTTCAGGAAATTCTACTCCAAAGTAACCACCAAGTCTCCTTTCATCACCATCGTTCCGGGCTTTAAACTCACCGACTTCACTTTGCCTGTTTTCGTCGCAGTGACCGATGTTTCCATTTTCATGGCTTCAATTATAAAGAGATGGTCGTTCTTCTTTACTTCCTGACCCTTTTTCACCAATACCTTGTATAGCGATCCTTGCAGCGGAGCTCCAATTTGGTTAGTATTTTCAGGATCGGCTTTTACATTTTCTTCCTTCGTGATCTTCAAAGAAGAATCCTTGATTTCTACAAACCTGTTTTCACCATTAACCGAAAAGAATACTATTCTAACTCCTATATCATTCGGAATACCTACCGAGAGTAATTTCACCGTGATCGTTTTACCCGGTTCCAGTTCAATTATTATTTCTTCCCGCAGTTTCATTCCGTAGAAAAAATTGGGAGTGGGTAAAATGGCTACATTACCATATAACTTGTATTTTTCATGAGCTTGCTCAAAAACTCTGGGATATAAACAATAGGATAGAAAATCCTCAAATTCGATGGCTCGTGAAAATCCTTTTTGAAATTTCTTCTGAAAGGCCTTAAACTCTACTTCAAAATCTATTGGCGCTAAATGCGCATTTGGCCTGTCTGTATATGCCTTGTTATTTTTCAGGACGATCTTCTGAAGTTCTTTCGGGAAACCGCCTAATGGCTGACCCAGATCTCCTTTAAAGAAATTGATCACCGATTCGGGAAAGGAGATCTCCATCCCTCGTTCCATCACATCTTCCGGATACAGATCATTAGTTACCATAAATATCGCCATATCACCCACCACTTTCGAACTGGGTGTAACTTTCACTAAATTTCCGAACATCTCATTAACAAGGCCGTACATTTTCTTTACCTCATCAAATCGATCCCCCAAACCAAGAGCTTCTGCCTGTGGTCTTAAATTTGAGTATTGACCCCCCGGGATCTCATGTTTATACACTTCTGCTGTACCGGCTTTCAAACCTGACTCGAAAGGATAATACATTTCCCGCACATCTTCCCAGTAATTAGAAAACTGATTCAATTTATCGATATCGAATTCGTGCGACCGCTCCTGTTGTTTCATCATCTCAACCACCGAGTTAAAGTTTGGTTGTGAGGTAAGTCCGGAGAGACCTCCCAAAGCAACGTCTACCACATCTACACCTGCTTCAATTGCTTTTAAATATGTAGCAGACTGTATTGACGAAGTATCATGAGTGTGTAAGTGGATAGGAATATGTAAGGTATCTTTTAAAGCACCTACCAGTTCGGTGGCAGCATAAGGTTTCAAGAGTCCTGCCATATCCTTTATGGCGATCATATGAGCGCCGGCATTTTCCAGGTCTTTTGCCAATTGTGTGTAATATTTTAAATTGTACTTGGTGTTTTTAGTATCCAGAATGTCTCCTGTATAACTTATAGCTGCTTCAGCGATCCCACCGGTGCTATTTCGAACAAAATTAATACTTGGCTCCATCGCTTTTACCCAATTTAAAGAATCAAAAATTCTAAAAACATCTACTCCGTTCTCCCAGGATCTTTCAATAAACTTTTCAATTAAATTATCGGGATAAGCTTTGTATCCAACGCCATTAGACCCTCTTAATAACATTTGAAACAAAATATTCGGAATTAGTTTCCGAAGCTCTCGCAGGCGTGTCCACGGACTCTCATTTAAAAACCTATAACACACATCGAAAGTTGCACCACCCCACATTTCAATACTGAAAGTATTTGGGTGATTTTTCGCAAAACTCTCGGCGACTTTTAGCATATCCTGAGTTCGCATTCGGGTGGCAAGCAAGGATTGATGCGCATCCCGAAAAGTAGTGTCTGTATAATGTATTTTTTTCTCGTCTTTTAACCAGGCACAGAATTTTTCGGGTCCAAGTTTTGTAAGCAGATCTTTTGTTCCTTTTGGATAGGCAGCGAGTGTATCGAATTTTGGGACTTTCGGATTTCTAAACACCTTATTTTCATCCTTGAATTTCACATCCGGATTTCCATTTACGATAACCTCACCTAAATAATTGGTGATCTTTGTAGTTCTGTCTTGTGATAATTTTATGTTGAAAAGCGAGGGTGTATTCTGAATAAAATTAACGGAGGCTTTTCCTTCTTTAAAGGTCTCATGCTGAATTACATTTTGAAGGAAATGGATATTTGTTTTTACCCCTCGAATCCGAAATTCCTTCAAAGCACGCGTCATTTTTCTCACGGCTCCATCAAGGGTTCTTCCATGTGCCGAAACTTTTACAAGCATTGAATCGAAGAACGGACTAACACTATACGATTGATATATACTCCCTGCGTCCAATCTTATTCCCATACCGGAAGCACTTCTGTAAGTGGTTATCGTGCCATAATCCGGGGTAAAATCATTTTCAGGATCTTCGGTTGTAAGTCGGCATTGTAGGGCAAATCCGTAGGTAGCTAGTGAATCCTGATCATAGATCTTAATTTGTTTGTCATTTAATTTATAGCCACCCGCTATGAATATTTGGGTTTTAATAAGATCGATTCCGGTAACCATTTCTGTGACCGTATGTTCTACTTGTATACGTGGATTAACTTCTATAAAATATACATGATCTTCTTTGTCCACTAGAAATTCGACCGTACCCACATTGTTGTAGTTTACCTCATTAGCAATAGCTAATGCATAGCTATATAATTGTTGCTTAACATTTTCTGAAACGTTAAACGAAGGTGCAACTTCAACAACTTTTTGGTGACGCCGCTGAACAGAGCAATCTCTTTCGTATAAATGGCGAACATTTCCATGGTTATCGGCTACGATCTGGACTTCTAAGTGTTTTGGATCTTCTACATATTTTTCCAGAAACATCGTATCGTCTCCAAAGGCATTTAATGCTTCATTTTTGGCCGAGTCAAAATACAGTTCTAAGTGCTCGGGGTTTCGAACAATTCGCATTCCTCTTCCGCCACCGCCGGAAGCCGCTTTTAACATCACCGGATAGCCTATATGGGAAGCTTCAGCGAGAGCCACCTGCAGCGAGGTGAGTTTCTTCTTGTTACTTTGTATTACCGGAACCTTACATTTTAGTGCAATCTTTTTCGCTGTAATCTTGTCACCTAACGCATCCATTACTTCGGGATCGGGTCCTATAAAAATAATGCCGCTTGCTGCACATTTCCTCGCGAAATCCGAATTTTCAGATAAAAACCCATACCCCGGATGAATGGCATCTACTCCTTTTTGCTTTGCAAGTGTAATTATTTTGTCGCTGTCTAAATACGGTTTTAGCGGCTCGTTGTTTTCCCCGATCTGATATGCCTCATCGGCTTTATATCTATGTTGAGAATAACGATCCTCATAGGTAAAAATGGCAACCGTTTTCAAATTAATTTCGGTGCATGCCCGCAATACCCGAATTGCAATTTCTCCACGGTTGGCAACTAAAACTTTCTTGATGTTCATAGCGTAAAATATAATTTTTTATAAAGATACAATTTACTATGCATGCATAGTAAATATTTATGTTTTTTTTCCGAAGAAATATTACTTAATTATATACGGGTTTTCATTTTTATAGTTGCGAATCACATAGTCTAATGCACTTTTTAGGATTTCACCCATATTAGCAGATTTTTTAAAATTTACGTCTCCCGTAAGACTGAAAAGCTCTTTACGGAGTTCGGCGATTTTTTCTTTAGTAGAAATTTTATCTGCCGTCATACATGTCATTAATTCCTTTAAACGTTCCTTTTCACTGGTTGCTCGTTTTGCCAGAAGGGATCTTTCTTCGCGCTTGTATTGTTCGATAGATTCTTCCTGAAGTGAATTTAATGTCATCGCTACAAGCTCGCTGTTCTCCTTTAAAAACTGTGGTTTATAAACTTTCGCATTACCTTCATAGCTTTGTTGGTCAAAATCGATCGCTCTTATCCTATATTGGATTCTGTCGAAATCGTGGGTGAGAACCATTACATAATTGTAGGAACGCATATCGCCAAGGAGACGCACAAAACAACGTTCATTAAACTTCACAAACTCTTTCGCGATTTCCTTTTTATCCTGAACGGAGCACTGATCTAAATTATTTGCTATAAAATCGTCACCCGGTATGCCCGATATATGTTCTTCTATAAGTGTATTCCCATGAACCAAAAAATTGATATGATTTGGTGAAAGCAGATGTTCCAATTCTAAGCCATATATTCGGGAAGCGTCTGCCTTTTTTATATAAAGAAAGATATAGTTGTCGTTTAAAATATTCCTGACTTTTACCCTGAAAGGTTTAGTGTTTCCGAAGGTACAATAGTCTATACTGTCAATATTTAAATAGGGTAGTACAATATCGCTACCATCTGCATGTAAGATCGTATACATTTTCTTCAGACTCAATTCAATTTCGTCACGTTCAGATTCTGAATAATAGGTGCTTACCCAAAGCGTATCTTTATCGTGCTTGTCGTAAATTGAAACTGACCCTTGAAAACGGAGCAGATCGTCGTAGTAAATAGGGATTTTTATATTTCTACCGTGACGTGTTAAATACTCTGAAAGGAGTTCAGAAATTTTATACGCAGGTTTCTTTTTCGACATTAATTTTCTCATTTTATAAAGATAGGATAATTATGGTTTGCCAAATAACGTGCTTTTTTAAAATGTTAAAATTATCTTAAAGCCATCCCTTTAGTGTCACATAGACTTTCACACAACGTCTTTTTAAGAAACTAACCCATATGCTCGCCTTCAAACAATTAACTACTGTCGCCTGTTTAGGATTTTTTACGCTTGCCTTTTCCCAGACCGAAATCTCTTCCGAAGAAACCAAAAAAACATACGACAAAAGAGTTTATACAACAAAGTCTGTTGATGATCTTGGCGCAATTACTATAGATGGCGTACTAGATGATGCTGCATGGAATGAGGTTGAATGGGCTAATGATTATATAGAATTTGAACCGGACAATGGAACTGCGCCTACAGAGCAAACTAAGATGAAGATCGTTTACGATGCTAACAACTTATACGTCGCATTTAAATGTTATCAAAAAGATCCAAGAACAATAGAGCGAAGAATGGGACGTCGTGATGATTTTCCCGGAGATTGGGTGGAGATCAATATTGACAGTTATGGGGACGATCGTACCGGGTTTTCTTTTACTGCTTCGGCATCGGGTGTGAAAGGTGATGAGTTTATATCGAATAATGGAAATTTTGATGGAAGTTGGAATCCTATTTGGTTTCTCCAAACCAAGATCGATGCAGATGGCTGGACGGCAGAAATGCGTATACCTTTAAGTCAGTTGCGCTTTAGTGCTGCAGAGGAGCAAATATGGGGGATACAATCTACAAGGCGTTATTTTGCCAATGAAGAACGATCTACCTGGCAGCCCTTACCTCCTAATCCGCCGGGTTGGGTAAGTGAATTTGGGGAATTAAGAGGAATTAAAGGGATAAAGCCTCAGAAGCAACTAGAGATACAGCCGTATGTGGTAACAAAATTAGACACTTATGAAGAGGAACCCGGTAATCCATTTCGAGATGGGAGCGACACACAGTTTTCTCCCGGCTTAGACGCCAAGATCGGAATTACAAACGACCTTACGCTAGACCTTACCGTAAACCCGGATTTTGGACAGGTAGATGCAGATCCCGGAGCTATTGCGTTAGATGGGTTCGAAATTTTCTTTCAGGAAAGACGACCTTTTTTTGTTGAAAATAAGAGTGTATACAGTTTTGGTGTTAACGGGTCTGACAATTTGTTTTTTTCACGACGCATTGGAAGGAGTCCGCAGGGATTTGCTATAGGAAACAGTATTGCCTATGTTGATCAGCCCATTAATACAACCATCCTGGGAGCCGCTAAATTTAGTGGAAAGACTAAAAATGGATGGACTATTGGCGTGTTAGAGAGTGTGACGAGCAAGGAGTATGCAGATATTATCAATGAAGATGGAAGTAAGGATAAATCGTTAGTAGAACCACTAACGAATTATTTCGTGGGCAGGATCCAAAAAGACTTTAACGATCGAAATAGCAATATAGGTGGAATTTTTACTGCTACTCATCGAAATATGGATCCAAACGTCTCATTTTTGCATTCGCACGCTTATTCGGGCGGTTTGGATTTACAACACAACTGGAAGGAACGTACCTTTTATTTTAACGGGAAAGCCACTTTTAGTCATGTTCGTGGAAGCGTGGAGGCCATTACCGAAACACAAACCTCGCTTACACATCTGTTTCAAAGAGTTGATGCGAGTCACGTTGAAGTAGACCCTAATAAAACTACTTTAACAGGTACGGGAGGAAATTTTGAAATAGGTAAAAATGGAGCAGGTGACTGGCGATATTGGTTTGGTGGAAGTTGGAAGTCACCCGAATACGAACTAAACGATATCGGATTTTTAAGACAGGCAGATGAGATTAGACAATATATGGGCTTACGCAGATTGTGGAATAAGCCTACCAGCTGGTTTCGTCGTGCCAATATAAGTAGTTACTTTTCGACTGCATTCGATTTTGAAGGCAATTACAATAGGGTGCAATACGAGTTGGTGGGTTTCGTAAATTGGAAAAACAACTGGTGGACAGAACTAGGCGGAGCGCATAAACCGAGAATTTTTATTAATACATTTTTACGGGGTGGCCCAAGATATCGATATAATGAAGAAAACTACTGGTTCTTATACTCAGGGACTGATCAAAGAAAGAAGCTGAGTTTTCGTGCCGGGCATGTAAATTCGCAGGCAAAGCAAGACAATTTTTCTTATTACCAATATGAAATTGGTGCGAGATATCAGCCTTTAAACAGTTTGAGTATGTCTCTCGATTTTAATTTTGAGGAAAATCCCAGTAAGACTCAGTATGTAGGAGAAAGTAATTTTGATGGAACTCCGCGTTATATTTTAGGTGCAATAGATAATAAGACTTATAGCGCCACGCTTAGGGTGAACTATAATATTAATCCTAATCTTACTATTCAGTATTACGGTCAACCCTTTATATTTAAGGCGAAGTATTCAAACTTTAATTTTGTGAAAGATGGTATTGCGGGAGATTTGAATGACCGTGTTCAATGGTATGATTCCGGTCAGGTGATGTATGAAGCAGATAGTAATAACTATTTAATCGATGAAAATAATGACGGAGATGTAGATTACTCCTTTGGAAATCCCGATTTCACTTTTGCACAGTACAGATCTAATTTAGTAGTTCGCTGGGAATACATCCCGGGCTCCGAAATATTTTTAGTGTGGTCTCAAGGAATTACAAGTTTTCGTGAAAATGCTGAAAACCGATTTAATACGATCGTCGACACCCAGTTATTAGACCAAAAGCCACAAAATACCTTTTTGATAAAGGCGACCTATCGATTTGTACTATAAAAATTAATGCGCTTCTAACCAGTTTTCTCCAAGACCAATTTCCACATCTAAAGGAACTGCTAATTGGTAAGCATTTTCCATCTCCGACTTTATTAATTTCTGAAGTGTTTCTAACTCAGGTTTATAAATGTCGAAAACCAATTCATCATGTACCTGTAGAAGCATTTTGCTTCTGTATTTTCCTTCGGAAAGCTTATTGTGAATATTGATCATGGCGATCTTTATAATGTCTGCAGCGCTTCCCTGAATAGGCGCGTTTACGGCGTTCCGTTCAGCCGCACCGCGAACAATCGCATTACTTCCGTTAATTGCATTTAAATAGCGTCGACGTCCCAAAACTGTTTGTACATAACCATTTTCTCTCGCAAAATCTACCTGTTCGCTCATATAGTTACGAAGTTTTGGATAGGTTTTGTAATAGGTTTCAATCAAATCCTTGGCTTCAGTCCTACTTAGATCTGTTTGATTGCTCAATCCAAAGGCCGAAACCCCGTAAATAATACCGAAATTGACAGTTTTAGCATTGCTACGTTGCTCTCTGGTTACTTCTTTAATTGGAACATTAAAAACTTTAGCAGCGGTTGAAGCATGAATATCTTCTCCTTCTTTAAAAGCCTTTATCATTGTTTCCTCCTCACTAAGAGCGGCGATGATTCGAAGTTCTATTTGTGAATAATCTGCTGCCAGCAAAATATGATCTTTATCTCGTGGTACAAAAGCCTTACGCACTTCACGACCGCGTTCGGTCCTAATAGGAATATTTTGTAGGTTCGGATTGTTACTACTTAATCTTCCCGTAGCTGCGACCGTTTGCATATAATCCGTATGTACACGTCCTGTTGTAGGTTCCACCTGTGTTGGCAAGGCATCAACATAGGTGCTTTTCAATTTTGCCAGTCCGCGATATTCTAAGACATCACGAATTATTTTATGATCTTTCGCAAGATAGGAAAGTACGTCTTCGGAAGTTGAAAACTGTCCGGTTTTGGTTTTTTTTGGTTTATCTACGAGCTTTAACTTATTGAATAATATTTCTCCCAGTTGTTTAGGCGAGGCTATGTTAAATTCTTCTCCCGCAGCGAGGTAAATATTCTGTTCAAGATCAAGGATGTCTTTATCTAATTCTGAAGAAAGACCTTTTAAAAACTCTTCATCGAGATTAATACCTTCCAATTCCATATCTGCTAAAACCCGGAGCAACGGGATCTCAATGTCATCGAATAAAGATTGAGTATTCGCTTCTCCCAACTCATTCTGAAAATGTTCTTTAAGTTGAAGCGTTATATCGGCATCTTCTACTGCGTACTCTGTTTGTTTCTCTAACGGCACATCACGCATCGATAATTGATTCTTACCTTTTTTTCCAATGAGTTCGGTGATGGATACAGGGGTATAGTTGAGATAAGTTTCTGCTAATACGTCCATATTGTGACGCATATCGGGATTTATTAGGTAATGTGCCAACATGGTATCGAACAGCTTCCCACTTACTGCGACATTGTATTTAGCCAGCACTTTGATATCGTACTTTAAATTTTGCCCAATTTTCTCGATGTTTTTATTTTCAAAGAAGGGTCTAAGTTCTTCGATGATCTTCTGAGCTTCCTCTTTATTTTCGGGGAATGGAAGATAAAAACCTTTCCGGGGTTCCCATGAAAAAGCTATTCCCACAAGTTCTGCCGTGAGAGGATTAAGTCCGGTCGTTTCGGTGTCAAAACAAACACTGGTTTGTTTCATTAAGTTTTGAATAAACAGTTTGGTACCCATTCCGGGTTGAACTGTTTGATAGAAATGTTCTGTAGAGGTAATATTTTTTCGTGAACTATAAATTTCTGCATCGGAAGTTGGTTCGTTGTCTCCACCAAATAATGAAAATTGACCTTGGCCGGCAGCTGCAGATTTAGCAGTTTTTGACAGGGGAACCTCTTTAGTCTCCTTTTTTTCTGAAGTTTGTCGGGAAGTGCCGGGCGCAGCCATTGCTTCTATCGAAAAAGCCTTCAAGAAATTATCTTTTAATCGTCTAAATTCCAGCTCTTCGAATATTTCGGTAACGGCCATCGTGTCCGGTTCAGACATCTCGAAGTCCTTTTCATTAAATTCTACGGGTACATCGAGCATGATAGTAGCTAATTTTTTAGAGAGCAAACCTAGCTCCCCATTATCCACTACCTTTTCTTTCATCTTACCTTTCAGTTTATCGGTGTTAGCTAAAAGACCTTCCATTGAACCGAATTCCTTAATAAATTTTTTGGCGGTTTTATCGCCCACTCCCGGTAAGCCCGGAATATTGTCACTCGCGTCTCCCATCATTCCGAGGTAATCTATAACCTGTAAGGGATCGTCAACTTCAAACTTCTTTTGAACTTCAGGAATCCCCCACGTTTCGTAGCCTCCACCAAATACAGGACGATACATAAAAATATTTTCTGAGACTAATTGAGCAAAATCTTTGTCGGGAGTCACCATAAATGTTTGGTAACCTTCTTTTTCAGCTTTTTTTGCAAGCGTACCAATTACATCATCGGCTTCAAAACCTTCTTTCACCATTATTGGGACATGCATTGCGGTAAGGATCTTTTCAATATAAGGTATGGCAAGTCTAATAGCATCGGGAGTTTCATCTCTATTCGCCTTGTATTCTGCGAACATTTCGTTTCTCGCTTCGCTTCCGCCCCGGTCGAAACAAACGGCTAGATGATCCGGTCGCTCACGTTTAATAACATCAATAAAGGAATTCATAAACCCCATAATCGCAGAGGTGTCCATTCCTTTAGAGTTTATACGTGGATTTTTTATAAGTGCATAATAGCCACGAAAAATAAGGGCATAGGCATCAACGAGAAAGAGTCTTTTTTTGTCTGACATTATTAGGAAGGCTTATGCTTCAAATGTAAAAAGAACCCTTCAGAAAAAAGAATTTTCAGAAAAAATAAAAACTCTTAATTACACAAAACGTATTTTTGTCGGCTTACTGGATATAAATTTAATACCTCCCGCCAATTGGGGAATAACTATGAACAATAATTTTTCTATTGCGATTCACGGTGGTGCCGGAACTCTTGTTAAAGGACTTATGACCCCTAAATTGGAAAACAGGTACAAGGAAGCTTTAGATCTAGCCTTAGAATCGGGTTATGCTGTATTAAAGCAAGGTGGGAGTTCATTAGACGCTGTTGAAGCCTCAGTAAAACTGTTGGAGGATTCTCCATTGTTTAATGCCGGTAAAGGTAGTGTTTTCACTGCTCAGGGTACTCACGAAATGGATGCAGCCATTATGGAAGGTAAGAATTTGGATGCGGGGGCAGTTTCTTTAATTTCAGGAATCAAGAATCCAGTATCGCTTGCCCGAGACGTAATGGAAAAGAGTTATCACGTATTTCTTGCAGGAGATGGCGCCATGGAATTCGCGAAAAGCCATGGTTATAGCCTGGAGAATGAAGATTATTTCTACGATGAGCTACGTTACAATCAATGGCAGGGAATAAAAGATACAGAGGGGTTTCAGCTGGATCACAGTGTTAAAAAGGATGGCAAATTTGGTACGGTAGGTGCCGTTGCCTGTGATAAGTTTGGGAATGTAGCAGCAGCTACCTCCACCGGTGGAATGACCAATAAAAAATGGGGTCGCGTAGGTGATAGCCCTATGATTGGTGCCGGTAACTATGCCAATAATAAAACCTGCGCAGTAAGTTGCACAGGTAGCGGGGAATATTTTATACGTGGTGTTGTTGCATACGACGTGTCCTGTTTAATGGAGTTTAAAGGATGGTCATTAGAAAAGGCTGCTTCCGAAGTAATTCAAAAAAGAATAGTAGCTTTAAACGGAGATGGTGGACTTATCGCTGTAGATGCGAAAGCTAATATAACTATGCCATTTAATACCGAAGGGATGTACAGGGCTTGCATCACTTCAGAAGGAGAAAAAACCATTTCTATTTATAAGGAATAGAAACGCGATTTACCTCTTGTGTTTATTTGGTGCAATAGAGTTAAAATAATCATAGCTCTGGTTCAACAAACTCGCTACTGCTTCCTGATTTTCCAGCATTTTCTCAGGAATTAAAGCATAATCTTTCATCACGGCTCCGTACGATCTATAGATTGTGGTTCCGTGTTCCTCTATAAATTTCTTTTGGACCTCAGTAGAAAAACGAATCCCAATTTCACCTGCTTTGTTTAGAAGAGAGAACATATAGCCGTTTGTGGCTGTATAAGGCATGGTTTTACCTAACCTTTTAATATGGGGACATTTACTCACAATTGCATCGTAGATCTCTAATTTCTTTTCCCACATATTAAAAATTGTATTTTTTGAGATTCGACAAATATTTTAAAACTTGTCATCCATTTTTGAACTTAAAAAGAAAGATCCCTTCAGAAGAAGAGAATTGCTTTAAAGAGATTCAGCATCAGTTACAGAAAGACCCAATGGAGAGACCTTTACCTTCTTCTTTTTAATATTGAAACGATCCCCATTGGCTAAAATATGTGTTTTAAGGTTTGTTAAGGACATGGGAGCGCCATCTTCAACAATTTTTCTATTGTTGTGTTTTGCTTTACGAGCGTTAAAAACTATGACCATTCCTGATCCAATTACTTCGAAAGTGTTACAATTTTTAATTACCAATCCTGTATCTTCTGCAAGACCAATTCCGATGAGTTTTGGAAATTTAGCCACAGCTTCGGCTAAGCGGCCAAATCTTCCTCTGCGAATAAAGTGAGAATCGACAATAAGTTCAGGAATAAACCCCATTCCTTTACCCATATTGGTCGCTCCTTTAGTAAAAGCTTCTTTTATCCCACCCCCGGTGATCATTTCTTCAGACATGCACATTGCACCTGCACTGGTTCCGGCAATCACGAATTCTTCGTTCTTATAACGATTCAGCATGATTTTGTGTAGAGTGGAGCCACTCATTTTCTCGGTGATCTTAGACTGGTTTCCACCTGAAAACATCACACAATTCGCCTTTTTCATGAGGGCGATGTTTTCAAGGTCTTCAGACTCTTTACGCTTCCTAATATCCATAACATGGAGATTTGTACAACCTAATTTCTTAAAAGCTTGTAAATAACTATCACCCACTTCTACTGGTATACTCGATGCCGTTGGGATAATAATTATAAGGGCGTCATTGCCTCCACTTTCTTTAACAACTCGTGACAGAATTCCCTCCTGAATAAATTCTAAATGATATATTTCACTGGTTTCAATTCCTTTATCTTCATTTCCACCAATAGGAATTAGAGTTCCTTTTACAGTCATGCGGTTTATTTTAATGCTCGCAAAAATACGTGTTTTGTTCTGAAAAAATATTATATATTTATAATCTTTCGACTTCCAAAAATGTCCGGAAGTTTCCGTAGAGACAGCTAAGAAATTAATTTTCAACACTTAACAACCATCCAAATATGAAAATACGTGAGATAAATGCAATGAGAGGCCCAAACTATTGGTCGGTAAGACGTCATAAACTTATTGTGATGGTGTTAGATCTTGAAGAAATGGAAGAGCTGCCATCTAATAAGATTGATGGATTCTTTGATCGGTTAAAGGCAATGTTTCCAACGATGTATTCACATCGATGTTCTGTTGGAGAGCCCGGAGGTTTTTTTCAAAGAGTTGAAGAGGGTACATGGATGGGTCATATCATTGAGCACATCGCATTAGAAATTCAGACCTTGGCTGGTATGGATACCGGCTTCGGAAGAACACGTGATTACGGTGAATCGGGGGTTTACAATGTGGTTTTTTCTTATATGGAAGAAAATGTGGGTAGGTTCGCAGCGGAAGCATCGGTACGCATTTGTGAAGCAATTATCGCCGGAGAAGACTATGATTTGGAACGAGATATACAACGAATGAGAGAACTGCGAGAAGCAGAACGTTTGGGTCCTAGCACGGGATCAATCGTTGAAGAAGCTGCAAGCAGAGGAATTCCCTGGATAAGATTAAACAAATATTCTCTTTGCCAACTTGGGTATGGTGCAAACCAAAAACGAATTCAGGCCACTGTAACTAGTGAAACCAGTAGTATTGGTGTAGAATTGGCATGCGACAAAGAAGATACCAAATATCTTTTAGAGCAGGCTGAGGTGGAAGTGCCTCGCGGTGATATAATTAGTAGAGAAAGTAGCCTGGAAGAAGCCTGTAGATATGTGGGTTATCCCTTGGTTATTAAGCCTATTGACGGAAATCACGGAAGAGGGATCACAGTTGATATACAGAATTATGAAGATGCAGTTGTGGCATTTCATGCAGCAAAAGAGGTGTCTCGCCGTGTAATCGTGGAGAAGTTCATCACAGGAGAAGATCATCGGTTACTCGTAATTAATAACATATTGGTTGCCGCCGCAAAGCGCACGCCCGCTCATGTTATCGGTGATGGGAAATCTACTGTTCAAGAATTGATTGATGAAGTGAATAAAGACCCCAGACGAGGTTATGGTCATGAAAACGTGCTTACAATGATCACAGTTAATGATCTTACAAAGACGATCATTCAAGATGCGGGCTATAATTTAGACTCTGTTCTACCAGAAGGAGAACGATTAATATTAAAAGATACTGCCAATTTAAGCACAGGAGGAACTGCTGAGGATGTAACAGATATTGTGCACCCTTCTAATGTTTCAATGGCAGAGAGAATCTCTAAAATAATTGATCTTGATATCTGCGGTATAGATATAATGACCAACGATATTAGCAAACCTCTTTCTGAAACAGGGGGAGCTATTTTAGAGGTCAATGCCGGACCTGGCTTTAGAATGCATTTGGCGCCTACGACCGGGCTACCACGTAATGTAGCGGCTCCGGTTGTAGATAAATTGTTTCCACAACAAGGTGATACCGGAAGAATCCCAATTATCGCGATTACCGGTACCAATGGGAAAACTACCACAAGTAGGTTAATTGCACATATTGCGAAAATGAAAGGTTATCGTGTTGGTTACACCACCAGCGATGGGGTGTATATCCAAAACAGATTATTAATGAAAGGGGATTGTACAGGACCCGCAAGCGCCGAGTTCGTTTTAAAGGATCCAACAGTGAATTTCGCAGTACTCGAATGTGCCCGTGGCGGATTACTTCGTGCAGGCTTAGGATTTGGTAAATGTGATGTTGCTGTTGTTACAAATGTTGCAGCAGATCACTTAGGTTTAAAGGGAATTCATACAATAGACCAATTAGCAAGGGTTAAAGGAGTTGTTCCTGAAACTGTTTTGCCCGACGGATACGCGATTCTCAATGCCGACGATGATCTTGTTTATGAAATGAAACGAGGTATAAATTGTAATTTGGCATTGTTTTCAATGGATGAGAATAATCCTAGAATTCAGGCATTACAGCGAATTGGCGGAATTACGGCAATATATGAAAATGGCTATGTTACTATTTGCAGAGGAGCCTGGAAAATGCGTATCATGAAAGCTGAAAATATTCCACTTACGTATGGTGGAAAGGCTACATTTATGATTCAAAACGTGCTCGCCGCTATTCTAGCTGCTCATGTACGCGGAATTAGTATAGAAGATATGAAAGCTGCTCTCGAAACATTTATCCCTTCGGCATCGCAAACACCGGGAAGATTAAACTTATTTCAGTTTGAAAACTTTCAAATATTGCTTGATTATGCGCACAACCCTGCGGGAATGAGGGCACTTAAAAAATTCACAGACAAGCTGGATTGTACTCTAAAGGTTGGAATAATAGCCGGAATTGGGGATCGCCGTGTAGAAGATAATAATGAAATGGGTAAGATCGCGGCCGAAATGTTCGATGAGGTGATCATACGTCAGGATAAACGCCTACGCGGAAAGACGGAAGAAGAACTCATTAAAATGTTGAACGACGGTATAAAGGCGACGGATCCGAACAAAAAGACTACGATTATACCTTCCGAAAAGGAAGCGATAACCTTTGCCGTTAATAATGCTAAAAAGGGTTCTCTAATTATATTATGTAGTGATGTTATTCCAGATGCTTTAGACCTTGTAATGAAATTTAAAGAACAGGAGGCCAGTGGTGAAAAAGTTTTCGCTACTTAAAATGGCGTGCCACGTAATAAAAATAAAAAGCCGCTTCCCCAAGCGGCTTTTTTCCCTCAATAATACCAAAATTGATTTCCAACCTTGGCTAGTTGTACTAATTCACACCAAAAATAGCATCGTTTTTTAATTCCGAAGTTAATTTAAGCTTACTTTAAAATTAACTTTTTGCTGAATTAGAATACGTTATAAATATAAGCCGGATAATCTTTTTAGATCTATATGAAATCATATAGATTTTAAAATCTATGAATTCAGTAGGGTATAAAAAAAGGATTGAAAAAGAGTGCTGCTTTTAAGAGTTAGAATTGCCGATATAAAAGTATGTAAATAGAAAAGCCATCACAGATGTGATGACTTTTCGCCCCAAATTTGATCGATAACTCAAGGGTTATCAACCTACTTATGTCTAGTAAATTTACAAAATTTATTGATTTTACAAGGGAATGTAAGAATATACCCACTAACATTTAAGTTAAAAAGTCTGAGGTAACCTTTTCTTCTTCAGTTTTTTATAACCAAAAAAGAGAATGTAACCATAGCAGGCGACTATTAGAAGAAGTGCAAGTTTAAATCCGAATTGGTCGGTTAAAAATCCATAAGTCGGAGGCACGATAGCGCCACCAACGATCGCCATACACAGTAAACCTGAAGCCTGTGGCTTTAGATCTCCTAAGCCTTCTAGTGTTAAAGTAAATATTGTTGGAAACATGATCGAATTGAACAATCCAACAAATAAGATAGACCACATTGCAAGTAAGCCTATTGTATTTATAGAGATCAAGATCATTATTATAGCTATAGATGCGAATATGGCTAGTACCAAAGCCGGTTTCATCACTTTGGTTAAATAGGCACCAATAAATCTGCCTATCATAGCCCCACTCCAGTAGAATAACACAAATATGCCAAGAATTGCCTTTGGGTCGGAACCACTAAAAGATTTGCTAAACATGATAGCGATCCCATTAGCGATACTCATCATAGTGCTGTTTTCGCTAACAACAGCTGCTAAATTCATATCCAAAAAATAGTTGACCAAATAACTTCCAATAGTAACTTCGGCACCCACGTATAAAAATATTCCGAAGACCCCCATAAGCACGTATTTGTTAGTGAGGAGTTTTTTGTAACCCCCTTTTGTGTTTTTCTCTAGAATCTTCGGAAGTTTAATAAACACGAAGAGAATGGCGAGAGCTCCAATAAATGTTGCGAGTACAAGGAAAGGTGTTTGTACAGCTGCTGCTTCGGAAAAATAATAGGCTTGTTGATCTGCTTCAGACAAGCCCGAGATCTCTTCCGAAGACATGATCGTATCACTTAAAAGAAACAAAGAACCCACAATGGGAGCGATAGCGGTTCCGAAGGAATTAAAAGCCTGAGACAAATTTAACCTACTTGAAGCTCCTTCTTCATTACCTAACACTGCCACATATGGATTAGCCGCCACCTGTAAAATCGTGATTCCGGCTGCCAATATAAAATAGCCTGACAAAAAGATCGCGAAGATACGTTCGGAAGCAGCAGGTGAGAAGAGGACACAACCCAGAGCCATGGTAATTAATCCCAGTACGATACCCTTTTGATACCCTATTTTTGAAAGTAGCCAGCCAGCAGGTACAGAAAATATAAAATAGGCGCCAAAAAATGCGAATTGCACTAAACCTGCCTGAAAATATGATAGCTCAAAAACATCTCTTAATCTCGGAATTAAACTATCTACCAAAACCGTAATAAAACCCCATAAAAAGAAAAGTACTGTTATTGTGATAAATGCCGAACGATAGTTTTTAGAACCTGTCATTGATTACGCTTTATTGTAAAAATCTGTCTTTATAGTCGTATTTTGCCCTTTTTGAAAAACAGTATAACTAAAGTGTTCGTGAATACTGTAAGCTCCTACCTCACCTTTTTTATTTACTGCTATATATCCAACCTGAAAATCTTTATAATTACCGCTTTTCTTAATAATACGTTCAATAGCTTCTTCACAGGCCTGTTGCGGATTTTTACCTTGTCTCATTAACTCCACTATTAGAAAACTGCCAACTGTTTTAAGTACCTCTTCACCTAAACCCGTTGCAGTGGCTCCGCCAACCTCATTATCGATAAATAGTCCGGAGCCAATTATTGGCGAATCTCCTACTCGTCCTGCCATTTTGAAGGCCAATCCGCTGGTAGTACAACCCCCTGAAATATCACCATTTTTATCGATTGCAAGCATCCCAATGGTATCGTGGTTTTCAATGTTGATGATAGGTTAATATTCTGAAGTCTTTTTCCATTCTTCCCATGCTTTTTTAGACTTCGGGGTTAATAGATTCTCTTTTTTGAAACCTTTCGAGACTGCGAATTTTTCGGCACCTTTACCCGCGAGTATCACGTGTGGGGTATCCTCCATAACCTTTCTGGCTACTGAGATAGGGTGCATGATATTCTGCAAATAAACTACAGCACCGTAATCGCCCTTTTTATTCATGATGCAGGCATCCAGCGTTACATTTCCATCCTGGTCCGGTAAGCCGCCAATTCCAACCGATTGCCCTTCGGCGTTGGCTTCTTCTATCATACAACCTTGTTCAATCGCATCTAGAGCGGTTCCTCCATCTTCGATTACCTCCCACGCTTTTGTCGTAGCTTTTTTCACATCCCAGGTAGCAACAACTACAGGAAAAGTTGTTTTTGTTTCTTCTGAATTTAGGACATTGTTCTTTTTCGATTCATCTCCGTTTTTACAGCCAATAGCTGTTGCACCGGCTACAACCCCTAAACCTGTAAGTGATGCATTCTGAATAAATTCTCTACGTTTCATAATTGTATTTTCTTCAAACTTTCATTCTATTTCAATTTCATCTACAAAGATCCATGTCTTCCCGTTATAGGGTGCCCCAAGGTGCCATTTTGGAAGATCGCCTAGATTTTTTGCGACGATCTTAATGTATCGCGCACTATAACCTTTCATATTAAAGGTGATCTTTTTAATTTCGGTTTCTTCGGAAGGAGTTTCCGCTTTTATTCTTTGAGGAGGTAAATTTTTATAAAAATTCTTACTATCGCTTACATAGCACTCAACTTGAGTTGGAAAAAAGATCCAGCTTCGCTGGTCTTGTAAAAAATTGACACTTATGGTTTCTATAGGTTTAACTGCACCCAGATCAACTATCGCAACTACATCGGTGTCCTGATATCCCTGCCAGGCACCGGTTCTGAAATCTTTTGCACCATGAATTCCGTCGATTAGTGCATTGTTTCCACCACCATTGTATTGGTTGGCATATTCAGTTTCGAGTGAAATACTGAGATTTGGGTTTATTTTATAGAACTGTGTGCTTAGCGTTGCACTTTTTTCTCCGTATCCATTGGTGGCATAAACCTTTAATTGGGTTGCTTCAGATATCACAAATGGGTTTTTGTAGATCTTATATTTTGAATCGTTAAGGCTATAAAATATTTCACTGTTAGAAATGGCAACGCCGAGAGTTACTTCAGTTTGATTTTTAAAAGCCACATCGCCAGAAGCAATAAAAGGTACCGGGATGATTTGGTGTTCCGTGATCTCTGTTTTTGGAATATCGGTGTCTTTTGTGGCCCAATTTGAAGGTTTGTTGGTCATTTCAAAAACTAAGTTACCTCCGTTCATTATTTCTTCGTGTAAAAGATAGCTTCTGTTTAACGATTTGCCATTTAAGGAAGCTGATGCTATGTACTTATTTTCCGAAGAAATGCGCTTAGCAATTATTGTAAATTCTTTTCCGCTTTCAAGATTTATAGTCGCTTTTTCGAAGAGTGGAGACCCAATTATATATTGATTAGTTCCGGGGGTAACCGGATAGAAACCTAAGCTGCTCAATACATACCAGGCGCTCATTTGACCGCAGTCCTCATTACCACTAATCCCATCGGGCTCATTTTTATATAACGTGGTAAGAATTTCATGGACTTTTTCTTGTGTTTTGTATGGTTTATTTACAAAATTGTAAAGATATGCCATATGGTGACTGGGTTCGTTTCCATGTGCATACTGTCCAATGAGTCCTGTAATATCGGCTTGATCCCTCCCTGAGGTTTCATTTTTTGCTGTAAAAAGTGCATCAAGGTGTTTTTCGAGTTGCGATTTTCCACCCATCAATTTCATTAAACCACTTATGTCCTGAGGAGCGTACAGACTGTATTGCCAGGCATTGGCTTCGGTATAATTGAAGTTCACTTCGTAGGGATCGAAAGGTGAGAACCAGGTATTTCTAAAACGCCCTTGCATGAAATTGGTTTCGGGATTGAAGATGTTCTTATAGTATTGCGCACGTTCAGAAAAAATCCTATAATCTTCGATTTTGCCCATGGCTTTTGCCATTTCAGCGATCGTCCAATCGTCGTAAGCATATTCTAGAGTTTTTGAAACCGACTCACTTTCTTCTTCTACGGGAATAAATCCGTATTCTTTATATGCCTTTAAACCAATTTTGTCCTGTTGGGCACTGTGTTTCATTGCCGTTATAGCTTTTTCGGCATGATAACCCCGTATACCCTTAAGGTATGCATCTGCGATAACCGGAACCGCGTGATACCCTATCATACAGCCCGTATAATTTGCCGAAAGATCCCATATTGGCATAATTCCACCTTCATCGTATTTAGCAAGAAAAGTGTTTATGAAATCGTTGGTTCGTTTCTGTTCTATAATAGTGTATAATGGATGCGCCGCTCTATATGTATCCCAAAGTGAGAACACGGTGTAATAGTTAAAATTGGAAGTTTGATGAATTTCAAGATCCATTCCGCGATATCTGCCATCAATATCCTGATAGAGGTTTGGAGCTAACATGGAATGATAAAGTGCTGTATAGAAATTGGTTTTGTTGTCTTCGGAAGTAGTTTCAATAACAATTTTTTCTAGTTGTTGTTCCCACATTTGTGTGGCTTCTAACTTTAATTGTTCGAAAGGTCTTGAGCCAATTTCGGTTTCAAGATTGTTTTTAGCACCTGCTTCATCAACCGCCGAAATTCCTACGGAAACATACACAGGTTCATTATTCGGGTTTCTGAACTTGACAAAACACTTGCTTCCGGTATCAGATTTTCCAAATCGAAAATCACTTTCCTCAGGATTAGTTCCAAAGGGATGTGAAAAACGCATGTAAAAATAGAGACGTTGATCTGTTGCCCACACTTCAGAAAAGCGATATCCGCTTATTTCGGTATCTGAAACTTTTTCAATCTTAAAATCGAGCAATTTATCCCGATGTTCCAAATCAAGGATAACGATCTGTTTTTCAGAAGAAGGAAAAGAATACTTATGCATTCCTGCCCTTTGTGTTACGGTAAGTTCAACATCTATCTTGGTGCTGTCTAGATGAACCTTATAAAATCCAGGTGTTGCGATTTCATTGTCATGAGAAAAATGTGCCCGGTATCCCGGATTTCCATCTGCTCCGTTATTGAAGTTTATTTTATTAGTTGGCATAAGCAATACATCCCCATAGTCGCTAACACCCGTTCCACTTAGGTGGGTGTGCGAAAAACCGTAAATATAACTATCGCTGTAATGATAACCACTGCAGCCGTCCCATCCTTCTAAACGTGTATCCGGACTTAACTGCATCATTCCAAAGGGTAGGGTAGCACCGGGATAGGTATGACCATGACCTCCCGTGCCAATAAATGGATATACAAAAGATACCAGAGGGTCAACTTTGTTGGCAGGATCAACTTCTTTATTCTGAGAACAACCGGTGAGGATCAAGAACAGGCAGAGAAGGAGGGAAATTTTCGGCATACGAGGTTTGAAAGGTGAAAAGATACTAAAAACCGTTAAAAAAAAGTGAATGTTAATTTAGAGCTTTTAAATGGTAGTATCTTTAAAAAATATCTAATTTTCCATGGGCATACGCTTCTATATTTTTATTGCAATTCTTCTCGCTTTAGATTTTTATGCCTTTCAGGCGATCAAGACTTTAACCAAAAATTATTGGATCCAGGGGCTGTATTTCCTAATATCACTGTCTATTCTGGGTTATTTAGTATATACTGTTGTCAATTATGATCGCAGTGTGGGACCAAATAAAGAAAGCTTACGAGTCGCAGGGATATTTTTACTCTTTTTCGTACCTAAATTAGTGCTATTTCTTTTTATGTTTGGAGAGGATATAGTGCGTGTTATCGTTGGGGGTTATAATTATATTACCAACTCGGTTGTAGATGATAGTACGAGTCCGAATATGCCTTCGAGAAGAAAGTTTGTGAGTCAGTTGGCATTTGGTGTTGCCGCGATTCCTTTTGCTTCTCTTTTATACGGAATGTACAAAGGTAAGTACAATTATAAAGTGTTAACTCATACTTTGTATTTTGATGACCTCCCTGATGCTTTCGACGGTTTTTCGCTTACTCAAATTAGTGATATTCATTCGGGAAGTTTTGACGATAGAGAGAAAATAGAATATGCGATCGACCTTATAAATGAGCAGGAAACAGATCTGCTCTTATTTACGGGGGATATAGTAAACACCAAGGCGACCGAAATGGATCCCTGGATCGATACCTTCAATAGATTGCGTGAACCTAGATTTGGTAAATTTTCCATTCTCGGGAACCATGATTATGGAGAGTATGTATCCTGGGCTTCCGAAGAAGAAAAAGAAGCCAATTTTAATGCGATAAAACAAATCCATTCAAAAATAAACTTTCAGTTACTATTAAATGAAAATGTATTTATTGAAAAAGACAACTCCCGTATAGCTTTAGTAGGTGTTGAGAACTGGGGGCATAATTTCAAAAAAGCCGGGGATCTCTCAAAGGCTTCCGAAGGAATAGATAAAAAAGATTTTAAGATCTTGATGAGCCACGATCCAAGTCATTGGGAACAGGAGGTTAAAACGCATGACGATCACTTCCATTTAACATTAAGCGGTCATACACATGGTTTTCAGTTCGGGATAGAAATACCCGGTTTCTTTAAATGGAGTCCGGTACAGTATGTATATAAACAATGGGCAGGTGTTTACGAAGAGTTTGGTCGTTATGTGAATGTGAATCGTGGTTTTGGTTTTCATGCGTATCCCGGACGAGTTGGAATTTGGCCCGAGATCACCGTAATTAGACTTAAAAAACGTCCCGATACTGTATAATGTTCGGGAAATGCTATATTTGTAATACAATTGTTCAAGTAACACTTTAGATAGATGTCAAAATTTGGAGAATTAATTGAAACTCGTGTTCCAGTGCTGTTAGATTTTTATGCAGACTGGGACGAAGCCTGTAAAGGGATGCACCCTGTTTTAAGGGACGTTGCTGCGGCTTTGGGCGATAAGGCCCGCGTTATTAAAATTGATGTAGAAAAGAATAAGGAACTTGCCGATGCACTTCGTGTAAAAGGGCTTCCTACGTTAATGATCTACAAGAATGGCGAGATGAAATGGCGTCAAAGTGGAGAGCAGGATGCCAATACACTTATTGGGTTGGTAAAAGAGTTTGTTTAGAAAAGTCTTTTTTCTGTATAGCCTCGCATTTCCAGCCTTTTTCTGAGATAAATTCCAATACTTTAGGCAGTACAAATCTTAGGTTTTTTTCGGCTTTTAAGCTATCGTGAAAAATAACAATGCTTCCCGGTTTTATATTTTTAATCACATTTTGAAGTACTTTTTCTTCGGAAAGATTTGCGTCGAAATCTGCGCTAAGCACGTCCCACATTATAATTTTGTAGCCTAATTTCTGAAGCATTTTAGATTTTTTGGAACTCAGTTTTCCATAGGGCGGACGAAAGAGTTTTAGTGCACTTGTATCATCCGAAGCCTGTATTTTAGCCATAGCGTTTTCAGCTTTTATCACGTTTTCTATATAATCTTCCGATCTGGTTAAAGAGCCGTTTAAGTGATTAAAGGTATGGTTCCCAATGGTGTGTTCTTCAGAAATAATTCTTTTGAAAATTTCAGGGTGTTTTCTCACGTTATCACCAATGCAAAAAAAAGTCGCTTTCGCCCGGTGTGTCTCAAGTTGTTTCAGAACCCATGGTGTTACATTAGGAATGGGTCCGTCATCGAGGGTAAGATATACCGAATTGTTTGCATTAGAAAATGTCCAAACCCGCTTCGGAAAGATCCGTTGCACTAGTTTGGGCATTTTGACCAAATATGGTTTCACGATTTAATTTGTTGATTCCAGATCTAAGGCTTCCAGAATTGTTGAATCCAGAGGGATCTCTATAGTTGTATCTTGCTGCTCCTCCAGTTCTCTATCCAGGTCCATTCCTTCATCCTCAGAATAGAAATGACGGAATAGTCTTAAATAATCATTGAATTTTTCGGCTTCCTTTCTGGCAAATTCTTCCGAATCTTTAACAATTAAAATATCCACTAAACCACGGTAGCGTTCCATATCGCTAATAATTTCATCGGCGATCTGAAATTGTGCATTTACCTGCATCCCGCTATAATATCTAAGTTTTTCCTGATATTTTGTAGCGACTTCTTCATAGAGTTTGCGAGCTTTTTCAGTCTTATCAACTTCATAGTACCCCAATACGAAAGGTTCGAGTAAGGAATAATACTCGAAATATTTCACTGGCATTTTTTCCATCGCCAGGTCTAATATTTTTTCTGCTTTTTCAGTCTTACCTTCGTTAATTAAGATTTCGGCAAGTCTGGCAAGGTTACTTCTATATGTAATTCCGTTACGTCTGGTCTCAGTATCGTGGTAAATGTCCGGACTTCCACTATTTCCCCAATCCCAATCCATTACGATATCATACATTTTATCGCTGTCAATACGTCCCATATCGAATGGATTTCTTGGGTTTACAGGGGTGCGAATAGGCACTAATTTATATACAACACCTTCCAATTGCAGATAGTCCTTCATCCAAAGATAGTCGTCATCACCAAAGCTTCCGCCGCTAAAATAGATAGGGCGCTTCCAGTCGTTATTGGCAATGATATCGAGCATCATCATTCTATTTTTATAGATAAAGTCTCCTTTTAGTGTAATATCGATATAAGGCACGATCTTATCGGCATCTTTTTGAGCGACAATACCATTTTCAAGTACCGTTTCTTTATCAACAGGGATTCGAATGGTTTTAGAAGGAAATGAATTTGCAAATAATCCGCTACCCAATTCAACTTTTGTCACCGGACTATCGTCTGCCACCCATTTCATCCATGTTTTTATGTCGATAGTATCTTGTTTTGTCTCTTGATAAGCTAAGAAATCTCTAGTTCCCCATTTATACTTATCGTGAGTAAGTTGTGACGGAATTGGATCGCTGGTAAAGGCTTTCTTTTTCATATCATCAATATACCAATCTGTAGCAAAAAGGCTGGTATTTATGATACGTACATCCTGACGGTATTTTTCAATATTTTGGGCATACCAAAGTGCAAAAGTATCGTTATCTCCAATAGTAAAGAGAATTCCGTTTTCATCGACCGAATCTAAGTACATTTTTGCCATAGACTGAGCGGTATATCTATTACTACGATCGTGATCGTCCCAGTTTTGTGAAACCATCAATACCGGTACCGCTAGAGCTGTTACCACCAGAACAATGGGCAGCGCCATTTTAGGTTTCAGATAATCCTTGACCACCTCGAACAAAGCGTAAACGCCAAATCCTATCCAAAGTGCAAATACATAGAACGATCCTACCAGTGCGTAATCCCGCTCTCGAGGTTCGAAAGCGCGTTCATTCAGATAAACTTTCAGAGCTAAACCGGTAAATAAAAAGAACACCAGAAGCACCCAAAAGCTCTTCAGGTCGTTTTTAGCATGAAATACCAGGCCTAAGATTCCGAGGATAAGAGGTAAAAAGAAATAAGTGTTCCTACCGCGATTATCGAGCATATCGCTGGGAAGGTTGTCCTGAGATCCCAACCTGAGTTCATCGATGAATTTGATACCACTAATCCAGTTCCCATGCATGTTGTATTGGCCTTGAACGTCGTCTTGTCTTCCAACAAAGTTCCACATAAAATAGCGCCAGTACATATATCCAAATTGAAACTGAAACATAAATTTCATATTTTCAGCAAAAGAGGGTTTTTCGATATCGAGGAAGGGTCCGAAGTCCTTTAGAAAGGCGTCATAATCCTCACCGTCTACTAGGCCTTGCTGATGCGCTTCCTTAAACCTCTTTACCTCTTCTAAAAGCCGAGCTTCTTGCGCATACTCTCTTTTTACGGTAAAATCTAAACCATCAATAAATTCGAGGTAGTTTGCATTGTTTTCAATACTCCACATTCTGGGGAGTATTGCTTTGTGATCGTCATCGAAATTCTGACTGGCATTTTTATATTCGTTTACGATAATGTATTTGCCTGTTTTTTCGTCCTTTTCGTATTTTGGCTTATCGTCTTTATAGGGATTATCACGGTCAAGTCCGGAATAGGCCTCTGTAAACAGCGGTCCGTAGAAAAGGTGAGTTTCAGGATACTGTTCACGGTTGTAATACGCCAGAAGTTCGCGCGCATTGTTAGGGTTATTTTCGTTAATCACCGTCCCGGCATTGGCGCGAATAGGAAGCATTAGCCAGCTCGAAAAACCGATAAAAATAAAGAGGATACAAAGCAGAAGTGTATTTAGTTGGTAATAGTTTTTCTTCCGTGTATAGCGCAATAAATAATATGAAAGTGCAATAAAAAGTATGCCGGCGATTATGGTTCCAGAATTAAATGGTAGACCAATACTGTTAACGAAGAACAATTCGGACGCACTAAAAAACTTCATTGTCATTGGCAATAAAAGCTTGAAAATAAAGAGGAGAATAGCAACAACGACAATATTTGCGATGATAAAGTTCTTTACCGTGATCGTTTTATAATTTTTAAAGAAATACAGGAATCCCATGGCAGGGATCGTTAGTAATCCCATAAAGTGAACTCCGAATGAGAGTCCGATGACCAGTGAAATAAGAATCACCCATCGATCTCCTCTGGGGGTATTCATTTCGCGTTCCCAGCGCAGTGCCAGATAGAACAAAATAGCCATAATGGTAGCAGCCATTGCGTACACTTCGGCTTCAACGGCATTAAACCAGAAACTATCGGAAAATGTGAACGCCAGAGATCCGATAAAAGCACTTCCTAAGATGGCAATCGCATTGGTTTTAGAAACTTCTTGATGTCTGGCTGTGATATTGGTTAGAAGGATGGTAAGCGACCAGAACATAAACAAAATGGTAAAGGCACTGGCGAAAACCGACATTAAATTAATTGTTAATGCAATATTGGAGGCTTCTATAGCGAAAATTGAGAAAAATGCTCCTAATATTTGATATAGTGGAGCTCCAGGAGGATGACCTACTTCCAGATTACTTGCAGTCGTAATATACTCTCCGGCATCCCAAAAACTTGCCGTGGGCTCTACTGTTAACCAGTAAGTGAGAAGAGCAATAGCAAAGGCTGTCCACCCTAGAATGTTATTCCATTTTTTGAAGTTAAAGGAATCCATATATGCTTACAATTTTAATTGGTGCGAATTTACTAATAATAAAAATAGTTTGTTCTATTAAATAGTCCTAACGTAGATAGGGAGTCGTTATTTTATAATTAATTATGGGACGAGATGTTTTTTTGTATGAAAATGTTTGCACAAAACAAAGTTTGTATTAAATTTGCGTCCTCATTATGGTATTGGCCCATGGTGTAATTGGTAACACTCCGGTTTTTGGTGCCGTCATTCAAGGTTCGAGTCCTTGTGGGCCAACAAGAAAAGCTCCTAGCATTTGCTAGGAGCTTTTTGATTTTAGCGAGCTTTAAAATTAAAGTTGTGGTAGCAAAAGTTCAGAATTTGTAATTTAAACGATACAAATTCTGAACTTTTGCTGTTCTAAGCATTATAGCATCCTGACATTTGTTATGAGCATTATAACCCGTCATTTGTTTTAAGCATTATATAACCTGTCAATTGTATTGAGTATTATAACCTGTCAATTGTATTGAGTATTATAACCAGTCAATTGTATTGAGCATTTTAACATCCTGTCATTTGTTTTGAGCATTCTAACCAGTCAATTATATTGAGCATTTTAACATCCAGTCATTTGTTATGAGCATTATAACCTGTCAATTGTATTGAGCATTATAACCTGTCAATTGTATTGAGCATTATAGCATCCTGTCATTTGTAATGAGCATTAAAGCTTCTCTTTACTAAAGGTTTTTTAAGATTAGTAAAAGAGTTGACACACGAAGTAAACTCTCAGGTGTTTTTCAAAACTGGATTATGTACTCTCATATATTTAAATTCATTCTTTTTTTAGTAAAAACTCTAGTTTATTCGTGTTTTACGTAGTTCAGTAGATATCTGGAAATTCGTTAACGAATTATAATACTTATGTTTGTAGAACGTAAAACCATAAATTTAAATGATGAGAAAACAAACATTACTAATGCTATCCATGTTCATCGCTATTTCGGCTTTCGGACAAAAAATGAAAGTTAAGCAAGGAGATTTCGATTTTCTGAAGGGACAAACAGAGATTAATGTGGAGTTTAATTATGATAATCTAAAACTTTATAAGGATAATCGTTCTGAAGAAGCTTATGTTTCTGAAAGAACAGCCGAATTAGAAGAAAAGACCAAAGGAAAAGGAAAAGCCTGGGCAAAAAAATGGGAAGCAAGTAAGGAATTAATTTATGCTCCTAAATTTTTAGAATTGATGAATCGATATCTTCAGGAGGATTATAATATGTATTTCGAACAAGGTTTAACAGACGCAAAATATACTTTAATAGTTGATGCTACGTGGATGTATCCGGGATATAATGTGGGAGTTATGCGTCAGCCGGCAAAACTTTCTACTACTATGAGATTTGTTGAAACCGCAAACCGTGACAATGTGTTATTGGAAATAACCGGAAAAAATGCCCCTGGAAATCGATATGGTGGTACATTTAGTAATGAAGATCGTTTAGGAGAAGGATATGCTAAAACAGGTAAAACCCTAGCGGGAATGATCAAGAAGAAAATAAAATAATCTATCGCAATTAGGATAATAAAAAAAAGCCGAATGTTGATTCGGCTTTTTTTATTTAGCGGCACTCTCTCTTTCCATATCTATAACCCGCGCCACAGTTTTAACCAAACGATTGTGGTTCTTGACAAACGGATTGGTTTTGTCCCAAACATACCCCGCCAGAACAGCACAAATTTGCTTCTTAATCTCAGGATTTTCGGGCCTGTGGAAGAATATCTTCTGAAGGTTACCGGTGTACCATTCTTTTACATATGTTGAAAAAACATTTACACCTTCCTTAATATAACCCGAATATTCCTTTTCCCAGTCAACTTTTTCACCCTTCAGTTCTTTTGTGATCAACTTTGCCGAGAGCAGTCCCGATTCTGTTGCGAAGGTCACTCCCGAAGAAAACACAGGGTCTAAAAACTCTGCACTATTACCCGTTAGTGTATATCCCTTTCCGTAGAGCTGTTTAACCGATTTAGAGTAATTTTTAATTTCTATGGGATTGAACATATAATCTAGTCCGTCAAAACGGTCATAATAATAGGTGGACATCTTCATCATTTCTTTTAGTTTTTCTGAAGAGCTTCCCTGATAAGATTCGAGTAGTTCGCTGGGACCCACAAAACCAATACTGGTAACACCGTTCGAAAACGGTATCACCCAAAGCCAAACATCATCGGTTACAACATCGAAGGTAATAAGAGTGCCCTCTCTTCCTACAGGGCGATCTGTTTCACGAACGTGCGTAAAAATGGACGAATGCTTAGGTAAAGCTGAAGGTTTATCGAGATCTAACAGTCTGGGCAGAACCCTTCCGAAGCCACTAGAATCAATGATATACTTCGCTTGAACTTTTGAGTTCTTGCCGGTTCCGTCCTTGATCGTTGTTACGGAAGATCCATCTTCAGAAAAAATAACATCTACAACTTCTTGTTCGAATGCTACATCTACGCCCATTTTTTCCAGCTCCCGGGTTAAGGTATGATCGAAATCGGCACGAGGTACCTGCCAGGTCCAATCCCATCCCGGAGTATGCTTTTTACTAAAATCGAAATCACAAACGACATCATTTTTTAGGAACCTTGCGCCCGCCTTTATTTCGAAATTCTGAGCTTTTAGGCAGTCTAGCAAACCAACTTCCTCAAAATGATCCATACATCTTGGAAGTAAGCTTTCCCCAATTACAAACCTTGGAAAGGTATTCTTTTCAACTACTTTGATCTTAAATCCTTGCTTGTTTAAATACGAAGCAGCAACACATCCCGAGGGCCCTGCACCAATTATCAAAACGTCTATATGTGTATCATTCATATGTATTGAGAATAGATTGAGTTACAATTTATTATATAGATAGGTTTATTATTATAAATTTGCATTCGAAATTAACTATTTTTATTCTTTAAAAGTTTATTCCATATTTAATGTTAACAATAAAGGGAGAGTTAGGTACTGACGAATTTTACAGTGTTATTTTTGAAAATCAGTCCATAGCAATTGATAGCGAAGTTATAAATACTGTTCAAAAAAGTTTTGATTTTTTAAAAGATTTTTCAGAAAATAAGATCATTTACGGTGTTAACACTGGTTTTGGGCCGATGGCTCAATATAAAATTAAGGATTCTCAACGTATTCAGCTTCAGTATAATCTTATTAGAAGCCATGCCTCCGGGACAGGTAACCCTATTTCGCCTATGTATGTAAAAGCGGCCATGTTGGCTCGATTGAATACACTAAGCCTGGGGAATTCCGGTGTTCATGTTTCTGTTATCGAACTTATGACTTCCTTAATCAATAAAGACATAACTCCCTTAATTTATGAACACGGTGGAGTAGGCGCAAGTGGAGATTTGGTTCAACTAGCACATATGGCGTTGGTTTTAATTGGAGAAGGTGAAGTATTCTACAAAGGAGAAAGGCGAAACACTAAAGATGTTTTTGAACTTGAAAACCTAGAACCCATTAAGGTCGAGTTGCGAGAAGGGCTGGCCATAATGAATGGAACCTCAGTAATGACCGGAATTGGAGTTGTAAATACTATTTATACAAGGAGATTATTAAACTGGATGGTATCTTGTTCTTCAGCAATAAATGAAATTGTTCAGGCATACGACGATCATTTATCTCATGATCTTAATCAAACAAAAAGACATGCCGGCCAACGTGAGATCGCAGCGCAAATGCGTGAACATTTAAAAGATAGCTCACTCACCAGAAAGAGAGAGCATCACCTATATAATGGTAATAATGAAGTCGCGGTTTTTGAAGAAAAAGTGCAGGAGTATTACTCGCTTCGATGTGTTCCTCAAATTCTTGGTCCGGTGTTAGATACATTAAATAATGTAGAGCGAATACTAATTGAAGAAGTAAACTCGGCTAACGATAACCCGATAGTGAATGTTGAAAAGAAGCATGTATATCACGGTGGTAATTTTCATGGAGATTATGTATCTTTAGAAATGGATAAGCTCAAATTGGTTGTCGCCAAAATGAGCATGTTGGCTGAGAGACAATTGAACTATTTACTGAATTCTAAATTAAACGATATTCTTCCCCCATTTGTTAATTTAGGAACTTTAGGTCTCAATTTTGGGATGCAGGGAGTGCAATTTACCGCTACTTCTACAACTGCCGAAAACCAAATGCTCTCTAACCCAATGTATATCCATAGTATCCCCAATAATAATGACAATCAGGATATTGTAAGTATGGGAACTAACGCCGCACTGATAACCAAAAAGGTAATAGAAAATGCCTTCGAAGTTGTTGCTATTGAGCTTATTACAGTTGTACAGGCAATAGAATATTTAAAACTGCAGAACAGCGTTTCTTCAAAAACTAAAAAATTATATGAAGATATCAGACAAATAGTTCCTGTGTTTTCTGATGATGTCATTATGTACCCTTATGTTAATAAAGTAAAAGAATATATTAGTAACACTAAAATTTAATACGATGAAAAAAAATACCTTTTTAGTATTTGCGCTATTGTTGAATTTGAGCTTCATTTTTGCGCAAGAGCTTGCTCTGGTTAGAACAGACGATAAGTTTGGTTACATCGATAAATCCGGCGCTATGATCATTCAGCCTCAATTTGAAAAGGCAGGTGACTTTTCTGAAGGGTATGCTGCGGCATTTAAAGATGATAAGTGGGGTTATATCGATACTTCGGGAAATTGGGTAATTCAGCCAACTTATGACAAAGTAAAGGCGTTTAGTTCGGGTTACGCACTGGTACTAAAGGATGACCAATGGAATTATATTAGTCCGTCGGGAACAGTATTAACCACCCCTGTTAAGGAAAAATATTACGATTTTGATGAAAATGGTATCGCTTTTTATCGAGTTGACAAGAAATTAGGTCTTATGGGAACAGACGGGAAGGTATTTTTAGAGCCTACCTACGATGTGATCAAACCTTTTGTAGATGGATATGCAAGAGTTAGAAATGGAGATATGTGGGGAATGATAGACACATCAGGAAAAGTTTTTTTACCTATTGAATATTCCGAACTGGGTGATTATAGTAAAACAGCAATTTGGGCGAGTAAAGGAGAAACTTTTGGAGTAATTAATAATGGCAATTTCACTGCAGTAGCAAATGCCGATAAAATATGGGATTTCACAAGTGATTCTAATCTAACCTACGCAAGAAGTGACAAAAAAGTTGGTTTTATCAATACAAAAGGGGAATGGGTAATTCAGCCTACTTTCAATAAGGCCAGAGCCTTTAATAACGGATTGGCTCCTGTAGCTAAAGGAAAAGAATGGGGATACATCAATGAAAAAGGAGAAGAAATTATTCCTTTTAACTATAGAGACGCCGAAACATTTTCTGATGATAAACTTGCTCCGGTCAAGGAGAAAAAATTATGGGGCTTTATCGATTCTAGCGGAAAAATGGTTATCCCTGCAGAGTACGTAATAACGGCCGGCGGATTTTCGATCTTTAGTAAGAATAATTTAAAAGGTTTTAAAGACGGAGTTGCGCGGGTTAGAAAAGGCAAGGAATGGGGTTTTATCGATACCTCCGGAAATCCAATTGGCGGAAAATGGTACCAAAATGTTGAGAATTTTTCAAAATAGGTAGCGCTTAAGCCAAATAAAAGAACGGAATGACAGAGAAAATTACCCCAAAGAAATACGCTTTAGTTACCGGTGGATCAAGAGGAATAGGGAGTGCAGTATGTATTCAACTAGCCAAAGATCACGACTATGAAATATTAATTAATTACAACCGCAACGAAGAAGCTGCGAGAAATACCTTAAAGCTGGTCGAAGAAGCTGGCGGTTCCGGAGAAATTATCCAGTTCGATGTTGTAGATGCTGAGAGTGTTACTTCCAAATTGGATGCTTGGCACGAATCTCATAAAGATTCCATTATTGAGATAGTGGTAAATAACGCCGGGATCACGAAAGACGGATTGTTTATGTGGATGAAACCAGAGGACTGGCGAAGTGTAATAGATACAAGTCTTAATGGATTTTTCAATGTAACTAACTATGTAATTCAGAAGCTTTTAGTAAATCGCTACGGAAGAATAATAAATATGGTCTCGGTTTCAGGTTTGAAGGGTACTCCCGGTCAAACTAACTATTCTGCGGCAAAAGGAGCTGTAGTTGCAGCAACCAAGGCGTTGGCTCAAGAAGTTGCAAAACGAAATATAACAGTGAATGCTGTGGCTCCCGGTTTCATTAGAAGTGATATGACTGCAGACCTGGATGAAAAAGAATTAAAGAAAATGATTCCGGCGAACAGATTTGGAGAAGCCGAAGAGGTTGCACACGTAGTATCATTTTTAGCTTCAGAAAAATCATCATATATTACGGGCGAAGTTATAAATATTAATGGAGGAATTTATTCTTAAAATCAGGAGGGACAGATGAGGCGAGTAGTTATTACAGGAATGGGGATATATTCTTGTATCGGTAAGAATCTTTCCGAAGTAAAAGAGTCACTATATAATGGTACCTCAGGAATAATCTACGATGAGGATCGAAAAGATTTTGGCTATCGATCACCTCTCACGGGAATGGTCGAGGAGCCTGATCTTAAAAGCTTTTTATCTCGAAGGGAGCGAATTAGCATGGGTGAGGAAGCTTGTTATGCTTATGTTGCAACTCTGGAAGCCTTAAAAAATGCAGGAATAAGTCAGGAGTATCTCGATACCAATGAAGTGGGTATTCTCTACGGAAACGATAGTACGGCAAAAGCTGTTATAGAATCGGTTGATAAGATTAGAGAGAAAAAAGACACTACATTAGTGGGTTCCGGGGCGATTTTTAAAGCTATGAACTCTACGGTGACAATGAATCTTTCTACGATCTTTAAACTGAAAGGGGTTAATTTTACAATTAGCGCGGCCTGCGCGAGTGGCTCGCATGCAATAGGAATGGCGTATCAACTTATAAAAAGTGGATTGCAAGATTGTATTATTGCCGGTGGAGCACAGGAAATAAATAAGATGGCGATGGGGAGTTTTGACGGTTTGGGGGTTTTCGCCATGAATTTAGAAGATCCTGCCAAAGCGTCCAGACCATTTGATAGAGATCGGGACGGACTGGTTCCCAGTGGTGGTGGTGCCAGCCTTATTATAGAAAGCTATGAATCTGCAGTTAAAAGAGGAGCACCTATTTTAGGAGAGATCATTGGCTATGGGTTTTCTTCAAATGGAGAACATATTTCTACACCTAATGTAGATGGTCCTGCTATTGCGATGAAAAAAGCCTTAGAACAGGCCAATATAAAACCTTCAGATGTTGATTATGTAAATGCACATGCTACTTCTACGCCTGTGGGAGACGCGAATGAAGCTAAGGCTATTTTTGAGGTTTTCGGAGAGAAGGGGCCGTATGTAAGCTCAACTAAATCTATGACAGGCCATGAGTGCTGGATGGCGGGTGCAAGTGAGGTTGTTTATTCGATGTTAATGATGGAGCATTCGTTCGTAGCACCAAATATAAATTTAGAAAACCCCGATGAGGCTGCTTCAAAATTAAACCTTGTTAACAAAACGTTAAATAAAAAAATTGATGTATTTTTGTCCAATTCTTTCGGATTTGGTGGAACAAATTCAGCATTAATAATAAAAAAGTGCCCTAATTAAAATGACAAAAGAGGTAATTGTAGAAAAGATAAACTATTTTCTTGTAGACGAATTTGAAGTTGAACAAGAAGAGATTGCACCGCAAGCAAATCTTAAGGAAACCCTTGAGTTAGATAGTTTAGACTTTGTGGATTTAGTAGTTTCAATTGAAGCTAATTTTGGTGTTAAGCTAGTTGGTGAAGATTTCCTCAATGTGGTTACGCTTCAAGATTTTTATGACTTAATCGAAAATAAAATAAGTTAATATTTCCAAGATAGACGAATGACCACGGAATGGGAAGGTAAATCCAGAGGTACTGTTTTAGGGTATCGAATTTTTATTTTCTTTATCCGAAATCTGGGGGTTCGTGCAGCATATTCACTTCTGTATTTTGTAGCTTTTTACTTTTGTTTTTTCGCAGGAAAGAGCACAAAGGCGATATTTTATTACCTAAACCGCCGCCTGGGTTATTCTAAGTTAAAAAGTGTGCTCAACATTTACAGAAGCTATTTTAAGTTTGGACAGACTATTATAGACAAAGCTGCGATTTCGTCGGGTTTAAAAGATAAATTTACCTACGAATTTGATGGTGTAGAGAATATTGTAAAACTATTAGATGAAGGAAAGGGCGGGATATTAATTAGCGCTCATGTAGGGAATTTCGAAATTGCTGAGTTTTTCCTTGAAGAAATTGACTCAAGATCTCAAATCAATCTTGTGACTACCGATGCCGAGCACCAAAATATAAAAGAATACCTTGAAAGCGTTACCACCAGATCGAATATCAAGTTTATTCTTATTCAGGAAGATCTTTCACATATCTTTCAAATAAACGGCGCACTTAGCAATGGTGAGTTAGTTTGTTTTACGGGAGATCGTTTTTTCGAAGGAACGAAGTATCTTTCAGGAGAACTAATGGGGAAAGAGGCTAAATTCCCTGCCGGACCTTTTCTGTTAGCTTCCAGGTTAAAAGTCCCGGTAGTATTTGTGTATGTGATGAAAGAAACATCTAAGCACTATCATTTATATGCGCGAACAGTTAAAGTTAAGCATCGAGATGCACGGGACTTACTCGTAAAATATACAAAAAGTGTAGAATGGATCTTAGGTAAATATCCTTTACAATGGTTTAATTATTTCGATTTTTGGGGTGAGAATAAAACGAAACAATAGATCATGGTAACTTTTTTATATTTAGAATCTATTTACTTAGAGCAGTGAAATTATGAAAGAAGTACTTGTAGTTTATTATTCTCAAACGGGACAATTATTCAATATTCTGGAAAAGATTGTTTCAACGCTTTCTCATCAGGATGTGAATATCACTTATTACGAGATAGTTCCCGATAACGAATACGAGTTTCCCTGGAAAACAGACAATTTTTACGATGTGTTTCCTGAATCCTTTCTTCAAATTCCACAGGCTTTTAAATCGCCGAATGAAGAAATATTGGGTAAAAAATATGATCTCGTCTTATTGGGTTATACGGTGTGGTACCTTACACCGTCCATTCCGGTCAATTCGTTTATGAAGTCTGAATGGGCTAAAAAGCTTCTCAAAGATACTCCGGTTGTTACCGTTATTGCCTGTAGAAATATGTGGCTTATGGCACAAGAGAAGATGAAGAAGCTCTTACACGATTGTGATGCTAAATTAGTGGGAAACATTGCGCTTGTAGATAAAAATATTAATCATGTAAGTGTGATTACCATAATGCATTGGATGTTTAATGGGAAAAAGACAAAATTTCTGGGTGTTTTTCCAAAACCCGGAGTATCCGAGAAAGACATTCAAGCTGCTTCACGATTTGGGAAACCCATACAAAATGCACTCTTATCGAACAATTTCAATAATTTACAAAAGCAGTTACTGGAATTAAAAGCGGTGAAAGTAAAACCTCTTTTAATAGCGACAGACAAAAGAGGTAACGTAGTTTTTTCAAAATGGGCTAACGCAATTATAAAAAAAGGGGGTCCCGGAGATCCAAAACGTAAGAAATGGCTCGGTTTTTTTAAATATTATTTGTTATTTGCAATCTGGGTAATAGCACCAATTGTTTTTGTTGTATTTTTACTCACTTATATCCCCATGAAAAGTAATATAGACAGAAACAAAAAGTATTTTGCATCTGTCGACTCAAAGTAGGATTAATGAAAGACGTTTACATTACTAAGATTGCCAAATTTTTACCTAATAGCCCCATTGATAATGACCAAATGGAGGCTAAATTAGGGGTTATTAATGGAAAAGCCTCTAAAGCCAGACGTATTGTGTTGCGAAATAATCAGATAACGACACGTTATTACGCTATAGATGATGAAGGAAACATTACCCATAATAATGCGCAGTTAACCGCCGAAGCAATAAATCAATTGTGTAGTAACGGATTTAGCAAAGATAGCATTGAGCTTTTGTCGTGTGGAACTTCTAGTCCGGATCAAATCCTTCCTTCACATGCTGCTATGGTACATGGTTTTCTGAAAAATGGAAATCTTGAGATCAATTCTCCTTCCGGAGCTTGTTGTAGTGGGATGAACGCATTAAAATATTGTTATATGGCCATCAAGGCCGGACAAGTTGAAAATGCTGTTTCAACAGGATCGGAACGAACATCAAGCTGGATGAAATCTGATGTATTCGAAAATGAGGTAGAACACCTTAAAGAATTAGAAGATCAACCTATTCTGGCTTTCAATAAAGAGTTTCTTCGATGGATGTTATCAGACGGTGCGGGTGCGTTTTTGTTAGAAAGTAAGCCTAATGGTGAGTATCCTTTAAAAATTGAATGGATGGATGGCTATTCATATGCTCACGAACTGGAAACCTGTATGTACGCCGGCGGTGACAAACTGGAAGATGGAAATCTGAAACCCTGGAGTGAGTATCCAACCAACGAATGGAGCAAAATGTCTTTGTTCGCAATGAAACAAGATGTGCGTTTGCTTGGTGAGAATATTTTGGAAAAGGGTGTGGATAGCTTGAAATTAGCTATGCAGAAACACAACATCACGCCGGACGATATTGATTATTACTTACCACATATTTCTTCCTACTATTTTAAAGAAAATCTCTACGAAGAAATCAAACGACAAGGCATTGAAATTTCCTGGGATAAATGGTTCTTAAACTTGGACAAAGTTGGAAATGTTGGTGCGGCTTCTATTTATATCATGTTGGAAGAGTTAACATCTTCAGGCAAACTAAAAAAAGGAGAGAAAATATTACTTCACGTTCCTGAAAGTGCTAGATTTTCATATACTTATGCATATTTAACTGTATGCTAAATGAATTTGTTAGAAAGCCAAATAACAGATAAGGGTTTTATTCAAAACCTGATTCCGCAGAAAGATCCATTCGTAATGGTGGATAAGTTGCTTTTTTTTTCTGAAAACAAAGTGGTTTCCGGTTTGTTAGTTTCCGAAGAAAACATTTTTTCCAAACATCAAATTTTTACTGAACCCGGTATTATTGAACATATGGCTCAAACCGTGGCTCTCTATACAGGATATCAATATTTTTTGAAGAATGAACCTGCTCCAACAGGATATATAGGTGCTATTAAAAAAGTTGAAATTCATAATTTACCCCCAACTTCTGAAGAACTGATCACAACCGTAACTATTCTCCATGAAATTATGGGAGTTACACTTGTCACAATTCAAACGGAATGCGAAGGTAATGTGATCGCAACAAGTGAAATGAAAACCGTTTTAGCCTAAGGTGAAAGCTTCGTGGGAACAAAATATAGACATTAAGAAATTTTTACCGCATAGAGCTCCTATGTTAATGGTCCATGATCTGCTCTATATAGACCAGACGTCAGTTCATACCGAGTTTCATATTACTACAGATTGTGTTTTTGTTAAAGACAATGTGCTTTCCGAGAGCGGACTCATTGAAAATGCAGCTCAGGCTTGTTCTGCCATTGTTGGACAGAGCTATTTTGAGAAGGATGATCTTGAAGGGGAAGGCAATAAACTAGTTGGTTATATAAGTGCAATTAAGAAAGTAGAGATATTTAGTCTCCCAAAATCAGGTTCCACAATAACGACTAAAGCATCTTTGATCTCTCGTTTTGATACGGGTTCTGTGACTATTTGTAGTATGGAATGTTCTACTTTTAATAATGATGAATTAATTGTAGCTTGTACCTTAAACTTTTTAATCCATGAAGTCTGATGAAAAAGGAGGAAGTACCACAGGATAAGAGTAATTTAGAGTCGGCTAATTTTAAAGAGCTATGCTACGCCGTAGATGAAAACGGAGAATATACTACTGCTCATAGTACGGGATGGGACCCTAAAACAATAGCACTTGATAACGCTATCAGAGAAATTGAAGAGCGAATTGCTGAGGCTAAACAACGAGTGCTGAACAATGAGACCAGTCCTATTGAATACTATATGGAGCTTCACAAGATGGATCTTTCGGTATTAGCTAGTTACGCTGGCATCTGGAAATGGAAGGTGAAAAGACATTTTAAACCTTCGGTTTTTAAAAAATTAAATTCAAAAACATTACAAAAATATGCAGACATTTTTGGCGTAACTGTCGAAGAACTTAAGCATGTCCAATAAAATTTCATGAAAATAGATTTTGCACATAAGCAGTCTGCTCATTGTGAGAATGGAGTAGTATCAAATTTAATGCGTCACAATGGCTTCGACATAAGTGAACCAATGGTTTTTGGTATCGGCTCCGGATTGCTGTTTTGCTACATTCCTTTTCTGAAAGTTAATTACGCTCCGGTAGTAACTTATAGAGCAATGCCGGGACAAATATTTAACAAATTTGCAAAGCGCGTTGGAATTAAAATAAAACGAGAAAAATTTAAGAATCCGAAGTCGGCAAAAGCTAAATTAGACGAAAATATCAAGAACGACAATCCTGTAGGACTTCAGGTGGGAGTTTACAACCTGGTTTATTTTCCGGACGAATACAGGTTTCATTTCAATGCGCATAATCTTGTTGTTTACGGAAAGCAAGACGACACCTATTTAATTAGTGACCCGGTAATGGAGGAGGTTACAACGCTTACTCATTCGCAACTGGAAAAAGTACGTTTTGCCAAAGGAGCTTTTGCTCCAAAAGGACATATGTATTACCCAACAGCCTTTCCAAAGGAACTAGACCTTGAAAAGGCAATTGTTAAAGGCATCAAACAAACCTGTCGCGATATGATGGCTCCCGTGCCTTACGTAGGTGTGAATGGGGTAAAAACTATCGCGAAATTAATTCGAAAATGGCCGGAAAAAAAAGGAACGAAAACAGCTAATCACTATCTTGGTCAAGTGGTACGAATGCAAGAGGAAATTGGTACCGGTGGCGGTGGTTTTAGATATATTTACGCAGCATTCTTGCAGGAGTCATCTAAAGTATTAAATAACCCCTCACTAGCCGAATTATCTAAAGAAATGACCCAAATTGGTGACTTGTGGAGGGATTTTGCTGTAGATGCTTCAAGAATCTATAAAAATCGGAGTGCAAAGGTGGCAACAAACCTCTACGACGATGTTGCAACTCAATTAGAAACTATTGCCAACAAGGAGAAAGTATTTTTTAAAAAGCTGAAGAAATCGATATAACTTATGATCGAAATTAATCAACTTTCAAAAAAGTATAAGTCTGCCGATTCCTTTTCGGTATTAAACCTTAATCTGAACGTTGAAGAAAAAGAGATCTTCGGACTCCTGGGTCCTAATGGGGCCGGAAAGACTACACTTATTTCGATGCTGAGCTCCCTGCTAAAACCCACATCGGGAAGTTTTACTATCAACGGACTTAACTATCGGGATCACCTTAGTGAATTAAAGCAATTTATTGGTATAGTGCCACAGGAATATGCCTTGTACCCCTCTCTTACCGCCTACGAAAATCTTGCTTATTTTGGCTCAACCTATGGGTTAAAAGGAAAAGGCTTAAGATTAAAAATAGAGGAACATCTCGAAAAATTGGGCCTTACACGTTTTAGTAATAAAAAGGTGGGTACTTTTTCCGGCGGAATGAAGAGAAGAGTTAATCTCATTGCCGGCATCTTACATGATCCAAAAGTACTTTTTCTGGATGAACCAACGGTTGGGGTGGATGTTCAATCCAAGAATGTGATAATAGAACACCTTAAAGAACTCAATCTAAACGGAACCACAATTATCTATACTTCACATCACCTAAATGAAGCCGAAGAATTCTGTACTCGTGTTGCGATCATTGATCAAGGACAAATCATAATCAAGGGTGAGCCAAAAAAACTGATCGCAGAACAACCCGAAGCGAGAAGTTTAGAAGAAGTATTCTTAGCATTAACCGGAAAAGCCCTTCGTGACTATGCATAAAATTTGGGCATCTGTAAAAAAAGAAGTGCTACTGCTTTCACGAGACTTGGGAGGTATTGCCATACTCTTTATCATGCCAATACTTCTGGTGATCACTATTACTTTAATACAAAACAGCACCTTCAAAACAATTAATGATACCAAAATTGAGGTTTTGTTAGTGGATAATGATCGGGGTGAGGTGTCAACAAGTATTCGCGACGGACTCACATCTTCCAGTTCTTTTGTGATCATTGATAGCGCTTCGGAAGAGGACGCAGTCGCTTCGGTATTAAAAGGGGATTTCCAATTGGCGATCGTGATTCCGGTAGATCTTTCGGAATCTCTTCAGAATAAAGTGAATGATAATGTTGAAGGAATCTTATCAAAATTTGGAATCGAAGAGGAAAGCACTTCCGAAGAAAATGATGTGAAAGTTGATAAACAAGTCACTAAAAAAGAGGTGAAATTGTACTTTGATCCCGCCACACAAACCACATTTAAAACAGCTGTAAAAAACGGGATCGATAAAATGATCGCAGAGATTGAAACTCAATCAATTTACAAGGCTTTTCAGGAAGAATTAGGGGAAGAGGAAGCGATCTTCGAAACAGAATCTTTTATAACTTTTAAAGAGATTGTTCCTGTAAAAGGAGAAAAAGCTGTAATTCCTAACTCTACCCAACACAATATTCCTGCCTGGACCCTTTTTGCCATTTTCTTTATCATCGTACCATTATCTATTAATATGGTTAAGGAAAAGAATCAGGGAACTTTTGTGAGATTACGTACTAGTCCTATTTCTTATGCCACCGTACTTAGTGGAAAAGCCATCGTTTATACCGGTGTTTGTATTTTACAATTTGCACTTATGCTTTTAATAGGGGTATTCCTCTTTCCTAAGATCGGGTTGCCGGAGTTAGACATTTCCGGTCGGATTGGAATGCTATTTTTAGTTGCGTTATTTGCAGGATTAGCTGCGGTGGGGCTGGGCTTACTTCTGGGGACTATAGCGAAGACTCAAGAACAATCTGCTCCCTTTGGTGCTACATTAGTTGTAATTCTTGCGGCATTAGGAGGAGTTTGGGTTCCGGTATTCGTCATGCCAAAATTTATGCAAATGCTATCTCAAATTTCGCCAATGAATTGGGGGTTAAATGCTTTTTACGATGTATTTTTAAGAAATTCGGGTATTATGGATGTGGTTCCCGAAATCACTTTGCTATTTTTGTTCTTTGTGATCACAACACTCATCTCCATTGCTTATGATAAAAGAAAAAATGCAGTCTAAAGAAATTACTTTTACCAACCAAATAAGAGTGAGGTTTGTGGAGACAGATCCTCTTGGCATCGTTTGGCACGGTAACTACATTCAGTATTTTGAAGATGGGAGAGAGGCATTTGGACGACACCATGGGATTTCCTACTTAGATCAAAAAGACAACGGTTTCGCTTCTCCCATTGTAAAATCTACCAGCGAGCACAAACTCCCGCTACGCTATGGAGACGTTGCAACAGTAAAGACCATTTATGTAGATTCGCCTGCCGCAAAAATGGTATTTAGATACGAAATTTACAATCCCGATGGGGCGTTGGTATGCACTGGAGAAACCATACAGGTTTTTGTATCGCTGGAAACCGGAGAGCTCTCACTCACCATCCCCGATTTTTTTATCGAATGGAAAAAGAAGGAAGGTCTGCTTAATGAGTAAGGTATATCTTTCATATAACAATATTATCTCGGCTTTGGGCTTCGATAGCGAAACTGTGGTTGAAAATATTGCGAATGAAATTACTGGTTTACATAGAATTTCGGATTTACAAATGCTGCCCGAAGCTTTTTATTCATCCTTGATTTCTTCGGAAAACTTAGATAATTCATTTCAAGATCTAACTCCTCAAGTTGAAAATTACACCAAATTGGAGAAGATGATGATCATGTCAATGGCGAAGATCATTGGAAGTTCCGGGATCGAACTAAATGAGCGAGTTGGACTGATCATTTCTACTACAAAAGGAAATATTGACACCTTAGAATTAGATAGTAAATTTGAAAAGAAGCGCGCCTATCTCAGTGAATTAGGGCGAGTAATAAAGAGTTTTTTTGGTTTTAAGCATGAGGCCATAATTTTGTCTAATGCCTGTGTTTCCGGGGTCTTAGCAGTTGCTGCTGCCAAAAGATTTATTAATCAGGGTTTATACGATCATGTGTTCGTAGTGAGTGGCGATCTGGTTTCAAAATTTATATTATCCGGTTTTAGTTCGTTTCAAGCGATGAGCGAAAACCCTTGCAGACCCTATAGTAATGATAGGGATGGAATTAATATTGGAGAAGTTGCCGCTAGTGTTTTGGTTACTTCGGAAAGAAATAATCTTCCGGGTGAAGCTGTAGAGATCCTTGGTGAAGCTTCCTGCAATGATGCCAACCATATCTCGGGTCCGTCGCGTACTGGAGAAGGGTTATACCGAAGTGTTCGATCTGCCATGAATGAAGCTGAGGTCTCGGCCGAAGCAATAGATTATATATCGGCTCATGGTACAGCAACTACTTTTAATGATGAAATGGAAGCCATCGCATTCAATAGACTGGGTTTAGAAAAAACTCCGCTCAATAGTTTAAAAGGATATTTTGGTCATACCTTAGGGGCTTCAGGATTGTTGGAAACTATTGTGGGAATGCATTCGCTTCAGCAAAACAGATTATTTAGATCTTTGGGTTTTTCAGAATTAGGCGTTTCAAAACCCTTAAATATTATTACCGAGACCAAACGTAAGGACCTTAGTGTATTTTTAAAAACTGCCTCAGGATTTGGTGGTTGTAATACCGCGATGATCTTTCAGAAATTAAAAACATAACCCGATACCAAATTAGACGTATCTTAAACAACCAAACCGATGCCACAGAAACCAATGAGAGCAATCGAAGCCCTGGAAGAAGCACAAAAGATCGCATTTGCTCCTTTTGTGTTTCAAGCAACTGTTTCGCTGAGGAAGTTAGGAATCTTTGACCTAATCTTCGACTTGAGAGATGAGGGAGGTGTTACGGTAAACGACATTTCGAAAAAGTTGTCTGTGAGTAATTACGGTGTTGGAGTTTTATTGGAGATTGCAGAGAGTTCGAATATTGTTTCAAAAAACGAGCAAGGGAAATACGAATTGACTAAGGTGGGTTATTTTTTAAACTATAACACTACCGCGAGCGCAAATATTAATTTTACTCACGATGTTTGCTACAAAGGATTATTTCATTTAAATGATGCTATTTTAAGTGGAAAGCCTGAAGGGTTAAAAGAATTGGGCGACTGGAGTACCATTTATGAAGGACTTTCACAACTCACTCCCGAAGTTCAAAAATCCTGGTTCGATTTTGATCATCATTATTCGGATGATATTTTTGACATTGCTTTGGAAAAAGTCTTAGATAAATCGCCTAAAAGCATTTTAGATATAGGGGGAAATACAGGAAAATTCGCGATACATTGTTGTAATACAACACCGGATATTTCGGTGAAGATAGTTGATCTTCCCGGACAGTTGAAGAAGGCTTTGACAAATGCCCGGAACAATGGCTTTGAAAATAGAATTAGCGGTCACGAGATCGATTGGCTTTCGGAAGATCCATCGATCCCTAAAGGTGCCGATGTGATCTGGATGTGTCAGTTTTTAGATTGTTTTTCGGAAGAAGAGATCGTAAAAGTGCTCTCAGTCTGCGCATCTTCAATGGATAGCACCACTAATTTGGTGATCGTTGAAACCTTTACCGATCGACAGAAGTTTGATAACGCCAAATTTATTTTGGAAGCAACTTCCTTATATTTCACAGTGCTGGCAAATGGAAATAGTAAAATGTATCCCGCAGAAGTGTTCTTAAGACTCATTGATGAGGCCGGATTAAAGGTCAAGGAAGATATTGCAATTGGGGAATACCATACAATGCTGGTTTGTGAGAAGAAATAAATGCTAAAATTTAGAACATAGATTGAATTCCCAATATTATATACAGAGTTATAGTGCGATTAACGAAAACACCGTTTCGTTAAATGGCAGGATATTATACGAAGAGAATAAGGCGACAGGTTTTTCAGAATTTATTAAAATTGCCTATAAGACTTTGGAGATGAAATATCCGAAGTTCTTTAAAATGGACAATTTAAGTAAGCTCGCTTTTTTAGCAGCGGATGTGCTCCTAAAGCAGGAACAGCAATTATCGAGCATTTCAGCAGATAATGATGAAGCAGAGATAGACGAATTGCAAGAAAGCAATATTGCGATCGTTCTTTCAAATAGAGCTTCAAGCTTAGATACCGATAGAAAACATCAGGAAGCCATCGCCAGCCCTGACGAATATTATCCTAGTCCGGCGGTTTTCGTATACACCTTACCCAATATTTGTATTGGTGAGATTAGTATAAAACATAAGCTGTTTTCCGAAAATAGTTTTTTTATCTTTGACCACTTTAATGCGAAGCACTTACATGCATACGCAGAGAATTTACTGAAAACAAAGAAGGCTGATAAAGTGCTATGTGGGTGGGTAGATTTTGACGAAGAAAACTATAAGGCTTTTTTATATCTGGTTTCTGAAAATGGACCAACAATACATAATACCGAAGAGATAACAAGATTATACAACACATTATGAGTAATTTAAAAGAAGAACTTAAAGCAAAGATTATTGAGCAATTAAACCTTGAAGACATAGCCGTTGAAGAAATTGCAGACGACGATTCACTTTTTGGTGATGGTTTGGGGCTGGACTCAATCGATGCGCTGGAACTAATCGTGATGCTTGATAAAGATTATGGGATTAAACTTTCTGACCCCAAAGAAGGCAGAAAAATCTTCGAATCTATTGAAGTGATGGCAAATTATATTTCCGAACACCGAACTAAATAATCCTGTTCGTCATTACGATAATAGCATTAGAAATTAGCGCGAGAATAAACCAAGAATAAATGTCTAAAGGCGTAGCAATTACCGGTATGGGAATCATTTCTGCCATTGGAAACAATGTTTCAGAAAATTATGATGCGCTTGTCAATCTACAAAAAGGTATTTCCAGAGTTTCTAAAATTGATACCATCCATAGAAACGAGATCATGGTGGGAGAGATCGATTTTACTAATGAGGAACTCGAAAAGCAACTTGGTTTAAATGCTGATAACAATTATTCGCGTACTGCATTACTCGGGGCGATCGCCGCTAAAGAGGCTGTAAAAGATGCTAAGATCACTGATATAAAGAAGTACAAAACCGGACTCATTTCGGCTACAAGTGTAGGTGGAATGGACAAAACAGAGAAGTATTTTTACGATTATCTCGAGAATGAAGCGACCCAAAAATATATAGACGGACATCACACCGGACATTCTACCCAAAAAATAGCCGAGCAACTAGGAATTGATGAAAGTCTGGTCACAACCATTAGCACAGCGTGTTCTTCGGCAGCAAATGCTATTATGTTTGGCGCCCGACTTATAAAATCCGGAAGACTTGAAAGAGTAATAGTGGGCGGGAGTGATTGTCTTTCTAAGTTTACGATCAATGGTTTTAAAACTCTCATGATCTTAAGCGACACCTATAACACCCCTTTCGATGAGCATAGAAAAGGACTCAACCTCGGAGAAGCGGCGGCTTATTTAGTGCTGGAAAGTGATACCGTGGTCAAGGCCGAAAACAAAAAGGTTTTGGCGTATGTAAAGGGCTACGGAAATGCTAATGACGCATACCATCAAACTGCATCTTCAGAGAATGGTGATGGTGCCACTTTGGCAATGGAAAAAGCATTGGAAGTAGGAGGATTAAAGGCCAGTGATATAGACTATATCAATGCACATGGTACAGCCACCGGGAATAATGACCTTTCGGAAGGAAGAGCAATAATCAGAGTTTTTGGTCAAAATGTAACCGACTTTAGTTCGACAAAAGCGTACACCGGACATGCATTGGCGGCTGCAGGAGCTGTTGAAGCAGTTTATTCAATTCTCGCTTTGCAAAATAATATCATCTTCCCCAACCTAAATTTTGAAACGCAAATGAAGGAGTTTACAATTACTCCTCAAACCACCTTGAAGCAAAAAGAATTACAAACGGTTCTTTCAAATTCACTTGGCTTTGGAGGAAATTGTTCTACCGTAATATTTTCAAAACGAGCGTGATGAGAAAAGTCTTTATAACAGGTATAGGTGCAATTTCTGCTCAAAAGACTTTCAACTCAAATGAGTTTTTAGAAGAAATTATAGATTATAATGATAATGTTATTCCTGCTCATGACCCTGTCTATAAGGATTTTATTCCGCCTGCCGCAGCCAGAAGAATGGCAAAGGGCATTAAAATGGGTGTGGTTGCGTCCAAACTAGCTCTAACGGAGGCTGGCTTAGAAACAGTAGACGCGATAATAACAGGAACCGGAATGGGGTGTGTTCGCGATTCTGAAAAGTTTGTAAGCGCGATCATCGATAACAATGAAGAATTTTTAACTCCCACTTCTTTTATTCAATCAACTCATAATACAGTTGCGGGTCAGATCGCCCTCGGTTTAGAATGTAAAGGCTATAATTTTACTTATGTGCATTCGAGTGTCTCATTCGAATCTGCCCTGTTGGATGCTTCTCTCCAACTTCAGAATGATGAGGCAAATACAATTTTAGTTGGAGGTGTTGACGAATTGGGGGATCATACTGTGAAGATCCACCGACTCATTAACCACATAAAGTCGGAGCCGGTTTCTGTAAATTCTGTGCTTTCATCTAATACAGAAGGTGCTGTTTTTAGTGAAGGAGCAAATTTCTTCGTACTTTCTAATGAAGTTAGTGATCAATGTATTGCCGAAGTGTTGGAGATTGAAACTTTTAATACGATAGAAAAAGAAGATCTTACTACTGTCGCAAACAGGTTCTTGGGAGATCAGAATCTGACCGCTGAAGACGTCGATCTCGTGATCATGGGTAATAACGGAGACCGCAATTTTGATGATTACTACACTATTTTGCGGGATGGGTTGTTTGCCGAAAAACCTCAGGCCTATTATAAACATTTGAGTGGAGAGTTTAATACAGTCTCATCTTTTGGAGTTTGGATGGGTTCGAAAATACTGAAACATGGGAGCATTCCCGGAATTGCTAGACTAAATGATATTGAACCCTCTAAAATGGAAAGAATTCTGCTATACAATCAATACCGAGGGGAAAATCATAGTTTTATTTTACTTCAGAAATGCTAAGGTTTAATTTTATAAATGCGCTGGCGGGAGCCGGAATTATTGCTTTACTGATTAATGAAATTGAAGGAAACCCACCCATTTCATGGTACCTTATTATTTTTATTATCTGGTTTTTAATAACCGGTTTGGGTTCCTGGTTTATTCGCTGGAATTATCACCTAAAGTCACTACATAAGAACAACACTATACGGGAAAATTGGGTTGCGATAACTTTTGATGACGGTCCTAACCCCGAGTTTACTCCAAAAGTCTTATCTCTTCTGAATCAATACAACGCAAAAGCAACTTTTTTCTGCATTGGTGAAAATGCCGAAGCATACCCGAATCTGGTAAAGGAGCTTGTTGCTAACGGTCATGTCATTGCTAATCATACGTATTCCCATGCCGGTGGTTTCGGGTTTTTCTCTTCGGAAAGAGTAGAGGAAGAATTAAACAAAACCACGGCTGTTTTGAAGGAAATTTCAGGTAAGGAAGTGAATTTATATCGTCCTGCTTTCGGAATAACCAATCCGAATATAAAAAAGGCATTGATAAAAACCGGCTTACAGTCGGTAGGATGGAGTAAAAGGTCGTTCGATACTACTAAACTTTCCGAAGAAAGAATATTTAAACGCATTACCGGTAACTTACAAAAAGGAGATGTGATCCTCCTACACGACACCAGCGAGAAGTCGGTTGCTGTTTTGGAACGCTTATTGCTATTTTTGAGTAAAAATGAAATGCGATCGGTAACAATAGATCGATTGTTTGAAATTGAAGCTTATGCGTAACTTTTTAATATTTTCGATTTTTATAGTTTCTACACACTCCCTTTTTGCTCAGCAAACGAAAATGAATGCTCAGGAAATTGCTGCTTTTAAAACGCAAGTCGAAACATCTTCACAAAGCACACAAACTATTAAAAGTGATTTTGTACAATATAAGCATCTCGATTTTTTAGATAACGACATAAAAACATCCGGGAAATTAGTATTTAAAGCGCCGGGTCTAGTGAAATGGGAATATACAGATCCGTATACTTACAGTGTGATCTTTAAAGGAGACGAATTGTTGATTAACGACAGCGGTACGAAAAGTAAAGTAGATATTGGAAGTAGTAAAATGTTCAAAAAACTGAACCAGTTAATTGTCAATAGCGTCAAGGGAAATATGTTCGATGATACCGACTTTGATATCACATATTTAAAAACCCCAACTTCAAACAAAGCAATATTTATTCCGAAGGACAAAAAATTAATAGCGTATATCGCTTCATTCGAACTACTTTTTAATAAAAAAGATGCTACGGTGGAAGAAGTTAAAATGATCGAACCTTCTGAAGATTATACACGTATCGTTTTTAAAAATCGTGAATTAAATACACCCATAGACGATGCGGTTTTTAGTAATTAATTTGATCCTGCTACTTTTTTGCAGTTCGTGTTCATTAAAAACTACGGAAGGTCTTAGGTCTGTTGGGGTGAAATCTTCCGAAATTACGAATCCTTATTTTTCGAATCAGCAAACCGATTATGTATATAAAGCAAAGATCGACGTGTATGGGAGATACTTTGGTGGGATTCTTATCATAAAGAAGATTGGCAAAGATGCCCACAGAGTTGTATTTACCACCGAGTTTGGCAGTAAGTTATTTGATTTTCTCTATGAAGGTGATACCTTTACCAAGAATTATATATTGGAGGATCTGGACAGGAAATTAGTAGTGAATACGCTTCGAAACGATTTTAAGTTGTTAATTACTGAAAAAATCGAAGTTGTTGAGCAGTTTACTTCCAATAAATGGGAAGTCTATAGATCTGATTATGGCAAGAGGTTCGGTTTTTATTTCTTTAAGCAAAATTCTGAAGTTTTAGAAAAGATCGTGTATACTTCCAAAACGAAAGAAAAATTAGAAATAAATTTTGAAGCAAGCGATTCTATCGCCGAAATGATTACAATTGTACACCAAAACATTAAACTGAATATTGATCTAGCATATTTAAAGAAAGACTGAATGTTAATAGAAGGATTATATACCATTGTGGAGTTTCATTACGACGAGCAGGAAGTGAAAGCTACCATCCAATTAAACAAAGATCACGAAATTTTTAAAGGGCATTTTCCGGGAAATCCCGTAATGCCTGGAGTTTGTATGATTCAAATTATTAAGGAACTCACAGAAAAGGCAACTGCTAAAAAACTTTTTCTTTCGGTTTCGTCTAATATCAAATTTATGGCCTTGATAAATCCAGAGGTCAATGCTATATTAAAACTTTCAATCTCAGTTTCTGAAGAAGGAGAGTTGATTAAAATTAAAAACACTTCTTCCTTTGAAGATACTGTTGCATTAAAACTTAGTGCGACATTTAAACAAATTGGATAAATGAAATTATTCCTCTTCATAATATGTATCATCACTTTGATGGTGCCACCACCGGAGTTAACGCAGTTGCGGCAGGATTATATTGAGGCTTCAGGGAATTTAGAATTGATAGAATCTTTATCTCAAGACTTAATGTCTGTTTCAAAAGGTGACAAGAATATTTATGTTGCTTATAAAGGAGCAGTTCTCGCGATGAAAGCCAAATATACAAAGGGGAAGGAACGAAAAGAACTTTTTAAAGAGGGAGCAGAACTAATTGAATTTGCAGTAGCTTCAGATAGTGATAATATTGAGATTAGAGTTGTCCGGTTAAGTATTCAGGAAAATGTCCCGAAGATATTGAGATATCATTCAAGTATTTCCGAGGACAAAGAATTTATCAAAAAAAACTATCAGTTAGTAACCTCTAAATCTCTTAAGAGCTTTATAAAAGGCTATGTGTTGCAGAGTGACGGATTTACAACGGCAGAGAAAGATCTGTTTTAGAGCTCTGTTTGTAGGGTGTTTCGTTATTTATTAGTGGTAATTATTCGATGAATTTTTGTACTCACCATTAACATCTATTTTTTGATACTTAGATAGGGAATGCATATTTTTGCTCGCTATCAACTAACTTGTAACTTCTGAGGCTGTTCTTATATTGCTGAAGAGATTTTTAATGGATGCCTATAATACTAAAGATCGCTTAAAGAATTTACGATGTTGTGTGATTATACCTACGTATAACAATCATAAAACATTGAAAAGGGTAATTGATGGTGTATTGGATTATGCAGATGATATAATTCTTATAAATGATGGCTCCACAGACACAACTCCCCAAATTTTAAGTGCTTACCCACATCTTAAACAAATTCATGTTCCTAAAAATAAGGGTAAAGGAAATGCCCTGCGCTTAGGTTTTAAATATGCAGACGAGCTTGGGTTCGATTATGCGATCACTATTGATAGTGACGGACAGCATTTTCCGGAAGATATTGAGGTGTTCGTTGATGCTCTGGAAAATTCGGATGAGAAGAACCTCCTCCTTATCGGGTCTCGGAACATGACTCAGGAAGGGGTGCCAAAAAAGAGTAGTTTTGGGAATAAATTTTCGAATTTTTGGTTTTGGGTGGAAACCGGGATATGGCTTGAAGATACCCAATCGGGTTTCCGTTTATATCCAGTAAAATATACCAAGCATACCAAATACTATACGAAAAAATTTGAATTCGAAATTGAAGCCATTGTAAAAGCAGCCTGGAGGGGAACCGCTGTACAGAACGTTCCGGTAAGTGTGCTCTATGATGAAAATGAACGGGTTTCTCACTTTAGACCTTTTAAAGATTTTACACGTATTAGTATTTTAAATACATGGTTGGTAATCGTCACTTTTCTAATAATAAAACCAAGAGATATTCTAAGGAAACTACGTAAAAAAGGTTTTAAACGCTTTGTTATGGAAGATCTTTTTGGCAGCATGGATTCGCCACAAAAAAAAGCCCTGTCCATTGCATTAGGAGTATTTATAGGCTTGTCTCCTTTTTGGGGGTTTCACACTATCATCGTGTTGTTCTTAGCAATTGTCTTAAAACTGAATAAAGCAATTGCATTCGCTTTTTCGAACGTTAGTTTACCCCCTTTTATTCCATTTGTTCTTTATGCCAGTTCTAAGATGGGACAGTTTGTTTTAGGCATTGAATATTCGTACACCATGGAAGAAATGACCGAAAATTTCGAACTTGTAAAACACCTAAAGACATATATTGTAGGGAGTTTTAGTCTTGCTGCTTTATCGGCTTTGGTTTTAGGTATTTTAGGTTATCTTATACTCAGCATTTTTGACCGTAGAAAAGTAGTGTTAGAGCATGAGTAATCTATTTTATAGAACATATTTATTTCTTTCAAAATATAAAGCAGGAAGCATCATAGCGATCATACTTTTGCTTTTTTCATTGCTTTTTGTCGCCTCTAAAATTCAGTTTGAAGAGGATATTTCTAAGCTTATTCCATCAAACGACAGTAATGTAGAAATGCAAAGAGTGCTCAAATCTGTTAATTTTACAGATAAGATCGTTGTCAATATTAAAAGGCAATCTAATGGAAATGTAAGTGACCTTACTCAGTATGCTGCTACATTTTTGGATAGTATTAATTCTGTTGCCGCTAATTATATTAGCAGTATCCAGGGTAAAGTAGACGATGACGATATTGGCGCAACCTTAGATTTTGTCTATGAAAATATACCGGTTTTTCTGGACGAGAGTGATTATAAAACAATTTCTGAGAAACTGAAGAAAGATAGTATTGATGCTATTACTCAAGCAAATTATAGAACTTTACTCTCTCCAACAGGGATCATTGCAAAGAAAACTATTCTAAAGGATCCTTTGGGAATTTCATTTATTGGCTTAAAGAAGTTACAACAACTGGGTGTTGGAGATGATTTTATCTTAAAAGACGGATTCTTGTTAAGTAAAGATGAAAACAATGTTCTGCTTTTTATTACCCCTAAGTATGGCTCGAGCGAAACTGCCCAAAATGAAGCATTTGCTGCGATGTTATATTCAATTCAACACCAATTGAATGAGGAGTACAGCTCTAAAGTGGAAAGCGAATATTTTGGTGCAGCGCTTATCGCAGTAGCGAATGCGCAGCAGATAAAACGCGATATTCAATTCACGGTAGGGATCGCGCTCACAATACTAATTCTGATCTTCATTTTCTTCTATCGTAAGATCTCTGTCCCGCTCATACTTTTTACTCCAACGGTATTTGGCGGACTCCTTTCTGTGGCTTGTTTGTACTTAATTCGTACACAGATATCTGCCATTTCCTTGGGGATTGGATCGGTATTATTAGGTGTTACTCTGGACTATTCCCTACATATTCTCACTCATATTCGTAATAATCACGGCATTGAAGCGCTCTACCGGGATATCGCGAAGCCAATTCTAATGAGTAGTTTAACAACAGCCCTGGCATTCTTATGTTTGTTGTTTTTAAATTCACAAGCATTACAAGACCTGGGTATTTTTGCTGCAATAAGCGTTTTGGGGGCTTCGGTTTTTGCGTTGTTGTTTATTCCTTTGGTTTATAAAGGAGGCAATCAGCAACAGGTAAAGTCTACATTTTTAGATCGCTTGGCAGCGTTCAATTTTCATAAAAATAAAATTGCAATTGGCGGCATTGCGGCTCTTATTCTCTTAAGTTTGTTCACATATGGTTATGTTGGCTTTGATAAAGATATTTCAAAATTGAATTATGAACCTCCCGCAGCGACAAAAGCTAAAGAGAATCTGGATGCATTAACAAATATTTCATCCAAATCGGTTTACATCGCAGTATATGATGAAACAGTAGAAGCTGCGCTTCGGAAGAACGATCATATTTATAGAAAACTTCAGGAACTGGAAAAAAAAGCCACTGTAATTAGTTACAGTTCTATCGGGGCATTGGTTTCTTCCGAAGAAATTCAGAAAGAAAAAATAAACACCTGGAACAACTATTGGGATCCGGAAACACTTCAGAATACAAAAAACAACCTTATAGAAAGTGGTGCTGCACTTGGATTTAAACCAAAAACATTCGAGTCGTTTTACAGCTATTTGGAAACCGATTTTACTCCATTAAAAATTGAGGATTATAAGGATATTTCTACTTTCACTATCGATGATCACATTACTTCCCGGCCAGATTATACTACGGTTACCTCACTGGTTAAGACAGATGCCGAAAACGTTCAAGAAGTTAAAGATGTTTTTAATTCATTTCCAAATACGCTGGTCATAGATCGGCAGCAAATGAACGAAACTCTTTTGGGGCATCTTAAAACCGATTTCAATAATCTAATTGGGTATTCCCTTTTAGTTGTTCTCGTTATTCTCCTGGTTTTTTACAGAAGTTTATCTCTCACTATTGTAACGGCATTACCTATTTTTCTTACCTGGTTTATCACAATAGGGGTCATGGGATTGCTGCAGATCCAGTTTAATATTTTTAATATCATTATTTCAACGTTTATCTTCGGATTGGGGATCGATTATAGTATTTTCATGACAAATGGTTTATTAAAAACCTATCGAACGGGGGAACAGGATATCGCAACCCATAAAACTTCGATAATCTTATCGGTTATTACAACAATTCTCGGCGTTGGCGTACTAATTTTTGCGAAACATCCGGCGTTGTACTCCATTTCGGTGGTATCAATTATTGGGATATTATCCGCAATGTTGGTTGCTTTCACCGTTCAACCCTTACTTTTTAAATTATTTATTGGAAGTAGATCCAAGCGTCCAATTTCATTACGATTGTTAATTCATTCGGCCTTATCGTTTAGTTATTACGGCTTAGGGGGCTTCGGACTTTCAATCTTTAGTGTTGTGATAATGCCACTTATCCCTTTGAGTAAGAAGGTAAAGATGCGCGGTTTTCACAGGGTGATCTCAAAATTTATGAAGTCGGTTCTCTATTCCAACCCATTTGTAAAAAAGCGGATTATAAATGCGGGAAATGAAACCTTTGAGAAACCGGGGATCATCATTGCTAATCATACTTCATTCCTCGATATTCTCGCGATTGGAATGTTGCATCCTAAAATTATATTCTTAGTAAATGATTGGGTTTATAATTCTCCTGTCTTCGGAAAAGCAGTACAGCTAGCAGGTTTTTATCCGGTTTCGGGAGGGATAGAAAAGGGGGTAGAGCATTTAAAAGTAAAAGTCGCCCAGGGATATTCGTTGATGGCGTTTCCCGAAGGAACCCGATCTACCACCAATAAAATAAGGAGATTTCATAAAGGAGCGTTTTTTCTTGCCGAACAACTCAATTTAGACATAATTCCTGTATTGATTCACGGTAATTCGGAAGTACTGCCAAAAGGTAGTTTTGTGATACGGGATGGAAGTATAACCCTAAAGATCCTCAATAGAATAACTAATACCGATCAAAAATTTGGAAATACCTATAAAGATAGAACAAAGAAGATTGGCCGGAAATTCAGAGATGAATTCGCTTTATTACGATCGGAAATTGAAGGTGCTACCTATTTTCACTCGCTGGTAAAGAACGATTTTAAGTTTAAAGGGAATGATCTCTTCGGAAAGGTTAGAGCTAACCTAAAACAGTATCGTGAGGATTATAAGATGGCGCTGGATACGGTCGCAAAAAACGGAAGCATTACTACGATCGATATTGGTCATGGCGAGTTAGAGTTTTTACTGTTGTTAGATAGCGCAGACCGTAGAATTAACGCTTATATTTCTTCTGAAAAAACTCGTGAAATCGTTGAAAACAGCTTTATTACTAATCACTATAACCGAATAATTTTTGCGAATAGTGAAAAGCAAGCTCTAGAACTCCCTGCAGATTGGTTAGTGGTAAAAACAACGAATAGTACCATTAAAACCGAATCTGATTATTTCGGACTCGAAATAGTTTGTGAAAACGAGAATCTTATTATCTTTAAAAAAAAGGGGATTAGTTGAAAATAAAAGAAAAATATGATGTTGTAATTATTGGAAGCGGCCTAGGCGGCTTAGTTTCAGCAATTATTTTGGCTAAAGAAGGTAGAAGCGTTTGTGTACTTGAGAAAAATAATCAGTACGGAGGAAATCTTCAAACTTTTGTTAGGAACAAAACTATTTTCGACACCGGGGTTCACTACATCGGTGGGCTTTCGGAAGGACAAAACTTATACCAGTATTTTAAATATTTGGGAATCATTGATGATATTGAACTTAAAAAGCTCGATGAAGAGGGTTTCGATATTATAACGTTCGACGGCGATGAAACCGAATACCGTCACGGGCAAGGCTACATAGGTTTTATTAGAAATCTAGTTGAACAATTCCCCGAGGAGGAAGAGGCAATTCAACAGTACTGTAAAAAGCTAAGGGAGACATGTGATAAGTTTCCATTGTATAATGTTCAACTTGGAAAACCCTATTACGACAATACAGATGTATTCGATCTCTTTGCAAAAGATTATATCGATTCCCTGACTACCAATAAAAAACTACGTGCAGTACTAAGCGGGAGTAATCTTCTCTATGCCGGAGAAGCAGATAAAACACCCTTTTATGTGCATGCACTTTCGGTTAACAGCTACATTGAAAGCGCCTATAGATGTGTAAATGGCGGAAGCCAGATCACAAAAGCATTATTAAAACGATTACGAGAAGCCGGAGGCGAGGCGTACAAACGTCAGGAAGTTACCGGAATAAATGTGGAGAATGGTTTAGTGGCTTCGGTTGAAACGGAAGAGGGTAACACCATACATGGCGATCTCTTTATTTCTAATATTGAACCAAAACTTACCTTAAAAATGGTAGGGGAGAAGAATTTCAGAAAATCGTATGTCTCTCGCATAGAAAATATTGAAAGTACCATAGCTGCATTTACACTTTATTTGGTATTGAAGCCGGGAACATTTCCTTACATCAATAAAAATTATTACCATCATAAGTCGCCGGATGATGTGTGGGATGCGCATAATTATACACAGGAAAACTGGCCAAAGTCTTATATGATCTCTATGGGGATCAAAAAGAACTCTAATGGTTATGCAGATAATTTAACTGTAATGACCTATATGAATTTTGACGAAATGAAACCCTGGGAAGGGACATTTAATACAGCTGCAAATAAGAACGATCGCGGTCAAACTTACGAACAATTTAAAGCTGAAAAAGAAGAAAAAATTATCACAGAACTTGAAAAAAAATTTCCAAACATCAGAGAGTGTATCTTAGCTGTATATTCCTCCACGCCCTTGTCCTATCGGGACTATATTGGAAGTAACAGAGGCTCTATGTATGGCTATGTTAAGGACGCGAACAACTCGTTAAAATCGTTTGTTTCGGCCAGAACGAAGATCAAAAATTTATATTTTACTGGTCAGAGTTTAAACATGCACGGCATTTTAGGCGTTACCATAAGTGGAGTGGTGACTTGTTCGGTAATTCTGGGTGGGGAACATCTGGTCGAAAAAATACACGCAGCCAATTCAGAAGAAGTAATTAAAAGTTAATACCTATGGGGCAAATTAGAACTACCCCTGTTACCAGGGTTGAGAATATTTCAAAAGAAGAATTTATAGAAAAATACTACAAGCCACAACGTCCTGTTTTAATCGAAAACCTCACAAAAGATTGGCCGGCGTATCAAAAGTGGAACTTGGATTATATTAAAGAACTCGCAGGAGATCAGGAAGTACCATTGTACAATAGTGAACCCACTAAAGGAAAGCAAAATTCGGCTGCCCCGGTAAAGCAAATGAAACTTCGCGATTATATCGACATACTGAAGACTTCCCCTACAGATCTTCGTATTTTCTTCTATAATATTTTGGACAGTATGCCGGTATTGTTAAATGACTTTGCTTATCCGGACATCGGACTTAAATTCTTTAAGCGTTTGCCGGTTATGTTTTTTGGAGGGGAAGGCTCAAGGGTGTTGCCGCATTACGATATGGATCTGGCAGATCTGGTTCATTTTCATTTCCACGGAAACAAAAGCGTGACCTTATTTTCTCCCGAACAAACAAAATACCTGTATAAAGTGCCCTTTGCTGTGCATAATTTGGAATCTATAAACATGGATGCTCCCGATTTTGAGAAGTACCCGGCGTTGCAAGATGTAGAAGGCATTCAGGTGCATATGAAACACGGTGATGCGCTATATATGCCAAGTGGGTATTGGCATTATATAAAATATCTGGATGGTGGTTTTTCAATAACCCTTCGGGCGTTCCCAAGACACCCGGTTCGCTTAGCCAAAATGCTCGGCAATGTTTTTGCCATGCGCCCCTTCGAAAACATTATGCGTAAGTCCTTTGGTCAAAAATGGGTCGATTATAAAGAAACTAAGATCTTGAATAAAACGAATAAGAAATTTGCCAAAAGAGAACGGAAGAATGTTTAAAATGAAGAACCTTAGTGCATTCTCACTTCTTGTGCTCTTTATAATTTTCGCATCATCTTGTGGGGTTTCGAAGTCGTTGAAAGACTTACCCGACCTCAGTGCATACAATAATGAAATACCAAAAAGGGTAAAGATTTCCGATTCAACCTTTATTGCAGGAAATAATTTTCTAACGAAAAACAAACACGGACTCTGGGAAATGTACGTTGAAGGTGATCCTTACCAACGAGGCTTGCTCATTGGGAGCTTAACTGAAGAGTTGCTACAACATCAAGAAGATGTGTTTCTGTCTAAAGTCAACGAATTGGTTCCTTCCAAAACGCAACAATCTTTTTTACGAGGTTTTCTAAAGTGGTATAATCGTAAAATGTATAAACATATTACCCCCGAGTTCAAAGCTGAAATTTACGGAGTATCTCAATATTCATCCGATAAATATAATAGCATTGCACCTCCGTACTTAAGGGCGCTGTACCTACATAGTGCGCATGATATTGGGCATGCACTACAGGATCTGGCTTTGGTGGGTTGCTCTTCTTTCGCGGTTTGGGATGATAAATCTGAAGACGGCGGATTACTTATTGGGCGTAACTTCGATTTTTATGCGGGTGATGAATTCGCAGAAGAAAAAATAATAGCCTTTATAAATCCTTCCGAAGGTTATAAATTCATGTCGGTAACCTGGGGCGGAATGATAGGGGTAGTCTCCGGAATGAACGATCAAGGACTTACAGTGACCATCAACGCCGGGAAATCGAAGATCCCGTTAATCGCTAAAACTCCAATTTCAATCGTAACACGAGAGATCTTACAATATGCCTCCACCATAGAAGAAGCGATCGCAATTGCACAAAAACGGGAAGTATTCGTGTCGGAAGCTATTTTTGTAGGTAGCGCAAAAGATGGGAGAGCTGCGGTAATAGAAGTTTCTCCTAAAAATTTCGGGGTGTACGCCGTGCCAAATTCTGCAGATCAATTAATTTGTTCCAACCATTTTCAAAGTGAGGCTTTTTCAGAAGATAAAAGGAATCTTAAGCAGATAGCCGAAAGTCACTCTCAGTATCGCTATGATAGAATGGAAGAACTAATTTCGGAAGAAGATAAATTAAATCCCGATGAAGCTGTTGCAATCCTTCGGAATAAGAAAGGATTAAATGATAAAGCCATTGGCTACGGAAACGAAAAAGCGTTGAATCAATTATTGGCACATCACGGCATCGTATTTCAGCCGGAAAAATTGCGGGTATGGATCTCCACCAATCCGTATCAGTTGGGCGAATTTGTGGCATACGATCTTGATGAGGTTTTTAAGGATCGCTTCGGAAAGGCATCAGAGGTATCTTTGGCTATAGACAGTTTAACTGTTTCTGAAGATCCATTTGCTCGAACCGAAGCCTTCAGAAATTATGAAGAATATCGGAAGTTAGAACGACAGGTAGAAGCTGCTCTGGATGACAAAACGGAAATTGAAGCTGAAGTCCTTTCCGCTTTGCGAGAAAAAAATGCAACGTATTGGAAAGCACACTATCTTGCAGGGAGATATTTCTATCAAAATAAAGACTATTGGCAAGCGTTTGAAGCGTTTACTGAAGCCAGCAAAATGGAGATTACCACGGTTCCCGATCAGGAAAGTTTGAGTAAATACCTTAAGAAAACAAAATTCAAATTAAAGAAATGATCCCTGAAATTGAATTACAGTCGGTAGAAGAAATTAAAGCCTTTCAGGAGAAAAAACTGAAAGAGGTCTTAGCATACCTAAGTGAACATTCTGTGTATTACCAGCGGGTTTTTAAAGAGAAAAACATCGATATTAACAGTATAGAAACCTTAGAAGACCTTGGTAAAATTCCGTTGACAACAAAAGACGACCTTCAAAAATACAACGACGATTTTATTTGTGTAGAACGAAGCAAAATAGTCGATTTTGTTACCACTTCGGGAACTTTAGGAGAGCCGGTTACCTTTGCTTTAAGCGATGCCGATCTGGATAGACTTGCTTATAATGAGGCGATATCCTTTGCCTGTGCGGGAGTGGGAAGTGATGATGTAATGCAATTAATGACAACGATGGATCGTCGTTTTATGGCAGGTCTGGCTTATTTTTTAGGAGCGAGAAAGTTAGGTGCGGGTATTATTAGAGTGGGCTCGGGGATTCCCGAATTGCAGTGGGATTCCATTCAAAAATTTAGACCCACCTTTTTAATTTGTGTTCCTTCTTTTCTTCTGAAACTCATTGAGTTTGCCAAACAGCATCATATCAATTTAAAGGAAACAGGTGTAAAAGGAGCCATTTGTATAGGCGAATCTATACGAAATGAAGATTTTTCGCTAAACGTATTAGCAGCAAAGATCAAATCATCATGGGATATAGAATTGTATTCTACCTATGCCTCTACCGAAATGAGTACTGCTTTTAACGAGTGTGAAGCGCATCGTGGCGGACACCACCATCCTGAGTTGATCATTGCCGAAATATTAGATGATGAAAGTAAGCCGGTGAAAAGTGGAGAAGTTGGAGAATTGGTGATTACCACTTTGGGTGTAGAAGCAATGCCTTTACTCAGATTTAAAACGGGGGACATGGTTCAGGCACATACGGATAAATGCGATTGTGGACGAAATACCATGCGATTGGGACCCGTCGTTGGACGTAAAAAACAAATGATCAAGTACAAGGGAACTACGCTTTATCCGCCGGCAATGTATAACGTTTTGAATCACTTTAGCGAAGTAGAAGCTTTTGTGATCGAAATATTTCATAACGACTTGGGTACCGATGAGATCCTGGTTAAGATCGCTTCAAAAAATGTTTCGGAAGTATTATTGAACGAAATAAAAGATCACTTTAGAGCTAAGTTGAGAGTACTTCCGAGGATCGAATTCTGTGATAAAAAAGAACTTAACCTGTTGCGCTTTCCGAAGATGAGTAGAAAACCTGTGGAATTGATAGATAGGAGGGAATCTTAATTTTGCCGTTCTTCATTATGCCTTATCGGTTATCTATTGGAATACTTTCTGTTTGAAGTAACCAGCTATAACCTGTGGGGCTGCCTTTATCTAAATTAAATACAGAATAATAACGCAAAACATTATTTAAGTTATTGGGGTCTAATTTAATGGGTGTATCTACTTGCTTAAGATTACTTTTATGGATGGCAAATCCGTTAACTACAGGCTTCCATTTTTTATTACGTAAAATGTAAAGATGATACTTGTTGAAATTGGGGTCTTTTATCTTTGAAGTTACTAGTAGTAAATCCCGGTCAAAGCCTTCTAGAACAATTGCTGACAATGATCCACCAACGGTTTTTGGAATCACAAGGTCTGGATACCTTTTGCCTTCAAAGGAAATATAGGTTTTTTCATGTCTTGTGTCAACCCGTGAAATTTGCGCATAGAACTTTTTAAGATCTCCATTAAAATCCCCTGTCACTGCTCCTTTCGGGATTACAGGTTCAATAATAACAGGATTTGTCACTGGATCGGTTTTAGTTGGAATATTTGTTGTATTAGACTCATCACCCCCAATGATATTTGTAGGTTTTTTTGAGGGAGCACCGCAGCTCAATGATGCCGTTATTACAGAATACACAAAGATCTTGATCATAAATGGGGATATTTTACGGAAGTAAATGTTAGTATAGGTTACTCTCATAAAATAACGAATGATTGTACTATGTATTATATCCCAAATAAATTTGGAGCGTGATTGTCAATAATCTATTGAATCTTAAAAGTGATCACAGGCATATTTGCATGGTTTACCAGGTCTTCACTAATACTTCCATTAAAGAAATGAGAGATTCCTTTTCTTCCATGAGTACTCATACCTATGAGTTGTGCCTTCTTATCCTTTGCAAATTGAAGAATTCCTTTTTCAACCGAATTATCATTATAAATATTTAACGTATAATTTTCGGCACCCATGCCTTTTACAAAATTATTCATGATAACATTTGCCTGTGCCGTAGTTTTAAAACCACCGGGAGTGTTTACGAAAAGCAAATGTATTTTGGCACCCACATTTTTGGCGAACCTCATAGCTTCGTTAAAGCTCCAACGGCATTCTTCAGAGAAGTCTGTTGCGAAAACAAAATCTTTAATTTCGAAAACTTCATGATTGTTTTTTATTACCAGAACAGGAATTTTTGAAGTTCGAACCACCTTTTCGGTATTACTACCAATAAACATTTCTTTAAATCCACTCGCACCATGAGAACCCATTACAACAAGATCAATCTTACTTCTCTCTACCGTAGAACTAATGTCGTTGTAAATTTCATTATGTCCTATCGCTTCATGAACATCAATGTTTTTTAAGTAAGGTCTTGTAAGGATGTCAGTAAAGTTCTTTTCGGCTAGTTTTATAAAGTACAATGATTCAGGTAGTTTACTGTTATCGCTGTTTCCACTAATGCTTAATGGCATTTCTAAGGAGTGTAATAGATAAATCTCACTTTTGTGTTTTATTGCTAATTGAGCGGCAACTTTAAGCGCATTTTCGGCTTGTGAGGAAAAATCTGTCGGAACTAAAATTCTTTTCATAAGTTAAGTGTTTTGTATGCATTAAATTACAAAAATAAAACGGGAGCACATCGTTTTTTTAATATTAAAAAATTTGGTATATTTGCAGCGAATTTGATACGTAACAAGACGAGGGGACATAAAGTCCCCTCTTTTTATAACAAAAAATGATGCGGGAAAGAGTAACAGAGCTTCTGGAACAGGCCTTAGAGGAGAATCAATCTTTATTTTTAATCGATTTATTAATTTCTGAAGACAACAGGATAACTGTGATCCTGGATGGCGATAATGGTGTTTCTGTAGAAGATTGTATTACCGTTAGCCGAGCGATCGAGCATAATTTAGATCGTGAAGAAGTAGACTTTGCACTAGAAGTAATGTCGGCGGGAGTATCTGAAGGACTCACAATTCCTCGTCAGTATAGAAAGAATATTGGCAGAAAACTCAAAGTTAGGACCAAAGAAGACCAAACCATTGAAGGAGAACTAACCAACGTTGACGATAGCTCTATCAAATTAAAATGGAAGGCTCGCGAGCCTAAACCCATTGGAAAAGGTAAAATTACAGTAGAAAAAGAAGCGGTACTGCCTTATACGGATATCGCGGAAGCAAAAGTTATGATAACATTTAATTAGGATGATATGGAAAATTTAGCGTTAATTGATTCGTTTTCAGAATTTAAAGACGATAAACTTATTGACAGAGTAACGCTTATGGCGATACTAGAGGACGTTTTTAGAAACGCCTTGAAGAAGAAATATGGAAGTGATGATAACTTCGATATCATTATCAACCCCGATAAAGGAGATTTAGAGATTTGGAGAAATAGGGTCGTGGTTGCCGATGGTGAAGTTGAAGAGCCTAATGAAGAGATTTCGTTATCTGAAGCACGTAAGATCGAAGCCGATTTTGAAATTGGGGAAGATGTATCGGAAGAAGTGAAACTTATAGACCTTGGACGTCGTTCTATTTTAGCACTACGTCAAAACTTGATCTCTAAGATCCACGAACACGATAATACTAATATATACAAGCAGTTTAAAGAACTGGAAGGAGAGATCTATACCGCTGAGGTTCACCATATTCGTCACCGTGCAGTTATTTTATTAGATGATGAAGGAAACGAAATAATTCTTCCGAAGGAAAAACAAATTCCTTCAGATTTTTTCAGAAAGGGAGATAACGTTCGTGGAATAATTGAAAGTGTTGAGTTAAAAGGTAACAAGCCAACAATTTTAATGTCCAGAGCGGCACCGATCTTTCTGGAGAAATTGTTTGAACAGGAAATTCCTGAAGTATTTGACGGTTTAATTACAGTTAAAAAAGTGGTTCGAATTCCGGGTGAGAAGGCCAAAGTTGCAGTAGATTCTTACGACGATCGTATTGATCCTGTTGGAGCCTGTGTAGGAATGAAAGGATCCCGTATTCACGGTATCGTTCGGGAACTTGGAAATGAAAATATCGATGTTATAAATTACACCAATAACTTAAACCTGTATATTACCAGAGCTTTAAGTCCGGCGAAGGTTACTTCCATTAAAATTAACGAAGAAACCAAAAGAGCCGAAGTTATATTACGTCCGGAAGAAGTTAGTAAAGCGATTGGACGTGGCGGACACAACATTAGATTGGCAGGTCAATTAACAGGATACGAGATCGATGTGCTTCGTGAAGGTGCAGAGGAAGATGTGGAATTAAGCGAATTTTCTGATGAAATAGAAAGCTGGATTATTCAGGAATTCCATAAAATTGGTTTAGATACTGCTAAGAGCGTATTAGAATACGACCTTAAGGATCTTGTTTCGAGAACAGACTTAGAAGAAGAGACGATACAAGATGTTATCAATATATTAAAAGAAGAATTTGAAGAATAGTTGAAAGTTTGACTATTTTTATGCATATTTTATAATTACAGAAACAGGAGAAAGCATTTATGGCTGAAGTAAAATCCATACGACTCAACAAAGTACTACGTGAATTTAACATCTCGTTAGATCGTGCCGTAGAGTTCTTAAGCTCTAAGGGACACGAGGTTGAAGCTCGTCCTACTACCAAAATTTCAAATGAAGAATACCAGGTTCTGTTTGATGAATTTCAAACAGATAAAAGTAAAAAGGTAGCTTCAAAAGAGGTTGGTGAAGAGAAACGTAAAGAGAAAGAAGAGCTACGTTTGGAACGCGAACGAGAGATCGAAGAAAAGCAGAAGAAAGAGTCTTCAAGGGTCATTAAAGCTGAAGCTAAATTAAACGCACCAAAACAGGTTGGCAAGATCGATCTTGATGCCGGTAAGAAGAAAGCAGAAGCCAAACCGGAGAAGGTTGAAAAACCTGCCGAACCTGTAAAAGCTGAAAAAACTGAGAAAGCGGCACCAAAAACCGAAGAAGTTTCGGTTGAAAAACCTAAAAAAGAGGCGCCGGTAAAAGCTTCAGAAAAAGAAGAAGTTAAGAAAGAGCCTGTCGCCGAGGCGAAAGTTTCCGAAGTAAAGAAAGAAAGTAAAGGGATTGCCGAAGAAGCCGAAAAAACTTCAGAAGGTCAAACGGTTACTACCAAGTATAAAAAACTTGACGGACCTAATTTCACCGGTCAAAAAATTGATCTTACTCAATTTAAGAAACCGGAGAAGAAGAAGGTTGAGAAGAAGGATGATAAAAACGAGAAGAAAGGTAGAAGACGTAGAATAAGTAAAGAACCTTCTAAGGGAAGCGGAAATTTCAGAGATAACAGAGGTGGCTCAAGAAAAGGCGGCGGAAGAACCAATGTCCCTAAAGAGGAGCCGAGTGAAGAAGAAGTACAAAAACAAGTTCGTGAAACTTTAGAGAAACTTCAAGGGAAGTCGTCTAAAGGAAAAGGAGCAAAATACAGAAGAGAGAAAAGAGATAGTCACCGTCAGAAAACAGAGGACGAGCTGGCACAACAAGAAGCAGCAAACAAGCTGTTAAAACTTACCGAGTTTGTAACAGTAAGTGAAGTTGCAACCATGATGGATGTTCCGGTTACCAAAGTAATTTCGGCTTGTATGTCGTTGGGAATGATGGTAACGATGAATCAACGTCTAGATGCCGAAACACTTTCTATCGTTGCAGACGAATTTGGCTTTGAAGTAGAATTTGTAACAGCCGATATTGAAGAAGCAGTTCAGGAAGAACAAGACGCTCCCGAAGATATGGTTTCAAGAGCTCCAATTGTGACGGTAATGGGACACGTTGACCATGGTAAAACATCGCTTCTGGATTATATTCGTGAAGAAAATGTAATTGCCGGAGAATCCGGTGGAATTACACAGCACATTGGTGCTTATGGAGTTGAGTTAAAAGACGGACAAAAAATTGCCTTCTTAGATACTCCGGGTCACGAGGCGTTTACCGCGATGCGTGCCAGAGGAGCGCAGGTAACAGACCTTGCGATTATTGTGGTGGCGGCAGATGACGATATCATGCCACAAACCAAAGAGGCAATTAGTCACGCACAAGCTGCGGGAGTTCCTATTGTATTCGCAATTAACAAAATTGATAAACCCGACGCTAACCCTGATAAGATTAAAGAAGGTTTAGCACAAATGAACTTATTGGTTGAAGACTGGGGTGGAAAGATCCAATCTCATGATATTTCGGCTAAAACGGGTGAAGGTGTTCCCGAATTACTTGAAAAAGTATTACTGGAAGCCGAATTATTAGAGCTACAAGCAAATCCGAATCGTTTAGCCAACGGTACTGTAGTTGAAGCATTCCTTGACAAAGGTAGAGGATATGTATCTACTATACTTGTTCAGGGTGGAACATTGAAGATAGGGGATTATGTATTGGCCGGTCAAAATAGTGGAAAAGTAAAAGCCATGCACGATGAGCGTGGTAAAAATATAACACAGGCAGGTCCTTCAACACCGGTTTCTATCTTAGGATTGGATGGAGCACCACAGGCAGGTGATAAGTTTAATGTATTTGAAGACGAACGGGAAGCAAAAACTATTGCAACCAAACGTACTCAATTACAACGTGAACAATCTGTTAGAACGCAACGTCATATTACACTTGATGAAATTGGAAGACGTATTGCTCTTGGTGACTTTAAAGAATTGAACATTATCCTAAAAGGAGATGTGGATGGTTCGGTAGAAGCCTTGACAGATTCGTTCCAAAAACTTTCTACAGAAGAAATTCAGGTGAATATTATTCATAAAGCCGTTGGTCCAATTACCGAAAGTGATGTGTTGTTGGCGTCAGCTTCCGATGCGATCATTATTGGATTTAACGTCCGACCTATGGGGAATGCGCGACAGATAGCCGATAAAGAAGAAATCGATATCAGAACATACTCTATTATCTACGATGCGATCAACGACCTGAAAGATGCGATGGAAGGAATGTTGTCACCGGAAATGAAAGAAGAGATCACCGGTACGGCAGAAATTCGCGAAACTTTCAAAATATCGAAAGTGGGAACAATTGCCGGTTGTATGGTATTGAGTGGAAAAATATTCCGAAACTCAGGTATTAGATTGATACGCGAAGGTGTAGTTGTCTTTACCGGAGAACTGGAGTCATTAAAGCGATTTAAGGATGATGTAAAAGAAGTTTCTAAAGGGTACGATTGTGGAATGCAGATCAAGAATTACAACGACATCAAAGAAGGTGACATCGTTGAAGCCTTCCAGGAAGTTGCCGTTAAGAAGAAGTTGAAATAAACCTTTTTAAACACAACTAATTCATATAACGACTCTCATTTTTTTGAGGGTCGTTTTTGTTTTTTGGGCGTGCCCCAAACCTACCTCTCGGTAGACAGGTAGGTCTGGGTCGGGCTTTCGGTAGTCGCTTCCAGACCGAACCTTAGTGAGCGTTGGACT
>TARA_R110002124_G_scaffold39533_13_pt1 | contig 148424 bp, 101 predicted proteins | sample TARA_R110002124 | Tara Oceans TARA_R110002124 (sample SAMEA4397445) | marine metagenome | biome: Polar Biome; feature: [SRF] surface water layer (ENVO:00010504); material: water (ENVO:00002006), including particulate matter (ENVO:01000060) such as... | depth 5 m | reverse complement strand
TATACCAATGGTAAACCTTTAGCTACCGGAGGTTGAGTTCAACACAAGGTATATTGCATTTTTGGTTTTAATTGAAGTAATGTAGAAATACGATTTCATTGAGAAATTGGAATGAAAACAAGAGCAAACAATAAGTATTTTAAACAAAATAAGCCATGTCATAAAATGCTCCTTTCTGACAATGGCTGTATATTAGCAAACCTAAAAAATACTCTCTGGAAGAAATCCCATAACAATTAGCATAAATTATGAAGCGCATATTTTCAAACTTACTCTTTAAAGTTTTTCTTGCCATAGTATTGGGTATTGTTTTCGGACAGTATTTACCTGAATCTATAAATAGAATTTTCACCACCTTTAATGCATTTTTCGGACAGTTTCTAAATTTCGCTATACCCTTAATTATTATGGGATTAATAATGCCTGCAATAGCTGATTTGGGAAAAGGTGCAGGAAAATTATTGTTAATGACTGCTGCCATTGCATATGGTTCGACCTTGTTCTCAGGTTTTATGACCTATCTAACTACTTCAGGGATATTCCCCATGCTTTTGGAATCACATGCCAACGGAGCTGCTCCAATAGCAGAAGAAGGACCTAAACTTACACCTTACTTTAGTATTAGCATTCCTCCCATACTCGACGTCATGTCAGCCCTTGTTTTAGCCTTTGTAGTTGGAATAGGTCTTTCCACCCAGGAAGAATCAAATCTAAAATTGATGGTGAGAGACTTTCAAAAAATCATCATGCAATTGATTGAAAATGTAATCATCCCACTCTTGCCGCTTTTCATTTTGGGTATTTTTGCAAAAATGTCCTATAGCGGACAAGTCTTTTCAATACTTTCCGTATTCATTAGCATTATTGGGGTAATTTTTGCCTTGCACGTTCTACTATTGCTATTTCAATACATCATAGCAGGATTGGTTTCAAAGAAAAATCCTATTAAGTTACTGATCACAATGATGCCTGCCTATTTCACCGCATTGGGGACACAATCTTCTGCGGCTACCATCCCGGTAACCTTAGAACAAGCACTTAAAAATGGTGTTTCTGAGAAAATTGCGGGCTTTGTTATCCCCCTATGTGCCACCATTCACCTATCCGGCAGCATTATGAAAATTACTGCTTGCGCCATGGCATTGATGATTTTATATGGAATGCCCTTTGGTTTCACACTCTTTGCCGGATTTATTTTTGTTTTGGGCATTGCCATGATCGCCGCACCGGGAGTGCCTGGAGGAGCCATTATGGCCGCTGTTGGTATCCTTCAATCCATGTTAGGGTTTAACGAAGAAATGATTGGCATTATGATCGCTTTGTACATTGCCATGGATAGTTTTGGCACCGCCTGCAATGTGACCGGAGACGGGGCAATAGCTATAGTGATGGATAAGGTAACCAAAGAAAAGTTGGCCGCTTAATACTGAAATAAGATTTATCTTTCTATATAGGTGGAGCTTCTTCTTCACAATCAATCACAACTAATTCTATTGCCTATTTCGGGTTTAATAAACAGCTGATTTCAATAGGGAAATTCTAAGAATCGTTACGTAAAACAGTAAAAAATCGGCTTCGATAGATCATCAAAGCCGATTTTTATTATAAACTGAAGCAACTTGATTATTTCAAATCAAACCGATCAGCATCCATTACCTTTGTCCACGCCTTCACAAAGTCATTTACAAACTTATCTTTACTGTCGTCCTGAGCATAAACTTCGGCATACGAACGTAAAATAGAATTGGAACCAAAAACCAGATCCATACGCGTAGCGGTCCATTTTACTTCACCCGTATTTCGGTCGCAAATATCATAAAGCCCCTGCTCCTTCGGTTTCCATGTGTTCCCCATATCTGTCAGATTAACAAAGAAATCGTTTGTTAAAGCTCCGACATTATCGGTAAAGACACCATGCTTGGTATTGCCATAATTGGTACCCAACATACGCATACCACCAACAAGCACCGTCATTTCCGGTGCAGTTAGCCCCATTAGCTGTGTTCGATCGAGCATCAATTCTTCAGAACTTACGACGTAGTCTTTTTTGCTGTAGTTGCGATACCCATCCGCCAATGGCTCCAGAGGAGCAAATGAATCTGCGTCTGTCATTTCATCAGTAGCATCTCCCCTACCGGGTGAAAAAGGAACAGTAATATCAAAACCTGCCGCTTTGCTGGCTTGCTCTACACCTAGATTACCTGCCAATACAATGGTATCAGCAATACTGATACCAAATTCAGCAGCGATAGGCTCGAGTACAGACAATACATGGGCCAAACGCTCAGGTTCATTGCCTTCCCAGTCTTTTTGAGGGGCTAAACGAATTCTGGCCCCATTGGCTCCACCACGCTTATCAGAATCCCGATAGGTTCGTGCACTGTCCCATGCGGTAACCACCATCTCTGCAATTGACAAGCCGGATTCGGCAATTTTATCCTTTACAGCTGCCACATCATAATCCGCTTTTCCGGCAGGAACAGGGTCTTGCCATATCAAATCTTCCTCCGGCACATCAGGGCCAAAATACCTAACTTTTGGTCCCATATCCCTGTGAGTTAATTTGAACCAAGCACGAGCAAAGGTTTCTGAAAAATATTCATGATCATTCATAAATTTCAAGCAGATCTCTCTGTAGATAGGGTCCACCTTCATCGCCATATCAGCATCCGTCATCATTGGATTTAGACGGATACTAGGATCCTCAACATCTACAGGTTTGTCCTCCTCTTTTATGCTAACCGGTTCCCACTGCCAAGCTCCTGCAGGACTTTGACGAGGCTCCCATTCATGGTTGAACAGCATTTCAAAAAAACCATTGTCAAATTTGGTAGGGTGGGTTGTCCATGCACCTTCTAGGCCACTTGTTACAGTATAGCGACCTTTTCCGGTTTTGGTAGGATTGTGCCATCCCAACCCTTGTTCTTCCACATCCGCAGCCTCAGGTGCCGGGCCCAAAATGCTTGCATCACCGTTGCCATGTGTTTTGCCTACCGTATGTCCTCCGGCAGTTAAGGCAGCAGTTTCTTCATCATTCATGGCCATCCGGGCAAAGGTTTCACGGATATGTGCGGCTGTTTTTAAGGGGTCCTGTTTTCCATTGACGCCTTCTGGATTCACATAAATTAACCCCATTTGTACGGCTGCTAAAGGATTCTCCATGGTAGAAGGATTCTCTACATTATCATAACGTTCATCACTTGGTGCCAACCATTCTTTTTCAGCTCCCCAATAAGTATCTTTTTCAGGATGCCAAATATCTTCCCTTCCAAAGGAGAAACCATAGGTTTTTAACCCCATGCTCTCATAGGCAATGGTTCCTGCCAGTATAATTAAATCCGCCCAACTGACTTTATTGCCATATTTTTTCTTAATGGGCCAAAGCAATCTTCTGGCTTTGTCCAAGCTAACGTTATCGGGCCAAGAATTTAAGGGTGCGAAACGAAGGTTTCCTGCACCACCGCCACCACGCCCGTCAGAAATTCTATAGGATCCGGCTGAATGCCAAGACATACGAATAAATAAGCCACCGTAATGTCCCCAATCTGCCGGCCACCATTCCTGACTATCAGTCATAAGCGCATGCATGTCTTTTTTTAATGCCTCTACATCTAGCTTTTTTAACTCATTTTGGTAATCAAAATCCTGTCCCAAAGGATTTGTTTTGCTGTCGTGTTGATGCAGAATATCGAGATTGAGGGCATTGGGCCACCAACTCATAACTGAGGCGTTGACTGAAGTATTTCCGCCATGCATCACAGGGCATTTACCGGCCGAACTACCATTGGCAGAGGTATTGTCGTTGCCTTCAGCAATGGTTACGCCTTCATCCTGTTTTTCATGGTGCGGGCATTTGCTTTCTTCCTGTGATGATTTCGGGTTTTTATTATTCTCCATATTCAAAAGGTTTATTGTTTTACATTCATTTATAAACTTAATTTGAGTTTTTGCTCATTTATCATTGCAAATAGTATTTATAACACTTTTACTGGTCTTATGTTTTTTAAACAAACCGCACCTGAGGAATTTTAAACTCCTGTGAGATCCACTCAAAAGGCAGGACAATTAACCTAAAAACGCCAATTTCGAAGTTAAATTTTAGAATAGATTATTCTTACCTCCCACAGTACCCCATATAAAAAAGCAATTCCAGGAAACAATCGCTTAAGCTGTTCATTGTCAATTACAAAATAGTAATTTCTTACAGAATTTTAGCAAGAGATCAGATAAATTGTTATTTAAAACTCTTTTCAATAAAGAACACCAGTTGCATATTCAGTATTAATCTATATAATTCTTGGTTCAATTTATTTTTGATCCAGGGACCGAAATCATACTACTTTAGTAACTGCATTTCATAACTATTTTGATGGACCTCTTGAAGGCTATTTTCTATTTTTAGGGTCTTTTCAAGATTAGCAAAAGCCCTTTTGTAAGATCGGATTTTACAAAAGACCTTCCCTATCTAATAGGTCCAAGCCTCAATGTTTCATAAAGCAACAAGTGTTCTTGAAGCAAATGAAAATGTCGAAGGTGATTTTTGGCCTTCGGCTGAATTTCTAAGATCTTTTTCTTCCATGTTCTTAAAGCAAAACCTTGATAAATGGTTTAATTCAAGCTGGTGACTTTGAAAAAGCATTAGGTTTCTTTAAATTTCTTTCGCCAACTTTTGGGCTTTTTTAATTCTTTGTGATGCTTCCTATCTATAATTCAAATAAATTTATATTCTAAACCATATCAGCGTATAGAATTTAACTTACCGGTAAAAATTTTCTGCTTTATATTTTACATTTAATCACAATCAGAATTCTATGAAAATTAGCGTACACAAAACACCAAAAGGAAAATTTAAAAATAAGTTAATCGAGAAACCAGTCCTCAGGTCGGTTCTTTCACTATGGTTCCAAGTCATGGTGGTGGTTTTTGCTGTAAGCTGTAAATCTGAAAGCACCGAAAAAGAGGTGGTGAAAAGTAATGAATCAGAACCTATAAAGGTTATTTTCGAAACTGATATGGGGAATGATATTGATGATGCCTTGGCATTGGATATGTTGTACAAATTTGCAGATCAAAACAAAATGGAAATAGTAGCTATCAATGTTAATAAAAACAATAAATATGCTCCACTATTTATTGACCTGATGAATAACTGGTATGGTCATCCCGATATACCTATTGGTACTGTTACCAATGGTGCAGACTCAGGTGGTGAAGCTAGAAATTTTACTCAGGCTGCTTGGGAACATCAAGTGGATGGGAAGCAAGCCTTTCCCGGAACAGTGCCAGAGAGCAATGAATTTCCTGATGCGGTAGATTTATACCGTGAGGTTTTGACCAAACAAGCAGATAACACTGTGACAGTTGTTTCGGTGGGTTTTTCAACAAATTTAGCCCGATTATTGGAATCTTCCTCTGATGATATTTCTGAATTATCAGGCAAAGACCTAGTGAAAGAAAAGGTTAAACTTCTCAGTATTATGGCAGGAAATTTTAATGAAAACCGGATGGTGGAATACAATGTGAAAATAGATATTAAATCAGCTCAAAAGGTTTTTGAGGATTGGCCTACACCTATTGTTGCCAGTCCATGGGAACTTGGACACCAAATAAAATACCCTGCTTCCAGTATAGAAAATGATTTTAAATGGGCGGGAGATCACCCTTTAGTGGTGGCTTATGAGAACTATTTGGAGATGCCATATGACAGGCCTACCTGGGACCTTACTTCGGCAATATACGCCTTAGAAGGTGGACGTGATTTTTTTACTTCTAGTAAGAATGGTCAAATTTCTGTCGATGATGAGGGGTATACTAATTTTCTGGAAATGCCTAATGGAAAACATAGATATCTAAAAGTTACTCCGGAGCAAGCCACGGCCTTAAAGAAAGAATTCGTAAATATCATTACAAAAAAACCCCGCAATAGAGATTGATTTATTACCAATAATGCACTCACCTTCATTTTATAATCACTTAGCCCAATTTATACCAAAAATGAAAATTAAAAGCACATTTACCGTAAAACATGGCGCCAACTTTTATCAAAATAAGCCCCTAACTTTCAATAAGCATAAAGGGACATCTTTACTAAATTCCATTTGCTTTCTGCTCTCTTTGTTCATCGGAATGTCTTCAGCTTTTTCACAAGAATTCCCCAAGCTCTCCGATGAAATCTTATTGTCAAGGTTAAAACCAAACACTGAGAAAATTAAAGTGGTGATAGATACAGATACTTATAATGAAGTTGATGATCAATTTGCGGTGGTGTATGCTTTGCTTTCCCCTGAGCAAATGGATGTAGAGGCCATATATGCAGCACCATATCATAACAGTCGTTCTAATGGGCCTGCAGATGGAATGGAAAAAAGTTATAAGGAAATCCTTAAGTTAATGGATAAAATGGGAATGCAACATAAGGATTTAGTTTACCGTGGGTCAAAGGAATTTCTCAAGAACAAAAACCAACCAGTGGAAAGTGATGCTGCCAGAGATCTGGTAAAAAGAGCCATGGCTTCTGAGGAACCATTGTATGTGCTTACCCTAGGCGCACCAACCAATGTGGCGTCTGCTATTTTGATGGAGCCTAAAATCATTGAAAAAATTGTTGTCGTTTGGCTAGGAGGAAAAAGTTTGGAATGGGAGACGGCCAGAGAGTTTAACCTATTACAAGACATGGAATCTTCAAAATTACTTTTTGATTCCGGCGTACCGCTAATTCAAGTTCCAACAGAGCCTGTAACCTCCCACCTACTCACAACTATTCCCGAACTGGAAACCTATCTTCAGGGAAAAGGGCCTATTGGTGATTATTTAATCGAGATATTTAAAGACTACCACGATAATCATTATGCTTATTCTAAAATTATTTGGGACATCGCTGTGATTGCGTATGTAATTGATTCTTCATGGTTCAAGACAGAAATTAGACACTCCCCTATTTTAACTGATCAAATGACCTATAGTGTGGACCAGTCAAGGCATTTCATCCGGCTGGTCACCTACCTAAGGCGCGACAAAATATTCGGAGACATGTTCAGAAAGATTCAGGACCATCACAAGTAGATAAAATAGAGGCTTGTTGGAAAAGAAAGTCCATCAAGCCTCTAATTAATTTCATCCATACTTCTACATTTGATTAAAGCACCTTTATCAGCCTCCATTGCAACGAATTTTTCACCACCCTCAGGAAGGAATTTTAAATTTAACCCGGATTATGTAATAGAATTTCTCCGCCCTGAAAATGTCAGGGGTGAAGCCTGTCCCGTGTTTACGGGAAGTGTTGCAATCGCAAGTGAATCAGGCTGTTTGGAGATTTTAGCATAGCACCGCTATGGTGAAATTGAAAACAGCAACGAAGTGGCTGATTTTAAAGCGATTTCAGCACGTAATAGATTGTCTATTGCATATTTCGGGTTAAAGCATACTTATCTCTAATTTGTGCCTATTGCTTTTAGATATTGAGATATCAGGGTTCTCATTGTCCTTAAAGCGAACTTCCTTAGGTAATTTGAATCCTCGTTCAAAAATATAAACTGGATATTTTCCATCAATTGCTTCTGCAGGAATGGCAGCAACTTCCATTTCGCCATCTTTTTTAGTGAAATATCCTACTGCAATCTCTTTCCATTTCACCTCAGACCTTCCGCACCTATTGATCTCTGTTCCCTTCTTGTCAAAAAACAAAATGCTATAATAATCCTTTTTATTAATTCGCGAAATCGGTTGATCCCAGATGGCAACAAACTCGTTCTCTGGCAAATCCAAACTGAACTCTCCAGTAGCAGTGGCCATAGGAACGCCTAGCCTGTAGTCTTCCAAGAGGTTTTTACCACTGGCCTTTACCGGGTTAAGCTTAAAATTTTCATCTTGGTTTTGCGAGAAACTCGGACTTTCCCTTTGCGAAAACACAGTGATCATTTTCTCTTTCTTCTTGATACTTCCATTCAGGTCATCTTGAAACCTGAACCAATCCGAATACTGAGCATAGTCCTCCGTAACATACCAAAGTTTAACTTCATCATTCTTTTGATAATTTATCGTGGTATTTTCAAGTTTAAAAAAGACGCACTGCAAAACAATTTCTTCTTTTACATTGCTGAAGGAATTGCCTCTGATAGTGTTTCCTTCGGTGTTGATTTTTATTCCTATGGTTGAATTCTCAATGGTATTGTCTGATAGAAGGTTATAAAAAGCATAGTCACGTCCTTCGTCTGTAATGTCATTTCTTGTGTCTCTTCCCATGCGTGAGCCTATATGTATGGCTACCGAATAGCCATCAAAATGGTTGCCACTGATAATGTTATTGTGAGGCATCTGCTCTCGCAAATTATTGCTTTCCCCCATGTTTCTAAACATTGAAATCCCAATTCTCCTTTGATCTGTATTTATTTGGGATTTAGAAAATTCATTGTTACTTATTTCACTGTCAAAAAAAGTATCACCGATAAAATCCCCATAGGAATGTTGATTTTGGCTTAGCGTATTGTCCCGAAACACATTGTCTATAAATTGATTGTGCCGACTGCAACTTCCCGAATAAATGGCCCCATAACCATTCTCAAAAAGCTTACAATTCTTCAATAGGGTATTGTATCCATTGGTATAGAACCCTATCCTATTTCGAGTGAAAACACAATTTTCAACAATCAACCTGTGCTGTTCCTTATCACCTGTTCCATTGATTTTAATGCCACGTTTCCAGCCCATAAAAGTGAAATTCTTTATTTGTGTAGCTTGGATTCCCTCTACTTGAGGAAGGTTATAAAATATCCCACGAAGTTCATTACCTTCTCTCCACGGCTCCTTTCTTAAGGCATACAATTCATCAAGAGGGAGGCTTTGGTTGGTGGTTCTTACATCCATTATCAATCCATTGCCATCCATCACAATACCTTGTTTTGTGATGGTAAAAAGAGATTTATTGGTAAACTGCTCACTAATCTTCACCAACCAAGGTTCTTTTCTTGATTTGAATTTAACAGAAGTATCCACATCAAATTGCCGGATCAATTCTCCCTTTTCATTGTACCATGCATCCCAGCGTTTGGTATTCCAAGGATCAAAATCCCCTTTTCCATCTTGTAGAACCTCTTTTATATAAAAAACGCTTTGGCTTGATTCAGATGCTTCCTTCGTTGCTTCATTCTGGGCAACACTGAAATTGTAGCTAAAAATAAGGGCTATTATTGATAAGAATAATTTTGGTGTCATGTAGGGATTGGGCTTAATAATAATTGTATATGGTAATCCTAGGTAGGTTAAAATCTATCCTAAATTAAACCATTTAATTATTAATTGAATCAATAAACCGTTGAATATTTTAAACTTGAAGCAAAATCATCCCCTAACCCACAAACGCAAAACCTACATTTTTAAAAAAACACAACTTATTTAAATACAACTATATCCCCACTGCAATTGGGCGTTTGAATATTACAGGTTTTGATTCCATCCCCTGAATAAGCGTAGGTATAAGTTCCCTGAAAACCATTGTCCTCATCTACTTTTACCTGAATTGTTAAATGCTCTATCACATCCACAAAATCCGGAGAGCCCGGAGGGGCAGCACACAAGTCATAGTCTCTTTCATAATTTATTGTCAATGTCTCACCATTAAAGTCGTAAGAACTAGTTACTTCCCCCTCGTTAAACCCATCAATGCTTAACGGGTTTTCAATGGTAATCGAACCATCTTCCGCAAAGGTAATGGTTCCTTCAGCCGAACAAGCACTGTTCATAAATTCAAATCCCCAAGTACCTGTCATTTTATTGCTGCAATCAATGATATCATCCTCAGATTTTTCAAAGCAAAAGTCTAACTGCGAATCATACTGTGAGATGTCGACTGCATTAAAAAAAAGGAGAACACCATTCTCCAGATTCCCAACCAATGAAAGAGCTTTAATCGCTTGGTTAAAAGCTTGCGATCCAAAAGAATAGTTACCAGGACAAGAATTTATCACTCCGTATAAACTATTGCTTGTATTTCCAATAATAGAAATAAGTTCCCCCATCCCTTGAGAAGTAGAGAGTTCATTTTGAGTCATTTGTTGGAGAACTGTTCCCGCATGACCATAAAAAAAGGAGCCAATACTTATGGCACATTCTGAATTTTTTATCAATTTCCCTAGGGTGGTAGATACAATCCCTACAATTGACGAACTTATATTGGCACCATTTCTCCAGGCCGCATCCCCTGCCCAAGCATCGGCTTTTAATGTATAAACTTGGGCTGCTGAAGGAACTTGAAACTTTATTTTCTGGGGTGTAAACAAGTCAAAATTACCCGTCACAAAATTACCAATCGTTCCCCAAGATAAAATCTCTTTGTTAACCCCATCCACCAGATAGGGATCTCCAAATTCCTTATAGTTTTCATCATACAATTGAAGGGAATAAGCCATGCTACTAGACTTATTGGTAAGGTTTATTGCATTATTGTCTATTTCCATTACCAATGGCGCAATTTCAACTTCAATCCTACTCAACAAGGAATGCTGAAAATCACCTATAGCTTCAACAATAACATCACTGGCCAAAGGATTTATTTCGCCAGAATTAATTCCTTGGACAATCAAATCATGGTAAGCATTGAATTCCGGCAACAAAGCGATCTCATCAAAGGCTTCTTGCCTTGCCTCTACGGAAAGGTTCATGACCCAAGGGTGTATCATGGCAAGACTTTGAGCTGTAGTTTTGAATCCAGAATCACCTCTACAGTAGTCATTGGATTTACGATATTCATCAATACTATATCACCATCAGCGTTAGTGGCATAGACCAATTCCATCGCATTGTCATCAAACAGTTCTACTGAACCCTCACCATTGACTAGCTGATTCTCATTGGTAAAAAGCGATGAAACAGTTAACTCAGATAATTTGAGAGAGGTGTTTTCAGGTAACGTAAGCGATACATTAAATTCTTTTGTCTCTGCTATGGGCCATGTGGGTTCCATCTCAGGCTCCACACTGTCACAACCCACCAATAACAATATTGAAATAAGAAAAATGCTTATTTTATTCATTTTAAAAATTATGATTAGGAAATTACTTAAAAACTATAGTCAAAAAACAAGGATGAAACTTGAGGTAATTTTGGGGGGCAATTTTTCAGTTTTATCTACTGATTTTAACTTAAAAATAAATTGTAAATTTTAAATTACAAGGGTTCTGACTTGAAAAATGATAATCAAGAGAACAAAACAAAAGGATATTTGCTCAATATCAAGCCACCCATACATCTATTTAATTGATTTTCCGTGAGATACGTAAGTATTGGTATAGGAGAAAAAATTACTCCCCAATTGTTTCCAAAATGATTTATAGCCGGCTCGCCTTAGGCAAAACTAGAAAAAGCACTATTTAAAAAGAGATAATGTAATCAAATTTCACCAAGCCCCTAGAATCCCTCCCATTAAAGTAAGAGCAAGGATGCAATAACCTGCATTGATTAAGAATGCCTTGAAGGACCGGTTTTCAAATAGATACAAGATTCCCAATAAAGTAGCCACCCAACCAAAACCTGCCAAGAATCCAGCAATCAGGCCAAAGGATATATCGGCATTTACTCCAATAAACAACTCTAGGTTCAACGCAGCAACAAAGGCCAATAATAATGACAAGCCAAATACCTTAGGCATATTCCTAGTATTCAAGTCCGATTTCGTAAATCTAAATGCATGCATCCAGGCCTTACCAAATAATGGTCCATACCAAATCCCTCCTACCAAGAAGGAGGATATTGAGGCGACTATGACCGATAACCAATTGATGTTTGTAAAAGCTGATACCATATCCATAATGCATTGTTATTTTGTTCTTTACAATACTAGTGGTATTTAAAATCCTGAAATAGTAAAAAATTAACCTTTCTTATCCAGTGGAAAAAAATTCGTTCCCTCTTGAAAACCTTGTTGAATAAATTTCTGCGGATTAATTCCTGAAAAATGCTTAAATTCCTTGATGAAATGTGACTGGTCTGTGTATTCCATTTGATAAGCAACCTGCGCCCATTCTATTTTGTTAGCTTGATGGATTTGCCGTAAAATTTCATTGAAACGAAGCATGCGTTGATAATATTTGGGCGTCAAACCCACATACTTTTTGAATTGATCTATCAGGTGTTTTTGAGATTTTGAATAACCTTCAAAAATTTCTACCGAATTGATTACCGGTTCATTCTGTAGTTTTTCCAAAACCTCTAATAAGTCAGTCGGAGGGATATTATCCTGCCGAAACCTGTTGAGCAACCAGTTCTCAGCACTTTGAAACTTTTCTTCAGTCGATTTTCGGTTCAATATCTCCTTCCTTAAAGCAAGTATTTCTTCACCAAACACCGCCTTCCCGGAAATAACGCTATCATTCAACTCATGTATGGGAAAGTGAAAAAACGGATAGGCGCCAAAAGCTTTAAATTGGATTACAAACAATTCGGACTGTTGGTGTGCAGAAATGGAAATATGATTTTTTTGCATACCTGAAACCCAAACTTCCTTAAAAGTGGAAATCGGTTCCAAGGTTTCATTGTCATAGGTACTTCTTTGGAAGCCATCTAACTCAAAAATAATAAATACGTGTCCAGTGGGAACCACCCGTTCTATGGAATGATCCGGCATAAAATCCGTCAAATGAAATATGGCCTCGATGTATTGATTTAATATTCCTTTGAGTAGGTGTCTTTCAAGTGGCACTGCAGATTCTGATTTGTTATCCTTATCAATATAGTCAATTTAAGGTTTATACACGAAAATCACTCTATTTCTATTTTCAACAAGCTTTGGCCAAAAGCTCTAAGTGCCACACCCATGTATTGATTGTCAGCTATTTTCGAAATGTTAGAAGGGAATATTACAAAATTAGCCAAATCCCCCATTTTTTTTGAGGTTAAAACAACTTCTGAACTTGATTCACCATTACCATTAATTTGGCCAGCCAATAAATCCCGATTTAAAATGTCATTGTAGACAAAATAGATTACATCATCTTCAAACATCTCATAGACACTACCACTTAACGTTCTTCTATCAATTTGCTTTTTAGTATATTTCTCAATCCAGTTAATTTCTCCGCTTTCTGATATATTTATGAATTGCATACTATAAAAACCAAAATAAGTTACCCCTTTTCTTTGAAAGGAATTTAAATACTCCGAACATAAGGTTACGCTGTTATTTTCGAGAGTATAGATTGAATTTATCGTTAAATAGGAGGGTAAATCAAAACCTTTACCTTTTTCAATTTTATCCAAAACTTTTTTACTTGCTTTTTCTCTGCCCCCAAAATAAAAATTCACCTTGTCTTCCTCAGAAAACGGGATGTATTCTTCAGCCTTAACAGCTAGGCTAAGAGGTGCTAAACTTTGTACAAACAAACCATCTATTGGGTTTAATCCTTTTTCATTGGAATAAAACCCCACAATCTTTATTGATCCATTCTTATGATGAGCCAAGGAGAGATCAACAAAATACTTATCTGAATTTTTCAAGTAATGTATAACCGGCTCTGAAATCCCTTTGTGAAAGGAATAGAGTATATGTTCATATTCATCATAACTTTTTTCCACAAAAACCTCATTCAAAACATTCAATCTACCATCATTGGATAATAGAATATCTTCCTTATTCCCCCCAGCCACACCAAGATTTGTAAATTTGGTTTCAAATCCACTTTTGTTAAACTCAGGAATAGTAGCATTTATTACCCATTCCGAATTCATGCTATTGTCAAATACTTCAACGTATGCATGGGATTTTCGTGTTTTGGTGTTGCCTGAGAACGAATAAATGGCAAATTTCTTTTTGTCCTTAGATTGAATAATGCTGTAGTTTGACCTCCTATCTAAACCCTTTTTCATAATAAGGTGGTTGGCCACCAATATTGGTTCTTCAAAGTCTAAAGTTTCCTGATTGAGACGTTTTCTAAAAAGCCTGTTTTCACCCTTCAACTCATCAGAATAAAACAACCAAATGCCTTCCTTTTCATCCTGATAAAAGAATTCATAACTTTTATCTTTCGCTTTACTTACTATAGTAATCGGAATATCCTTTATTTCTTTACTCTTTATCAGATTGGATTCGTGGTCATATTTATCTAGAAACAACTCCCCTTTTTTACCTAATCCACCACCAGAAATGCTATACCCTTTAGATTTGAGCCGCAATATATAAATCCCCTCATCTGTAGTACCAACTATTCCAATGAACCTCGTTGACAATTTTCTTGATGCTGAGGCAGATAATTCAACATTTACTGTCTTTTCCTGCGCTAGCAAATCAATTTGAAGGGACAAAAAAACAAATGCAATTATGTATAATTTCGCTTTCATTCTAAACTAGGTTGTTTTAATAAACAGTTGTAATTTTAAGATTTAATGAAATTCAGACCTAGTTAATTTCTATTTTAACCAGTCTTTCTTTAAAAAATTTGGCAGCTACTCCTACATAGCTATTGTCTCCAACTCTTGAAATAGTCCCGGGAACCAACCAAAATTTCTTCAATTCACCACCATTCCTAGATTCCAGAATGGTTTTAGAGTTTATTTCTCCCTCACTATTGATATGCCCAACATGAATTTCTTTTTTGAGGGGTTCATTATAAATAAAATAGATGGTACCATTTTCATACATTTGGTAAATCCCATTGGTATGAGGACTTATATCTCTTTGTCGTTTATTGAAATTTTGAATCCAATTGATTTCACCATTTTGTGAGATATTGGTAAACTGAAAATCATCGTTAACGTGGTAAATTTTGCCGTTGTATTTATAGGTCTGATAATACTCTGAAGCCATGGTTATACTATTGTCCTCATTCACAAAAACCGATTTGATATAAGTATTGGAAGGGACATCAAGCTCATTCCCCTTTTCTACTTTCCGTTTGTCTTTACCGGACAAGTAGGCTTCGCTTTGGAATAAAAAATCTAATTTATTTTCATCAGAAAAGGGAATAAATTTTTCATTGTCAATTGCAAGGGTAAATGGGTTCAAATTCTGAACAAATAGGCCATCAATTTGTCTAAGTTTTTTGTCATTGGAGTAATAGCCAACCAATCTAACATCCTTGTTCTTGTCCTGAACCAGAGACATCCTTATCAGGTATTCGTCGGTATTTTTCAAATAATTAATAACCGGATCATCAATTCCCCTGTAAAATGAATACATAAAGTGCATAAATTCATTGCCACCTTTTTCCATTTTCACCTTACTCAGCATATTAAAAACCCCTTCATTAGACAGGCGAATATTTCCATTGCTATTTAATGACTTCAAAATACCAAAATACTTTGTGTCTAGGCCTCCCTTGTGGTATTCAGGTATTTTGCTATTCATTTGCCATTCGGAATTCAACGAAGCATCAAACACTTCAACATAGGCTTCAGACGCGCCATGACTTTTGTTTCCCACAAAAGAGAAAATGGCGAATTTGCTATTGTCTTCTGAATGAACAATACCGTAGCTTGACCTTCTGTCCAATTTTTTGTCTACGATTGGTTGTTCTGAAACCAATATCGGCGCTTCAAAAGCTAAAGTTTCCTGATTCATCCTTTTTCTGAACAAAAGATTTTTATTATCAGATTCATCAGAATAAAACAACCAAATGTCCTTATTGATATCTTGGTAAAAAAACTCAAAACTTTTGTCATTGGCCTTATTCATGACAGTCATCGGAATGTCTTCTATTTTTCTGCTTTTTTCCAGTACATAGTCTTTGTTAAACTTTTCCACAACCAACACCCCTTTTGTACCTACTCCCATACCATACAATGAAAAACCTTTGGAAATGGCTCGCAATAAAAAGTATCCATCTTCTACCGTACCGATAACGCCAATTGTACCAGTTAAAAGTCCTCTAGAAGTAGGATCTGTAATTTCCACGTTTATTGTCTTCTCTTGTGCAAGCAAGTCAAGGTTAAGTGCCAAAAAAATCAATGCCACCAAGTAAAATTTTACTTTCATTCTCTTAAAGTCTTGTTAAAAATTATTTAAAATAACACGCTTATAAAAGTCAAAAACCCCAGGTACTTTATTCAAAAAAGAACCAACAGCTACAATTCCTCACACTTTATTCATTCCCAACTTCTGCTACTTCCTTCCGATAAGTAATAAACCCAGCCTAATAAAGCTCGATCCAATTATTAGACAGCATCAAATCTATTTGAAGAAAGAGTAACAGGTGGCAAAACTAATAATTAAATAATTTTTAAACCAACTTTTTTGTATTTTAAATGTAAAAAAATGTTTTATGGTAAATTACAAGGTAGTCCAAATCCAATCTGGTATAAGTTTAGCGAAGCGTACCTTAGACCTATAATCCCGAAAGTTTTCAACTTTCATCAAAGAAAAACAAGCTGTTCCAATCCCATAATTAGTCAGATAGATTCTTGCCATAATAATTTACCTAAAGCCACGAAAGCGAGTAAATCCATGCCATCCCCAAGCTATAACAGGGGGCTATTAAAGAAAAAAGAATGGCTTTATTATTATACATCTTTGCCTGGCTCCTATCGTTTCACAGGCGGCTGAGCGGAGCCGAAGCCTTAGGGTGAAGATCTTGCAATGCCTACCCCTTCGGCTGGACTTTAAGATCGGAAACCCAATAAATCAAAAAAATCAATTCATAGGAATGGGCTTCAGCCAAAATTTAAAGGGAAAATGGGTTCCTCTAAATAACACCCTGAAATATTTTATTGATCAATTTTACCCGTCTGACTATTTTTCTAGACAATTCGGAATGTAATCGGTAAAGTTGGGTGGACCGTTTAATTCACCATTTTCTTGACCTGCTCCAATAAAACAACATCTTCATACCATTCCCTGATCTGCTTATCATATGCATCTTCTGTTTTGAACAGGCGCAGTGTATATGGGGAGCCTTTCCGGATGGTTTCTGTTCGAAGGTCAACCGTAGCATCTGCGATAGCATCTTCCATTTCCGTTCTTTCCTGTTTATTTTTGCGGAAATCAAACACCTGCTCAACAGGAGATTCTAGAAAAGACTCCAGCAACTTCCAGATTCTCAGATTTTTTTGTTTCTTAGGTACTGGCCGTGACCAATTGGCAGGTGGTTGTGGTTTGTTGTCGACCCGATATTGTAAATTCTTTTTTGTAAAGGAAAGTAGGGCTTTAGAAAAGCTGGTGCACAATTCCGGATTAAGGACCACCGGCACAAGAACTTCATTAATGTATTTTCTTTCGTTATTTTCGCAAAGTAGTGCAACCATCCGATCAACCCATTCTTTTTGCTGGGGCAGCAATTTTTCAATATTAAATAGAATTGTCAGGGCTGTGCCATTCACCAGAGGCTTTTCCTGCCGTTGAGCAGCGTTAGAGAAATATTCTGGTAAAGCCTCTATTTGGGAGGCTAGAAGATTTTTACTATTGGACATATTTGTCAGTTCAATCAGAATTTCCAGAAGGTGGTGCAAATGGGATACATTCCCTTGTTGACCAATCTGTCTGAATAGTAGATCGAAATGCTTGGAAGGATATGTTTCTACGAGCTTTACCCAATAATCTGGTTGAATTTGTTGAAAGTAGCGTTTAAGTAAGGGATAGCCCAAGGTTTTAAAGGTAGTTTCATCCCTAGATCCTGTTACCCAATCCGCAATAACATGGTATTGAGCTTTAAGTGCTGTACCCTGCTTATTTAGCAAACTTTTCAGGATTGACTCGCAGATTGCTGTTTCTTTCCCGGAGAGATGTCTCCTTTTTGTATTGTAATAACCCAACCATTCTAGCTGATTGGGTATATCCTCCCTCAGCAACATTTCCTCTTGGTATTCTTTGGACCAAAAAACTATTGCCCCATAATGATACCAGTGCATCAGATCGGGCCCATAATTCCCCATATAACCCGTGTTTTCCTTTTCTACCGGATCCCCCTCATTCAGCTTGAAGGTGGTCAGCAATTCGTCTTCATCCACTTCAATACTACGAAGAGGAGGTGGGCCCTCCTCCAGCCAATGCTCGATAGTAACTATGCCGTCATACACTTCACCCATTTCCACATTGTCATCCGGTGTTTCATCCCAACCATATCCATCATAAGCAGGAATTCCGGATAACTGAGAAGTAACTAGGCACATTTTAGCATAATACCCGGCCTCAGCCGCCGCCCGGATCAGTGCCGTCGCCCTGGTTCGGTCATTCAGTTTTAACTGGTTCTGTGAAAAATTTTCTGGTGTGTATTGGTGTCCCAACAAAACGATTCCTGGAGAAAAGGATCGATTCCCTACACCTGCCTTTAAAATGGTGGCCAACTTTGATACATGTTCGCCAAGAGGTTCCAGACGAATGGCCTTTTCCGATTTTTTTTGGATTAGGTTATATACTAGGCATACCCTATAGCCTTCCTTCATTGGTTTGATCTCGTGCTCGCAATCCGCATAAAACGCCACATAAGGTATCCTATAGTTTCCTGCCTCCTCTGCCAAATTCACACATTGTTCTTCTCCGTCAAAACGAACCAGAAGTTCACCACCCCTATGTTTTGAGGGCAGGCCAATAATCAACGTTCCAAACATCCCTTTCTCCTTTTCAGTGTCCCTGTGCGAAAGAAAGAAATCCCCTTTTTCATAAACCAGCATTTTGTAAAGACGGGCTTCTACCTCCAAATCTTCAATACCTAACTGTGGTTTGATGGTGTTCAGCGCCTTTTGTAAAAATTGGTCCCATTGCTGCCCGTTAAACAGCAGATTTTCAGCGTCGATCTCCCATGCCCTCCGCACAGTTTCATCAATAATAGTTTGGGAACCTTTACCGAAAGGTGCTTTTTCTGCGGCCTGAATCAATGCATTGGCCTGTAGTTCGTTGATGGGATAAGCAATTTCTCCCTGTCCTAATACTGAAAGACCGGGAAATACAAAAGGGGATGAGTGAGTGGTGACAAAAGAGCCATTACCTTTGATTAGGTTAAGGCAATCTAACAAATCGGAACCAAAATTTCGCATAGGGAAGGAATTTAAAGTCAAAAATAAAGAAATCAATTGAAAAAAAAACTTCCTGTTTTTTGTTAGTATTGATCGCCTCTTTAGGGGAAAATAAGAGGTTGATAAGATTGAATAAAAAGATAATCCTGAAATTATAGATACCTTATTCCCACATACGAGAACAATCAATGCAATAGACAATCTCACTTTTGGTGGTATTGTTGCCATCTAAAATAAACTCTAGTTTCTTTTTGCCTTCACCTGTATTTTCTACTTCAAGTTTAAATTCAAGGTATCCGTCGGTATCTCTTTTGGGCAAACTCCTGTTTTCTTGGTGCACTTCTATCCATTTCTCTCCATCAAAACTGTTATAAGTAGTCAGCTTTAAATTATGGGATGTTTTCGATAGGTTTTCAATGCGCACAATGGCATATATTTTGTCATTTGAGGTGAATGGTCCATCGGAAGAAATACAACGATAGCTTTCTCCACTTTCATCCACACTTCTACACAATTCTATGCTTGAAAAAGGATTGCTCAAATCTGGCGCACCAAATGGAGTAACCATTACGACATAATCTTCGTTAATAATAACCTCCCCTTTTCGGGCTTCTAAAGTGTATTTCATTGTTTTTATTGGGGATACTATTTTATCTCCTAAAGCGATTACAGATTCACCATTTAAGCTGATCTCTTCTGCCTCATAAACCTCCCATGTCAATTTACTGTTTTGCCCTCTGCGAATCGTATTTCGATTTGCAGTGAACCTACCAATCACAGGATCGATAGGTACATCTATGGTAAGCGCTTTAGTCTCCATCTTCACAGCCCCCCCTTTTTCAGCCATAGGTGCAACCATAAGTATATAGGTCGTCGTCTTATCTACCCCAACAGTTAGGCTTCCCGATTTTCTGACCTGCTGGAATTTTTCTGATCCATTCACACCAAACATAACCTTAGAGGCATTCTCTGTTTGCCAGGATATCGTAACCGAATCGCCCTTGCTAACTTTGCTTTCGCTTGAAGAAAATGAGAGAATCTTAACCGGTAGGTCAAAATTTGGCCATGACTTTTCAAACGAATATTCACCACACAATATCAAATTCCTTGATTCCATCATACAAACCTTTATGCTTTCACTTGTAAATGCCTTCGTTTTTGGGCGTTTTGTTATGAGCAGACTTACCTGGTTAATTCCGGATTTCAGTGGCACTTTTTCAATGTCTACTTCTTTAAAATTTGACTCACCATCAGATTCCACAGGAAATGCATGAATGAATGTATCATATAAACCAGCCTTTCCGGTATAATTGTATTCCACATTCACCTGAAGTTGTTTATCGGAAATAGCCACTACCTCAAGAATTTTAAGCTCCGATGCATTACTGGCTTTTTTTGATTGAGCAATAGCATTTTGTATGGATAGGTTTACAACTATGACGAGGGCTATGCATTTAATTGCGCTAAATGAATTCATTGGGATTCTAATTTTTAATAAAAACTTCGCTAAATAACTATCTAAAAATATTAATCGTGACAACGGTAATTGGAGCGGTTAGACCAATTATTAGCATTGCGCAGAACCATAGATATATTTGGTGCTTTAATTTTCAAAAACACCTTACTCCTAATATAGGTAATATGTCACAAGAGCCAATAGCACTGACAGTAAATCTGTTTGATGTTAGCCTAATTACCCTTTTGCTTTAACAATTACATCCTTTCGGTATATGGCACGTTTCAAAATAAGATAGCCACTATGTTATTTTAGTATCACAAAAACAGGCCGATAATTAATTTCGAAATATCTAACCAATAAAACTTCAGCTACCCTGCGTGGCCAAAGTTTAGCATAACGTAGATAGACCTATAAGTCTGAAAGTTTTCAACTTTCATCAAAAAAATATCTCAATAGGAATGGGCTATAGCCTATTTAAAGAACTTACCTTATCCATTTCGTTTCAGTTTTGGAGGATTTTGGCGGGTGTCAAAAACATCATAAATTCTTATTAACCCTTCTTGCAAATCTTCAGAGTAAATTATCTTGTAGTTTTTAAAAATAAAGTAACGATATTTAATTTTTCTGTGTTTTAAAAATTCTTCTACTTGTCCAATTAAAGGAGCTTTTCTTAACTTTTGCGCCTCATTTATTATTTCTTTTACAAGTTTGTTCGCAATGCTTGGACTTGCATTTTTTTATTATAATCATAGATTTCGTCAAGTTGAGATTCAGCAAAGTCAGACCAAATAACTTTCATCGTGACTACTTATATTTGGCTAAAAGCTCAGAACTGCTTTTAAATCGGTTATTTTGAAAATCAGATTCTGATTGTTCAATCCGTTTATTCAACTGATCCTGAGTCATAGGTTTGAATTTTCGCTTTTCGATAAATTTCCTTTCTTTCCATAAAATCTCTTCAAGACGAGAGATAGCTTCTTCGCTTTGAAGTTTTAGAAATTCCTGTACAAATTCAATTTTCCGAGCTTCTAAATCCATTTTATTTAGTATTTTATCAAAGATACAAATTTATCAATTTAGATATTATTTTTTGAATTTTTGGGTTGAAAAACTTATTTATACGTGCTGTATATCCAAAATTTGCCGTATTTTCAATTAGCAATTACCCAAGTAAAAGCAGGAGCTTATAAATCAACCATCTGTTTCAAAAACCCAATACCAGATTACATACTCATTACTCAATCTGTGGTAATTAAAGGTTGATCTACGATACATTACTCATAAACAGACGTTTACCTGAAAGAAAATTATATAAAAATCAAGAATTTCCCAAAAATCAGCTCAATTCTGCTAGGCATTTAATCGATAAAGCTAAACTTGAAATGCTACCATGTGGGCATATAAATATAAAGAATCTCCTGATTTTTGTGGCATTTACTATAAATAAATACCCTGCCCCCAAATCCTACCTCAACCGAGTAGTACTAAACCTATAATTGCCCGTAATCTAAGTGAACCTTTGAGGTTTAACCCGGATTCTGCGATAGGATTCGTGATAAGGGCTTAAAATGTGAAAAAATCAGGCTGTTTGGAGAATGATGCATAGCTTTTCTATGGTGAATTCGAAAACAGCAGCAAAGCGAATGATTTTAAAGCAGTTTAAGTCCGCAATAGATTCCCTATTGCATATTTCGGGTTTAAGCAAATAATACCCCATGAAAAAACTCATTTGTCTATTCGTCTTCACACTTTTTTGTTCCACTACCATTTCTGCACAGGAATTGAAAGTTGGGGCTGCCCTTCGGGTAATAACCCCTGATCCTTTGATTCCCGTTTCTGGTGGAGTGGGAACACCGAGTCCGGCAACAGAGAAAAAAGGAGACCTTTTTGTTCGGGCAATGGTAATGGAACAGAATGGAGTCAAAGTAGCCATAGTTGGCATTGACAACCTTGGATGGCCTGCAGTCCTAGGCGACCAGTCACGGGCCCTTATCAAAGGCATCCCTCCTGAAAACATCCTTATTGGGGCTACCCATACCCACAGTGCGCCCGACGCCTATGGCTTTCCCAATGAAAAGGGTGAGGTTCTGGCAGATTTTGACTACCTGGAATGGTGTGTCAAGCAGGTGGCCGACGCAGTAAATGAAGCCATGGAAAACATGGAGCCTGCGGCATTAAAAATCGCGGTGGGAGAAGCCAAGGGAAAGATTGCCTATAATTATTATGCACCGGATCTTTATGACCCACGTTGTGGCGTCATCCAGGCTTTTGGTACTACAGGAAAGAACAAAGACAAGGCCATAGCCACCTTGGTCAATTATGCCATCCACCCGGAAGTCATTGGCAATAAAAAAGGTATTTTATCTCCAGATCTTTGTGGTCCTCTTTACGATCGCATTGAAGCCAAAGCAGGAGGAATAGCAATTTTTATGAATGGTGCCCAAGGAGGTATGGTAACCGCAGACAATAGAAGACCTGAAGGCAGAGAGGCCGGGGAATGGAAAGAATGTATCCGGATTGGTGAATTATTGGCAGACCAGGCTCTGGCGATTGTAGACAAGGCTCCCATGCAAACTGCGCCTGTCTTGTTTACCAGCTCAAAGGAAATCAATCTACCTGTGACTTCTCCCCTGATGAAAATGTTGATAGACCATTCTGAAATAGGGCTAAAGGTATCCGAGGATTATATGCTAAAAACAAGGATAAACCTTCTGAACATTGGCTCAGCCCAAATCCTTACCATCCCCGGAGAAGCGCTACCAAATATTGGTTACTACTTGAAAAGAAAGATGAATACAGCGCATCCCTTTTTGTTTGGGCTGACCAATGATGCCTTTGGCTACATGCTTACCAAAGAAGATTTCAATAGTTTCAAACGCTATGAATACATCAGCGAAACAAGCCTTGGTGAAGAAACGGCTGAGGTTTATATAGAGGAGGCGCTTCAATTGATTGAAGAAAGTCCAGGGGCCAAACCATAATTTTGTTGGCATTGTGTTTTTAATAAAAATAATAAAAACCTCGATCTCATTAAGCCCTGTATTAATATTTTAGCATCTGAATTGGGATATATCTAAATTAAAAAACGAAAAGAACTTTTCTTAATACCAAACAGCAATATAAATCCAATGAAAAATCTGTTTATACTTTTAATTGGCTCGTTTATACTACTGCTTCCAATCACCTGTTACCCACAATTGCCTCCACCAAAAAATGGCAACACTTATGTAATTGCACACAGGGGCGCACATGAAGGTATTCCTGAGAATTCACTCCCAGCCTACCAAAAAGCCATCGATCTGGGATGTGATTTTGTAGAAATAGACATTAGGACAACCCGTGACAAACAATTCGTAAGTGTGCACAACAGCAGCATTAACGCATATGTGGACGGCAAATCTGGAAATGTTAAAGACATGCGTCTGGCTGAATTGAAAGCCTTGGATATTGGTAAAAAGATTAGTGGGGAATGGCAAAACACCCGAATACCTACCTTTGAAGAAATCCTCAAGCTTTGCCAGAATAAAATAGGGATTTACCTTGACCTCAAAGATGCAGCTCCTGAGGCATTGCTCCCATTGATTCGGAAGTATAATATGGAAGAAAATATTGTCTGGTTTATCTGGGGAGATGATGATGAAAACATTTCAAAAGTCCGGCAAAACTGCCCCAACTGTTTCCTCATGCCTGATCCGGGAAAAGAAAGTAACCTAAATGCTGTTTTGGCCAAATACCAACCGAAGGTAGTCGCTAGTGGAATGAAAAATTGTAGCCTTTCTTTCTGTAAAACAGTACATGAGCAAGAAGCCATAGTATTTGTGGATGAAAGCAAAGACAACCTGGAAGATTTAAAGCTTGAATGGACAAAAATGATTGAGTGGGGAATTGATGGTATTCAAACAGATAAACCCAAGGCACTAATCAGCTTTCTCAAAAATTTAAATTAACAACATGAGTACTACAACCAAAATATTAAAATGGTTTAAGTATTTGTTCTTAGGGACAATGGTACTTCTTCTATTGCTGATCCTGGTAAAAATCAGCCCGGCCCTTTGGAACCGTTGGGTAACTTATCCTGGATTAGAACAGGCAAGGAACGAACTATGGCAGCAATACCGGAAACCTCCACAGGTAATACCAATGCCGCTGTACCAGGGAGTTGTTCATTCCCATACTTTTTGGTCCCACGACAGTCGGGGTTTACTACCTGAAATAATGGATGGGGCCAAAAAAGCCGAACTTCAGTTCATTTTTAACTCAGACCATAAACGCAATCAGCTAGATACTTTTCCTAGGGGATATCAGGGAGTTTATGATGGCATCATCATAGAATCCGGTACAGAACATAGCTCCGGGCTGATGATCAGCCCTTTTGACAGCACTGTAATTGACTGGGACAGGCCTGAAGCTGAGGTTATTCACGATGTAGTTGAAAACGATGGATTGGCCATTTATGTACATTCTGAAGATGAGCATGATTGGGAGAATCCTGATTATCAAGCGATGGAAATTTACAATATCCATACAGACATGAAGGATGAAGAAGGGATATTCCCCATTCTTGTCAACAGATTATTGAATCCAAAAAAATACACCCATTGGATGTTTAGGGACCTTTATGATGAACAAACGGAAATATTGGCCAACTGGGACCGTCTAAACCAAAACCGGAAAATTGTAGGAGTGGCCGGAGTAGACGCACACAACAATCAAAGTTTCAGGGCCAGGCATCTTGAGGACGAAAAAATAGAATGGGTTGGCCCCAATGCTGACACCTTGGTGATAAGAGAAGCCAATTGGTTTGATAAATTGCTAATGGGAGAACCTGACAAATACGGTTGGGCCTTTAAATGGGAGTTGGATCCCTATTTCAACTCTTACAACCATGCCAATAACTATGTCTATTGCGACACCTTAACCAATGTCAATATTAGGGACCACATTAAATTGGGACATGTTTTTGTGTCCTTTGAAAGCCTGGCTAAAGGGGAAGGCTTTCAGTATTTTGCGGTAAATCAAACGGATAGCCTTACAGCCATTTTGGGAGATTCTGTAAATCTGGCAGCAGTCAATAATTTGAAGGCAATTTCTCCATTTCCGGTAAAATTTCAGCTTTACCAGAATGGAGAGCTTATAGACGAGACTGAGGAAAAATACGATTATGAATATAGGATTCGAGACAAAGGGAATTACCGGATAGTGGCAAGAGTTGACCTGAAAGCCGAATGGATTCCCTGGATTTATACCAATCCCATTTATGTGTATTGAAACCAACCCCAAATAATTGTGCTAACAAATACGCTTAACCTATTCAGATCAATTCATTTCAAACGTTAAAAAGTTGAGGTAACCATGAATACGTTTTTTAAAATTACTTTGGCAGTAATTTTTTCACTGTTTGTAATTGCTTACTTCTATTTTATATTCCCACTCTGGGGCTATCCCTTTAATTCACAAAGACATGGGCAATTGCCTTTGACACCCGCCTGGGCATTGGAATGCTGGTTATGGGAAGACGATGTCAATACAGCGGCCTTTGTTGATGAACTACTGGACGGTTACAAAGAACATGACATTCCCGTTAGAACCATACTTATTGACAGTCCTTGGGCTTACCGCTACAATGATTTTGATGTGGATACCACGCTTTATCCGGATTATAAAAACTGGTTCTTTAACCTTCAGGACGAAGGGTACCGGGTGGTATTGTGGATGACAACCATGGTCAACAGTTATAACAAAGACCTTCAACTAAAAGAAGATCCCCTCTGGTATGAAAAAGCAAAATCCAAGGGATACCTTGTCTCTGATGGCACAGAGAACAAATGGTGGAAAGGAAGAGGCGGATTTATTGACTACACCAATCCGGAGGCCATGAAATGGTGGCGCGGCATGCAGCAGGAGGTTTTTGATCTGGGAATAGATGGCTGGAAACTGGATGGTACTGCCACCTTGTTTTGGAAAAACATTGCCGGTATTCCTTTCTTCTACAAAAAAACTGCTTCAGGACTTATGACCACCCGAACCTACATGGACCATTATTACCGGAATGAGTACCAGCATGGCTTATCCCAAAACCCTGAATTCGTTACTTTGTCCAGGTCCATGGATCGAGGTTTTCATCCTGAGGGTTTTGCTCCGTTTGATGCTTCACCTGTCAATTGGGTAGGGGATCAACAGCACGAATGGGTAACCAGTAAAATGCTTGATGAAGCCCAGGAAGATAAAGTTGATATTGCGTTGGAAGGCATACAGGGCTTTGAATCTGCCATTACAAGCATCCTTAAAAGTGCTGCCATGGGCTACAATATCATTGGATCTGATATTGCGGGATTCTCAGGAAAGACAATACCAGTGAGGTTATACATCAGATGGGCACAATTTTCCACCTTCAATGGTTTGTTTCTGAATGGAGGGCACGGAGAGCGAAGGCTTTGGAAACGGAGTGAGGAAGAATTAAAAATCATAAGAGAATACTCCTGGTTACATACTGAGTTGGTTCCTTACATGTATCATTATGTGGTCACGGCTCATGAGGGTGGAAGGGTTTTGATGCAACCCCTAGAAGGAAAATATCACTATATGTTTGGAGAGAGTCTGTTGGTTGCTCCCATTTACCAAGACAGGTTGGAAAATGAAGTAAAGCTTCCTGAAGGGAAGTGGCGCTATTGGTTTGATGACAGGCAGGTTATTGAAGGCCCAATCACTTTTGAACAAGAATTCTCATTGGAGGAATACCCGGTTTATATCAAAGAAGGTGCCATCGTACCAATGCATATCAAACGTGCTTACACAGGGATAGGAAAACCAGAGGATGAAGGTTATTTGACTTTTCTAATCTACCCAGACTTGGAAGAATCAAATTTTGAGGTGTTTAGAGAAAAGGATAAAAGCACGGTCTTGACTTATAAAAACTTAGGGAAAAACTTGACGGTTGAAATTTCCGGAAAACAAATTCCACATATCCTTAATATCAAATCTCCAAATCAACCTTCTAAAATAACTTTGGACGGAAAGCACCTGATAGAAGAAACTGATTATAAATACCTTACCGAAATCAAGAAATTGAGAATAAAAACCTCAGCTTACAGCAATGGCCAATACCTTATCCAATTTTAACCCAAACCCTATGACCATACATTGCTTAATTAAGATTAAACAACTAATTATGAAAAACACACTTGTTGTACTATTTACTTTATTCTGTGTAATGGGATGCAAAACTGCAGCAACAGACCCTGACCGCCCACTCAAAGCACCCAAAGGATATATGAATGAAACGTTCCTCAAAATGGCCTACGGTTTGGGAATGTTAGATCTAATCGATTCTAAGCCCCCTGTACCGGATGATTTAGAGGCGATAAAAAATGTTACTTATAAAACCGTAGGAGATATTGATTTACAATTGGATATCTACAAAAAGAAAGGCTTGGAAGCTCCTGCTCCTACGATGGTTTTCATTCATGGAGGCGCCTGGAAAAAAGGAAAGCGTCAAGACTATTTGCCTTATATGATCAATTACGCCGAGAAAGGTTTTGTAACCGTAACCCTCTCCTACAGGCTTTCAGGAGTGGCTAAATTTCCGGCAGCTGCCCAAGATGTCAACTGTGGAATCAAATGGGTTAAGCAACATGCTGCTGATTATGACATTGACCCGGAACGCATGGTGCTGATCGGTGGCTCTGCGGGTGGACACCTTTCGCTTTTGCTGGGTTATGGAGGGGATGAAACATTATTCAACCAAGACTGTAAGGAGCTTGGTACAGATAGTAAGGTAAAGGCGATTGTAGATTTTTATGGCCCTGTAGACATCACTACTCCCTATGCCATTACCACAGAGCAGGTACTTAGTTTTATGGGCGCTACTTATGAAGAAATCCCTGAGATGTACAAACTTGCCTCACCAAGTACCTTTATCACCCCTGATGATCCCCCAACTTTAATCTTTCAGGGAACAATTGATTCATTGGTTCCTGTCAGCCAATCAGATTCACTTGCCAGTTGGTTAGATCAGGCCGGTGTAGACCATGATTATCACCGACTCAAAGGTTGGCCACATACCATGGATGCTGCCAAAAAAGTAAATGAATATGCCCAATTTTATATTGATGCTTTTTTAGAGAAGTATTTATAAATTTTTCTCTATAGTCTATTTAAAATCTAATTAACCAATAGGTAACCTATTACAAATTAAATAATTCTATTTACCCCATATGATCAAACGTAAATCTCTATGTTGATGCTGATTGTGAAATTAATGAATCCAAAAACCCCAGAGGGGTGGAAAATTTGTAGCCAGGGGCAGAGCCCCTGGTGAAACCATTAAGCTCAACACGATTTTGGCGGCATTGTTGCCTTTTTTTCTGCAACAATGATGACAAAATCCCGAAAACGTAGGCACATCTAGGCATAACGTCCTAATTATTAATGACCCTATTCGAAATCTTTACACTGCCGTTACAATTCAGATTGCTTCGCTTAAGCTCGCAATGAGGATAGGCATTTACCTTTTAAAATACGGGTAATCAGCAGGCTCTTGTTTTCCCTCGGTGGTCATGGTAGAGGTGATATCAAAACTTGAGCGTTGCCAATAATAAAATTGACCTGTTTCGGTTCCTACTAACAGATCCGGCACACCATCTTTATTGAAATCAGACACCACAGGGCCATCGGTATGCCCCATCAAGGTTTTGGACAAAACCCTTCCCATGTATTCCAAAACCAATTTACCATCCTTCATACCCTTATTCCTCATCCAATCTACTGCCGGCTTAGAAGATACAATCAAATCTTCCAGGCCATCGCCATCCCAGTCATGGAAGGTTATTTTTAACCGCCCACTGCTCGACCCTGTACGCTGATTGAGCAAAATGGGTTGACCATCAGGAAAGACAAAATTCCTTTTTGGATGCATTAGTACTAATTTATCGTCCACCTTTTTACGAGGATACACTGCCAAATAACCTTCATGGTCCAGCATCACCAAATCATTTAACCCATCTTCATTAAAATCCATAATCAATGGAGATGTTCTCCAAGGAGCCAGCAACTCATTGTCTGTTTCCGCTACACCCGGCACCCAAGCAGGCCGAAGTGGTTCGCCTTCCCATTCCACGTACAATGGCTGTGGGGCTGCCAGTTTAGGGGCTTTCTTGCTACCAGTATTTTTAAAAAACACAATATTTCCATTGTGTTCATTGGCCAGAATATCCGGCAAATCATCTTCATCCCAATAACCCACATCAATGGTGCTATACCCCCAAATTGGGGCCTCAGTGTTGGGAAGGGCTTCCGTTTGAATCAACCGGATAGGCTTTCCATCTGCCTCAAGCAATTGAGGAGCATCCCATACAGGGTCTTTCCCTCCAAGGTTTTTAATGAAGCCAATATGTCCCACTCCATTTCCACTAATAATATCATCCAATCCATCTCCATCCCAATCAAAAATCCTAGGCGCCACTAAAGCACCAAAATCTACATATTTGGCTTCTTGCTGAATATATACTGGCGCTGCAAATTGAGGTATTCCGTCTTTGATTTCTCCAGTATGCCTGAGGTAAGAGATTTTCCCATCTTCATCCCCAGCCAAAATATCCATAAAACCATCTTTGTTCCAGTCAATTGCCGTCTGATGCATGGTAGCCCTAGACTCATATTGGATGGGAAGTCCATCAATTTTCAAAGCTATCCCTAGGCCAAACTCATATTCTGTAGCAGAACCGGTATTCTCGAAGTAAACGATAAAGTCATCGTTCCAGTCAATGTCAAAATTTTCATGGTTTTTACCAATACTCAAAAAATCATAGTCTCCATCATTGTCAAAATCCGCAAACATGGGTTTCATCGATAACCCTTCGGATAAAGGAGATCCATCTGATTTCAAAAGTCTTTGGGGACTTTCATATACTGGATCCTCATTGGTGCCAGAATTTTTCAAAAACAATACATGGCTTTTTCCATCGGTTACAAATTCAAGTTTTTTCGCCAGTTCCCCTATCCGGCCTCGGTAAGTTCTGGGTTTGTCCCGTGTGGCAACTGCCATCAAATCATGGACACCATCCCCATCAAAATCAATAATTTTCCACTCTGTTTTGCAGTTGTGCAAGTAATCGTATCCATCAACAGGTAAATGCACTTCATTTTCATCCCAAAAGACATTTTGAGGCACATTTTTATAAATCAAAAGTTTTTCTCTAACCCTATCAGGGGTAAGCACGTGCACTCCTTCCCCCACATAAGAGGCCTGAAACCTGGAACCATCATCGCCCAACCTCCTTCTTTCAAAAGACACCTTCATTCTCCTTCTAAATACAGGCATTTCCGTGTTCCCTGAAATATTTTCAAAGTAGAAAATTCCAGATTCAGTATAGCTCCCGGATTCTGAAATCAACAAATCGAGATCTCCATCCCCATCAAAGTCCATGGGCATGGGTACGGCTTTAAAACCAGCATCTAAGTCTACCAGCAAACCAGGATTATTATAGGCCAGTTTGTGAAGCATATTGTCACCATAAATGCTTGATTCTGCAGACGGCTGGTTCGTTCCACAGGAAAAGAGAAAAAGGCTACCTATTGCTAAAATAAGTAGATAGGTTTTAATGGGTAAAGTCATGAAAGCGAAGAATTTTTGAACTATATTTTTATATAAGTATTGTTTTTATGCATGTACCATAATATAAGGTAAAGCAAGCCAAAACCACCAAGGGTGGTCAATGCACCATAATAGGCACCTGTATATTGCTCCAAACCATACAATAGAAAATGGGCTATATCAGGGAAGCTAATGACATGGGAAAGCACATATGCAGTAATGGCATTCATCCCGATCACTTTAAACATAAAAGTCCATTTCACCTTACCTTTCACATCAATGATCCAGTAAAACAGGGCCATTAAAAGAAAACAAACGCCAGAGGAGGCGAGCACAAATGAACTGGTCCATATTTTTTTTACAATCGGATGCCAAATTCCCCAAATCATGCCCAATGCCAATCCTGCAACACCCACAATCAATAGGTAAAGGGCCACTTTATTTCTAGGAAGATTGGATTTAATCAACTCTCCAGCAAAGAGTCCGGACAAGGTAGTAGCTATAAATCCAAAACCAGTCAGTACCCAGGTGTATTGATAGCCATCGTCAAATCGACCCAATACCAAATGATCCAAATACAAAGCATAATTTTTATCAGGAAGAATCACACTTTGACCAACTCCCGGAACATTGGGAACTGTGAGTATCAAGGCATAAATGATCAAACAAGCAGCAAACATAATATAGCGCCCATTCCTGCTCAAATAAATAAAAGCCAGACAAGAAAAGAAATAGCCTACTGCAATCGCTTGAAGGGTATTGCTAAAGATTTTAAAGGTATTGACATCCAAGGCCAGTAAATTTCCCTGAACAATCCATCCCAAGAAAAACAGGATAAAGACCCGCTTAAAGAGTTTTTTATAAATCTGAGCCTTTCCTGTATTTTCCTGCATTCTTTTGGACAAGGAAAAAGGAATAACAGCCCCCACCATAAAAAGGAACAGCGGCATGATAATATCGTAAAAGGTGGATCCAAACCAATCGGGATGGTCAAATTGGTTGGCCAAAAAACCTGTAATCGTGGATTGGGAACCTTTGTGAAGCAGAGCGAAAAAACGATCCGCAAAAATAATAAACAACATATCAAATCCTCTCAGTGCATCTATGGAGAGGATTCTGTTGGGTTTGATGGTTTGCTCATTCATGAAAATAAACTTTAATGGGTGGTGAAAAGAAGGTAATATATCAATTAATTTAAACAAAAATCTAAATTGAATTGGTTAAACGCTTCTGGGTTTATGTTTGATCTTTTGAAAAACAAGGATTATAATAGCTCTAATAGGCGGTAAAACAGATCAGCACCAACTGTAAAGACATAGCATCAAGATTATTTGCCAAATAATTTATTGCGCTTTTTCCAATTTATCTTGGCAACATAAACACTGCCATCGCTTCCATACTTCTCTACTCCTTCTGGCTGCATCCATTCCGAAACAGTCACCCATGTTTCTTTTGGACTTATTTCTGTTACTCCAAAATTACCCAGTCTGGCACCTCTCTCTGGCACTAGGGCAATTTCTGTTTCTCTGATTACCGCTAACTTTTCGGTGTCAATCTTGGCCATAAACAATGGCGCACGGTGTCTGAAAACATGATCATTGTCTGCACCTCTACGTGTATATACCAAGTACAATCCATCGGAATGCCTTACCCAATGCTGCTGGGTATTGTAATTACCCAAGGGCGATCCATCGTCAAAAGTCCATGGTTTGATCTCATCGTAATGCAAACCGTCCTTACTGGAAGTAATATAACCCTGCAGGTCATTTCTGATGGTAAGAAAATATTTACCCCCAAATTCCATCAACGAGGGTTCGTGCAAACCTCTGGTCTCATTATCCACCCAAAGTGAATTCCCTTTCTTTAAATACCGCAATGTCTTCCCATCAAAACTACAATGACATACCGTTACTCTGGAATTTTTTCCCTGAGAAGTATAATATATGGGTAATAAAATTGAGCCATCAGCTAAATCCAGTCGCTGAACACATCCAGCCCCTGCACTTGCAAGTTCATCACCTTCCGGCATTTCCAATTTCATCCACGGCAGCCATTCAGCACTCTTGGGGTCGTAGACAGAATAGGAAGTATGTCTTGCCCCATGATGATCGACTTTCCAGTCAGGAGTGTAAACAATGGTATGGCCTGTTCCCAAAAGCACGCCTGACTTTTCGTGCCACTTGGGCCAAAAATCAGCAGCCGCTACTGGCCGTTCCAAGCCAGCTATGGTTTCCATTTTAGGAGCTAAAGGCTCGGACTTTTCAGGCTTTGTCCATGTTTTCCCTTTATCCATACTCCGAATCTGATACATTCCTTTAAATACATCGCTTCCTTCCAAGTCCAGTGTACTCATGGTCATGACAATCTCTTTTGTTCCATTCACCTTTCCTGCTCTAGGATGCACCCAACATTGTTTGCCATCAAAAAGCTTGGCCACCACATCTAAGCTGACCGTAAAATCCGGTACCAAAGGTGCTCTAGGAAAGGAGAAACCCACTTGAGGAAGGCTCAGTACCAGGAAGGAAGCACTACTTTTAAGGAGAAATTTTCTACGGTTCAACATGCTAATATTTTTTTTGAGGAGTAGGATAAATAACCAATAATAAGGAAACATACATAAAACTAACCTTATAAACCACCGTTTTTTCACAAAATAACGGTACTTTTATCTGACTGGTCTTCACCTGCCAGCATTCCACTTATTTATTGTTGATTAGGTCTCCTTTTTCAAAGGAATACCCTTGTCAATACCATTCAAAAACCATTCGGACGATAATGGACAACGTTACATTAAAGGACTTTTTAATTTCAAATCTAAAGGTTGACGAAAACGAAATTTTATCAATCGTTGAAAGCTGCAAGAAAAAAAAGGTTAAAAAAGGGGACTTTTTATTACGAAAAAATGAATACTGCAAATACACCTTTTTTATAGAAAAAGGGCTGCTACGTCAATTCTCTATAGACAAAAAAGGAAAGGAGCACATTTTAACTTTCGCTCCTGAAAATTGGTTTGTTACAGATAGAGACGGTGCCTATTTCAATAAGCCATCAACTTATTTTATTCAGGCATTGGAAGACAGTCAGGTTGTATTGATAGATGAAGAACAAGTCCATCTGCTTTACAATAAAATTCCAAAGTTTACCTACTTCAACAATAGATTGCTTCACAACCATATTCGACACTTACAAAACAGAATTAACCTGTTATTAAGTACTGCCGCAGAAGACAGGTATTTACAGTTTGTAAAGATGTACCCTGACATACTTTTAAGAGTGCCTCAAACAATGGTAGCATCCTATCTAGGGATCACTCCAGAAAGCCTGAGTCGTGTCCGTAAGGAATTGACTATCAAAAACTTCAAAGTATAATTTCTTACCATACATCAATGCAAGGACAATGTTCTAAATGTAGGTTTGCTAAATAAAATTTGACAGCTATGAAAACGAGAACAGTAGAATTGGTAATAAGGCCTGGAGAGCCCCACTTTGTTGGTGATGGTTTTCGTGTGCATACCTTTATCCCCAGTGGTATTGGTCTAGATATGCAACGGATGAACCCCTTTATTCTGTTGGATTATAATTCACCCTACAAATTTCCACCATCAAGCAATCCAAAGGGAGTGGGGGTCCATCCGCACAGGGGTTTTGAAACGGTAACAATCTCCTATAAAGGAAAAGTAGCTCATCATGACAGTAGTGGCGGTGGCGGAGTGATAGGTGAAGGCGATGTTCAATGGATGACAGCTGCAAGTGGCGTTTTGCATAAGGAATACCATGAAGAAGAATGGAGCAAAACTGGAGGCATTTTTCAAATGGTCCAACTTTGGGTGAACCTACCCCAAAAAGACAAAATGAGTGAACCAAAATACCAAGCCATAAAAAAAGAAGATATCAACCAACATAAATTGAAAAAGGATGCAGGACATATAGAGGTAATTGCTGGAGAATACAACGAAACCAAAGGTATTGCTTCCACCTTCACACCATTACATGTTTTGAATGCAAGGTTAAACAAAGGAGGTAAAGCAACCTTTGAGTTTCCTGCCTGTTACAATACAGCCCTCCTTGTATTGGAAGGGAGCATCGTTATCAATGGGAATGAAAAAATACAAACGGATCATTTGGCATTAATGGCAAATGATGGAGAAACTTTTGAGGTCGAAGCCGATAAGGAAGCCCTCCTATTGCTTTTAAGTGGGCTACCAATTGATGAACCCATAGTTTCACATGGACCATTTGTGATGAACACAAAAAAAGAGCTATTAAAAGCTTTCGATGATTTCAACAATGGCAAATTTGGCTATTTAAAAGATTAAAGAAATAGGAAATTACAACTCCTGAAGCGGCGGGTTAATGGAAATAAAACCACCCTCCAGGAGTTTAATTCTATGATCGCTAATACCAATATTTAAATTTATCTACAGTTCACCTTGTATTTTATTTCAACTGCTCCAGTAGAGTAGGCTTTGGTTTCGATAAGCGTCAATTTAGTCTCTTTAGGAAGGCTTTCAAACAAATCAATACCTTGAGTCAGTACAATAGGCATTACAAAAACCTGGATTTCATCAATAAGTTTTTCATTTAGCAACAGGGTGTTCAATTGCCCTCCCCCTATAAGCCAAATATCTCCCCCTTTTTGGTTTTTTAATTGTTTGACAAAATCCAGGTGATTGTCCGAAATGAATACCACCTCACTTGTATTTATCAAGGTTTTATCCCTTGTAAACACATAATTATTTTTGTCTGCATAAGGAAAATCGATTCCCCAACTTAAGATTTGCTTATAAGTAGTATTCCCTTGAATGGTCGTATCAATGGATTTATAAAAATCAGCATAACCGTGATCAATTTTCTCTGGATTAGGGATAGCTTCAAGCCAATCGACACTACCGTCAGACTTGGCAATCTTCCCATTAAGACTTATGGCAATATATAGTTTTAATTTTCTCATTATCAATAAATTAAATAAACATCTCAACTAAAAAACCTCTACTTCACTATTAACTATTGGCCAAAGTAAGGTTAATTTTTATTTGGAAGAAGAATCAGTAAATAGAAATATTAAAACGAATAGAAACAACCTAACACAGAAAGGAAAATGCGCTAAGTGTTAAAAATGTTCTCCAATAATTTGTTTTGCAGGTTTAAGTTTTCTAAAATTATTCTGAATTAGCAATAACGGCCTTTGCACCCATGAAGTAAAGGTCAAAACCCAATATATATAATGAAGCCTACCGATACGAGTAATCCGGAATATTACCACAAGGTAGTGGACTGTCAGTACGCCTGTCCAGCCCACACACCGGTCCCTGAATACATCCGAAAAATTGCAGAGGAAAAATACACCGAAGCCTACATGATCAATTGGGAATCCAATGTATTCCCAGGGGTTTTAGGCCGGACATGTGACCGTCCCTGTGAACCGGCATGTAGAAGAGGGAGAGTAGAAGAAGAACCTGTAGCAATCTGTAGATTAAAAAGAGTGGCCGCAGACAACAAAGGAGATGTCAAAGCCCTAATGCCTCATGCACCATTCCCTTCCAATGGTAAAAAAATCGCCCTTATAGGCGGAGGGCCTGCTTCCTTGACAGTAGCAAGAGACCTTGCTCCTTTGGGTTATGAAATCCATCTTTTTGATGAACAAATAGCCGGAGGAGGTATGATGCGAAGTCAGATACCTGCATTCCGCTTACCTGAAGAAGTCCTCAATGAGGAAGTCAATTACATCTTGGATTTGGGTATTCACACCCAATTCATGCATTATGTAGATAGCCTTAAAGGCATTCTAGAGCAAGACTATGATGCCGTATTTATAGGCACTGGAGCTCCAAGAGGTAGAGATCTTCCCAAACTTCCAGGAAGAAAAGAAGCTGATGCCAATATCCATATCGGAATCGAATGGCTGGCCAGTGTAGCATTTGAACACACCAAAAAGATTGGAAAAAAGGTAATTGTTTTGGGTGGTGGTAACACCGCCATGGACTGCTGCCGTACTTCTCGCCGAATGGGTGGAGAGAGTGTAAAAGTAGTCGTTAGAAGCCCATTCAAGGACATGAAAGCCTCTCCTTGGGAAAAAGAAGATGCTCAGCATGAAGACATTGATATATTTGACAACCATGTCCCCCTTAGTTTTGAAGTGGAAAATGGCAAACTTATAGGCATGAAATTCCAAAAGGTGGAAGCTGTCTATGATGACAATGGCAAAAGAAAGCTAATTCCAACCGGCGAACCGGATGTTTTTATAGAAGCAGACGAAGTACTTATCGCTATAGGTCAGGAAAACAGCTTTCCATGGATAGAAAGGGACATAGGGCTTGAGTTTAACGAATGGGAAATGCCTACAGTAGATAAGGTAACCTTTCAGTCTACAAACCCTAAAGTGTTTTTTGGTGGAGATGCTGCATTTGGACCAGAAAACGTTATCACGGCAGTGGCTCATGGACACCAGGCTGCAGTATCCATGCACCTCTTTTGCGAAGAAAAAGACCTAAAGCAAAGGCCTGCTCCGTTTACCAAGCTGTTCAGCACCAAAATGGGTATCCACGAATGGAGCTACGACAGCCCAGTAACCATCGATCAAAGATTCTTGGTTCCACAGGCAGAAAAAGCCCTGACATTGGTAGATCGAAAGAAAGAAGTGGAGCTAGGATTTAACTTGCCCACAGGATTTAAAGAAGCTCAACGTTGCCTAAACTGCGATGTACAAACAGATTTCTCTGCTGATCTCTGCATAGAGTGCGATGCCTGTATGGACGTCTGTCCTACAACCTGTATCACATTTACAGGAAACGAGCCGGAGGAGGATAAATTAAGACAGAAACTACTGGTACCAGCAACCAATAAATCACAGGATATCTTGGTATCAGAAACACTCAAAACCGGACGTGTCATGGTAAAAGATGAAGATGTATGTCTTCACTGCGGACTATGTGCAGAAAGGTGCCCCACCTCCGCATGGGACATGAAACAATATTTTTACAGTGTAACAAAAGCAGGAAACATATGAATGAGGAACAAACCATTGCTCACCCTAAAGCAAGGGTAAATGATTTTGTAGCCCGGTTTGCCAACGTCAATGGAACCGGCTCAGCCAGTGCCAATTTTCTATTTGCAAAAGCTATTTTCAGGATGGGTATTCCCGTCACTCCTAAAAATATTTTCCCCTCCAACATTCAGGGGCTACCTACATGGTACGAAGTAAGGGTTAGCGAAAAAGGCTACCTAGGCCGTAGAGAAGGCGTTGACCTACTCGTGGCAGTCAATGCCCAAAGCATGAGACAAGACATCGAAAGCGTCCAGTCCGGCGGCTACTTGATGTATGATAGCACCAAAAAACTACATTCTGATCTGATTAGAGAAGATATCCATTATCTGGGAGTTCCCATGATGGAATTGGCCAATGAAAACTACAGCAACCCAAGACAGCGACAACTATTTAAAAACATTATCTATGTAGGCGCCCTTTCTGTTTTGCTAAACATAGAGTTTGAAGTATTAGAGACCTTGCTCAAAGAACAATTTGCAGGCAAGGAAAAGCTGATCGCTCCGAATGTAAAAGCCCTGCAACTGGGAATGGATTATGCCAAAAAGAATTTTGACTACCCCCTACCCATTAGACTGGAAAGAAGAGACCTTGTCAAGGATAAAATATTGGTAGATGGCAATACAGCCTGTGGACTGGGTGCCGTATATGGTGGGGCTACGGTAATGGCCTGGTACCCTATCACCCCTTCAACTTCTGTGGCAGAGGCATTTGAAAAATTCGCAAGCAAATACCGCATAGATCCCGAAACAGGAAAGAAAAACTATGCCATCGTTCAGGCAGAAGATGAGCTGGCAGCCATGGGAATGGTCATCGGTGCCAACTGGAATGGGGCAAGATCCCTAACCGCCACAAGTGGCCCGGGGGTCTCATTAATGAGTGAATTTATAGGCTTGGCCTATTTTGCAGAAGTACCTGCTGTACTGATAGACGTGGAAAGAGCCGGCCCCAGTACCGGCATGCCTACAAGAACGCAACAATCGGACATCACCATCGCTGCATACGCCTCCCATGGAGACAGCAAGCATCCATTGTTATTCCCCTCTACTCCCAAGGAGTGTTTTGACATGACAGCCATCTCATTTGACTTGGCAGATCGCCTTCAAACGCCAATCATTTTGATGACTGATCTGGACTTGGGCATGAACGATCATATGAGCGAGCCATTTACATGGGATGCTGAAAAGAAATATGACAGAGGAAAGGTATTGAACAGGGAAGAGTTGGAAGCCATGGGCAGGTACGGCAGATACCTGGACAATGAAGGAGATGGTATTCCTTACAGAACCTATCCCGGCACCCATCCATCCAAAGGCGCCTTCACCACCAGAGGAACCTCCCGAGATGAGTATGCCGTGTACACTGAAAACAGCGAAGCCTATGTGCGCAATATGAAACGCCTGCAAACCAAGTGGGAAACGGCAAAAAAAATAATGCCCGAACCCCACTTGTATCAAGAAGAAAATCGGCAGGAAATCGGCATGTTGTTCTTCGGAACCTCCACCTATTCTTCAGAAGAAGCCAAAGATTTGCTGGAAGAAAAAGGCATTCACCTAGATGCCATTCGCATCAAAGCCTTCCCTTTTGGAGAAGCTACTGAGGCCTTTATTCAATCTCACAAGCTTGTGTTTGTCATCGAGCAAAACAGGGATGGGCAGCTTCGCAGCCTGATCATTAATGAAATGCAAACCAATCCTGCGAAACTAGCCCCTGTACTGAATTATGATGGCATGCCCATCACTGCAGATGAAATCGCTTCACAAATCACCAATTATTTAAAGCAAAAAACCGCCGTAGCTCATGACTTATCTGAAACCTTTATTTAGACATCCCAAGCTTCCCAAAAATAAACTTGGATACACCCTTAAAGAATACGAAGGCAGTATTTCTACGCTCTGTGCAGGTTGTGGACATGACAGTATCAGCGCCACCATCGTACAGGCTTGTTACGAACTAGACATTGAGCCCCATCTGGTAGCTAAAATCTCCGGCATTGGTTGCTCTTCCAAAACCCCTGCCTACTTTCTAGGCAATTCCCATGGTTTTAACTCTGTGCATGGCAGAATGCCTTCTGTGGCTACAGGTGCCAATATGGCCAATAAAAATCTGGTATACTTTGGTGTATCAGGAGATGGAGATACTGCTTCCATTGGCATGGGGCAGTTTGTGCATGCCATCCGAAGAAACCTCAACATGGTCTATATCGTGATGAACAATGGCTGCTATGGCCTTACCAAAGGACAAGATTCAGCTACTGCTGACTTAGGATCTAAGAGCAAAGCCGGATCTATCAACCCGTTTCAGCCTGTGGATCTTGCCAGCTTGGCAGTAGAATTAGGCGCTACCTTTGTGGCCCAGAGTTTCAGTGGTGACAAGCAGCAGTTGGTTCCACTTATCAAGGCTGGTATACAGCACAAAGGCCTGGCCTTTATCAATGTGATGTCTCCTTGTGTCACTTTCAATAACAATCCTGGGTCTACCAAATCCTACGATTATATAAGAGAGCACATGCAGGCCACAGGTACGCTGGATTTTGTTCCCGAAGAAAAACCCATTCATGCCGAGTATGAGGAAGGCACGGGCACAGCTGTGTCACTACATGATGGTTCTGAGATGAAATTACACAAATTGGCCCCAGACTGGGATCCCGAAGACCGGGTATCCGCAGCCAATGCCATTCAGCAAGCACGGTTAAAGGATGAAATACTCACCGGCTTGCTCTATATCAATACCGAATATGGCGACCTGCATGACATCATCAACACTTCCGATACACCTTTAAATACCATGAAGGAAAATACGTTGTGTCCCGGAACGGAAAAACTGGACACCATCAATGCGGGATTCAGGTAAAAAAATCCTGACACCATCATTCGAAACAAACACCATTACAAAACCCCATCGCTTTTACTAGAGATGGGGTTTTGTTTTTAAGGGTGAGGAAAATTGTAGGATCTATAAGTACCATGACAGGATAAAAACCAGTAGACTAATACTTTGGGAACACAAACTCCATGACATTGGCTCAGGAGACAGACAAGTACTACTACGTTCAAAAATTCATCTACACCTTAACACCAGAGTCGATCTGGAAGTTGGCAGACAAGTTCCTTGCATATTACAAGCTTCACGGTCAGAAGACTTTTACCTGTACTCGATAGGGTAGCGAAAAACTACCCATACATCGGCTAGCTATTGAGAGCACCAATGCCTCTGATTGCTTTAAATACCTAATGATGCACAAGTCCTGAAGAAGTCACGTAAGGTGACCCAGAAAGCCAGAAGTGGTGGCTAGGGTGAAGATGTGATTTTGGAGATATTCAGATAATTTTATAATAAAAATTGAAAAAAAAATCAATCATTTATGGGTATAAAGCCTGAGAAATAAACGTTAAATATTAACAATTTGTCGTATAAAAAGTATTGTATTGTAACAATAAGATTACCATATTTGTGAAGTTACGTTGCGAAAATAACTACGCAATGGATTGAAAATTAAGGCTTTTATTGACTTTAATCTTTTTATACTAACTTATAAATCCATGAGCAAAACATTAAACCCAACAATTGGAGGTGCTTTTGATGAAATTGGAGAAAGCTCATTGAAAGCGCGAGGCTTGGATATTCGCTATCAGCAGGTCTTAAACCATTATTTGGACACAATTACCGATTTCATTAATATAATCGATCAAAAGGTTCAGTTAATGGAAGTGGTTTCTTCTCAACTTGAAAAATTAACGTGGATAGAAACCACTTCGAACGATGATACACTACAAAAAGTGAGTTCGATCCTACACATTAGTAGGGGAATGCTTTCTGGTTTTAAAAATGATTTGAAAGCCATGGAGGAAGGTAAGATTGACCAAGATTGTCCTTCTACAGTGTCAAAGTTTAGGGACGAGATAGAATTGTTAGAAGAGAATATTGTGGATACAGAAATGATCTTTTTTGAGTTGAGAACTGACTCTGATTTTAACGATCTGGATAAACAAATATCAAATTTCTAAATGATTTTTTTTTGTATCCCACAAGTAAAAGATCAAATCTATAAACTATCTAAAAAAAGTAGTTACAAAAATCTCAACACTGAGTTATTCGATTTTTTTGATGGTATAAACAATGGCAATAATAGTTACCATGGAAAAAGATTAAATTGCTCTTCTCCTAATCCATTTATCAAAAAGAGAATTACGAGAATCGAAACTACTTTAAAATCACTTTAGACCGTAAGAAAAAAGAGCTAAATTTTAAGATGGTAACTACTCAATCCTAGTTCCAAATAATATTTTTTTTTAGTTTATCAATAAACAATATTCAATAGTACAGTTTGGGTTTGATAGTTTTTTCGATTTTTCGAAGTAATCACCCCAAAGTTCAGGGTCTTCTTTGAATTGGTTGGCAGGGTTCGAACTATCATTGTAAAAGAATATTCTCGTAATTCCGTTCTTTTCATTGCTTTGAATGGCATCCTTGGATGACCAAGTTCAATTAGAAATTCACCCGCTGATTATTTTACTTGGTATAAATTGGCAAAAAATAAGTAACGTTAAATTTCTCTATGCCTTAGAATTTCTAGATAGCCCTGACTCAGTTTTCCTTCCCATTAAACGGGTTAAATTTCCTACTCCCTACGTCCATTCCTATGGCCCTGCAGACGGTCTTGTCTCCATACTTGCCATTGAGTCGATCCAAGGCCTGGTACAAAGAGATTTGTTCTTCGGTATCTTCAAACAGGTTGATCTGATAATGCCCATGCACCAGCCCGCTAAAGCAAACACCGATCAAACGAATCAGTAAACGCCGTTGGTACAGTTGCTGAAAAAGCGCCTTTACCAGGGGAAGGAGGACATGGTCTGCGGAAGTATAAGACACCCGACGTTGTACGGTATGGGTGTCAAAATCAGAATACCGGATCTTTACCGATACGGTAGATGTCAACTTCTGCTGTTGCCTCAGTTTACCCGCCAACTGCTCGGTCATGGCCGTAAGTGTCGCTTCCAGCAGTCCAACATCAATGGTATCTTGTTCGAAGGTGTTTTCTGTAGAAATAGACTTGGCTTCCGAATAAGGCGTAATGGGTGAACGATCAATCCCATTCGCCTTTTCCCAAATCATCAACCCATTTTTACCAAAAGCAGCTTCCAGTAATTCCGCAGGCATAGTCTGCAGGGTGTGGATTTTCTTTACCCCCATATTGTACAGCGTATGGGAAGTTTTCTTCCCTATCATGGGGATTTTCCTCACTGACAAAGGCGCCAAAAAATGTTTCTCCTCTCCATAAGGCACCTGTTTCTCATTATTGGGCTTGGCTTCTCCCGTGGCCACTTTGGATACGGTTTTATTTTGTGAGAGCCCTAAAGAAATGGGCAAACCACTTTCTTTGATAATCTTTTGTCGCAACTCCTGCGCCATCTTATAACAGCCAAAAAACCGGTCCATGCCCGTATAGTCCACATAAAACTCATCAATAGATGATTTTTCAAAAAGTGGCACACTCTCCCTGACTATCTCTGTGATTTCACTGGATTTCTGGCTGTATTTAGCAAAATCACCTCTAATCTGTAAAGCCTCCGGGCAAAGCTGTCTGGCGGTACGCATGGGCATGGCGGAGTGAATTCCGAATTTTCTGGCCTCATAGCTGCAAGAAGCCACCACTCCCCTATCTCCCGATCCCCCTATCAGAATAGGCTTACCCATAAGCCGACTGTCGTACAAACGTTCTACCGACACAAAAAAACTGTCTAAATCCATGTGTACAATATTCCGTCTTTCTGCCATTACCTTCCTCTCCTACTATTATTTACAATCTATTTTGTTAATTTTATTGACATTTTATTGTTTATAATTTAAACAATTGTTTTATATTTAAACCATTGATTTCATTAAAAAATTTGACCATGTACCTCCACAGCAATATCAAATTACTGCGCAAAAGAAAAGGAATCACACAGTCCATAATGTCTGAGTCACTGAACATCAGCAGGTCCAAGCTTGCCGGCTATGAACTAAGTATCAGCCCTCCGCTGGATACATTGGTGAAGATTTGTGAATACCTGGAAGTATCGGTAGATCTGATCTTGAAGGAGAACCTGGAAAAATACCCTGCTCACAAGCTCAGGGAGGTATTGGAAACCAGTCGCTACCTCAAAGGCCGAGATTTACGCATCCTCACTACCACGGTGGATGCCCAAGGTCGTGAATTAATAGAAGTGGTTTCTCAGAAAGCAAAAGCCAGTTACCTGGCAGGATTTTCAGATCCCGACTTTATTGGGGATTTGCCTCGGTTTCACCTCCCCTTTCTCCCACAGGACAAAAAATACAGGGTTTTTCAGGTAGATGGAGACTCTATGGAACCGATCCCTGACGGGGCATGGATCATTTGTGAATACATAGACGATTGGACAGCCATACGTGACGGTGAGAAATACGTTATTGTCACCGAGCAGGATGGGGTTACGTTCAAGCTGACTTACAACCAATTAAGCAATAAAAAGCAGCTTTTACTCTGTTCAAGCAACCCCTTATATCCCCCTTTTGAAGTAAAAGCAGAAGCAGTAAGGGAAGTATGGAAATACCGTATGATGATGGTATAAGTGCCGCAATAAATTGGTATAAAGTGAAATAAAAGCTATCTTTAGTAAGTAGGTAACCCACCGACAGTATAATTAAAGGCAACATTTTCTGCCATAATCTGTTAATAATAAGTACACTTATTCGGCCCCTTAATAGGATGTGCCGAAAACCGCATGTATTGATTTTTATTTTGACACGCATGGTGCAATAGGGTTTCCTGACATTTCTCAGCTTGTCCTGGTTTTTCTTCAGGGGATGTGATAATATTCAGGAAATTAGGAATGTTAGATACTGAGCAACACAGTCGCAAGCCAGCAATTGCATCTCCGAGGTCAAAAGGGCTAAACATTATCGTATTTCATGAAGCGTCGGCAGTAACACTGCATTAGTAGAGATTAAAGCTTGTCTTGGTTTTAAAATTGTAGAGGATATGAAAGAAACAGTAGTAATTACATCGCCCTTAGGTAATATCAGACTTGTAGCTGAAGATGGTTTTTTGCTGTCCTGTAGCTTTACGGAAGAGCCTGTAACAGAAAAGATAAATAACCTGTTTTTTCTAGACATCATCAGTCAATTGAATCGTTATTTCGATGGAGACCTCAAGGTTTTCGATATTCCGGTAGCCATTGGTGGTAGCACATTCCAGAAAAAAGTATGGATGGAAGTAAATAAGATCCCTTTTGGACAGACGGCTTCTTATCAGGAGATAGCCAATGCCCTTTCTAAACCTACTGCTTCCCGTGCTGTAGGTGCCGCCAATGGTGCCAATCCACTATTGATTGTTATCCCTTGTCACAGGATTATCGCAAGTACGGGAGAGTTGACCGGCTATGCAGGAGGTCTGTGGAGAAAGCTCAAGCTACTACAAATGGAAGCCATGGACCAGCCAGGTCAGCAGTATAATTTGGGATTTTAATTTTCCGGTCAAACGCTTTCTTCTTTTTATCAACATCCCTATTTTTAAAGATGGAAAAAATAAATATCCATCTCTATACAGCAGCACTGGCCCCTTACTTTCTCTCTATCAATCAGGAGTGGATAGAAAAGTATTTTGTTATGGAAGCTTTTGACATTGCCCAACTGCAAAAACCTCAGGAAACCATCCGGGATCATGGTGGGGAAGTATTGTTTGCCGAATGGGACAAGGAAATTGTAGGGACAGTGGCTTTAAAAAAAATAAATGAAGCTCAGTACGAATTAATTAAAATGGGTGTATCGCCCAAAGCCCAAGGCAAAAACATTGGTTTTCAACTTGGAGAAGCCGCACTGAACTGGGCCAAAGGTCAAGGTGCTACGAAAGTGATCTTGTACAGCAACAGTCTATTAGCTCCTGCAATAGCCCTTTACCGAAAAATGGGCTTTAAAGAAATCCCCATGGAATGTGGCACCTATGAGCGCTGTGACATTAAAATGGAGTATATTTTTTGATTTTTTCTTCTGATTTTCAAGGTTTTTAATCAAAAACACTACTCTTTGGCAGCTAAACAAATAAGTAACCCTTACATCAAAAAGAACTATAGGAAAGTTGGTTCAAGTCAACTACTGACAAACACTTGAAAAATATAATTGGCATTTGTAAGATTTGCTACTTTTTGGACAACTTATTAGGAAATGAAAATTTCAATCTTCTCCTTATGTCTTTAGCAATATCTCCATCCCTACGCACATCCATATTTGACCTGTCGTTAATCAAGCAGGTCAAGTTAAAAAATGAAATACATAAAAAGACGTCAATTGCTTGCGATAAGAAAAATGCTACTGAAATCATTTTAGGATTCACAAATAATGTGTAATAACTGATATAAAGACTGTAATTATCAAATTTGGCTTTCAATTCATTCTAGACATTAAGCTATGGAAAGGGAATTTCTAAATATAGTAGAAGCGAATCAGGGGATAATCTTTAAAGTCTGTAAACTATACCGGAACAGTAAAGAGGATCAGGAGGATTTGTTCCAGGAAATTGTACTTCAACTGTGGAGGGCATTCCCAAAGTTTCGAAAGGAATCAAAAGTAAGTACCTGGATGTATCGTATTGCATTAAACACGGCCATAGCAATGTTCAGGAAAAACAAGATTGAAATCGAATACAACGAAAACATTCCGAATGAAATTTATTCAAATCATGTGAATGAACAGTCAGAAAGTGAGGAAAGGCTGTTTGAGGGCATTAGAAGATTGAATAAGGCAGAAAGGGCTATTATCGCCTTATTTCTTGAAGACTTTACCTACAAGGAAATTGGCGAAATCACAGGGATAACCGAAAATTACGTGGGTGTGAAGATTAATAGAATAAAAGAAAAACTCAAAAACATTTTAAAATAAAAAGCTATGGAACTCGATAAATTAAAATCAACCTGGGATCAATCAAGTACTGGAAAAAAAAGCCAAAATGAATTATTGATAATGACAAAAGTGAAAAACCACCCAACGATTAAAAAAATGAAACTAAAATTTTTAATTGAGGCCATTCTTTTGATTGTTTTTATTGCCGTTTACTACGATGGTTTTGATGGGGAAACTAAACCCTTGTGGGCAAATTTACTTTTGATAGGCGCTACCAGTTTATACATCTTTGTCCGTTTTGTGGGCTGGCTAGTTTTGAGAAACCCTATCAATGGCGACAATTTAAAACAATCACTTTTTAATTTTCAATCGAAATTAAAGCAAATAACTATAGCTATTGTTTTGACTTCCTTTCTTTTTGGCTGTGCGGTGATTTCCTTTTTCTCCTCATCTATTGACTTCACAAAAGAGAAATACACTGCATTTGCTTTTATGTTGTTTTCTTTAATACTACTGGTTTATTTATCTAGTAGAAATTGGAATAAACGAATTAGCAAGATTAAAACCAACCTTAAGGAATTTGAGTCTCCAGTTGGTCAATAGCTATGAGAGAAAGTTTTAGTGGAGAATGCTATATTAGGGGTACAAATAAACAGAAAAGTAGAACTATTGCCTTTAATAACAATGATTGAGACCTTTGGATTACCACAACCCTTTCCTTCAATGCCAAAAATTGACACTTGTATACCAGTCTGGAATTTTGATTTGACAATACGCTCAATTCTTTACCTTCTCTGACAATTTGTATTCATTTTTATTTGCACTGCTGGAATTATCTTCTACTTTTGCACTTCCTATCTGCGCACGTGGTGAAATTGGTAGACACGCCACCTTGAGGGGGTGGTGCCTTCGGGTGTGGAAGTTCGAATCTTCTCGTGCGTACAAAACCTTTCCTAAATTCAGGAAAGGTTTTTTTTTGATGGTCAATTTATTTTATATTCCTTTTTTATTCATCTTTTACTCATTAAAGCCATGACTGCTGCTACCATCCATCATTTGACATTTGGTAAAATGGAAGCCCAAATCTCCACCCTGGGTGCTGAATGTATTTCCCTTAAGAAAAACGGACAGGAATACCTCTGGCAAGCAAATCCTGACGTCTGGGGCAGACATGCACCCGTACTGTTCCCTATCGTGGGCAGGTTGAAAGACAATCAGTACACCTATCAAGGCAAGTCTTACGCTATGGGACAGCATGGTTTTGCCAGAGACCGCAATTTTGAGTTAACTGAAAAAACGGATAGGAAACTCACAATGATTCTCAGGGCTGACGAAACCAGCAAAAAAGTATATCCTTTTGACTTTGAGCTTTCTATTGGATACAGGCTTAGCGAAAACGGCCTGAATGTGGACTATCATGTACACAATCCCTCAGGAGAACAAACCTTGTTCTTTAGTATAGGAGCCCACCCAGGTTTTGGCTGTCCACTTGAACCTGAAAAAGAATCATTTTCAGATTACCAATTGGATTTTGGTCACAAGAGCATTACTAACCTCCCATTGTACACCTTGGAAGGAGGCCTGATCTCTACCAAGAAAAGTTCTTTAGCCCTTCAAGAGGGAAAATTGAATCTTGATTACAAGCTTTTTGAAAATGATGCACTGATAATAGATGTTGACCCAGTTACGACCGTAAGTGTTTGCAGTCTCAAAACAGGTAAGGGTTTCGCTATGCAATTTTCAGACTTTAAATGGCTAGGCTTATGGACCAAAGAAAAAGGCGCAAAGTTCCTATGTTTAGAGCCTTGGAATGGAATTGCAGCGACCACGGATCATGATGGCACCCTTGAAAATAAATTAGGGATTGTACAATTGGCTCCCCAAGCTAGTCATAAAGCCAGCTTTCAAGTGGATCTTTTGGGGTAAAAACAGGAAAAAAGACAAGTTTATTGAATTCCTTTTTCTAATCCTGCCATATACCATATAGTTTTCTTAATTTTGCGGAATGTTATCCATCAACAATCTCTCTTATTATATTGGGGGTCGACCTCTTTATGAAAATGCTTCCCTTCACGTCAAGCCAAAAGACAAAATTGGTTTAGTAGGGCTCAATGGTACAGGCAAGTCTACCCTATTAAAAATCATCTATGGAGACCTTCAACCTAGCTCAGGTGAAATCCAAAAAGCAAAGGACTGTAGCGTAGGTTTTCTTAATCAGGACTTGCTGTCTTACCAATCAGAAGACAGTATACTCGATGTTGCACTTGAGGCTTTCAAAGAAACATTGACCTTACAGGAAGAAATAGACAAAGTACTTAAGGCGATGGAAACAGATTATTCTGATGAAATCATCCAAAAATTGGCTAACCTTCAAGAAAGGTTTGAAGCACTGGAAGGGTACACTATAAAAGCCAAGGCTGAGGAAGTATTAGAAGGTATAGGATTTCAAACGGCTGACTTGAGTCGTCCGTTAAAAACATTTTCCGGAGGATGGAGGATGCGAGTGATGTTGGCAAAGTTACTTTTGGAAAAACCATCTTTGCTCATGCTGGATGAACCTACCAACCACCTTGACTTACCTTCCATACAATGGGTGGAAAATTACCTTAAGTCCTATGAGGGTGCTGTGATTGTGGTTTCTCACGATCAAACTTTTTTGAACAATAGTACAGAAACTACTGTAGAGGTTTCCCGAGGCAACCTCACAAGTTATGCCGGTAACTATGCTTTCTATAAAAAGGAGAAAGTAGAGAGAGAAGAAATCCAGCAAAATGCTTACGAAAATCAACAGCAGATGATCAAGCAAACGGAGCGTTTTATCGAACGTTTCCGTGCCAAAGCTACCAAATCCAATCAGGTACAATCCAGGGTAAAGGCTTTGGATAGGTTGGATAAAATCTCTGAAGTAGAAAAAGATGAGGTATCTGTTAATTTTAAATTTACTTTTTCTCAGAAATCAGGTCGGGATGTTATTGTATTGGAGGATGTTTCCAAAGCCTTTGGTGACCTTCAGATTCTAAAAAACACCACCGCCCGAATTGAGAGAGGAGATAAAATAGCCCTTATTGGAGCCAATGGAAAAGGTAAATCTACCGTTCTGAGGATTATCAATGGTTCTGAACCTATAGAAGGAAAAAGAGAAGAAGGATACAACTTGATAAAAGCCTTCTTTGCACAGCACCAATTGGAAGCGCTAGGGATTAACAACGAAATCCTTCAAGAAATGTCTCAGGCAGGCAGTAGAAAATCAGAAACCGAACTGAGAAATGTTCTGGGCTGTTTTCTCTTTACCAATGAAGATGTTTTTAAGAAGATAAAGGTGCTTTCTGGAGGGGAAAAATCAAGAGTTGCACTCGCCAAAACCTTGATTTCTGAAGCTAACTTCCTATTACTGGATGAACCTACCAATCACCTTGATATACAGTCTGTCAATATATTGATTCAAGCTTTACAGCAATACGAAGGTACTTTTGTTACTGTTTCTCACGACAGGTTATTTATCAAAGGAGTCGCCAATAAAATTTGGTATATTGAAGACGAACAAATCAAGGTGTATCCAGGTACTTATGATGAATACGTTTACTGGCGTGCTAATCAAGCAGAGAAAGAAGTCAAGCCTCAAACCATTGTAAAAAAAGCACCAAAACCTTTGCCAAAAAGTTCGGCTGCAAAGCAAGATGACCATGCTCAGAAGAAAGCGCTAAAGGAAAAAGAGAAATCACTGGAAAGCCTGGAGCAGCAAATTACTGCTTTGGAAAAGAAAAAAACAGATATAGAGCATGAATTGGCCCAACCTTCCGTTTATGAAGATGAGGTGAAATTGCAACAGCTCAATGAAAAGTACAGCAAAATACAAAAAGAGGAAATTGTACTCAACCAGAAATGGGAAGCACTTGCTGAACAAATAGAGACCATGCAAAGTTAAAATTAAGTGCTTTCACTGGCACAAAACCTATACCTAACCGATGAGAAGCCCATTGACTAAGCTTGTTTTTTTTCTAATACTTTTTACAACAAAACTTTTGTCTGCACAGGAAGTATTGGAAGATCAGGTCTATGATGAAAACATAAGAACTGTACAGCTTTATCCAGCAAGCAGTGAGTTTTCAGCACAAATGACAACTCCGGTTATTTCTCTCAATAGCCCTGTTCCATTGGAATTGCATTTCGATGACATTGCTTTTGAGACGGACAGGTACTTGGCTAAATTGATACATTGTGATGCTGACTGGACCCAATCTGGGCTTAAAGATCCGGATTTCCTGACCCAATACAATGAATACAACATCAACTCCTATGAATATGGTATCAATACCAGAATACCTTATATTCATTATACTTTTCAGATACCTACCGTCACAAGATCTGGGAATTATATTCTAAAAGTATACCGAGGAAGGAAAGAATCAGATGTGATTTTCACAAAAAGATTCATGGTTTACCAAAATCAGGTTGGAATAGGCGCAGAAATTGTTCCTCCTAGCATAAATGAAAACCGTAGAATTGCCCAACAAATCAACCTCAATATCGGCTATGGTAATCGTGAGTTGATTGATCCACTAAATAATACCAAGGTAGTCATTCGTCAAAATCAAAGATGGGACAATGCCATTTACGGTTTGAAATTCACTCACATCCGAGAGGATATCAAACAGTTACAATACCAATTATTTGACGGCTCTAATACCTTTATGGCGGGCAATGAATTTCGCTTTGTTGACTTGCGCTTCGTACGTACTCGTGGACGGAATATTGCCAAGGTTAGCATGGAAGAAGATGTTGTCTTTGCTGAAGCTGCAGTGGACAAAGACAGAAAAGGATTGCCCTATTTAGAATACTTAGACCTCAATGGACAATTTGGTGTTTTCAATATGGAAAGGCAGAATCATCTTTTGGAAAGTGAGTATGTATTACTGAACTTTAATCTAGAATCTCCTGAGCTACCTAAGCCTCCATATATCTTAGGCGCCCTGACCAATTGGGGTAAAATCCCTGAGGCTAAGATGGTATACAACAAAAAAAAGGGACTTTACCAGACAAGTTTATTTTTAAAGCAGGGCTGGTATGATTATCAATATGGCTTTCAGACAGCGGATGGATGGGACATAGAAGCCTTTGAAGACAATCATTTTCAGACTGAAAACGAATACGAAATCTTTTTTTATTACCGGGATATGGGTTCGAGGTATGATGAACTGATAGGTTATACCGTCATCAACCCTAACAAAAGGAGGTTTTAAGTAAATTTCACCTTCAAAGAAGGGGATGATTGTTTACCTTTCGGCTATCCAATTGAAATTACACCTATACCCCAGAAAGGCGATTCAGCCTCACAAACACGGAATACAAGCTTGCTTTTAACGCTATGAGTTAAACCACTCTAATCACAGCAGGGCAGCAACCCGCTAGTGAATCACTGGTTTTACGCGAAAAAATGAACCAAACTTAATGAGAAAAACCGTATATTTTTTCATCTGTTCAAATCAGTCTAAACAAAAAAAATACCCGGCTTAACTACCGGGTATTCAGTTTTAATCATTTCCTTCTTCAGGCTTTTCATCCTCGTTTTCCGCTCTTTCGTCGTTTTTACGAGGCTCATGAGTTTGTGCTCTGTAAGGCACAAACCCTTCTCTTTTAAACTTATAGGGTTCTGTACGCTGACTTGGCATATTATTAGCCAAATCCAACATCCCGAAACCTTTATGGGTAAATGCCCCTAATCCACATTTAAATACAAATTCCTGGACTTCGCTTGCAGCATATAAGGTAAAAGGCAAGGTATAACCTCTAACCTCATACTTCACATCCATGTCATAGACAGAATAGATTCTTGCGAATTTTTTCTGTTGTTCACGAAGTTTGTTTACGTAAACCATGTCCGGTACAACCTGAAATTTATAAAAAGATTCCATTTGTTCCTGATTGTACCAACCAGATTTCTCCATTCTTGTGAGCGTAGACTCATACAAAAGATCAGAAAACTCATCGGTGTCAGGGTTAATAAATCTTTTACCAGACTCATCATCAAAGGTGGGAGTAAGCAAAACCAATGGCGAGATACAAACAAATTTATTGGATGTCTCTAAAGGTGGCTCGATCTCTTTCTCAGTATATTCAGGCGATAATATTAAATTACCCAATTCAATTTTGGGAGTTTTAAAAACCTGCTTCAATAGATAATCTATAAAAGGTTCATCAGGTGCTGAAACCACAAGTGTAACCAAACTGGAATAATAATGCAACCCACTTCTACTAACTTTTGTTTGGCCTTTTAGCCCAGAAAAGTTGAAGTAATTGTAGTTAAAAAACTCTTCCTGGCCTCCTTTAACGATCAGACCTTTGAGAAACTGAGCTAAGATGTACTGATGGTGAAAGGGTAAGTAAGCACCTTTGTTCTTTAAGGAAAATATTAATCTAATTCTCACGACTATAAAAATGAAAAGTTAAACAAAAATTTATTTCATCACACTACCTGAACTAACTGATAGTCGAGCAAATAAGTTGCAACAAACTTAATAATAATATTTCAATTAATTTACACATTGAACCTAAAATGCATGATATCTCCGTCACAAACTACATATTCTTTACCTTCAACTGCAATTTTCCCGTTTTCACGGCAAATAGCCTCAGTTTTGAACATCTCAAAATCTTTTAGTTTAATAACTTCTGCTTTGATAAAACCTTTCTCAAAATCAGTATGGATCACACCTGCTGCTGCTGGGGCTTTCCAACCTTTGGTGATTGTCCAGGCTCTTACCTCCTGCACTCCAGCCGTAAAATAGGTTATTAGGTTCAATAGATCATAGGCAGCAGCGATCAATCTGTTCAAGCCACTTTCCTCAAGTCCATACTCACCTAAAAACATTTCTTTCTCTTCGGGCTCTTCAAACTCTGCAATTTGCTCTTCCAATGCTGCGCAAAGGATAATCACATCTGCGTTCTCATTTGCTACCTCCGCTTTGAGTTTATCCACATACTCGTTACCCTCCTTAATACTTCCTTCATCTACATTGGCAACATACAATACGGGTTTTATCGTCAACAAATGGATGTCTGCTATGGCTTTAAGGTCGTCGTCTTCCGCTTCTATTGCACGGGCATTCTTACCTTCTTTTAAACCTTCTTTAAATTTTTGTAAACTTTCAACAGCTTTTCTAGCTTTGGCGTCTCCACTTTTTGCAACTTTCTCTATCCTGATTAGTTTTTTATCAATTGACTCAATGTCTTTTAGCTGCAACTCAGTATCAATAACTTCCTTGTCGAAAATGGGATCTACTCCACCTGCCACATGTACTACATTGGGATCGTCAAAGCATCTGATAACGTGAATGATCGCATCAACCTCTCTAATATTACCCAAAAATTTATTTCCTAAACCTTCTCCCCTACTTGCGCCTTTTACTAATCCAGCTATATCTACAAATTCGATTACTGTTGGAAGTACTCTTTGTGGATTCACCAGATTTTCCAAGATTTGTAAACGCTTATCCGGCACTGTCACAACACCCACATTGGGTTCGATAGTACAAAAAGGAAAATTTGCTGCTTCAGCCTTAGCACTTGACAAGGCGTTAAATAATGTTGACTTTCCTACATTTGGTAAGCCTACAATTCCACACTTAAGTCCCATGAATGTTAAATCTTATCTATTCTAAATATCCTGTATTCTCTATACCCCTTATAAAATTCCTTTATAGAAACCCTAAATATAGTATAAACTGGTATGGCGAAAATCATACCCAATACACCGGCAATTTTTGCCCCCACAAAGATAATAACAAAAATTTCAAGAGGGTGAGCTTTTACTGATTTAGAAAAAATAAAAGGCTGTAATATCACATTATCACTCACCTGCACTATAGAAAAAACTGTTAACACCTTAAAAAGAAACAAATACACTTCATTAGTGGTATTAAAATCGCCTGTAGAAAGACCGACCAACACGCCAAAACTGGCTCCTAAAATTGGCCCAGCGTAGGGTATTAGATTGGCAACCGCCGCAAAAACAGCAATGGTCATCGCATATTCAATATTTCCTATAGTTAAACCTACGGATGCAATTGTGAAAATCACCGACATTTGAATCAATAAGCCTATTAGGTAATTGGACAATAGTCTTTCCACCTTGTGAAAGGTAGCTACAGACAGTTCAAAATACTTATTCGGTATAAAATTTAATAGGTTTCTCCTTAGAAGTCCATTTTCCAAAAGCAGAAAAAAGGTGATAAAACCTATGGCCAGTATACTAATAAAAAAGCTACTTGTTGTGGAAATTACGCCATTTATAAAACCTTGAAAATTCATCCCATTGACACTATTGATGAGGCTTTCCTTTACAAGCTGGATCAGATAACCCGGCTCATTGTCAATTAGGTTCAACTGAATAAGAATGTCTTCCAAGTTGGCAATAGGCTTTTGAATCTGATCATAGAGGTAATTAACATCCAGATCTTTCAACAATTCAACTTGTGAACGAAACAAGGGAATAAATAACAGCACCAATAAAAACACTACCGAAAGTATGGCTAAAAATGATATTAAAATGGCCAGTGAACGGGGAATATGCTGCCCCATTATGTACAGGTTATTGATCTTATTGGTAAGTGGCCGAAGTGCAGCGGCAATAACAAGAGAGAATATAAAATAGAGGCTTATATTAGAAAAATACCATCCCAACACAAAAACAAGCAGGGTTGCAACTATAGCCGTTAATATAACTTTTAGCATGGATCAAAAATAACAAAAAAATCGAACCCTGTACCATGCTTTCCACTAATAGAGGAAAAACATTTTCAAGGTTCGATTTATAAAGCTTTTGGATTAAATAGTATAAATGGCTCGTGTTTAAAAGATCCGCCAATTAATTCCTTAATCCCATTTCAGGTCTTCACCAAATTTACTGTTATTTTCGTTATTTGATTCGGTAGTTTCAGGCTCAGCATCAAATTGAGAGAAATCAAAATCTGCCATCAAGTCATTCTTCACATGGTCTACTGCCTCTTGAAGCGCATCTACAAATTTCCCAAAATCCTCTTTGTACAAGAATATTTTGTGCTTTTCATAGTAGAAATTATCGTCCTTGATTTTCCTTTTGCTCTCTGTTATGGTCAAATAGTAATCATTGGACCGGGTAGACTTAACATCAAAAAAATAGGTTCTTTTACCTGCCTTTACCCTTTTGGTGAAAATCTCATCTCTTTCGTAATCTTTATTATCTTCCACTATCCAAATATTTATTTTTTAAAAATCAATTTAATGCCAAGTTAAATCAATTCAAATATCAAATTCAAGTTATTACAAGTTTTTTTTCTGAAAATATGTGATATTCGTCAAAATACCTATTGGAAAAGACAATTTTATGACTACAAAATATTGATATTCTTATCTCTAAGATTATTCTCCGTGTAGAAATTGTTTCTTAGCAACTAATTCTTCTTCTGTTTCTCTGTTGTCAGGATCATCCACACAGCAGTCCACTGGACACACTGCAGCACACTGAGGTTCCTCGTGAAAACCAGTACATTCCGTACATTTCTGAGTTACGATATAATAAAACTCATCAGAGACAGGTTCTTGTTTTTCATCACCTGCTACCACTGTTCCATCCTCTTGTATCACCTCATTCAGCTCAGTGCCTCCACCCCAGGTCCACTCTATTCCTCCCTCATAAATGGCGGTATTGGGGCATTCTGGTTCACATGCACCACAATTGATGCATTCGTCCGTTATCATTATTGCCATTGTGCTTCTTTTTTTGTTCGACCGCAAAACTACTAACCAATTCACAATCTCACAAGCAAAATGATTCTCCATTCAAAAAATATCTCATAGACATTATTTGTTACACTAACTATTTGATGAAAATTATCCCTTAGCTTTCCTTACGAATAATTATATTTGGGGCAAACTTCAACAATTGACAAAGTCTTTACGCGGACCTTGTTTACTATTCTTAAAATTATGGATGTAAATCAAAGACTAACCCAACTTGTTGCATTAGGCGATCGCTTGCTTCATTTATCTGATGACACCAAAGCTGAACTTTTTGCTAAAATGCAAAATTACAACAATTGGTTTACCCCTAAGCAGTCGGCTTTGGCCCTTAATGGAATAAGCAGGTACCTTTCTCACGATAAGTTAAAAGCCTGGATACAGCCCTATTCTTTCGACACAAACTCTGCCGATAAAAATATAGGCATCATTATGGCCGGAAATATCCCTGGTGTTGGCTTCCATGATTTGCTTTGCACCTTAATGGCCGGACACAAAGCAAGAATAAAATTGGGGTCTTCAGACAGCATCTTAATCCCTTGGTTGGTAGAACAATTGACATCAATATCACCTGAATTGGCCTCAACAATTTCATTTGAAGAGCGCTTAACTGGTATGGACGCCTACATTGCCACTGGTAGTGACAATTCAGCGAGGTATTTTGATTATTATTTTGGAAAATACCCCCATATAATTCGAAAAAACAGAACTTCAATAGCCGTACTCAATGGAGAGGAATCCGAATTTGACCTAGAATTACTTGCCTCAGACATCTTCACTTATTACGGCTTAGGTTGTAGAAATGTATCCAAAGTTTTTTTTAGCGATATTTCCCAAGTACAGGATTTTATGAAGGCCATGGAAAAGGTAAGTGGGGTATTGGATCACCACAAGTACTTTAATAATTACGAGTACAACAAGTCCAAGTACCTCATTAATCGGGTCCCTCATTTTGACAACGGACATTTACTATTAGTGGAATCAAAGGATTTGGTTTCCCCTATTTCTGTACTCTACTATGAAGTTTATGATTCCGCTGATTCATTAAAGGATAGTTTAACCTCCTTGGAAGACAAAGTTCAATGTATTGTTTCAAAAGATGGCTGGTTTAAGGGAAGTATCCCCTTAGGTACTGCTCAAAGCCCTGAAGTTCACGATTATGCAGACAATATTGACACTCTGGCTTTCCTTTTGGCATTGGAATAGCACCTGTAAAATCCGGTACACCAGCTATTTTGAATAAATTTATTTTTTAAATCCTTTATAAATAAGCATATTAAACAAGCATCATGCCCAATTAATTATTGATTTTAGTATCTTTGCGCCCTATTGAATTTTCATCAAACAACAATATAACTTCATTATTAATGGTTTTTGATATAGATATGATTAAGTCGTTATATGCTGAGTTTCCTCAGCGTATAGCTGCCGCCAGAAAAGTTGTGGGAAAGCCACTTACTCTAACAGAGAAAATCCTTTATGCTCATCTCTCAGAGGGCACACCCACTAAAGGACATGAAAGAGGCGTATCTTATGTTGATTTCAAACCCGATAGGGTAGCCATGCAGGATGCAACGGCCCAAATGGCATTGTTGCAGTTTATGCAAGCAGGCAAATCTAAGGTAGCGGTACCATCGACTGTGCATTGTGATCACCTTATTCAGGCAGAAATCGGTGCTTCTATAGATTTAGCGAAAGCGAAAGATAAAAACAAGGAAGTATATGATTTCCTTTCTTCTGTTTCCAACAAATATGGTCTTGGTTTCTGGAAACCTGGTGCAGGTATCATCCACCAGGTAGTTTTGGAAAATTATGCCTTCCCTGGAGGTATGATGATCGGAACAGATTCTCATACACCTAATGCAGGTGGTTTGGGAATGGTAGCCATAGGCGTAGGTGGAGCAGATGCTTGTGACGTTATGGCTGGTCTTCCTTGGGAACTTAAATTCCCTAAATTGATCGGTATTAAGTTAACCGGTAAATTATCTGGTTGGACTTCCGCTAAAGATGTAATCCTTAAAGTAGCTGGAATCCTTACAGTAAAAGGTGGTACAGGTAGTATTGTAGAATATTTCGGAGAAGGAGCTCGCTCTTTATCTGCTACAGGAAAAGGAACAATCTGTAACATGGGTGCTGAAATCGGAGCAACTACTTCCATCTTTGGTTATGACGAAAAATCAGAAGCCTATTTGAGAGGTACTTCCAGAGCTGAAATTGCAGACCTAGCTAACGGTATAAAAGAATATTTGACAGGTGATGAAGAAGTTTATGCTTCTCCAGAAAAATACTTTGACGAAGTAATTGAACTCAATCTTTCTGAGTTGGAACCACATATCAATGGTCCATTTACTCCTGATTTAGCATGGCCGCTTTCTAAATTTGCAGCAGCTGTAAAAGAAAACAATTGGCCAGAAAAACTGGAAGTTGGACTAATCGGTTCTTGTACCAACTCTTCTTACGAAGATATTTCAAGAGCTGCATCTCTAGCCCAACAGGCAGTAGATAAAAAATTAAAAGCCAAATCTGAATACACCATCACCCCAGGTTCTGAACAAGTAAGGTTCACCGTAGATAGAGATGGATTCCTCCAAATTTTTGAAAATATGGGTGGAGTAGTTTTGGCTAACGCTTGTGGTCCTTGTATAGGCCAATGGGCAAGACATGGTGCTGAAAAACAAGAGAAAAACTCCATCATTACCTCTTTTAACAGAAACTTTGCTAAAAGAGCTGATGGAAATCCAAATACCCATTCCTTTGTAGCTTCTCCTGAAGTGGTTACTGCCTTGGCTATTGCTGGAAACCTTACTTTCAACCCAATGACTGACACGCTTACCAATGAAGATGGAGAGCAGGTTAAATTGGACGAACCAGCAGGACTTGAACTTCCTACAAAAGGATTTGCTGTTGAAGATGCTGGCTATTTAGCTCCTGCAGAAGACGGATCTAAAGTTCAAGTAAAAGTTGCTTCTGATTCAGAAAGACTTCAGCTTTTAGAACCTTTCAAAGCATGGGAAGGAAAAGACCTTACAGGACTTAAGCTTTTGATCAAAGCAAAAGGAAAATGTACTACGGATCATATCTCTATGGCTGGACCATGGTTGAGATTCCGAGGTCATCTTGACAATATCTCTAACAATCTATTGATTGGCGCAGTTAATTTCTTCAACGAAGCTACCAACAAGGTGAAAAATCAATTGGATGGAAGCTATGGTGAAGTCCCAGCCGTACAACGTCAATACAAGTTGCATAATATCGGTACCGTAGTAGTAGGTGATGAAAACTATGGAGAAGGTTCTTCTAGAGAACACGCTGCTATGGAGCCAAGATTCTTGGGCGTTCGTGCTATAATAGTAAAATCCTTTGCTAGGATTCACGAAACAAACTTGAAAAAACAAGGTATGTTAGGCTTAACTTTCGCTAATCCTCAGGATTACGATTTGATTCAGGAAGATGATAACATTGATATTGTTGGACTGGAAAGTTTTGCTCCAGGCAAACCATTGGCAGTTGTTCTTCACCACAGCGATGGAAGTGAAGACAAAATAACTGTTAATCATACATACAATGAAGGCCAAATTGAATGGTTCAAAGCTGGTTCAGCATTGAATCTTGTAAAAGAAGGTCTCATATAACACGAGAGCTGCAATAATTATTGCAGCTCCTGAGTTAAATAATCCACTTTTTCTGGCTATAATTAGTCAGCTTTATGTTCATAATAAAGAAAAGGCTACAATTAATTTTGTAGCCTTTTCCATTTCATTTTATAAGAAGTTTGCCCAACCATTTTTAGGCTATTGGCTTTTATTCCAGAATCAATGATAATGGCAAAAAGTAGTTAATCCATAAAGAAGTTATGGATTAGGACTTATTTATTCCTGAGCAGAATCTGTATTTAATTTAAGAAGGTACTCCGAAAGCAATGGCATTTCAGGGTCTGCTTTGTACGCATCGTTTATAAACTTACTTGCCAAATCCATCTCACCTTCCATGAAATAATAGATCCCTTTATTTCTAATGGCATAGTAATTTTTCGAGTTTTGTTTTAAGCTAAAATTGATATCCTCCAGGGCACCTTCCATATCCTTTAGATAAAGCTTGTAAAGGCCTCTATTGTTGTAATAGTACGATTGGTCCTTGTCTAGTCGTATCGCTTCGTTTACGGATTCAAGCGCCTTTTGATAGGCCCCATTTTCAAAATGAACCAAAGACCAAAGGTTATGTAATTTGCTCTCAGTAGCATCTAGCTCCGAAGCTTTTTCTAGAGCTGAAAGGGCAGCATCCAAATCACCCATATAATAATGCACAGTAGCACTATTAATGTACAATTCCGCATTGTCAGGAGTGATTTGTATAGCCTGATCAAAAGCACTAAGCGCTTCCTTGTAAGATTTCATTTCGGTATTCACCAATCCACGGATAAAATAAGCCTGTCCGTCTTGATTATTTATTTGAAGCAATGTTTCTATATCCTCCAAGGCCTTATAATTTTCCCCAAAATCAAGATGAGCCATGGCCCTTTGGCGCAGAGCGGGAACATAGGAATTATCAATGTTGATGGCCTCAGAATAGTCCGCAATGGCTTCTATCAATTTGGCTTGCTGGTATTTGGCCATACCACGATTAAAGTAGGCATCCTTAAACTTCGGATCAATTGCCAATGCCTCATCATAATAGGTAATTGCCCCCTTGAGATTTCCTTCCTTTAATTCATTGTTTCCTTTTAATAAAAACCTTCCTTTTTTGTCTTCTTTTGATGTGCAGGAAATCGCAATAGTTAGTATGAGGCAAAAGCTTAACCTAAATAATTTATTCTTCTTCATCTAATTTATAATTTACTTTTATCAATCCCCTCTTTCAATATTGGTCAGTAAGGCTTATTACATTAATGCATTAAGGGCAGAAAGAAATCTTCTGAACCTATTCAATAGTAGTGCAAGGCACTATTATTGATGTCAAATTAATAATTTAAACCCCTTGGGATGTTCTATTAAATCCAGTTTAAAATTGAGAACTCCCCTCTTCCTTCAAAGGTAATAACAAACTACTTCGTACAATAATCAAACACTGAATATGGTATAATCAATTCTTAATAAATGATAAATCACTTTGGAGACAAGAGTTAAATGCATTCTTATTGTCCATCTTTTAACTCAGATTGTGTAATAGGATTTCTCCGCCCTAACAAAAATCAGGGGTAAAGCCTGTCCCATATTTACGGGAAGCGTTGCAAAATCATCAAAATCAGGCTGTTTGAAGATTTTAGCAGGTAATTGATTGTCTATTGCAAATTTCGGGCTTAATCATAAGTGGAAAAGCAGGCAATCAATGTGATTTTTGAATATTTACCTGTTAGGTTTTCCACAATTGGTACAGATATTGATTATAGTTACATAATTATTATAAGTTTTAATAATTTTTCACTAAAACCAACATATTATGTCAACCAATTTAAAATTAAAAGGAAACTGGAACGAGTTAAAAGGTAAACTTAAGGCGAAATACGGTGAATTAACCGATGATGACTTAGTTTATACCGAAGGGCAAGAAGACCAATTGTTAGGCAAACTTCAGAAAAAAACGGGTGAAACTAAGGAAAATCTTGAAAAGATTCTATTCTCAGAATAACCTATATTATAATAACTTAAGCCCGATGATTCCTTCATCGGGCTTTTTTTTGCTTTTTTTTAAGATAGATTTTGCTTGGCTTAATTTACTTTTCATGATTTTATTCAGATGGCAGATGATATTCTTATAACTACTCCATTATCAAACCCTTATTACTAATTATTCTACCTACCTCACCCAGCCTTCTAAATTGAAAAGGAATGGCTAAAATGAAATTTAGGTTAATGCTTAAGTGAGCTACATGATCAGACAATTTCTCATTTGGTTCAGGAAGGATATCCCCAAACTATCCCTACTATTCCAAAATCTAAATCTGGTTTCAAGTTTTTTGAGGCTGAATTTTTCCTGAAGAATGGAAAATAAATCACCTTCTAAAAAATAGTATCACTTTTACACATAATAATAATAGCAAAATTTACAGATCAATAATAAATTTGAATAAATAGGACAGTTTTTATAACATATAAAATCACTGCGCTTGTTTAGGTATAAATAATACAATCAACCAAAGACAATTGAACGGTAAAAACAATTCTTCAACCTTTGAAATAGGAGTAGTAGGGCTTGGATTAATGGGAACAAGTATCATTGTATCTCTTTTAGTTAGTGGACACCCCGTTATCGGTATTGCACCACTTCCCTCTGATATGGATGGGGCCTTGGACCGGATACATTCCCAAATGAATCATGCAGATGAAGCAGGTCTTTTAAGTGAAAATGTAGACTATTACCTAAAAAGACTTCATCTTACTGAGGATTACTCTAAATTAAAGTCTTGTAGTTTGGTACAGGAATGTGTCACTGAAGTAATTGAGATTAAAACGGAAGTTTACTTAAAAATAAGTCAAAATACCGAGTCCACTGCCGTCATAGCTACCAACACTTCAGCTATTCCAATTAGCGTTTTGCAGGAAAATGTTAATCTGCCTTCTAGGTTTATTGGCATTCATTGGGCAGAACCGGCCTATATGACACGCTTTTTAGAAGTTACTAAAGGCGCCCTTACAGATGAAAAAATAGCCAATAGGGTACTTTCATTGGCCCGTACCTGGAACAAAGAGCCTACCTACCTAAAAAAAGACTTACGAGGCTTTGTTACAAATCGAATGCTCTATGCAGTTTACCGTGAAATGTTTGCTATTTTAGAAAATGGCGAAGCTTCGATGGATGATTTAGATAAGGCCTTTAGGTATGATCCAGGCTCATGGATGACCTATATGGGATTGTTTAAAAGAATGGACCAATTGGGCCTTTCAGATTTTAAAGAGATATTTGAGAATATATTTCCTCAATTGGACAATTCTCAAACCGTCCCTACTACAATGCAAGCGATCGTAAAAGTACAAGGAAAAGGAATAAACAACGGTAAAGGTTTGTACAATTATACTAAAGAAGAAGCAATAAAGTGGGAAGAGGCCTTTAAGGACTTTAATCACGAAATTTTCCATTTGGCTGCACAATATCCAGAAATTAATACATAGAAAAATGAGTAACGAAAAGTACCAGAAATCCGCAGACTTATTGGCCAGAGCAAAAAATGTTTTGGCAGGAGGAGTTTCCTCTGAGTTTAGAAAATACAATCATCCCCATGCATTGTTTTACAGCCATGGAAGTGGTAGTCGTATTTATGATGTAGATGGAAATGAATATAGGGACTTTACCTTAAGTCAAGGGCCTTTGATTTTAGGACATTCACATCCTGAAGTTTTAAAAGCTGTTCATGATTATTCTGCAAAAGGCCAATTGTTTGCAGGCCAACATATGATGGAACTTGAATTGGCGGAGAAATTACAGGAGCTCATTCCATCAGCAGAGATGATGCGTTTTTGTCTGGATGGATCAGAAGCAGTTCAAACAGCCTTCAGGGTGGCACGATCAAAAACAGGAAAAAGCAAATTCCTTAGATTTGAAGGTCATTACCATGGTTGGTTGGACAATGTTTGCTATGGTATTTCTACGCCTTCTCCAGAAGCATTAGGACCTAGAAACGCCCCAAGTCCAAACGCATGGAGCCAAGGCCTACCACCTGATTCAATCAACGAATTCCACCTTCTTCCTTGGAATGATTTGGAATTGGTGAAAGCCAAATTGGAGGAAAGTCATCATGAAATCGCTGCCATAATCACAGAACCTATCATGTGTAACAATGGGTGTATTGTGCCCAATGAAGGTTATCTGAAAGGCTTAAGGGCCTTGTGCGATGAATACAACGTTGCACTGATTTTTGATGAGGTAATTACAGGTTTTAGAATTGGTCTTGGAGGTGCTCAGACTTATTTCGGCATCACTCCGGATATGTCCATTTTCGCTAAAGCAATTGGAAGTGGATACCCAATCAGTGCCATTGTAGGTAAAAAAGAATGGATGGAAGAAATCTCTTCAGCGAGAGTAATCCATGCAGGTACCATGAATACGGCCAACCCAACAGTTGCTGCTGCCATGGCTACAGTGTCGGTTTTGGAAAGAGAAAATCCTTATGCCAAAATGTTTGATTTAGGCGATCAGTTACGCAATGGATTGAGAGACCTTGCAAAAAAAACCGGGCATAATATGATTGTCTCTGGAATCGGCCCTATTATCCACACAGGGTTTTCTGATGGAGATGGTCTGAACGAGTTTAGAGATGTATTAAAATTAGACAAAGCCAAATTGGGTCAATTTATTTCCGGCTTGCATGATGATGGCGTTCGCGTAATTGGTAGAGGGCTATGGTATTTATCTGCCGTACATACTGAAGAGGACATTCTTCATGCCCTTAAAAGTGTAGAGAAGGTATTGGCTAAGATGAATGAAAAGTAAAATGACCCCATCAGAAATTAACATCTGTTTAGTGGGTGATGGAAAAGACCTTTCCGGAATTGCCTTGTGTTTGGGCAATTCCGGACATAAGGTTTCCCTTATTGCTAATGAAATACCAAAAACTGCTTTATCAAAAGACCTCGAGGCCCATGCCATGGTTAATATTGAACCAGACTGGACAGCCTTACAAACAGCATCCATAATAATTGTCAATACCTCTGAAAATATTGAGCTAAAAAAAGACTTCCTAAATAAAGTAGCTCAAAATGCTACAAAGGACACCCTGATCGCTATAAACATGGAAAGCTATCCTTTGAAAAATTTTCAGGAAGGGTTCTCTAATCCTGAGCGTTTGATTGGACTCAACTGGGTATATCCTGCGCACCAAACTTTTTTTCTTGAGCTAATTATTACAGATATAACAAATACAGAAGCAGTAGAAGAATTGATGAAATTAGCCCGCGAACAGTGGGGTAAAGACCCTTACTTATTGAAAAATGGTAAAGGAATACGAAGTAGATTGCTGGCTGCTATGGCTAGAGAGTCTTTTTATCTCATAGATAAGGGTTATGTGGACCCTATAGACATTGACAGGGCTTGTCGGAATGACCCTGGTTATTATTTGCCTTTTGCTGGCAATTTCAGGTACATGGATTTAATGGGAACCTTTATTTATGGACTGGTAATGAAAGACCTCAACCCGGAGCTATCACAAAAAAAATCACCTTCTAGGTTGATGGATTCAAAGTTAAATGCAAGCAAGACCGGACTGGAAAGTGGTGAAGGATTTTATTCCTATTCAGAAAATGAAGTTGAGACTTTTGAAAAAGATTTCTTAAAATTCAATAAGAAAATTAAAGCACTTATGGAGAAGTATCCCTTTGAGGATCAAAACGCCAAGCAACAAAACACTCCATAAGAAAACGAATCAGACTTATGAAAAAACAAAAGAGCAAAGAGCAGTTTGACCAGGATGGTTACCTGTACTTCCCAGGGTTTTTAGACAAGATTGAAACCAACCAAATTAAGTCCAGGTTGGATAAAATTGTAGAGGAAGGATTGCAGGACATCCCTACAGAACACATCAAATTCGAGAATACAGAAAATAAGCAAGGGGTAAAAATGGTTCAGGATCTCCACTTATATGATCCTTTATTCAAAAACATTCTCTTTGAAAGTAAATTTTCAGCCCTGGCTGCTGAGCTACTGGGTGAAAAAGTAGTAGGTAAGACAGTGGAATTTTTTAATAAGCCTGCCAAAATCGGAAAAGCAACTCCTCCTCATCAAGACGGGTATTATTTTATGCTGACTCCCATGTCAGCTGTCACCTTCTGGATTTCCCTAGAGGAAGTGGATAAAGACAATGGTTGGGTGAGCTATGTCAAAGGTTCTCATTTGAATGGTGTGAGGACACATGGAAAATCCGGAACCATAGGCTTTTCTCAGGAAATCGTAGATTTTGGAACACCTTCGGATCTAGAAAATGAAGAGTTTATAGCAACAAATCCTGGAGATGTATTGGTTCATCATGCCCTTACTATCCACCGAGCAGCACCAAACACCAGTATAAATAGAAGTAGGAAAGCCTTAGGACTGATTTATTTTGGAGAATCCGCCAAAGAAGACCTCGTTGCCAAAAAAGCTTACATAGCCTCCTTAAACAAATAATATCAATGTATCACTCCTTAAGAATATTTGCTTATTTAAGCTTCCTTTTAATCACTTCGATGGTCCTCTTTTCTTGTGGAGAAAAAAACAATATGCTCTCAGAAGAGGATAAAAATCTTTCTTATGAGGTACTGGACAAGGTGATGCAGGAGGAAGAACAATGGGTAAAAGTTCATGCTGCCGAGTATAAATTACAAGTAGGGCTACCTGAAGGGGTGTACGATACATTTTTAAAGCAACTTGCTCTGTATGAAAATCAGGCTCCCTATAGAATCGGTATCTGGAGAGTGTTGGCTAAATCTGCTCCTACAGAAGCTGTAGGACAGCAATACATTGACAAAATCATAGCCGTATTTAACGATACAGAAGCCAGCGACAGAATTCATGCAGCAGAAACCTTAGCCAAGTTGGGCGTCCCCGTCAGTACTTTAGCCAAAGCTACCACGGACAAAATCCTTAAAGGAGAAAAAGGAAGTCTTTGGGTATATACCCTTTGGGCCAGTATGCAAGGCCAAGAAAAATCTAACAACCCAATGCTAGAAGCCTTGCTGTTAGGCATCGAAGAGGAAATCCCTAGACTACAAGCTGCCTATGCCCTGAAAATTGAAGGAAATATTTCAGAAGAAAGATGGGAATCCCTTGCGACAATGGCACTCGATGAACCCAGTTCTTCCATTGCAAAAATTCACCTGCTTACTGCCGCTTACTATTGGGCAGGACCTGAACATCAAAAGTCTGAGTCCTATAAAAAAATTGAAGATTTAATATTTGCCCTACTGCAGTCCGATAATAAAGGCGATAGAATGGCACTGGCATTAACGATCGCACATAAGGGGGATTGGTCCCATCAATCCATATTGCTAGGGTACCTACGTAACGACAATCCCATAGGTACTGAGATTAATGCTGAAACCAAAGCTTCAAATGCCGATGTGATGGCAACTGCAGCTTTTGCCTTGCTTCACATGGAGCAAACAACCCACCAATTGTCCACCATAGATTGGGCTATCGTTCTGATCTATATGCTTGGAATGATGGTAATTGGATACATCTTCTCAAAGAAAAATAAAAATGAAAAGGATTTTTTATTAGGCGGTGGCAAGATGAATCCTATAGCTGTAGGTTTATCGCTTTTTGCTACTTTGCTAAGTTCATTAAGTTACCTGTCTTCCCCTGGAGAGATGATCAAATATGGCCCTGTCATTTTCTCAGGCGTATTGGCTTTTCCTCTTATCTATTATATAGTTGGTTGGTTTCTGATTCCACGCTTTATGAAACTAAAAGTGACCTCTGCCTATGAAATTCTAGAGATCAATTTGGGGGTAAGTATACGTTTATTGGCTACCTTTTTCTTTTTATCCCTGCGTTTCCTATGGATGGGCACCATTATTTTCATCACTGTAAATACAGCAATCATTTCAATTTTTGGCTTTGAAGACAGTACCTCCAACATTATCTGGATAAGTTTTATTTTAATTGGCGTAACCATTATTTATACCACCATGGGTGGTTTGAAGGCTGTGGTATTTACAGATGTGATTCAATCTTGCGTTTTGCTGGGAGGAGCCTTGCTAACCATTGTTTTGATAAGTGTTTATTTTGGTTCAGCTACTTCATGGATACCGACACATTGGCTGGATCATTGGGGTGAATACAAATGGGGTATAGATGCCAGGGAACGTTTGAGCATAGGGAACGCCTTACTGATGACAGTTATTTGGTATGTGGCTTCATCGGGTTCTGACCAAATGTCCATTCAGCGTTTTCTTGCAACGGAAAATATTCAAACAGCCAGAAAAACCTTTGCCGTTTCATTGATCACCTCCTTTGTAGCTCAATTCCTTTTGGGACTCGTTGGCCTTGCTGTGCTGGCCTACTTCTTGGACAATCGGCAATTCCTTGCTGCCGGAGAGTCGGTATCCACCCATGCTGACATTTTATTTCCAAAGTTCATACTTGTAGGTCTACCCATAGGTATTTCAGGCTTAGTGGCTGCCGGAATTCTTGCTGCAGCCATGTCTAGCTTGTCCTCTGGATTAAGTGCAACCTCCTCTGTCATCTCAGAAGACCTCATCAAAAGATTTTCAAGGAAATCAAAACCAAAAAAGGTAGACCAGCTGAAAAGAATACGAATGCTTTCTTTATTTGTTGGAATCTTTACCCTTGCTTTAAGCCTGTTAATTAGTGAGGTTGAAGGAAATCTTTATGATGTAATCGTCAAAGTGGTAAACCTATTCGTTTCTCCTCTATTTGTTCTGTTTTTCATGGCACTATTTATTCCATTTGCAACAGCCAGAGGAGTATTCCTTGGAGGTTTGGTGAGTATTGGCATTGCTATAGCCATCGCCTTTTATAAATTTATGGACATAGAAGTACTCTTTATTACCCCTGCTTCCCTTTTCTCAGGTATAGCAGCAGGCATAGTATTCAGTTATATTGACCATAAATTTTTAGGGAATCAAGATACCATGCAGAAAAGAAGTGAGAAAATAATGGGAAAATGAAAGTCATAAGACAAGGAGTACTACCAGGGATAGGTGAACTTAGTTACTTAAAGAGTAACACCTTCCCTAATATTGCATTGCTTCCTTCTGGAAGAATACTGGCCGGATACAGGGCAGGAGAAATTAAAACAGACCCCGTACATCAAAAAGCTTTATTGACCTGGTCAGATGATGGAGGACTGACCTGGAGAGAAGCCTTTGAACCTTTCCAGCTCAAACCCATAGATGGAAAGCCAGGCAGGGCACATTCCTTGTATTTATTACCATTAGACGGAGAAAATGTACTACTAGTAGCCAATTGGGTGGATCACTCAGAGCCCAATCAACCCTTTTACGAACCATCCAATCAACACCTAAAGGATACACGGATTTTTCATTGTCTATCTCAAGACAATGGTGCTACCTGGAGCGAGCCAAAATTTATGGACACTTCCAAAGCCAATGGACCTACTCCATTAACAGGAGCTCCACTTATGCTGGCAGACGGTAGGATTGCCTGCCAATTTGAGATCAATAAATATGCACAGGATCCTAAACCTTGGATACATAGGTCTGCACTTATTTTTTCCAGAGACCTTGGGAAAACTTGGGGAGAAATGATTGAAGTAACCAACTATCCTCAGAAATTCTTTTGGGACCAACGCCCTGCTGTGATGAAGGAATCGGGCAAACTGATCAACTTCTTTTGGACTTTTGATGGGGTTAGCCAGTCTTATAAAAACATTCATGCTTCCCTATCCTCAGACTTCGGTAATAGCTGGTCCCTACCCTATGACACTGGCATCTATGGACAACCCGGTAGCCCGGTGGACATGGGGGAAAAAGGTATATTCACCATTGATATTGATCGAAGAAAAGCCCCAGTCATCACTATCAGGAACAGCCATGATGATGGAAAATCTTACCCAAAATCCTTTCCCTTGTACAAGCAACCAGGAAAAGGGCAAGACAGTGAAAACATGGAATTAAATCAGGCCTGGGATGAAATGTATCGTTTTACTACAGGTCATCCCCATCTGCTAAAAATTAGTGCGGATAAATTATGGGCCTATTTTTATACAGGAAGTAGTACGGACAACACCTCTATTCATTGGATGGAATTTCAAATATGACCCTAGCCCAAAATAACAAACCCTGGCAATTACGCTCTGAAGACTTGTCTGCAATAGAAGCACTGGACTCTATTATTCCTGAGAAGTTCTTTGACATTCATGCCCATTGGTATAGGAAAGCTGACCTAAATGCTCCTGAGAATAGTTTTTGGAACAGTGGCCCGGAGATAGCTGGTTATGGGCAGTGGGAAGATTATACCCAACAATTGCTTCCAAAAGCTTCCCTCCTGGGTGGCTTGTTTTTCCCTGCCCCCTTGCCTAAGGTTAATTTATCCGCCGCCAATCAATTCCTGTTTGATGAACTGGAAAAGTCAACCTTATCCAGAGGATTGATGCTGGTGAAACCGGAAACCTCCCAAAAAGAATTGGAGCTGGGGCTTTCACATGCCAAAGTAGTCGGATTCAAACCCTACCATGTGTATGGTACCGAAACTCCAACTTCTCAGTCGGGAATTACAGGATTTTTACCAGAACCTATCTGGGCTAGGGCGCATGAACACGGAGCAGTAATCATGTTGCACATCATGAAAGACAAGGCCTTGCTTGATCCTAAAAACTGCGAAGACATTAGAAGGCTCTGTTTGAAATACCCCAATGTAAAACTGATTCTGGCGCATTGTGGAAGGAGTTTTCATGCCTTGCACGCTGAAGGAGCAAAATTCCTGAACAGCATTCCTAATATATGGTTTGACATGTCAGGGATCTGTGAAATGCAGGCAATATTACCCATATTGAAATACTTCGGTCCGGAAAAATTAATGTTCGGTACTGACTTCCCGGTCTCACAAATCCGAGGAAAATGTATAAGTATAGGCAATGGTTTTATTTGGTTGGATGAAAACAATTGCAATTGGGACCAAGCATGGGGCAAACCTACCTTGGTAGGTTTAGAGTCCCTCAACGCCTTGAAGGAAGCTGCGAATAATTTTGGCCTAGATAAATCGGATCTGGGTTTAATATTTTGGGGAAATGCCATGCATTTACTCGGGCTAAATGAGCATTCGCCAACAACTAATCAAGCTTATTACAAACATGCAAAAACCAGAATCCCCGGAGGTACCCAGCTACTGAGCAAAAGACCTGAAAACATGGCGCCCAATCATTGGCCTCCCTATTTCAAAAAAGCTTCAGGATGTGAGATTTGGGATTTGGATGGGAAGCACTTTTATGACTTTTCCACCAATGCCGTGGGTTCTTGTATTTTGGGTTACGCCCATCCCGAAATAAATAAGGCCATAATTAAAAAAGTAAACCTAGGGAATATGTGTTCGCTCAACCCTCCTGAGGAGGTAGCATTGGCAGACAAACTTTGTGAGATTCTTCCTTGGGCCGATCAAGCCAGGTTTGTCAGAGGCGGTGGAGAAGCCTGCGCAGTGGCAGTAAGAATCGCGAGAGCAACTACCGGCAGGGATAAAATCGCCCTTTGTGGTTACCATGGCTGGCAGGACTGGTACCTAGCCGCGAACCTGGGAGAAAATGATGCCCTCAAAGGCCATTTATTACCCGGATTAAGTCCCGAAGGTGTTCCTGATGCGCTGAGAAATACAACTTTCCCGTTCAAATACAATGACCTGGAGGCCTTTCAGGAAATCATTAACCAACAACCGGACCTGGCAGCAGTGATAATGGAACCTTGCAGGTATGAAAATCCTGCTCCAGGTTTTTTGGAAGCCATCAGGTCCATCACCAAGAAACATGGAATCTTGCTGATCATGGACGAGATTACAGTGGGTTGGCGTTTGCATTTTGGTGGCATGCATTTGAAGTATGGCATTGAACCCGACATGGCTGTTTTTGCCAAAGCCTTAGGAAATGGGTATCCCATTGGGGCAGTTATAGGAACCAAGGCTGCCATGGAAGGTGCTCAGCGATCCTTTATCAGTAGCACTTATTGGACAGAGAGTTTGGGTTCAGTAGCCGCATTGGCGACTATCACAGAAATGGAAAAGCAGGATATTCAAAAGGCCATTGAGCATTCTGGCCAACAAGTTCAGGGTATCTTGCAAACAACTGCTGCTAGTGAAAACCTTCCCCTACAAGTCAAAGGGTTCCCTGCTTTGACAAGCTTTAGTTTTGACCATCCTGAAAGTGAAATGTTAAGAACCATCTTCACTCAACAGATGCTTTCCAAAGGCTTTCTTGCAGGCACTTCCTTTTACCCTACGCTTGCGCACAGTGAAAAAATCATCGCTGCCTACAAACAGGCCTTGGCTGAAACCTTTGGATGTTTAAGTCAAGTCATAAAAGAGAACAGTTTTGAAAAATGGCCCAAAGAAGAAAAGGCCCATAGTGGTTTTTCGCGGTTATTGTAGGTGGGATTGAAAGGGATTGAGAAAATTCAAAACCAGCGACCATATTGTCAGTCTGAAAAACACAAAATCCCTCCGCCGCGGCGGAGGGACAAATGGGGATTTTTGACGTAAACATTCTAATTATAAACTTGGGATAGTTTGACAGGTCATAGAAATACAAAAATAATTCCCGAACTTTAGCTTTAATCCAAACCCAAAAACAATGAAAAAAACAAACAATCTACTGACCGCTCTTTTTCTTCTTATTGGAATGGCGAGTAGCCATGCCCAAACTACCATGGAAGAGTTTCTGGCCAAATGGGAAAACAGCAAGGCTTTTACCCTTGAAGCCATTGATAAAATGCCTGATGACAAGTTAGACGATAAACTCCATGAATCTGCCATGTCCTTCAGGGAGCAAATCACACACATAGGTGCTGCTGCAGCCAATATCTCAAAGGGATTTTTGCTAGGTGGTGAAATGGATTTCGATCCTTCTGCAAAGCCTCAAACCAAAGCAGAGATGAAAGAATTTATCAATAATGCTTATGACTATGGTAAAAAGACCATTGCTTCCCTTTCCGAAGCACAATTATCCGAAAAAATAGATTCTTTTGCCGGAAAAATCACCCGTAGACAAATGGTAGGATTGCTGGATGACCATACTACTCACCATAGAGGTGCAGCCATAGCTTATATAAGGGCGCAAGGCATTGACCCTCCGGGTTATAGAGGTATTTAATTTCTCTACCGGTGGCTGAGCGGAGCCGAAGCCTTAGGGGTACATACTCAAATTCCTATTCCTTCGGCTCCGCATAGGATCCGGTAATTGGGAGACCTTCTAATGAAATAACACACTGATAAACAGTGATATATCTGTACAAATCCCTCCCGATTTTGATCGGAACAGGCTTTGCCCTCTTGTCAAGGGGGAGTTGCGGAAATGGGAATTTTAGATTGAATGGCTGATTTGATACGGGCTGAATTAATGTAAATCAGTTACGACACTATCATTCCTGAAAGCACAAAAAGCCCTCCGCCGTGGCGGAGGGACAGAGGGGGATTTTTTTCCGTGATATTTTAATCCTTGAGATTCAAACTCATTTGGCATTCTTTAAAAACTTGTCCAAAAAGGCAAAACTCTCAATTCCGTTAATGGTATGTCCATCATTAAAATACGCGATGGTGGTGGCACCTTCCTGTTGAATATTTGCGTAATGCCTTCTGACTTTGGCATATTCATAAGCCACCCATTTGTCTGTACCGACAGCATCCTTATGGCCTCTTTCCACCATAAATGGTCTGGGAGCAATTAAGGCAGCCATTTCAGCATAATTGAATGTATTGGCCAGATTCCACTCAGGAATTTCATACTCTCCGGTAAAGGGATAACTGTTGAATGCCTCATAATCTGTGCTTGCTACTTTTCGCACCCATTCATTGAAATCACCCGAACAAATAGACAGCGCATAACCTTCAACCAGGGCTGGAACCCGCATGGCTGTTTTACCGCCATAGGACAGGCCATAAAACGCAATTCTCTCCAAATCCACAAAATCCTGCTGACCTAACCAGTCTACAATACGTTGGTGCTGACCTGTAATGATAGAGTAAAGGGACAAGCCCAATGGGTTTGCTTTTCTTTGTAATACCCTAAAATTATCCTTTCCCCAATACAAATTGTGAGGGGCAAATACCACATAGCCCCTGTCTGCCAAGTCTGAAGCAAATCCTTTATAGGGTTTATATGCCCTTTCAGTCTTATCTTTGGTCAAGACATCTTTGGGTAAACCTTCTAAGCCATGCTGGGTAACCACAGCCGGCAAAGGCATTGTTAGGTCTACTCCTTTAGGCACCAGTAAAATCCCCCAGGCAAAAACACCTTCCCAAACATCCAGTTTCACTTCATAGGCTGTCCAACCTTCTGTTTCCGCATAAAACCTCGCTTCTGTATTGTTTGGCACATTCGGATCGGGCAACTTCCCTAATTCTTCCCATAACCTTGCCCTATGGGCTGATTTTATGGCTTTCAAATCTCCAGATTTGCTATCAAGGGTCTGCCAAAAAGTATTGTCCCGAATAGTCTCAGAAGCAGGAATAAGTTGCTGCATATGGTTTTCCATAGCTCTTACAGCCCTTTCTTGCCTGTGTTCAACATTAAGCCAATGACTCGGTAAGCCACTGCTTAATAAAGAAATATTCTTTTCATTTAATTCAGCTTCTATCCCCAAATCCTTCAGAAACACTGACAGGGATTTATCTGATTGCTCACCATTTCCTAAAGCATTGCGTCCCTCAAAAAACCGAAGGTTACTTTTGCCTTTGGGAAGCATTGCTTCTGCCCTTTGCCACTCTGCCTTCACCGAAGAAAGTTCCGGAATTGATAAGACTCCAGGAGCAGCACCAGTCCTTCCGGCTGATGGTGCCGGTGGGCCTGAAGATTCCGGGTACAAAGAATAATCGAGGTTTAATTTTTGTGGCCAACTCATAACCGCCAGCTCGGCATCCCCAAATTTCTTCAACAAGCCAAAAACATTTCTATATATAGGTTCATTCCATATATTTTCTCTTTGGTCAAAATAACCACTTACCAATGAGGCGGAAATCCTAGGATCCAAGGCCGCCGCATAAAGGGACAGCATCCCTCCTTCTCCATGGCCAGCAACACCGATTTTCAGTGGATTTCCTGTTCGCTCATTTTTTGCTTGGAACCAATCTACTGCGGCCAATATTTTTTGCAATTCATAGCCTATCACATGCCTGCCCAGAATAAAGCCTTGTCTGTAAATGTACTCTCTATGGGTTTGGTTGGTGAATTTTCTTTGTATAGAACTTCCTGAAAAAGTGTCTTTTCGGTTAAGTAAAACAGGAACCAGCACCTCAACCCCATTAATAGCCATATGGGGGGCAGCCCTGCCAAAACCCGGATCACCTTCTCCTGTCATACCCGCGACAACCTCCGGTGCTGTGGCTGCATCCGGAACATAGACTACTCTGGCTTTGGGCTCCCCTTTGGGACTGATCAACAAACCTTCAGCATAAAAATCACCAAACACTCCGTCAAATACCCGCCATTTTACTGCAGAGATCGTGTATTTTTCATTCTCGTAAGTATAGGGTTCAAGTGCTCCACTTTCATGGTAGCTTATAAAAGGAGCCGATCTCTTGTCTATAAGCCCTAAAATCTGCTTCAATTCCTGTCTTTGGGAGGCAATTGATTGATTAAAAGCTGCAGAACTTGTAAAATCTCTTTGCCAAAAATCATTTCTTGTTGCCTTGCTTTCCTGAAGGGCCTGGTCCAAAAACTCTCCTACTCCCTTCATCATGGTATTGGGCAAGTCAAATTTCTCGTCCAACAAACGCGCCTGAAAAGGGAATTCATTTTCAGTTTGACCTAAAATTTTTCCAGGGATTCCTGTCATCAAGAATAAAATAACAAGCCAAATCCTACTCCTTGAAAAGCAAATTACATGCATTTTTTATTCTATTTTGTTTAAACCTCTGAGGCTAATCCGTTATTTTATTTCCATGTCCACCAATGGATTGAATGGGTTCAAAGGAATAATCATTTGGGTTTAAGGCAGTAATCATGCATCCCGAAACCTTGCTATCTGTAACATTGTCCAACAAGAGTCCCACCTTTTCACAATTAAGTAGGCTGCAATTCCCAATATTTATACGTCTTGAATCACGTACAACGAGACCCGGGCTGTCCTTGGAACCATAAACCTGCACACCTGAGAAGGTACAATCCTCACTATTGGTGACCAATAACTTATTGGATGGAAGCGTACCGGAGGGATAATTGGCATTGGCATCAAATAAATTTGATCCAAACACTACATTGCTACAGCCCTCCATCAATAAGCCGTAATCATAGCCTTGCCAAATGGTATTGCCGGTAACTACCACTCCCCTGCAATATTGCAAGTCAATATTTACCATCACATCACTCAACACATTTCCGGTGATGGTTACATTTCCCCAGCGCTCTTTTTCACTGCCAATTCCCGATTGATCTTTTCCAATAATTCGAATATTTGCTGAATTGGGCGCATTGCGGTTATGCTGAATGGTACAACCCGTAATGGCGACTTCTGCGGTTCCAACTGCACTACCTGAGCAATCGATCAGCACATTCGCAGTGGGGGCTTTGTCTGAACCCATATTGCTTTCTATGTCACAGCCTGTAATGTGTATATTCCTGATATTACCCCCTTTGGTGACAATTCCACCTTCCTTGTTATAACTGATATGACTTCCCGTAATATTGGATTGGTGCAAATTGACTCCATCATAAAAGACGCCAATGCCATGGTTTTCGTAAAGGTGACAATCAGCAATGATTAAATTCCTATTGTTTTCCCTCAGGTGGATGGCATGAAGGGTATGCCTTACTTGTACCCTTGTGATGGTCAACTGCATGGTGCCTATGGCTTCAATGCCTACAGCCGCTTTATGCTGTCCTTCTATAGACAAACCTTCTACTATAGGCATTCGCTCTGAAGACCAAACCTTCTTATCAAATCCCTCAGGATCAGCTGAGCCAAAATGAGTCCCTGCAATTTTAAATGCCGGACCGGAACCAGCCATAATCACCTGTGCATCACCATTTCCCCTAATGCTGGCGTAGCCCATTTTTGCCAGATCAATTAAAATGGTTTTAGAAATCTTGTAATGTCCTTTGGGGAAAAACAAACGGTTCCCTGTTGTGGCAACTGCTTTTTGGATCGCTGCTGTGTCATCTGTTTTGCCATCTCCTTTGGCACCAAAATGCTTTACGTTAATTTCCTCACCCTTTAAGTTAGAAGGAGAGGCAACTGTGGACTTTCCAAACAATTGCTGTGTCCCGGCAAATGAAGCCAATGTTGCAGCTGCTACCGTCAAAAACTTTCTCCTTTTACCGGAATTTATCATAATAAAATAGTATTGGGTTTACAATTATTTAACCTGCATCAAATAGGCAAAAAGGTCACTTACTTCCTCATCTAAAAGGGGTTCCAATATCCGCTCGGGCATATAGGTCGTTTGCTGTACTTCCATGGCTGCAATTCTTTCCTGAGACAAAACGGTAGATTTACCCCCTAGTGGTGGTTCAATGGTAATCGTTCCTCCACTCTGTGATTTTAGCCTTCCTTCGAGAATTCGCCCATCCGTCGTCACGATTCGTTGCACTTCATACCCTTCTCTGATGTCTGCATTTGGATCTACAATATGCAATAGCAGGTAATCAGGGTTGGATCGATCATAGCCTGTAAGCTCCGGACCGGATACCCCACCCTCTCCATTCAGTTGGTGACAGGAACCACAATTGCTCAAAAAGAGTGTTCTCCCTTTCTTTACATTCTGCTCACCTGTACCAATTAACTTTCCGTAGGCATTGATTCTTTTGGTCTTTTCTTCTGAAGTCAACAACTTACTGCTCGGCCATATTCTGTCAGCTCTTTCGTTGATTTGCTCATTCTGGAGTAACCTGAATCGTCTGGCAAGGTGATACTCTACGTCATCTGGGCTTATGGTTTTAGGCTGTTCGATTTCATTGAAAAAGTCCATCGCCCATTCCTTTCTACTGGCAAACAAAGAAATGGCAGCTTCCCTCACATAGACATTGTCCCTGAATCCCGGGTATGCCTTTGACAATTGTTCTCCAATTACCTTTTGGTTGTAGGATTGCAAGGCATGCAAAGCAGTTTGCTTGATGACAGGAGAAGATTGGCCATTTTTAACCAGATTCAAAAGGTCAGGAACCACTTCATCCTGATTGATTTCTCCCAGGACCTGAATATAGGACAACCTTAGGCCAATTTCCGCATTAGGATCATTGATGATCTTCAATGCTTCTGCCAAGGCTTTTTCTTCCCTTCGCCTTAAGGCCAGGGTAAGTGGAGAATCACCCAATTCCTTGTTGTTTTTCTCTAATATTTTCAGCAAATTATCTGGAAGAGTTACCATCTCTCTTCCCAATAAACCTTCCTGTAGTCCTTCAATCAATATTTTAACATGTTTGGATGAAGGTGCTTCTTCCAATAATTGGGTAGCCAAGGCAAAGTTTTCCTCACCACCTTCCATAATGTACCGCTGAATTAACCTGCCTAGCAGTACTTTTTCCATAATTGGATGTTGCCATATTTTATCATCCGCCATCATGGCCAAAACACCTTCTCTATCCGAGGTTGCTTTTTCTTCCAATGCCCACCAGGTCAACAATGGAATATCAGGGTCCTCGCTATCCTCATGGTTATTCAGCAAGTTTTCTATAAGTGAAAAAGTTTGGGTGGAAGGCAGTCTTTTGGCTGATGCCATCAGTTGTGACCTCACCTCTGGATGCGGCTCCTTTGCTGCAAGTTTTTGAAGTTCCTGGAACATGGCCGGGCTAAGGGATTGCTTGTCGCCAAGCAGCCTTACTGTCCACATCCTTACAAAAGGATCCTTGTGATTCAGTCCCATTTTGCCGATTTCATCGTTTATGCCCGCAGTAAGGTTTATGGCCCAAAGGGCTTCCAATACTTCTTGTTCATTTCCTGTCTGTAGCAATTTGACCAATAGCGGAAGACTACTTGGATCTTTCCGGTCGCCAAACTGTCTCAAGGCCTCCTGACGGAACCATTTGTTTTCATGGGAAAGCAATTGCACCAACTTTTCATTAGAATAGCTGCTTATATCAAAGGATTGCATAGGCTTGCCCTCATTCTTGGGGCCTAGCCTGTAGATTCTTCCACTGGTTTTGTGCCAGGTATCTCTTGGGTCCACATGGGATAACCTGCTATCGTACCAGTCTGCAATATAAATACCCCCATCAGGCCCTAACTTGATATCCACGGGTCTAAACCATTTGTCCGTGGTGGACAAAACGATTTCCTTGTCAACATTCCCAAAAGAGGAACCTTTCTCGGTAAATGCAGTCAGTTGAATAAAATTATGTAAGGGATTAATAGCAAACATCAGGTCATTGTAATGGGCCGGCAAAGCAGCTCCCTCATACTTGATCAATGAATGGGTAAATCTTTTCTTCTCTCCTTCTAAAGGCATATTGGGCAGGTAGCCAAAGGCATAAGGGTTGGTTAAAGGTCCATGTTTGCCCCAGCTTTTGATATAGTAGGCGCCTTGTTTGTAATATGGACCTCTGTCATAGCCATTGGTTCCTGAAAATATCCTGCCTTTCCGATCAAATTCCACATTAAAGGCATTGTTGCCTCCTCCTTCGGAGAAAAGCTCAAAAACATTGGTCTCTGGGTGGTAACGCCAGATCGCCTGACCAAGGAAGGCCACGTTTTTAGATACTTTTGAGTTGATATTGGCGGTGGTGGTACTTCCCTGAGCGCCATAAAGCCAACCATCAGGCCCCCATCTTAAGCTATTGGCAACTGCATGGGTATCTTCCAAACCAAAACCTTCCAAATGCACTTCGGGATCACCTTCAGGTAATCCATCTTCATTCTCATCCGCATAGGCCAATAAGAAAGGAGGACTAAGCACCCATATTTTCTTCCTTCCCAGGGCTACACCTGTGGTGATATTTAAACCCGAGATGGCATCTGTACTTTTATCGTATTTGCCATCCCCATCTGTATCTTCAAAAAAGGTAATCCTATCTGCTCCTTTTGCTCCTGCCGGTGGCGGGTCCAATTTTTTATCAAACTTCACCCGAGTATGGTTGTCAATGGCCGTAATTTTCAAACCTTTGGGGTAAGGATATTGCTGGTATTGCACTACCCACATTCTACCCTTATGGTCAAAGCTAACCTGTATGGGCTGGGCAATTTCAGGTTCTGAAAGCACCAGTTCCAAAGACAAATCCTCTGGAATAGTGAAATCCTTTAGCACATCTTCAGGAGCCGTAGGGGTTGCAAGGCTATCGGTCAACACACCTCTTCCCTTGTAATTTTCCATAAAATTGGCCACGTCTTCATTGGCCGCAAGGTCCTTGATTCCGACTTCAGACTCTTTCTTACAGGCGAAAATAAGCAGGGGCAGCAAAAACCAAATGGATCCCCTTAAATGTTTTAGATGCATAGTAGATTAAAATTGTACCACATGAGTCAATGGACCTGCATGTGCTATTGTTATATTTTATAATTGTATTGAACCCGAAATAGGCAATTGCTTATCTATTACCAATTGCATTCACGGCCCTAAAAGAACCGAGATTTTCTTACCTAATCTGGAGTGAAATAAACAGCAATTAAATTAAACATATTTAAACAAAAGACCTACAATAGACGCTTTTAGATTGGTTTGGACTTGGCTAAATTTGATGAATGGTCTACACTAAAACCTTAGCCAAAATTCAGGTTTCCACACAGCTTTTATGTCAGGGGAGCCGTCCATTTACTATTGGTTTGAAACCGATGTGAAAATAAGCTTGGGTTAATCATCATTGCTATAAGGAAAATGCCCGTTACATTTTGGTTTTCGCACCTTACAAATGCATTTTCTCAGGTTACATCTCTATTTTTCCCCCTTGCAATTGCGTTTTAGCTGCTTACATCTCTGTTTTTTCCACATACAATTGCGTTTTTCCCACTTACATTTCCATTTTAGCAGCTTACATTTCCGTTTTAGCAGCTTACAATTGCATTTTATCCAATTACATTTTCATTTTAGAGGATTACAATAATATTATATAAATACAAATTTGCATTTTTACAACCAACCTATATCGCTCACTAGGAATAGATTGCATCTACTTTTCCAATTTCAAATAGTGTCAAATAGTTGAGTGTAGTTGCCTACACTCAGTCCACCAAGTCAATAAATTGTACCCCACTAGGAGTAGATTGCATCTACTCCTTCCTATCGATTTACTTGCGATCCTTTCTTACATAGTAGATTAAGTCTTGATCGAACTTCCTATTTCATTTTCACGAAGGCAATAAATTATTGAGGGTATAGGCTATGAGTTGATTGTCGAGGGGCTTTCCGGCCTGATTGAAAATACTGTCTAATTTTAGCTCATAAACATACCCTGGTTTTAGCGCTTCCAAAACCAATTCCACCCTCATATGATCAGCAGATATGGTGATGTCTTTTATGGCCACGGATTGTAAATCTCTTTGCGTAGACTTATCTACCGGCTCATCAAACGGCTTTTTCTGATACGCATAATTATACCGACGCAACTGGTAATTTTTTATGGCCAAAGCGCCTTCCGGATTTACCGCTTGAGTGAAGGTTATGGTAAAACCATTTTTGGTCAGCGACATTGTAGCGATATCCATGGGTGGATTTCCGGTGGAAGAAATCTTTTGAATGCCTTGATCACCTCTCCAGCCATGTTCAATTTGCCCTACCCATAAACTACCATCCGGTCCAAAAACAAGGCGGTTGTTGCCAACTCTCAAACCTTGTCCATCAACAAATGGAATACAAGCCCCTTGAAATTCCCCTGCGACCTCCTCAAGCATTACCCGGAAAATCCGGTCCCTATTCATTTCTCCAATCAGAAATTGCCCTTCAAAATCTTTGAACTGCTCGTTGTATTTAATAAATAAGGGTTGGGTGGGAGAATTGGCCATTATTCCATGTGGAAACAATACAGACGCCTTGGTACGGAGACTGTCCAATGTTGAAATTGGGAGTGAAAATGGGTCTGCATCCTTCCACTCTTCTTGCCACACGAGGCTTGAAGGATGTCCAAAGAATCGGTCTTTTTTCACATGGTACAGCGTGCTCGTCTCTACCCAATCGCTTTGGTTATCGGTAACAAACAAGTTACCCGAATCATCAAAACCCAGTCCATTCGGTGACCTGAAACCCGAAGCAAAAGGGATAACCTTGCCATCCGGCTGAATTTTCAAAACCCACCCTCGGTAGGGAACAACTGAATACATTTGTCTCTTTCCATCTTCCCCATCTCTGCCATTTAGTCGCAACTCACCCCGAACATTTTCCCGAATGCCTCCACCAGAGGACGCGGTATTCAAGGCAATGTAAAAGTTTCCTTCACTGTCCCTCACAGGCCCGTAGTTGAATTCATGGTAATTGCCTGATATCCCAAAATCATCTGTTATTTTTTCATATACATCGGCTTTTCCATCCTTGTCCGTATCTGTAATCCGAGTCAATTCTGGTCTTTGCAAAACCACAATTTCACTGTCATTAATTACCACCAACCCCAATGGTTCGTGCAGCCCTTCAGCAAACAAGGACCATTCATTGGTTTTAGGATCAAAAATCATGACCTCCCCTCGGGTAAAACAAGCGATCAATCGGCCGTCTGATAAAAAATCAAGCCCACCTGTTTCTGCCAATAAACCATTGGGAACAGGGATTGTAGCTACCTGATAAGAGGCGCCAGCTCCTTGCAGTTTGGGCTTACAGGCTGAAACAACACAAAGACCAGTTAGTAGTACAATTAATATATGTCTCGTTTTTGTCATCACTTGTTACTTTTAGTCATCCTAATGGTAAATTCTTTTGCTTCATCAGGACTCAACTTCAAGGCACCATTTTCTGTTTCACCCTTACTAAATCCATACTCCACTTGCCCATCAGCCTTGAATAGAAACCAGACAGGTTCTTTTGCATTGTTAACCTTTATTGTTCTGATCAATCCTGTACCTTCTTTGTTTGGATGAATAATTTCATGAACCTCCACTCCTGAAAGCAAATAGTGAAACTCAGGGTAGCCATCGATTAATTTGTACCTCAAAAATTCAGGGCTTGGAATGCTTTCTCTACTGCCAATCCGTATAGGAAATTCCATTTTCTCCTGATAAAATATTTCGCCGAGCACTTTTGCATAGGCATTTTTATGTCCGTGCCATAGATCGGTATTGTCCAGGAATTCTCCTTGCCAGGCAAACTGCAACTGACACAATGCTGCATCCCAGCAATACGACAATTGATTGGGAAGGTGGACGGCTATACTTGCAAGGCTGGATCCTTCGATAAAAACCCGGTAAAGGTAAGGGGGCACATTGTCGTAAGGATGCAATTTGGGATGATGGTGCATGGCAGCACTTTCCGTATCCAGCACTTTCTGGTCTCCTGTCCTTCGAGAAGGCGGGATGTTTTCATCGTTTTCTAGCGCTGGCATTTTACTATCTGCGGTCACAAACATGTATCCGTACATGATAAAGCCATGACCGGGATAGGTACATACAAAAGGATAAATACCAGGCTCCTCGGGCGCTTTAAACTGTATGGTTTTGCTCTCGCCCGAATAGATTACGGGAATGGACCATAGCACCAAAGGACTCTTTGGAATAAAATTCATTTCCGGGCCTTTTTCTGCCAATTGCTGGGCTGCAAGGACTACGTCAGCCCTTGATCCAGGCTTAGTAATGACCATATTATGGGGCATGTCATCATCACTATTCGTGACAGTGAGCTTGACTTCCGCCCCGGGTGCAACAGAAAACCTGACCTTGTCAAATTGAAGACCGGGAATAGCCTTTATTTCAATGGATGTAATTTTCTTATCTTCATCCTGTGCCAGAAGTGCCGAATGTAGCAGCAGGGCAAAACAGAAAATCAACGCTGTACTGTATTTTAAAGCCATAGCTAATTGTATCAATTAAAAATCCTTAAAAGGACCTCTTGGTGCTGCATTTTCCATCTCCTCTTTCCATACTGAAAATTTTCGGGTAAGCTCTTTCAGAATTTCGGGCTTCTCCAAAGACAAATCATTTTGTTCTCCAATGTCCTGTTTCAAATCAAACAATCCATTTCCTTTTGCGGACTGCACCCATTTCCAATTCCCAACTCTGGCTGCCTGATCTCCTCTAAACTCCCAGTAAAGGGCTGCTCTATCAACACCTGATTTGCCCTGGAGAACAGGCAACATGTCAAAACCATCATAAATAACACCTTTGGGTAGCTCTAAACCTGCCGCAGCGACAATCATGGGAAACAATTCCAGTGAAGATAAAAAAGCATCATTGGTTTGCCCTGCATCAATTTTTTCCGGCCATTTGACCAAACAAGGGACTCTTACTCCACCCTCAAAAAACTGGGCCTTACCTCCTTTTAAAGGGTAATTGTCTGCCAAGGACATCCCACCATTGTCAGAAAGAAAGATTACCAGGGTATTTTCCTCTAGCCCCATTTCCTTTATCCTTTCTAAAATAGTACCAATGGACTGATCCATTTGGGTAACAGCAGCTTTGTATGCCCTTTGTTTTTCACCTCGTTTTGTGTTTGACTTGGGGTACATTTTCAAGTACTTTTCAGTGGCCTGAACAGTGCCTTTAATCTCTGGATCTAAATTCGAAGCACTGTGAGGAGCATTGAAGGCCAAGGTCAGAAAAAAGGGTTTCCCTTGGCTTCCATTGATAAATTCCAGTGCTTCCCTTTCAAAAAGGGCTGTGGTATACCTTCCTTTGTCTTCCAGGCTTAACTGATTGCCATCGATCATGGATGGACTCCCATAGCGCTCATGGGTGAAATAATCAATCCCTGTGTTGGCAAAACCATAGTACTTGTCATAGCCCTGCTGCATTGGTAAATACCGCTTCAATTGGCCTAAATCCCACTTTCCTATATAGCCATTGGTATAGCCTCCTTCTTTTAATACTTCGGAAATAAAGATTTCTCTAAGGTCTGTCCCTAAGATCCGTTCCGGGGAAACGCTGTATTCGTAATCAGTATACTGATGCCCATAATTGACCATATTGTTACGAAAGAGCTCAAAAGTGCCATTTCTTTGTGGATACCTTCCTGTAAGCAATCCACTTCTAGAAGGGGTACAAGCAGAACTAGTGACATAAAAATTAGTCAACCGCACTCCTTCTGCTGCCAATTGATCCAAATGAGGGGTAAGAATATCCTTATTACCAAAGGAACCAAGGTCATGATAGCCTTGATCGTCTGATATAATCAATAGGACATTAGGCTTTTGTTGTTGGCCAAACCCATGCGTTCCAACCAAAAACAATAAAGAAAAGAGCAAGCTTTTAAGTCTCATAATCATGTCAATTTGTTCACAGATAGGCTACTTAGACCGTAATATTTATGCCTTTTGATGCAAATATTGGTTTTGCAATTTTCCGGTAATTTTCACCGAATACTTTCATGCGTTCTTTCTGGGAAAGGGAGGCATCTAGGACTTTAGCCATTTCCGTAGAAAAAGAGCGACTTGGTCCATGTCCACCCCAAACGATTCGGTCAACACCTACTATATCTACCGCATAATCTACAGAACCAGAATGCGGATCTGCACCGCTAAATTCAAACAATACATTTTCGTAAGGTCTGATGGCTCTGGCCGCCAACTCCCAATCACCACCCGCATGTCCACAAATCAATGGCACGTTCGGGAATCGTTTGGCAAGTGTCGCTACATCCATTGGAGTTGATTCCCCATCAAGGTTTCCTCCTCCGGGCCATCTTGGCTCTCCCCCTACTTTAATCCAGGTATGGATATAAATCACAGCTCCTAATTCGGCGGCATAGCGAATGATCTTGTCATTCTGGTCTGCATCGCAACTCACCCCCAATTTATTTCCTCCAACATATTTTATACCTATGCAAGGCCCATTGGCTATCCACTTTTCCATTTTAGCTAAACTCTCATCCGGAAAACCAGGGTCTATGGGGATAATTCCGGAAATCCAGTCAGGATCATTATTCAAAATTTCAAGCTGTGCTGCGTCATGGGGTTTAGGATCCAAAGGGTCACTTAGAGTTCCCCCTATATCGACAGAAATGATTCGCTCCAACCCCATTCTTTTTACATAAAACAGCATTTCCTGGTGTTGTTTTATGGGCTCAGTTCCTGTTAAAAACCCATGATAATGGGTATCCCAAATTCTAAATGCTTTTAATTCTTCTATATCTGGAAGTCCGTATAAATGGGGATCTATGGCGAAATTGTTCATAATGGATTGATTAAAGTAATTGGCATTTCAAATAAACTATAAAGAGGAATTCATGAAATTATTGGCATTCCCCTGCAAAATCCCATTGGCATGTTCAACCGATAATGGTGATTCCATAAGCTTCAATAAGCTTGCTTCAACGGGGAAATAAGGGGCATGAGAACCAAACAATATGCGCTCTGCAGCCAATGGAACTCCTTTTTTTCCATTCCAAGGATTGCCTTCAATCAGTTGTCCTATTGCACCACTCCCTTCAATTCTGGAAGTATCAAAAACTACATTGGTCTCCTTGATAAACCGCTCCAAAAGGTTTCCGGTAATTTTATGGGTCCAGTAAAGCATTTGAATTTTTACCTTAGGGTATTTTTTAATGATGTCTACCAAAGGATTCATGTCTGCTCCCCTGGTGAGGACGATCGGGTGGTGATTTCTACTGTCATCCATGTCTCCTACAATTTGTAAGATCATTTTCCTTTTTTCTACCTGAGCTACCAATTTTTCAAAATCCGGATGGCTTGGATCAAAAGTTTGGTAAATGGGGTAAATCCTAACACCAGGCATCTTGTATACCTCATGGCAAAGCCTCAGGTCTTCTTCCCAATCCGGCCAAGCCAGATTTACTGTACCGAATGGGAGCAACATTCCCTTTCCATTATGCTTGCATTCCTTGGCCAGTCGTTCATTGACGCCATTGATGTCTTTGTGAAAAAGTGCTTCAAAACTGCCTGCCCAGGCTTTTTCCACCCTGTGTTTGTTTAACTTTGCTAGCAAAGCATCGGTCTCACCGTATTTCAATTTTCTAAATGGCCAATCAAACAAATTGACATTGGTATCGATGACACCTGACTTTCCGGCAAACAAATTGGGTTTACTTTTTACATCCTCCGGTAGGTTGGTCGAAAAACTAAGTGGCAATGAGGCAGCGGCAGTGGCCTTTAAAGTAGTGCTAAAAAAGCTGCGGCGGTTTACTTTTTTCATAATGTTGTTATTCAGGCTTTCAATGGTGGTTAAAGTTTCTTAGGTGTTTTTGATTTTATTCAAACTGTCTCTGTTTTCGTATACTTTCGTAATCCCGGCAACTATCTCGTCCATTTCTCTACGTGTACCTAATAGCATTCCGGAACCCCAGAAGGAGATAAGCGTTTCGTTACAAATTTTATCGCAATTTGGGAGATCCAGCGAATTAGCGTACGCTTCCCTTCTTTCTTTTGTATACATGGTCTGGTATTCATCCAAGCCCAAAACATGTTGGATCCAAGGTTCTTTGTGCAGTCCGTTTTTAATATAGGAGCCCATAGGAATCCCTTCCGCATTCAGCGCTTTTAAGAATAGGCTCCTGTCAGCACCATTAAAATGTTCTTTGTTATAGGACATCGCAAAGTGATAATAGGAACTGCTTTCGGTTCCTCGGTACTTTTTCTGTGGAGTCAGTCCAGGAATACCTGCCAATTGAGCAATCAGGTATTCTGCATTTTCATTCCGCTTCAAAAACCTATCCTTGGCCCCCGGCAACTGTCCCATAAGGATGGCCCCTTCAAACTCATTCATTCGGTATTTTGGGCCAATGGTCTCATTCCTCCCTTTTCTGGAAGCCCCTCTGTTCTGAACGGTATAACATTGTTCCATCAAAACCTGATCATTTCCGACCACAGCTCCTCCTTCTCCGCAGGCAATGGCTTTACTTGCCTGAAAACTAAAACAGCCCAAATCCCCTATAGTACCTATGGCCTTCCCCTGATAGCGAGCAAAAGGTGCCTGACAGGAATCTTCTATTACTTTCAATCCGTGCTTTCTCGCCAATTCCATGATACGCTCCATGTTCGCAGGTACGCCCATGATATGGACCGGCATTATGGCCTTGGTATTCTTATTGATTTTTTTGGCTACCTCCTCTGGGTCCAACTGGAAAGAAGTAAGGTCAAGGTCTACCATCACCGGTAGTGCCCTACTGGTCAGAATAGAAGAAATAGTTCCCATGTCCGTATAAGGAGAAGTTATCACCTCATCACCTGGACCAATACCAAGGGCTTCTACACAAGTACTTAAGGCCTGAGTGCCAGATCCTGTTCCTACACTGTACCCAACCCCAATCTGCCTGGCAAATTCCATTTCAAAAGTGGGCACATTACCTGTAGCAGATTGTATCCTGCTCCATATGCCACTTCGGGTTGTTTTGACGATGGCATTCACCATTTGATCATCCACATAAGGCCAAGCTGGTCCTATCCTGCCTTTTTCTCTTACGGCTGTGCCTCCTAAAATAGCCAGCTTTTCTTTGTTTTGGATCAATACATTGCCCAGTCCAGGCAAAACAGGTGTGGCAGCTATGGCCAAAGAGCTGGTAGAAAGACCAGCCATGAATTTTCTCCTACTGTATGCTTTGTTCATTGCTTATGTGGCATTAATTGTTTTAAGAATAATTTCCTGATTCGCCATTCGGCCATAAGAAGCATTGACCATAATTATAAATTCAACATGCTTTGGGCATTTCTCCACCTCAGCAAATCTTTGGTACTTTGGCTTGCTTCTTCTTCGCGTAATGATTCAATACGCAACATTCCTGTTAGGTAATCCAGTATCGGGGCATGCGTCCCAAAAGCAAATTTATCTTCTCCATAGAATTCCAGTGCTTGTGCCATATTGGCCAGGGATCGACCGGAAGTATCCATGAGGACCTTACTTTTCATAATTAACTCAAAGTCGTCATTTTTAAGCTGATAACCATTTGCAAGGTTTAATATAAAATATTTGGCCGCTGGCACTTCCTTTATTATGGGCAATAAATCCACTAAGCCTTGCTCGGGTTTATCTGTACCTGCTAATTGATCCAAGTCCATCCAGGATTTCTGTCGGCTATCGACCATTCTCATGGTCAGCCCAACAACCAAGTCATGGTCTCGGGCCATTTTCACCAATTCAACACATGCGGAATCCGTCAATTGATAATCGTGGTATTGGGGATAAATACGTATGCCTTTAATTCCGACTTTTACACATTTATCAAAATCACTTTTCCATCCGGGGTAGAAAGGATTAATAATGGCAAATGGAATAATTCTTTCTTTATAGGTGGCTGAGGATTCAATTTCAGCAAACAATGCCTCATTGGCTGCCTGACAATTTTTATAGAAAATCCCGCTCATATTGGCGACTACAGCCTTGTCAACTCCAAACTGATTCATTTTTTTCAGCAGTGCTTCACAGGTTGAATACGCCATCTGCTTGTAAGGCCAGTTGCCCACATAGGCATTGATATCAATTAACACCAAAACCTCCTTTCTTCAGCAAAGCATTGTAATTGTCGAAAAACAGTTTTCTTTTCTGTCCTTCATTGAGGTTGGAAGCCAGTACTTTTCCTACGCTTTGGTAGTAACTGTTGTCCGTTCCGAAAAAAAGCCTGTCCTCACCCAAATACTTAAGGGCGAAGTCAATCATGTTTTCTTCATTATTGCTGCCTCCTGTGTCCACATATATATTGGGCGTATGTTCAAAGGTTTTACACATGCATTCCCAATCTCCTCCACCTCCGATATGGGCAAATTGGAAATTGGCATCTGGAAATTTCTTTGCAGCGGCTACAAAATCTTCCGGTGTAGAAGTGCTAGGAAATTTTCCAGCATCATACTTCATTCGGTACCCTCCTACTCCTAGCTGACACTCTCCATGCATAAAAACAATCATTTTTAATTCAGAGAGCTTTTCAATAATGGGTTCATACAATGGGTCACTGATCTTTACCTGATTGTACAAACGGGTACCCACAAGTCCATTGTCTACACAGCGGTTGATTTCATCAATCGCCTCCTTTTTATAAGTAGGGTTAATAGTAAATTCCCCAACCAATCGATCAGGGTAGGCTTTTACTCCTTTGATCACCTTATCATTGATACTCCTGAACTCTTCTGGAGTAGCTTTTATAGGCAACATGGGCATACCAACAAACATCTTTTCTATAGATAGCCTGTCTGCAAATTCAATTTGGTCTCTTAGCTGATCCAGAGTCATGTTAGAAGTAGCATAGGCATCTATTTTCCTGTACTTATTCACCTCTCTCATCAAATCAAAATCATTTTCTCCAGATGCCCTTGTTCTGAAATCAATAGGTGGAACACCCGTCATCAAACCAAAAATGGAAACAGTTCCACTAAGTGAAAATTCTCTTCTTGTCATGCCCATGACCTATTATTTTTTATTAAAGAAGTTAACCTTCATCCAGATATTATAGCCTATTTCGAAGTCCATTGTATAATTCAACCCTGATCAAATAATAGCCTTGCAACTGCTGCGACGAATCATCACGTAATAGATTGTCTATTGCCTATTTCGTGTTCATTCTAACGCTATTCGAATTGACATAAATCACCGAATTAAGGTCTTTATTTACTCCTATTTCATCAGCCCCATCGGGGCGAAATTTTTGTAGCCCCGGGTTTTTAACCCGGGGTATAAGAATATAATCGTCTCTGATTTTGGCGGTATTGTTGCCTATTTTTCAGCAACAATACTGACAAAATCTCGATGGAATTAAGCAAAGGTTTGTCCTTTAGCTAAATCTATGTTTAATCGATCTAATCAATAACCATCATTTTGTTCCATTACCCCTGGCGCTGCCAATTGAATTTGCTCATAAGGTATTGGGAAATATTTCATATAGGCTTGTGCATTCAGATTTTGAATCACTGCCTGTTCTGTAGAGGGATTGTACTCACTTTCAAGTTGAGTCAAAGCTGTAGTAAATCTGCCAGTACGTACCAGGTCAAACCACCTGTTGTTTTCGACGGCCAATTCAAGTCTTCTTTCCAATAACAGTTTGTCCATGAACAATTCCGGAGTGGCAATGTCTACCAAAGTATAATTATGGTCTGAATCCCCAAATGCTCTTTCTCTGATGCTATTCAACTGTGCTAGAGCAGTTTCCTGATCACCTAATTGGTACAGTGCTTCGGAATAAAGCAATACCATGTCAGCTAATCTCAAAACAGGCAAATCCAGTCCTGAACTACTGATATTGTCGATTGGAATAATGAATTTATTGAAGTAAGGAAACCAAAAAGGTTCATCATCAGGTGCAGAAGAGAAAGTTCGTTGCCATTCTGTGATGGTTACACTAAACCTGGAATCCTCAGGATCATAAGCTTTATGCAAATTCCATGTTGGTCTTCCAACCCTGCTACCGTTATTGATAACGCCGTAAACGCCTGCAGTAGGTGCCAAGGCATAAGTTAGGCTATGTCCATTGGTACCTTCCAAATAAGGTAAGGAAAAAATGGATTCAACGTTTACCTCAGTTTCTATGCGAAATAGGTCCTTAAAATCAGGCAACAATTCATAATCGTAATCTGCGAACAGCCTTTCCAATAAGGTTTTGGCATCGCTCCATTTTTCTTCATAAACTTTCACCTTAGCCAAAAGTGCTATGGCTGCTGCTTTGGACACCCTTCCTTGTTCGGAAGTAGTTGGAAGCTTGGCAATGGCATCATTCAGGTCACTGGAAATTAATGCATAAATTTCTGTTTCAGTGGCTCTTGGAACCTGTCTGGATTCCTCCACCTCGATGATACTTGTCACTGCTGGCACACCTCCAAAAATCCTTACCAGATCAAAATAGAAGTAAGCTCTCAAAAATTTCGCTTCACCTGTATGTTTGTCTTTTAATTCAGTGCTATAATCTGTGGGCACTTCAATATTTGCCAAGACAGTATTGGCTCTAAAAATACCATTGTAAGTATCCTTCCAAAAGACATTTAGTCTGGGATTTTCAGGGCTAACATCCAATAAGCCTATTTCTGCCATCCCTGGAGAGGTCGCAAAATAATAACCATACATATTGTCTGAAGGAATTTCCATCAATTCATAATCCGTTGGAAACCTTGATTGCAATCGATTGTAAATCCCCAAAACTGCCAGATCCAGGTCATTCGAATTTTCAAAAGCGTTGACATTGGTCAATAATGATTCTGGAATCGGATTGAGCAGATCATCATGACAGGAAGTAAAGCTTAGCAAAATCGCTAATGTGCTTAGTATAATTAATTTGTAAGTTTTCATTTTTCTGTTTTTTCGTGCCTATACCAATCAAAAGCCAATGTTAAGTCCCAAGACAAATGTTCTATTCAAGGGTTCTGAACCGAGGTTTACCCCAGGGGTACTGCTAATGCCTGAAACTTCTCCTCTTGTCGTCCCTTCGGGATTGTAGGCATGATTTCCTTTGTTTTTAATAACTAATGCGTTATTAACAGACGCATAGAGTCTTAAACTTTTAATTCCTTTTCCTTCTGAGAAATCAGGAAAAGTATAACCTAAGTTTATGCTTCTCACATTAAGGTAGGAAGCATCCTCTAAGTAAAAGTCATTGTTGGTATTGTAGCCAAACAACTGACTTAGAGCTGCTGCTGGATTAGTACCATCACCAGGTTCTTCTTCAGACCACCACTGGTTTTCTACCAATGATCTTCTCATGGCGCCCAAAGTGTTGCCCTCGTAATATTGGTTTTCTGCATTGAACATTTTGGCTCCTAATGAAGCTTGCATGAAAATACTTAGGTCAAATTGTTTCCAGTAAAATTCATTGGAAAAGCCCAATTGCATTTTAGGTTGAAAACTTCCTAAGATCACCTTGTCTTCAGGATCAATTTCACCATCATTGTTCGTGTCCTGAAATATTGGGTTACCGGGTTTTGTTCCGGCTAGGCTTGGCGTTTGAGAAATCTGTTCCTCATTCTGAAAAACACCTATAGACTTGTAGCCATAATAAGAAAACATTGGTTCTCCTTCTCTCAATAGAAAGTCCATTGACCAATAAGTATTGATTCGCTCATCCACTTCTCCCAAGTCGGTCACTTCATTTTTATTCATGGAAAGGTTAAACGAAGAATTCCATTTGAACTCACCTACCAGATTCCTGGTGTCGATCTCCACATCCAGCCCACTGTTTCTTACTTCACCAACATTGTTTATAATACTACTAAATCCAGTAATAGCAGGAGTATTAACATTGTACAACATTCCCGTGGTTAGGTTGTCATAATAATCCACATTCAGGTTAAACCTGTTTTGAAGAAAGCTTATTTCAAAACCAAAATCATAGCCTTTGGTTTTTTCCCATGAAAGCCTGGGGTTTGCCATGGAATTCTGAACAATCCCATTTACCAACATATTATTAGGAGAATAACTTACAGATCCAACAGAACCTAGATACTGGAAATTCCCAATATTAAAATTCCCTGTAACACCATAACTGGCTCTTAATTTAAACTCTGAAATATTTGGTATATTTTTTATAAACTCTTCTTCAGAAAGTCTCCATGCAGCTGAAAGGGAAGGGAAATTTCCCCATTTATTTTCAGGGCCAAATCTGGAACTACCATCTCGTCGGAAAGAACCTTCCAAGAGGTATTTGTCCTTGTAAGCGTAATTTACCCTAGCAAAATAAGAAACCAAGCCCCATTCAGATTTAGACTGTGTAGTATTGGCAGGATTGATAATGGCATTGTTGAGGGTTTTTACCTTATCGTTGTTAAACGAATTGGAAACGGCATACATCGCTAGGGACCTGGAGGTTGAATTTTGGTAAGAAGCACCAAGCAAACCACCTACATTGTGAACATCATTAAAGGTTTTGGTATAATTCAGTACATTCTCATTGACTAGATTTATACTTCTTGCATCCGAGACATTCCCATTGGTGTTTACTCGAGTATCTCCAATCCCACCACTCCAATAATCATTGTTCGTGAAAGCGATGTTTGTTCCTACAGAGGTTTTGAAGCTAAGTCCATTTATAAGGTTCAAATTGATAAAAGCCCTCCCGATATTTGTAAAAACGTTGGAATAATTCTCCGTTCCATAAAGGTAAACATAGGGACTAGCCTGTCCGGAGTGACCAGTTGGAATGTAATCATAAGTACGAGGGTATTTCCCGTCAATGTAATCAGGGCTGACAAAGGGTGGATATTTTACTAAGGAAACCATATTGGATCCTGCATACCTCGTCTTGGAATAGGAAGGGCTCAATTCCATACCCATGCTTATCATCTCATTGATTTTCACATCAACATTCGCACGAAAACTATACTTTTTATACCCGGAAGTTTTCAATACGCCTTCCTCATCCATATAAGTACCTGACAAATAATATTTGGTGTTATCGGTACCACCAGAAAGGGAAATATTGTGGTTTTGGATGGTAGCGGTCTGAAGCACTTCATCCTGCCAAATGGTTTGAGGAAGTTCTTTGGTAAGTGGATTGACCTGGTAGGTCAAAGGTCTTCTTGGATCTCCCCAAATAGGAATGGAAGTATCTCCCCCAGCCCATGCAAATTCCCTGTTCTGGTATTTAGCCAAATAGCTATGCCATTCTTCTCCTGTCAACCAATCGTCATGAACAAGGGCATTGGACATTCCAAAATAAGAATTGATTTTTAACTCAGGTTTTTGGGTCGACCCTCTTTTGGTTGTAACCAATATCACTCCTCCTGCACCTCTTGAACCATAAATAGCGGTCGAAGAAGCATCTTTTAACACCTCAATGGATTCCACATCATTCATATTCAATTGACCTAAGTTTCCTCCAGGAAAGCCATCGATGACTACCAAAGGGTCATTTCCCGCACTTATGGAACCGAGTCCACGAACCCTAATGTCAGGCGCGTCACCGGGCCGGTTACGGGTATTGGAAATATTAACCCCTGCCATTCTTCCTGCAAGGACATTTTCAAGCCTGCCAACCGGCAATTGGTCTAGGTTTTGGTTTTCTAATTTAGAAATAGATGAAGTAACAGAAGTTTTCTTCCTTGTTCCATAACCAATTACCACAACTTCATCCAGGTCTGATTGCTCTGGAACAAGGTTAATAGCAAAGGTCTGTCGATTGTTTACCGCTACCTCTTGGCTTACAAAGCCTACGAAAGAGAATACTAAAACAGCACCTTCATCAGACACCTTTAAGTTAAAGGCTCCGTCAATATCAGTGACTGTTCCAATATTCGTATTCTTGATTAGGATATTAACACCAGGAAGTGTTTCACCGCTCTCCACATCAGTGACGGTACCAGAGACGGTTCGTTGTTGTGCAAGGGTCATTGAGGCAAGCCCTGAACCCAGAAATAAGATCATTGTAAAAACCCCTAAATAAAAAAGGCGGTTGATCTTGCTTAGGACGGGAAGGAATTCTTCCTTCCCCATTTTTCCATTGTATTTTTTTTCCAAAACTGATTGATTTAAGTGGTTAATTATACTTATATAAAGATTCATTTGGTTTTGTAACCCAAATAATAATTATAGTATAAATTCTAAAATTGGAATTAAATATGTCTAATTATAGAATTAGAACATTAATCATCTTTTCGGTTACGTTACCTTAAACCTATTAAATTTTATTCAAGTAACAAACAATTTTATAGTATTTTACTTAATTGAAGATTAAATAAAATTAAACCAGTCACAGAATATAAAAGATAACTTTTCAAAGTATAAAAGTGATGAATGGAGTAATTCTAATGATTGATCTTGAAAAAGAAGGCTAAATAAAAATGAAGATCATTAAATGTCAGGCAACACTTAAAATCAGCAATTTATCGCCCACCTTTAATCCAATTATTTTCCAGACTATAATAACTCCATTGGTGGACCAAGTAAAATGGTTAACTTGAGTAAAAGCCTGGATTTACATTTTACAAAAGTTTTTTTAGTCGTCTTCCAACCTTTTGCCGGGTTTCTGACTCTTTTATACATACGGACGAAAAATGAGTATACCAAAGCCAGATGCGACACTGATAAAAAAGATCAACCAAAATGACCGAAATGCTCAATTTCAGTTATTTGAAATGACCAAAGGAATGTTGTACTCAACTTGCTACAGAATAATCGGTGATGAGGAAGAGGCTCATGACATTCTTCAAGATGTTTATGTAGAAGTATTTCAGAACATACGAAAATTGAAAAACCCTGAAGCACTTATTTCATGGATGAAAACCATCGCTGTTCGAAAGGCGATACACTTTAGCAAAAAGAAGATCTATTTTGAACCGGTAGAAAATCAGGAAATGGAGACTACAGAAGCATTTGATTCTTGGTTTGATGCAGAAATACTGGATCAGGCCATACTAAGTCTTCCTTCTGGGGCCAAGGCTGTTTTTCTACTCACGACAGTGGAAGGCTATTCGCATAAGGAAGCGGCAAAACTACTTAGTATCACAGTGAGCACTTCAAAATCTCAGTTGCACTATGCCAAATCATTACTTAAAAGTAGAATCACTAAGCTCCTTAAGGCATGAAGACACACAACCCCAACCCAGAGCTTTGGAATAAGATTTTAGAAAGGAAAACCTTCGACAAACAGCTGGAAGAAAATAGCAGAAAACTTCCCATCAGGGAGCCTAATACCGAGATCTGGGGACAGATTGAAAAAAGGCTTGAGGAACCGAAAAGGCCGGTAATCTGGTATTATTTAGGTGCCGCAGCTATTGCCATGTTCCTGTTATTTTCAGGAATCGGTTTCTTCCTATCCTTTCAGGGTGATGAAAAATCACCTTTATTCACAGAAAAACCAAAGTTAATTGCTCCTGATAATTATTTAGCACCTGAAGTAATAAATCCAAGGGAAAGGATCCCTGAAAAAATAGCAACAAATAAATTTCCTTCTTCTGAGGTGAAAATTTCCCCACCAATTAACCGCAAGAAAACAGAACCGATTACAGCTAGTGGAATGGCATTGCCCCCTACACAAATAAAAAAAACATTCACTATAAATAAAACAACTATTCAGCCTCCAATGGTAGCCAATAAAAAAACTTACCATGAAGTGAAAATCACTTGGGAAGCAGAAAAACCAAATTCAAGCGGTTCTCCTTTTGGAAGAAAAGAAAAAATACAAGTAGAAAACGTCAATTACCCGACGGCTACAATTCAAGTTAAGTTCAATAAATCAAAAAACTAATATTCTAAATTCTCTCGTTATGAAAAGATCAATTCAATTGTCTTTAATGGCATTGCTATGCGCAATCCAATTTGAAATCCTTGCTCAGCAAGTAGAAAACCAATTGCCTAAAAATACCCAGGAATGGATGGACGAAGATTGGCCGGTTACTGATTCCCTGGCTTTTGAATTGCCAAATCAAGGCAAACTTTTATTATTGTTTAATTCTAATGAGCACAGCCCAGAGGACTTAAAATTAAAATTTAAGCCCATTCTTAATAAAGCAACTGAATTTCCGGAGTTTAAAACCATTACCTACAGGCTAGCCGAGGCATTTCCACAGACAAGTGTGGACAGAGTCATTCTCAACATTGAAAAAAAATATGTCCCTTATGCAGATCGGCTAGAAATGACTTTTCCTGTAGGATTAGATTATACGGGAGGTTATTTCACACCTGAGATAGGGTTTAGGAGTAAGATTTCTTGGAGAAAATTTGATATTGGCGCTTCGATTACCAACTCCGTTTTTTTCCCGGAAAAAATTGAAAACAAGGTAGCAGTCAATCACAATTGGTTTTTAAATGCGGAATTCAGCTGGGAGCTATTCAATCCCAAATCCAATAATAAAAACATGATAGGCATTGGCTACCTATTGAACGAAGAGAAAAGCCAACTATTCAACCAAACTACGATCAAAGCTTTCTACAGAAGGCAAGTCAGTCAAGTCATTTCTATTCAGGTAGGGGTAGTTGGCACCAACAAACTTAACACCCTTTATCCTACAATAGGAGTAAGGTTTTGGTAAAAACTAACATAAAGAAATAACTAACCGATTTTTTTAAAATACCCATAGTTTTTTAGAAAAAACAGGCATTACATTCTCTTTTCAAAAAAATAGCATGGCTCAACCGTGCTATTTTTTTTCAGCCTTAAACCCGAAATAGGCAATTGACAATCTTTTTCATAATCCGAGTTAAAAACTTGACCTATCGCATATACAGAATAACTCAGATTGAGCACAGATAAAATGTTCTTTTTAGATAATACTTTATTTATTACCTGCCAAAAGAAGGAGAGGAACACTTTATCCAAAAAATAGAAGCCCCAAAAGCGTACCATCCTCAATCTTCAAATTAACCAAACAAAACTTCTTGAATAAGAACCAGTAAAATCACAAAAAAATGATATCAATTTCATCATCTCTTTTAATCTAAATGAATAATGACTAAATGACAATAATTATTATATTAAACCGACTGCTTTTTTACGACAATTTGCTGTAAAATTGGGATTACGACTGCTTTTTGATAAAGTTGGACTTAAATTTTTTTTAGGAGAAAAAAATTTTTAATATGCAATAATGAAACAATAATAAAAATAGCAATTTTCACTCAAATACACACGATTTATCAATAATTATAAATTATAACAAAATAAAGTTTTGACATACGAGAAAAGATCCATGTTTAACGAAATATCTATTTGTTACTTCATGTAAATTATTTACCGTTCATCAATAAACCAAATGCCAATGAAATAGATTTCTAAAAGCCCAAACCCGATTTTAAGAAAGGATTTCTTTCTAATCAAAAACAATTAACAATAATCCATTATGAAAAGAAAACTACTTAATCGACTAGTGGTGAAACCGATATCATCACTAGCGACTTTATCGTTCTGCTTGTTTTCAGGGAGCTTAATGGCTCAGCAAACAAGTTTGGACAAAAACCTAAAAAATATCGAACAAAATCAGCTTACGACTGCCTCCAATTCCAATGTAGGCAAATCGACATTGGCAGATATGTTTGAAGTCACGATATCAGGAACAGTTACTGACAACAATGGCCAACCTATTCCAGGAGCCACTGTTTCTGTACCCGGAACATCCATAGGAACAGCAACCGACCTGGATGGTAAATACACCCTTACAGTACCTGATAATTCTTCAGTGGTCATTTCCTTTATAGGTTTTGAGAGTCAAACCATAGAAGTTGGCAACCAATCTACTATAGATGTAACCCTTACCATGAGCACCCAAGCTTTGGATGAAGTGGTTGTTATTGGTTATGGTACGCAAAAGAAGAAAGACCTTACAGGTGCTGTAATCAACGTGCAGGCTGAAGAGGTAATGAAATACAAACCTACCTCTGTTTCTGAAATCTTGAGAACAACAGTACCAGGTTTAAGTGTGGGATATTCCACAAATGCAAAAAACGTTCCTAGTTTCAATGTTCGTGGAGATGCTTCTATTAAAGCTGACTTAAGCGATGATGTAGACGAAGAAGCAGAGGCCAATCGTCCACTTATTGTACTGGATGGAGTAATTTTCCGTGGAGACCTTGCAGAAATTAACCCTAACACCATAGAAAGTGTGGATGTTTTGAAGGATGCGAGTGCTGCCGCTGTATATGGTTCCCAAGCCACCAATGGTGTTGTTATTTTCACTACCAAAAGAGGGGAATTTGGTAAACCGCAAATTTCTTTCAGCTCTAGAGTTGGATTAATAACAGGTGCTAGAAGACAACAGACTCACAAGGGTGGTGAAGATGTATTGAATTGGTTAACGGACATGAACGAAACCATTACCAATTCCATTACTGATCCTTGGACAAGATTTAGGGATTATAACAGCATTGATCCTCAGTACCAAGATGATTGGCTTGCTGCCAATGGTATACCAGGTGAAACTGATCCTGCTAAAATCGATTTGGCTAGGATTAATAACTTTGGTTTTTGGGAAAACGAAATTGAGAATTACCAGAATGGTGTTTCTTACGATTGGCAAGACTTCTTATTCCACACAGGTGTAAGACAGGATTATGACGTTAGTGTATCAGGAAGAAATGAAAGGGTATCCTATTATTACTCTTTGGGATACAGTAATAGAGAATCTGTTCAAATTGGAGAATCCTTTGAAACAATCACTTCTCGTTTAAATTTGGATGTAAATTTGGCTGAGTTTTTCACCATTGGTGCAAATACTTCCTTTACTTACCAAAACGAAGGACAAGAAGCCGTAGAAAGTGGTAGCTTTAGGGTTTTTTCACCTTATGACCAACCATGGAAGAATGGCATGCCACAAACAAGAGAAAACTTGAATGATCAGGCTGCAGGTTCAAATATTAGTAACCCTTACCAGGATCCATCTTGGAACACAAGAAGCTATTCCAGGTTTATGATTAACCCTACCTTATATGCTTCTGTTAACTTACCAGGAAACTTTACATTAAGAACGGATTACACTCCTCGATTTGATGTTTACAAAAGATTTGACTTGGATGAAAAAGGAAACCCTCAAAGGGCTGTAGATGCGGCTGAAAGAAGGTACAATGATTACTTCTCTTGGCAGTCCAACACTACTTTAAACTGGAACAAATCTTTCGGTGAGCATAGAATCAACTTCACTGGATTATACAATGCAGAAAGAAACCAAAGATGGGAAACCAGAGCAATGACTAACAATTTCTCCCCAACATCTGCACTTGGTTATCACGCAGTACAACTTGGCCTTAATCCTACCATGTCCTCTTATGATGAGACAAACTCTAGAACAGGTTTAATGGGTAGGGTAAATTATGCTTACAGTGATAAATACAATTTCTCTGCTTCCATCAGAAGAGATGGTTACTCTAGATTTGGTTTACAAAACATCTATGGTAATTTCCCTTCAGTATCTGGAGCTTGGACAATTAGCAATGAGGACTTTATGCAAAACAACTCTGCACTTAATTACTTAAAGTTAAGATTGAGTTATGGGGTTAACGGAAACAGTAGTGGATTGGAAGACTACAATGCTTATGCAAGATTGAGTAATGGTGTATTTTTGAATTATGATGGAGGATATGTACCTACACCTTATACAGAGATCACTAGAATAGCTAACCCTATGTTATCATGGGAACGAACCGGATCTTTTAACGTAGGTTTGGATTTTGGTCTTTTCAATGATAGACTAAGCGGTTCCTTAGATGTGTACCAGTCAGAAACAAGAGATTTATTGTTGGATCAAAAACTACCTGATTTATCAGGATTTGAATCAGTTAAAACCAATGTAGGGAATTTACAGAACAGAGGTTTTGATTTGGGATTAAACTCAATCAATGTATCTACTGCTGACCTCGTGTGGACTACTGCCTTTAACGTTACTTATAGAGTGAATAAAATCACCACTTTAGGAAATGCTCCTACCGAGACTACTGATAGTGAAGGAAATACAGTAATGAGAGAGCCTGATGATTTACAAAACGGATGGTTTATTGGTGAAAACAAAGACATCATTTGGGATTGGGAATTAGATGGCGTTTACCAATTGGGAGAAGAAGCAGAAGCAGCTAAATATGGCCTATTCCCCGGAGACTTCAGGTTTGTGGATCAAGATGGTGATGGAGACATTGACATTGATGACAAAGTATTCTTAGGCTTAACCAATAACCCTTGGTACATCACTTTAAGAAATGATGTAGAATACAAGAACTTTGATTTAGGTGTAATATTCCTAGCTAGATTGGGATACAAAGGAGGTACTTCTGAACCTTTTAACAATTCTCAACAATATATCAAAAACCACAACTGGTACGATATTCCTTACTGGACTCCGCTTAACGGACAAAATGATTTTGCCAGAATTAACTCAATCAATTTGGGTGGTGGTAATGCCTGGTTGAGTCAGTCTTATTTAAGGCTTCAAAATATTTCAGTAGGTTATAGTTTGCCTCAAAATATTTTGGAAAAAGTCAAAGCGAATAGGGTAAGACTAGCTGTTAACGTTGAGAACGTTGCTATCTTCACTCCATGGATTAAGGAATTAGGCGATCCTGAATCTGCAAGAGAAATGCCAAGAACTTATTCATTTAGTTTGGATGTAACTTTCTAAAACTAAGCACTATTACAGTTTTAGAAACACAAATTTAAAAAAGAAAGAAATGAAAAAGATAAATATATTTAAAGGGATAATACTTCCTGTATTCCTGGTATTTTCGTTCTCATGTAACGAAGAATTCTTGGATGAGAAACCATTGTCATACTTAAGTCCTGAAAACACTTTTGTAGATGCAGCAGGACTCCAAACTGCCTTGGATGCAGCATATCTTGGGGTTTTCAGTCAATGGAATGGTGATACCCGTGAACTGATGTTCAACAGTAACATGAGTGATGCTTCTGTGGTATCTGCTACGGATAAACCGGATGCATTTGTAGATTTACGTGTATATGCTACGCCTACCAACAGTAGAAACAATGATGCTGGACGTACAAGGTCTTTTTACGCTGACAATTATAAGCATATCAAGAAAGCAAACACTGTAATAGACTATATTGACTTTCCTGAATGGGCTGATGGAGCCAATGATGAAGAAAGGAATCACTTATTAGGTTCGGCCTATTTCTTGAGAGCCTTTTTCTACATGCAATTGACCATGGATTTTGGTAATGTTGCTTTCCCACTAAATGTACTAGCAGGAGCGAGGCGTGATTTTAAAGCATTTAATATGCAAGGAATCTGGGACCAAATGATTGTAGACTTGGAATATGCTGTACAGCATGTTAAACCAAAAAGTCAAATACCTGTAGGACAAGCCCCTAAGGATGCTGTACGTGTCCTTTTAGCTAAGTATTACATGCTTAACTTACGTTTTGCCGATGCTGAAAAATTAATGGACGATGTCATCAACGGAGGTGAATCTCAACTTTTCACTGATGACATGATACCTGCAGATGTTACCGAGGTAGAAGTTGCCAATACCAACAATCCAAATACAGGAAATCCATTGCCTGGTAGAAGTGGTTATGCCTCTGCTGATGCAGTAAATTACCTACACATGGACAAAGGAGCACAAAAAACCAGTAATCCTGAAGGGATTTGGTTGGTTGTCAATGAGCCATTCGTATTGGGTACGCAAGGTAGATCTGCTAGAATCAGAGCTTGGGGTCCTAACTTTGTAAGTACAAACCTAGGTGTTTGGGAGCCTGGTACTACCAGAACCGGTACAGATGTACAGCAGTCTACTAGCGACGAAAGAGGTAGAATGATGAAAAAATGGGGTAGAGGTCAAGGATTTGCGAGACCTACCAACTATTCTCAATATGACATCTGGAACTTTAAAGGAAAAATTGACGAACAAGATTACCGTCACAAAGACCTTAACTGGTTTGAGATGGAGGATGTTTTGTATGACAATCCTTCTTTATTGGAAGATGGAAGTGAATATTATTTGGAGCCCCTTCGTCTATATGATGACAATGGCAACTTAACTTGTCAGGATACCATCAGGTGCTGGTTCGGTTACCCAAGATACAAGTTTTACTCTGTTAACCAAGAATCTAGACCTGACCGTCAGGATGGAGGTAAAATGGACATGTACATCATGAGAATTGCTGAAGCCTATTTAGTAAGGGCAGAAGCTCGTTACTGGCAAGATAATTATGCAGGTGTAGCTGAAGACATCAACACCATCCGTCAAAGAGCTAACGCCATGGAAATGTATACTGTTGCAGACATTCAAACAGAAGGTATTGGAGCAGTTCTAGACGAAAGAAACAGAGAGCTATTTGGTGAAGAATACCGTCATGATGAGTTGGTTCGTATTTCTGTAATCTTTGCTAAAAGTGGCAAAATGGCTTACAATGGCAAGACTTATTCAATCTCTGGTACAGATATAGAAAAATCGCTTTCAGCGAGTAGTTTCTATTATGACAGGATGATGGAGAAAAACACCTTCTTTAGAGACGAAGTTCCGTGGGCTACTTACAGCACTACCAAATACACCATGGATCCTATGCATATATTTTGGCCAGTTTATCAGCCTTACATTGTAGGTAATGTGGATGCTATATTGAACCAAACTACAGGTTACAATGGTGCAGAGAACAATATTGAACCACTAAATCATGTAGTTCAACCTGCAGGTGCTCCCAATGAAGACCCTATGAGAGCCATTGGCGAATAAAATTTAACCACTTGTGAATAAAAAGTAAATTAATTCCCCTGCTGTTATCATTTGGTCAGGGGAATTTCTTAATTTAATGGGTCGAATTAATTATAACTTCAATAATAAACCAAATTTGAATATGGATAAGGAATCATCAAGAAGATCCTTTATTAAAAAATCAGCCGTAGCCGGTTCGGCTGCTCTTATTGCTCCTACAATTGTACCTTCCAGTGTATTTGGAGCCAATGATAGGATCAATGCTGCAGTTTTAGGTTTAAATGGTAGAGGAAAAAGCCATATCCAAGGCTTTATGTCACAAAAAAATGTTCAAATAAAGACTTTTTGTGATCCTGACATGAATATCCTTAAGGAACGTCAAAAAAGCTTTAAGGAAAAATACAATGCAGACGTGGTCTTGGAACAAGATCTACGTAGGGTAATGGACGATAAAGATATCGATGTAATCAGTATTGCTTCTCCTAACCACTGGCATGCATTGACTACCATCTGGGCTTGCCAGGCAGGTAAAGATGTTTATGTGGAAAAACCTGGTTCCCATAATATCTGGGAAGGTAGGAAAATGGTAGAAGCAGCTCATAAATACGATAGAATCGTTCAACATGGTGTTCAGCTTAGAAGTTCTCCTGCAGTTCAAGAAGCCATCCAACTAATACGTGATGGTTATATAGGAAATGTTTACATGGCCAGGGGTCTAGTTTTTAGATGGAGACCGAGCATCGGTGACAAAGGATTTTCTCCTGTACCAGAAGGATTGGATTACGATTTATGGACAGGACCGGCTCCAAAAACTCCATTTACTGAAAACCTAGTACACTACAACTGGCACTGGAATTTTAACTATGGCAATGGAGATGTTGGTAACCAAGGTATCCACGAAACAGATCTATGTATGTGGGGATTAGATGTAGGGCTACCTACTAAAATCACTTCCATGGGAGGAAAATTCCTATGGGATGATGCCAAAACAGTACCAGAAGTATTGACATCTGTGTACAAATATCCTGATGAGAACAAAATCATTCAGTTTGAAGTAAGACCATGGTGCACCAATGCTGAAGATGGAGCTACTGTAGGTAATATTTTCTATGGGGACAAAGGTTATTTGGTAGTTGATGGGTATGACAAATACCAAACATTCCTTGGCAAAGATAGAACCCCTGGTAAATCAGGACAAGATGGCGGACCTTCTGGATCTGAAATGGATCGTGGAGCCGGTGGGACTGACGGTCACTTTGCTAATTTTATTGAGGCAGTTCGTAAGCATGATGCTTCCATCCTAAACGGCCCTGTAGAAACAGCGCACCTGTCTTCAGGATTGGCTCACCTAGGAAATATAGCTTATCAATTGGACCGTGTATTGACGTTCAATCCAAAATCTGAGACTTTTGTCAATGATCCGGAAGCAGATGCCATGCTTACCCGTAATTACAGACCAGGTTTTGAAGTTCCAGACAAGGTTTAAACAATCAATAGTCAAAATATTGATTGCCTTTTTAGAAAAACCTGCCAGGAATTTTTACCCTGACAGGTTTTTCTTGTAAAAGGATTTAAATTTATATTTTAGATATAAACAAAATTATCAAATGAAATACATAGCATTAGTAGTAATAATGGCAATGAGCAGCAATTTTCTCCTCTTTGGTCAAAAAGACAAAGAACCCATTAAAATCGAAATTAAAGACGGCGAGAAAAAAGTAGATGTAATGGTTGCTGGTGAACTATTCACTTCTTATATCTATCCAGACAACGTAATGAAACCGGTACTTTGGCCAGTAATTTCACCAGATGGAAACATGCTGACTAGGAGTTATCCAATGATCAATAAAGCAGGAGACAGAACCGACCACCCTCATCACGTAGGTATTTGGTTAAATTATGGTGATGTTAACGGACTTGATTTCTGGAACAATTCAGAAGCTATTCCTGCTTCCAAAAAGGATGGTTATGGCTCCATCTTTCACCAATCTATCGAAAAAACTAAAAGTGGTAAAGGAAAGGCCCTATTGGTTACGAAGTCTATATGGAAAGCTCCTGACAACACAAGCATGTTGGAAGAGAAAACTTCTTTTTCTTTTAAAGCAGGAAAAGATATCCGCATTATTGACCGTACTACCGAATTAACCGCATTGATTGATGAGGTTAAGTTCACAGACAACAAAGAAGGAATGTTTGCCATCCGTGTTGCCCGTGAAATGGAGTTGCCTTCAGAGAAACCAACTACCCTAATGGATTCACATGGTGTTGAAACCAAAGTGGATAAAATGGACAATACCTATGTAAAAGGGGATTACAAAAGTTCAGAAGGAATTACAGGAGGGGATGTATGGGGTACTAGAGCCCGTTGGATGGAGTTGGCAAGTGAAATTAAAGGAGAGCAAGTTTCTTTGATAATCATTGATCATCCAGAAAACCCAGGCTACCCAACTTATTGGCATGCTAGAGATTACGGTTTATTTGCAGCAAACACTTTAGGTCAAAAAGCACTTTCCGGTGGCAAAGACGAATTGAACTACAGCTTGAAAAAAGGCGAAACAGCTACTTTCAAATACAGAGTTGTGGTAGCTTCTGAGCACCTTAGTGAAGATGAAATCAATGCCTTAGCTGACGAATACGCTAAAAAATAACCGGATAAACCCATTTAAACACAAGCATTTCAATGGATAACAATCAATCAAGGCGGAATTTTCTCCAAAAGAGTATTGCTGCAGGAATAGGTCTCTCACTATTGGACCCTGCTACTGCGGCAGCTTTCGCTAAAAAACCCAAAATGAACCTTGGCTTAGTAACCTATCAATGGGGAAAAGACTGGGACCTCCCTACTCTTTTGACAAACTGTGAAAAGGCAGGTTTACTCGGTGTAGAATTAAGAACTGAACATGCACATGGTGTAGAGGCAAGTCTTTCTACCAACGAAAGAAAAGAAGTAAAAAAACGCTTCAAAGACAGTCCTGTAAAATGCCTTGGCTATGGTTCAAACTATGCTTATCACTACACTGACCAAGCTCAAGTTAGAGAAAACATAGAAGGGACTAAGAAATACCTTCAACTTTGCAAGGATATAGGTGCCACTGGAATTAAAGTAAAGCCTAATGGACTTCCTGCGGAGGTATCCAAAGAGCAAACCATAGCGCAGATCGCAAAATCCTTTAACGAGGTAGGTAAATTTGCCAGTGATCTGGGCCAATTGGTAAGGGTGGAAGTGCATGGAAAACTGACACAACAATTGCCAAATATGAAAGCCATATTTGATCAGGTAACTGAAAAAAGTGTTAAGATCTGCTGGAACTCCAACGATCAGGACCTTATGGCCCCCGGCTTGGAAGCCAACTTCAACTCTGTAAAAAAATGGTTTGGTGACACGGTTCATATCCGTGAGCTAAATGAGGGGAATTACCCTTATCAGGAGTTGATGAATTTATTCGTTGGGATGAATTACAAGGGTTGGATTCTTTTGGAAGCACGCACCACACCTGCTGACAGGGTTGCGGCCATGAGAGATCAACTTGATATCTTCAATACCATGTTGGCCAATGCCAAATAAATTAAACCCGAAATATGCAATAGACATTTTATTACATAATCCGGGTTAAAATAAATAAAGTGCGTCTGGAACTGGGCAAAAAATTGCAATAATTGCTTATATTTATCAAGCATAGCTTATTGCCTTTTAATAACAAACCCATCCAGATCATGCCTTATTTTATTCAAAGTTTAAAGAATATAAAAGGAAGCTTTTTCTCTAAAAAAGGCCTTTTATATTCTTTTTTTATTTTTATCTACCTGGCAACTTTTCTTTCAGGCTTTACACAAGCAAACACTTTCAATCTTAGCATTGAACAATTAACCTTTGGCAAAAAGCACCACTTCTTTGGCTACATCGGCCAATGTCAAACCATCCCTTGGAATGAATCAGGAAGGTATATTTTAGGACTTGAGATAGATGCTATAGACCGCATGCCAAGACCTGAAGAATCGGCAACGGTTTTTCTTATAGACACCCAGAATAAAAACAAGCTAATCCGGCTGGACAAATCTCACGCATGGAATCCTCAGCAGGGCACTATGTTTTATTGGAACCCTTTAGCACCCGAAAACCAGTTTTTCTTTAATGACCTCGACCTTACTACAGGAAAAGTATTTACAGTGCTGTATGATATCAATAAAAGAAAACGAGTTAAAGAATACCGTTATGAAGACAGCCCTATCGGGAATGGTGGTGTCGCTGCTGATGGCTCAGCTTGGCTCGGCCTGAATTATGGCCGCTTGGCAAGACTTAGACTCGTTACCGGATATCCCGGGGCACTGGACTGGTCCAAGGATCAATTGGCACCTGAGAATGATGGGATATTTCTCGTGGATGTAAAAACCGGAAATAAGAAACTGTTGGTTTCCTACCATCAAATGGAGGAAAAACTAAAAGAAACCAATCCAAAACTTGACCATAGAGGCTTATTTATCAATCACACCCTCTGGAATCGTAATGCCAATCGCATTTATTTTTTTATCAGGGCGGGATGGAGTGGCCAAGGCAAGGAAAGAATCAATGTACCTGCCTCCATTCATGCAGATGGTACCGGACTTCAACTCCATGAAACCCATATAGGTGGTCATCCGGAGTGGGATTTAGGTAATGTATTGATCGGCATAAAATACAATGATGGGAAAGGTCCAGACGAGCAAATTCGTTACAATGTTGACAGCAAGGAAATCATAGGAAGCTTAGGAACTCCGGAAATGTTTCCCAAACCGGAGGGAGACATTTCCCTTTCTCCAAATGGTGACCTATTCGTCAATGGATACAGTGATAATAATAAAAACTACTATGCGGTATACCGAAGAAGTGATGGTGCCTTTGCCCGAAGTGAAGGAATCAACAAAGGACTTTACAGTGGTGACATCCGTATAGACCCTGCCCCGCGTTGGAACCGAAGCAATGATGCCATCTTAGTACCTGGGATTGACAAGAATGGCACTCGTCAAATGTTCGTAATTCGCTTGAAGGAGGAGTGATTTTTCTGGAAATAACATCACTTTAGCAAAATCCAATGTCTTCAAAAATAGTGAGAATCCACTACAAGGTGAGTTTGCCTCACCGTTTTTCCACTCAGCCAACCCGCAAGGATTCGCAATGACGATTTTACTGGAATAATAAAAATAACCTACCTCCTTACGAATCCACAGACTTCGTATGCTTCACTACTTTATGCACACTTGCAGCAATCTTGTCTTCTACATCTCCTCGCCATCTCCAAGCGGGATGACCGTATTCGTCCAAATGAGATCCACCTTCATATCCACCCTCTTCCCAAACACGACGAGAGGGCATATAAGCTGCCATATAATTGGCATAACCACAAACCCAAGTTTTCTCAGGAAACTCCTTTTTAAACCTTAAAGAGTAATCTACTACTGCCTCACCTCCAATTCCTATAAACAGAAGTTCATTCCCCATTTGCCAAGCTTGGGTTGGATAAGGATAGCTAGTGTCAAATATTTCTCCATTTTCAATTTTTGCAATCATCCGCTTTGCCCACCTGGCTTGAAGTGGACTTTTGCCATTGGCTATGGGTTCTAATTTTTCCAAAGTCACCATTTCTTCAAAAGCCAGATCCACAAAATTGAAAGATGTATTCAGATTAGAAGAAATTTTTTCCAATGGATTGTTTAATGCTTCCTCAACGGCAGTGGCAAGCATTTTACCGTATTTCTCACACAGTGCCAGCTCTCTACGAGGCAAAGGATTTTGATCTCCACCACAAGCATTAAAAAACATGGCTGCCGTACCTGGGAATTTACTTTCTAAATCAATCTGCGCAAACCCAGGGTAATCTCCACACCAGGTATTGAAATCCAATGTGGTAGGGTGACAGGCATACCCAAAAAGCAAGGCTAAATAATGCCCTCCGGGACCTTTAGCAGCCAGAACAGGCACTTCATGATCCACTGCTCCTTGTAGTGGTATTCCTTTAGCCAATAAATCCGGGACTTCTGACTCTTTATTGTCTCTTCTATTTACTGCAAAAGTGCAATTACCTCCACCTAAAAATAATTCACAATCCTGCCAGTTATGAAGTGCTTCATCAACAGCAGCAATTAGCGCTTTTTCCATCCATAAGGTATATTCTTTTACCGCTTTCTTCTGTTGTTCATCACTTGGGTAATAATCTACCAGATCATCTTCTAAACAAGGGGCACAATGATTGTGCGAAAAGGTCAACATAAATTGAGAGCGTTCCAATTGAAATTGTTTCGCGATTTTGTTAAAGATCCGTTCATAGACGGTCTTAGACATGCCCATATGATCAGTGGTAACCATCACCACCCTTTTGCCAGAAGTATCCTTCATCGCAATTACTTTGGCCCATAAATCATGGATTTTGCCATAGGCCACTCTTTTCCTACCGTAACCTGCAAGCCAAACGTCATTTTGAGGAGTTATTAAGGCCTTAGCTATGCCTATTTGCCATTTGTACTCACCCACCTTGTTCATACCAAAGTCATCCTCCTGTTCAAGCAATGCATCTCCATTCATTGACAAAACAGGTGAGGACAACAAACCCAAAGTTCCTGTCGCTACTCTTCCAATAAACTTTCGTCTGTCGAATATTACTTTGCTTTTATTTTGCATAGAAAATTCCTCTTATTGTGCCTTATCCAATTTTGTTATTTATTGTTGCTCATGTATTTCCTGCAACAATGCTATAGCAGTATCTGCCAGCAATTCTCCCCCACCCGGGGCCAGTCTTGAATTAATGGTTTCATATCCTCCACGGGTAAATGCCTCTTTTGTGGGGACATAAGCAATATGGCTATGGGTCAATTCAACCACTATTGTATTTTTATAAGGGGAATTCTCTTTGATAGCCAAACCTAAATCTACAAACACTTCACCTGGAAGTCCTACGATGGCCAGGTCTTCGCTAATTTGAAACACCTGCACCTCCAATGGGATTCTCCATGGTTGATCCCCTATTGCAGGAGGAACTGCTTCTGTTCTTCTAATTCTTTCAAGCGACCTGATTTTTAACCGTCTTCTTCTTTCCAGAAAGGCCGTTTCTTCATAAAGTCGTGGAGCCCCAGTTTCTGTATTGGCCCATTCCAATTCCTCAGGAGTGAAATGTTGGATGGGAACATAAATGACTTCAGCTATTGCCTTTAGTTCTGTTCCATTGACTTTTTGAAATTTATTGGGTTTTTGAAGTATTGCAGAAGAGAGAATTTTGCCTATTTCAGAAGAACTTTTTACTTCTTCCTTAGTACCGGTAACATCTATGTGGTTGATATTACCACAAGCTCCTGCTGCAAATAGCGATACAAAATCTTTATGAAAATGCCTTTGTAAATTATTGGCCAAAAATCCCGGGTAATCGGCACTGAAAGCCGTTCCACCAAAGGTATCGGCATGTAAAGAGAAATTAGAGACCGTCCCTATCGGATGTTTGTCTTTCTTTCTTTGGATCATCACAACTGCCAATTCTGGATCTGTAGGTCCTTCCACTTCCCTAATAGATGGATTGCGTCTACCTGGATTGGTGATCAACTTTCCATCTTTCATAATAAAGCGTCTGTTAAATGCCAAATCATTAACTTCTTCTCCAAACACTTCCAGTACTACTTCCTCTCTTTGCTCATAGGCTTTTACCACCGCATTAACGATACCATCTTCAAGCTCCTTAGGATAGACATCGGCTTTACCTGTATCCAGTTGCGTGTCAAAGGGTGGTCTTAATGTTCCGGTAAGCTCCCTAATATTGGGATGATAGGCCGGAGAGGTATGGGAATGAGTTCCTGCAATAATAATATTCTGAAAAGGTATACCTGTTTCCTTCTCAATGCGCATCCTGGCTCTAACCGACAAATCTCTCTCTACCCATAAAAGATCTCCCACCACTAAAGCTACTTTCTCTCCTTCTTGCTGAAAAACCACTGCCTTGGCATACAATGGATCATGTGTTCCAGTACTCGGTCCTCGATAATGAGGATAACCGGCTTCTGAAGGAGTGATTTCAGATTGCACCATTCCGGCTTTCAGACCCGACTGCTGAGCGATTACTTTATGTCCGAAAATTAATCCTGAAAGCATAATTCCAGCCATAAAGCCCAGAAGGACAAAACGATGTGCCTGGCCATTTTCACTATTCCCTGCCTTTAATGTCATGTTTTATGTGCTAAAATATTTTTAGTATGGTAAATAAAATGGAAAGAAAAACTTTACTATGAGTTTATGGCTTTTTCTAGTAAGTTATGGGTGATCTTTTGCACCCTGGGATCTGGCCCATGCGGCCTACTATAATGGGACCAAGGCAAGGTATGTCCAGGAGGGCTACTCAATCCCATTGCCCAGAAAATGGTTGCTGCACTGAAAATAAAATTGCCTTTTGGACCCGGATAAACAACTGACTGGTATGGACATGGGTTATCCCCACCTTGCCAGGCCGTACCTTCCGCTACAATTTCTAATCCCTCAATGTCTGCCGCATCTGCCTGATACTCCCAACCGATAAGTCCGGGAATACTTTCCCCTTTTTTCATGCCTGTACCTTTAAAAATCCAATGGTCAGGTTTTTTCACTGTCCAATCCCCTCCACCATTAATAGGTTCTGTATTTCTTACGCCCATTAAGAGCCCTTCATCTGGACCTCGTTCGGGAAAAGGGCCATTTAACTTTTCCCTCAATACTGCATAATCATTATTGGCACCATAAGGCCCGCCTCTAAATATCCTACGGTTAGGTTGGCCGGCTTCACTTGAGGTATAGGGTGCCACCCAACAAATAGAATTGCCGGAGAAAAACAATAAATTTACTCCTTGTTCTTTAAGTTTTTCCACACTTCTAAATTGCCTAATGTCCCAATATTCATCATGCCCAATGCTTAAGAAAGCCTTGGCTTTTAGTCCTCTGTCAGGGGTTAACAAATCTACATTGGAACAATAACTTACATCATAACCATGCTTCTCCAAAAAATAGGAAAATGGCATTTCAAATGAAATAAATTCTCCTGAGCCGAAGGAAAGCGGATCATTGACAATGGCATCATATTGTCCTTGACGAGCATAGGGCCGATCAAAGCTTACCTGCGCCCAAGGGCCTTGGTTTCCCTTTGGATGGGTATAAATTGAATAATTATTAGGCCATTTGTTATAGGCCTGCCAAGTATTGTCGGAGCATTGAAATAATAAATCTGTTTCGCGCTCATCCTTGACAATAAATATCACATAACTTTCCCAATAAGGCGCTGAAGGGCTTTTAGGCAAGGTGCGCAATTTACCCAAATACACTCCACTCAGCCAATCTTCAGGAATCGTTATAGAAGTGGAAACCTCCCATTTGCATTCGTGGATATTCTTTTCACCTGGAGCAGGAGTGGCCTGTCGCTTACCTTTAAGAGGACCTGTCTTTTTCATCCATCGGCCTCCAGTTCCATTATAATAGCCTGTACGGTAAAAATCAATCTGGAAATCCTCTTCCGGATCAACTGACACCATGATGTCCAAACTTTCTCCCGCCGTTAGACTTTGTCTGGAACAATACCCTTCTATCAGTGTAGAACGGTATTGTTTTTCGTCGGGTCTTACTCTGGTCAACTGCCAAGAGCTGGTCCCTTCCTTTTTGTTTTCTTCCAGTATAAGGTTTTTCTTTTTAGTAGCAGGATTGGAAAAAGCGGGTGTGGACCCCAATGCCAAAGCAAATCCACTACCTGCACTTAATTTTATTGCGTCTCTCCTGGTGAGTTTATTGTTCTTAGCCATTTTTAGAAATTGATGGTGTTTCTTCTACTATTAAGATCTCGATAATTATTCTAAGTGTTACTTAGAAGTTATCGAAGAGGATTTCAACTTGTCTAAAAGACCCAATAAATTAGAGGTAATTACATTTGATGCGTTTACTTCCAGGTAGCTGGACCGTGCCCTCCATGTTTCATAACCACCCCATTCATGGTGCTTGGGAGTAGGAAGATAGCCATTGTAGCCGTTGGCCAGAGAAACACTGAATGTTTGTTGAAAAGGACTTTTGGCTTTTATTTCCATGCCTATTTCCACAAAAACCTCGCAAGGAACAGCTGTAATCGCTAAATCTCCAATTTGTAGAGCCTGAAGGATCAATTGCTTTTGGTCAGGAAAGTCATTTAGAAAAATAGTTTCTCTTGCATATAACTCATCTCTTTTAAGTAGAAGTGGTCCCTTTGCCTCAGCTACGATTTTTTTCGCTCTTTCTAGTTCGGCAGCATCTGGTTTCCTTACCCCAAGTGATACTTCTGTTTGTGCACTTGCCAACGGCACCCAGTCATGATAGGTAATGCTTTGGTATACTTTATAAGCTTCTGCAGCTACCTTATTAGCAACGATGGCCATTTTCTCATACTTTTCCATGGGTTTTGGCGCTGGTCCACCAAAATTTATATTATTGATGTCCCCACTAGTACCATTGGTCATTATGCCTACAAATTCAGGGTTTTGACGATCTGCTCCTATCATTTCACCAATTCGATTGGCAAACATTCCGAAATAATCAGCAGAAATATCCCCACTTTTAGTACCTCCTACATAGTGTAAGGAATAGTTAGCAAGTAAGGCAATGGGCTCCCCACTTAGTGATTGAACAGAAATAATAGGCACTTCCGGATCAATTGGACCTGCAGGACCTGAAAGGTCCGGGTTTTCAAAACCTGGGTTCATCCTTACTTTATCTTCTCCACCAAATGGGTTGGTAAAAGTTTTGCCCTCTTTCAATTTCCATCGACGGTTAAATACTTCACTGGGCTCCTGACCTACGCCCCAGCCTATCCTTGCTGGTTCCAGGTTATTATTCGCTCTAATGATAGCATCAGCGGCCCGCTCTTCCAAAAAGACCAAATATTCTGGATCATAGGTACTTCCGAAAACGGAACATGCTGTACCTCCGGAATGCGTATGAATAGAGGAAATCAACATATTCTCTACGGGAATATCTGTAAAAGACGCTGCTCTTTTTTTGGCATTGTCTAAGGTTTCCCTATAGGCCATACACAGGTCCAATGTTACAATTGCTATTTTTGTATTTCCATCATCTAAAACCAACCCCCTGGCATGAGTGTCATCATGGATATGTTTGGCAAAATCTTCTTGAAAATTACCATTGATTGAGGTGCCAATTTTAGGAGTAATTACACTTAGGGCAGCACCTGCCTTAAAAATTTTTGCTGCTCCTTCATTTTGGGCGGTAAGGTTCCCTACCCCTGTTATTAAAAAAACTAAAGTGAGTAATAAGCACAAGTATTTCTCGAGCTTTGACTTAAAATTCCAATCGGCGATATTCATTGTAATCATGTTTTGGTTGTTTGTGGTTTTGTAGATTGATAAAAGTATTGGGTAGTACATTATTTACCTAAAATAATCAGATTTAGGTAACAAAGTGAATTCTTTTACTTTTTAGGCTTCAATATTATATTAATGCAAGGTTTAGGGGATAGTCAGTAAAATTGAATGCCTATGGATAGGGTTTTCCTTATTTTATTCAAATTAAAACAAGCAATACAATTTCAATTAACCGCATATTTCAAGTAAAAACCCTCAAGTTCCTTCTTGTTTTCAGGCTGACAAAAAAAAGGTTCTAACTAATGAAACTAAAGATTCAATCGATCTATTATTTGGTCATATAAGAATCCATTTCGACCCTTATTGTATCATCTGAGAGGCGCAAGAAACTAAAAAAACATTACAGAATGCATATTAAAAAAAAGGGCAATGGGATTACCCAATGCCCTTTACGATGTCAATAATTTGCGGCCACCAATGGTCTTGAAGCGGTAATGACATTTCCATGTTCATCATAGGCATACAGGTAAACTCTGGATTTATTTTTTGGCATTTCAATTTCTACGTACTGGAAAGCTTCTTTCTCATTGAGCACAGGGTTGTAGTTCTTCCATGTTTCATCTTCATAGACTTTCCATTCATACTTCAATTTCCCAGGATAATCATTCAAAGTAGCTGCACTTAACCATATTTTCTCTCCAGCTTTTAAATTTTGCCATTGACCAACGATATATAAATCAGGAAAAGCATTTTCAGGAATACCTTCTTTTTTCCAGGCACTGCTTAAAAAGTGGTAAGAAGGCTTTAAGTTTCCATTAAAATCTGTAATTCCAAACCAGGTTGCGGTTCCTTCAAACCTGTCCTGCCAGCTAAAGGCAAAACCACCGAGATTTTTACCTTTATTGCCCTCTATATGCGTTTCCCATTGGTGTTGATAAGATTGCCCTTTAACCTTCGATGAAAGTTCTATGAGCAGGGTATCATTTCTAAAATCTCCCAATTCTTTATTCCAATAACCTTTTGGGCCAAACTCAGTCACTACATAAGGGCTTTCCGGATAATATTTTTGAAATATTTCACTCAATTGGCTGATATTGTCTTCATAATAGGAATTCACTCCTATGGCATCTATAGAAGGCGCATAATGTTTAAAGTCGTGAATAGCAGCCAACAGTCTAACATTATCATGTTCCTCTGAAGAAAAAACAGGGCGATTTGGATCTATTTCATGAATTTCAACTGCCAGATTTTCCAAGAAGGAGATATACTTTCTTCGGACGATGGTCAAGTATGGCTCTCCATAATATTTCTTAAGTAGGCCCCATGTTTCATTGCCAATATTCCAGGCTATAATATTTTTCTGACCCTTATTTTTCCTGACATTTTTTAATACTTTTTCCTTGTAGTCCGCTAAAGTACTGTGGTCACTGAAATAATCAGTTTTTGGATCAAACCAAAAACCATACATAATTTTTAATTCATGGGCATTTGCTTCCTTGAATATATTTCTATCATAAATACTGGGCTCATACCTTCTTATGGTGTTTGCTCCCGAGGCCTTAATTTTATTAAAATCTTCTTGAACCTGTTTTCTTGAAAGGGGTTTAAACCCTTCCTCCCAGTCATGACCGTTGTTGTAACAAATTCCTTTCATATAAAAAGGTTCTCCCGAGATATACATGACAAAACCTCCTTTATCCTCACCAATCCCTACTCTTTTCTCAGAAGCAAGTTGAACTTTTGATGAAAATCCACCATTTAAATCTATTGGATCAAAATTTTGGAGTTCCGATGCCACGCTTTCGAGATCAAAAGTCCAGTCTATATTTGAAGCTTTTGCATCAGGTCTCCAATTAGTAATCCAATTCTTATCCCTGTCACTATAAAATAGCACCAATGCATTAATCTCGGCGTAATCTTCCCGAATTTGCGGAAGTGATTCATTTACCCAACCTGCTGCATTGTAACTGTAGTTTGTGGCACCAAATTCTGCCAGCATTACAGGAAGTTCCAATTGATGTTGCTTTATTTCCTTTCTGAAAGGAAGGTAAATCTCTTTAAAAGTAAGGCTTTTATGATGGATAGCTGCTGAATCATAATTCAAAGCTGTCAGACCTATCCAATCCACAAGTTCAGTAATGCTACTATCTTTGCCATAAGGAAAATAACTTGAAACAGCAGCTGGCGACCAAGGATTAAATACCCAGGTAACATTCTGAACACCAATGGTTTCAAATTTATAATGAATATATTCCCAGGCTTCCTTAAATTCTTCCGGTGTATTTTCGCCAGTTGCGGACCAGGGGTACATAGGGTTATCCATTTCATGGGCAAACCGAAGAAAAACCGGAGCATCAAGCGCTTTAAGTGCATATGCCATGGAATGGATATAATCATCAAACACCCCCTCCGTAATGTGTTTAAACACCTTTTTATTTTCTTTTAATTCAGGAACTTCCTCTTGATTTTCAAATAGATTGGTCCAGGGTTCCCAAGTAATCATGGGAATATGGCCCTCCTGAATTATCGCATCCCATTGATCCACAGGCAAGGACTCATCTGACCAAGATAGGTAAGTTGAGACAATGGCCATTTTAGCACCGGTTTTTTGTTCAACTGAATGGATTAGTGCTGTATCCGAGTTATCATCAAATGAAGGGAGAAATATACCGAGGTAAAACCCTCCTCTTTCTTTGTCTAATTCAGAGGTAATTACTTTATCAAAAAGATCCAATTTAAAGTTGACTGCATTTAACAACAGAAAAAGGCTAAAAAAGGCAGGCAAAACTATAGCTACCGGAAAAGAAAAAGTACTCAGCTTAACATAGGTAAGCTCTGCTTTTCTAAGGACAAATATATTTTTAAAATCATACCAAAGGTACCTTGATTTTCTCACTATGTCAGATTGCCCCATAAAAAAGGCAAAAGAAAAAGAAAAGCCATTGACAAGGGCAAATCCAGCCATGAGGAAACTGTAGGGCTGCCAATCTTTATTCAGCCCATAAAAAGCGGCAGAAAAGGAAAGTAATGCGATAACCAGATTAGGTAAACCCAAAACAAAATCACCCTTTGATGAGTGTTCTTTTGGAGTAGGAATATAAGGTACTTTAACATTGATTAAGGTATAAATAAATCCAGTGAGGTAAATCCACCAGGTTCCGAGCCGAAGGAAGCCACCCATCAAATGAATTCCCTTTTCTTCAGCGTCATGCAACCATTTCTGGGCATCATAGCGCTGGTAAAGGCCAACTATTAAAAAAGGTGTAAAAATAGCAAAAAACACAACCGGATTTAACTCCCATGGGTAATCACCAGAAATCAGTGAATAAATAGGTACTCCAACATCCACCAGGCCTATCAAGCCCGAAAGAAAATACAAGGGAACCAGAGAATAATGAATTTTTTGTCTTAAAGAAAATTTTGAGAACAAACCTGGGACCACATTAAATAAAAGATCAAAAGTGCCTCTACTCCATTTAAGTTGTTGCTGATAAAATGCACCGAGACTATTCGGAACTAAACCCAAAGACAAAACCTTAGGCACATAAACAGATGTCCAACCTTTGGCGTGTAAAAGCATTGAAGTATGCATATCCTCAGTTAATCCTGCCGCATGCCCTCCAATTGAGTCCAGAGCCACTCTTCTGAAGGTACAATTGGCACCTATAGCCTGTGCTGTTCCATATTCACTCATAGCCTCCATATATGGCCCATAGAATAGGTATGTCTGCTCTGCGGCTCCTTGAGCGACCAGTGAATCAGCTTGATTTTTGTAGGCCTGTACTACCTGAGCATAGCCCACCTTAGGATCATCAAACGCACCAACCACATAATCTAAAAAGTCAGGAAAAGGAACATGGTCTGGGTCAAGAATTACACATAACTCACCCTTGGCAGACTTTAGAGCATTGTTAATATTTCCGGCTTTTGCATTTTCATGGGTTTCTCTGGTAATATGGATTACACCCAATTTATTGCAAAGTGCCTTAAGCTTAGGGTCATTACCCTCATCACAAAGATAATTGGTATGTGGGTACCTTACCGACACCATGCCCTTAAGCGTTGCTTCAATCATCTCAAAAGGTTCACCTGGACATGCAGTAGTTAACATATCTACAGTATAGGTCTTTTTACCAGCATATTTCTCAGGCCTTCCTTTGGTTTTGAGGGTTGAAAAATGATACCACTCAAAAAAGATTTTTATTAGCTTAAAAAGTAGCGAAATACCAAGCAGTACATACAAAACCGGATGGCCTACACCCACATATTTAAAAAATCCAAATATAAAAATGACAAAAGTGCTTAAAAACAAAAAATTCAACACCTTTCTTTTTAAAACTGCTGCTTTCATAAGAATTATTATTTGATGCAAATAACACTAAATTATATTTAAAAAGCAATTTTTTATATTTGAATATTTTTTACTTACATTTACAGCACAAATTAAGATAAGGCATATCTTTTTTACCTTTCAAATATTTTAATTAAGCTCAACAGAAATCATGATTAGAATAATACAATCGAACCTTACTTATTTTTATATTATTTGTATTTTACCAATGCTTATTAGTTGTAAATATGATAATGATTTAACTATTTCTCCTGCAGTAGAAGTAAGGTACACGGAAGGAAAAGCACAACTTTACCGAAACGGGAACCCCTATTTTATAAAAGGGGCTAGTGGCATTGATAATCTTGAAAAAGTTTCAGCTTATGGGGGCAATTCTATTCGAACCTGGAGCGTACACAATGCGGGTGAAATTTTGGACAAAGCGGAAGCATTAGGTTTAACGGTTACCCTAGGACTGGAAATTGGTCGGCCTTATTGGGGTGAAGATTTTAAATATTGGAATATTCTTGAAGTCAATAAAAAAATAGAAGAATTAAAGCCTTTTATAGATAAATACAAAAATCATCCTGCGCTCCTGATGTGGGGGGTGGGCAATGAAGTCAGTTTAAAAGGGGGGTCAAGGTATTTGATATATTATACCATCAACAGAATTGCCAAGATGATCAAAAAAACAGATCCCAATCATCCCGTCATGACAGCTATAAATGTCAAAACGATAGGACGAGGAAAATACCTGATGCCAAATGTTGATATATTAGGATATAATGGATTCGGATTGATCAAGCACTTCTTTGAAGACAATAAAAATTATAAAAACAAAGGATGGGGAAGAGCATACATTTTCTCAGAATGGGGAGTACCTGGTCACTGGGAAGTAAAAGACACAGCATGGGGTGCACCCTATGAGCTGAGCACCAAGCAAAAAATTAACTTTCTACAACAATATTGGGAATTAATGAATCAGGATACCACTTCTTTTTTAGGGAGTTATGCCTTCTACTGGGGGAATAAGTTTGAAATTACTAATACTTGGTTTAGCCAGTTTTCTACCGAAGGGGAGAACTCAGAGACTGTACAATACATACAAAGTCTCTGGAAAAGTGAAGCATTTCATAGCAATCTTCCGGAAATTTTTAACATTAGTTTTAACGACCGACCTGGACAAAGCAATCAATACCTGGCTGCAGATTCCTTGTATTTTGCCTTTCCTATTACAGATTTTGATGATTTATCAGCCCTGAAATTTAAATGGGAAATAAGACCTGAAGAGGCCAAGTTTTATGAACTTGATGATTACCAACACAACATGAGCTACCTTATGGAAGCCGATAGTGCATCTACGCTGAAGTTTAGAACCCCAAAAAACGAAGGCCCATACAGAATTTATGTGTATATATCAGATGACAGTGGCAATTACACTTCTCATAACCTCCCTTTTTATGTAGTTAATCAATAGCATAATGAACTCCGGAATATCCATGTCTCTGAAATTTTTATTGGGTAATTACGGAAAGGATGGTATAGCTATCCTTTCCGTAATTTAACTCACTCCGACCTCAATTTTAGAATTATTCCTTCTAAGAAACGATTTAACCCAGATTATGTAATAGAATTTCTCCGCCCTGACAATGTAAGGGGTGAAGCTCCTGTCCCGTGGTTACGGGAAGTGTTGCAATCGCAAGAAAATCAGGCTGTTTGGAGATTTTAGCATAGCACCGCTATGGTGAAATTGAAAACAGCAACGAAGTGGCTGATTTTAAAGCGATTTAAGCACGTAATAGAATGTCTATTGCATATTTCGGGTTTAACTGATGGTATAGGGATTACTAGCAAAATTAATCCTGATAAATCTAAATCCAATTATCATATTCCAACAGGACAAATGTTAGAAATCTAGGCCTATTACAGTAGGCTTAAAGGTTCATATAGTCTAATGTCAGCTGTGACAATGCCCTGACGCCTAATACAAAGCCACTTTCATCCAGATAAAAATCTGGTGTATGATGGGAAGGGGCTGTTTCAGGATCTCCATCTACAGGCATTCCACCCAAGAAGAAAAACAAACCTGGTTTCTCTAACTGAAAAAAGCTAAAATCTTCGGCTCCTGTAACAGGATCATGCACCCACAAATTGTCCTTACCTGCAACTCTTTCTAAAGTTGGTTGCATTTTGGCAGTCAGATCTACATCATTGAAAGTAACCGGGTACATTTTTTTAATGGACACCTCTGCTTCAGCTCCGGCACTTTTTGCAATATGCTCTCCTATTTCTCTAATTCTCCGATGGATAAGCTCTTGTTGAGGCTGGCTATAAGTACGGATGGTACCGATCATGTCTACTTGTTCGGGAATGATATTGTGTCTAACTCCACCATGTATTGCTCCTATGGTAACAATGGCTGGAATTTCTATAATTTTCACGTTTCTACTCACTACTGTTTGCAATCCCATCACGATCTGTGAAGCAGTAACAATAGGATCTATGGAAGACCATGGATAAGCACCGTGAGCTTGCTTTCCTTTGACGGTAATTTCTAGCTCATCTACTGCAGCCATAGCCGGTCCCGGTTTGTATTTGATAACCCCTGCTGGTGTTTGAGAATTGATATGCAATCCGAAAATCACATCAACATCTGTCATCACACCCTCTTCTACCATTTGTTTGGCACCCCAGGTATCAATGGTTTTGTCCTCCAAACCCTCTTCTGAAGGTTGAAAAATAAATTTCACTGTGCCCTTAAGGTCTTTTTGCATTTCTGCCAAAACTTCAGCCACTCCCATCAGTATGGCCATATGAGAATCGTGCCCACAGGCATGCATGACTCCACTCTCCTGACCATTATAAGTGGTCATTACCTTGGATTTAAAAGAAACAGCAGTTCGTTCGGTAACAGGCAATCCATCCATATCTGCCCGTAAAGCTACTGTAGGCCCTGGCTTCCCACCTTTTAAGATTCCTACCACACCTGTAACAGCCACTCCCTCGGTGACCTCCATACCCAATGCTCTCAGGTGTGCAGCTACTATTCCGGCTGTTCTGGTTTCCTCATTTCCTAGTTCAGGATGCTCATGAAAATCTCTACGCCATTCAATCACCTTCCCTTCTACCTTGCTGGCATTCTCATTAACCCTTTTTTCTAATTTGCTCTGGGCAAGAGCTTGCCCTGCAAGGCAGAGACAGGCAAAACTTGCCAAACTAAACGTAAACCTAAATAATCTCCTCATACCCAAATTTATAAATAATCAAGCAGTAGATTGCCATGGCTTGCCTTTTTTTGATTAAAAAAATAAGGACAAGTTTATCTTTTTATATTAAATTTGACCATGTTTCAAATATTACCCAATAGATGGATTTCTTTTTCACTTATTTGCCTGAGTCTGCTATTGATTTCATGTAATTCAAATGAAAAGGAGGAGCAAATTCTGTCCGAAGGCGAAATCCGCCAAAAAAACTACATAAGAAAAATCCCGGGAAAGGATGAACATGTTCCCGACAGTGTACTCTCTAAAGGTGAGGTGCTTATCGCCTATGCTGGTTGCTACGACTGTCATAGAATAGATAAAAAATCCAAGGGACCAGCCTTTAAAGATATTGCCAAGCGTTATCCCATAAAACCTGCCTATAGGGATTTACTGGCAAGGAAAATTATTTCCGGGGGTTTTGGTTCTTGGGGAAACCCCGTGATGGCCCCTCATCCTGATATTAGTTTTGAAGATGCGCAAACCATGGTTTATTATATTCTATCTCTTGAATTCCAGCATTAATTCTTAATGGATTTTTTTGTTTTATACTATTATATCACCTTTTGCCACACAGTAGTTTCCATTTGCTTCTATTTTTTCTAAATTAATAGGGTTAAACAAAAGAGCTATGAAAACCATAGAAGTTAGGCTACCGCAAGAATTTGACAAATCGTTTATAGTCTTTAAGGAAAAAGGGCCTTATTTCCCTTGTCCCTGGCACTATCATCCGGAATACGAATTGGTATTGGTTTTAAAGAGTACCGGCAAAAGAATGGTTGGTGATCATATTGGCTATTTTGAACCTGGGGATTTGGTTTGTATGGGACCATACCTTCCACATGTTTGGGTCAACGATCCTGTTTACACAAAGGGAGAGGCTGATCACGAGGCAGAGGCCATAGTTATTCAGTTTCAAGCAGATTTTCTAGGCGCTGATTTTCTACAGATACCAGAGATGGAAAACATCAAAAGTATACTAGGCCTTGCTAGCAGAGGCATGGCGTTTACAGGGAAAACAAAGGAAAAAATCACTGCTTTGATGACGGAGATGGTTCATATGAATGGAATCCAACGGCTTTCAAGTCTTCTTTCCATTTTTGATATCCTTTCAAGAAACAAAGAATATCAATTGCTAGCCAGCCCTGGCTATATAGACAGTGAACCTGAAGGGTCTGATAGGCTGACTAAAATTAAAAACCATATTCTAACTAATTTTGATCAGGAAATCACCCTGTCTGAAATCGCCTCTATGGCCAATATGGGTGTCACTACTTTTTGTAATTTCTTCAAAGAGCAATATAGGATCACTTTCATAGAGTACCTAAATACAGTCAGAATAGGACACGCCTGTAAACTTTTGTCTAATGAAGACATGAATATTGTAGAGGTAGCTTTTGCCTGTGGGTTTAACAATCTGGCGAATTTTAACCGGCAATTTAAAAAACTTAAAAAAATGACCCCATCCGATTTTAGAAAAACGGTCAATATTCAGGAAGTAGCTTAGTAAAAAAAGTCCAACTTGCTAATTAAGTTTCCTTATAGGGGCTTTAATAGCAAATTGGACTGGTTGGTAATGGTTAATTTATTTTAAGAATTGTTCCTGCAATGTGTCGGTTCTTATTGTCGATATTAAAGTAATAAGTTACCAATACTTTATCCTCTCCCATATTCACAGCCCATGGATAGCCTATATCTGTGCTTCCACCATCTTCTCTGATAATAATCTCCTCTGCCGTGGCAAAATCGGTACATTCAGGATTTAAAATCCTTGCTCTGATTCCATAAGGCTTGTGGCGGTATCCATAAACCAAAAACACCCTATCATCAGGTAATCTCAATGCCTGAAGTGGATGTCCCTGAAATCCCATTGATTCCCATTTCTCAAAGGTTTTACCTCCGTCTTTTGATCGTGCAATAACTGCTTGATCATCAAATTTAGCTGTACGAATAAAAGCAATGATATCACCTTTAGGAGTTTCATAAGCAGAAGCTTCATTAAAGATTACCTCATCATCTACAGCAACAGTACTTAGGTGTTCCCAAGTATTTCCTTTGTCATCGGAAACCAAAAGGTAATTAGAGGTTTTTCCTCTTTTCTCAGTATCACTTGCTGCAACAACCCAAAATATCCTTCCACTTTTCCCTTCATACAAGGCTCCTCTGTTATAGGCTGGCACTTTATTCCCCATTGGGGTATAGTTTACCTCAGGCTCAATAGATGGTGGGTAAATAGGCCCCTTCCAAGTATCTCCTCCATCAAGAGATTTAACCAAGTAACCACCTAGAAACACCGTACCTTTACTATTGGCAAAATGTGGTTTCCTTATGTTTTCCAAACCATCATCCTCCAAAAATGCCCAACCATAGCTGGCACAAAGTAGGGTACCATCTTTTAATTGCAATAGGCATGGATCCTGCGACCCCCCAAATGCATGAGAATAAATCAATTCCGGTTCTTTGGTCCAATTGACCCCATCCTTTGAAGTCACTCCTACCAAATAGCTATTTGGGTCTACATGACTATTTCCCTTCTCTTTAAAGTTTACTATTCTGTCAGGAGCCCTTCTAAAAGCTACAAGGTATTCTCCATTACTTTTCTTAACTACGGAAGGGAAGGTAGCATAATAGGTTTGGTCCTGATAAATAATAAAATCCTTTACTTTAGTTGCAGGCGCTGCTACTTTAGTACTATCTGCTGGATCGAAAGCTTGCACAGACAAGCTGTTTAGAATTAAAACAGCAATTATTAATAAGTGTTTTTTCATGTGTATAATTAATTAGTTGTGATGTTTAACCCGGATTATGTAATAGAATTTCTCCACTCTGACAATGGTCAGGAGTGAAGCCTGTCCCGTGTTTACGGGAAATGTTGCAATCGCAAGAAAATCAGGCTGTTTGGAGATTTTAGCATAGCACCGCTATGGTGAAATTGAAAACAGTAACGAAGTTGCTGATTTTAAATCGATTTCAGCACGTAATAGATTGTCTATTGCATATTTCGGGTTTAACCAATATCCCTTATTGGTTTAGTTCTTTAAGCGGTATCTTGGTTAAGTAAATGCTGGTCTTTTCTTCATGACTGGAATAATAAACAAACCAAAGCTTCTTTTTATAAATGACCATCCCCGGATAACTTGTATCCCCAGCACTTGGCAAGTCCATTGTTTTATTAATATTGCCTTCAAGATCAGTCATATGAATAACCGTTTTAGCACCCGTTTTTCGGTAATCCCTGCTCCCCATGACAAGGGTATTTTTATCCAAAAAAAGAAAATTGGGTCCACCCAGTTGCTTGGTTAATTTCTTGGTAGTCCAATCTTTATAAGGAGCGTCACTTTTAGCGAGTACACCCATCTTATCTCCTGCCTCTCTTCTTACCAAAACATACATCTTTCCCTCTTTATCGAACCTTATAGTGGATTCATTGGGATTGCCATCAATCGGTAATTGTGAAACATGTTTGAAGTTAATCCCATCGGTGGTTTTTAACAAGTGCACTTCCCATCCTCCCACTTTATTCTGGTATACTATCCCATAGCCCACATCTTTGTGCCATGTCAGGCTCCATATCCAATCGAGGGAAGGTTCCATATCCATGGTGGCTTTTTGTAGGGAAGAAAAATTCTCTCCTTTGGTATCAGAAAATGAAACCATGGGATACAAAATTTTATACCCACCCTCATATACACCGACGGCAGTCAGCACCATGATACGGCCTTCCGGCGTAATTGACAATCGAGCCTCTCTAACGTCCCGGTCATCTTCTTCTAACAAGGTAACGCTTTGCCAATCTTCACCATTTTTTGACTTTAAGATCCTGATGGACCCACTTTTATCTGGCATATGGTTATTCCCCTCTCTAAGGGCAATATAAAACGATCCTTTAAACCTGATCATATCAGGAAAGGCGTTGTGGGGCGCCTTGTCCCATATTTTTTCTACTTCTAAAGAATCTTTCAACGATTCGTTAGAAAATCCAGGGGTCAACTGGAGGAAAATAACTATTAAAAGTAAAAAGCTAGCTTTCATAATGGATAGTAGGTTTATTTTATTTAATCTAATTCCTTGAAAAATTCAGGAACATATTTATTTAATTTTCTTCGTTTATTTATTATTCTTTCTGGATCAATACCTGAATAAGGCCACCTTAATCGAGTTCCAGTCATTGACCAATCCCCAATACTAGCTAAAAATTTATCTATGGCCACATCACAATACCCTTCTTCCAATATCAACGGCAATATTTCTCTCTCAAAAAACAACAAAAGCTGCTTTTCAATGAGCTGAGCTCGTTCAGGTTCTTCATGCATCATTCGGTACCACTTTATTACAGCCTTTGGATGCATACAGGCTATATTAGAGTAAGTCCCTTTCGCTCCTTGAGTGATGCCTGTAACCATGAAATGGCCTGGGATAAAATAAGAAAAGGGCTTAGGTAAGTTATTCATTTTTGAATACCATTCTTTATCCCCTCCCGCTGTTTTGCATCCGACTACAGGTATCCCTTCCATTAAAATATTTGCATAGTCCTCTGGAAGAAGCTTTTTTTTGGCATGTGGTGGATTATAAATCACTAGTCCTATAGGGGCTGCAGCACTTGCTGTCTTTTCTAGAAATTTAAGCGTTTCCTTATTATTGGTTTTTATCCAATCCGGTAGAATAACCTGAAGGGCACAAGGAGAAAATGACTTCACCCTGTTTACCCTCTCAAGAGAAAGGAGCGGATTGAGATGTCCACAACCCAATTGAAAAGGGACACCAGCATTTTCTGCTTCCTGTGCTACTAATTCACTTAATTTATCAAATTCTGCTTCTGTTTGGTTATAAAATTCTCCTGCAGACCCATTGGTATAAATTCCATTTAAGCCGGCATCAAGGGTGAATTTCAATGCATGTTCTAAAACCTCCCAATCGATGGACTGGTCTTTTAAAATGGGGAGCAATACAGTACCCCAAACCCCATGTATTTCTTCTGCCGAAAAGGGCTTCATAGCTGATCAGGTTTTTTCCAAATTATTGTACCCATATGGTACCTTTGATGCGATTCAGTACCGTCAGAATAAAAGGCTGTCAAAATGCTCCCATCTTCTAACTGCACACTTGATGGATAGCCGCAATCCCTGCTATTAAGGTCATCTACCAATATATATTCCTCAGACCATGTATTACCTTTATCCTTGCTAAACTTAGCAGCCACACCAAATTGACCATCTTTCCTATTTCCATAAGTGAGCAATAGGTCTCCGTTTGCTAAGGCTGTTATATGACCAGGATGCTGCTGTTCATCTGTCAATTGACGCTTCAATACCCAGGTTTTTCCATCGTCTTCACTCACAAACAAATCCATAGCAGCTCCTGCTTTCCATCTTCTGGCAGCTGCTATCCAGTTTTTGGGACCCGTCTGAAAAAATGCTGTTTCATTGTGTCCCCCAGAGAATAATGTACTCCCTTTTCCTTCACTTAAATGAGACACCCAAATCCAGGATTTTCCCTGATCATCACTCCTAAAATAGGATACTTTATTGATGCTTTTATCTAGTGATTGCGCATAGGCAAGTACCCTTAGGCTTCCATCAGCCGCTTCTAAAACATCCCCAAAAGGAATAAATTGAGTCATTCCGTTTTCTGCAATTGGAAAACCATTTTTATAAATTTTCCATGTTTCTCCACCATCCGCTGATAACGACACCCAGGCACGGAGCACGCCTACAAGCTCTTTGCTGCCTTCAGCAGATCCTGAATCTTTTAATTCCCACCCAGAAGCCACTACTACCAAATCACCTACCTGGTTTTTACCAGCGGCTACATTCATGCGGTTGGTACTTACCTCATTTTTTGCAGCCACACCTGTTTTATTCCAAAATCTCCCTCCGTCCAATGTAGACCAGACCTCCACACTGCCTTCTCTCCTGGCATGACTGGGCTGGTTAAAGATACTTGCATGAATACTCCCGTCCCCAAGCTTTGTAAGGTTAGGCCATGCGCACACATTATCAATGGCAATGTAGCGATGAAGTATCTCCACCTTAAGACTTTTACTTTTGACCGTTTTAACTGAGGATTTCTGAGGGAAGAAACTCAGCCAAAAGGCCGGCATAAGGAAAATAAAGGAACTCGCCCACAAGGTTTTCATAATAACTAACGGTTAATTGTTTAGGTAATCCAAGTAATCCCATTTAAATCCCTCTACCTTTCGGTAACTATGATCGGGGTAAAGGTTGTTTATTGAATCCATTTCAAAGGTGTAATTTCTTAGTTTATCTGCTGATAAAAACGGATCATTTGTATCCCTTCTCCAAGCTGAAAGTGCTTCCTTCATGTATACTAAAACTGTCTCTAATTCTGGTTTATCAGCTAAATTCTCAAATTCCCAGGGATCTTCCTGTAGATCATATAACTCCCATTCAGGAGGCTTTCTCCACCTTTCATATGCCTGACGAATCCTTTCGTCAGAAGCTGCAATTTCTTCAATCGTAGCACCGGACCCAAAATCAGGATCAGCATAGGCAGAAAAAGCAGGAAATTCCCCTCTGCCAACATCGATGTTTTGAATAAGTTTGTATCGCTCCCCCCTTATACTCCTTCTAGGGTAATAAAATACAGGTGAGGCACCTTCTCCATCTGCTCCCAGATATGTCCTCCAACTTGACACATCCCCATCCTTTGTAAATAAATCCATTAAGGACCTACCTGGAAAATTAAAATCACCTGAAATCCCAGCAAGATCTAAAACAGTCGGTAAGATATCAATTACGGAGATCAACTCATCCTTGCTTGAACCAGTTTCCTTTATCACTTCAGGATAGGAAATAATAAAGGGGATTTTCAAACCGCCTTCATAATTGGTAAGTTTCCCCCTGCTAAATTGGGCCCCATGATCGCTTAGGTAAATGATACAGGTATTGGACATATCACCTAGACTATCCAACAACATTCCGATAGATTCATCCAATCGATTCATGCAATTATAGTAGGCTTCTGTTTGATCCAGCAGGCGTTCATTATTAACGCCTACGAAAGGAAGTGTTTCTTTAATATTATTTCGGTCTACTTTATGCGTAGGTAAGCCTTCCACTTCATTCTGAAATGGCAGGTGTGCATCCGGCAAATTTACCATCAAGAAATAAGGGTTCTCTGATTGGTTGACAAATTTCTTTGCTTGTATGGCATAATCCTTCAAGTTTTCTTTTTGGAAATTGGAACCGGGTAATGCGGAAAAATCAAAGTCGAATCTATCTGCAGGATTAACGTGAACCTTACCTAGGATTCCAGTTCTATAGCCTGATTCTTTAAGGTAATTTGGCAGAACTTTTATTCCAGAATAAAGGGCATAATAATGGGTGGCCCAACCGAGTTGCCCGTTTTGATGCGGGTATAACCCTGTGAAAATACTGCTTCTCGATGGACTACAAACTGCGTAAGTGGTATAAGCATTGAGAAACTTAACGCCATTTTTAGAAAGCTTGTCCAGATTTGGAGTGTGTACGAGCTTATTCCCATAACATCCCAAATCTGAACTATTGTCCTCAGAAACAATCAGCAAAATATTTGGCGAGGCTCTTTGTGGTTCTTTGGAATTACATCCAAAATTTATTCCACTAGAAAACACCGTTAATATCAGCGCAATTTTAAATTGTTTAAAAATCATTTGTCTCCAAGTATTCAAGCTTTCAAACCTTTATTCATAACCTGGGTTTTGAGTTACTTTATTCTCCAAACTCAAAACACTAGTAGAGATCGGCCATAGGATTTTTTGTTCAGGATTGGCTTGTTCACTTAATGTAGGAAGCATTTCGATGGCTTTATCGAATCGCACTAAATCCCACCATCTTTTACCTTCAAATGCCAATTCTCTTAACCTTTCTTCAAGGATTATCTCATTGTTTTCTTCTACAGTACCTAATGTAAAGGCATAATTATCGAATTGGTCTCCATATGCCCTCATTCTCACCTGATTAATTTCCATTGACGGATCCTCACCCAGCGCATTTTTGGCTTCTGCAATCATCAATAAAACATCAGCATACCGGTATAAAATAATGTCATCAATAAAATTTCTACTACCCCCTATTACGGTACCACTTCCCTTTGTTACTATTGTTGTGTAATAAGTCAAGGCTTCATTCTCCCCGATAGTGTATATTTCATAAAAGGAGGCATCCTTCCTTTGATCATCATTGGTGAACAAGGATTTAACATATGTTGTAGGAACTGTAATATTATTGCTCCCTCCACCTATTGCTCCTATTGTTTCCCTTGCTTCTGCAGAAATATTGGCAGGGATAGCACTTCCAATGAGATACATGGCGTTGAAATAATTATTACCTGCAGATTCGAGTTCGGCAAATCTTACAGCCATAATAACTTCTTTATTGCCTTTATTGTCATAATCAAAAACATCCGCAAAATTATCCAATAAGTCTACATCTGTGTTTTGGATATCCTTTAACGCGTCCAATGCAGTTTGGAGATCAGCGTTGCCACCTCCCATTTGTTTTGCCGTCCAAAGGTAAACCTCTCCTTTAAGTGCACTAGTGGCTGGCTTGGACCAGAACATCTTGTTTTCTGCGTAACTATTGTCAGGAAACAACTGTAAAGCTTTATCAATATCGGCTTTTATGAATTGAAAAATCTCACTTTGTGCGGTTCTTTCAATTTGCGTCAACTCAGGATTTTCACTTTCCGTTGGATCCATACGCAAGGGTAAATCCCCCCAGGTTCTCGTCATTACAAAATAGGTAAATGCTCTCATTGTGTATGCTTCCGCCAAGATGGTGTTTTTCCTTTCCTCAGATGCAAAGTCAATTCCCGGCACATACTTGAGAATTAAGTTGGCACTATTTACCAGCGTATACAAACTCTGCCAACTTGGCCCTGCATTGTCAGGTTGCAAGCGGTTGGTGTAATACTTGGCCCATCCGCCATCGCCCACGGTCCCAAGGGCTACAACATCGGCTCTTGCTTCTCCAAGATAATACAAGGTAGAGGTAGAAATACTTCTGAGGTTGACATACATACCAATCAAGGCACCTTCTGCATCCCCTTCTGTCTTCCAGAAAGACTCCGTGGTAATCACACTCGTAGGTGAAACATCCAGCAGATCGGAGCAGGAGCCGAATAGAAATAGGCTTATAATTAAAGCTATATTTAAGTTTTTCATGATTCCTTTATTTTAAATTAAAAGGTAATATTTAGACCAAAAATAAAGTTTCTCGGAATTGGGTAACGTCCATAATCCTGCCCGCCAAATTCGGGGTTTAGTCCCTGGTATTTGGTGAAATAATACAGGTTATTACCCGTCAGGCTAAGCCTTACATTCTCCAAATTAACAGGCGTTAATACGCTTTTTGGCAAGTTATAGCTTAAGCTTAGTTCTCTTATGGCCAGGTAATCACCAGATTCATAGTACCCCTGACCTGTGCGGTTTGGATGAACGTTGATTTGGGCTCTGGTACTCTCCCAATCGTATCGCGGCAATTCGGCCACATCGCCTTGTTCCTGCCAGCCATTGTCAACTAAATTTTGAGTAAGGTTCATGTTCAACTTCCATTGACCTTCCATAAATGCACGGGCATAATTGTAAATAGTATGTCCAACTGTATAATCCATACGAAGGGAAAGCATCAAATTTTTATAGGAAAAAGTATTGGTAAGCCCGCCAGTTAAGGTTGGAAATTCGGTACCAACATATTTTTTATCCTTTTCGTCTATTACCCCATTGTTATCTAAATCATTCCAGATAAAGTCTCCTCCAAAAGAGACATCTGGATATCTTTTGTAGGTATCACTTGGCGCATTTTCTGCCTCCTGATCGGTAGCATAAACACCCAATTCTTCATGAGAATAATATTCACCCAGACTTCCGCCTTCCTGAAGACCTCCCTTCCAGGCATAATCACCTAGACCTGCATCCCAAACGTAATAGCCTCCTACACGATTTCTTTCCGCTCCATTTTCAGGGAGTTTTAATATTTTGTTTTGTAGGGTGGCAAAATTGGCTGCTAGGTTCCATTGGAAATCTGAAGCTGAAGGCAAAACATTGTAATTCACTTCCAATTCTACTCCTTTATTCTCTAAGCTACCTAAATTGGTAAGCGTACTACCAAAACCAGTAGATGGTGGCAAAGCCAAATTCGTAATTAGGTTATCCGTAACCCTTCTATACACGTCTAGAACAAGCCCTAAGCGGTCAAACAGGGTAAGATCTGCTCCAAAATTCAAAGTTTTGGACCGTTCCCACTTCAACTCAGGATTGGGTATCAAGGTGTTTTGAATGGCTGCGTAACCCCCATACCTTGCTCCTACTCCATAGGCTCCTTGAGCGGAAAAATCACCAAGGTTTCCAATATTACCATTGATACCGTAACTGGTACGAATTTTTAGTTTACTAAAAACATCCTGCGGCAATGCTTCCCAGAAATCTTCATTGTGCATATTCCAACCCAAAGCTACTCCTGGGAAGAATCCCCATTTATAATTTGCTCCTAAATTAGATGCGCCATCGTACCTTGCATTTATAGAAACTAAATACTTATAGTTAAAATCGTAATTTACCCTACCGAAATAACCATGAATCACCTGATCCGATATGGAGCTGCTTACGCTAGTCGGCTCTGCAGAGGCATTTAAAGTAGGAATAAGGTCTGTAGAAGCTCCTTGACCCGAAGCGCTAAGAGAGGAAATATTTCTTCCAAAATAGGCATAACCTGCAGTTGCGTTCACATTGTGTCCTTCACCTAAAGTTTTGGCATAGTGAAAAACCGCATCCACCTGAGTTTGTCTCCATTTAGAAATCGAAGCACTCGCAGATCTGTTGTCCACCAGATTATTGGGGCCATTCAAAACAGCAGGTTGAAAACTGTACGAATCATTTGTTCTATTATAAATTGACAGTTGTGGGTCAAAGCTTAACTCTGGCGTTATTTGCCACCTGGAACCAAGGGAAAAAGTCAGGTTTTCCGACCTGTTTTCTGCCACCCTGTTCCTCAATACATATTCAGGATTTCCTTCGCTCAATGCCTGGCCTGGTGCCAAAGTACCATCCTCAAATCGGTATTTGGTTGTTGGAGGTAAAGTGATTGCCCTGGCAAAAATATTGGTGATACTATTTACCTGATTGTCTTTTGAGTTGGCATAGTTGACAATTCCATAAAAGCTAAATTTATCACTAACTTTAAAATCTCCATTGACATTCATGGTATAGCGTTTATATCCAGTGGTGATGGCTATCCCCTCATTGTCCAAATAACCAAGACTAGCAGTCACTTTTGCTTTTTCTGTTCCACCAGAAAGCGATACATGGTGATTTTGAATTGCAGCAGTTCTAAACAATACATTCTGCCAATCTGTGTCCTTAAAGATTAAGGTTTTGGATGGGTCTAGAGGATCAGGCATGCTTTCCCAGCCCTCATTAAGCTTGTATTCGTTTTCAGAAGTCAAATACTGTGTGGTATAAGCCGTGTTATTAGTCAGGTCATTACCTGTTCCGAAGCCTATAGGGTTGGTATTTCTGAATGATGCATCAGGAAAAATATCCTGAACGATCATTGCTTTCCTGGCGAAATTCAAATAATCACGTGCAGAAGCTAGATCATATAAGCTTCCTGGCTGGGACAAGGAATAACTACCAGAATAAGTGGCTGAAATAAAACCGGCTTTGGCTGATTTAGTAGTAATTACCACTACCCCATTTGATCCTCTGGCTCCATAAATAGAGGTGGATGCAGCGTCCTTTAACACTTGAAAGGTCTCAATATCACCTGGAGCAATATTATTAATGTCTGGCCTGATTACTCCATCTACTACATACAAAGGGGCTGCTCCATTAGGGTTATTAATAGAAGTCCCTCCCCTTACAATTACTCTAGGTGCTGCTCCCGGTTGCCCTGAAGTAGTTTGCACCCTTACTCCTGCCAATGTTCCCTGCATGGCTGATGCGGCGTTAGAATAGGGAATGTTTTCTAAAACTCGCTCATCCATTTTGGATACTGAGGTTGTTAATAATTCACGGGATTGTTCTCCAAAACCAATGACCACCACTTCGTCCATATCCGACAAGGCAGATTTGAGTTGTACGTTGATGGTACTGTTATTTCCTATACCCATCTCCTGAGAGGTATAACCAATAAATGAAAACACGAGTATGTTTTGGTCTTGAGGAACGGCTATTCTATAACTTCCATCAATATCAGAAACAGTACCTATAGAGGTGCCTTTAACCAAAATATTCACACCTGGCAAAGATTCTCCCGATGCATCCGTGATGGTTCCGGTAACTTCTCTTGCGCTTTGTGAATAACCCTCCGATCCAGCCATGATCATAAATAGGATCATCAGCCCAAATAGACGTAATTCTTGTATAATTTTTTTCATATAATAATGATTTAAATATTGTACAAACATGCACATACCAAAGATATTATATGAAATAATCGTTTACTTATACTTTCTTTTACATTATTAATACAATATTACAAAGTCAACACCTTGATCCAGAATTAGTTTTACACAGAGGAATAAGGCTTTTTTAGTTAACAATATTCTTATCAAATCATCACCAAATATTAAATTTGACTTTTAAAATCAGCATAAACACCCTCAACAACAACGAAATAACTAAAAGGAAATCAACACATTAAAAAAAATAAACCAAAAGTATTAGAGCATTATTTGATCAAAAAAATGCTCTATTATTTATTTGTTCTTTTTCCTTTTTGAGTTAAAAACCATAGAGGTTAACGACCTATTATCCCAATCGGGAATAGTATAATCAACTCAATGGTTTTCTATCAATTGAATTTTTTTTCTATAGAAAAGGATAATTATTACTCCATAGGAATTTAATCCTGACCCTAATAAGTGGACATGTAAACTAAGTCGCCTATTTTTTACAATACAATTTTACTTGACTATTAGCTAAATGGGCTTGCTTTACCGATGCCAGTTTACTTGCCAAACTTATAGGAAAAAACATCAGCATCTTTCAAGTAGACCCTCATTTTAACAGGCTTACCTGCTAACTTGGAGAGGTCGTTGGATTTATTCCAATAAACTGTTCTAGAGATTTCGTTACCTATGATGGGCTGGCATTCTTCCATAGAATAACCTGGTATTTTATTGCCTTCCTGATCAAGCAACTCAACCAAAATTTCGCCAGCGGCTGAAGTAGAATAATTCAACTCCAAAGCATTCCCGTCGAAGATAAAAGACTTTGTAGTCATTTCACCTCCGCCATAACCTGCCGACAATGACGCAAAACCATCCAATCTCATGGAATACCTTCTCAAATGAGCGGTTGGCTGGGCATAATCCTGGTTTACATAAATGGACATTTCAGTATCTCCGGTTTGCACAATATTCAATGCAGGATAATTGGATCTAGATACCCAATTTTGCAATCCAATTCCCGGCTTGATAAAAGATTCCATAAATTGCCTATCGTATGCTCCTCCCCCTCTTGAAGACATCAAAACTGCATCAGAACAATCATTGTAATATTTAGGATTCACGCCTAACTTTTTAGCTTCTTCATCGTTGACCACTTTCCTATTGGGCATAAATCTCGCCCCGATAGCCAAATAAATTTGTGGTGCACGGTAATAAGGGCTGGTTTGCTGGGTATAAAGGTGTTCGTATTCTGTGTTTCCAAAACTCATTTGCACTGGCTCGGACCAATTGACAAAATCCTTAGAGGTCGTTCTTCCTACAGAGCGAAATCCGCTGTAACCATCTCCCGTCCAAGTACGGAAATAACAAACATATAACTCTTCACTTGTCGACCAAAAAACCACATTTTGCGAGTCAAAAACCCCCTTAGTAAATACTGGCTGCTCTTGTAATTTCTCCCATACTTTCCCATCATTGGACACATAAGCTACCAACCCACTGTTTTTAGTCCCTCCAAGTGCTTTGAATTTTTGAGACGCTATTGCTTGAGGGTTACTGTCTAGAAAAGGACTGAAATTATGGGTTACCGGTGCCGCATTGGCCAATATTACATTGTTCTTTTTGGTGCCTTTGACGGTATACTGCTTTAGGTCTGGCTTGGTCCAATTAATGCCATCTTTTGATTCTGCATAGCAGGTCACCTCTCCGTCGTTACCATCGCTTCCAGCTTCAGGTACACCTCTATAATAAGCCCTGTAAGTATCTCCATCCTTGATAACAGTGAAATAAGCAGAAAAAGCACCTTCCCATGGTTTTTCAAATTTAATCACGGGCCCCTTATCTACAGGTTCATGCAATTTAAGTTTGGCATTCTCCAGGTTTTCTATTAAATACTCATCCACAAAAAGTTCTCTATTGCTCCCAATATTGGGGATCTGAGCAAAGGCGATCCCCTGGAGTAAAAACATTAGAATGAGTAATGTTTGTTTTTTGAATCCCTGCATTTTAATAAAATCTAAATGAATAAATGTCTGCATCTTTTAAGTATATTTTCATCCGGACAGGTTTCCCTATAAGCTTGGACACATCTGTATTTTTGTTCCAATAAACGGTTCTTTCCAATTCATTTCCAATAATTGGCTGGCATTCTTCTTTGGAAAAACCCGGGATTTTATTCCCTTTTTCATCCAACAGTTCTATGAAAATCTCCCCTGCTGCTGAGGTTGAATAATTCAATTCCAAAGCACTACCATCAAACACAAAAGGCTTGGTCAGCATTTCACCTTCCGCATAACCTGCGGATAAAGAAGCAAAACCATCCAATCTCATGGAATACCTTCTCAAATGAGCGGTAGTTTGTGCATAATCATGGTTCACATAAATGGACATTTCAGTATCCCCGGTTTGTACTATATTCAACGCCGGATAATTGGTTCGTGAAACCCAATTATTTAAACCAATACCAGGCCTGATAAAGGACTCCATAAAATACCTATTGTAATTATTACCTCCTCGGGATGACATTAAAAAAGCATCTGAACATGCTTTGTAGTAATTGGGGTCAATACCCATAATCGCGGCCTGTTCATCAGACACAACCTGTTTGTTTGGCATAAACCTACCCCCAATGGCAAGGTAGACTTGCGGAGCCCTAAAATAAGGGCTGGTTTGCTGGGTATAAAGATGTTCCAATGGAGCGGGACCATACTTCATCTCAACTCCTTGGTCCCAGGAATTGAAGTCAGTGGAGGAAGCCCTGCTGACTGACCTAAACCCAGAGTCCACTGTTCTAAAGTAGACCAAATACTTGTTTTCACTACTAGACCAAAAACTTACATTCTGCGAATCCAGATTACCTTCTTTTAATACTGGCTCTTCCTGCATTTTAACCCAGTGTATACCATCTGCTGATGTAAGCGCATACAAGCCCGTCACTTTCTTACCTGCTAAGGCTTTGTACCTTTCACTCTTTTTTGCATTTGGATTGGTATCCAAAAATGGACTGAAATTATGCGTCAATTGGTTGTCTACTAAAATTACATTGTTGTCTTTCGACCCATTAATTTCATGAATACCAAGATTTGGTTTGTACCAGTTTATTCCGTCTTTGGATTCTGCATAACAAGTCAACTCTCTATCGTTTCCTTCCTTTACATCAGGCAATCCACGGTAATAAGCCCTATAAGTACCACCATCTTTTATAATGGTTGTGTACAATGAAAATTTCCCTTCCCAAAGCTTGTCTAAATTGAATGCGATACCCTCATCAACTGGTCGGTGCATTTCTAATTCCGCCCTTTCCAATTGATCAACCAAAAAATCATCTACAAATAGCTGTCTTTGACTAGCAATGGTTTCAACCTGTGCTTTCGCCTTAAACTCAGGCACCATAAAAATTAGGAAAAGCAAGCCAATTAATGCTTGGAGTCGAATACATCTGCACATTTTACGATTGTTTAAATATTGCATATTTATGTAGATACTAAAGATATTATACGAAATAAACGCTTTCTTATACTTTTCTTTCCTTTACCAATACAATATTACAAATTTTTCACTTTAACCCAGAATACCACAAAGTCTGACTTTAGAATGGTATTCCCTTGTTCTATCTTGAGGAGCTAAAGCCACTAGAAATATTTTATTTGAAGACAGTTAGGAAGACTAAGCTGTTGATTTGGTTTCATCATGTAATAGCAGATTTATTGCACTATTTGGGTTTACCAATCATTAAGCCGCCAATTAAAATTAGCAATCCCACCTTGTGTTTTTATAAGCATCTAGCCCAAAATGAAACTTTACATCAAAAAACCTTGTGCATTGTTTTAAAAAAATTCACAATCATTACTTCTGTAAAAAATCATTAATTATCAGCATGAGTGTACCATTAAAAATAAACCACAATGTACCCTTCGTACTATAAGTAAGTACGATAATGAAAATAAATGCATAGACCTAAATACCCTAAAAAAGTGGATACAATACCAAATTTGTACAAATCAATTCAAAATTAAAAAATAGACTTAAAACCTGTCATTCCATTTCTCTGCGAAGGATAAACTTCGCTTTGACCAACTGATTTTTTACGGTATTTTTTGAAATCATCAAAAGGTCTGCAATTTCATTATAAGATTTTTTTTCAAAATAATTCATTTCAAGAATCTGCCTTCTTTTGGGTGAGAGATTTCTAATAATGCGCTCCATTTTGGTTAATTGTTCCTCCTTTACCTGTGCACAATCATCTTCTGGCTGATGAATTCTTTCCCAAAACTGTTCCTTCAAAGTCTTGTTTTTATTCAATGCCTTCAAGTAGTCAAAAATCTCATTTTTTACTGAAGTAAAAACATAAGAATTGAAGTTCAATTCAGGCTTTATGTTCTTCCTTCTTTTAAGGATTTTCATGAACACTTCATGATAAATATTCTCCGCTTCCTGTTCGTCCTTAATAATGGAAACACTAAAGCGAATTACAGGTATTCTGTAATATTGGTAAATTTTTTCAAAGGCTTTCTGGTCGCCATTTCGAAAACCATCCATTACTTTTTTGTCAGGTTGTTCCATATTCCAAGTATTTATCGTTTTGGTAAAGTAATTGGAGACCAAATAGCGTATTCCTACACTACTTGGCCTTCTAATTATTTATGAATATCAAGGAATAAATTGGTAAATTCTGCGCAAATCACGTATTTAAATCTTCATTTTGCGGAAATACCTAAGTCACTAATAATTGTAAATGAATGGTTTATGTATTTTTTTATAAAAATTTAATGAATAATTTACAAATCCCATCGATATATTACCGATAAATTAATATTGTGTTATAATTTAATACATCTGGGTTTCATTTTAATTTTTAGCCAATTTACCGAATTAACTACACAAAAATTAATTCAGGTAAATTGACAAATTTTATTGTAAAAAACATTTGTTACAAAATATTATACTGTATCGGTCAATTATAATATGTAGACTTCCAGAATCTACATTTCAACCTTCAAATACAAAATATAATCAAAGTTTCAATTACTTTCTCTTAGCTCCCAATTTTTTGGAGAAACTTTTATTGTCCTGCTACCTTTTCCAGTTTCATCAAACACTTTAAGTGTTACCTCTCCCTCTATTTCTACTGGCCCAGTATACAGTGCTGACTCTTCATTAGGCTCACTTCCATCAGTGGTATACCTTATTTGTAAGCCGGGGAAATTCACATTGGCAAACAACTTACCGTCTTCAACTTTTGCGCCAGGAGGTGCTATTCTATAATTATAGCCCCCATTCCACCAACTCAGTTTTGCCAATGCTGTCTGCCCAATTCTATTTGCAAACTGATTCCAGCCCTTAGCAATATTCTGATCCATTTTAACCAAGTCCGGCTCTTTCTCCCAATCTCTCTCAGCTGCCCATGCACTTTCTGCAAACCCAAGCATCTTAGGAAACATATAGTATTCCGCCATATCCCTGCCTTTTACGGTTTCTGTCCACAACTGAGCCTCTAGACCTATGATATGGTCTTTGGCATCAGGGTTAATCCTTACCATGTCTTTAAATTCTTTGGCACGATCTATTGTTCTACCCATACTGGTCTTATAAGTTGTCTTAAACCAATCATAAGGCGCAAATGCCCAGGCATTTTTGGTATTGACAAAACCTGCCCAATACAAGCCTGGTTCCTCAGGATCGTTACTATAGGCCAGATCAAAGTAAAAGTTGGACACATTACATAGTACCACATCGTAGCCCATATTGGCCAACTGATAACCCAAATCAGGATAATCAAACATATTGTTCCATATATAAGGAACGACCTTTTTCCCTGCAAAGGCCGGGTTAGGTTTATACACTCCTGACTCATCTTTAAGAAGGACCATTTCTTCCCAAACATGCATTTCTAAATCTCTACCTTCCAACTTTTCCAATAAAGTACTGAAAAAATATGTTTGTAAGTTTTTGGGATCTTTGATTTCGGGTAGCTTTTTCAATAATTCTCTTGCCTGAGGAGAGGCTGTCCATGCACCCTCTGCTACTTCATCTCCTCCGGAGTGCATTTTTTTAAGTTCAAGACCTGCCTCTGCATACATTTTTGTTAATTCGTCAACAACCTTTAGGTAAAAGTCAAAAGTTGAAGCATTGGCCACATTGACAACATTGTCTTTAAAAGACTGTGCTGACATGTATTGGGACTTGTCTTCCGGATCCACGAGACGATAAGCTTCAGCTTCCTCTGTTCTACCCTCTTCCATTAAATCTAAATATCTTTTCTCCATGGACTTGATGGCCGCTCTGGCATGTCCTGGAAAATTCAACACAGGAATAACTGTGATGTGTCGTTCTTTCGCATATTTCAGGATATCAACAAATTCATCTTTTGTGTAAAACCCACTTCCATTTTTCCCTTCCATATAAGCGAATGGTCCAGAGCCATAACCCGGATGAACAGAAGGATCATCCATACTACTAGCATGTTGTCTCTGACCTCCAACTTCTGTTAATTCAGGAAGTCCTGGAATCTCCAATCTCCATCCTTCGTCTTCAGTAGTATAAAACAGAAAATGATTCAGCTTATAATGAGACATGATATCAAGAGTCCTTTTAATGGTCTCTTTCGTTTGGAAATTTCGAGCCACATCCATGTGTAAACTCCTAAAGCCAAATCGAGGTGAATCCGCTATATTAATATAAGGTAGACTAAGTGGTAACTTCTGGTTCAAGTAAGCATCATTACCTAATAGTGCCAATAAGCTTTGTACTCCGTAAAAAACACCTGCAGGGTCACTACCTGTCAACACAACCCCATTTTGATTGACATCCAATTTGTAAGCCTCATCGCGCTTACCATTGACTTCCATTTTCGCCAATTTCAACACTATCCCTTGATTATTGCTCACACCTTCATGTGTAGAAAATTTAACTCCTGTAAGTTCACTTAATTTCTCACTAAGGTATTTTGCCTCATTGGAAAGGCCATTTTCAAATTCTATGGCAAGTTTTTCCTCAAGTATAAATTGACCATTTCCTTGCCTTACACTAAATGGTGTAGGTATAATTGGCAATAATTCTTCTTTATCTAATTTTACCAAATTCTCATTGCGTTCATATTGACTTTCCGCAGAATAGGGAGCTTCTTCGTCCATGGCACCTCTCAGGCGTTGTTCATCCCTTAAAAATGGCTTAACCTCCAAGTTTTTTACGGGAATAACTTCTTCAGATGTTCCATCCTCACTGTAAAAAACAAAATACATACCCATAGGTGCATCTGTTTCTTTTATCACCCCTTCAATCCCAACATAAGGAATTAAAATACTCTCCCCTGGAGCTAGCGCGAAGCCATCAATTGGGCTAAGCTTGTACCAATCTCCATTAATATGGGTGATTTTGGCATTTTCACTCGATAAGATTCCTCTTGGGGCCATACTAAAAAACAGGTCCCAACCTTTTTCCCCAAGCGGATACTGACTGCGGTTTTCTATTCCAAAACTGGCTTCAAATTGCCCCTCTTCTTCCGTAAAGTTGGTTTTTACTTCCCAATCGATATAAATGGAATCAACAGCCTCCTTCCAATTTGTAGAGGGTTGGCAGGAAAAAAAGCAGCTTATTAAAAGTAAGTAGGCAACGATCCGAGTGATTTTATTCATAATTAAATTGTTTAAGTAGCCTTATTATTACACCTCATGGTATTAAATTGACTATTAAATAAAAAAATATATTGTATGAAGCCTACAATTACTAGATTAATATCTCTGGATGCTCTCCGGGGTTTTACCATTGCCGCCATGATTCTGGTCAACTACCCGGGATCTTGGAGCCATGTATATCCACCTTTATTGCATGCAGAATGGAATGGAATGACAATGACAGATTTCATTTTTCCATTTTTCATTTTTATGGTGGGTGTCTCAGTGGCCTTTGCCTATTCTAAAAGACTAGAAGAAGGGGTGCCTAAAAGTGGTATGTATAAGAAAATATTTACTCGCGCGGTAAAACTCTTTGTCTTAGGGATATTTCTAAACCTTATTCCTGATTTTGACTTTTCAAACATGAGGATCGCTGGGGTTTTACAAAGAATAGCAATTGTCTTCTTAGCTAGTTCATTTTTATTCTTAAATACAGACTGGAAAAAACAAGCCTACTTAGGTGGGGGAATACTTGTTTTATATTGGTTATGCATGACTTTGATACCTACTCCTGGAGAAGGAGTGGTTATGTTGGAACCTGGAAGAAACCTTGCTGCCTGGATTGACAGTATGTTTTTACCAGGAAGAATGTGGGAAGGATCTTGGGATCCTGAAGGATTTTTCACTACTCTTCCAGCAATTGTAACAGGAATTTTAGGCCTTCTAGCCGGGAAAATCTTACTCTCCGATAAAAATGAAAACTTAAAATCCAATTACCTCATGTCAATAGGACTTGTAATTGTTCTTACAGGCTTACTTTGGGCACAAGTATTCCCTATTAACAAACACCTTTGGACCAGTTCATTCACATTGATCACAGGAGGAGCTGGATTTATCGCTTTGGGAGCAAGTTACTTCTTAGTAGATATCCTTGGTAAAAAGAAAGGCACCTCCATTGGAATCATCTTTGGAGCCAATGCCATTACAGTTTACGTTTTAGCTGATGTATTGTCATTGATTTTTTACACCCTTGAAGTAGGTGGTCAATCCCTAAACATGTATTTTATAGAAGTATTTACGGGTATAGGACTTCCTATCAATCTTGTTAGTATGCTGTATGCCATCTTGTTTGTCATGGTTAATTTCATTCCGGCCTATATCCTGTTTAAGAACAAGATCTTCATTAAACTATAAACCAATGATTTATCGTAACCTTTGTTTCTATTTTCGCTTATTGTTTCTGTTTGGCTTGCCTCTTGCAGGTTTCAGCCAAACAGGCAGTATCCATGAGCCAGTTCGCTATATAGGAGGCAATAGTGTCGACCCGGATAGGCATGAGGGCAGACTGAGGTATGCAATAGGTGTAGATAGCAGGCAAACGTTACGGGCAAACAGAACCAATCCTCAAATGGCCGAAGATTTCGGTTGGACTTACAATCATGCCTCTAACCTTGCCTATTGGGAAGGGAAGTTTTACCAGCAATACCTAAGCAACCCTGTAGATGAGCACATTGCTCCTGGACAGACCTTATTGACAAGTTCAAAGGACGGTCGAAATTGGAGCAAACCGGAAGTGATCTTCCCTCCTTACAAAGCTCCTGCGGGAGTTAGCATCCCTGAGGGCTACGTTGGCTATATGATGCACCAAAGAATGGGGTTTTATGTAAGCAAAAACGGCAAATTACTCACAATAGCATTTTACGGACATACCGAAGATCCCTTTGAAAAAGGAGGGATTGGCAGGGTTGTAAGAGAAGTAAACAAAGATGGAAGCTATGGACCAATATACTTTATCCGGTACAATAGCCATACCAACTGGAATGCTTCCAATACCTCTTTCCCCTTTTATAAAACATCTGATGACAAAGCATTCATAGCGGCATGTGATGAATTACTAGGTAATACTTTAGTCACTCTACAATGGCGGGATGAAGACAATGGCCTTGATGGCTTTTATTCGGGAGAACGCGGCGGTGAAGCATTTTCGTATTACTCCCGAAAGGATGGTAAAATCGTTGGCTTTTGGAAACGTTCGGTCACTGCCATATCAGAAGATGGAGGGAAACATTTTTCCAAAACAGTCAAGGCTTCTACCCTTACCATGGCAGGTGGAAAAGTCTGGGCTCAGCAAACGGAAGATGAGCGGTATGCTTTAAGCTACAACCCTATAGACATTGATGAATACAGGTATCCACTTATTGTAATCAGTTCGGATGATGGAGTAATTTTTGATGACATGGTATTGGTTCAGGGAGAAGTCCCCGCCAGAAGGTTTTATGGAAGATGGAAGGATTTTGGACCTTGCTATGTAAGGGGCATCGTAAAAGGCAATGGCAACCCGCCAGGTGATGACATGTGGCTCACTTATAGCATGAACAAAGAAGACATGTGGGTAAGCAAAGTACCGACGCCTATCAGGTACACCATCAATGGCCCTGTTAATGACTCCTTTGACCAACTTATTGAAAATGGATCCATCACTAACTGGAACATTTATTCTCCCAAATGGGCTCCTGTAAATGTGGTGAAGTCCCCTCTCAGTAAGGGCTTGTCATTGCAACTCGCTGATGAGGACCCCTATGATTATGCAAGGGCTATTCGGGTTTTTGAAACCAGTCAAAACGTAGAAATCAAATGGGATTTTATGGTACCTACCAACAACAATGGTTTGATGGAAATGGACATTACGGACCAGTTTGGCAATCGTCCCATAAGGCTGAAATTGACTGAATCAGGGGATTTGATTTATTTATCAGGTCACACTGAAGTTAATTTAGGAAAAGTTAACCCAGAAAAATGGAATAGCATAAAGTTAAACATTCATGCTAGCGTTAATGGGTATTTTGATCTCTATTGGAATGGGGAAATGGTAGGGAAAATGATCCCACTTACAGAGGCTGTTAAGTCTGTGGAACGTATTTCTTTCAGAACGGGGAATTACAGAGACCTTCCAAACAGAAAAACACCCAATGAAGATCCAGAGCCACCATTACCTGGAGCTGATGAAAAAGTCCCTTTAGGTGTGTTTTATATTGACAATGTTGCCGTAAACCCTAATTAATGGCTAAACCCGAAGGGGTAATGCTATTGTTTTAAATTATATGATTTCAAAAGCTGAACAATTGATTTTCGTTGGTACCAGTCATTGTAAACAAATTCAAGCTGTTCAAAGGATTGGCATCCGAATTCAAAATCACTAAAGGCCTTTACTAATTCAATTACCTTTTTCTTATCCTTTATAGGTTGCTTAAACCTTACCACAGTACTGTGTGCTGTCACAAGCTTATAGCGTTTGTCTAGGGATTGCTCTAGCTTAGCTCCTGAAAAAGCATTTCGAAGGTTTTGTCTGAAATGTTCCAAGTATCCATTAACAGGATAACCTTTGATAATCAAACATGAGGCTGAGGCAAAAACCCCTGTAAAGTCAAGTTTGAATTCTCTTACTCCTCTTAAAGCTTTTTGAATAATTTCATCATAGCGGTCAATTTCAATTCCTTCCATAGAGAAGCCACTGTAGCAAGAGACAATGGGCATAACCGTAACGTGAATATCATCAACTGAATAAAAATACTGATCAGGAAGCACTTCCCTAGCTTGATGAATAAATAGTTCAAATGCTTCTTTTATCTTCTTATTTGGCCTAATTAAAAGGGTCAAACCCCTCCTTAGATCCGAAGGGTTATCTAATTCTTTGTCATAATTAAAACCTTTTTTGTTTATTGAAGATAAAGCCGAACTATGCAGTTTTTTATAATGATTCCTAAGATCCATTAGACAGAATCATACTTCCTAAAGATCAACTGAAGCAATTCCATCACCTCCTCAGAGTGGATATCCCAGTTCAAGCTTTTCACAAAACTCTGGTTAAGCAAGTCAATTGCTTCAAAGAAACTATCTGTTGCATCCAGTTCGATAATGGCTTGATCCATCAGGTCGGGGTTACCTTGAAAAAGCCTTTTGGTAAACATAATCCGTTGATTAATCCCCATCCCTTCCTTCAGATGGGTTATGCTACCTTTCATATAGGGGTTTTCTCCAGAATCAAACTTGGCCCAAACAATGGAAGGGTCTATTGTTTCTATCAAATCCTCATTTGAAGCCTCTTCCTTTGGTGCTTCTTCTTCCTGATTGTCTATAACTGTTTCCGAGGGTTCAACGATATAGTGCTTGGGCACCGTTTCTTCTACCTTTTCAACAAGTTCAGGAACTGGTTCATCTTTCAGCTTTTGAGGTACTTCTTTGATAAGTTTATCAAAGTCAAGTGATAAGACATCTTGTAAAGGAGCAAGCAAGGATACCGCTTGGGTTGAATCATTGGTTTCCTTCTCTAAACCTTCATATAACTTTTGTTTCCATATTATATCTCCAGACTCAGAGGCCCAATCTTCTGCCGCAGGGACCCACATTTGCGTGTACCACTTTATGTATTTCTGTAGTTCCTTTACATAGGCAGTAGATTTTTCATGTCTCTCGTCCAATATTTCCTCTATAAAAGCAACTGGGTCAACCGCAAGAAATATGGTTTTTGTCACTGCTTTACTTAGAAGGGGAGCAAAGTCATTTTGCTCAATCTTAATGGCTCTTGAAAGTACAATCATAAAGTCTGACAACGCCTCTTTTACCGCCTTGTCCTTGTAATCAAAATAAGGGTTTTGAGTGAATGAGTCAACCTGCTTCTGCCAATCCTCAAAAAGCTCTCGAATAACCATTAAGTTAAGTTGAGAGGAAGAGGTTAGCTCTACAATGTCTTGTCCGCTAATGTAACCCTTGTTGGTGAAATGATTGTCGCAGATTATTTGAGAAAAATCTCTGGAATAACTGTCAATATAATCTTGATCTAAAATCATTTGTTTGGTCATATTACTTGTGTTTCTCCCTTTTATATAGAGGTAAAGTTATGTAATTTATTCTTTAAACCCCGATTCAAAGACATTAATAAGTAACAATAGTTAGCTGACCTGAATCAAGGTAAATTTGAAATCATTTTCTCCCCTTATAGTTTTTTGAAAATAACCTCAGCAATAAAAAACTGCCTGAGACCTATTCAATGGCATATTATTTTTAGCTCAGAAAAGATTCGGTTTATGTTAAAAAGTAAGCCCATACACTATATCATTTCCCTGTCCCATAGAAAAACATGAAATCACCATAAAATCAGCCATTCGAAGGCTTGATAAAATACCAAACTTTAGAGTCCTCGGGC